>Ga0222712_10000004_pt1 | contig 498379 bp, 461 predicted proteins | sample C33_657DmetaG_FD_165043 | JGI IMG/M metagenome (GOLD analysis project Ga0222712, IMG submission 165043) | Estuarine water microbial communities from San Francisco Bay, California, United States - C33_657D | ecosystem: Environmental > Aquatic > Marine > Unclassified | place: USA: California...
AGGTCGACGCCGTCACCGGCGTGGAACTCACCGGCGCCAAGCCCGGCCAGCCCATCAAGGGTGGCGTGCCTTGCGTGACGCACATCGGCCCCGACGGCGCCGGCCACTACGTCAAGATGGTCCACAACGGCATCGAGTACGGCGACATGCAGATGATCTGCGAAGCCTACGACCTGATGCGCGGCCTCCTCGGCATGACCCCCGATGAGATCGGCACCGTCTTCGAGGAATGGAACCAGGGCGACCTCAACTCCTTCCTCATCGAGATCACCGCCAAGGTCCTCAAGCAGAAGGACCCCGAAACCGGCAAGCCGCTCGTGGACGTCATCCTCGACACCGCCGGCCAGAAGGGCACGGGCAAGTGGACGAGCGCCAACGCCCTCGACATGGGTGTCGCCGCTCCGACCATCGCCGAAGCCGTCTTCGCCCGCTGCCTCTCCGCCGTGAAGGAAGAACGCGTCGCCGCCGCCAAGGCGCTCCGCGGTCCGAAGCGCGCCATGACCAAGCCCGATAAGGCCAAGGTCATCGAACAGATCCGCGACGCCCTCTACTGCTCCAAGATCTGCTCGTACGCCCAGGGCTTCCAGCTCATGCGCGAAGCGCAGAACGAGTACAAGTGGAAGCTGCACTTCGGCGAGATCGCCAAGATCTGGCGCGGTGGTTGCATCATCCGCGCCCGCTTCCTCCAGAAGATCACCGAAGCCTTCGAGAAGAAGCCCCGCCTCGCGAACCTCCTGCTCGACCCGTACTTCAAGAAGACGGTCAAGAAGGCGCAGAAGAACTGGCGCAAGGTCATCGCCCTCGCGGTGAAGCACGGCATCCCCGTGCCGACCCTCGGTTCGGCCCTGTCCTACTTCGACTCGTACCGCACCGAAAGCCTCCCGCAGAACCTGCTCCAGGGTCAGCGCGACTTCTTCGGCGCGCACACCTACGAGCGCACCGACAAGCCGCGCGGCGAGTTCTTCCACATCGACTGGCCGGATCCCAAGCGTCCGCAGATCAAGGCCTAAGCAAAAGGGCTCCCGCGAGGGAGCCCTTCTTCTTGGCCAAGAGTCTCGCGCGCTCAGCCGCCGGTGGCGGCGGCGAGCCGGACCGCGGCTTGGCGGCGCTCCCAGACGACCAACGAAAGCGTGCGGCGCGCCAAGGCTTCGTCGCGGCGCGCGACGATGACTTCGGCTTCCGGGGCGACGCCGGCCCGCTGCCGGGCTTCCGCGTTCTTCAGGCGATCCTGCACCGCGACGTGCACCTGCTCGGTGAGTCTTTCCTGCAACTCCAGTTCGCGGAGATCGGCCAGCGCATCTTCGACTTCGCGGAACGCATTGAGCACGACCTTCTGCCACTCGGCGGCGGCTCCCGCCAGCCGCGCCCGCGTGACTTCGAGGTTGGCCTCGCGGCGCGAGCCATCGAAGAGCGGCAGATCAACCGTCGGGGCCAGGCCCCAGAACGCGGAGGAACCGCGACCGAGGCGCGCAGCGGGGTCCGCTTGCCAACCCGCTTGGCCATTGAGGGTCACGGAAGGATAGAAGTCGGCGAGCGCGGCGCCTTCGCGGGCGACGGCCGCATCGAAGCGCAACGCGGCCGAACGGACGTCGGGACGACGCTGGAGGACCTCGGACGGCAAGCCCGCGCCAAAGGCCGGCATCGGCACCGCCGCCGACGGACGGACGAGGGGCAGCGCTTCGCCGGGCGCGGCGCCGATCAAGGCGCGCAAGGCATTCTCGGCGGCGGAGAGGCGGCGGCGGCCAAGGCCTTCGTCGACCTTCGCTTGCGCGGCGGCCAACTTCGCGGTCGACAGCGGGTCGGTCGGCAAGATGCCGCCGGCGACGCTGCGCTGGACGATTTCCATCTCCCGGAGCCGCGCGGCGAATTCCGCTTCCAAACAGGCCACCTGCTCGCGGGCGCCGCGGACGGCGAACCAGACGCGGGCGACTTCGGCGCTGAGCGCGAGGTCCGCCTGCGCCACCGAGGCAGCCGAAGCTTTGGCGTCATTCTCCGCGGCGGTCACCGTGGAAGCCTTGCGTCCCCAGAAATCCAATTCCCACGAAGCCTTCACCCCGAGGCCGGCGACATCCGTGCGGCGCGGGACCGCGGCGGCGAACGGAATGCGTCCGGTCTCCAGGGAGATGCGGGAGGCATCGATGCCGGCTTGGGCGGAAAGCGTGGGCTGCAAGGAACCACCCGCGGCGACCAGGACCGCATCGGCTTCACGTTGCCGGGCGCGGACCAGCGCCAAATCGGGGCTGCCGACGCGCGCACGCGCGGCCAGCGCCAAGAGCGCCGGATCCTGGAACGCCGCGAGCCAATCCGCCGGAGCCGCGGATCCCGCGACGCTGAAGGCGGCGGGTGGGACCGGCGTCGCCGGGCGCGGGGCCGGCTCATGCGCGCACCCCGCGAGCAACGCCGCCGCGACGAGGAGGCTCTTACTTACGAGGCGCATTGCTGGTGGTGTCGATGTAGACGTCCATCTGCTGGCCGACGAAGATCGGGCGGTCGGCGGGACGGTCGAATTGGTAGATCACCTGCAGCACGCGCGTATCGACGCGCTCGGCGCTGCCGCCGGTCAACGAGACCTTCGGGATGACATAGGGCTCGATGCGGACGAACTTCAACGCGATGGCGCGGGCTTCGCTGCCGACGCGGCCGCTTTCGCCCTTCAGGTAGCCCTTCGCGGCCAGCCCGGCCGCCATGCGCGGCGCGAGTTGCTCATCGAGGTCGCAACGGATCTGCAGGCGCGAGATATCCCCGAGCACCGCGGGGGCCTTGAGGCCGGCGGCGACGAACTCACCGACGCGGACGTTGACCTGGAGGACGGTCGCATCGATGGGCGAACGCACCACGAGGCGGTCGAGCATGACTTTCGTCTGGCCGACTTGGGCCTTGGCCAACGCGACCCGGGCGCGGGCTTCCTTCGCGGCGACTTGATAAGAGAGCAGATCCCCGGCGCTGACGGCCCCGGTGTCCTTCAATCCCGTCCAGCGTTGCGCGGCATCCTCCGCGCGTTCGGCCGTGGCTTCGGCGGCGGTGACGGACGCGAGCTGCACCTGCAGCTGCGCCGTGAGGTCGCGGTCATCGAGGGTGATGATGGGGTCGCCCGCCTTGACCTGGTCCCAGACCTTCACGTGGACCTTGAGCACGGTGCCGGAGGTCGGCGAGCCGAGCTGCGTGTTCTCGGCGACCGCTTCGACGAGGCCGGCGGCGGCGATGAGGCCGTCCTTCTCGCGCGTCGCCGGGGCGTAGGCGGGCGGCAAGGTCGGCGTCTCGCTGGCCGTACCTTGGGTGAGCTGGAGGGCGGCGGCGGCGCCGGCGATCGCCAAGGCGACCAGGAGATAGCGTTTCTGGAACATGGATTTCAAAGGTGGTTGGTGTCGAGGAGGCTGGCGTCTTCGACGACGCGGCGGATGCGCCCGTCTTCCATTTCCGCGATGCGATCCGCGAAGCGGAAGATGCGGTGGTCGTGCGTGACGACGACGACGCAGCGGTCGGGCGAGCGGGACAGGTCGCGGACCATCTGCATGATCTGCGCGCCGGTGTCCTTATCGAGGGCGGACGTCGGCTCATCGCAGATGAGCAGCGAGGGCTCGTGCACCAGGGCGCGGGCGATGGCGACGCGCTGCTGCTGACCGCCGGAGAGCGCGTTGGGCCGACCCTCTTCGCGGCCCTTGAGGCCGACCTTCTCCAGCATCGCGCGCGCCTTGGCGACGGCGACGGCCTGCGCGGTCCCCTGGATGAGCAAAGGCACCATGACGTTTTCCAAGACCGTGAGCGTCGGGATCAGGTTGAAGGATTGGAAGACGAAGCCGAGGTGCTTCCGGCGGAAGGTGGTGAGTTCCTCCTGGCTCAAGCCATCGAGGCGCTGGCCGAACACCTCGACCGTGCCGGTCTGCGGGGTCAACGTGCCCGCGATGACGGAGAGCAAGGTCGTCTTCCCGCAACCCGACGGACCGACGAGCATGATGAGCTCGCCGCGATTGGCTTCGAAGTCGGCCTGCTTCAGTGCGGTGACCTTGGTCTCCCCGTCACCGAAGAACATGTCGATCCCGCGGGTGCGGACGGCGACGGCATGGGCGGCAGGGGTGCTCATCCGCGGAAGACGGTCGCGGCATCGACGCGCGAGACCTTGATGATGCCGATGATGGCGGAGACGAGGCTGATGCCGAGCACCAGCGCGAGCGTGGCCCAGAAGATCTGCGGGAACATGACGAACGGGGGCATCCCCTTCTCGATCATCGCGCGCCCGATGGCTTGGGCCATGCCGACCCCGAGGCCAAAGCCGAGCAAACCGGCGGTGAAGGCTTGCACCAGTAACATGCGGGCGATGACGCCCATGCCCGCGCCCATCGCCTTGATGGCGGCGAAGTACTTCAGGTTCTCCAGGACGAACGAGTAGAACGTCTGACCGGAGACGGCGATGCCGACGAAGAGCCCGAGCGCGACCGCCGTACCGAAGGAGAACGGGATGCCCGTGTTCTTCCAGAACCACCAGAACGTGTTGCGGGCGAGGCTGAGGTCGGACCAGCTCCAGATCACGGTCTCCGACGTCCATGCCTTGAGGCCCGTGTCCGCTTCGATGCGGGCGCAAAGCTTGGCGGGGTCCACGCCGGGTTGCGGCTCCACCAACATGAAGCTCAACGTGCGCCGGGCGCCGAGGGTGTACAGTTTGGTGCGGTCGTAGGTCGTGTAGACGAAGGGGCCGCCCGTGAACGCGCGCCGCACCTTGCAGATGCCCACGATGCGCGCCTCGAGGTCATTGACCTCGAACGTATCGCCCACCTTCAGCGGGATCACGACCTCCTTGCCGTCGGGGCCTTTCGTGACGCGGCCCATCAATTGCGCGCCCCACTCATCGACGATGACGGTGTTCGGCAGGCGCAGGTCTTCGATGCGGCCCTGCGAGAGCACGGCAGGCGCGCCGGCGAAGGTGTCCGCATCGATCCCCACCATGGTGATGAGCTTGAAATTGCCGTCCTGCATGCGCGCCTGGAGGAAGGACGTGTGCAAGGGCGCCGCCCAAGCCACGCCATCGACGGAGCGGACCCGGTAGAGGTCGGTGTCGCGCATCGGCTTGGCGTCGTTCGCCTGCTCGACCATCGGGTCGCTGACCCAGATCGGCGCGCGGATGTTGTGCACCGGCGTATACGTCCAGCTCATGATGCCGAAGAAGACCGAAGTCTGCTGGGCCATGAGCAACGCGGAGAAGGCCAAGCCGCAGAGGAGCATCGCCAACTTGGCGCGATCTCCAAAGAGCATGTTCAGGGCGAGGCGATACATGTAAAAGACTGGGGACGGCGGGCCTTAGCCGCGACCGTCGCTTACTTGGCGGCGGGAGCGGTGACCGGCGCGGTCGGGGCGGGCGCCACGGCGGCAGGGGCAGCCACGGCCGCCGGAGCCGACTTGATCAGGAGGGTGTCCTTGAAGAAGGCCGGGCCCCACGGGGCGTTGACGGACCAAGCCAGCACCAGGAGACCGAGCGCGATCGAGAAGCAACGGACGACCTTCGTGCGGTCTTCGCTCTTGGCGGAAGCGTGCAGGAGACCGACGGCCCCGAGGGCGAAGATGACGTGGAACCAGGAGATGTTCCGGGCGCCGTCCTGGAGGATGGCAAAGAGGCCCACCACCAGATTGATGTCGACCAAGACGGCGACGATGCGCTGGAACTTGGTGTTCGGTCCCTTGATGAGGGCCACCAAGATGACGGCGGCGATCAGGGCGAGGAGGAGGGAGCCGTAATGCTTGTGGGCGACGAAGAGCGGATTCATCCCTCGACCTTGATGGCAACCGTCCCGGACTCAAGCACGGGCACGCTTTTTGCCTACCGTTCTTCGGGGAAGATGGCCAGGAAGGCCCAAGCGGCCAAGGCACCCCCGAAGACCTGCGCCAGGATTCCCAGGCACAGGCGGGGTGTCGAATGGGCCAAATAGGAAAACTCCCGCTGAAAGGCCAACCAGGCATTACCCTCGGCGTTGAAGACGCTGAAACAGCCCGACAGCCCCTTGCTGAGGGCCACGGCCGGGTTGAAATCGGGGTAAAGGGCCGCAAAGACGCCCATCAACCCGGTGACGGTCGCGGCGATGGCGAGGCCATAGTAGCTATTGCCGATGGTTCGCCGAGAGGTCGCCACCATCAGGATGACCAACGCCAAGAGGAAGGTGCCGAGGAATTCCGCCGCGGTGCCCGCCAACCAACCTTCCAAGACGGGCTCCTGCAGGGCCTCCAGGATGTGCTGGCTGTTCTCTTCGGAGTGGCCGTGGAACAGCCCCGCGACCACCGACGACGCCAAGGCCGCCAAGAGTTGGACGCCGACATAAGCCGCCCCCGCCGACCAGGCCTGTCGACGCCGCACGCAGAAGGCCAAGGTCACGGCCGGATTGTAATGCGCCTGGGAGACCGGGCCGCCCATATAGATGAGCGCAAGCAGGAGTCCCCCGATGATGAAGGGGGCGAGCGGGCCTTGGACGAGGGCGCAAGCCAAGCACAGGAAGAAAGTCGCGAGGCCTTCGATCAGGAGCTTGGGGCGCATGCCCCGAATCTTGCCAACCGTCCGGCCACCTCAAGCCCGGACTACTTCCCTTTCTGCGCCAGCCAGTTCTCCGAGAATTCGGCCATCTGTTCGAACGTGGGCAGCCGGTTCGTGCGGCGGCGCATCTCTTTGGCGGCGTCCTCCTGCTGGACGAACAGTTCCTTCATGGTCTCGTAGAGCGGGGTCTTCTTGTTCTTGTTGTCGACCAACCAAAAACCGACCTGCTTACCGTCGACGACCTCGTTGTTGTAGACCTGCCAGTAGAGCACCAGCGGGGGGCGCCATGACAGGAACTTCGTGAAGATCTCGCGGTTCTTCTCCTCGTGCGCCTTGCCGTCGGCGCCGCACGCGGTCCACGACAACCCGCACTCCCCGATGAAGACGCGCTTCGCGGGCAGGTTCGCCTTCGGCGGCAGTTGGGCGTTGAGCCAATCCAAGGTCTTCGTGACTTCAGCGGCGGGCAAAAGCTGGCAGTCGTAGGCGGAGTAGGAAAGGAAATCGACGTTCAGCTTCGGCACGACGAGGTTGGCCATCCGCTTCTTGCCGTCGACCATCGCGTCCCGGACGCGGTTGACCTCGGCATACGTGTAGACGCGGCACCGCGTGTAGGGCACCTCGGCGCGCGCGTCGTCGACCGCTTCTTGGCGGACGTTGAGCCACTCGACCATGGCCGCCGCCGCCGCGGGGTCGACGTCGGCCTTCGTGTTCCGGTCGGGCAAGAGGTACCAGTCGCCCTCCCAGTGGCCGATGAAGAAGGTCTTGCCGGTCGTGTCGCGGCGCGTGAGCAGGTCCTTGGTAAATGCATACGTGGCGTTGTATTCGCGGCGACGCATCTCCGGCGTGAAGCCCTTGCTCCAATCGGCGTTGGAGCGGAACCACACCAGGTAGTGGGTGAAGGGCATCGCGATGAGCTGGTTGAATTGCGGCCCGGGCGGCACCTGCACCTTGAGGATGCGGGAGCCGAGGCCCTGCACGACGAGCGCGCCTTCGACGATCGGATCTTCCTTCGTGAACTTATACGCCGGCCCGATCACCTGGGTGCCCAACACCTGCGGAAACGCATCCGGCAACTCGGGCACCTGCGGCAGCGGCGGCGCGGCGATCATCCGCCCCGCGCCCTTCTTTTGCGCGACGGCAATCAAGGGGGTAAAGAGAAGCAACCCTAGGAGGAGACGGGAGAAAAATTTCATGGAATGAGCCTTACAGGGGTATGCTTGCAGTATCGTTTGCGGGCGAACTTCCTCAAGCCCGTTCCCACCACACCTATGACTAAACTCACCACCCTCCTCCTCGCGGCCGGCCTCGCCGTCACCGCCCTGCCCTCCTCGCTGCTCGCCGCCGAGCCCGCCGCCGAAACCGAACAGGCCGGCGACCCCGACCAGGCGAAGCTCAGCGCCGCCAAGCGCAAGGTCCTCGCGCTCCCCGATATCGCCAGCGCCCAGCAACAAGCCAAGGCCGACCGGGCGATGGCTTCCAAGGCCTCCGCCGACTACAAGCAGGCGCGGACGAAGGCGGCGGAATCCGAAACGGCCTACCGCAAGGCGTTCGACGAGGCGCTCGCGAAAGAAGATCCCGCGGCGGCCGAGATCCAAAAGAAACAACGGGCGGCGTTCCGGGAGAAGATGCTGAAAGCGCGGGGCGAAAAGAAACCCGCGCCGACGAAGGAACGGGCCGACGACGAAAGCTGAGCTTCGGCCGCGAGGGACATAAGCCCACCGCCCGGTGGGCTTATTTTTTGAGCGCCTGCTCGAACGCCGCCCAGATGTCTTCGATGGGCTCCAACCCGACCGACACGCGCAGCAGGTCCGGGTCGAGGCCGGCGCGGCGGATGCCCGCGCGACCTTCCGGCGTGGTCACTTCCGAGAAGTGCGCAAGCCACAGGAACGGGGCGGCCAAGGTGAATTCCAAACCGAAGCTCGGCCCTTTGACCACCTGGAGACGATCGTAGACGGTCCGCAGGTCGGCCTTCAGCTCCAAGGTGATCAGGGAGCCGGGGCCCGCGCCGGGCCGGAGCATGGCTTGATAATTCTGGGCCGTCGCCGTGGTCAACGCCGTGCGCACGCGACTCACCGATGGGTGTTGCGCCAGCCGTTGCGCGAGCACCGTCGCCTGCGCCGAAAGCCGCGCGGTCACCGTCGCCATCTTTTCGATATGCTGCGCCAAGACGAGGGCATCGCTCGCATGCGGCGCATCGACGAACGCGCGCGCGGCGTGGAGCAAGGCCTCGGCGTCCGGACGACCCGGGTTGATCGCCAGGACGCCGGCCATGACGTCGCCAACGCTGGCGGCGTACTTGGTCAGGCTCGAACAAACCACGTCCGCATGCGGCAACACGTCGACGGAAGCCAAGCCGACCGAACTCGGGTCGAGCACCAACTTGGCCCCGTGGCGATCGCAGAGCCGGCGCAAGGCCGAGACGTCGGCGGTCTCCAGTTGCGGGTTGTTGGGGATTTCCGTGAAGACCCCGGCGACGTCACCCTGCGCGAGCAGGCGCTCGACGGCGGCGAGGTCGGTCACATCCGACACGAACTCGTGGCGCGTGTCGGTGGCCTTCTCGAACAGACGGGTGGAGTCGACATAGAGCCAACCCAACTGAATCCAGACATGCTTACCGCGCGGACGCTGCACGGCATTCACCGCCGCGATCCCGGCGGCGACGGCGTTCATGCCGGCCAGCGTGACCAGGATGTCCGCGGGCCGAACGGGGGCGAGGTAGGGAGCCAGGACCGCGCGGATGCGCTCGAGCGCCACCAGCCCCGCGGACGCATCCGCGGGGCGACCCGCGAGATAGGCTTCGGCTTGGCGCGAGGAGATGAGCGCCCCGGTGTGCTGGACGAATTTCGCGAACGGTTCGGAGGCCGGGCCTTCCGGCAAAGAAACGAGCACCCAATCACCGACCGTGTCGACGTGCGCGTCGGTCACCTGCGTCCACGCGAGGAGGCGGTCGGCGGCGCGCCGCGAGGCCAAGGGAAAGAGCGGCCCCGTGCGCTGAAGTTGGCGGGCGGCCTGTTCCGCGGCTCGCGAGACCAAGGCGTTGCGGACGAAGCGCGGGTAACCGGCGGTGATGTGCCGCCATGTGGCGGGCTCGCGACGCTCGTAGCCCTCGACATCCGCCAAGGTCGGCAAACAGACCACCGTGCCATGCGGCGAGGCCGGCACCGTGGCTCCCAATGGCGGACAAAGCGGCACGGCTTAGAGACCTTCGGGGCCGACTTCGTTCTGCAGGATCTGGTCGAGCGTCTGGCGCCGACGGACAAGGCGGAACTTTTCCTGCGCCTGCAGCAGCACCTCGGGTGCTTCCGGGAACGAGTTGTAGTTCTTCGTGCTCATGCCGGCGCAATAGGCACCCGCGCCACCGATGACGACGAGGTCGCCCGCCGCGGCTTCGGGCAACGCGCGCGTGGCCAAGGTTTCGGGTTCGCCGGGCGCGCAGCTGATCAGGTCGCCCGACTCGCAACAATGGCCGACGACGACGTAATCGCGCACGCGGCCCGTCGGGTTCGTCGGGTACAGGTGCACGGGGTGCTGCGAACCGTAGAGAGAGGGACGCAGGATTTCGGTCATGCCCGAGTCCAGCTTGAGGAATTCCCGCGCGCCGGTGGAGACCACATCCTGCACGCGGCAGAGGACGGCGCCAGCGTTGGCGACGAGGAACGTCCCGGGCTCGATTTCGAGGCGCAAGGGACGCCCATGCAGGGCGGCGAACTTTTCGAACGCCTGCTTCACCGGTGCGCCGACGATTTGCGGGTCGGTGCCCTTCTCGGCCGCGACACGCGCGACCTTGTAGCCACCACCGAGGTTGAGCGTGACGACTGCGGGGAAGCGGGCGACCAACGCCAAGCTGGCGGCGGAGACTTCCTGCCAGACGACGGGGTCGCTACCCGAGCCGATGTGGGTGTGGATGCGGACGACTTTGAGCTGATACTTCGCAGCGATGGCCTGGGCTTGGTCGGCCCACTCATGCCAGATGCCGAACGAGGAATCGGGTCCACCGACGTTCGTCTTGCCCGTCCCGCCGGAACCCCGACCCGGGTTGAAACGGAGGCCCACCTGCTGGCCGGGGAGCTCCTTGCCGATCCGCTCCAACTGGAGGAGCGAACACGCGTTCACATGGATGCCCAGGCGCAGAAGTTCGGCGAAGTCGCCCGGGAGCTCCTGGGAAGAGAGCGAAATCCGGTCGGCGGGCACCCCGGCCTTGAGGGCGCGGCGGACTTCATACCCGGAACTGGCGTCCAGGTGGAGCCCCTTGGCGGCGAAGAGCCGGAGCACCGAAGCGTTTGGGCACGCCTTCATGGCGAACCGGACCGTCAGACCGTACGCATTGGGGAAGGCCAACATCGCATCGGCTTGGGCCTCGAGGGTCGCTTGGTCGTAAACATAGCAAGGCGTGCCATGGGCGGCAGCGATGGCCGCGGCGGCGGCGGGAGAGAGGAAACGATGGAGTTCCACGGGAGTGATGGGCGAACTTTGCCATTCCCCCCCTCCCCTTCCAGCCTTTTCAACGCTGATGACACCGCTTGCCTCCCCTGCCCCGCCCCCTTGGGATGAGCCGTCCGCATGTCCACCTCCGAGACCATCGTCGCCGCCGCCACGCCCACCGGACGCTCCGCGCTCGCGGTGATCCGCATCGACGGCCCCTTGGCCGCGACCATCGCCCGGGAGGCTTTCGGCCGCAGCACGCCCCCCGCGGCCCGGCGCGCGACGACCGCCGTCTGGCGCGACCGCGCCGGCGGCGCCATCGACCAAGTCGTCGCCGTGCTCGCGGTCGCGCCGCACTCCTTCACGGGCGGCGATTCACTGGAAGTCACGTGCCACGGCAATCCCCTGCTCGTCCGCCGGATCGTCGAAGACTGCCTCGCGCGCGGGTGTCGCGCGGCCGAGCCCGGCGAGTTCACGCGCCGCGCGTTCCTCGCGGGCAAGCTCGACCTCACGCAAGCGGAAGCCATCGCCGACCTGATCCACGCCAGCTCCGAGCGCGCGCTCGCCGCGGCGCGGCGCCAACTCGCCGGGGAACTCGGCCGGCAGGTCGCGGCCTGGAGCGATCGCCTCCTCGCGGCGCTCGCGACGCTGGAAGCGCACATCGATTTCCCGGAGGAAGACCTGCCCGCCGAGGACCCGATGGGGCCCTTGCAAACATTGGTGAAAATTGAGTCAGAACTTTCTGCATACGCTCGGACCGCGCGCCACGAGTCCGCGCTGCGCGACGGCCTGCGCGTCGCCGTCGTCGGCGCCCCGAACGCCGGCAAGTCGAGCTTGCTCAACGCGCTCAGCGGCTCCGCGCGCGCGCTCGTGAGCGCCGAACCCGGCACGACGCGCGACTTCCTCGAGGCGCCGATCGCGGGCCTCCCGCTCGCGGTCACCGCCGTCGACACCGCGGGCCTGCGCGCGGGTGGTTCCGCCCTGGAGCATGCCGGCATGGAACGCTCGCTCGAACAGGCGCGCGCCGCGCATTTCCTCCTCCTGGTCGTCGATCGTTCCGCCCCGCCGCCGACGTTGCCGCCGGCGCTCGCCGAACTCCTGGACGCGACGCGCACGCTCGTGATCGCGAACAAGGCCGACCTTCCGGCGGATCCCGCGCACGCGCAGTGGCGACCGGAACTGACGAAGATCCCCACCTGCCTGTTGGATGGACGGGATGCCGAAAGCTTACGCGACCAACTCGGCCAAATCTTGGTCGCCCGCGAAGTCGCCCCCGGCGCTGAAGACCTCGTCGTCGGGGTCCGCCATGCGGACGCCCTCCTCCGGGCCGCCGCCGCCTTGCAGATCGCCCGGGAGCACTTGGCACCCCCCGCCCAGACCGAATTGGCGGCGGCCCGCTGCCGGGAGGCCTTGGATGCCCTGGGGGAGGTCGTCGGACGCATCGACAATGAGCGTATGCTGGACAAGCTCTTTGCTTCCTTCTGCATAGGGAAGTGATTCCCTCCGCTAGGAGGGAAGCCTCCTATGCGACCACCCAAAGAAATCCGCCTCGGCCCGAGCCGACCCTATGACGTCATCGTCTGCGGGGCCGGCCATGCCGGCGTTGAAGCCGCCCTCGCCGCGGCCCGCATGGGCGTGGAGGTCCTGCTGCTGAGCGGTAATATCGATACCATCGCCCAAATGAGCTGCAACCCCGCCATCGGGGGCCAGGCCAAGGGGCACATCGTCCGGGAAATCGACGCCCTTGGTGGCGAGATGGGCCTAACCGCCGATACCACGGGCATCCAGTTTCGCCTCCTGAACTCGTCCAAGGGCCCCGCCGTCCAAGCCCCCCGCGCCCAGTGCGATAAGAAGGCCTACCAGTTCCGGATGAAGCACCTCTGCGAACTGCAACCTGGGCTGACCATTTTCCAGGCCATGGTCACGGGTCTTATTTTTGAGCAAGGCGCGGTCGTCGGGGTGAACACCAACCTCGATCTATCCTTCTATGGTAAAACCGTCGTGGTCACGACGGGCACTTTCCTGCGCGGCCTGATGCATATCGGGAACAACAAAACCGAGGGCGGACGCCTTGGAGATTTTAGTGCTAAGTCGTTGTCTAGCAGTTTCTTAGACGCTGGAATCGAACTACAGCGCCTCAAGACTGGGACCCCTCCCCGTATCCTCGGTTCCTCCATCGATTTCACCCAGTGCGAGGAGCAAGCCGGAGACCTCTCCCCCACCCTGTTTGCGTTCCATGATACCCGTCAGGAAGCGGATATGTTCCACGTGGAACAACGCGGCGAGCGCCTGCCCGGATGGGCCCCTGGCAGTGATCAAGTCTCCTGCTGGATGACGGAGGCCTCGGGAGTGACCGGTAAAATCGTCCACGATAACCTTCACCGCTCCCCTCTCTATGGTGGTGAGATTAAGGGCGTTGGTCCGCGCTATTGTCCCTCCATTGAAGACAAGTTCGTGAAGTTCTCCGAAAAGGAGTCGCACAAGCTATTCTTAGAGCCCGAGGGTCGGAATACCGACGAGTGGTATATTAATGGCCTCTCCACCTCCCTGCCCTTTGATATTCAGCTCGAGATGCTCCATTCCATCCCTGGATTGGAGAAAGCGGTCATGCTACGCCCGGCCTATGCCGTGGAATACGACTTTGCCCCACCCACCCAGCTCTACCCGACCCTGGAATCCAAAAAAGTCGAAGGCCTCTTCTTTGCCGGCCAGATCAATGGCACCTCGGGCTATGAAGAAGCCGCGGCCCAGGGTCTGGTTGCCGGGGTTAACGCTGCCTGCCGGGTTCAAGGCCTAACGCCTATGGTCATTGGGCGCGACGAGGCCTATATCGGGGTCTTGATCGATGATTTGGTCTCTAAAGGCACCCAGGAGCCGTATCGCATGTTCACCAGCCGGGCTGAATACCGGCTTTTATTCAACCACGGCAGCGCGGAACTACGCCTTAAGTCCAAAATCGCCGATTACGGCTTGGTCCCGGCCGCACGGTTGGCTCGGATTGAATCCAAGGCCGCCCAAGTGGCTCACTGGACTGAATACCTGGAAAAGATCGCCATCAGCGGCGGCTTAGCCGGCGATGTCTTAAGAAGGAACATCGAAGGTGTCCCAGCGGACTTGCCGCCCAGTTTCTTAGCGGAAACGCCAGAAGTTCAGGCTGAAGTGATGTATCGGGTCAAATACCGTGGTTACCTAGACCGGGAGCGTCGATCGGCCCGCAAGCTCCATGACCTGGAGTCCTTTAAGGTTCCAGCGGGCTTTGACTTCCAGAAGGCTTATGGGCTGCGCAATGAAGCACGGCAGAAGCTGCATGCCATCCAGCCCCAGACCCTTGGACAGGCGAGCCGCATCAGCGGCGTGAACCCCGCGGACATCTCTTTATTGATGGTCTTGTTCCGGGCACAAAAGAGCGCCTAAGGGTGGGGCAGGGCGGTCATGTTCCACGTGGAACATGACCGTTGTAACACTTGCGGCTTAGGTGTGAAACAATCTTGTGACTATATTCTGTAAGTCACTTGTAATCATAAACTTACAAACAAAAATTAGGGTCGTAACCTGTCCGTCTTAATTGACACCTAAATCTGGCGCTGGGGGGCGAAGCGGCTTTGTCTCTATCCATGGCCACTCAAGACGCTGAACACCTCAAGCGCATCCTCGTCGTCGACGACGAGACGGACGTCACCGAGCTCTTGGACTATAAGTTCCGTCAGGCGGGCTATGCCGTACGCAGCCTGAACGATCCGCTCCGGGCGATTGGCTTGGCCCGCGACTTCCGGCCCGACCTCATCATCTTGGACGTCATGATGCCGGAGCTCACCGGCGTGCAGCTGCTGCGCATGGTGCGGGCCGATGCCTTGCTCCAAGATACGCCCGTGATTTTCCTGACGGCGAAAGGGGAGACCGCCGATAAAGTGCGCGGCTTGGAGTCGGGCGCCGACGATTACGTGACGAAGCCGTTTGATGTGCGCGAACTCATGCTCCGCGCGCAGGCCTTGCTTCGCCGCGCCAAGTCGGCCGCCGCCAAGCCTTCGACGCGGCTCGCCGCCGGCGCGCTCATGCTCGACATCGAACGCCATGAAGTCACCGCCGCCGGCAAGCCCCTCGAACTGACCGCCACGGAATTCAAACTCCTGCGCCTCCTCTTGGAACGCAAAGGCCGCGTGCAGTCGCGCGAAGAATTGCTGTCCGACGTCTGGAATTATTCCCCCGACCTGGAAACGCGCACCGTCGACACGCACGTCCGGCGCCTCCGCGAGAAACTCGGGCCCGCCGGAGACGTCATCGAAACCGTCCGCGGCGTGGGCTATCGCGTCACCGGATGATTGCTTTGCGCTCGCTCGCGACGATGACTGCGCGCACGCTCTTGGTTCGATGAGCTGGCTTCCTTGGATGATCCTCGCCATCGGGCTCGGCCTGGTTGGCTGGTGTGTGGCCGAACTGGGCCACTGCCTCCGTTGGTGCCGACGTTCGCTGCTCGGCGGCGGTTCGTCCGTCCGACCGCACGGGTGGCTCATCCGCTGGCTCAAGCTGGACGAACTCTTCACGGCCATCGAAGGGCGCACCTTGACCGAGGCAGAAATCCGCTCGGCCGCCGCCAAGCGCGTCGAAGCGCTGTTGGCTCCGCTGACGGATGCCGTGCTGGTCGTGGATGCGCAGGATCGCCTCCGCCTCGCGAATCCCGCGGCGCGCGCCTTGTTCAGCTTGTCCGACGCGGAACTCGGTGGCTCCATCGTCCCATTGGTGCGGAGCGCGGACTTCATCGAGTTGATCCGGCAAGTGCGCCGCGAGGGGAGGGCCGGGAACACCATCTTGCTCCACCGCGCTCCGCTCGCCGATGCGTGGATCCAAGCCGCCGGGGCTCGCACCGATCCCGAAGCGTTCGGGGAAGGCGCGGTGATCTTCGTCTTGGCCGAAGTGACCGCGCTCAAACGCCTGCAGGCGATGGAACGCGATTTCGTGACGAACGTCTCGCACGACCTCCGGACGCCGGTGACGATCCTCCGTGGCTACGCCGAGACGCTGGCCGACGACCAGGCGACGATGACGCCGGAAGATCGGGCGCGTTTCATCCAGAAGATCGTTTCCTCGGTCGGTCGCCTGCAGGGTCTCGTCGAAGGGTTGCTCGCCTTGGCCAGCTTGGAGAGTTCGCATGACCTCATGCGGCGCGAGGCCGGCGCGTTGCATCGGGCGTGCCGCGAAGTCGCCGAGGAGCTCGGCCCGCGCTGCCGCTCGGCGAAGGTCTCCGTCGAGCTCGACCTGCGCGCGGAGGAGAGCGCCGCCGTCGATCCCGTGCAAGCCCGTCGGCTCGTGCAGAACCTCATCGAGAACGCGCTGGCGCACGCCGCGGGCGCGACGCACATCCTGATCCGCACCTCGCACGTGCCCGGGGGCGTCGCCTTGGAAATCCAAGACGATGGCGCCGGGGTCGCCGCGGTGGATCTGCCGCGGCTGTTCGACCGTTTCTACCGGACCGACAAATCCCGCCGCGCGGGCGGCAGCGGCCTGGGGCTCAGCATCGTCCGACAGGTCGCCGAACTGCACGGTGGCTCGGTGACGGCGGACAACGTCCGCCCCAAGGGGCTGAAGGTTACGGTCACGCTGCCGGTCGCCGCCTAAAACAAGAAACCCACCGGTTAAGGTGGGTTAAAGTGGAGCGCGCGACTGGACTTGAACCAGCAACAGCCACCTTGGCAAGGTGGTACTCTACCATTGAGCTACGCGCGCTTTCGGAAAGTGAGCAGACCAATCTGCCTAGCGGCTGTCAAGCCTTTGGGCTAAGCGCTCGCGGATGGCCTTGGGGGCAGGGTAGAGGCCCACGGAACGGATCTGCTCGGCGGCCGCCTCGGAAAACAGCCATTTCAGGGCTTCTTTATGCGCCTGCTGCTTATCGCTCCGCACATAAAGATACAGGGGGAGGCGTAGAGGGTAGTCCCCGTTGTAGATATTCATCTCGTCCGGGGAATAGGCCGTCGAGGACTTGCCGGGGCGGCCATCGGAGACTTGGAGCAGCCGACCTTCCGAGCCCGCGGGGAGGGCAGGGGCGAGGGCCAGGGTCGCCGGACGGGTCGCCAAACTCTGGCCGACCGGAGCCCAATCCATGACCAGGTTCACTTCCTGGCGGAAGGGCTGCTTACTCAAAGGGACGCCTTGAATGAGCTCCCGGGCAAAAGCCCCATGGGGGGCGTAAAGGTAGGTGAGGATCGACTCGGAAAGGTTCCCCCCGGCGAGGTCGTTCCAATTGACGTAATAAACCTTGGGGTCCTTGGCCAACAGGCTGTTGAGGTCGGCGAAGCTGACCTGGTTTTGGCGATTGGACTTATGAACCGCCACGACGACCGCCGCATTCGCCAGCAGGTATCGCTGAAGACTCTGCCCGGCGGGCGCCGCTGGCTCCGGCTCGCCTTCCAGCTGGAAGAGGAGGGCAACGGAGGTGCGGCCATCGGCCAAGCTGCGGCGACCGGGCAGGGTGCCCGCAAAGTCGACCGTGGAGGCGGGCGCGGCCTGCCGGAGTCCCTCCGTCAACGCGCCCTTCAACAAATCGGACCCCGCGATATCCGCTCCACACAACGCGGGCGCGGCCAAGAGGCCAAGCAACCAAGGCTTAAGCATGCGGAGCTTGGCCGACTTCGAGTTCGGGCCATTGCAGAAGTTTGCGGTGCAAGGTGCGACGGGAAATCCCCAACAGCTCCGCGGCCTTCGTCCGATTGCCGGCGGCCGAAGCCAACGCCTGCTTCAGGAGCTCCTTTTCGTTTTGCTCCTTGTCGAACATGCCTCCGGAAGCGGCGGGCAAGACCGGGCGGACCGCGCCACCGAGGTTCGTCGGCTGCGCATAACGCGGATCCAACTCCGCCGCGGTGAGAACCTTGCCGGCACGCAGCACGGCCAAGTTCTCGCACGTGTTGCGGAGTTCGCGGATATTGCCAGGCCAAGGGTAGCGGGCCAGCACGCCCAAGGCATCGGGGGCCAAGCGCACCTCCGCCAGGTGATTCTCGGCGGCGAACCGTTTGAGGTAATGGGCCAACAACAAGGGGATGTCGTCTTGCCGTTCGCGTAACGGCGGCATGCGCAGCGGCACGACGGAGAGGCGGTAGTAGAGATCTTCGCGGAATTTACCTTCCTTCACCATCTGGAGCAGGTCGCGGTTCGTCGCGCAAACCAAGCGGAGGTCGAGCGCGATGGGCTTATGGGAACCCAACCGTTCCACGCTGCGGGTCTCGAGGAAACGCAGGAGCTTGATCTGCGTGGTCGCATCGATCTCACCGATCTCATCCAGGAAGAGCGTCCCGCCATCGGCGGATTCGAAACGGCCCACCCGGCGTTCGTTCGCGCCCGTGAAGGAACCCTTCTCGTGGCCGAAGAGCTCGCTCTCCAGCAAGTTCGCGGGGATGGCGGCGCAGTGCACGGCCATGAACGGACCCTTCGCGCGGTTGCTCGCCTGGTGGATCATCTGGGCGAAGAGTTCCTTGCCGGTGCCCGTCTCTCCGAGCAGGAGCACGGTCGCATTCGAAGTCGCCACGGAGCGCACCTGCTCGATGGCATGCTGCAACGCGGCGGATGAACCCACCACCTCGCCCAACGAGAATTTGCGGTCGAGGCGCGTCTTGAGCACGGCGACTTCCTTCTCCGTCGCGCGCGCCTTCAGACCGCGCTCCAAGAGCAACTCGACTTGGCGGAGGTCGACCGGCTTCTGCATGAACCAATAGGCGCCGCGGCTCATCGCTTGGACGGCGGTCTCCACGTCCCCGTACGCCGTCATCATCAGGCACACCGGTTGCGGCGACAACTTGAGCGCCCGATCGATCACGGCCAGGCCATCCTCGCCGGCCATGCGCAGGTCCGTCAGCACGGCGTCCGGCGGCACGTCCTGCATGAGGCGCGCGGCCTCCGCGGCATCCTTGGCCACGAAGGTCTCGTACTTATCCTCGAGCGCGGCGCGCAAGCCATCGCGCGTGTGCTTCTCGTCATCGACAATCAGAACCGTGGGTTTCATGGGGTACCAGTTTCAGGTCGTTGGGCGGCGCCCCAGACGCGGGCCGCCTTCTCGGTCAGCGCCGAGCGGGCCCGGGCCACTTCGGCGAGGCGGGCTTGCAGGTTGGCGTTGGCGACGGCCGAGAGGTCGTCGAGGTCGCAAAGGTAAGCGCCCTCGACCGAGCGGGCGGCCGCTTCGAAATTGCGCGGGACGCCGAGGTCCACGAGCAGCAGCGGGCGACCTTGGCGGCGGCGCGTGAACGCGCGGATCGCCTCCGCGTCGAGCAAGGCGCGCTCCACGGCGGCGCAACCGATGACGACGTCATGGGTGTGCGCTTGCTGAAGGGCGTCGGCCAACGTCAACGAAGCTCCGGCGAACTCCTCCGCCAAGACGCGCGCGTTTTCGAAGGTGCGGGAAGCCACCGAGACCTGCGTCGCGCCGCGCGAGACCAACGCCTGCACCACCTGGCGACCGACCTCGCCGGTGCCGAGCACGAGCACGCGGGCATCGGCCAGCTGACCGAACACGCGCCCCGCGAGTTCGACCGCGACGTTCCCGAGGCTGACCTGGCCCTGCGAGATCCCCGTATGGGTCCGCGCCCACGCGCCCGCCTGGAACGCGCGCTGGAAGATGCGGTTGAGCATCGGGCCCGTCATGCCGCGCGCGAGCGCATCGGCGTAGGCGTCCTTGGTCTGACCCGCGATTTCGGCCTCGCCGATCATCTGGGAATCCAAGCCCGCGACGACCGCGAACAAATGCTCGACGGCCTGCAGGCCGGGGATCGGGCGAAGGTGCCGATCGAGTTCGGCGGGCGCGACGCCGGTCGCTTGGATCAACGCCGCGCGCGCATGCAGGGCGACGGCTTCATCGCCGATCGCATAGGCTTCGAGCCGGTTGCACGTCGCGAGCAAGACCACCTCCGCGAGGCCGGCCGCGCGGGCCGCGCGATAGAAGGCCTCCACCCCCGCCGGCGAAACGCTGAACGCCGCGCGCGCATCGAGACCGGCCGTGTGGTGGGTGGCGCTCAACGCCACCAATGTGGTGGGGCGTTCGCTCATCGGGCCGAAGGGAGGGAGAGCCATAACGCCGCCAGCGCCGGGAGGAGGAGCCATAGGGAACCGCGGGCGAAGGCGGCGCCGCTGATGGAGGCGCGACGGCGCAGGGCGAGGAGCACCACCGCCAGGAGCAACGTCACGCCCGCCATCACCAGCTTGGGGAAATTCGCAAAGCCCGTGACGCCGGTGAAGACATCGACGGCCCCGATGACCACGGACAAGGCGAGCATCCAGACCGCAGCGCCCATCAAGTTCGCTCCGATCTTATCCATGGGGACCAAGGCCGGCAGCAACCCGTAGATGCCGCCGAACTTCCGTTGGGCGAGCGCGCGATCCTGCAGGAGATAAGCGAGGGCGTTCAGCGCTTGGGCCGCCAACAGACAATAAGCCAGGATGGCGGCCCCGATGTGCAGGAGGATCAAGGGCTTGACCGAAGAGGCGAACGCGTGCGTCTCGCCCCCCAGTCGACTGGCGGCGAAAACACAGGCCGTGGTGGCCGACGAGATGACCCAGATGGGGAGACGATGGTCAAAGGCCAGGTCCAAGAAGATGGTCAAACCCGCCAAGCCCCAACCGATCGACAGCAACATTCCGGCGGACGAATCCACGGGGAAGGTATTGCGCGCGAGGCCGTCGGCCGCCAACGCCACCGTGAGCAAGAGCCAGCCGGCTCGAAGCAACCAGAGCCCACCCCCGGGAGCGCTCCGGGAGCCGGTGGCGGACTTGGTCTGCCAATCCCAGGCGGCGCTCACCAAGAAGATCAAGGCACACGCCATGGCCATGCCCCCATGAGGAAGGGGGAGGGGGGTATCTCCTGCGAGAACGGCCATAGAAGGTATTAGAGTGGGGTGTGACATTTTGGCAACCCCCCAAAATTGGGTATTTTACCCTGTTTACTTGCGAATCGCCGTTTTTTACCTAGTTTTGATGAATTATGGCCTATAACCCCTACGACTTGACCCAACACCCTCCCCGGAGCCCTCGTTGCCGCCTGGGTGGACTGGTCATCCTCCCGCGCATGCTGGATAAGGCCCGCGCCACGCTGGAGGGGAAGAACGGGGAATACACCTATAACTGCTCCCTCGACCAGAACGTCCTGAACTTCCTCGGGATCGACGCGGAAGCCCTCAAGACCCAGGTCGCCAAGGGCCTTGGGGATGGGGAGATCCTGACGTGGATGCTGGCGAACGCCAAACACCCTCGGGTCGGCTACGAAATCGCGGCCTTCAGCGCCTTCCACGAGCAACGCGCCCCGTCCGCCCCAGGCGGCCGTGAGCGCCTGACCCATTACCAGTCGTCGACCCCGGCCGGCGCCAAGCGCGAAGACATCACGTCCTGGTTCGATGTCCTCGACCTCGACGACCACCAAAGCTTCGGCGGCAAGGTCTAAAGCCCGCGCCGCGCATGCTTCGCCTGGTTGCCGTGCTCTGGCTCTGCCTGGGAGCCACGCTTTCGACCGCCGCTGACTTCGACTGGAAGACGCGGTTCCCGGAAGGCCTCGTCAACGCCGAAGGGAAGCCCATGGAATTGGACGGCCTAAAAGGCAAGGTCGTGGCCGTGTATTTCTCCGCCCATTGGTGTCCGCCGTGCCGAACCTTCACCCCGGAATTGGTCAAATTCGCCCATGAAAACCAAGCCAAGCTCGCCGTGGTCTTCGTGGGTTGCGACCGCACTCCCGCGCAGATGTTCGCTTACATGAAGGAAGCCAAGATGCCGTGGGGAGCGGTGCCCTTCAAGCCGATGACCGACCAAGCGCTCATCAAGGAAAACGACGTGAAAGCCATCCCCACCATGGTCATCTTCGGCAAGGACGGGAAATGGCTGCGCAAAGACCACGGCGACTTGGTCGCGCTGGCGAAGCTGCTCGCCGAATAAGTGCGGACCGCTCCCCGCAAGGTGCTCATGGTCTGCATGGGCAACATCTGTCGAAGCCCCACGGCGGAGGTGGTCCTGCGCGCCAAAGCCCAGGCCCGGGGCATCGAGCTCGTGGTCGATTCCGCCGGTACCGAGAACTACCACATCGGCGACCCACCCGACGCCCGCTCGATCCACCACGCGCGCCTCCGCGGCTACGACCTGACGCCCCTCCGCGCCCGGCAGATCTCCGACCGCGACTTCGCGGCCTTCGACGTCATCCTCGCCGCGGACGCCCTCAACCTGCGCGAGATCACGCGCCGTTGCCCGCCGGAGCAACGCGCGAAGTTGGCGCTCTTCCTTGGCACCGAACCGTTACCCGATCCTTACTATGGAGAAGCGGCGGATTTCGAAAAAGTCCTCGATTTAGTCGAAAAACGAGTGGATTTGCTCCTCGCCAGTTGGTGGAGCTAAAAGAGTAAGGTTGCGACCAAGCCCCAAGGACGGTTGCCTTCTCCAACGATGTACCAAGTGAATTTCAGCGACCAAGCGATGCGCGAGTTGGCCAAGCTGCCGACCCTCGAGCAGATGGAAGTCGTCGAAGCGTTCTCGTCGTTGACCCCCGAAGCCTTGCTCCGGGGAAGTTCCGACCTCGGGACCGTGCGCCGCGGCGGACACGTCTATCACCGCCTCCGCGTCGGTGAATTCCGGATCTACTTCGAAGCCACCGATGGGTCGTTGCTCGCCAATTACGTCCTCCACCGCCACACCTACGCGGACTTCGCATTCCGTTCCCATCTGCCGTTCCCCGAAGATGAAGCCCGCATCGAACAAGAAGGCGGCTTCTGGAAGTACCTCGACGACAAAAAATCCTAACCGTGAGCTCCCCTAATCCTCCGCGCTACAACTCCCCCGAAGAGGCCGCGCGCATCTACCTCCTCCCCAACCTGTTCACGGCGGGGAACATGCTCTGCGGCTTCCTCGCCATCAAGGAGTGCATCGAGGCGCGCTTCACGACCGTCAACGTCGGCGAGCAAGCAACCCACTACGTGATGGCCGTCTGGTTCATCCTTTTCGCCTGCCTCTGCGACCTGTTCGATGGCCGCGTCGCCCGCGCCACGCACCGGGAATCCCTGTTCGGGGCCGAATTCGATTCGATTGCGGATACCGTGTCCTTCGGCGTCGCGCCCGCGTTGATGGCCTGTTTCCTCATCATCAACCCCGGGGTTAACGACGACATCAAGCTCGTGACCTGGCTCTTTGCGTTCATCTACCTGCTCTGCGTCGGCGTGCGTTTGGCGCGTTTCAACGTGCTGACCAACCCCTTGGTACCCGGGAACGAAAAACGGGCCGCGGGCGGGGATTTTGTCGGCCTGCCTTCGCCGGCGGCGGCAGGCATGATGGCCTCGTTGGTCCTGGTCCTCTCCAAGATCATCAAGATCTCGCCGGCCTCGCAACCGGACGTCCTGCCGCTGCAGTCCTGGTCTTGGACGCTCCTGCCGTTGATGTTGATCATCTCCTACCTGATGGTCAGCAACGTCCGCTTCCCGAGCTTCAAGAAGGTCGATTGGAACACCAAGACGCGTTCGCGTGGTTTCATCCTCATCATTTTGGTCGGCGTCGCCGCTTATCGTTACCGCGAGTATGCCTTGCCGGCCGTCTTTCTTGGGTACATCTGCTGGGGGGTCATCCGACACTTTTTCTTGCTCCGAAAAGAAGAGACGGACCCCGCTCCGGAGGATGAGGATGAAATCGAGCCTAAGGTGTGAATAAGGGGTGAGTGAATCGGGCTTCTGGGCGCTTGTGAACAAGGGTGCCGTTATTCGCAGGCTGGGCACAGGGACCGCAAAACCACATCCCGCCTGTTTTCAACGCCTTGGGAAACTATCCACGCCCTTCCGAGACTTACGGGTACTACTGTATTTAATTCAAAAGGTTATCTATTAATACAGTCCCTCCGGAAGTGGGCATTGATTGGTTGCCACTGACCCCTCTCAGCCTCAAATCTGTCAGCATCATGAAGTTCAAGGTAAACCGTAATCATTTCTTCAACGGCCTCTCCAGCGTCACCAACGTCGTCGGCAACCGCGCCACGATGCCGATCCTGCAGAACGTGCTCATCGAAGCCGAAGGCGATACGGTCACCCTCACCACGACCAACCTCGACCTGGGCATCTGCTGTCGCATCAAGGCCACGGTGACTTCGCCCGGTCGCATCACTTTGCCCGTCAAAAAACTGGTTCCCATCGTGCGTTCGTTGTCGGGCGCCGAAACGGTCGTCGAACTCACCGGCAAGGATCGCGTCAAGGTCACGTCGGGCAGTTCCGTGTTCCAGATCGCCGGTCTGCCGGCGGATCAATTCCCGCCGATCGCCAGCTTCTCGGGTCAACCCACGATCTCCATCGAACAGGAAGACCTCGGTTCGATGCTGCGCAAGGTCAGCTACGCCCAATCGACGGATGAGAATCGGTACATCCTCAACGGCGTGTTCTTCGAATTCGCCAACGGCAAGCTCACCGTGGTCGCGACCGATGGTCGTCGTCTCGCCAAGTGCGAACGCGAACTCGAAGGCCCGGACAAGCCGCTGGCCCTGATTTTGCCGGCCCGCACGATCGCCGAATTGCAGCGCCTGCTCAAGGTCGGCGGCAAAGCCCACGTCTCGCATAACGAGCGCCAGGTCGGCTTCATCATCGACATCCCCAAGAACGACGAAGGCCTCGTGGACCGCATCCAGCTCGTCTCCAAGGTCGTCGAAGGCAACTACCCGAACTACCGCCAGGTCATCCCGAAGGAAGCCGGCAGCAAGGTCCGCCTCGAACGCGAAAAACTCCTGGACAGCGTCACGCGCGCCGCGCTCATGTGCGATGACCGGAACAACACGATCCGCCTGACGGTTTCCAAGAAGAACCAGAATCTGGAAATCAGCGCCAAGTCCGATTCCGGCGAAGCGCATGAACCGATCGCCGTGAAGTACGATGGTCCGGAAGTGAATATCGCCTTCAACCCGCAGTACGTCGTCGAGCCCCTCAAGGCCGTCACCGAGGACGAGATCGATTTCGAATTCAAGGACGACATGTCCCCCGGCGTCATCCGCGGCCTGAAGGAAGATTTCCTCTGCGTCGTCATGCCGCAGCGGATTTCGTAAATCCTCAGAGCCCGAGGTCCTGCGAGTCCGGGAGCGCCTTGATGGCCTCCAGGATGCGCCGGGACGCTTCCATGGTGCGACCCGCGACGCCTTCGCCGGGATCGTAGTCAGCGGGGCCCAGGGCTCGACCAAACCGCACGCGCACACGCGCCCCCCCGACCGGGAAGAATGCGCCCCGCGGGAGGACATCACGGGCGCCGCGGATATGGATGGGGACGACTGGGGCGCCCGACTTGCAGGCGAGCAACCCGGCCCCCGCCTTGGCTTCCCCGATGATGCCATCGGCGCTGCGCGTGCCCTCGGGGAAAATCAACAGGCCGCGGCCTTCGGCGAGCGCGGCGAGCGCCACGCGAATCGCGCCGATGTCCGCTTCACCGCGGTCCACGGGAATGGAATGACAGGAACGGATGACGGAACCAAAAACCGGGTTGTCGAAGAGCGAGCGGCGGGCGATGAACGAAATCTCGCGCGGCAGGCACGAGCCGATCAAGGGCGGGTCGAGCATGCTCTGGTGGTTCGAGGCGAAGATGCAGGCGCCATTGGGGACGTTCTCCCAACCCTCGACTTCCAGGGTCGAGAAGACCTCCGCGAAGGCGCGGGCCCCGTGGTACACGGCCTTATAGACGAGGTTGTTCGAAGTGAGGATCATGCCCGACGAGCCGCATGCTGGACCAAAGCCTTCACTTGGGCAACCACCTCCACGAGCGAGAGGTGGGTATTGTCGATGCGCGTGGCGCCTTCGGGACAAACCAGCGGGGCGGTGGCGCGGGTCGAATCCAGGAGATCGCGTTGGGCCACCGCATCGGCTTGGCCTTCCGCGGCGCGGCGCAGGGCCCGGGCCACCGGATCGGCCTGCAGGAAGACCCGGACTTCGGCGTGCGGGAGAACGACGGAACCGATGTCGCGCCCTTCCATGATCACGCCCGCGAAGCCCGCGGCTTGGCCGAGCTCCACCTGCGACCGTTGGTAGGCCAAGAGAAAATTACGCACCGCCGGCAGGGCGGCAAACTTCGAGACCGAGCCATTGACATCTTCGGTCCGGAGCGAGGCGTCCGCCGGCCGGCGTCCATCGAAGGTGAGGCCGGACGAGATGCCCGAAATTTCCGAACCGAGATGAAGCCGCGCCAAGGCCGCCTCGACGGACGCGGGATCCGCGGGCTGGGCGCCCGCATCGAGCAGGGCGCGGGTGACGGAGCGGTAGTGCGCGCCGGTGTCGACGTGCAGGAGGCCGAGGTCGCGGGCGACCCCCTTGGCGGTGCTGGATTTCCCCGAGGCCGCGCCCCCATCGACCGCCACGGCGACGAACCGCGTGCGCAGCGCTTCGAGCGCCTGGAAGAATTTCGGGAAGGTCTTGCTGGTGCAGGCCGGATCCTGGATGGCGATCCACGGACGGCCATCGCCGAAGAGGTCGTACGAACCCAAGACCCCGAAGCTCATCGCCATGCGATGGTCTTCATAGGTGTGGATTTCGACGGGGCCCCGCGCGGCGGCTTGTTGCAACGCCGCCCGCGCCGGATGAATCGTGAGGGTGGCCAGCGTTTCGTCGGCGCGGAGTTCGGCGACGGTCGGGACGACCTTGACGCCGAGGCGTTCCAATTCCGTGGCCATCGCCAAGACGCGGTCGGTCTCCTGCTTGCGCGTGTGACCGATGTTTCGGATCGTCGTGGGCGACGAAGCCAGCGGAGCGAGCGTGGCGAGCGTCAGGAACGTGTCGGAGAAGTCGTTGAAATCGAAATCGCCGCCTTGCAGGTCGGTCCACGTTTGGACGACCAAGGCGGAACCCTGCGGCGTGAGGGTCGCCCCGCAGCGCCGGGCGACGTCGGCGAACGCGGTGTCGCCCTGAAGCCCGCCGTTGACGTAGCCTTGCAGGCGCACGCCCGCCCCGGCGCCGGTCACGGCGGGCAGGGCGATGAAGTAGCTCGCGGCCGTGGCATCGGGCTCGATCGCATAGGTGCCGGCCGCGTGGTAGGCGCCGGGCTGCGGGCAGCGCCACGTACCGGCGGCATCGCGGACCAAGGCCCGACCGAATTGGGCGCACATCTTTTCGGTCATCACCACGAAGGGCTCGGAGACCGTGGCGCCCTTCATGCGCACGGAGGCGCCCGGCGACAACGGCAGCGCCATCAGCAACGCCGACAGGAGTTGAGACGAAGCCGAAGCGTCCACCACGAGTTCACCGAGGCGGCCGGCGGTATGGAGCGTGAACGGGAAGTGCGTGGCTGGTTGGCCATCGGCGCGCAGGGCGCGGCAACCAGCGCCCGTGAGGGCTTCCAGCAAGCCCGCCATCGGCCGGGCCCGCATCGCCTCGTCGCCATCCAGTTCATAGATCCCTTGCGGCGCCAGCGCGAGGAAGGCCGTCAGGAAGCGCGCCGCGGTGCCGGCATTGCCGACGTGCAGTTTGGCCTGGGCCTTCGGGATGCGCCCCCCGAGTCCGAGGATGCGGATGGTTTGCGCGGTTTCGTCGTCGTCGACTTCAAAGCCAAGGGTGCGAAGCGCGGCGATGAGGATGCGCGTGTCGCGGCTAAAGAGGGCGCCCGTGAAGAGCGTTTCGCCGTCGGCGAGGGCGGCGAGCAGGAGCGCGCGATTGGTGATGCTCTTGGACCCTGGCACTTGCGCGACCCCGCGGGCGGGCGTGCGGAAGGGCGTGATCGGCAGGGTTGGACTCATGCGGGTCGATCGAGGGATTGGCGGAGGACGCGGGCGTCGGCCAGCAGCTGGCGGATTGCTTCGGCGTCACCAGCCTCGAGGGCCTGACGAAGCTTCGCCGTTTGGGCTTCGGCGGCGCGGAGGCCGGCAATGACGTGCGGCGCGTTGGCCATCAGGATGCCCACCCACAGGTTTTCTTCGCCTGCGGCGATGCGGGTGGTGTCTTTAAGGCCGGCGCCGGTGGTGGCAGGATCAAAGCCCGGAAGGCTGCCGACGGCCAACATCAACGCGGACGCGCTGGCGTGAGGGACGTGGCTGATGGCGGCGACGATTTCGTCGTGGCGCTGCGCCGTGCATTCGACCGTGCGGCAGCCGAGGGCCTGCCAGAAAGCATGGGTGAGGCGCACCGATTCGCCAGGTTCGGACCCGGTGGGCGTCACGAAACAGGGACGGTTCGCGAACAACTCGGCCGAGGCGTGCGCCGTGCCCGCCTTTTCGGAACCAGCCATGGGGTGCGCCCCGACGAAATGGACGCCCGCAGGGAGGACGCGGGCGGCGACCTGAATGGCGGCTTTGACGCTCCCGGCGTCCGTCACGAGCGCACCCGGGGAAAGCCCCGGGCTGATGGCGCGGAAGGTTTCCTCCATCTTGTCCACCGGAGTGGCCACGATGACGATGTCCGCCCCACGGACGGCGTCGACGGGGTTGTCGAAGATCTCCGCCAGCGCATAACCCTTGAGGAGCGCCCGGGCCTCCGGAGACCGCGACCATCCCGCGAGGGACCCTGCCAGTTGCCGGCGAGCCGCAGCGAGCAGGACCGAACCTCCGATGAGGCCCGCTCCGACGACGGCGATGCGTTTAAATTGAGGCATTTAGAGGGTTGAAGGTCCTTCTTTCATGAACCAGCCTAGCAAACTATTAAAGCAAACAATCAGCCGGCGATGAAACTGGCTGATTTCGCTCCATGTCCTCCGGCCCCCACGACCCCCAGTCTGATTTCCTTCCCGGCAAGAAGTCCCGTCCGCAAAAAGACGCGGCTTTTTGGGAGCGGATATGGGACAAGGCGGGCACCCCCCTCACGGTGGGGGCGGCCGTGGTCTTGGTGGTCGCCGCCGGTTGGTTGGTGACCGAGGGTCAACGCAACGCGGGGAGCAGCCTCGCCGCCCTGAGCCCGGTGCAGGCCGAGGAGCTGCGCCAACTCTCCCTCAAGAAGGAGGCGGCGTTCGAGGCTCAGCGGCTCAATAAAGCCGTCATCGATGATGGCGACCTCGCCTTGCTCGGCGAAGCCGTTCAGGCGCAGGAAGATTACCTGGCCTCGCGGGGAGCGCTGGCCTCGGAGAACGCCCGCCTGGAGACCTTGCGCCGGCGTTACCACGTCATCCAGGCGGAACGCCTGCGGGCGCTTTCGACCGAAGCCGAGGACAAGTCCACGGCGTTGGCCAAGTCGGATTATGCCGGGGCCGTGCGCGAGCTCCGTCGCGCCGTGGAAGCAGAGCGGCTCATCGAGAGCCGGTGGTTTTTTTCGGGCTATGCCGATGTCGGCAAAATTGCCCGGCTCGACACGCGTTTGCGGCGACTCGAGGCCGAACCCTTAAAGGCCCAAACGCAGGCCTTGGAGGCCCAGGCCGAAGCCGCCTTCGCCGCTGGTCGCCTCGGGGAGGCGGATAAGGCGATGGGCGAAGCCATCGAGACCGAACGGGCTTTTGTGGAAAAGTATCGGGATGTGCTGGATACCGAATTCGGCCGCGGGGAACGTTTGTCCACCCGGCTGGAAACGATGCGTTCGGATCCGCTGCAGCAACAGATCGTCGCGGCGGAGCGGGCGGGGCTGGCGGCGGGCGCCGCCTATGCGCAGGCGACGGCGGGGGCGGCCCAAGAGGCCCAGTCAGCCCTCGCGACGCAAGCTTATGAGCGGGCCCTGACGATCCAGGCGCAGCTCATGCAGGAATTCCCGCGCAGCGCGTGGGCCGCCGCCACGCGGAAAGCCGATTTGGAGATGAAGCGGAATCGCTGGCGCGCCGCCGCCCGTTTGCAGGAGGTCGCCACCCGCGCGCAGGCCATGGCGAAACACCTGCGGGCCGGTCAATCCACGGAAGCGTTGGACTTGGCGCGCGCGCTCCGCGAGAAACTGACGCAGGTCGAAGCGGAAAACCCCGGCGTCGTTCCGCCCGAAGATGCCTTGCGTCGGCAATTGGAATACATCGCCACGCATGCGGCCACGATTCAAGCCATCTTGCCGAAGCTCGATCAGCTCGTCGCCCCCGTCGGCGGCACCGGTGTGCGCATGATGAAGCAGGAGGTCTCGCAGGGCTTCTATTCCACGGTGATGGGGGCCAACCCGAGCGCGAGCATGCGCGAGAACCTGCCCGTCGAATCCGTGGCCTATGCGGACGCCCAGGCCTTCTGCGAGGCGTTGGGCTGGATGAGCGGTCGAACCGTTCGGTTGCCGACCGTGGCGGAATATAAGGCCGTGTTGGGCGACTTGGGTCAGCCCCCCGCCGCGCGGACGGCTTGGACCTTCGACAACACCGATGGCGTGTCCGCCCGTGCGGTCGGCACATCCCAACCCACCGGGGCCGGCTACTACGATTTGCTCGGCAATGTGGAGGAATGGGCGCAAGCCGAGGCGACGGACGATTTTGCGTCGGTCGTCGGCGGCAGTGTGAACTGGGTTCCTGTCTCAGGGCTTCCCCTCAGGAAAGCGTTGAAGCGTGAAAAAAGCCGCACCATCGGGTTCCGTATCGTGATTGAATGAAACCCGTGGCTGACCTACGAACCCTACGCCCATGCCCCTGAGCACCCCTACGCCCAAGGTGAGCCCCGTCCAACGGGTGTTCTTCTTCTTTCTCGTCTACGGGTCCTTGGCGGCGCTGTCGCTTTGGTTGAGCTATGAGATGCGCTTCTCCGGCGGAGCGATCCTCACGGCGGCGGATAAGGACGTGGAGGGCTACCTCTACACCCAACGTCCCCACGCGTTGCTCTGGATCGTGCCCTTGAAGTTCGTCCTGCTCGGCTTGTTCGGTCAGTTCCGCGGCGTCTTCTATTATTTCCGTCTGCACGATGCCTTGCGCATGGTCTTCGCGCTTTCCCTCGCGACCTTGGTCGTTCTCCTGCTCCCGTTCATCAGCGGCATGAACGGGCCCAGCGCCACCCTGGGCATTCCGCGGAGCATCGCGCTCGTCGACTTCAACCTCTCGTTGCTGCTCTTCGTCGGTTTCCGGGTTTCCATCCGCACCTTGCGCGAGCGTTTCACCGGTGAAGATAAGGTCGCCCAAACGTCCCTCGAGCGCATCGCCATCGTCGGCGCCGGCAATTCCGGCGAACAGCTGGCCTCCGACCTGCTGACCCGGCGTGGGCACGGCTTGCTGCCCGTCTGCTTCTTGGACGACAATGAGGCGAAGCACGGCCTCGAGATCCACGGCATCCCGGTCGTCGGCGCTCCGGATAAAATCCCTTCGTTGGCGGAGAAGTTCGGCGTGACGGAACTGATCCTCGCGTTGCCGGCCCAGAGCGCGAAACGCATCCGGGAAATCAGCGCCCTCGCCGCGGCGAGCGGCTTGCGTGTCCTGGTCGTGCCGTCGATGACCGAATTGGCCGGTGGCCGCGTCCGCGCGACCGACCTGCGTCCGGTTTCGGTGGAGGACCTCCTGGGCCGCGCCCCGGCGCAGCTCGACGACGCCGCCATCGGCGCGATGATCCAAGGCCGCACGGTGTTGGTCACCGGCGCGGGTGGGAGCATTGGGCAGGAGATCTGCCGGCAGGTCGCCCTCCGCCAGCCCGCGCGGCTCGTCATGCTCGACCAGTGCGAAGCCTTGCTCTACCAGTCCGAGCAGGACCTCATCGCCGCGGGTGCGGCGGGCTTGATTTGTCCCGTCGTCGCCGATGTCACCGATGAGCCGCGGATGCGGGAGGTCTTCGCCCGCCATCGTCCTGCGTTGGTGCTCCATGCCGCCGCGCACAAACATGTGCCGATGATGGAGCCACAACCCGGGGAAGCCCTGAAGAACAACACGCTCGGCACGGCGTTGGTCGCGGCGCTGGCGTCGGAGTTCCAGGTGGGGCGCTTCGTCCTGATTTCGACCGATAAGGCCATCAACCCGACCAACGTCATGGGCGCCTCCAAGCGCTTGGCGGAAATGGTGGTCCAATCGATGCAAGGTCGCCCCGGCAACAGCACGCAGTTCGTGGCGGTGCGCTTCGGCAATGTCCTCGGCTCTTCCGGGTCCGTCATCCCGATCTTCCGCAAGCAGATCGCCGCCGGCGGCCCGGTCACCGTGACGCACCCCGAGGTGAAGCGTTACTTCATGACCATCCCTGAGGCGGTCGGGTTGGTCCTGCAGAGCGCGACCCAAGGCGAGGGTGGGGACATCCTCGTGCTGGAGATGGGTCAGCCCATGAAGATCGTCGATGTCGCGCGCCAGCTCATCGAGCTCAGCGGGTTCCGGCCGGATATCGACATCGAGATCAAGTTCGTGGGCCTGCGGCCGGGCGAAAAATTGGTGGAAGAGCTGCAGCATCACGGCGAGCAGTACCGGACGACCAAGCACGAGCGTATTTTCCGTTTTGTCGCCACGGGTACCCCGTATGCGGCGCTGGACGCCCTTTTGCTGGAGGTCCGCACGTTGATTCCGCAGGAGAAGTCGGCCTGCAAGCAGGGTCTGCGGCGGTTGGTCCCCGAATACGTGCCCTACGTCGACTAGTTTTTACGCTTCGGGCTTCACAGCGTTGGCGGATATCGCCACGCTGACGGCATGGCTCGCAAGTCTTCCTCACCCGCTCCGGTTGTCGGCATCATCATGGGTTCTCAATCCGATTGGGAGACGATGATCCATGCCGCCGACACCTTGAAAGGCTTGGGCATTCCGTTCGAGGCGGAGGTCGTGAGCGCGCATCGCACCCCCCTCAAGCTGAAGGACTACGCGCTGGCCGCCAAGAAGCGCGGCTTGAAGGTCATCATCGCCGGGGCCGGCGGCGCCGCCCATCTCCCGGGTATGGCCGCCGCGATGACCGTCCTCCCGGTCATGGGCGTCCCGGTCCAATCCAAGGCCCTCGACGGCATTGATTCGTTGCTCTCGATCGTCCAGATGCCGGCCGGCATCCCGGTGCATACCTTCGCCATTGGGCGTGCGGGTGCGATCAACGCGGCCCTCGGGGCGGCCGCCATCCTCGCCTTGAACGACACCGCCCTGGCGGTGCGCCTGGATCAATTTCGCGCCAAGCAGACCAAGGCCGTCCTGGATAATCCCATCCCTGGCCAGAAGGGCCGGAAGCAGCGCTAAGCCATGGAGCGTCCGTTGATGCCAGGTGGGACGATCGGGATTCTGGGCGGTGGCCAACTGGGTCGCATGTCCGCGATCGCGGCGCGACGGATGGGCTACAAGGTGAAGACGTTCGACCCTTCCGCGCTGGCCTGCGCGGCCGCCATCGCCGATGAGCACACCGCGGCGGAGTGGAACGACACCGCGGCGTTGACGCGTTTCGCCCAGGGTTGCGGGCGCATCACGCTCGAATTCGAGAACATCCCGCCGGCGACGGTCGAATTCGTGGCGCAGTCCATCCCGAGCCATCCTTCGGCCAACGTCCTCGCCATCTGCCAGAACCGGCGGCGCGAAAAGGAATTCCTCCGCGCGTCCGGGATTCCCTGCGCGGCCTTCGCCGTCGTCTCATCGCTGGCCGAACTGCAGGCCGCGGTGCAGACCATCGGTTTCCCGTGCGTCCTGAAGACCGCGGATTTCGGCTACGATGGCAAAGGGCAGGTCAAGCTGCCGACCGCCGAGGCCGACCTCGCGGCGGCTTGGCACAAGATCGGCGGCGCCGTCGGCGTCTTGGAGGCGTGGGTGCCATTCCAGCTCGAGATTTCGGTCTTGGTCGCCCGGACGGTCGACGGTCGCACCGCCGTCTACGACGCCGCGGAAAACCTGCATCGGAACCACATCCTCCACCTCTCGCTTTCGCCGGCCCGCATTTCCGCCGCGACCGCGACGGAAGCCCGCACGCTCGCCGTGGGCATTGCGGAGCAGATCGGCCTCGTCGGCCTGCTGGCCGTCGAGATGTTCGTGCAGGACGGACGCATCGTCGTCAACGAACTCGCCCCGCGTCCGCACAACAGCGGCCACCAGACCTTTGACGCCAACGAGACGTCGCAGTTCGAGCAGCACGTCCGCGCGGTGTGCGGCCTACCCTTGGGCGGCACGAAGCCATTGCAGCCGTCGGTCATGCTGAACCTCCTGGGCGATCTCTGGAAGCACGGCCAAGAGCCCGACTGGACCCAGGTCCTCGCGGATCCTTCGGCCAAGCTGCACCTCTACGATAAGGGCAAGGCCGCACCCGGCCGTAAGATGGGCCACGTCACCGTGACCGCCCCGACGCTGGAGGAAGCCCTGCGCCGCGCGGAAGGCCTCTTCGCCACGCTGTCGGCCTGATCTATGTCGGCTCCGCAGTATCTCTTCTGGGCAAACATTCTAATCTTAGTCCCGATTGGCCTAGGCACATTGCTACGGCCTTCGGTGACGGATCAAGGAGCGTTCGCGGAAAGTGCTGGCTGGCGCACGCTGGTCGGCTCCCTGTGGCTGGCAATTCTCGCGGGCTCGGCCCTCGGGGCCGTTTGGCCAAGTAGTTTCCTTTGGTTACTCGCGTTCCAGGTTATCTATAAGTCCATCTGGCTTTTGACCTATGCCTTCCCACGGCTCGTCTCTGGCCGACGGCAAGAAGTGCCGACCGGTATCGCGGGCAGTTTTCTCGTCATCGTCCTCGTCTGGCCCTGGTTTATCCCGTGGCGCCAACTGGTCGCCGCGCTCTGATCAGTCGAGCAGCTCGGGCTTACGCGAGAACAGCGCGATCGGAATCTGGCCGAGCGACACGAAGAGCAAGATCGCTTGGAAGACCGGGATGCGCGCCTTCATCTTCTGGGCGTTGGCGATGTAGTTCTTGGCCATGACCTCGGAGATCATCGCGAAGGCGAAGATGAACGCGGCGACGCAGAGGACCGTGAACCAAATCCGCCACGTGCGGTCGTTGGGCGTACGCTGCCAAGGGATCAGCAGCAGGGCCGCGAAGAAGAAGAAGAACCAGCACTCTACCTGGAGCGCGACCGGGAAGGTCACGTAGGCCGGGTTCCAGCGGGGGGCGATGTGCAGCGGACCCAGATGGAAGCCACCCATCAGCTCGAGCATCCCGAGTCCCACGCAGAGCGCGGCGAACGCGAGGCTCGCCCAGCGCGCGTAGCGGATCGACTGCAGCGTCTTGGTGTTCTCCATGGCGGTCAGCAAAGCGGGAAACCGAGCGGGCGCAATCCGGACGGTGCGGGGCCGCGAGGTATTAGGCCGGACGGAACAGGGCGACGTCGCTCCATTCGCCCATGACGCGTCCATCGGCCTTCACCGAGCCCCAGGCGGCGGTGCACTTGGCTTCGAAGTGGGTCCGGACCGCGGCCTGCTCCTTGGCGAGGATTCCGCTGAGGGCGAGGACGCCGCCCGGGGTCACGGCCTTCACGAGGTCGTCGGCGTAGATGCAGAGCACGTCGCTGATGATGTTGGCCAGCACGACGTCGGCGGGACCGGTCAATTTGAACCCTTCCTCAAGGCCGGCGTGGTGGAAGGCCACGCGGTCATCGGCGATGCCGTTGTCCTGGCGGTTGGCGATGCTGACGCGGACGGATTCGGGGTCGCGGTCGAAGCCGGCGATGCGGCCGCAACCGAGTTGCGCGGCGGACAGCGCAAGGATGCCCGAGCCACAACCGGCATCCGTCACGGACACTTGGGCGGCGGGCTTGGTCTCCAGGTAGTCGAGCAGGCGGATCGCACAAAGGCGGGTCGTCGGGTGGTCCCCCGTGCCGAAGGCCAGGCCGGCATCAAACCAGATCACGGCCGCGTCGGCGGGGACGGCATGTTTCCCGCGCATCCAAGCCGGGACCCAATGGAGCCGGCCGTGGTCCCAAGGCTTCAGGTGTTCCTTATAGGCTTCCTTCCAATCCTTGTCGGCGAGCACGGTCTCGTCGTATTTCTCGGGCAGCTTCTTGAACGCCTTGCGCAAGCCGGCCCACGCGGCGTCGGCTTCGTCCTTCGTCTCAAAATACCCCATCACGAAATGCGGTTTCCCGGGGCCTTCGTGGAAGAGCATCCAGGAAGAACGCGTCAGTTCGCAGAAATGGTCCTCCAAGGGCTGGACCATGTCTTCGTGGATGGGGCAGCGGAGTTCGATCATCGGGTGTGGAAACGGGCGGCGAGTTCGGCGATCACGCGGGGGAGCAAGGCGTGCTCGGCGGCATGGACCTTGTGGGCGAAGGTCTCGAGGGTGTCGTCCGCCGTGCGGGGGACCTTGGTCTGACCGAGGTGGGCCCCGCCATCGACCTCCGCCGTGACCCAATGGACCGTGCAGCCACCTTCGGGGACGCCGGCGCGCCAAGTCTGGCCGATGCCGTCCAGGCCGGGGAAGGCCGGGAGCAGGGTGGGGTGGAGGTTGATGATCCGCCCAGCAAAAGGCTCGAGCAACGGGGCCTTCACCACGCGCATGAAGCCCGCCAAGACGATCAGGTCGACGCCCTCTTCGGCCAAGGTCCGGGCCCAGAAGGCTTCCTGCTCGGGTGAGAATTTCGTTTTGAACGGACCGGGGTCCAGGAAGGTAGCCGGGACGCCGTACTTCGGACCGAGCGCGAGCATCGGGGCCGTGGGGAGGTCGCAATAGATGCCGATGACTTGGGCGGTCCCGAGGCGGCCTTCGGCTTGGGCACGGAGGACGGCGTCGGCATTGGAGCCGCGACCGGAGCCAAGGAGGGCGACGCGCATGGCGGGGAAGGTGTCGCCAGTCGGGTGCGCCTGCAAACGGATTTTCAAAATCAACCTTTGAACCCCCTCGGATTCGGCCGAAGATGCCCTCGCCCTCATCCATGGATCGCCGCGCGTTCTTTCGTCTCACCGCCCTGGGTTCGCTCGGGGCATCCTTGCTCCCGTCCGTCGTCCAAGCCGCCCCGACGCCCGCGACCACCGTCGCCCAGACGCAGCTGGGGATCGATGTCCTCACGTCGGCGGGCTTCGCCACCTTGCGTGGCGTGCGTTGTGGACTCGTCACGCACCGCGCCGGCATGAACGCCGCGGGCAAGCGTACGGCGGACGTCTTGGCGAACGCCCCCGGCGTGCGACTCACGAAGCTCTTCGGACCCGAGCACGGCATCGATGGCGCCGCCGCCGCGGAAATCGCGGTCAAGAACGCGAAGGACGCGCGCACGGGCCTGCCGGTCTATTCGCTCTATGGCGCGACGCGCCGTCCGACCCCGGAGATGCTCGAGGGCCTCGATGCCATCGTCATCGACTTCCAGGACGTCGGCTCGCGCTCCTACACGTACATCAGCTGCATGCGGTACGTCATCGAAGCATGCTTCGCGCTCCCGCGTCCGATCCGCGTGATCGTCCTCGATCGCCCGAACCCCTTGGGCGGCGAAAAAGTCGATGGCCCCTTCCTGGACCGCAAGTGGCGCAGCTACGTCGGCGCGTATGAGATGCCCTATGTCCACGGCCTGACCATCGGCGAAATCGCGCGTTGGGCCGTGGCGACCCCGGGGGTGTTGGAGCTCACCGAAGAACAGCGCCGCCGTGGCTACCTCGAAGTCGTCCCGCTGCGCGGGTGGAGCCGAGCGCTCACGTGGAACCGGACCGGCTTGAATTGGATCCCGACCTCGCCGCGCATTCCCACCGCGCAAGCGGCGTTGGGGTACGCCATGGTCGGCCTCGGTTGCCAGCTCGGCGACTTCAGCCACACCTTCGGCGAGGAGATGCACTTCCGTTTCATCAAGTATAGCCGCCGCAAGTCCGCGGATATCATCGCGGCCTTGGGCAACGCCGTCCCGGGCCTGCTGCTGGAGCCGAAGCTCATGCCGGACGGCACGCAGGGCGTCTACACCGCTATCAACGATTGGGCGAAGTTCCGGCCCACGGCGCTCTCGTTGCACATGATGCGGCAGGCCTGCATCTGGGACCCGACGAACCCCTTCGCGCGCGCCACGAAGAACGAACGCGAACTCTTCATCAAGCACACCGGCAGCGAAGCCTTCTACGAAGAACTCCGCGTGCGCGGGGCGGCCGTCGATTTGCCGCGGTGGCAGGCGCAATGGAACGCCGAAGCGGAAGCCTTCCGCGCGCGGACGGCCCCCTTCCGGATCTACGCCTGATCAATAAGCGCGACCTTCGCGCTTTTCCCAGAAGTTGATGAAGGCTTGGTTGAGCACGCCGTAACCACCCGGGGTCGGGTAGTCGCCCGTGAAGTACCAATCGCCTTGGCTCGTCGGACAGGCCTTATGCAGGTCCTTGATCTGCTGGAATACGAGGACGAGTTCGCCCTTCCAGCCGGACTTCGTCGGGTAGACGAGCTCGGCCGCTTTCGCCGCGATCTCCTTGTCGGTGAAGGCATCGTAGATGCGCTTCACGTGGTTCTTGAGTTCGGCCGCCGGCTTGGTCGATTGCGCGACGCAATCTTCGTAGACTTCGCGGAGCAGGTCCGTCATGCCGCGATCCTTGCACAGCGCGACCGCGGCCTGGAAGGCGAGGAACTTGCCCATCTCGGACATGTCGATGCCGTAGCAATCCGGGTACCGGATCTGCGGGGCCGTCGACGCGATCACGATGCGCTTCGGGTTGGGGCGGGCGAGGATGCGGAGGATCGATTGGCGGAGGGTCGTGCCGCGGACGATGGAGTCGTCGACGCAGACGAGCGTGTCGCCTTCGCGGACGGCCCCATACGAGATGTCGTAGACGTGCGAAGCCATCTGCATGCGGTTCTTCTCCTGCGTGATGAAGGTGCGTAGCTTGACGTCCTTGTGGGCGACCTTTTCGCCGCGCGGCCAGCCACCGAGCACTAGGCGGTCGATGGCGGCCGCGTCGAGCTGGCCTTTCGCCAAGGCGTCGCGGAGCTGGTCGCGGACCTGCGTGCGGCGACGCATGCGGAGTTCTTCCATGAGCCCGTACCACGCGATTTCCGCCGTGTTCGGGATGTAGGAGAAGACCGCTTTGTCGTGGTCGTCGCTGATCAGGCGGATGACTTCGTCGGCCAAGGCCGCGCCGAGGGCTTTACGTTCGGCGTAGATTTCGGGGTCGTTGCCGCGCGAGAAGTAGATGCGTTCGAAGGAACAATGCCGGCGTTCGCCCGGGGTGTGGATGCACTCCACCGTATGCCGGCCATCGGCCTTGATGATGAGCGCGGAGCCCGGGGGGAGTTCCTGGACTTCGGCCTGGGTCGCGCCGACGATGGTCATGAGCGCCACGCGCTCGGAGGCGACGGCGATCAGGTCGTCCGTGCGGACGTACCAGCATGGGCGGATGCCGTTCGGGTCGCGGACGACGAAGGAGTCGCCGTTGCCGATGAGCCCGGCGATGGCGTAGCCGCCGTCCCAGTTCTTGGCCGCCTTGCGGAGGACGTTGCCGACGTCGAGGTGCTTGGAGATCTCGTGCTGGACGGCCATGCCCTCGAGCCCCTGGTCCTTGAACGCCTTGAACAGGCGGTCGTGCTCTTCGTCGAGCCAGAAGCCGATCTCCTCGAGGATGGACTGGGTGTCGGTCGAGTAGATGACATGGGCGCCGCGCTCCGTGAGGGAGGCGTTCAGGTCGGGCGTGTTCGTCAGGTTGAAGTTGCCGGCGACCAGCAGGTTGCGGGTCGGCCAGATGGACTTGCGCGCGTAGGGGTGGCAGGAGACGGAGTCGAAGTTGCCGGACGTCCCGTAGCGGAGGTGGCCGAGGAGGAGTTCGCCGCCGAAGTCGAAATGGCGCTTCACCGTTTCGGGGAACTCCGGGACGATGACCGCTTCCCGGACCTTGTCCGCGTAGGTCTTGATCTGGCGGGTGAAGATCTGGGTCAGGCCCTGGGCGCCGATTTCGCGGTCGCGGAAGAGGAAGGCCTCGCCGTTTTCGGCGCCGATCTTGACGCTACCGATGCCCGCGCCGTCCTGGCCGCGGTTGTGCTGCTTCTCCATGAGGAGGAAGAGCTGGTTGAAGCCGTGGAGCGGGGTGCCGTACTTCTCCTGATACCATTTCAGGTCCTTGGTCAGCCGGACAAGGGCAATGCCGCATTCGTGCCTTAAGGAGTCGCTCATCGCAGGCTTCCGACTTTGTCGGGTCGGCGCCTATCCTGTCCAGCGCTTACTCTTCGCAGATGCTTAAGAGCGCAGGATTCGGTCCAAACGGGCCAAGCTTTCGCCGATGAGGCTCGCCATGGTCGAATGCTGGCGGAAGGCGGGGTCCCGGTGGTAATCGGCCAGACCATCGGCCAATTCCTTGGCCTTCTCGGGGGCGGACAGGGCGTTGGCCTCCATGGCGGCGAGGAGGTCGCGGACGCGGTCGGGCGCCGCCAACAGCCGGCGGTGGATCAGCGACTGCTCTTCCCGGCGGTACTGGGTCGCCGAGGCGGCGTTGATATGCCGGGCGCAGAGTTGGGTGTAGGGGCGGTTTTCCTTGAAGGACCCCGGGAGGTAGAAGCGGAGCCGCCCATCGTAGGACTGCTGGTCGAAATCCATCGCCCGGACGCGGATGGCCGTGGCGTCGAAGTCCGGCGTGACGGCGATGACGAAGTTATAGGCCCGCATGTCGCCGAGGAGGCGGACGAGGCAGCGCTCCTCGAACTTGATGAGCTCCTTGGCGAGGCGGACCGGGTGGTGTTGGCCCGCTTCGAGCCATTGCTCGGCGAAGATATCCCCCGGGATCCCGGTGACATGCTCCTCGACCAAGGTATCCCCTTGGGTGAGGTAGAGCATGCGATTGGGCGACAGCAGGTGCTCGAGTTCGAGTCCGCAGACGCGGGAGGCGTCGCCGACCTTCACGTAGAAGTAGTCGTGGTTCTCGTTGTACGCGTTGACGATGCGGACGCGGAAGGGCTGCGAATTGCCGAAGGAGCAGAAATCGACGCGGTCGACGTAGACGTGGCTGAAGACCTTCATGCCGCCTTCGCCCCGGAGGAGGGCGTAGGTTTCGAGCAGCCCTTGGGAGAGGCGTTCCATTTCATCCTGCGGGTAGGCGACGGTTTCCCAGAGGGAATCTTTGCCGTCGCGGTTCAGCAGGGGCATGGCCGCGTTGAAGCCCCGCAGCTGGGCGTAGGTGACGGGGAGGGCGACCTCGCGGCCTTCGCGGGCCAGGTATTCGCGGAGCGCCGCGCCGATGGGATAGGCCGGCTTGCGGTTGGTCCGCTTGAATTCCGCGGCTGAGCCTCCGGCGTCCATCGTCAGTCCAGGTTAGGCTGCGTATCCGTCTCTTCGATGGTCATGCGGAGCGGCTGGCCGGGATCGCATTCCGCGCGATAGGCGATGAAGCCACGGCGGTGTTGGTCGAAGATCGGCCAGAGCAGGGTGCGGTCCGTGTCCGGAATCGCCGTCGTCTCGACTTCGGCCCGGGAGAAGAAGCCGAACTTTCCTTCGTCGATGGTCGCGGGGAGTCCGGCGAGCGGTTTGCGGCAATCGAAGAGGAACATCAGCCAGTGGGATTGGCCCTCGTAGCCCTTTTCGGAGATCATCCCAAAGAGGTGCAGGTCGGTGGTGGCGACCGTCGCGCCGGTTTCTTCGCCGATTTCGCGGACCGCGCATTCGAACGGCGATTCACCGGTGGCCATCTCGAGCTTGCCGCCGATGGGGCTCCAGCAGCCCTTGTTCGGCGCCTTGGTGCGTTGGATCAGCAGCTGACGGCCCTGCGCATCGCGCATGAACACGAGGACGCTGATCTTGAAAGGGAGGGCGGGACCGGCGGACATGCGGATACCCTTGGAGGGCAGGGCGGGAGGCACAATCCCGGAGTAGGGCTTAGGCGGCCAAAATGGCGTCGATGCGCTTGAGTTCTTCGGAGCTCAGCGGGGCGGAAGAAGCCGCGGCCACGCACTGTTCCAGCTGCGAGACCTTGCTGGCGCCGATGATGGCGGAGGTCACGCGCCGATCGCGCAGCACCCACGCCAGGGCCAACGATGCCAACGGCTGGCCGCGTTCAGCGGCGAGGGCGCCCAAGGCGCGGACCTTGGCGAGGCGGGCTTCGTCGATTTGTTCGGGGCGGAGGAAGCCATGGGCCTTGCCCGCGCGGGCGTCGCTCGGAATGCCTTGGAGGTAGCGATCCGTGAGGAGGCCCTGGGCGAGCGGCGAGAAGACCGCGCAACCGATGCCCTCCTTTGCGACCACATCGAGCAGGCCGGCTTCCGGGGTGCGTTCGAACAGGCTGTATTTCGGTTGATGGACGACGCACGGCGTGCCGAGGTCGCGGAGGATGGCGCAGGCGCGCGCGGTGTCCTCGGCGTTGTAGTTGGAGATGGCCGCGTAGAGCGCCTTGCCGGAGCGGACCGCGTGGGCGAGGGCGCCCATGGTTTCCTCCATCGGGGTGTTGGGGTCGCGGCGGTGGCTATAGAAGATGTCCACGTAGGGCAGCCCCATGCGCTTCAGCGACTGGTCGAGCGAGGCCAGCAGGTATTTGCGGGAACCGAAGTCGCCGTGCGGGCCGGGCCACATCGTGTAGCCGGCCTTGGTCGAGATGATCAGCTCGTCGCGGTAGCCGGCGAGATCCTCGCGGAGGATGCGGCCGAAGGTTTCTTCGGCCGAGCCGGGCACCGGGCCGTAATTGTTCGCGAGGTCGAAGTGCGTGACGCCGAGGTCGAAGGCGCGCAGCGCGATCGCGCGCGCGGTGGCGGGATCGTCCACGCTCCCGAAGTTATGCCAGAGCCCGAGGGAGATCTTCGGGAGATGCAGGCCGGATTTACCGCACAGGGCCTGGAAGGCGGCGTGGGCGTAGCGGGAAGCGCTGGGGGTGTGCATGCTGTCGAGAAAAACGCAGGCGTGCTGATTAGCCAGCGGGAAAATCGACAGCGCTCCGGCAAGGCGCAACGTGCGTGGTTGGCGGAATTTTCGGCAGGTTGCCGAGAATGAAACCGCCGCGCGGATGGGTTTCGCCAGCGCCGCCGAAATCACAGCAACGCGTCACGCGTTTGGCACACGCCGGCGGACTTGGCACGCCCGGTGCAAGAGGGGGGATGCACACCGCAACCATCCACCACCCACATCATACTACTATGAAACTCACCCATAAGCTCGCCGCCGGTTTTCTCGCCGCGGCTTCCACGTTCTCGGCGATCGCCGCGGACGCCGCGCCCGCTCCGGCCGTGACCTTCAATGGTTACGCCGTGATGACGGGTTCCGCCACCAAGGAGTCGGGCGCCGCGACCAGCAGCTCCCTGGACCTGACGGCCGCCAAGTTCGGCGTCACCGGCAAGTTCGGGACGGTCACTGGTTACGCTAGCCTCTATTACAGCGGCACCAAGACCGACCTCTTGGACGCCTACTTCACCGTCGATGCAGGTTCGGGCCTCAGCATCACGGGCGGCAAGTTCCTCTCCTACATGGGCTACGAGGCCTTCGATCCCATCAACATGGACCAGATCAGCTACGCCAACGGCGACCTGCTCGGCGGCCCGGTGCCGGCCTACCACACCGGCGTGAAGTTCGACGTCACCAAGGGCGACAGCTCCTTCGGCGCCGCGCTCGTCGACTCGATCTACAGCGTCGGCGGCCCCTTCAAGGGCGATGGCGACTTCAAGAAGCCTGGCATCGAAGCCTACTACACCTATAAGGGCATCAAGGACGTCCAACTTTGGTTCGGCGGCCTGCAGGATACCGATGGCAACGGCGCCGTCTACGACTTCTGGGCGACCTACGCCGTGAACAAGACCGACACGATTGGCGTCGAGTACCTCAAGAAGGAAAGCGACGGCTACAACTGGCTGCTCTCCTACAAGACGCCCCTCAGCGCCAAGGTGACCCTGACCTCCCGCATCAGCGGCGAATCCAGCTCCGTGGCCGACGCTAAGTTCACGAAGTTCACCCTCTCGCCGGCCTACTCGGTCAACGATAACCTCACCGTCCGCGCCGAAGTGTCCTATTACGACTACTCCGGGGCCGGCGCCACGACGTCGTCGAAGACCTTCTTCGCCGTCCAGTCCCTGCTGAAGTTCTAAGCAGGGCTGGATCCTCCTAACCTTCCCACCATGTCCACTAAACGCATCACTAGCCTGCTCACCGTCGGGGCGCTCGCCCTGGCTTCGCTCGTAACCCCCGCCCGGGGGGAAGAAACCGTCAAGGTAGGCGTCCTGCACTCGCTCTCCGGCACGATGGCGATCAGCGAGACGTCCCTCCGCGACGTCCTGCTGTTCACCTTCGACGAGATCAACGCCAAGGGCGGCGTCCTGGGGAAGAAGATCGAGCCCGTCGTCGTCGACGGCGCCTCGAACTGGCCCCTCTTCGCCGAGAAGTCGAAGCAGCTCCTTGAACAGGATAAGGTCGCGGTGACCTTCGGCTGCTGGACCTCCGTCTCCCGCAAGTCGTGTCTCCCGGTCTTCGAGAAGAACAACGGCCTCCTCTTCTACCCGGTGCAGTACGAGGGCGAAGAAGAGTCCAAGAACGTCGCGTACACCGCCGAAGCCGTCAATCAGCAGGCCACCCCTGCGATCGACTACCTCCTGGCGCAGGGCGTGAAGAAGTTCTACCTCCTCGGCTCCGACTACGTGTACCCGCAGACGACCAACCTCGTCCTGCTCGAGTACCTCCTGAGCAAGGGCGTGCCCCTGGCGAACATCGGCGGCGGCTTCCGCAAGGATGCTTCCGGCAAGATCATCTCCGCCGGTAAGTACACGCCCTTCGGCCACACCGACTACCAGCAGATCGTCGCCGAGATCAAGCAGTTCTCCGCCGGCGGCGGCGCCGCGGTGGTCAGCACGCTGAACGGCGACACCAACGTGCCGTTCTTCAAGGAGTACGCGGCTTCCGGCCTCACCGCCGACAGCTGCCCGGTGGTCTCCTTCTCCATCTCGGAGGATGAGTTCCGCGGTCTCCCGGCCGATAAGCTCGTGGGCCAGCTCGGTTGCTGGACCTACTTCCAGTCGATCGACTCGGCCGCGAACAAGAAGTTCGTCGCCGACTTCCAGGCCTGGCTCGCGAAGAGCAAGGTGCCCGGCATCGTCAAGGAGGGTCGCGTGACCTGCTCCCCGATGGTGCTCTCCTACGACGGCGTCTACCTCTGGAAGGCCTGCGTCGAGAAGGCGGGTTCCTTCGAGGTCGATAAGGTCCGCGAAGCTTGGAAGTCCGGCGTCTCCTTCGACGGCCCCGGCGGCAAGGTCACGACCCAGCCCAACATGCACCTCACCAAGAACGTGTTCATCGGTGAGACCCGCGCGGACGGCCAGTTCAAGATTCTCAAGTCCTTCGACAACGTTTACGGCGAACCTTGGTTGAAGGGCAAATTCAAGTAAGGTGCCGATAGCGTAGGGTCGATCATAGCAAAAGGGGCGGATTCCGAGAGGAGTCCGCCCCTTCGTTTTGTCTAAATGCCGACATTCTTCGCCGCCCCGCCCTTGGCACGGCCCCTGCAGTTAGGCAGGCAGTGAAAGCCTTCCACCGCATCTTTTTATTCATCTTATGCAGCTTCGCATTGGTTGCCCGCGCCGAGACGGGCCGCGCGGCGCTGGCCCAGGCGATTTTAGAACCCAGCGATGCCGAAAAACGCACACGCTTGCTCGCTTTGGCCGGGACGGCGGACGAGGCGGTGATCCCCTTGCTCGATCTTTGGAAGAAAGACGCGCTCTTCGTCGTGCCTGGAGCGGATGGTAAGCCGATGCCGGTCGAGCTGACCGGCCCCACCGACGCCGCCGGGCGTCGCGCGGCCCTCCGGGTGGACACCGGCAAGCCTTTGCTCGATGCCACGGGCCAGCCCGTGCTGCTGGCGCCCAAGGGCTTGAGGTCGGCGGAGCATAATGGGGCGCTGCGCAAGGCGATGCGCGCGGTCAGCGACTTGGCGGACCTCGCTTCGCCCGACCTCGCCAAGAAGCTCCGGGCCATCTCTGCGGTCGGGCAGTCGCAGGATTCCGAAAAGCTGCCGGTGCTGCAGAAGCGCCTTGAGGTGGAGCAGGATCCCGCCGCGCTCAAGGCGCTGCGCGAAGCCGCGGCGCTGGTGCGCCTGAACTTCCCCAACCGCGAGGAGCGGCTCGCGGCGGTGCGCGAGCTTGATGACCTGCAATCCCTCGCCAGCACGGACTTCCTCGCGAAGGCGCGGGCGAAGGCTGAGGAGGAGAAGGACGCCGGCCTCGTCGCGGCCATCCGCTCCGCCGAGCTCTCCGTCGGCCGGCATCGCAGCGTGGTCGACGGCGTCGGGACGTTGTTCCGCAGCCTAAGCCTCGGCAGCATCCTGCTCATCGTCGCGCTGGGCCTGGCGATCACGTTCGGGCAGATGGGCGTCATCAACATGGCGCACGGCGAGATGATCGCCATCGGCGCCTATACGACATATGTCGTCCAGAACCTCTTCACCTCCGGCCTCGCGCTCTCGCCCTTCGGTTTCTCCGTGAGCATCCCGGGGCTCCACGCGACCGGGGGCTGGAAGGAAGCCTACTTCCTGTTCGCTTTGCCGCTGAGCTTCTTGGCCGCCGCCGCCGCCGGTTTGCTGTTGGAGCGTACCGTCATCCGCTTCCTTTATCGCAGACCCTTGGAAAGCCTGCTCGCCACCTGGGGCGTCTCGCTGCTCCTGCAGCAGTGCCTGCGCCTCACCTTCGGCGCCAACAACGTCCAGGTTGGCAGCCCCAGCTACCTGAGCGGCAACTGGATCGTCAGCGACGTCCTGCTCGGCTGGAACCGCGTCTTCGTCATCGGCTTCGCCGCCTTCATCGTGTTCGGCGTCTGGCTGGTCCTCACGCGCACCTCGTTGGGCCTGCTGATCCGCTGTGTCACGCAGAACCGAGCCATGGCGGCCTGCATGGGCGTCCGCACAGAGCGGGTGAACATGCTGACCTTCGCCTTGGGCAGCGGCCTCGCCGGGTTGGCGGGGGCCTTCCTCAGCCAGATCGGCAACGTCGGGCCCTCGCTCGGCCAGTCCTACATCGTCGATAGCTTCATGGTCGTGGTCGTCGGCGGCGTCGGCAACCTGGTCGGCACGGTCATCAGCGCCCTCGGCATCGGCTCCTTCGACCAGTTCACGCAGCAGTACGCTCCCGCCTTCGCGAACGCGCTCTCCGGCGTGCCGTTCGTCGGCGGGTTCCTGCAGAACCTCGCCCAGGACTCCGCCGTCTTCGGCAAGATCCTAGTGCTGTGCGTCATCATCCTCTTCCTCCAGTGGCGACCCTCGGGCTTGTTCGCCGCCCGTTCCCGCAGCCTCGACTGACCCATGAGCAAACCTTCTTCCAGTCCTTCCATGCCGGCCGCGCCGGCTCCGCCCAGCGACACCGCCGCGGCGATCCTCTTCTTCGGTGCGTTCGTGCTCCTCGTGATGCCCTCGCTCGATGCCTTCGGCACCATCGACCACTTCACGCTCAACCTCTGGGGCAAGTACTTGTGCTACGCGTTGCTCGCCTTGTCGGTCGACATGCTTTGGGGCGGCACCGGCCTGCTCTCGCTCGGTCAGGCGCTCTTCTTCGCCCTCGGGGGCTACATGCACGGGATGTACCTGATGCGCATGATCGGCGACCAGGGGCAGTACCATAAGCCCATCCCGGACTTCTTGGTGTTCCTCGGCTGGACGGACCTGCCGGCCTTCTGGCGTCCGTTCGAAAGCTTCTCGTTCGCGATGCTGATGGTCTTCCTGCTCCCCGGGCTTATCGCCGGGATCTTCGGCTGGCTGGCGTTCCGTTCGCGGATCAAAGGCGTGTACTTCTCCATCCTGACGCAGGCGCTGACCTACGTCGGGGCGCTCATCTTCTTCCGCAACAACACGCTCATGGGCGGCAACAACGGCTTCACGGACTTCAAGTCCGAGCTGGGCTTCCCGCTGGCCGATCCGGCGACGCAGCGCGGCCTCTTCATCGCGACCGCGGCGGTGCTGCTTCTGGTCGTCATCGGGCTGCATTGGCTACGGGGCACGAAGTTCGGCCTCGTCCAGCGTGCCATCCGCGACGGCGAGAACCGCACGCTCTTCAGCGGTTACGCCACGCCGACGTTCAAGCTCTTCCTCTTTGTGGCCGCAGCGATGATCGCCGCCATCGGCGGTGCTCTTTACGTGCCACAGGTCGGCATCATCAACCCGAGCGACATGACGCCCGATAAGTCGCTCGAGGCCATCGTCTGGGTGGCCGTCGGCGGCCGTGGGACGCTCGCGGGCCCGATCCTCGGGGCCGTCGCGGTGAACCTGCTCAAGAGCTACGCGACCCGCGCCTTCCCCGACCTCTGGCTCATCCTGTTGGGTGGGCTGTTCCTGCTCGTCGTGCTCTTCCTGCCCGGCGGTCTCATCAGTTTGCCCGACAAGCTGCGCCCGCTCTGGGCCAAGTTCCGCCGCAACCCCGCCCCTACCGTCTAACCCATGGCCCATCCTTTGCTCACGGTTGAAGACGTCACCAAGACGTACGATGGCTTCAAGGCCATCACGAAGCTCAACTTCTACCTCTTCGAAGGAGAGTTGCGCACCGTCATCGGCCCGAACGGCGCGGGTAAGTCGACATTCTTCGATCTCCTCACGGGCCGCGCGCATCCCGATGCCGGGAAGATCGAGTACGGCACCGACCCGGCGGATTCCTACGACCTGACGAAGATGGACGAGGTCGCCATCAACCGCTTGGGGATCGGCCGCAAGTTCCAGGCGCCCAGCGTCTACGTCGACCACACCGTCTACGAGAACCTGGTGCTTTCGCTCCGCGGCTCGCGCGGGGTCTTCGCCTCGTTGTTCCTCCGCCTCGGCTCCACGGAGACCGACCGCATCGACGAGCTGCTCAAGTTAATCCGGCTCGACGCTAAGCGCGACTGGAAGGCCGGCCTCCTTGCCCACGGCGAGAAGCAGTGGCTCGAGATCGGCATGCTGCTGGCCCAAGAGCCCCGCGTCCTGCTCATCGATGAACCCGCGGCCGGGATGACCGACGAGGAAACCCACCGCACCGGCGAACTGCTGCTGTCCTTGGCTGGCAAGCACAGCCTCGTGGTCGTGGAGCACGACATGACGTTCGTGCGCCAGATCGCCCAGAACGGCAAAGTGACCGTGCTCCACCAGGGGTCGGTCCTTTGCGAAGGCAAATTCGACGACGTCCAGGCCGACACGCGCGTGCGCGAGGTCTACCTAGGTCGCGGCAAACATGGCAACCGATGAGCAACCTCCTTGAACTCCGCGGCCTCGAGGCCGATATCTCCGGTTCGCGTATCCTGCGCGGCGTCACGCTCGACATCGGGCCCTCTGAGGTCGTCGCGTTGATGGGCCGCAACGGGGTGGGGAAGACCACTACGTTGAAGACCATCACCGGCCTGCTGGAGGTCCGCGCTGGCACCATCACCTTCGCCGGACAACGGATCGACCAGCTGTCGACCGATGCTCGCGCGCGCCTCGGCATTGGCTATGTCCCCCAGGGTCGCGATATCTTCCCGCACCTGACGGTCGCAGAGAACCTGTACGTCGGGCTCGTCGTCCGGGGTTGCCACGGTCCCGCCGCCGCCGCGGCCCTCGAGCGCGTCTACACGCTTTTCCCGGTGCTCAAGGAAATGCTGAGCCGCAAGGGCGGGGTGCTTTCCGGCGGCCAGCAGCAACAGTTGGCCATCGGCCGCGCGCTGCTGGGAGACCCGAAGCTCCTTATCCTCGATGAGCCCACGGAAGGCATCCAGCCGTCCATCATCGAGCAGATCGGCGACACGCTCCGCGTCCTCAAGGGGGAAGGGCGGCTCTCGATTCTCTTGGTCGAGCAGTACGTCGATTTCTGCCGGGCCGTCGCCGATCGCTACTACGCCCTCGACCGCGGCGCCGTGGTGTCCTCGGGCGCCATCGCGGAACTCACCGACGACGTCGTCCGCACCCACCTTCAAGTCTGACCGCCATGCACCTTCTCCCTCGCGAACGCGAAAAGCTCCTGGTCGTCGTCGCCGCCGACCTTGCCCGCCGCCGGCAGGCACGCGGCCTGCGGCTCAACTATCCTGAGGCCATCGCCATCATCACCTATGAAATCATGGAGGGCGCGCGTGACGGCAAGACCGTCGCTCAGCTCATGTCCTATGGCGCGAACATCCTCCGCATCGCGGACGTCATGGAGGGCGTCCCGGAAATGATCCAGGAGGTCCAGGTCGAGGCGACTTTCCCCGACGGCACCAAGCTCGTCACCGTCCACCAGCCTATCCGCTCATGAAACCCGGAGAAATCATTCCCGCCACCGGCCCCGACCTGCAGGCCAATGTCGGCCTGAAGACTTTGGTGCTCGAGGTCACCCACACCGGCGATCGCCCGGTCCAGGTCGGTTCGCACTTCCATTTCGCCGAGGTGAACGCCGCGCTACGCTTCGACCGCGCTGCCGCCCGCGGCTTCCGTTTGGACATCCCGGCGGGCACCGCGGTGCGCTTCGAAGCCGGCGATACCCGCCGCGTCACGCTGGTCGCCCTCGCCGGCGAGCGCGTGGTCTTCGGGCTTAACGGCCTCGTCAACGGACCTCTCTGATCCCATGAGTCATCCTCTTTCCCGCCGACAGTATGCCGAGATGTATGGGCCCACCGTGGGCGACCGTGTCCGGCTCGGCGACACGAACCTCCTCGCGGAGGTCGAGCGCGACTTCATCGCCGAGGGCGGCGGTTACGGCAACGAAGTGAAGTTCGGCGGCGGCAAGGTCATCCGCGACGGCATGGGACAGTCTTCCACCGCGGCCGACGCCGAATCGCTCGACCTCGTCGTCACCAACGCGCTCATCCTCGACCCGGTGCTCGGCGTCATCAAGGCCGACATCGGCATCAAGGCTGGCCGCATCGTCGGTATCGGCCACGCGGGGAATCCCGGCATCCAGTCCGGCTTGGGGTCCGCCTTCGCTGACCCAGCGACCGGACGACGCAATCCGATGATCATCGGCGCCTGCACCGAGGTCCTCGCCGCGGAAGGCGCCATCGTCACCGCGGGTGGCATCGACACGCACATCCACTTCATTTGCCCGCAGCAGGTGGACGAAGCCATCAGCTCCGGCATCACGACGCTCATCGGCGGTGGTACCGGCCCGGCCCACGGGACTTTGGCCACGACCTGCACGCCGGGCGCCTGGAACCTCGCGCGCATGTTGGAGGCCGCGGAGTCTTACCCCGTCCACTTTGGATTCCTCGGCAAGGGCAACTGTTCGACCCCGGGCCCGCTCCGTGAGCAGGTGCGCGCGGGCGCCATCGGCCTGAAGTTGCACGAAGATTGGGGCACGACTCCGGCGGCCATCGATACCTGCTTGGGCGTGGCGGACGAGCTCGATGTCCAGGTCGCGATCCATACCGACACGCTGAACGAGGCCGGGTTCGTCGAAGCGACGCTGAAGGCCTTCAAGGGACGTGCCATCCACACTTATCACTCCGAAGGCGCCGGCGGCGGCCATGCGCCGGACATCATCCGCGTCTGCGGCGAAGCCAACGTCCTGCCGTCCTCGACGAACCCCACCCGGCCTTTCACGGTCAACACCATCGACGAGCACCTCGACATGCTGATGGTCTGCCATCACCTCGATGCGCGCATTCCGGAGGACGTGGCGTTCGCCGAATCCCGCATCCGCCCCGAGACCATCGCCGCCGAAGACCGCCTGCACGACCTCGGGGCCATCTCCATGATGTCTTCGGACTCCCAGGCGATGGGCCGCATCGGTGAAGTTGTCTGCCGCACTTGGCAGACCGCGCACAAGATGAAGGAGCAGTTCGGCGGATTGGCCGGCGGCTCGCACCCCGCGGCGGATAACTTCCGCATCCTTCGTTACCTCGCGAAGTACACCATCAACCCTGCCCTCACGCACGGCATCGCCCACTTGGTCGGTTCGCTCGAGGTCGGCAAGGCCGCCGACTTCGTCGTCTTCAAGCCGGCGCTCTTCGGGGCTAAGCCCGAGATGGTGGTCCGCGGTGGTTTCATCGCCTGGGCGAACATGGGTGACCCTAATGCCTCCATCCCGACCCCGCAGCCGACGTTCTATCGCCCGCAGTGGGGCGGCACCGGCAAGGCCATGAACCGCACGAGCATGACCTTCGTCAGCGCGGCTTCTTTGGCGGATCCGCTCGGCCCGGCGTCGCTCGGTTTGGCCCGCCGCCTCGAGCCCGTGCGCCGCTGCCGCACCATCCGCAAGACCGACATGGTGCTCAACGCCGCCTTGCCGCACATCGTTGTCGACCCGGAGACCTATCGCGTCACCGCCGATGGCGTCCACCTCACCTGCGAACCCGCCAAAGTCCTGCCGCTCGCGCAGCGCTATCACTTGTTCTAAGGCATGTTGACGCTCGTCTCAGCAGCGGTGACTGCCCCCGACCCGGCTTTGCCGGTCGAGGCCATCGTCGTCGAACGGCACGACCTCGCGCGCCGTCGGTGGCGCGTGGCCGCGCCGGACGGCCAGGAATTCGGCTTTGAGTTGGCCCGTCCCCTCCAGCCTGGCGACACGATCGCCCAAAGCGGTGGCAAGCGCTACGTCCTGCGTCAGCGTCCCGAGCCCGTGCTCTTCGTTAGCCTCGAGTTGGCGGCCTCGGCTGCGGCTGGCCTGGGCTGGGCCTTTGGCAACATGCACCTTGAAGCGTCGACCGAACCCGGCCGACTCATCGTCGCCGACACGCCCGCCGCGCGCCAACTCCTCGCCCGTCTAGGCCTGGCGTTCACGACTGAACCCTACGTATTCCGCCCGGGCCGCTTCGCCCGCGGCACTTTACCTGCGCATGAACTCGGACCGAGCCATCAACACTGACGTCCAGTGGTTGTTAGGCCTGTTGCAGGCCTCCGACTCCTTGTATCCGACGGGAGCCTATGCGCACTCCTTTGGCTTGGAAGGCATGGTCGACGCGGGAGTCGTGAAGGACCGCGAAACCCTGCGACGCTTTTTGCTGACGACGGTCCTACCGACCTTGCGCAACGTCGAGCTCCCCTTGGCCGCGCAGGGATGGGCGGCTTTGGGCCTGCCGGATTGGTACAAAGTAGGTGAGCTCTGTAGGTTGGCCGCCGCCTTACGCGCCCCGCGCGAGACACGGCAGGCCTCCATGGCGATCGGCCGACAACGCGCCGAGCTCTTGGCGCAGGTCCAAGGCGCGCCCTTGGCGCAGGAGTTCGTACGGCGCGCGGCGGCCGCTGGTTGGCCGCATGCGGCCGCGCTCTCGACGGCGTTGGAAGCCCGTGTCCATGGCGCCCCCTTGCCCGCGGTGCTGGCTGCGACTTGCTACGCGGCGCTCGCCGGCGTCGTGGCCGCCGCCATGAAGGTCCTCCGCTTAGGCCAGAACGCCGCGCAGACCCTCCTCACGGAAGCCCTCGCGCTTTGTCCAGCGATGGTCGACGACGCGGCCTTGATCCCCGTCGACGAGATCGGCTGGTTCAACCCGTGGCTCGACGTCGCCTCCGCCCGCCACGAGACCTCCGCGGCCCGCCTCTTCATTTCCTGACCATGCAACCCAAACGCGCACCTCGAATCGGCATCGGCGGCCCTGTGGGCTCCGGCAAGACCATGCTTTGCCTCCGTCTCTGCCAAGCCCTCCGCGAGAAATACTCCATGGCCGTCGTCACGAACGACATCTATTGCTCCGAGGACGCCGAGTTCCTCGTCAAGCAGTCGGCCTTGCCGCCCGGCCGCATCAGCGGCGTCGAGACCGGCGGCTGCCCGCACACGGCCATCCGCGACGACACGACGATGAATGAGCAGGCGTGCGCGGCCTTGGAGGCCGCCATTCCCGACCTCCAGCTCCTGCTCGTCGAGAGCGGCGGCGACAACCTCACCGCCACCTTTTCGCCGGAACTCGTCGACGCCTTCATCTATGTCATCGACGTGGCGGAAGGGGAGAAGATCCCGCGCAAGGGCGGCCCGGCCATCCGCCACAGCGACTTGCTGATCATCAATAAGATCGACCTCGCGCCGTTGGTGGGCGCCGACCTCTCCGTGATGGACCGTGACGCCAAGGTCCAGCGCGGCGAGCGCCCGTTCATCTTCTGCGACCTCAAGCGCCGCCACAACCTCGACCAAGTCATCGTTTGGATCGAGCACCAGGTGCTGTTCGCCGCCACCCGATGAGCGTCCTGGCCGGACAGCTCGGACTCCGGGCCACCCGCCAAGCGGATGGACGCACGGTCTTGGCCGAGCAGTTCTTCCAAGCTCCGTTTCACCTCAGCAAGCCGCATTGGGATCCCGCCGCGGAAGTCCTGCATGTGCAGATCGTCAATCCGACCGCAGGCATCTTGGCGGGGGACGCCCTCCGCTCGGAGGTCACGGTCGAGGCCGGGGCAGCGGTCTTGATTTCCACCCCGAGCGCCACGCGCATCTTCAAGATGGACGACGGCGGGGCGGCGACGAGTGCGCAGCATTGGCAGGTCGCGGCCGGAGGCTGGCTGGAGGTGATGCCGGAGCCGTTGGTGCCGCACCGTGGGTCCCGTTTTCACCAAGAGACCACCGTCGAAGCCGACGCCGGCGCGGGGCTATTGCTCATCGACCAGCTGATGCCGGGGCGCTTGGCGCACGGGGAAGCTTGGCAATGGGAATGCCTAGTGCTCGGCCTGACCGTTCGGGTCGGCGGGGAACTCATCTTGCGTGAACGCTTCGATCAAAGCGGGGCCGCGCTGAAGGCGTTATCCGAATTCCATGCCACCGGCCCGGAGGCCTGCTTCGCGAATCTCCTCTTGGTCTTGCCGGAGGTCGACGCCGCTCCCGCATGGCGGGCCGAAGTCCAGAGACTCCATGCCGAGGGCGTGTGGTTGGGCGTGACCGCCCTGCGTGGGTCGGCTTGGAGCCTGCGAATCGTCGCCCCTGGCCCGATTCCCTTGCGTGACACCTTGGCGAGCCTGCGCGCGATCTTCAGGAAAGCGTACCCGCGGCTGGGCTGCTCGCTGCGCCGGCCTTAGGTTGTTGTTGGGCGTCGAGTACGCGACGTCCGAGCCAGACCAGAAGCACGACTGCGCCGACCCACAGCAACGAAGCCACCGGATGCGCCGTCACGTGCGAGTAGGTCCAGGTGAAGTCGCTGCCGTCCTCGTGGCCCTCATGGCCCGGGTGCGCTTGGGCCGACACCGTCGTCAGTAAGCACAGCAACATCAGCACCCAGAGTCGGAGGGTGGTGAGAATCATCGGTAGGTTGTGAACCATGCCATACTAGGAGCAAAACCTATGCCGAGCCGCCCCGGTCCCTGCGTCTTGGCCAAAAATGAGCAACGCGGTCCTAGGCCTTGAGAAGCCTAGGACCGCGCTGAGCAAAAACCAGCTTACTTGAAGCTGATTTCCTTGGCCGGGCAGATGAGCAGCGTTCGGTCGGAGAAAGTCACCGTGATTGGCTTGTCGCCCAGATTCCAAGCCACGTAGCTCCGCTTGCCGTTCTTGGTGAACGTCGCCGCGAAGGGCGTATCGGCGGTGACGCTCGTGTCGAGGGTGCCGAAGGCGTCGAAGACCTGGAGCCAGAGTTCCGTCTGCGTGAAGCTGTTCCCGGCCTCGGGCTTGAAGTTCGGCGGGCGCTTAGCCCAGTTCGCCTTGGCGCCGGCCGCGTCGAAGGTCGCCTGCTGCATCCACAGGATGTCGGCCCAATGGTCGAGCGGGGAGTTGGGGGGCACGGTGCCCTTCTTGCGTTCGACGCGGAACGCGGCGAGTTCACCGAGGAGGGCGGTGTGGTTTTCCCGCGCATAAGCCGGATACCGGCCGAGGTAGAGCGAGCCGCCGGTGACGGGCAGGAAATTGATGCCGTGGATCGATTGCGGGTTGGCGTCGAACCACGTCGCATTCGCGCCCTTGCCGCCCCAGACCATCGTCACGACGGAAGCCGGGTAGCCACGCGGGAAGAGATCTCCGTGGACGTTGAACCAGTAGTCTTCGATGGCCGAGACTTCAGTCGAGAGCAGCCAAGCGGCCTGATCGCGGAGGGCTTGGTCGCCGATGACTTCCGCCAGCATCAGCAGGCTGTACCAAGCGTTGATGGATTCGCTGGAAGATTCCTGGTTGTTGCCGTCGCCGAAGCGGCCGTGACCGCTCGCCCACGAGTGCCCGGCATAGATGTCGAAACAACGCAGATAGGGGAAGAGCGGGTCGCGCCGGTCGGCGCTCGCGATGTCACGGACGAGCAAGCGAACCATCGGCAGCCACCGCTGGGCCCAAGCGGGATCGCGGCGGGCGAGTTCGGCGGCGGCGTGCAGGAAATAGCCGTAGTGGAAATGGTGGTCGTTCAGTTCTTGGTCGCTCCCGAAGCTGGCCGGGTAGCCGATGAGCGTGCCCCAGTTGGGTTCGTAGGCGAAGAGGGCGGATTTCTTTTCGCGGCCATCGGGCGCGCGCACGGTCAGGAAATTCTCCAAGGCGGTCTTGAGGCGCCGTTCGCACTCGGCGGCGGCGTCCGGTTCGCCGAGCTGTTCGGCGATCGGCAGGAGGGTGGCCCATTTGCCGAGTTGCTTGCCCAGCCAGTAGGTGTCGCCCGCGAGTTGCGGGGTGCCGGCGAGGTCGGCGGCGAGGTGCTTCTTGAGTTGGGCGCGGTCCACCGCCGCCGCCACCGGCAACGCCGGGAGGAGCGGCGGCAGGAGGGCGGTGCTTTCAAAGGAGGAACCTTTGGCGAGTTTCATCGGGCCGCGGACGCTGCCGTAGCGGTGGCCGGTGAAATCGGCATGGGCGTCGCGCCATTGGTGCGGGTAGAGCGCGAAGAGGGTCCCGGTATCGGACCCTTGCTTGGCGACCGTGCGGAAAGCGTAGCGCGTCACGACCTTCGCGGACTTCGGGTCATAGGACCAGGTGGCTTGCGAGCCGGTGACGTGGTTATGGGCGCACGCTTGGAAGAGCTCGAGGGTGCTCGGTTTGTCGTCCGGCAGCACGGCCACGGAGAAGTAGGTCTGCCCGCGCGTCTGGGCCGATAGTCGGGCGGAGCCGAGACCCGACCACGTCGAGCCGCTCGGCGCATAGAGACCGTAGATGCTATCGGCGACCTTCACCACGAGCGTGGGAGATCGGCCGTCGCCCGCGATGACCGTCGGCGGAGATTTGAACAGCACGACGGGTTCGCCGCCGGCGTAATCGGCGTAGACGAAAGGCGAGCCGTGGCCAAAGGTGGCCGTCAGGCCGCGGCCGGCCTCCCCCATGCGGGTGGTCACGAAGAAGTCGCTCCAGCCGGCGACGCGGGCTTCGCCGAAAGTGGCCACGTTGGAGTGGCCAAGCACGAGGTCGTACCCACCCATCCCGACGATGGCGTGCTTGTTCGCGCCCAAGTGGGCGCCGGGATAGTTGAGCTCCAAGCCGGCCTTCGTCGCTTTGACCGAAAACGGGTGCGGGAACATCGTCTCCGACAGCGGCAGCCAAGCCAGCGAACTCCACCAGGTATTGGTGGGGACGGGACCGGTCACGCCTTCGACGACGAACGGTTTCACGGGCGGACCTTTGGCGCCATCGGGCAGCCCGCGGAGGTAGGAGCCAGCCCCGGTCGGGACCACTTCGCCCGCGCAGGTCAGCGCACAGGTGCACACCAGGGCGAGGAACGGACGGAGGGCGGTCATCGTCTTGCGAATCTAGAATATTCCGTTTCGGTTGGGAACAGCAAACGATGCCCGAACTCGCCGAAGTCGACTATTTCCGCCGCCGCTGGGATCCTGGCCTCGGCCGCAAGGTCGCGCAGGTCAGCCTGAATCCAAAAGCGCGCGTGGGCCGCGGGGTCGAGCGGGCGGCGCTGGCCCGGGCTTTGGTGGGTGCGAAACTGGTGGAATCGTTCGCGGCCGCCAAGCAGATGGCGTTCCGCTTCGCGGGCGATGCGTGGGTCGGCGTGCACCTCGGGATGTCGGGCCGGTTGGAATGCGGCGACGCGAAGCGTGAGCCGACGAAGTACGATCACTTCGTGCTCACCATGACCGGCGGGAAGCAACTCGTCTTCGTCGACCCGCGGCAGTTTGGGCGGATCCTCTTTTGGCAAGGTCCGGGCGTGCCGCCGTGGTGGGAGAAGATTCCGCCTCCGATCCTCTCGGACGATTTTACGGTCGGAGTCGTGGGCGCCTTCCTGCGTCGCCGCGCGCGCACATCCATCAAGGCCGTGCTGCTGATGCAGGAGCGCTTTCCCGGCATCGGCAATTGGATGGCCGACGAGGTCCTGTGGCGCGCGGGCTTCCATCCGGAAGCGAAGGCGGGTGCCTTTGGGCCGGCGGCGGTCCGTAAACTTCACCGGACCTTGCGCGAGGTCTGTGCGGACGCGATGCGGGTCATCGGGAAGGACTGGGGCGACCCACCCGCGAGCTGGCTCTTCAATCACCGGTGGACCGATGGCGGGCGTTGTCCGCGCTCACGGGAACCTTTGCATCGCGCGGAAGTCGGCGGTCGGACCACCTGTTGGTCGCCCGCCCGGCAACGCTTGGGCGCGGAACGCCGTTGACCTTCCATCCGCGGGGGGAAACCTTGCCCCCATGCGTGTCACCGGAGGATTAGCCCGCGGCATTCCGCTTCGCGTCCCCGCGAAAGGCGGCGTGCGCCCGGCCACCGATTACATCCGCGAGGCGGTCTTCAATTCCTTGGCCGCTTTCGTGCCGGGAACCCATGTGCTCGACCTTTTTGCGGGTACGGGCGCATATGGCTTGGAATCCTTGAGCCGCGGCGCTGCTTCCGCGACCTGCGTCGACCTGCATGCGGGCGCTGATCTGCATGCGAATGCGGCGGCGGTGGCGAAGTCGATGGGCGTCGCCGCGTTGCCCTTCACGGCCATCACCGGCGATGCGACGAAGCCCGTCGCGAACGCGGGGACGTTCGACTTGGTCTTCGCCGATCCTCCGTGGGAACTCTGGGAGACCCGCGCGGAGGAAATCGTGGCGAACGCCGTTGGGTCCGCCGCGACCGGGGCGCACGTCCGCGTCATCCTCGAAGCCCCCGGCGGGTTCGTCGTGCCGGTGCCCGCGGGATGGAAGCTCCGCAAGGTGATCGGCAAGGGCAAGGGGCAGCCGGCCGCCTCGATCTTCGTCCGCCAGGCAGGCGAGTGATCAGCCCAGCGCGCGGTGGGCTTGCCACGCGCGCAGGTGTGCGAGCAGGAGCGCGCCGCCCACGAGGCAAGCGGCTTCGACGCGCAAGATGCGGTCGCCGAGGTGCTGCATGCTGAACCCTTGGGCGCGGAGCAGCGCGCGTTCTTTGTCCGACCAACCGCGCTCTGGCCCGACGGCGAGGAGGCCCGCGGGCGCCGACGCGGGAGCGGACGCGCCCAGCGCGCCGGTCGCCTCATAGGGATCCAGCGCGACCTTCCAGCAGTCTCCGGAGACGAGCGCGAGGGCTTCGGCGAGCGAAGCAACGCGGTCGACGGCGGGCACGAGCGTGGAGCAGGCTTGCTCCGTGCCTTTCCGCAGGTGCTCCCGGTATTCGCCGTCTTTCCACAGCGAGCTCGCGACATAACCTGGATCGCCTTTGTCCGCCTCGAAGAAAATCAGGCGCGCGGCGCCGAGGCTGGCGAGGTCATGCAGGACTTTCTTCGCCGTCTGCGGGCGCGGCAGCCCGATGAGCACCGTCAGGGGGAGGCGAGTTTGTACGGATTTTTCCCAGACAACGTTGAAGCGGAGGGTGGGCGCGATCGCCGTCACCGTGGCGAGCCCGCGGAGGCCACCGGCGAGACCGACGTGAAAGGTTTGGCCCACGCGGAGTCCGACGGTCCCGAGCAGGTGGGTGGTGCGTGCGTCGGCCAAGGGAAGGCCCGCGCTGACTTCAGGCTCCGTAATCAGGACGAGGTTCACGGCTTCTAACCTGAACGCCGGGAGGGGTCTGGCGAGAGGGAAGGGAGGCAACGCTTGCGGATGAGGCCGGTCCACTTAGGATGCGTTCATGGACCTTTCGGATCTACGTAAGGAATACGCCACCCACGGCTTGGACCGGCACGAGTTGCTGGATTGCCCCCTCGCCCAGTTCAAGGCCTGGTTCCAACAGGCGAAAGAGGCTGGGCTGAACGAGCCCAATGCCATGGTCCTTTCGACCGTCGACGACTCAGGTGCCCCGACCTCCCGGACCGTCCTGCTCAAGGCCGCCGACGAGCGCGGCTTCTCCTTCTTTACTAACTACCATAGCCGCAAGGGTGGGCATATGGAGCGCGAGCCTCGGATTGCCTTGGTTTTCCCTTGGTTTTCCTTGGAGCGACAAGTTCACATAACTGGCTCAGTGGTAAAGACTTCCGAAGAAGAGTCCTTGGCTTATTTTGCCCGTAGGCCTTACGGCAGCCAGCTCGGCGCCTTAGCCTCGGACCAGAGCCAGTTTATCCCGGATCGCCAGCATTTGGAGACCCGCTTGGCTGAATTAAAGGCCCAATACCCTGAAGGAAAGGTGCCAAAGCCCGCGAACTGGGGCGGTTACCGCGTGATTCCTGACCATTTTGAGTTCTGGCAAGGCCGGCTTAACCGCCTCCACGACCGCTTCCTCTATATTAAGAAGGATGGGAATTGGCAGATCAGCCGCCTGGCCCCCTAGTCCCAGCCTAGATTAGTGTTGCTAATGAAGCCCCCTCTGGCGGCTTACTCTGGGCGTACTTCTATGCGGGTGGTTGACCACCCTGCTGGGAATCATTCACAAACCCTTTCCTGCGTCTAATGCGCTCTCTTTCCCTCATTGGTCTCTTTGCCCCGGCGTTCGTTTTCGCTAGCTCCGAAGGTGTGAGCCCGAAGGCCACCGACCTCTTCACCATCGCGGGCTTCCCGATCTCGAACTCGATCCTCACGACCTGGATCATCGCCGCCTTCATCATCATCGGCGTCCGTCTCGCCGTGGGCACCCCGAAGCTCATCCCTGGTAAGGGTCAAGCCGTCGTCGAAGGCATGGCGCAGGGCCTGCGCGACGCCCTCGAACCCATCGTCGGCAAGCAGATGATCGGTAAGACCTTCCCCCTCCTTTGCGGCTTCTTCGTCTTCATCTTGCTGATGAATTGGAGCGGCCTGCTGCCCGGCGTCGGCACGATCAAGTATTACCATGACGGCCATTGGCTTGAAGCCATCCGCCCGGCCAACTCCGACCTCAACACCACGCTCGCGCTGTCGGTCATCTCCTTCCTCGCCTGGACGTACTTCGTCCTGCGTTACGCCGGCTTGAAGGTCCTCATCTTCGACCTCTTCGGCAACAAGTCCGACCGCAAGGAAATCGGTTGGGGCATGTGGATCCTCCTGAGCTTCATCTTCGTCGGCGTCGGCGGCATTGAAGTCGTCTCCATCGCCTTCCGCCTCATCTCCCTCTCGTTCCGACTCTACGGCAACGTCTTCGGCGGCGAAAACCTCATCCACTCCCTCGGTGGCATCGCTCCGTACGTGATCCCCGCCGCCGCCGGCATGCTCGAAGTCCTCGTCGGCGTCATCCAAGCCTTCGTCTTCACGCTGCTCTCCGCCGTCTACATCGGCCTCATCTGCAACCACGAAGGTGGCCACGACGAGGAAGAGCACGCGCACTGACCCTTTCGCTTTCGAGGCGGGTGATTTGCTGGGAGTCCCCCAAGCGGCCCGCCGAGAAGAAACCAAAAACATAAACACACATGATCATCGCTGAAATCACTGGTTCCCTCCCTGCCGCCGTCGGTTGCTTCGCTGCCGCCATCGGCGTAGGTCTCGTTGGCGCTAAGGCCGTCGAGTCCGTGGGTCGCAACCCTGAGGCTTCCGGTAAGATCCTCGTCCAGTCCATCCTGGGCATGGCTCTCGCCGAAGCCGTCGCGTTCTACGCGATCTTCCTCGCCAAGTAATTGGCTAGGTGGTCGGACCCCGCAAGGGGTCCGGCCAATCCCCTTTCTCAGCGCCGATCAAACACCTCCCTTTCAAAGTCCTCACCATGACCTTCCTCTCCGCCCTCCTCGCCGCCGACGCCGCCCCTGCTGCCGCCAAGGTTGCCGCTACCGCCGCTCCGGCCGCTCACGATGCCCCTGCGGCCGCCCACGGTCCGGTCGACACGATCATCCAGCTCTTCGGCAGCTTCGGCGTCGATGGCCCGCACCTGCTCATCCAGCTGATCAACTTCTCGATCCTGGCCTTCGTCCTTTACCGCTTCGCCATCAAGCCGGCCCTCGGCCAGATGGAAGAGCGCAATCGCCTCATCGAAAAGGGCCTCGCCGATGCCCAAGCCGCCACGCAGCGCCTTGCGGAAGCCCAGAAGGCTTCCGACGCCAAGCTGAACGCCGCTTCCGACGAAGCCGCCAAGATTCTCGCGGACGCCCGCAACGCCGCCAAGGCCGCCGTCGAAGCCGCCAAGGCCGAAGCCACCGCCGCACAGACCGAAGTCATCGCCAAGGCCAAGGCCGCGATCGAAGCCGACCGCGTCAAGATGATGAACGAAGTCCGCGGGGAAGTTTCCCGCCTCGTCGTCGAAACCGCCGCCAAGGTCCTCGAGCAGAACCTCGACGACGCCACGCGCGGCCGCCTCAACGAGGCCGCCGTCAAGCAGCTCGCCCGCTAAGCCGTCCTTTTCCCGATGTCCGCCGCCTCCGTCCGAGCTGAAGCCAAGCGCCTCCTCGCCCTTTCTCTGGAAGGCGGCGTGGTCTCGTCTGAATTGGTGGGCGCCGTGCTCGCCGCGCTGACGAAGTCCCGTTCCGCGCACCAGCTCCGTCCGTTGCTCCGCGCTTACCTCACGAACGTCCGCCGCGAGCTCGCCCGGGGCGAAGCCCGCATCGAGCATGCCGGTCCGCTGTCGCCGGCCGACGCCGACGCCATCGCCGCGCACTTCTCCAAGGCCCTCGGTCGTCCGGTGCGTCCGGTGGCCCGTCGCAACGACGCGCTCCTCGCCGGTTTCCGCGTCCGCGTCGCCGACGACGTGACCGACCTCTCGGCCTCGCTCCGCCTGGCCAACCTCGCCAAGTCCCTTTCCTAAATCCTCTCCTCAATCCTTAACCCGCTTTACCAAATACAATGAGCAACGCGATCGACCAGATCCAGAAAGCCATCGCCGGCCTTGATACCCGCGCCGGCAAGTCCAACGTCGGCACCATCGTTTCCCTCGCGGACGGTGTCGCCTCCATCGACGGCCTCTCGGGCGTCATGATGAACGAAATGATCGAGCTCCCGGGCGGCCTCCAGGGCGTCGCGCTCAACCTCGCCGAAGACACCGTCGGTTGCGTCATCATGGGTGACATCTCCAGCCTCAAGGAAGGCATGGAAGCCAAGACCACCGGTCGTCTCCTTTCCATCCCCGTCGGCAAGGGCCTCCTCGGCCGCGTCGTCGACGCCCTCGGTAACCCGCTCGACGGCAAGGGTCCGATCGTCTCCTCCGAACGTTACCCGGTCGAGAAGATCGCCCCGGGCATCATCCCGCGCAAGTCCGTCGACCAGCCGATGCAGACCGGCATCATGGCCATCGACGCCATGATCCCGATCGGTCGTGGCCAGCGCGAACTCATCATCGGTGACCGCGCGACCGGTAAGACCACCATCGCGATCGACACCATCATCAACCAGGCCAACGCCAACCGCGTCGGCCTCGCTTCGGGCGACGCCAACTTCCGCCCGGTGTACTCCATCTACGTCGCCATCGGCACGAAGAACTCCTCCATCGCCCGCACCATCGGCACGCTCGAGAAGGCCGGCGCCATGGAGTTCACCGTCGTCGTCGCCGCTTCGGCCGCCGACAACGCCGCCAACCAGGTGTTCGCGCCGTTCTCCGGCACCGCCATCGGCGAGTGGTTCATGGAAAACGGCCAGGATGCGCTCATCGTCTACGATGACCTTTCCAAGCACGCCGCCGCCTACCGCCAGATCTCGCTCATCCTGAAGCGTCCGTCCGGCCGCGAAGCCTACCCGGGCGACGTGTTCTACCTCCACTCCCGTCTCCTCGAGCGCTCCGCGCGTCTCGCCGGCAAGGGCTCGCTCACCGCGTTGCCGATCATCGAAACGCAGGCCGGCGACGTCTCGGCGTACATCCCGACCAACGTGATCTCGATCACCGACGGCCAGGTCTTCCTCCAGACCGACCTCTTCAACCAGGGCATCCGTCCCGCCGTCTCCGTCGGTCTCTCCGTCTCGCGCGTCGGTTCCGCCGCGCAGATCAAGGCCTTCAAGCAGGTCGCCGGCAAGGTGAAGGGCGAGCTCGCCAACTACCGTGAACTCGCGGCGTTCGCGCAGTTCGGTTCCGACCTCGATGAGAAGACCAAGGCGATCCTCGATAAGGGCGACCGCTTCGTGGAGCTCTTCAAGCAGCCCCCGACCGCCCCGAAGTCCGCGGAAATCCAGTGCGGCATCATCTGGGCCATGCAGAACGGCTTCTTCAACGACATGCCGGTGAAGTCCGTCCAAGCCGCCGCCGCTTCGCTCCAGACCCACCTCGAAGCCGCCAAGCCGGGCGTCCTCGCCAAGATCCGCGGTGGCAGCAAGATCGAGAAGGACGGCGAAGCCGAGCTGAAGGCCGCCTGCGAAACCTGGCGCCGCAGCTTCAAGGCCTAAGGCCCGTTGTTTCCCTTCCTTCCGCTAACCGACACGCTTCATGCCTAAAGGACTCCGCGAGATCCGTAACCGAATCAAATCGGTCAAGAGCACCGGTCAGATCACCCGAGCCATGCAGCTCGTGGCGTCGTCGAAGATGAAGCGCGCGCAGGATGCCGCCCGCGCGGGTCGCGCCTACGCCGAGCTCCTCGGTGAGATCCTCGACACGGCGCAGGCCAAGGTCGGCGAGTTTTCGCACCCGCTCCTCACGAAGCGCGCCGTCAAGGTCCGCGGCATTCTCCTCGTCACGCCCGACAAGGGCATGGCCGGCGCGCTGAACGGCAACTTGATCCGCCTCGCCGCCGAGCAGCAGAACGCCGTCTTCGTCTGCATCGGCCGCAAGGGCGCCCAAGCCCTCGCCCGTTCCGGCCGCAAGGTCCTCGCCGACTTCCCCGTCACCGACCGCGCGAACTTCAACGAAGTCCGCCCCGCCGCCGAGTACCTCCTCAAGGCCTTCACCGAAGGCACGGTCGACACGGTCGAGGTCCTCTTCGCCCACTTCAAGAACACGATGGTGCAGAGCCCGCGCGTCCAGCAGCTCCTGCCGGCCGACAGCCTCGTGAACCAAGCCCGCGAATTCCGCGCCAAGCTCGGTCTCCCGGAGCCCAAGATCGAAGCCGACGAACGCGACATGATCTTCGAACCCTCCGCGGGCGAGATCCTGAACCAGCTCCCGGCCCTCTTCTTCAAGCAGGCCGTCCACCAGGCCGTCCTCGAGTCCAAGGCGTCCGAGTTCAGCGCGCGCATGGTCGCCATGAAGGCCGCCACCGACAACGCCAAGAAGATCGGCGCCGCCTTGTCCCTCGAATACAACAAGGCCCGTCAGGCCGCGATCACCCAGGAAATCCTGGAGCTCACCGCCGGCGCCGCCGCCCAGTAATTTCCACCCCCACCCACTTCTACAAATATCATGAGCACTAAAGGAACGATCACCCAGGTCCTCGGCGCCGTCGTCGACGTCCAATTCCCCGTCGATAAGGTCCCCGAGATCTACAACGCGATCCAGATCGACTATAAGGTCGAAGGTAAGGACACGCGCCTCATCCTCGAGGTCCAGCAGCACCTCGGCAACGGCCTCGTCCGCGCCGTCGCGATGACCACCACCGAAGGCCTCGTCCGCGGTGGTGATGCGGTCGATACCGGCGCTCCGATCACCGTGCCCGTCGGCAACGGCGTCCTCGGCCGCATCTTCAACGTCACCGGCGACGCCGTCGACGAACGCGGCCCGGTCGAGCACAGCAAGCGCTACCCGATCCACCGCCTGCCCCCGCCCCTCACCGAGCAGTCCACGTCCGCCGAGCTCCTCGGCACGGGCATCAAGGTCATCGACCTCATCTGTCCCTTCGTGAAGGGCGGTAAGGTCGGCGCGTTCGGTGGTGCCGGCGTCGGCAAGACCGTCGTCATCATGGAACTCATCAACAACATCGCGATGAAGCAGGGCGGTTTCTCCGTCTTCGCCGGCGTCGGTGAGCGCTCCCGTGAAGGCAATGACCTTTACCACGAAATGTCCGAAGCGGGCGTCATCGACCAGAAGGACCTCTCGAAGTCCAAGGTCGCGCTCGTGTACGGCCAGATGAACGAGCCGCCCGGCGCCCGTATGCGCGTCGCCCTTTCCGCCCTCGCGATGGCCGAATTCTTCCGCGACGAGCAGAACCGCGACGTGCTCCTCTTCGTCGACAACGTCTTCCGCTTCTCGCAGGCCGGCTCCGAAGTCTCCGCGCTCCTCGGTCGCTCCCCCTCCGCGGTGGGTTACCAGCCGACGCTCGCTTCGGAAATGGGCAACCTCCAGGAACGCATCACCTCGACCAAGAAGGGTTCCATCACGTCCTTCCAGGCCGTGTACGTCCCGGCGGACGACTTGACCGACCCGGCTCCCGCCAACACCTTCGCGCACCTTGACTCGACCGTCGTGCTCGAGCGCCGCATCGCGGAGCTCGGCATCTACCCGGCCGTCGACCCGCTGGCCTCGACCTCGACCGCGCTCGCGCCCGAAGTCGTCGGCGAACGCCACTTCCGCGTGGCCCGCGGCGTGCAGGGCATCCTGCAGCGCTACAAGGACCTCCAGGACATCATCGCGATCCTCGGCCTCGACGAACTCTCCCCCGAGGACAAGCTCGTCGTGTTCCGCGCCCGTAAGATCCAGAAGTTCCTCTCGCAGCCGTTCCACGTGGCCGAAATCTTCACGGGCTCGCCCGGCAAGTACGTCGCCCTCGAGGATACCCTCCGTGGCTTCGAAATGATCCTCTCCGGTGAGCTCGACCACGTGAACGAAAACGACTTCTACATGAAGGGTGGCATCGACGAGGTCCTCGAAGCCGCCGGCAAGTCCAAGAAATAAGCCCCGATGCCACTCACGGTCGAAATCGTCACCCCTGACCGTCGCGCCTATGAAGGCACGGCGGATGGCGTGACCCTGCCCACCTCCCTGGGCAGCATCGGCATCCTGCCCGGCCACCAACCGATCACCGCGATCATCGCCGCCGGCGAGGTCCTGGTGATGTTGGACGGCAAGGTCAGCCGCTTGGCCATTGACCAAGGTTTCGTTCGCGTCGTCTCCGATAAGGTGTCGGTCGTGACCGAAGCCGCCATCGATGAAGCGAAGATTGACCTGAAAGCCGTGGAGACCGCCGAAGCCCGCGCCCGCGAGGCCGTCGAGGCCGCCCGTGGCCAGAAGGACATCGACCCGATCGAAATCGCGAAGATGGAGCAGATCCTCCGTTTCGCCTTGGTGCAGCGCCTGGTCAAGGGCCGCTCCTCGCAGGGAATGACGGAGTAAGCCCCGGTTTTCGTTTAAAGTCGTTTAAGCGGAACTTGCCCCACCTGCTTGGTGTGGGCAAAGTCCGCCTGTGATTAAATCTGCGATCACGGTTTCGCTCGTCGCCCAAGCCAAGGGCGGTCCATTCGTCTATTGGGACGGCCTGGAGTCGGCCGCGGCTTCGGCAGCGAAGCTGGGCTTCGATGCGATCGAGATCTTCGCCCCCGCGGCGGCGGCCATCGACCGTCCGGCCCTCCGCGCGCTTCTGCAGAAGCACGGCCTCGCCGCCGCCGCCTTCGGGACTGGCGGTGGTTGGCTCGTGCACAAGTGGCACCTGACGCATGCCGACCCGGCCATCCGGAGCCAGGCCCGCGAATTCATCCGCGCCATCATCGACGTGGGCGGCGAGTTCCAGGCCCCGGCGATCATCGGCTCCATGCAAGGCAAGGCCGAGGGCGAGGTCACCCGCGAGCAGGCCTTGGCTTGGCTGGCCGAAGCGCTGGCCGACCTCGGCGCGCACGCCCAGCAATACAGCGTCCCGCTGCTCTATGAGCCGCTCAACCGCTACGAGACCAACCTGCTGAACCGCCAAATGGACGCCGCGCAATTCCTGGAGTCGCGCCGGATTCCCAACGTGAAGCTCCTATGCGACCTGTTCCACATGAACATCGAGGAAGTCTCGAACGCCGCGACCTTGCGCGCCTGTGGCCCGCACGTCGGTCATGTGCATTTCGCCGACAGCAACCGGCAGGCCATCGGCTTCGGCCACACCGAGACGGCCTCCGTCATCGCCGCGCTCACCGCCATCGGCTTCGCGGGTTACCTTTCCGGCGAGATCCTCCCGTTGCCCGATTCCGAAGCCGCCGCCGCCCAGACCATCAAGGCCATCCGCACCCACTTACCCCGCTAAGACCATGCTCAAGCACCAGCTCATCCATCCGAAGATCTCCGAAGTCCTGGCCCGCGCCGGTCACCACTCGGTCATCCTGATCGCCGACGGCAACTACCCGGTCTGGGGCAAGAAGGGCCCGAACGCCGAGCTCGTCTCGCTCAACCTCTCGCCGGGCATCCCGACGGTGGCCCAAGTCCTCCGGGCGTTGCTCAGCGCCGTCCCCGTCGACGCCGTGAATACGATGGGCATCCCCGCGGATGACTCCTACGCCCAGAAGGGTGAGCCGCCCGTGTGGGCTGAATTCCGCCAGGAAGTGAAGGCCGCCGGGCTCAAGCTCGAGCTGCAGCCGATCCTGAAGTGGGATTTCTATAAGGCCGTCGAATCGCCCGACCATATCCTGACCATCCAAACCGGCGACCAAGCGCTCTGGGGTAACGTCCTCCTGACCGTCGGTTGCCGCACCGCCTGAATTTTCGCACCATGAAGACTCGCCCCCTCGGTAAGACCGGGATCGAACTCCCCATCCTCAGCTTCGGTGCCTCCTCGCTGGGCCAGGAATTCCGCAGCGTCGCCCTCGACGATGCGCTTAAGTCCGTCCAGGTCGCCCTCGACTGTGGCCTCAACTTCATCGACACCTCGCCGTTCTACGGGCGGGGCATGTCGGAAGTGCTCCTCGGCATCGCCCTCCGCGGCGTCCCGCGCGACAGCTACAAGCTTTGCACGAAGCTCGGTCGCTACGACCTTTCGCACTTCGACTTCAGCGCCAAGCGCGTCGCCGAAAGCATCGACGTGTCCCTGCACCGCCTCGGCACCGACCACCTCGACATCATCCTTTGCCACGACATCGAATTCGTCCCGATGCAGCAGATCGTCGACGAGACCATCCCCGCGCTCCGCAAGGCCAAGCAGGCGGGCAAGGTCAAGGCCATCGGCTTCAGCGGCTACCCGCAGAAGATCTTCAAGTTCATCTGCGAGCAGACCGACGTCGACTGCGTGCTGAGCTACAACCAGTACACGCTCCAGAACACCCGCTTCGCCGACGAGACCGTCCCTTACCTCAAGGCCAAGGGCATCGGCGTCATGAACGCCGGTCCGTTCAGCGCGCGCCTGCTCACCAACGCCCCGCTGCCGGCTTGGCTCAAGGAGCCCGAAAACGTGAAGGCCGCCGCCCGCGCCGCGGCGGCGCATTGCGCCGCCAAGGGCGTCGACATCGCCAAGCTCGCCTTGCAGTTCTCCCTCCAGCACCCCGACATCGCCACGACCGTGTCGGGTAGCGCCAACCCGACGAATATCCGGAACTGGGCCAAGTGGGCCGCCGAGCCGATCGACCAGCAGCTGCTCGCGGAGGTCCAGGCGATCTTCGCTCCGGTGAAGAACCTCGGTCACCTCGAAGGCCTGAAGGAGAACAACTGAGCCGATGAAGGCCCTCCGACTCGACCAGCCGCAGCAGTTCACGTGGATCGATGTTCCAGAACCGCCGGCCCCTGCGGCCGGTGAGGCCGTGGTGCGCATCCATCGCATCGGCATCTGCGGCACGGACTACGGTGGTTACCTGGGGAAGATGCCGTTCTATTCTTACCCGCGCATCCCGGGCCATGAACTCGGCGTGGAGGTCCTCGCCGTCGGGCCCGGCGTCACGAACGTCCAGCCGGGCGACCGTTGCTCCGTGGAGCCGTACATCAATTGCCAGACCTGCTACAGCTGCCGGCGCGGCTTCACCAATTGCTGCGAGAACCACAAGACCCTCGGCGTGATGTGCGATGGCGGCATGGCGGAGAAATTCCTGCTGCCCGCCCGTAAGCTCCACGTCTCGACGAAGCTTTCCTACGACCAGCTCGCGCTCGTCGAGACCCTCGCGATCGGTTGCCACGCCGTCGACCGCGCCGCGCCCAAGCCCGGCGAGACCGTCCTCGTCATCGGCTCCGGCCCCATCGGCCTGTCCGCCATCGAGTTCGTCAAGGTCTCCGGCGCCCGGTGCGTCGTCATGGACATGAACGCCGAGCGCCTGAAGTTCTGCACCGACGTCATGAAGGTCGACGGCGTCATCCTGGCCAAGGGCGACGGCTCGGAGGTCGCCGCGCTCGCGGCCCTCACGAACGGCCAGCTTGCGGACGTCGTCATCGACGCGACCGGCAGCAACAAGTCGATGGTCGGCTGCTTCGCCTACGCGGCGTTCGCGGCCCGCGTCGTCTACGTCGGCATCACCCAGCAGGAACTCACCTTCCCCCACGCGCCGCACCTGCACCGCCGCGAGTTGACCATCATGGCCAGCCGCAACGCACTCTCCAAGGACTTCGCCCGCATCGTTAAGTTGATCGAAGACGGCGTGATCGACACCAAGCCCTGGATCACGCACCACGCGAAGTTCGCCGACCTCATCGAGACCTTCCCGACGTGGCTGAAGCCGGAGTCGGGCGTGATCAAGGCCATCGTCGACGTCGTCTGACCGCATGCGCCTCGACGCCCACCAGCACTTCTGGTCGTACGACGCGGCGCAGTATCCGTGGATCCCGCCGGGCTCTCCCTTGCACCGCAGTTGGTTGCCGGACGACTTGGCCGCGTTGCAACAGCCGCTCGGCTTCGACGGTTCGATCGCGGTGCAGGCCCGGCAAGTCGTGGAGGAGTCGGACTGGCTCCTCGGTCTGGCGGACAAGCACGCGAACGTGAAAGGCGTCGTCGGCTGGGTCGACCTGCGGTCCGACCGCGTCGAGGCCGACCTCGAGCGCCTGGCCCGGCACCCCAAGTTCGTCGGCGTCCGTCACGTCGTGCAGGAAGAGCCGGACGACGCCTTCATGTTGGGGCGGGATTTCCAGCGGGGGATTTCCAAGCTCGCCGCTTATGGCCTGACCTACGACATCCTCATCTATCCCAAGCAACTCGCGGCCGCGCTTCGCCTCGCGGAGAACTTCCCCGGGCAGCCCTTCGTCCTCGATCACATCGCCAAGCCCTTCATCAAGGCCGGCGTCAGCGAGCCATGGGCCACGCAGCTCCGCCGGCTGGCGCGGTTGCCGAACGTCCATTGCAAAGTGTCGGGGATGCTCACGGAGGCCGACCACCAAGCGTGGCGTCCGGAACAGTTCCGGCCCTACCTCGACACCGTCTTCGAGGCCTTCGGTCCGGAGCGCCTCATGTATGGCTCCGATTGGCCCGTCTGCCTCTTTGCGGGCAGCTATGAGCAGGCGTATCGGTTGGTGGATGATTACGCGCGGGGCCTGACGGACCAGCAGCGGGTCGGCCTCTTTGGTGGCAACGCCGCGGCCTTCTACTTCGGCCGGTGATCAGCGACTCAGGCTGGGGCCCGTGACGGTCTTGAAGATCCAGCCCTCCGCCTGCATGTCGATGGTTAGCTTGCGGCCGGGATTTTCGATTTCCTTCGGGAGCGGATCGGCGTTGACGCGGAAGAGCTTGAGGGTGCCTTCGCCTTCGAACGTCCCGTTGACGCGTGAGCCCGAGCGGGCGACCTCGATGGCCAGGTAAACGTCAAAGACGCCGCCCGGGGTTTCGCCGATGGCGATTTCGATGGGCACCTTGGTGCCCTTGGTGGCCGTGATCCACGGACCCGCCTTCATGCGGTGCAGTCCGCCCGGGGAGCGATCGATCACGAACTCTCGGCCCGAGACTTGATTGTTGAAGTCCTTGTATTTGCCATCCGCCCCGACGAGGAAGCGTTCATAGCCGTCATCGAGGGCAATCTTGCGGTCCCAGCGGACCAACAACCAGTCGTCGCCTGAGCCCACGAAGCGGAAGGGGAGGGACTGCGGCACTTCGACCACCCCTTTGTAATGGACGACCCAGCGGGAGGGCTTGACGTCTTTTTCGACCCCGTAGGCCTCGGGGGCGGCGTTGGCGCTGCGCGAGGGGATGAAGAGCTGGCCAGCGATGAGGGGTTCCGGTGCGCGGTAGTACTTGGCCAAACGGCCGGGGCTCCAGCCTGACTCGAGGAACTCACGGACCGCTTCCCGGTAGGCCGCAATCCCGGACTGCGGAGCGCATTCGGTCGGCGCCTTGCTGGTGGTTTGCTTGAGGTCGTAGAACGTGCCCACCAACCCGTTGGCGCCGATTTTAGCGCCAAACAACGAGACGAAGTTCTTCCCGTTACCGCGGCCGACGCCCATGCCGGAGCCGATACCGCCGCCCGATCCACCGCCAAAACCCTTGGAGGAACCGCCGCCCATGAGGCCGGCGTTCAGGGAGGAGACGGCGACCGACGGGAGGTCGGGCAGGGCGATGGTCGCCGTGGAGCTCTTCGAGGTGATGCGCGTCGGGGTCTTCGCCGTCGTCTTGGGGTTCTTCGGCTGCAGGCGCGTCTTGAACTGCTTGGCCCGTTCGCCGGCGGCGCCGCCGCCCGAGCCCGTCGCGAAAGCGTTCGGATCCTTCTTGGCCGACTCCTTGGTGACGGAGATGATGAGGAAGGCCGCAATCAGCACCAGGACCACGTGGATCGCCACCGAGGCGATGAAGCCTTCGCCGCCGACCTTTTGCCAGAACGTGCGCTTGGCGCGACGCTGGCCCAAGCCCTCTTCTTCCTCGACCACGACCGGAAGGGCGTCGAGCGGAGGCGGGGTCGTCTCTTCAGGCGGGAGCGGTGGAGGGGTGTCGGACATACCGGGGTCAATCCATTCTAACCCGATTGATTCGTTAACAACTCTAAACTATCTCTTTAAGTAACCCCTGACTTAATTGATTGGATTTAGCGCGAAACCGAAGCCTTCACCGGTTTGAAAATCCAGTCGCCCCCCGTCATGTCCACGCCTGGGATACTCGGGTGCCCGTTCTTGATGGCATCCGGGAGCTCATCCGTCGTCATGCGAAAAAGGCGGAGGTGACCATCGGGCTTGCCGGAGGCATCGGCGACTTCGATGAGCACGATGGCGTAGAAAGTACCCCCGGGCGTTTCACCGATCACGATTTCCAAGGGCGTTTCCTTGTCCTTGGTCGCGGTGATCCAGGGCCCGCAACGCAGCGGCTTGCCGAGCCGAGAGGGGTGGGTTTCGTCAAACGGCTTCTGTCCGAAGCCCGGGTAGACATTGCCGTTCCCGGCCACGAAGTGTTGGTAGCCGGAATCGAGGACGACCTTACGGTCCCAGCGGATGACGAGGAAGTCATCCCCCGAACCCACGAAGCGGAACTTCCCGTTCTGCGGTGGCTTGACGGCGCCCTTGTAGTGCGCGATCCAGCGGGAGGGCTTGCAGAGTTCGCTGACGCCGTAGGCTTTCGGGGCTTCGGTCGCCGGGCACGGCGGGATGAAGATTTGCGAGGCGAAGAGGGTGTCGGGGGCGCGGAAGACGTCGTTGAGGCTGGAAGGCGTGAACCCCTTATCGAAGAACTCGTTTACCTCCCTGCTGTAGAGGCTGATCGCCGACGCATTCGACGGGTCGCCGAATTTTTCGGGAGCCCCGCCCATCATCGCGGTCGGCTTGCCGGACTTCGTTTGCTTGAAGTCATAGAAGGTCCCGGGCAGGCCGTTGATGGCCATCTTGCTGCCGAAGACGGAGACGAAGTTCTTCCCGTTGCCGCGGCCGACCCCCATGCCGGAGCCGATGCCGCCGCCCGAGCCGCCACCAAAGCCCTTGGAGGAGCCGCCGCCCATCAGGCCGGCGTTCATGGAAGAGACCGCGACCGTAGGGACGTCGGGCAGGGCGATGGTCGCCGTGGCGCTCTTCGAGGTGATGCGCGTCGGGGTCTTCGCCGTCGTCTTGGGGTTCTTCGGCTGCAGGCGCGTCTTGAACTGCTTGGCCCGTTCGCCGGCGGCGCCGCCGCCCGAGCCCGTCGCGAAAGCGTTCGGATCCTTCTTGGCCGACTCCTTGGTGACGGAGATGATGAGGAAGGCCGCAATCAGCACCAGGACCACGTGGATCGCGACCGATGCGATCAAGCCTTCGCCGCCGAACTTCTGCCAGAAAGTCCGCTTGGAACGTTTCTGACCCAAGCCCTCTTCTTCCTCGACCACGACCGGAACGACCTGTTCCGCGGCGGCCGGCGGCGGAAGTTCAGGGGGTGTGGGGTCCTGGGGATTGGACATGAGCATAACGCTGTCGATTTGAGCGAGCCCGCTCAACAAAAAATCACCTCAAAGTCGGGCATTTCCTTTCCACATCCTGTCACGCCCCTTACCTTCATGCATAACCAACCGACCGAACACGATTTTTGATGAAAGCTTTAATAAAAAAAGAGGGCCGCGAAGGCCTGTGGTTGGCCGACGTCCCTGCGCCGACCATCGGCGACCGCGACGTCCTCATTCGCATCCGCAAGGCCGCGATTTGCGGGACCGACGTGCATATCTGGAGGTGGGACGAATGGGCGGCGAAAACCGTCCCGCTGGGCCTGACCGTCGGGCATGAATATGTCGGCGTCGTCGAGGACTTCGGCCGCGAAGTCACGCACCTGCGCAAGGGCCAGCGCGTTTCGGGCGAAGGCCACATCGTTTGCGGCCATTGCCGCAATTGTCGCGCCGGCCGCCGCCACCTCTGCGCCAATACCTTGGGCGTGGGGATTCACCGCCCCGGGGCTTTCGCCGAGCTGCTGTCCTTGCCGATGGAAAACGTCGTGCCCGTCCCCGACGAGATCCCCGACGACGTCGCGGCCATCTTCGACCCCTTGGGCAACGCCGTGCACACGGCGCTGTCCTTCGACCTCGTCGGTGAAGACGTGCTCATCACGGGCGCGGGCCCCATCGGCATCATGTCCATCGCGATCGCGAAGGCCGCCGGCGCGCGCAAGATCATCATCACCGACGTGAACCCCTGGCGGCTGGAACTCGCCCGCAAGCTCGGGCCGACCCGGGCGGTCGACGTCTCCAAGGAAAACCTCCAGGACGTGCAGCGCGAACTGGGCATGACGGAAGGCTTCGACGTGGCCTTTGAGATGTCGGGCAACGCCCGTGCGCTCGACCAGATTCTCGACAACATGGCGTGCGGTGGCCGCATCGCGTTGCTCGGCATCATTCCGGGCAAGGCGGCCATCGATTGGAACAAGGTCATCTTCCGCGGCCTCCATATCAAGGGCATCTATGGCCGCGAAATGTACGAGACGTGGTACAAGATGATCGCCTTGCTGCAGTCCGGCATGGACGTCACGCCCGCGATCACCCATCGCCTCCCGGCCCGCGATTTCCGGCAAGGCTTCGAGGCCATGTTGTCTGGACAATCCGGCAAAGTCGTCCTCGATTGGACGCAAATCTAACGTCCATGTACGGTCCACTTCAGGGCATCCTCGCCCAGCGACTCACCGAGGTCCGCGCCAGCGGCCTGTTCAAGCAGGAGCGGCTCATCGACTCCGCCCAGGGCACGCGCGTCCGGCTCAAGGATGGCCGCGAAGTCCTCAACCTGTGCGCGAACAACTACCTCGGCCTCGCCGACCATCCGAAGGTGAAGGCCGCCGCCGCCGCCGCGTTGGAGCGCTGGGGTTACGGGGTGGCCTCCGTCCGCTTCATCTGCGGCACGCAGACCCTGCACCGCGAGCTGGAGGAAGCCATCAGCGCGTTCCTCGGCACGGAAGACACCATTCTCTATTCGTCCTGCTGGGATGCCAACGGCGGGCTCTTCGAGACGATCCTGGGCCCGGAGGATGCGGTCATCTCGGACGCCCTCAACCACGCGTCCATCATCGACGGGATCCGTCTCTGCAAGGCCCAGAAGTTCCGCTACACCACGAACGACCTGGCCGACCTCGAGGCCAAGCTCGTGGAGGCCAAGGGCGCGCGCGTGAAGCTCATCGCGACCGACGGGGTTTTCTCGATGGACGGCTTCATCGCCCCGCTCAAGGAAATCTGCGACCTCGCCGACAAGCATGGGGCGGTCGTCATGATGGATGACTCGCATGGCGTGGGCTTTCTTGGCAAGACCGGCCGCGGCACGCATGAATACCGCGGCTGCCAAGGTCGCGTGGACATCATCACCGGGACCTTGGGCAAGGCCTTGGGCGGTGCGAGCGGCGGCTACACCTCGGGCCGCAAGGAAGTCATCGATGTCCTCCGTCAGCAGAGCCGCCCGTACCTCTTCTCCAACTCGCTCGCCCCGACGATCGCGGCGACCACGCTCGCGATTCTTAAGCTATTGACCGAATCATCGGAACTACGCGATCAGCTCATGGTCAACGCCGCTTATTGGCGCAAAGGCCTCACGGACCTTGGCTTCACGCTCCAGCCAGGCGAACACCCGATTGTCCCCGTTATGCTCGGTGATGCCGTCTTGGCCCAGAAGTTTGCCGCCGCGCTCTTGGAGCACGGCGTCTATGCGGTCGGCTTCTTCTTCCCGGTCGTCGCGCAAGGCAAGGCCCGCATCCGCACGCAGATGTCGGCCGCGCACACGCGGGCCGAACTGGATCAGGCTCTGGCGGCCTTTGCGGCGGCCAAGCGCGCCTGTGGCGCATGAGGGGCTTGCAGGTTGGGGAGAGTTCGTTAGCGCTGTAGGCATGCCCGACCGCCAACAAGACCTCGAGGAGAAGCTCGCCTTCCTGCAGCGGCACATCGAACAGCAGGATCGCGCCTTCCTGGAGCTCTCCAAGGAAGTCTCGGCTTTGGCCGCTCGGCTCGCCCGGACCGAGGCGAAAGTCACCGCGCAGGCGAGCGACGCGGAGTCGGGTCCGCCGGCCGACGAACGCCCGCCGCACTGGTAAGGCGATGTGCGGCCGTGTGACGCAGTTCTCGCGCTGGGAAGAAATTGTGCGGGGCTTAGGCGCCCCCGCGGTCTCGGCCCCGCCGCGTTATAATATTTCGCCAGGCACGCCTTTGCTGAGCCTACGGCGGGAGCAAGGCCGCTTGTTGACGGAGCCCCTCTTCTGGGGCTTCACGCCCGCCTGGGCCGCCCCGGAGGCGGGAGACGCGGGGCACGCGAACGCCCGGGTCGAAGGCATCTTCGAAAAGCCCACCTTCCGTGATGCCGCCCGCTTGCGGCGCTGCTTGGTGCCGGTGGACGGCTATTATGAATGGAAGACCGAGGGCCGGATGAAGCTCCCCTATTACTTCCGTGCCGCCGACGGTGGGCCCTTGGCTTTCGCCGGACTCTGGTCCCTGCAGGTCGTCCCCGACGGACCGCCGCGGCGGTCGTTATGCCTCCTCACGGTCGCGCCGAATCGTGAGGCCGGCGAAGTGCACTCGCGGATGCCGGTGCTCTTGCCGCCCGAAAAGCGGAATGATTGGTTGTCCGAGCGCGCCCTCGACCCGGAGGCCTTCGCCGCCTTTGCCGTCACGGCGCCCGACCGGAGCCTCGCGATGCAGCGGGTCTCCGCGGATGTGAATCGCGTCAGTGTCGACGCGCCGCATCTGGTCGAGGCCCTCCGCGGGGCGACGGATCAGCCGGACTTCTTGGGGGATTTACTTGGCTGACTTCAAGAATCTAGATACAACCATTCCCGGATGCCTTCGCCCCTGCAGTCGCCCAAAATCGTCCTCAAGCCCTGGGGGCGCGAAATCTGGTATGCCGATCAAGCGGCCTATGCGGGCAAGATCCTCGAAGTCACCGCCGGGAAGCGCCTGAGCTTGCAGTACCACGAACGCAAAACCGAGACGCTTTACCTCCTCTCCGGTCGGGTGTTGGTGACTTACCTTCCTGTGGCTGCGGGCGAGGCGCCCACGGCGGCGAAGCTGTCGACGGAACATGAGCATGTTTGGGAGGCCGGGCAGGCCTTGCATATCCCCGTTCGTACCATTCACCGCTTTGCGGCGGTCACGGATGCGGTCTTGCTGGAAGTGTCCACGCCGGACCTGACGGATGTCGTCCGCCTGCAGGATGACTTTGCTCGACCTGCGCGGGATTAAGCCCCTAATTAGGGGCCATGCGTAAAGTCCTGGCTTTCGACCTTGGTGGCACGAAGTTCGCCTTCGGCGTGGTCGCCGAAGATGGTACGGTCCTCGGCTCCGGCCGCGTCGAGACCTTGGCCGAAAAAGGCGCCGCCCAAGCGGTCGCGCGCGTCGGCGCCGCCGCCCACCAGCTCTTGGCCGACCTCAAGCTGCGGCCTTCCGACCTCTGCGCCATCGGCATCGCTTCGCCGGGCCCGTTGGACACCGTCCGTGGCTGCGTGGATGGCTCGCCCAACCTGCCCGGTTGGACCGGCTATCCCATTGAAGGCGAACTGAGCAAGTCGTTCGGCGGCCTCCCGGCCCGCATCGACAACGACTGCAACGCCGCCGCCTTGGGGGAGTACCTCTTCGGGGCCGGCAAGGGCAAGAAGAACGTCGTCTACATCACCATCTCCACCGGCATCGGCGGCGGCGCCGTCATCGACGGTCGCCTCATGCGCGGGGCCAACGGCAACGCCGCCGAACTGGGTCACATTCCCCTGACCATGGATGGCCCACGCTGCGGTTGCGGCAACCATGGTTGTTGGGAAGCTTATGCCTCCGGTACGGCGATCGCTCGCCGGACGCGTGAAGCGCTGGCCGCTGGCCGCGCCTCGAGCATCACGGGTTTCGCCGGGAGCATCGAGCAAGTCACGACGCACCACCTCTTCCAGGCCCTGACGCAGAAAGACCCTTTGGCCGTAGAGATTTGGGATCAATCCATCGACTACCTCGGGCGTGGGCTCGGGGCCGTCATCAATACTTTCAACCCAGACGTCATTGTGGTCGGTGGCGGCGTCACCGCCGCGGGCGATGCGCTCTTCGTGCCCATGCGCGCCAAGGCCAATGGCTACGCGTTCCCGCGCCTCGCCGCGGTCTGCTCCATCGTCCCGGCCGCGCTGGGCGGGAATGTCGGCGTGGTCGGTGCCGCCGCCTGCGCCTTCGAGGCCGCCGTCTAATTCATGCTGACCCTCGCCGCTTTCCTGTTGGCTGCCACGCTGCCACCGGAAACGGCGGCCTATGCGGAGGCGGGCTATGACTTCGGCGCCGACTTGCCGAAGTCGCCCACCCCGACGTGTTCGGTCACGGATTTCGGGGCCAAGCCCAACGACAAGCAGGACGATACCGGCGCCTTCGAAAAGGCCCTCGAAAAGGGCGGCGTCATCGCCATTCCCGCCGGCGAATTCACCCTTTCCCGCCGGCTCTTCGTGCGGAAGCCCGGCACCATCATCCTCGGCGCGGGGGCGACCAAGACGCGCCTGCGTTTCACGAAGTCCTTGGAGGACCTCGAACCCAGCCCGACCAAGAACACGGGCGGCACCGCGACGACGCAATGGTCCTGGTCGGGCGGCCTGCTGTCCTTCCGTGGTTCCAGCCGTAACGGCACCGCCCAGGCCTTGGCGGCGTCAGCCAAGCGCGGCGACACCAAGCTGACGTTGGTTGATGCCAGCACCTTCAAGGCCGACCAAGAGGTCGTGCTGACCTTACAGGGCAAGGGGGATGACAAGTTGGTGCGGCTCGCTTACGCGGGCGATCCCGGCAAGGCGTCCAAGTTGAAGCCGCCGGCGCGCATCGAAATGGCCGCCCGCATCGCCGCCGTGGAGGGTGCGACGGTTACCTTGAAGGCCCCGCTCCTCTTGGACCTGCCGGCGGAGCTGTCCCCGACCATCGCCGACGCGGGCGCGCGCGACGATTATGGCCTGCGCGGCGTCGGCTTCCTCTTGGTGACCTCCGCTTACCGAGGGCACTTCAAGGAAGACGGCTGGAACCCGCTGGAGTTCCACGACGTGCACCATGGCTGGATGGAGGACCTTCACTTCAGCGGCGTCGACAGCGGTCCCTATATCTCCGGGTCGCACGTCACGGTCCGCCATGTGCTGCTCGAAGCCGGTCGGCCCGTCGGTCCCGGTGGATTCATCGGCCACCACGGCGTGACCTTCGCCGGGCAGGCGCATCGCCTGGAGGAATTCGAGTTCAAGGCCCGCTTTCATCATGACGTCAGCTTCAGCCCCTGGACCAACGGCAACGTCGTTCGGGCGGGCAGCGGCGTCGACCTGACCTTGGATTTCCATAAGCAAGGGCCGTTCGCCAACCTCATCACCAACGTGACCTCCGCGAATGGCGCCAACTTTTTCGCGTGCGGCGGCGGCGACGATCTGGGCCTCGACGCGGGGGCTTGGAATATCTTCTGGAACCTGAAAGGCCGGAAGGGCATCGGGGCGCCTTCACCCGAATTCTGCCCCGCCCAGACCACCTTTGTCGGCGTCGAGATGAAGCTCCCGCGCGGGTCTCCGCTGAAGCCCCAAATCTTGAAGGCGGGAGAACCGGTCGACCTCTGGTTGGCCGCGCGCGCCAAGCCCTCGGCCCGTTGATGCGCATTTCCGTCATCATCCCGGCGTTCAATGAGGAGCGGCTGTTGCCGCAAACCTTGACCGCGGTGGCGGCGGCCGCGCAGGCCTTCCGGGCGCGGGGTTGGGCGCACGAAGTCGTGGTCTGCGACAATAATTCCACCGACCGCACGGCTGAGCTCGCGCGCGCCGCCGGCGCGACGGTCGTCTTTGAGCCCATCAATCAGATCGGCCGGGCCCGCGATGCCGGCGCCCGCGTCGCCACGGGCGACTGGTTTGTCTTCATTGATGCGGACTCCTGGCCGTCGGCGGAATTGTTTGCGGATATCGCCGACCACATCGCCGCGGGACGACATCTCGGGGGCGGCAGCACGGTGGCGCTCGAGGCCGGCACGCCGTTCTTCGCCCGGTTCTTCTGTGGCTGCTGGAACCTGGTGAGTCGCCTGGCCCGCTGGGCGGCCGGCTCGTGCGTCTGGGTCGAGGCCGCGGCCTTTCGCCAAGCGGGTGGCTTCGGCACCGAATTCTATGCGGGCGAAGAAGTGTTCCTGAGCCGTCGCCTGCACCGGGTCGCCCGGGAGCGGCGTCTCAGGTTCCGCGTGCTGGCCGCGCATCCCCTCGCCACTTCTTCGCGTAAACTGAAGCTGTACACCTTCACGGAATCCGTACGGTTCTTCGGTCGGATGTTCTTCAGCGCTGGGCGTGCGGCCAAGGATCCCAAGGCCTGCCACCTTTGGTACGACGGCCGACGCTGAGCGTCAGAGCCGCCCGTGTTTCCAGGCCGGAATCGGGAAAGCCGTCACCCGGTCGGAGGCGACTTCCACCGGATCTCGCGGGCGGAGCGCTTTGGCTTGGGCGGCGGTCACGATCGGGTAATGCCGGGCGGCCGTGATGAGGTCGGCGATTTCCCAGCACTGATCCAAGTTGTTCACCCATTTTTCGGCCGGGAGTTTGCTGAGGTCGAACGGCCGCGAATAGCTCCGCAGCGACTTGCGCGGCCCTTTCGCGTATTCGTGGAAGTAGGACATCACGAGCTCCCGGACGCTGCGATAGATCGGGTCGCGCCACCGTAGGCAGACGTAGTTCGTCTTGGAGATCGCCCCCCAGCGGCCGTTCACCTTGAACGGGGCGATGACGTGGTCCATGTCTTGGTGCGCCGAGAGGTCGATCAGCAGCGGCGGATGCCCTTGGAGCCAGAGGGCGAAGGCGGCGATCATGGCGCCTTCGATGCAGTGCGCGCAATGCGCGGAGAGGGCGGCCTGCACCGAACGCGCGGTATCGCCTTCGGGTTCGAAGTTCTGCGGGAGCTTCGCCAGGAAGTCCTGGATCTTCCGCGGAGTCGTCAGGCCCGCGAGCTGCTTGGCCTGCCGGAGCGGGAGGCCGCGGCGTTGGGCTAAGCGAATGCGGGCAGGGGAGGGCATGTCGACGGCTGCCACCCTAAGCGGGCCGCTCCGCGCCCTCAAGGCGTATCCCCGGGCGGGGTCTTTCGGATTGGCAGCGGACCGTGGGTGCCTATCAACAGGGCACCTTCATGCCACTCTTCGACTTTCATTGCGCCGCTTGCGGGAAAGATTTCGAGCTGCTCGTCCGGTCCGCCAAGGAAAAGCCCGCCTGTACCCATTGCGGCTCCGAGCAGGTGGAGAAGCAGCTCGCCTTGGTGGCGGTCAAAGGGCTGAAGTCCGACCACGTCCACACCAACGCCTGTGGGTGCGGGAAGGCTCCCGGATCCTGCGGCGCCAACTAAGATGGACCTCTCCCCCGAGCACCTCCGCTGGTCCCTCCTCCAGCTCATCCTCTTGGTGGTTTCGATTGGCCTGCACGAGTTTGGCCACGCCTGGGTCGCTGACCTCCGGGGCGACCCGTTGCCGCGTTATCAGGGACGCGTGACCTTGAACCCCCTGGCGCATGCGGACCCCATCGGGACCCTGCTCATCCCCGGCATCATGATTTTCTTCAGCCCTGGCTTTGGGCTCATCGGTTGGGGTAAGCCCGTCCAGATTTCCCTGCCTAATCCCGCGACCCGCCGCACGGATGATATCCTGATCACCTTGGCTGGCCCGGCGATGAACTTGGTCCTATGCCTCATTTTCGTCCTCGTGGGGCTTATCCTCGGGGTGTCCTACGAAGATCCGGCCAACCGCAACCTAGGGCGGTTCCTCGTCTCGGGGATGCTGATGAACATCGGGCTCTTTTGCTTCAACCTCATTCCCATTCCCCCGCTCGACGGGTCCCGCATCTTTTATCGGCTCGGCCTCTATTCCTTGGAGTTCTTCACCACGCTCGGCCGCTACGGCTTCATTATCCTCATCGTCCTGATCAACCTCCCGGGCTTCTCGACGGCCCTCTCTTACCTTCAGTTGCTGATTCTGTCCCCCATGGTTTGGGTTTGGCCGGGCGACCTGCGGGAGTTGCGGGATTTGCTGTTCGTCGGCCGATAGCCCTAGCCGAGGCTTGCCTATTTTTGGCCCAAGGCTGAAGGTGGGGGTATGCAGACCCTTGGTGAACGACTTCAGGAAGCGCGTCAGCGCTTGGGCGTGACTTTGCGCGAGGCCGCGGAGTTCACGAAAATCCGGACCGACTACCTCCAGGCCATGGAAGCCAACCAGTTCGAGTCCATTCCTTTGGCGGAAGTCTACAAGCGTGGCTTCGTGAAGGTCTATGCCCGCTACCTCCGGCTCGACGACGAGAAGGCCTGTTCGGATTTCAATACGCATCACTCGGTGCGCGCCGCGCGCCGGCCGCTCGATGCCGCCGGCCAAGAAGAAGAAGTCCCCTTTGAACCCGTCGAAGGCGCAAGCCTCACGGTCAACCGCGACACCATCCTCTGGATCGTCCTCGGCGTGGCGTTGACCGCCTTGTTCGCCTGGGTGTTTTTTCACTGAGCTCGTCCTCCGGGACGAGCCAACCGCCGCAGTCCAAGAAAGCCTCTCCACCAGTCGTCCTGGTGGGGCGTCCGCACCTGGTCGGAATCACGGCCTTGCAGAGCGGCACGAGCTGCCTGCTCCGCGAAACCAATTCCGGCGAAATCCGCTACAACCAAGTCCTTGGCGTCCGGGGCAAGGAAATCTTCGTTACGGTTAAGGGCGGCTTCTCGGTGACTTCCAATGCGATCGAGTGCCTGACGGTCACGATCGACGGCGTGCCTTACCAGACCCCTGAATTGTTCGGCCGACAGATGGCGACCTTCCCGGACACCGAAACCGTGCCGCCCGCGGTGCCGGTTCCGCCGTCGAGCAAGTCGGCCAAGTCGGCCAAGACCGCGCCCACCAAGGCGCCGGAGCGTACGCGGTGAGCGGCGACGTTTGAGCCGCTGTTGACCGAGGCGGCGGAGTGGGTATGGTGGCGTTCGCCTTGCCACCTCGTCCTGACCATCGCGTGCTCGTCTTGAACCGCCTCTGGCAGCCGGTGAACATCGTCGGCACTTTGCGCGCCATGAGCCTGCTCTTCCGCGGCCGGGCCTCCGTGGTGCATTCGGATGAAACGGGTCACCGGATCTTCGCCGCGGCGGAATGGGTCTCCTATTCCCTGGCGACCCCACCGCCCGCCGCCGAGGCCGTCCGGTCGCCGTGCATCGTGCTGCGCATGCCGCGGGTCCTGCTCTTGGGCGCCTACGATCGAGTCCCGCGCCGCGAGATCCGCTTCAGCCGCCGCAACGTCTACCTCCGCGATGCGCACACCTGCCAGTATTGCGGCCGCGTCTTCCGGGAGGAAGAACTGAACCTCGACCACGTCGTTCCGCGCGACGTCGGCGGGAAGACGAACTGGGAGAACATCGTCACGGCCTGCGTGCGCTGCAACTCCCGGAAGGCGAACCGTCTCCCGGAGCAAGCGGGCATGAGCCTGCGCCGCCCGCCCGTGAAGCCCAAGTGGCGCTTGGTGGTCGCCTCATCGTTGGCCCCGGAAGAGCAGGCCGCCTGGAAGGAGTTCCTGGAAGTCGCCCCCGCCGGCCAGTTGCCTTGGCGGAACTGAACGGAAGAAGTCCTTGGTGCGGGTAACCAGATTCGAACTGGTGTCACCACTTTGGAAGAGTGGGGTCCTACCACTGAACGATACCCGCGTGGCCAAGGACGCGACTATTCCCAGCGGGGCGGGCGAGGTCAAGCCTGCCTCGGTTGGGGGGCTGGTCCTGAAGGTTATCCTTTGGAGCGGGTAACCAGATTTGAACTGGTGTCACCACTATGGGAAAGTGGGGTCCTACCACTGAACGATACCCGCGCGAAAGGACTTCCAGAATTGCCCGCCCCTCGGCCCCAGTCAAGCCGCAGGCACGCGTGTTTGCGCTTTCCGCCCGCCCGCCCATCGTCATCTTGCTCCTATGCCGCGCCCGAAGACCCCCAAGAAGACCGCTACCCGCCCGGACGATGTCCTGCTGATGGCCACCCCCACGAAGAACGCCGACCTCCGGTGGTTCTCCGGCTTCCACGCCTCCGATCCGTTTCCGGCGTTCAGCGCCCAAGGGCGCAAGGTCGGGCTCCTGCCGCTGTTGGAAGTCGGCCGAGCGAAGGCGGAATCGGACTTGGATGAGGTGCTCAACTTGACGGAAATCATCACGGACCTCCGCCGGACGAACCCGACCGCGGCCATCGCCGATGCCATCGTGTTCGCGGCCTTGCAGCGCGGGGTGAAGAAATTCCGCGTGCCCGGCGATTTCCCCGTCGCCCTGTTCTTGCGCCTGCAGGAACTTGGCCTGGAGTTGATCGCCGCGGGTTCCTCGCGCGATGAGCGGGCCGCGCCGGCGCTTTTCCCGCAACGCTGGGTGAAGACGAAGGCCGAATTGGCGGGCATTCGCGCGGGCAACCGGGCCGCCTGCGCGGGGTTCACCGCGGTCGAGCGCATCCTGGCGGAAGCTCGTCCCGACAAGAAAGGCCGCTTGGTCTGGAAGGGGAAGGTGCTCACTTCGGAAATCCTCCAAGAGGAAGTCCAGGCGGCGACGGTCCGCGCAGGGGCCTTATGCGACACGGGCCTGATCTGCGCGCCGGGCGACCAGGCGGTGGATTGCCACAACAAGGGCACGGGCCCGATCCACGCCAACCAACTGCTGGTGCTCGATATCTTCCCGCGCGACCTCGCCTCCTGGCACTACGGCGACATGACCCGCACCTACCTGAAGGGTAAGGCTTCGCCCGCTCAGCGGAAAATGGTCGAAGCCGTCAAGGCCGCCCACGGCCGGATCATCAAGGCCTTGCGGGCCGGCGTCACGGGCGCGGAGATCCATCGCATCCCCGTCGATTACTTCAAGTCCCTCGGCTACGAGACGGGACCGAACAAGCAAGGCGTCTACGTCGGCTTCTTCCACGGTTCCGGCCACGGCTTGGGCTATGATATCCATGAGGACCCGTTCCTGTCCCTGCGGAACCAGAATCCCTTGGTGGCCGGCAATGCCATCACCGTCGAACCCGGGCTTTACTATCCGGGCATCGGCGGCTGCCGTTTCGAGGATTGTGTCGTGATCACGAAGACCGGTTGCGAACTCCTGTCGAAGCATCCCTACAACTGGGAGATCGCCTGAGATGGCCAAGGGGCGCGGACGGGCGGGCACGCATACCACCGTCACGGACGCCGCTCGCCCCGTTGTGGAGCTGTTGGAGAAACACGGCCGCGTCTCGCGGGGCGTCATCCAGGCCCGGGTGGGCGCCCGGCGGCATTCGATCAAGGTCATGCCGTTGGATGGCGGCTTGCGCGTGACCGTCGTCTCGAAGGGTTCGCGGCAGGAGCTGCACGTCTACGGCATCACCGTGGCGCAGGCCCGACAGATTCTCACGTCGACAGAGCTCGCGGGTTACCTGATAAATTTCGCCGGTGAATGACGCGCCTTCCATCCTCGCCGAAACGACGCTCGCCGACTGGGGCGCGGTTGGTCCGGGATGGACCCGCCTGCCTTATCTCGCCCGCTTTGCCGCCGCGGGGTTGCCGGCGGATTGGCGCACCTTGCTCCGCGGCCGTTTCCATGCCGTGCTGGAGAGCGGGCGCACGGGCAGCCTCACCATCGTCGTACCGACCTCGGCCCGCGCCACGGTCTTCACCACCGACGGGCGCGTCGTCGTGCATGCGGAAGACGGCGCGCATGAAGCCGGGCTCGATAAACCCTTGGAGGCTTTGCGCCGGTGGTCCCGGGAACAACGGGCGCCGACCTTCGCGGGCTGGCCTGTTTTCCAAGGCGGGCTCATCGTGGCGCTCGGCTACGAACTCGCGACGCAGTTCGAGCCCGTGCGCTCCGCCCCCGCCGACCTCCCTTGCCCCTCCGCGGTTTTTTTGGAGGCCACGGAAGCCTATGTTTACGATGATGCCCGGCACGAACTGACGGTCGTGGTGTTGTGTCCCGCCGACGGACGGCTGGAGACGACTTGGCGGGAAGCGCAACGGCGCGCCCGTGCCTTGGCGCAGGTTTGGCAGGAGGCCGGTGGCGCGCCCGCTCCAACCCTCCCCGCGGTGCCGACGCCGGCGACCCCGGTGGCGGAGTCTTTGCCGCGGCCGGCCTTCGAGGCCGCCGTGCGGCAAGTCTTGGCCTATATCTCCGCCGGCGATACCTATCAGGTGAACCTTTCGACCCGCCTCGAGGTGCCGGCGGTCGATCCGGCGCTCGCCTACGCCGCGCTGCGCCAAGCGAATCCCTCGCCCTACATGGGTTTGCTGAGTCTCCCCGCGGGGACCTTGGCGTGCGGCTCCCCCGAGTTGTTGGTGGAAGTGACCGGTGGGCGAATTGCTTCGCGACCGATCGCGGGGACGCGTCCGCGGGGCGCCGATGCCGCGGCCGATGCGGCGTGGGCGCAGGAGCTGGCGGGCGACACGAAGGAGCGGGCCGAGCATTTGATGCTCGTCGACTTGTTGCGCAACGACGTGGGCCGCGTGGCGGCCCCGGGCTCGGTCCATGTCCCCGAGTTCATGGCCGTCGAGAAATACTCGCACGTCATGCACCTCGTCTCGCAGGTCGAAGGACGTTTGGCAACCGGGGTGGGGCCGGCGGAGGTCGTCCGGGCGTTGTTCCCCGGCGGCACCATCACGGGCGCGCCGAAGGTGCGGACGATGCAGATCATCGCGGAGCTCGAGCCGGTGGCCCGCGGTTTCTACACGGGCTCCATCGGATGGGTCGGCGCCAACGGCGATTTGTGCCTGAACATCGTCATTCGTTCCCTGTGGACGACCGGTGGCCGCAGTTTCATCCAAGCGGGGGCCGGCATCGTCGCGGACTCGCGCCCCGAACGCGAACATGCGGAATCTTGGCGTAAGGCCCAGGCTCCGTTGCTGGCGGCGGCCCGCGCCGCTTTACCGCCATGCTAGCTTGGTGCTCGGGCGATTACTTAAATGTGCCCGAGGGCGCCGACGTCGCGACGTTGCAGCCCGGCTCATGCCTGTTCGAGACCTTTGCCCTCCGCGGCGGCAAGGTCGCCTGCCTGGCCGACCATCTCGCGCGTTTGGCCTTGGCCTGTCCGCGCCTGGGACTCGACCCGCGTCGCCTGCACCTTGGCGCTGGTCCCTCGGCGGAAGCGTGGTCGCCGATTCTCCGCAAGTTGCTGGAGAAGGCCGAACTCACCGACGCCATCGTGCGCTTGATCGTCGCGGCCCGCCCCGACGCCTTGGCGCGCGAATGGGTCAGCGTCCGGCCGTTGCCGCCGACGCCTTCGGCGATGGATTTATTCGCCCTGCAGACGCGGCGAGACGCCCCGGAGTGGTTGCCGCGGCCCAAGAGCGGCCCGTGGCAGAATTCGGCCACCGCGTGGCGCGAGCTCAAGGGCTTCGCCGATCGCGGCGACGCCGAAGGCATCCAGTATGACGCCGCTGGCCACGTCAGCGAAGCCACCCGGAGCTCGCTGGCTTGGTGGGAGGGGGACCGCTGGTGCTTCCCCGCGATTTCCACGGGGCGCTTATCCGGCACGGCCGCCGCGCAGTTCCGTTCGGTGGTGGCGCAGGCGGGCCGCCCCTGCGTCGATGTCGCGGTGTCCTTTCCGCTGCAGGCGCGTTCGGTCGTCGTCTTGCGCTCCACCTTCGAAGCGGGGGCCGTGTTGGCGCGGAGTTACCGGACCTCGACCGGAGCTATCCAGTGGCGTCCTTCCGCCGACCAGTCCGAAGCCCTCGCCCGTTTGGCCGATTTGGCCGCCTGGCGCGCTCAACGATCCGTCAGCCTGGCGTAAAGCGGGAGCGCGGTCGAGAGGATGAAGAGCGTCAGGAAGCCGACGCTCGCCACGGCCGAAAAGCAGACGGCGACGAGCAGCGTGGCCATCTTGCCGGCCCCATCTTCATCGGGTTGCCGATAGCCTTTGATGGCGACCCAGGTCGCGATGGCGCCAAGCACCAGGAGCGTGAGCAGGGCCGCCGTGAAATGGTTGAAGAAAAAGCCCGTCACTCCGGGCAGGGCGCCCGGTTCACCTTGGATCAAGGAGATGAGGATGGGCTGGGCGCGAAACGCCACCGCCCCCACGGCGGTGGGTAGGGCGGCCGAAAGGAAGACGGCCAGGGCCGAGACGATTTTGAGCTCGCGGGGGTTCATGGCCGCATTGTTTCCATCGAGCCCGCCGCGGTCAATGTCGGGATTCTCCCTCGCCAACGCCAGCCCGTCGCCCTAGGGTCCGCGGTCATATGGACGTCGGTTTTCTTTGGCCTATCTTTATCCTCCTGAATGGCAGTGCCGCCGGCGTTTCGCTGGTGGCCGGCGTCGTCGCAGCCTATTCCCCTGGGGAAATCGAAGAGTTGCGCCGCCGGGATGCCAAGGCGGCCGTGGCGTTGGAGCGTTGCCGCGGCGACCAAGGCAACACCCTGGCCGCCTTCGAAGTCCTCACCGCCGCCTTCGTCGGGATGAGCGCCTTGCTGGGCGGCGTCCTGTTGGGTGGCCGGCTCATGGCCAATGCGTTTGCCGGCTGGCAGATCGCGGCCGGCATCGCCTTGGCGATCGTCGCCGTTTCCTTCCTGATGTCTTGGTTGACGGTGATGTTGCCGCGTAAGCTCGGGATGCACTTCCGTCTCTCGTTGGCGCCGCGGATCGCCCCGGCGCTTTCCTTGGTCCGCGGGGCCGCTTCCGTCCTGCGGAGCTTCGGTAAATTGCACGATTCCCTGGCGCCTCCGGAGGAGCCGGGCATCGACCGCGCGGATGCGGATATCGGCAGCATGGCGCAGGCGGCGGCGCGCGAGGGCAAGATCACGCAGGCCGAAAGCACCTTGGTGGCGAATGCCGTACGCTTGGATGATATCCCCGTTTCCCAAGTCCTCACGCCCCGCCCGGTCGTCACCGCGGTCGATGTCGACCTCTCGGTCGGCGATGTGCTGCGGATGTATCCGAGCGTCCCGCATGGCCGGTTGCCCGTCTGGGAAGGCAACCCCGACCGCATCGTCGGCATCGTGCGTCGCCGCGATATCCTGAAGGCCGCCGGTGAAGGCCGCCGCGAGGTGAAGGTCCGCGAGCTCATGGGCAAGGCCCACATCGTCCCGGAGAACGCGACCCTCTCGGATGCCCTGCATGACCTTGTGCGGGCCCACCAGCAGTTGGCGGTCGTCGTCGATGAGTTCGGGGCGTTCGCGGGGGTGATCACGCTCGAAGACGTTTTTGAATCCCTCTTGGGCGTGGAGATCTACGAAAAGGACGACCCGCATCCGGACATGCGCGAACTGGCGCGGCAGCGCGGGCACCGCGTCGGCCGTCGGCCGACCGGCGAGGCCGGCAACAAACTATGAGCCTCCCGCTGGCGTCGGTGACTTTGGCGTACTGGGTGCATGACCTCGATCCGGTCGCGCTCCGCTTCCCGGCCGGCTGGCCGTTGCACGGCGTCCACTGGTATGGCCTCGCTTATGCGGCCGGCTTCCTCGTCGCCGCTTTGTTTCTGGCCCACTGGCGTCGTCGGGGGTTGGCTCCCGTGCGCGATGCGGTCGATGAATCCGCGCTCATCACCGCCATCATGCTGGGCGTCGTGCTCGGCGGTCGGCTGGGCCACGTCTTGCTCTACGCGCGCGCGGAGTTCGTCGCGGACCCACTGATGGTCTTCCGGCTTTGGCAGGGCGGCATGGCGAGCCACGGCGGTTTCTTGGGCGTGCTCCTGGCCGGGGTTTGGTTTGCCCGCACGCGGCGGGTGCCTTTCCTGGCGGTGGGCGATCTGATCTGCGCGTTGGCCCCGGCGGGGATTCTCTTTGGTCGCTTGGCTAATTTCGTGAACGCCGAGCTCGTCGGGCGGACCACGACGGTCCCTTGGGCGGTGATCTTTCCGCGGGAAGGCCAGGAGCCGCGGCACCCGTCGCAGCTCTACGAGGCGTTCGGCGAAGGCTTCCTGCCGCTCCTCTGGATGTGGTGGCGTTACCCGAAGCGGTTGCCGCCGGGACAGGTCGCCGGCGAGTTCCTGCTCCTCTATGCGGCGGCGCGTTTTGTCAGCGAGTGGTTCCGGCTGCCGGAGGATGGTTATATTCTTGGGATGACCGCGGGGCAGTTCTGGACCTTGCCCCTGGCCATCGGTGGCCTCACCCTCGTCCTGCGGGCGTGGGCTGGGGCGAAAGATGTTGCCCGTTGAAGCCGTCGGTGGGAGAAGCGTGACCGCGTCATGATCACCGTCCCGCTCCTCGACCTCGGCCCCCAGAACCGCGCCCTTGAAGCGCAGTTCGAGGCCGCCTTCCGCGACGTCTTGCGTTCCAATCAGTTCATCATGGGCCCCCGGCTCGAGGCCTTCGAGAAGGACTGCGCGGCTTTCCTCGGCGTCAAGCACGCCCTCGGCGTTTCGTCGGGCACGGACGCGCTCCTGTTGGCCCTCATGGCGCTCGACATCGGTGAAGGCGACGAAGTGCTGCTGCCGTCCTTCACCTTCTTCGCCACCGCTGGGTCCGTGGCGCGCTTGGGCGGGGTGCCGGTCTGGGTCGACGTCGACCCGCATCACTTCAACATCGACCTCGCCGACGCCGCCCGGAAGGTCAGCCCGCGCACCCGCGCGATCATGCCGGTGCACCTCTTCGGTCAGTCCTGCGACTTAGGGGCGTTGCAGGCCTTCGCCGCCGCCCATCGCCTGCGTATCGTCGAAGACGCCGCCCAATCCATGGGTGCGCGCTGGCAGGGCCGCAGCACGATGTCCGTCGGCGAGTTCGGCGCCACGAGCTTCTTCCCGTCGAAGAATCTCGGCGGCATGGGCGATTCCGGCCTGGTGACCACCTCCGATGACGCCTTGGCGGACCGCGCGCGCATCTTGCGCGTCCACGGCATGCAGCCGAAGTATTACCACCGCGAAGTCGGCGCGAACTTCCGGATGGATCCGCTCCAGGCCGCGTTGCTCCACCTGAAGCTGCCCCACTTGCCCGAGTACAATTGTGCGCGGGCCGGGAACGCGAACTTCTACCATGCCGCCCTCAAGGGCCAGGCGGGCATCGCCGAGAACCGACCGGGGGCCACGGGCCAGATTTTGCTCCCCGTCGATTTCTCCGGCCAAGGCATCTGGAATCAATTCACGTTGCGGGTGACGGGTGGTCGCCGCGATGCCCTCAAGGCGTTTCTCATGGGCCGCAAGATCGGCTGCGAAATCTACTACCCGATCCCGCTCCACCGTCAGGAATGCTTCGCGGCGGCGGGCTATCGCGGCGGCGACAGCGTGCCTGTGGCGGAGCAGCTCTCGGCCGAAGTCCTCAGCATCCCGATCTTCCCGGAACTTGCGGCGGAGCAACGCCAGTGGGTGGCGGACTCGCTCGCGGATTTCGCGGCCGGGAAGACGGAGTAAGCGAAAAGCGAATAGGTGGGTGCGGTAAGGGGTTGGCGGCTGGAGTTAACTCAATCGGAATCCGCAGACCGGATGATTGGCTTGGGGTCCACTTCGGGTGACGGTCACTGGAGCTGCAGCCGTTCGGGAGTTGGCCGTGCAGACTGCAGCTGTCGGCGCGAGGTCCCGTCGCCGCGCATTTATTTCTACCCGCCAACCGCACCGACCTTCGGCTCTCAGAAGAACCGGATCGTCTTCGCGCGCATCTTCTCGTGCTCCGCGTCCGTGCACGGCGCGTTGGTCGGCGCATCGGCGGGCTTGTCGACGGCCTGCACCAGCCCGTTGGCCAGCAGGTACTTTTCGACTTCTTCGCCGGAGACGTCGGCGAGCATCACGCCGTTGACTTCCACGCAAGGGGAGAGGCGCTGCCCGGTCTTCTCGACCATCTCGGCGTAGTTCGCGGGGACGTTGATGATGTCCACGTCTTCGAAGGCGAGGCCATGCTTGCGCATGATGGCACGTACGCCATTGCTCCAGCCGCAGCTGGGTTTGAGGTAGGCCTTGATGGTGAGCATCCCCTTAACTTGCGCGGCTTTCGGCCGGAATCAAGCGCGGCGACTTTTTTTAGCGGACTTCGCAGGGGCCGCCGGTTCGTACCAGTAGCCGATCCCGTGGATCGTCCGGAAGCAATCCAGGCCGCGCCCCAGCTTTTGGAAGGCCTCGCGGATCTTCGCGATGTATTGGTCAAGGGAGCGGCTCCGCACATTGGCGTGTACGCCCCAGACCGCATGGATGAGGCTATTGCGGCTGATGATGACGCCGGGATTCGCGTGCAGGTGATAAAGAATGCCGATCTCCTTCCGCCCGAGCTTGCAGCTTTTGCCCGGACCGAAGACCAACTCCAACCGCTCGGGATGGACTTCCGCCCCGCTGAAGTGAAAGACGTTGGTGGCTAGGTCGGCGTTCCGGGTGAGCCGACTGTCGCCCGCGGTTTCGCTGCGGCGCAGCACCGCCTGAATGCGCGCCGCCAATTCCTCCGGATGGTGCGGCTTGCCCACGAAGTCATCGGCGCCCGCCTCGAGCGCCTTGACGACGGCGGTGGGCGTTTTGACGCTGGAGAGGAAGATCACCGCCGCGGGGGCGCCGGACTGGCGGATGCGTTCCAGCACCGTGAGACCATCCACGTCGGGCAGGGTGGGATCCAGCAGGACGAGGTGTACATGGTTTTCCTCGATGAACTTCAGCGCAGTGGCCCCTTTGTGGAACGTTTGCGTCGCGAACCCCGCGTCCGTCAGTTGCTGGTGCAGGGTCACAGCCAGGCTACGGTCGTCTTCAACGATAACGATGAGGGGTCTCTGCTGGGGACTCATGCAGAAAAAGCGGGTGAACTGTAGGGGTACCGCAAAGGGGGTTTGCGGCGGGGTGCTTACATATGTAAAAATCAGGCCGAGGTTGCCAAGCCGATTAGAAACCATTTTATAAAGCGTAGGTATGACGACTCCCGAACAGGACGAAAAGAAAACGCCCCAGTGGCTAATCCTGTTATGTTTAGTCATCTTTATAGGTTCAGCCGCATTTGGTGGGTATGCCTTGGCGAAGTCGGCTGAGGAAAAGGCCAACCGGAAGTCCGCCGATCCGTTTGCCGACCGTAGCCTGTTCGGGCGCTGAGGCCCCCGGGCGCGGGCTAGGGTAACTTTGCTTATAGGGTTTTTACCCTAGGGGGTTCGGGGGTTGACAGTCTTAGGCCTGAAATAGATACCTTAACCCCTATTTTAACCCTACCCCGACCCCTCACCATGCGGATTTCTAAGTCTCTGTTGGTGGCCGCCGCTATGCTTGCTTCCGCAGGCATCGCCCAGGCCCAGCAAAATGTGACCCAGGCCACCTGGATCGGCTCCGCCGGAGACGGTGGCACGGGGATTTGGGACAAGTGGAACACCGCCCCCACGGCGCACAACTACTGGCGCGCCACCAACCTGACGCCTCAGGTGGCGGTATCCGGCGCGCGCCTGACGAATGCGGCGAATCTGCTGTTCACCTACACGGGCCCGGCGCTCGCCGCGGGCGCGACGAACGACATCCTGATCGATTCGAACATCATCTCGAGCCAGTCCCAGACGCTCCGTTTCCAGTCGTCGGGCTACCGCTTGCTTCCGGGTGCTTTCGCTTCGGGCATCCAGCCGACCACCAGCAACTTCCAGGACATCGATTTGGCCCGTACGTTGGTCAATGCCCCCTACACCTCCGCCCCGAATGGCACCCTCCAAATCGGCGACGTCACCTTCACCGTGGCGGGGATTGTCGGGCCGATTGCCGCGCAGCCGTTCCTGACGCTGCGTAACCCGACGAGCTTCGGCGGCTCGATCACCGCGGTGAACGCCAACACCACGATCAACCTGGAGAGCTTCGTCGCTTCGACCGTTTCCGGCACCTTCAAGGGCAATGGCAATATCGCCAAGACCGGCGGCGCCGTCCTGCAGTATCAGGGCTACACCAGCCGCATGTTCGACTACAACGCGGACACCCGCCCGTACTCCTACGTCCAGACCATCTTCGGTCCGGCGCTCAGCTTCTCGCGTACGAACCCGTCCCGCTACGGCAACCGCCCCCGTGATTTGGCCCCGACCTTGGCGGTCAATGACGGCGGCAACAACGATCGCCTCGCCGGCCTGCAGGGCCAGATGCGGGTCGATGGCGGCCTGCTCATGGTGAGCGGTCACCTCAACATGTGGCACGACTTCGGCACCACCGTCGACGGCAACATCCTGACGGTCGGGGCGCAGAACGAAATCCCGCTCCTGACCGCGAACATCGCCGTGGGCGTCCTCGATACCGCGGCGCTCCGCTACAACCTGGCCAAGCGCATGACCGGCGTCTCGTCCGTCGTCCTCAACGGCTCGGCCGAAATCAGCTTCACCAACACCCCGGTCAATGTCGGCACCGGTGCGAGCGCCCTCCGCCTCAACTTCCTCCACAACCTCAGGGCGGGCGACAACAACGACCAGTTCCAGACGACGGTCACGACCGGACCGGACGACAACTACCGTCTGGGCATCCACAACGACCAGGGCTTCGATGGCTCCGTGGGCATTCTCGCGGGCTCGGGTAAGGTCATCAAGACCGGCGCCGGCTCTTTGACCGTCCTCAACGACTCCCGCATGACCGGTGACTTCATCGCCGCCGGCGGTCGCACGATCCTCGCGAGCTCGACGGGCCTGACCTTCGCGAACAGCAGCTCCTTCAACATCGCGGGCACGCAGGACAACAGCGACTCCGACGCCGCCACCACCACGGAAGGCGCCTTGGGCCTTTCGCGCCGCGGCGCGGACATCCGCTATCAGGAAACGCCTTCCAATTCCGGCAATGACCCGCGCGTGGACTACCGCCCGGCCTTGTTCCCGGACACCGGCACCCTGACGATCACCACCAACGGCGCCGGCCAGTTCACGGGCGTCACGCGCACCGGGGCCGAGGTCGTCCTCATCGGCGACCAGACGGTCCGCAACTTCCAGGCCGACTTCGCGCTCAAGTCCAAAGGCTCGACCAACGTCGGTTCCGCGGCCACGGGCGAGGTCTTCACCGCCGCGGACGCCGTCCGCACGGCGGCCGACGTGAACAACAAGGGTGAACTCGTCATCGCCGGCACGGGCTACGGCTCCAATCTTTACCTCAACGGCAACACGTTGACGATCAACCAGGACGCCACCGGGCGCGATGGTTACTACAATGGCAGCGTCTACGGCGCCGACCTCGACACGGGTGTCGCCGGTGGCCGCATCATCAAGACGGGTGGCGGCACGCTCGTCTTCCTGCTGCAGAACGGCTCGTACGACTACACCGAAATCCAAGGCGGCACCTTCATCGCCAACGTCCAAGGCCTCGGCCAGAAGGACGTCTTCATCGGCAACGGCGGCACGTTCGCCATCCTGCAGAACAACGCGGGGACGTTGGCGGCCAACCTCTCGGGTTCCGCCGGCTCCACGCTCAAGCTGCTTGCTTCGGCGATGATCGACAACGGCAGCGGCGCGAAGATCGAGGTCAACCCCGGTCGCGACCCCGGCCAGGTGAACATCATCAACGGCCAGGCCAACTTCTTCGGCAACATCGTCGTCAACGACGGCGTCAACCTTTCGTTCTCGGGCGGCGCGAACAACACCTTCGTCAACGCGAGCTCCATCACGCTCGACTCGGGCAACACCCGTGAAACCGTCCTGAAGTTCGGCGACACGAACCAACTCATCCGCAACCTCAGCGGCGACCTCCTGTCCCGCGTCGAACTCGGCCGCGGCGACATCACCCTCGAGCAGAACAGCTCCAGCGCCAACTTCCAGGGCTCGATCACGGGCGTCGGAAGCCTGATCAAGCAAGGTTCCGCCAGCTTCACGCTCGCCGGCACGACCTCCGGCGGCGCCGTCAAGGATTCCTATTTCGGCGCGACCATCGTCCGTCCCGGTGGCGCACTGATCGCGGGCACGGCCAACGCCACGCCGAACACTTCCGCCCTCGTCCTCGTCGGCGCCGGCACGTTCAACACCGGCGGCCTCAACCAGACTTTCGGTGGTTTGTTCGGCTCGGCCGCATCCACGCTCAACATCGGCGCCGCCACGGTGACCGTGGGCTACACCCCGGCGCGGGCCGCCTTGATGGCCTCCGAACTCGCGGGCAGCAACCCGTTGCTGGCGGATTACCTCGGGACGACCGATCAGGTTAACCCGATCCTCAATGCCGCAAGCTTCACGGCGACCGGCGCGCTTGACCCGAACACCATCACGACCGCTTCCACGGCCGGCCTCGCGGTCGGTCAGGTGCTCACCGGCACGGGCATCCAGCCGGGTACGCTCATCACCGGCATCGGCGCGGGCACCGTCATCATCAGCAAGGCACTCACGGCCCCTGTCGCGGGTCTGATTGCCGCTACCCCGACCACCACGTTCACGCCGACCACGGGCAGCATCAACAGCACCTTGCTCACGGCCACTTCCTCGAACGGCCTCGGCGTCGGCCAGGTCATCGTCGGCACCGGTATCGCCGATGGATCGTACATCACGAACATCGTCGCGAACACCAGCTTCACCGTTTCCGGTGGGGTCGCCGGCACGGCGAACCTTCGCACGGTTTCCTCCGCCGGGCTCGCCGTTGGCCAGACGGTTTCGGGCACGGGCATCCCGGCGGGCGCCAAGATCGCCGCCATCATCCCGAACACGTCGTTCTTCGCGACGGGTGGCACGGTCGGCACGCGCACCATCACCACGACCGCGACGACCGGTCTCTTCGTCGGCCAGACCCTGACGGGCACGGGTATTCCCGCGGGTGCCGTCATCACGGCGGTCACCCCGACCTCCATCCAGATTTCCGCTTCGCTGACCGCCAAGGCCTCCGGCACCGTCACCGTCGGGGCTTTGATCGGCCTCAGCAACGCCTTGACCACGACAGCTTCGGGTACGGCGACCGTCAGCGCGCTCATTTCGCTGAATAACCCGCTCACGGCGACCCTCGCCGCCGTGCCGGTCAACGTGGGCGCCGTCCGTTCCATCGATGTCTCCTCGCTCGGCCTCAACGCCGCCGAACTTAACGCGCTCTACGCAGGTTCGACCCAGATGACGGCCCTGACCCGCCGCTACCTCTCCACGGTGGCCGTCGGCATGAACATCGGGAGCTACACCGCTCCCACCACGGACATTGCCTTCACCAACTCCTTGTCCTTCGATGGCCAACTGGTCGGTACGGGGACTTTCGTGAAGTCGGGCGCGGAGACGCTTTACCTGCGCGGCCTCAGCACGGGCTTCACCGGCCAGGTTCAGATCAACGGTGGCACGCTCGACATTTCCTTTGTCGGGGCCGTCAACAACCTCAACAACGCTTCCTCCATCACGGTCAACGCCGGCGGCAACCTCGCCGTCACGGTCGATGATGCCTACGTCGCCGGTCCGGGCGCCGTGAAGCGCACGTTGACCACGCCGGTCCTCGGCACGGGTAACTTCGTCAAGAACGGTGTCGGCTACCTCGTCCTGAATCCGACCCTCGCGGCCGGCCAGGTTCCTTATTCCGGCACGACCATCGTGAACAATGGTTGGCTCGAAATGAACGCGCTCGCGACCAACGGCGCCGCGGTCATCAATTCCTTCAACGGCAACGCCGCCCACCTGGTGCTCAATGCCACCAACGATGTCACCTACTCGGGGCTCGTCTCGGGCTCGGGCGAACTCGTCATCCAAGCGGCGGCCGGCAAGACGCTGACCGCAGGCGGTTCGCTCACGCACACCGGCGGCACCAACGTCCTCACCGGCACGCTCCTCGCCCAGAATGGCTGGGCTGGCGCCACCACGGGCAACATTTCCGTCGCCGCGGGCGCAAAGGCTCGTCTCAACGTCGCGACCAACTTGGCTGCCACGGGCGTCTTCGTCGGTGCTGGCACCATCGTCAAGGAAGGCGCGGCGTCCCTGACCTTGGGTACGGCGACGACGGCTTTCAGCGGCACCTACCAGTCCAACGCTGGCAGGACCGTCTTGGCTTCCGCCAACCTCTTCGGTGGCGCCAACCCGACGGATTTGATCGCGGCCATTGACCTGCGCGGCAATTCCATCCTCGACGTCACCGCCAACCAGACCTTCCGCAACCTCACGGGCGAAGCCACCACGCAGATTTCCTATGGCGCGGACTTCGTGAACGTCACCTTGCCGATCGATGCGGGTGCCACCAACAGCTTCGCGGGTCGCTTCACCCGCGCGGCGGGCGTCAACAACGCCACCATCCTCAAGACTGGTGCCGGTACGTTGGACCTCTCCCCGGCGGGTGGGAATAATGAGCTCACCCTCATCGGCGTCGTGTCGGGCCGCCTCGTCGGTACGGCTGCCGGTTACCTCGGCGCCAACATCCAGGTCGGCGCGGGCGCGGAAGTCGCCTTCAATGCACCGACCGCGGGCACGGTTTCCGTCTTCGCCAACAACATCGAAGGCTTCGGCGGTGCTGCCGGCACCGGTACGGTCGTCAAGGTCGGCGCGGGCGAAGCCCTCCTCGGCTCCGTCAACCTCAACGCCAACACCCCCAACTTCAAGATCGAGCAGGGCATCCTCACCCTCACGGATAGCCGCGCGGGCTTCGGCATTCCGATGCTGACCGCAGACGTTTCCAGCGGCGCCACCTTCCGCGTCAAGATCGCCAACGCGCGCTCCCTCGGTTCCGAAATCACCGGCACGGGTAAGCTCGACCTCCAGTCCGACCTGGGTAGCCCTGGCGTCAAGCTGGTGGCGGTCGCTTCGCAACCCACGGTCAGCACGACGAACATCGGAAACGCCGTCCGTCTCGACGTCTCCGCGATCTCCGCGATCACGGGCATCACCGCGGACACCGGGTCCTTCATGGATATCGGAGCACTCGGTACGGGTCGCACGCTCACCCTGACCCAGGGCACCGACGGCGTCTTCAATGGCGTCATCGAGGGCACCGCCAACTTCACCGTGAAGGGCGCGGGCCTCTTCCGCTACGCCAATAGCCTCCAGGCGACGACCATCGGAACGGTCACCGTCGACGGCGGTTTCCTCGGCGTCAACGTCGACAACACCAAGGCGATCACCTTGGCCACGGCCACGACCGGCACGACCAAGTTGGGTGTGCATGTCGCCACCGGCGGCAACGCCATCTATAATGGCACGCTGACCGGCGCCGCGGGTGCGGCCCAAATGGTCAAGCTGGGTGCCGGTACCCTCAACCTGACGAGCGGCGTGACGTCTTCCCTGAAGGATGACCTGTTCGCTTCTTACGATGTACGCGAAGGCACCCTCGCCACGACCTTGGTCGCGGATCCGCTCAACCCGACCGGCCCTGGTCTCATCCTCCCGAATTCCGCGAACATCGGTCGCGCGGTGACGCTCTCCGGCGGCACGTTGGCCCTCACGGTGGGCGCTTCCGGCGGCACCTTGCTCTCCGGCTCCGGCTCGGCCAGCACCGGCAACCTCAACATCACGACGCAGGCCCCAGGCGACGTCTCCATCCTGAACGTCCTCGGCAATGTCTCCGGCAATGTGAGCGTCGATGGTGGCACGGTCCTCAAACTCGGCTCCACGGGCGCCTCCTTGCTGTCCATCACCGGCGATCTCGCCGTCACCGCCGGCTCCAAGTTGACCGGCTCGGCCAACATTGGCGGCAACCTCACGGTCTCGGCCGGTTCGACCCTCGCCCCGGGCTACTCGCCCGGCACGCTCAACGTCACGGGCAACTTCACGCTCGCGGGCGCGGCGAACATGGAAGTCTCGGGCAATTCCCTCGGTGGTCTCTACAATGACTCCGTCAACTTCACGGGTACGGCCAACCTCGCGGCTGGCACCGTCCTCATCCAACGCTGGAACAATGGCACGACGCCGGCGGTCGCCCCGGCCTTCGGTCAGCGCTTCGTGCTCTTCAAGGGCACCGCGACGCCTTCGGTGGGCGCCAATCTCGTCGCCACTTACTTCACCGGGGCGACGCCGTCCAGCATCACCACCGATGACTCCACCGGCCGTTACCTCGTGGTCGCTCCGGCGGCGGTCGAGCCGACGGCGGTGCTTTCCGGTTACGATGGCCTGATCCACAACGCCGATGGTTTGGCCCACAAGCCGAACGAGTACGCGGTCTACGCGGTGCGCGCCGAGAGCGGTTACGCCGTGGCGGGAGTCGATGTCGGCATCATTTCTTACGTCCAAGCCGCGACGAAGGTCGCCGCGGGCACCGTCTATGTCCCTGGTGTCGTCAACAACGCCGGCTCCGTGGCGACCCTTGATCCGCTCGCAGCTCGCGTGATGACCATGAGCGATGCGCAGCTGACGCCAGCGTTGCTCAGCTTGCAGCCCGCCGCCTTGGCCGCGATCCCGGCCTCCATGGCCCTGGGCCAGCGCGCCGAGTCGGGCGCTCTCCTGCGTCGCCTCGAGATGCGTCGTTACGACCGCGCCGGTTACAGCGTCTATTACAACGAAGGCTTCGCGCTCGCGACCTCCTCCAGCTTCAAGGGCGGTTCCGGTTCGGACGCCACGCCGTTCGACTCCACCGTCACCGGCGCCATGGGCGGCTTGCTCAAGGACCTCAATCCTTGGTCCGTCGCAGGTTTCTCCGCCGGTTACACCAAGAGCAAGGCCGACCTCTCGGCCGGCGGCGCTTCCGCTGGCTCGGTCAGCGGCAACGCTTACCGCCTGACGGGCTTCTTCTCGTCGATGCTCGGCGAACGCAAGGACTCGCTGTTCTTCGATGCCGGTGTTTCCGTCGGCACCTCGACCAACAAGTCTTCGCGTACGACCTTCCTCGGGACCGAGACCTCCAGCCCGAAGGCCACCGGCTACGGTGCCTTCGCCCGTTTGGGCGCAGGCTACGCCACCAAGGCGGGCGTCAGCTTCTCGCCCTATGTCGGCGTCGACTTCGCCAAGGTGAGCGGCAGCGGCTTCGATGAAGCCGGCGACGCTTCCGCGCTCAAGGTCAGCTCCTACTCCTACACCTCCGCCCGCGCCACCGTGGGCTCCGGCATGACTTGGTTGACCGTGGGTGATGGCGAGACCCTGAAGTTCTCCATCGACTTCGAAGCCTTCGCCGAAATCGGCGGCGGCAAGTCCACGGACATCACGGCCCGGATCGGCAACATCGACTTCACCTCGGAGGCCAACGTTTCCGCCGGCAGCGGTTTCCGCATCGCCCCGTCGTTCACCTACGGACCGAACCCGGATTCCGCGTACTACCTGACGCTGTCGCTTGAAAAGGCCGGCGCCACGCAGACCACCGGCTTCGAACTCGGCTACCGCCGCCGCTTCTAATTCCTCTCCTGATCCACTCGCATCGCGCCTCGCCATGAAACTCTCCCGTAAGTTCCTCGTCCTCGCCTCGGCGGCCCTCGTCGCCGGCCTGCCTTCCGCCCAAGCGGACGTCACCGTCAACTATTCCACCGGAGCACCCACCGTCCTCACGGGCACGGCCCTCACCGCGACGAACCTCGGTGCGCCTGGTCTGCTCGCGCAGCCGACGGCGATTCAGCAGGGGCTGAAGACCGTGAATTCCCTTAATGTCGGGGCGCTGACGACCCTGACGGTCAACCAGCTCGTGGACGCGACGACGACGACCAAGTTCCTCGGCGCCAACAATGCCGCCCTCATCGACGTCGGCAACTTCGCCACCCTGCCGGTCCTTCTGAAGACCGGTGGCGCCACCTTGCAGTATGACGCCTTCCGCGACTTCAATTACCTCGCGAACAACACCTTCAAGTATGCTCCGCCCGCCGCCCCGGTGCTGCCGAACGACCTGCGTGCGCAGGGAGCCTTCTCCGGCCTGGTCGTCGTCAATCAGGGCACTTTGCAGGTATCTGGTTACCTCAACCAGTGGGCCAGCTACGGCGTCGCCAATCCCGCCGGCTTCAATTCCCGCATGGAAGGCGCCGGCGCCGTCATCCTCCAAGGCTCGGCCGCGCTGAGCTTCCAAGGTACGGCTTACAATGTCGTCAGCGCCGGTCCGGCGTTGGGTGACAATCAGCTCTCCAATCCTTCCAGCCCGCTGCTCTTCCGCCTGAATTACGTCCATAACCTTTATTCCGGCACGCAGGCCAACTTCCTCGCGGGTCTGGATGGCACGGACGTGAACACGGTCTTGGACGTCGGCAAGGACGCCGATTACATCGCCAACATCCATATCGACGATGGCGTCGTCGGTTCCGTCGGCCGCATCGATGGTGCGGGCCGCGTTTACAAGACGGGTTCGGGCTCTTTCACCATCCTCAACACCAGCCGAGTCACGGGCGATATCTTCGTCGGTGGCGGCGATTTGGTCCTCTCCGACCCGAACGGTACGGCGCTCCGCCTCGCCAACTCGGTCAACCTCATCGGTTCCGATGGCAACCAGACGGGCCTGGCCCGTGCCGATGCCGCCAACGATTCGGCCGGCACGATCGAGTGGCGCCCCGGCTACTTGCCGGGCCGCAGCGCCCCGCAGCTGAGCATCACCTCCAACCAGACGATCCGGAACTTCCAGGCGCTCTGGGGTGAGAACGCGACGAACATGTGGGTCGCCGGCACGGGTGCGGGCACGGTCGTCGATATCGCCTCGGGCACCTCGTTGACCATCCTGCAGGATGCCAACCGCGACGGTTACTTCACCGGCAGCATCAACGGTGGCCTCGGTCGACTGGTCAAGGATGGCGCCGGCACCTTGGCTTTGATGGGCCAAAGCTCTTCGGTGGGCGAGATCGCCATCAACGGCGGCAAGATCATCGCGAACGTGCAGAGCCTTGGCTACGGCCGCGTCGTCATCGGTGCGGGCGGCACGCTCAGCATCGTCCAGAACAACGCCGGCACGCTTCGCGCGCAGATCAACGGCGCCCTGGGCTCGACCCTCACCGTCACCCCGCAGGACCTCATCGTCAGCACGGTTTCGTCCGGCGCCAACGCCAACAGCATCCCGCCGAACGTCGGCAACGGCCAGCTGGGCGTCATCGACATCTACAACCAGCAGCAGGACTTCTACGGTCAGGTCATCGTCAAGGACGGCATCACGCTGGCCTTCTCGTACGGCAAGGACGACACCTTCATCCGCGCCTCGAACATCGTGCTCAACTCCGGCACCAGCGGCCGCGAGACCACGATCCGCTTCAACGACACGACCCAAACCGTCAACAACCTCTCGGGTGACGCCAATACGCGCATCGAACTCGGTCGCGGCACCATCACCATCAACCAGTCGGCCAACACGGCTTACGCGGGCAAGATCACCGGCGTGGGCAATCTCATCAAGGGCGGCAACAGCAGCATGACGCTGTCGGGCCTCAGCAGCTACTACGGCGCCACCGTCATCAAGACCGGCTCGCTGGCTTCCACCGCCGCGGATGGCATCATCAACAGCTCCGGCCTCGTCCTCTTGAGCGGGACGACCTTCACCGCGTCCGCCAATCAGACCGTCGGTGCGCTCTTCGGTCAGGCTGGATCGGTCGTCTCCTTGCAGAACGGCGCGACCTTGACGGTCGGCAAGACGGCGGGTCAAGTGGCCCAGCTGAACAGCGCCTTGGCCAGCTTCCCGGGCGTCTCGCCGGACGCGAACCCGGCCTACTTCCTCCAGACGGACCTCGGGGCGGCCGCGGTCGCGGGCATGTCCCAGGCCAATACGATCGGCTTCCTCCGCACCGCGTTGGGTGAGCCCACGAGCTTCACGCCGGTCACCGGTTCGGGCAGCACCCTGATCGTCAAGAATACCTTCGGTCTCACGGTCGGCCAGGCCGTCACCGGTACCGGGATCGCTTCCGCCACCACGATTTCCGCGGTCTTGGCCGCGCCTTCCGCCAAGGCCGCGCAGACGGCGACCGGCTCGGTCATCCCGCTGGCCAGCACCACGGGCTTCCTCGTCGGCATGCCGGTCTCCGGCACGGGTATTCCTGCCGGGACGACCATCACGGCGGTCGGCGTCGGTTCGATCACCTTGAGCGCGGCGACCTCGGTTGCGGCCACCGGCATGATCACCGGTACCGCCGCGGTCACCTTGAGCAACGCACTCACCGGCGCCCCCGCCGGTGCTTACGCCTTGTCTCCCGCGACCACGGATGCCCAAGTCCTCGGATTCCGCGGCGTCATCACCGGTAACGGCGGCCTGACCAAGGTCGGCAACCAGACTTTGGTCCTCCTGACGCCCAGCACCTACACGGGTGCGACCAACGTCAATGGCGGCACCCTGCAGATCGATCACAACACGCTGACGAACACCTCCGGCATCAACGTCGGTGTCGCGGGTAACCTGTCCGTGAACGTTTCGAGCGGTTCGGCGACCTTTACCCGTCAGCTGAGCGGCTCGGGTTCGTTGACCAAGGTCGGTGCCGGCACCCTCGTCATCAACACCGCCACCGGTTGGGTCAGCGGCGCCATCAACGTCCGCGCGGGTAGCCTTGAATTCAACCCCGGCACTTTGTCGGCCATCACGGGTGGCGTCTTGAACGTCGATCGCGGTGGTTCGTTCATCATCAACACCCCCACCGATCTCTCTTGGACCGGCAGCCTGTCCGGCTCCGGCATCGTGACGAAGATTGGCGCGGGCACCTTGACGGTCATCGGTGGCGTCAACATGGCCGACCCCGTCCTCGGCGCCGGCCTTCTCGATATCCAAGCCGGCAAGGTGTACGGCTCCAATCTCCCGGGCGTCGTTGGCCCGCCGGAAACGTTCGGCGTGGTTCAGCTCGCCGCGGGTACGACGTTCCGCGACACCGTCGCGAGCGCGAACGCCTCGCAGCTTGCCCTCAGCGCCCTGGTCAACGTCAGCAGCACCGTTGGTTTTGCGGTTGGCCAGACCGTGAGCGGCACGGGCATTCAGCCCGGCACGAAGATCGTCTCGTTGACCGATAACTCGATCACCCTCGATACGGTCACCACCGCGCTCACCACCGGCACCATCAAGGTCGAAGAAACCTTCGGCGATTGGCTCTTCCAGGCCGGCACGCAGGCGGCCGCCGGCACCACCATTGGCGTCACCTCCATCGCCGGCCTCCAGGTCGGCATGCGCGCCTTCGACAATAGCATCACCGGTTATGCGGGTCTCCTTGGCTCCATCGTCGCCATCGACGTCGTCGCCTCGACGGTGACCTTGAGTGCGCCGACCGCCACCGCCCTGAACGGCCCGTTGGCCTTCCAGCTCGGCGACGTCCGTGGCGCCGGCAAGTTTGAGAAAGCCGGCAATGGCACGCTCACCTTGGATGTCCCCCTCTCGCTGACCGGTGCCGTCGAGGTCCTCGGTGGCACCTTGGTGGTGAACACCGAGTCCGCCTTCCATAACGCCTCCTCCATCCTCCTCGGCGCGGGTGCGACGCTGGATGTTTCGGGCTTCGACCAGGATCTCGCCAACGTCACGGGCGATGCGGCTTCGACGCTCATCGGGACGGGTTCGACCCTGACCCTGAAGGCCTCCGCGGGTGCGACCACGACCTACAGCGGTCGCATCACCGGTGCGCCGGACATCGTCTTCAACGAAATCCGTCCCTCCGGCAGCACGGCGGCGCTCGGTGCGCTCAACCTGCTCCGTCCTTCCACCTCCGCCAACGTCATCAACTCCATCGATGTCCAGTCGGGTAGCCTGATCGGCACCATCGCTGGCTTCGGTGGCGCGACCCTCAATGTCGCCGCCGGCGCCAAGATCGGGTTCAATAACGACGACCTCGCCGTCGCGGAAACCTTCACGGGGCCGGTGACGGGTGCGGGCACCATCCTGAAGACCGGGGCCGGTCAGATCACCCTCTCCAACGGTGGCGCCACGGCTTCGGCTTATGAAGTCCTGGGCGGCAAGCTCACCGTGCTGGACACGCGCGCCAATGGCGTCGGCAACGCGGCGATCAACTTGATCAACGCTTCGATCGCCACTGGTTCGACGCTGGAGGTTCGTTTGGACGGCTTCCGCGAGCGTAACCTCGGAGCCCAGATCGTGGGGCTCAGCCCGACTTCGCAGGGCACGTTGCAGATCACGAACACGACGAACAACAACTCGAACGTTTACCTCACGGCGGGCGCCTCCTTGGCCGCCGTCACCTTGGGTGATAAGATCACCCTCCACCAGAGCGGCCAGAGCTCCATCGCTGGCGTCAATGGTTCGGCCGGTGCGGAATTGAACTTCAACACCGGTGGCGCCGTCACCATCAACCAGGCCATCAACACGAGCTTCGTCGGCACGGTCGTCGGCGTCGCTTCGCAGTTGACCATCGTCGGCCCGGGCCGCGCCGGTTTCACGAACGCCGCTCTCTCCACGCAACTGGGCGCTAACATCTCCTTGGCCGTCGGCTCCGGCTCGACCGCGGGCAACCTCGAGATCGATTCGCGCTTCAACAGCGCGACGCCGCTCACGCTCAACGCCGGCTCTTTGGCCGTCAACGTGGCCGTGGGTTCACCGACGACCTTCAGCACCTCGATCACGGGTGTGGCGGGCGCCGTCAAGTTCGTGAAGACGGGTGCCGGTGAGCTGAACGCCAACCTCGGCGTCGTCGCCGACGCGATCTTCTCCGCCTACGAGATCGAGGCCGGTACGCTCACGGTCACGCCAGTCGCCAACCAAATCCTCGCTGGTCGCAGCATTTCGCTCAATGGTGGCAGCCTGTCCATCCGTCAGGACGCCTCTGCCCCGACCTTGGGCACGTCCGGCTTCACCACGACCAGCACCGCGGGCATGTTGAACGTCCTCGGTGCCACGTCCGGCCCGACGGGCATCCTCACCATCAATGGTTCCTTCGCCGGCGGTTTGAGCCTGCAGTCCGGCGCCAATGTCGTCCTCGGCACGACGGGTGCCAACGCCATCGCGGTCAGCGGCGGCGTCACCGTCAGCGCGGGCAGCACCTTGTCTGGTCAGGCGGTCATCGGCTCCACGGCGGCCAACGCCAACTTCGTCAACAACGGCACCGTCGCCCCGGGTTACTCCCCAGGCATCGTCACGGTGAACGGCAACCTGACCAATACCGGTGCCTTCATCATGGAGCTCTCGGCCACCTTGGCCAACGGCACCTATAACGACCAAGTCCGCTTCACCGGCACGGCCGACCTCAACAATGGCGGCACGGGCACGATCACGTTGAAGCAGTTCGGCGCCGCCAGCCCGGCCTTCGGCCAGCGCTTCGTCCTCTTCAAGGATACGGTTGGCGCCAATGCCTCCAGCTTCACCTCGGTGATCCCGGCCTCCCAAATCACCTCGCAGGGCATCAGCCCCTTCCGCTACGTCCTCTCTTATCCGACGGATGCCAGTGGGCAGGCCGGCGAACTCGCCGCCTATGTGGTCCGCGCTCCGTCTGACTACGATGCCTTCAAGGCCCCGGCTTCGTTGCTGGCTTCGATTAAATCCATCACGCAGGTGGACTCGGTCCTGGTGAACAACGGTGTCGACACCCTGCTGGGTACCGCGGACGACGTTTACCGTTCCACGCCGGCTGCATCGTACAACTCCGTCGGTGGCGGTTTGGCCATCCTCAGTGACGCCGGCCTGCAGGTCGCCCTGGACAACCTCACCCCGTATGGCGCCTCCGGCACCGTCACGGCGGCGGGCACGCTCTTCCAGCAGAACATCAACAATGCCGCGCGTCGTCTCGAGCTCCGTCGCTTTGACCGCGCCAGCCTGACGATCCTCTCCAACGAGTGGTACGTCGACACCATCGGCGGCAAGACCACGGTGGGTGCTTCCGGCGAGCTGGAGAACAAGGCGACGACGTATGGCGTCACCGCGGGCTACACCTCGCAGGTCGGCGTCGATGGCGTGGCCGGTTACTCCCTCACGGCCCAGCACTTCTCGCTTTCCGGCGATACGTCCACCAGCGCTTCGGGTACCGGCTTCGCGGCGAACGCGTACGTCGGGACGGTGGCGATGCGCGGCCAGCTCTCCTTGGATGCGGGTGTTTCCGTCGCCCGCCTGTCGTCGGAGATCACGCGCGACTCCGTCATCGGCTCCGGCAACACCAACACCTCCTCGCCGACCGCCACGACGTACGGCGTGTGGGGTCGCCTCGGTACCGTCATCGCCCTGAAGTCGTCCGACACCTTCATCACGCCCTTCATCGGCGTCCAGTATGCGTCGACCAAGTTGTCGAGCCTCGCCGAATCGGGTCAGGCCGATGCGATGTCCGTCTCCTCCGGCTCGGTTGCGCAATCGTCGGCGCGCGTTGGCGCCGGGTTCCACCACATGTGGGAAGAAGGCCGCGGCGATTGGCGCTACCGCCTATCCATGGACCTCGGTTACGTGAAGCAGTTCTCGGGTGAGTTTGGCGACTTCACCTCCACGAATGCCACTGGGATCAACACGACCTACACCTCGAACCTACGCGTGAGCGCAGGTTCCGGGTTCTATGTCAGCCCGTCCCTGAACTTCGGCCCGGACGAGAATTCCACCTTCTCGATCGGTTTGTCCTACGAGCAGGGCAATGGTAACTCGATTGGCGTGAACGCTGGCTACCGTAAGCGCTTCTAAGAAATCGGCCTAAAACCATGGAAATTGGGGGTGCGTCGTCCGACGCACCCCTTTTTTTGTCCCTCGCCTAAAAACTTGACCAAGGGATGCCGGTCCGTAAGTTCCGACTCTCCACCGGAAGCCCCCTTCGTCTAGCCCGGTCCAGGACACCTCGTTTTCACTGAGGTAACTGGGGTTCGAATCCCCAAGGGGGCGCCAAGGTGGAAGTCTTTAGCCGGCCGAGGTCTCAATGACCACGGTACGGCCTTCTTTGCGGGAGGTTTCCGCCGCGAAGGCCATGAGGTGGCTTTGAATCGAGACCTCTAAGGAGGTGCGCATCGCGGAGGCATCCGCTCCCGTCAGTTCCGCATGGAGCGTGGCCATGAGGCCGGCATCGCCGCCGCCATGGCCAGCGTAGCCGCCGGTCGGGGTCGCCACGGTGATCTTCTCCGCGGTCTGGTTCCAGCCATGCGGGGTGAAGACCAAGTCGCAACCGAGGTGCTTCTTCACGAAAGCCCCGCCGCGCAGGACTCCTTTGGTGCCGAAGATCTCGAGGTGCCGCCCTTCGTCGAAGGCCGTCATCGTGAAGGTGGCGGTCACCTCTCCCGTGAATTTAAGGGCGAGCACTTGATGGTCGACGACGTCGTTGTCGCAACGGAAGGCGCAACGTCCCCATGGGCTGGTGCGGAGCCAGGTGAAGATCTCCTCATCGGAGGCTTCCTTCGCGCGATCATAGACCATGCCCAGCCAGCGGCGGCCTTCGGGCTGCGCGTAGCGGTGCGCGTCGTAAGGGCACTGGCTGGCCGCGGGGCAGCCATCGGTACAGCGCGCCGGGGCGCCCTCGGGGGCATGGGCGGCGGTGAATTGCGTGAGCGCTCCATGCGAGGAAACCGCCAAACACGGCCGGTTGATGAGCCAGGCCAAGAGGTCCATGTCGTGGCAGCTCTTCGCCAAGATCATGGGAGACGCCTTGCTTTCGACGGACCAATGCCCGCGGACGAACGAGTGCGCTTGATGCCAAGGCTGGACGCCTTCGACGAAGTTGGCCGTCACGATTTCCCCGACGACTCCGCTCCGGAGCAGGCTTTCGACTTGGGCGTAGAAGGGCGTGTAGCGAAGGACGTGGCAGACGACGACGCGGCGACCCAGGCGCCGGGCGGCGGCTTGGACGGCGAGGACATCTTCGAGCCGGTGGGCGACGGGCTTTTCCAGGAGTAGGTCGCAACCGAGCTCCATGGCGCGGATGGCGTGAGCGCGGTGCTGGGCGTCTTGCGTGCCGATGACGACCACATCCGCGGGCTTGCCGTCCGCAAACATGGCTTCGGCCGAATCGTAACCCTTGAAGTCCGTGGGGCGGTCGGATTTCCCGCGGATAAAGTCGACCCGGCCGGCGACCGGGTCGGCCCCGGCGACGAGGGCGAAGCGGTCGGGCATCTCGGAGGCAATCCCCGCGTAGGTCCGGGCACGGGATCCACAACCACAGAAGGCCAGGGTAAGACGACGCATGGGAGGTAGGCACAATTAGGTCTGGGTCCCAAGGGAGGCAAGGACGGGGAGGGCAGTGCCCTTAGGTGCTTTAACTCATTCAGCCAAATAGCCCTTGCGTATGTTCAAAAATTATTGAAACATGAGCCCCGTCCCTCATTCGGCCTGATGACCCCCCCCGCCGCCAAGCTAACCGCCCGTCGAAAGAGTCGGCCTTCCTTTGCGCCCCTGAGTGCGCATGAGGCAGAATTAGCGGTGTTTTTTGTTAGAATGGCAGGCATTTTGGGGGTTCCTCGGTCCGTCGCCGAGATCTACTCGCTCCTCTACGCCTCCCCGGAAGCGGTCGATTTCGACCAGATTCAGGGTCGACTCGGGATGAGTAAAGGCTCTGTCAGTCAAGGACTTAAGTTTCTCAGAGACCACGGGATGGTCCTCTCAGTCAAAGCACCTGGCTCACGTCGGGAGCGTTGGCAGCCGACCCCATCCCTGGCCGCTTCGTTGGTCACCTTGCTACGAAATCAGGTTCTGCCCGCCTTAGAGCAATCGAGTCCTAGCCTCGACCGCATCCTCCAAGGTGCCCAGGGCACGCAGGCCTCCCCCGAGGTCATCGAACGGCTCACCCGGCTTCGTCGCTGGAACGCCCGCGCCCTCGAGCTCTTCCCTTTGATGCTCCCTCCCCCGAGGGACGCCTAAGTTTTCTGGCCGATCACTCGGCTGACAGTCGAATCCTCCCTCACGTGCGGCGACCAACGCCTCCACGTGCGGTAGCCTGCCCGAGTACGCCAAATCCTTCAGAAAACTTTTAAAGAGTGCCAAACCGCCTACCTTCGCCCTATCCCCAACTAACTTCACGCATGCGCATCGCCATCACCAGCGGTTACTTCGATCCCATGCATCGTGGCCACCTTGAGCTACTGGAACTCTCCCGTGCCCAAGGCGACATCCTCTGGGTGATCGTGAACAACGACGTCCAGGGCGCCCTCAAGAAGGGCAAGTCCTTCATCGACCAGGATACCCGCTTGGCGGTCACCGCCGCCCTCCGCATCGTCGACCGCGCCGTGCTCGCCATCGATCAGGACGGCTCGGTCTGCGCGACCTTGGAGCAGCTCATCAGCGAGGCCCGCGCCGCGGGTCACGAAGCCGTCTTCTGCAAGGGGGGCGACCGCCATGCCGGGAACATCCCGGAAATGGCCGTGCTCAACAAGCATGGCGCCCGGTTGATCGATGGCCTCGGCGCCAAGATCGACAGCAGTTCCCGCATCATCGCCCAAGGCAAGCAGGCCTAAGCCCCCTTTTACCTCGATATGAAAAAACGCGCACTCATCACCGGCATCACCGGCCAAGACGGTTCCTACCTCGCGGAGTTCCTGCTCAATAAGGGCTACGAGGTCCATGGACTCATCCGCCGCTCCTCCAGCTTCAACACGGAACGGATCGAGCACCTCTACATGGATGACCTGGTCCGCGATATCCACGTCAAGAAGATCAAGCTCCACTACGGCGACCTGGGCGACAGCACCAACCTCATCCGGGTCATCGGCGACGTGCAGCCGGACGAAATCTACAACCTCGGGGCGATGTCCCACGTGAAGGTCTCCTTCGATGTGCCGGAATACACCGCCGATACCGACGGCATCGGTACGCTGCGCCTCCTTGAGGCCATTCGCATCCTGAAGATGGAGCAGAAGGTCCGGATCTACCAGGCGTCGACCTCCGAGCTCTACGGCAAGGTCGTGGAAGTGCCGCAATCTGAGACGACCCCGTTCTACCCGCGCAGTCCTTACGGTGTCGCCAAGATCTACGCTTATTGGATTACGCGTAACTACCGCGAGGCCTATGGGATCTTCGCCAGCAACGGCATCCTCTTCAACCACGAGTCCGAGCGCCGCGGCGAAACGTTCGTCACGCGCAAGATCACGCTGGCCGTCGCGAACATCATCCACGGCCGGCAGGATTGCCTCTTCCTCGGCAACCTGTCGTCCCAGCGCGATTGGGGCTATGCCCCCGACTTCGTCCAGTGCATGTGGCTCATCCTGCAGCACCACCAGCCCGATGACTTCGTCATCGCCACGGGCAAGATGTACACGGTGCGGGAATTCTGCACGCACGCCTTCCGCCGCGCCGGCATCGAGTTGGAGTGGCGGGGCGTGGGTGCCGACGAGAAGGGCATCGACCGCAAGACGGGCAAGACGCTCGTCGCCGTCGACCCGCGCTACTTCCGCCCGACCGAGGTCGAGCAGCTCTTGGGCAACCCGGCGAAGGCCATCCGCGAGCTCGGTTGGAATCCCCAGCAGACTTCCTTCGAGCAGCTCGTCCACAAGATGGTCGACTCGGATCTGAAGCTTGTCGCGCACAAGAACCGCTGAGCGGATGGATCGCGCCGCCAAAATCTACGTCGCCGGTCATCGCGGCATGGTCGGGTCGGCCATCGTGCGCGCCCTGCAGACCGCTGGCCATGCCCAGGTCGTGGTGCGGACCTCGGCCGAGCTCGACCTCCGCGATGGGGCCGCGGTGCGTGCGTTCTACGCGCAGGAGCGGCCGACCTACGTGATCATGGCCGCCGCGCGGGTCGGCGGCATCCACCATAACGCTTCGGCGCCGTACGATTTCCTGTACGACAATTTGCTGATGGCGGCCAACGTCATCGAGGGTGCGCGGCACGCGGGGGTGCAGAAGCTGTTGTTCTTGGGGTCGAGCTGCATCTACCCGAAGTTTGCGTCGCAACCGATTCAGGAGTCCGCCCTCCTCACCGGCCCGCTGGAGGTCACCAACGAGGCTTATGCCGTCGCCAAGATTGCCGGCATCAAACTTTGCACGTTCGCCCGCCAGCAATACGGGTGCGACTTCATCAGCGCGATGCCCTGCAACCTCTACGGTCTCGGGGATAATTTCTCGCTCCAAAATTCCCACGTGCTGCCGGCGCTGATCCGTAAGATGCATGAAGCCAAATTACGTGGCGACGCCCGGTTGCAGCTCTGGGGCACCGGCACGCCGCTCCGGGAATTCCTCCACGCCGACGACGTGGCCAGCGCCTGCCTGCTGCTGATGGACCGCTATGCCGAGGCCGGCCATATCAACATTGGTTCGGGCGAGGAGCTTTCCATCCGCGAACTCGCCCACAAGGTCGCGACCACCGTGGGCTTCACGGGCGCCCTGGAGTTTGACCCCGCGATGCCCGATGGCACGCCGCGCAAACTGATGGATGTCGCCCGCATCAAGGGCTTGGGCTGGAATCCGCGCATCAGCTTGGACGAAGGTATCCGGGGCGTGTACGCCTGGTACCTCCAGCATGGTGCCGACGCCCGGAAGTAAGTGCAGGGAAGCGGGCTCGTTTACGCGTGGGCACGTGCGCTTAGCAGGTGCCGGAAATAGCCGTTCCCTTTCGGCCCTTTGCCGCTGACCTAGGCTTCCGCGCGCCCGCCGAGGTTCCTAGCCAACTAGCCAACGAATCACCCCATCACCCCATCTGTCATGTCCATCACCCTTTGCATCCCCGCGCGCATTGCTTCGACGCGCCTCCCGCGCAAGGTCCTGCTCGACCTCGGCGGTAAGCCCGTCGTCCAACATGTCTGGGAAAAGGCCAAGCAGGTCCGCCAGGCGGACCGCGTCATCCTGCTGACCGACTCCGAAGAGGTCGCGCAGGTTGCCCGCGGCTTCGGCGCCGAAGTGGTGATGACTTCGCCGGATTGCCCGTCGGGCACGGCACGCATGGCGAGCGTCATCGATCGGGTGCCGGGTGACTTCTTCCTCAATGTCCAAGGCGATGAGCCCTTCATCCAGCCGGACCTCTTGGACGGCTTGATCGCGCGCTGGAAGGAAACGCAGTGCCGTCTGGTCACCGCGGTCTCGAAAATCCAGACCACCGAGCGACTCCTGGCGAGCAGCGTGGTCAAGGTCGTCCGGGCCGAGAGCGGCGAGGCCATCTACTTCTCGCGAAGCCCGATCCCTCACCTGCGTGGAGTGGATCCGGCCGAATGGGTCGCCCGCCGCGATTACTGGGTCCATATCGGCGTGTATGGCTACGACCGCGCGACCTTAGCGGGCTACTCGAAGTTAGCGCCGACCGAACTCGAAACCGTCGAATCCCTCGAGCAGCTGCGCTTCCTCGCCCACGGACTCACGTTCCAGACGGTCGTTACCCAGTATCATCCCGTCGCGATCGACACCCCGGAAGACCTCGAGGTCGCCCGGAAGATGTTGGTACAGCGACCGGGTTGATTCGTTGACCCGTTGTTGAGTGGACAAAAGAAAATCCACCCAAAGTTCAATGCCTGCCTTGAAGGCCTGTGCCGCTGCCGAAGCACCAAACGGCGGTCAACGAGCCAACCATTCAACCAATCAACACGTTCTTCTTTCGCACCATGACCACTCCCCTGAATTCCGCCCGGGCCCTCCTGCAGGCCGAAGCCGAAGCGCTTTCCGAACTGGCCTCGCGCCTCGACGGCAGCTTCACGAAGGCCGTCGATTTGATCGCCGCGCACGCCGGCAAGGTCGTCCTCTGTGGCGTCGGCAAGTCCGGCCTCATCGCGCAGAAGGTCGCGGCGACCCTGTGCAGCACCGGGACGCCCGCGATTTTCCTCCATGCCGCCGACGCCGTCCATGGTGACCTGGGCATCCTCCAGCCAGGCGACCCGGTGATCTTGGTGTCTCGCTCGGGCTCCACCGCCGAATTGGTGCGGCTCTTGCCGGTGCTGCGCACCTTTAAGTCCCCGCTCATCGCCATTGTCGGCAATGTGCAGTCTCCATTGGCGACGCAGGCCGACATCGTCCTCGATATTGGTGCCCGCCCCGAAGCCGACCCGTTGGGCCTGGTGCCCACGACGAGCGCGTTGTTGACGTTGGCCTTGGGGGATGCCTTGGCGGCGGCCTTGATGACCAAGCGTGGATTCGCCGCGGCCGACTTCGCCCGCTTTCACCCCGCCGGCCAACTCGGACGCAACCTGCTCCTCACGGTCGGCGAAGCCCTGCAGCCGCTCGAGCGCTGCGCCGTCGTCGCCGCCGAAACCTCGTTGCGCGATACGGTCATCGCCATGACCCGCCATCCACACGGGGCCGCCTGCATTCTGAGCGCCGACGGCGTCCTCCTCGGCTTGATTACGGATGGCGACCTCCGGCGCGCCTTGAGTCGAGGGGTGGACCTCAACGTGGCGAAGGCCGGCGACATCATGACCAAGAACCCGATCCGCACGCACCCGGCGGTTTCGCTCGGGGATGCGGCCCGCGTCATGGAAGATCGCCCTTCGCAGATTTCCGTGCTGCCGGTGACCGAGCCGTCGACGCAACGTTGTCTGGGGCTCCTGCGCATCCACGACATCTATCAAGCGGGCCTGGTTTAAGCCGCATGTCTGCCGACCTCTCCTTTGAAGCGAGCCGCCGTCCGCGCCGGGCCGCGCTCTCCCCCCGGGAGATTTCCGTCATTGGCTTGACGGCGGTGATCCTCGCGCTGGTGCCGTGGACGTGGGGTGGGGTGGTGCTCTGGCCCATGTTGCTGCTGCTGGGCGTGGCGGTCGCGGCGCTGGTCGCGGCGGTGGGCGATCATCGGACGCAGTGTTACGCGGTCGGACTTTGGGTCCTCGCCGTCGGCTATGCATGGCTGCGTTTGCCCAATCCCGCCGAAGGTTTCAGCGCCCTGACGAACGTCGACTATTGGGCCTTTCCCTTGGGCGGGCTCGTGGGCCAAGTCTTTCCGGCGATCCTCTTGTACGGCGACCTCCGGTCCCGTCCGGCCAAGGACTGCCTTCGCGATTGGGTGACCTCCGTGCCTTTCTGGGTGGTGGTCATCTTATTCGCCTATTGCGCGGTGCAGGCCCTCAACCCTTGGGGCACGGTGGTGGAGAAGGATCTCTTCTGGCGCATCTTCAAGGAGAAGCCCGTCGCTTGGTTGCCGAGCGGCCTCGCGGCGCCATTCGTCTCCGACGAAAACGATCCGGGAGGCATGAATACGTGGCGCCTTCTGCTGACCCTGCTGGGTCCCTGGCTGGTCTTCGGCGCCTTGCGGGCGGGCCTGCGCCGGCGACAAGGCCTGATCATCTTGGCCTGGATCAGCGTCGGGGTCGCCGTGGTCTATGCCGTGTACGGTTTCTTGAATCAACGCGGCTACACGGAAGCCATCTTGGGCTATCCTGTTCCCGTCGGTGCGACGACCTTCGGGACCTTCATCAATCGAAATCACGCGGGGATCTATTTCTACCTCAACGCCGCCGTCGCGGTGGCGCTGACCTTCTGGCATCTGCGTCGCTCGCAGGCTTCGGCCGCGCGCGGGGGGCCTTACCTGCTCGCCGCCTTCGGGGCGGCCGTTCTCAGCCTCTTCGTTTTCTTCACGACCAGTATCGGCGCCTCCCTCATGGTGCTGCTCTTGGTCCTGGTGGTGACGCCGCTCGCCTATTTCCTGGGGACGCCCAAGGAAGCGCGGGCTTCGCGGGATGTTCTCTGGGCCTCCGCGGCCGGGCTGACGTTGGTTTTCTTGGCCTTTCTTTTCGCGGGGGATTTCCGGAGCTTGGAAAAGAAAGTCCAGTTGAAGGCTGCCGCTTACCGCGTCAACGGCTCCGACGACCGCGCCCCGCTCCGCCGCTCGACTTGGGCGATGGCCACCGCCGGCGGTTGGTCGGGGAAGGTCTGGACAGGATGGGGCGCCGGGTCTTACCGCTGGGTCTCACCCGTTTTTCAGGCTGAAGAGAAGCAGCTTCAGGACGCCAATGGCAAGTTGGCCATCCGCGCGACCTATGCGCATTGTGATTGGCTCCAGATGCTCGCCGAATGGGGCGTCCTGGGAATGCTTCCGGTCCTGGCTGGTCTCTGGTGGCTGGGCCTTTGGATTCGTCGGGCCTGTCGTCGGGGCCATCCCGAGGCCATCCCGCTCGCGGGCGTGCTGATTCTCGTCTGCCTCCACGCCTCGGCGGAGTTGATTTTCTGGTTTACGCCCTTGCTCTATGCGCTGGCCTTGGTGGCTGCCGCGATGGTGACCTTCACCGAACACGATTTGCGGGCACAGGCCGACGTTGGCCCGGTCGAAAGCGAGTAGGTTCAGTCCCTTCAGATGCGTCAAATCCTCCAGCATCTCGGTTCCGGTCGGACGGAACTGGCTCACGTGCCCGCACCGGGTGCGCTGGCTGGCCGCGTCTTGATCCAAGCCACGCATTCCTTGGTCTCGCTGGGTACGGAACGCATGCTGGTGGAGTTCGGCCGCGCGGGCTGGTTGCAGAAGGCTCGCCAGCAGCCCGAGCGCGTTCGCCAAGTTTGGCAAAAAATCCGTGCCGAGGGCTTCCTGCCCGCTATTCAGGCCATCCGCAGCAAGCTCACTCAGCCCATCCCGATGGGGTATTGTAGCGTCGGTCGGGTCGTCGCGGCTCCCACGAGGTCCGACCTCGCGCTGGGCGATCGGGTCATTTCCAATGGGCCTCACGCTGAGGTCGTTTCCGTCGCCGATGGGCTCGTCGAACGAATCCCCGACAACGTCACGGATGAGGATGCGGTGTTCACGCCACTCGCGGCCATTGCCCTGCAAGGCGTGCGCTTGATGGGTGCCCAGCCCGGCGAGCGTATTGTGGTCAGTGGTCTCGGCTTAATCGGGCAACTCGCGGTACGCTTGCTGGTCGCCCAAGGCTACGAGGTCTATGGCCTCGACCCTGACCCGGATAAATGCCTCGCTACCGAGCGCTTCGGTGCGCGCTGCTTTACCTTGTACGCCTCGGCCGATCCGTTGCCCGACATCTTGGCCTGGTCGGAGGGGCAGGGCGTTGCAGGGGTGCTCATCACCGCCTCCACGTCCGCTTCCGAGCCGGTCAACCTCGCCGCTCGGTGTTGCCGTCGCCACGGCAAAGTGGTCTTGGTCGGTGTCGTGGGACTGCACCTGAACCGCGCGGACTTCTACCGCAATGAAGTGAGCTTTCAGGTTTCGCAGTCCTATGGTTCACCCGAGCCCACGGATGTTTACTCCGCGCGGAGCAACTTTCGGTCCGTCCTCACCCTTATGGCCCAAGGTCGTCTGTCGACCGAAGGACTGATCTCCGATCGCCTAGCGTTTGAGCATGCGGACCAGGCCTACTCGGCGTTACACCGCCAAGGAACCCTGGGCTTATTGCTTACCTATGGGGACAACGCGGGACTTCTTGAGCAAAGCGTCACCCTGCAGGCCGCTCAACCATCGCCCGTCGCTCAGCAAGTGGCGCTCATCGGGGCCGGCAACTTTGCCGCCCGCACGCTCGTGCCTGCGTTGCTCGCCCAGACCCCTCGACCGGTTGTCGCGCATGTGGTTTCCGCCCGAGGGGCCTCCGCCCTGATTGTCGCCCGCCAAGCCAAGGCCTTGCGCGTCTCCACGGATTTAGACGCGGCCCTCGCGGACACGGCCGTTCGCACCGTCTTCCTTTCCACGCGCCACCATCAGCATGCGGCGCAGGCCATCGCGGCCCTGCGGGCCGGTAAGGCCGTCTGGGTGGAAAAGCCGTTGGCGCTTTCTGAAGCCGATTTAACGGAGATCGCCGCGGCACAGGCGGCCTCCGGTCAGCTCCTCATGGTCGGCTTTAACCGTCGCTTCGCCCCGCTCGCCCGGCACGTCGCGCAGCGGCTCCAGCAGATTCCTGGCCCTAAGCATTTTGTCGCCACCATCAACGCCGGCACGTTGCCACCTGATCATTGGCTCTTGGATCCGCTGGTCGGCGGCGGGCGCATCGTCGGCGAGGCTTGCCATTTCGTGGACCTCTTCCGGTTCTGGGTCGGCGTCCCGATCGCATCCGTCCACGCCACCTACCGCGGGGCCGACGGTCAAGATGCCGGCCGCTTCAGCTTAGAGTTCGCGGACGGCTCCACGGGCCAAATCCACTACCTCACGGACCTCTCGCCCAGCCAGCCCAAGGAACACTTCCGGATTTCCGGTCTGGATTGGGACGTCGAAATCGACAACTGGACGAAGTGCCGCGGCCGCGGCGTCGCTGGCTTTAACCGCGGAGGCTTCTGGATGTCTTCACCCGACAAGGGTCACCGCTGGGCGCTCCAGGCTTTTCTCCGGGCGGCTCACGCCGGTGGCGATGCCCCGATTCCCTTCGCCGAATTGTTAGAAGTATCACGTTGGTCCATTCGCATGCAAAGCATGCCCACCTCTTCCGCTCCATGAACGACCTGTGCGTCCTCGGCCTTGGCTACATCGGTTTACCGACAGCCTCCATCTTCGCGACCAAGGGCCGGCGCGTCCTCGGTGTCGATGTCAGCCCTGTCGTCGTTGACACCATCAATAGCGGGAAGATTCATATCCAGGAACCCGATTTGGATGTGCTTGTCCGTGCCGCCGTGCAGTCAGGCAACTTGCGCGCCGCCGCCGCTCCCGCCCCTGCGGAGGTCTTCATTCTCGCCGTTCCCACGCCGTTTGACGTCCAGCCCGATGGCAGTCGCTTGCCCGACCTCTCGTATGTCGAGGCCGCGACCCGTTCGCTGGCGCCACACGTCCGGGCCGGCAATTTAGTCATCCTCGAATCCACCTCCCCGGTCGGCACGACCGAGAAAGTAAAGGGTTGGCTGGAGGCAGAGCTCGCCCGCCGCGGCCTCACGCCGCCAGCGGACATTCTCTACGCGCATTGCCCCGAACGGATCTTGCCTGGCCAGATGCTGAAGGAGTTGGTCTCCAACGATCGGATCGCCGGCGGCCTCACGCCTGCCGCATCGCTGCGAGCGAAGGCCTTGTACGAGACTTTTTGCACCGCCCAGATTTTCCTGACCGATGCCCGCACGGCCGAGATGGCGAAGTTGACCGAGAACGCTTTCCGTGACGTGAACATCGCCTTCGCCAATGAGCTCTCGCTGATTTGCGATCGTCTGAAGATCGACGTGTGGGAGCTCATCCGCTTGGCGAACCGACACCCGCGCGTGAAGATTCTCCAGCCCGGTCCAGGCGTCGGTGGGCACTGCATCGCCGTCGACCCTTGGTTCATCGTCGCCGCCGCCCCAGCAGAGGCGCGGCTCATGCGTACGGCTCGTGAAGTAAACGACCACAAGCCACACCACGTCGTCGCGCAAGTCCGGGCCGCGGCGGCCCAGCAAGCGCAGCCGGTCATCGCCTGTCTCGGGCTGAGCTTTAAGGCCAACGTCGATGACTTGCGCGAATCTCCGGCGGTCGAAATCACGGCGGCGCTCGCCGCGACGGGTCTGCCCGTCTTGGCCGTCGAGCCGCACGTGCGCGCATTGCCTTCAAGCCTAGAAGGAAAGGTCAAGTTGGTGAGCCTTGCCGAAGCCGTGTCCGCGGCGAATGTGATCGTCCTCTTGGTTGACCATCGTGCCTTTGGGTCGCTCACCTTAGCCGCGTTGGCCGGGAAGGCCCTCATTGATACCCGTGGTCAGATTCGTTAAACGCTTTGTACCTCTCCGCCCTCCAGCATCTCGGTCCCGCTTGGTTCTTGCGTCGTCTTTGGTTTCAGGCCGAACGTTCGTTGGGTTGGCTGGAGCGACGGTGTCCCCTCCAGGCTTGGGACCAGATCCAAGTTCCAGCCGACTACGCCGCCCGCTGGCGTCGTTCCGCACCGCGCCTGCCCATTGCTGAGATCGACCGTGCTTACCTGGCTCCCCATATCGAAGCATGGGCCGTCGAGAACGGGCACTCCCCCATCGCCGAAGCCGACCTCTTGGCGTCGGGACGTTTCCGCATCTTCAACCACGACTTGATTGATGCCGGCGTGCATCCGCGCTGGCAGACGAGCGTGCTCGATGGCGCCACCGTCGACGCCTCCATCCATTGGACGAAGCTCTCTGATGCGGCGGCGACGGATATTAAGGGCGTCTGGGAGCTCTCCCGTTTTGCTTGGGTTTACCCGCTGGTGCGTGCTTGGGTGTTGGATGGAGAGACGCGGCACGTCGAGCGGTTCTGGGTTTTGCTCGAAGATTGGATGCAGGCAAACCCGCCCAACCGTGGGCCTCAATGGATGTGTGGCCAAGAGGCTTCGCTCCGCCTCATCGCCGTGGCTTATGCGCTGCAGGCCTTTCGTGGTCATCCTGCGACGACGGATGCCCGCATCGCGCTCACGGCCCGTCTGGCCGCCGCCACGGCCGAGCGGATCCGCGCGCATCTCGCGTACGCCCTTTCGCAGCAAAACAACCACGGCATCAGCGAGTCGCTTGGCCTTTTCACCGCGGGCGCATTGTGGCCGCAGCTGGAAGGCTCCGCGGGCTGGCGCGACCAAGGGCTCGAGACGCTTTTTCCGCAAGTCGATGGGCTCGTGGATGCGGATGGCGGCTTCAGCCAGCACTCGACGAACTATCATCGCTTGTTCTTGCAGCTCATGACTTGGGCCGAGGTGGTCCTCGTGGCCGAAGGTGAACGGCTTCCTCCGCACACGCGCGAGCGGGTCAGCCAAGCGACGGAGTTCCTGTTGGACTTAATGGAACCCGATGGGTCGGTCCCGCGCTATGGCGCCGATGATGGCGCCGACCTGTTTCCGCTGAGCGGCGTGCCCGCCCACGATTTCCGTCCGGCGGTCGGCGCCGCCCAAGCCTTGTTCTTGGGGAGTCGACCCGTCGCCGGTCCGTGGGATGAGACTTCGCTGTTGCTGATTGGGCCGATGCCAATCACCGTGCGTACTTTCGCCGGCGGGGGCCAGGTGGACTGTGTCGCCGCTGGTGTGGGCGTGCTCCGCAATCACCGCGGTGCGGCGTTCTTTAGGATGCCCACGGTTTGGCGGCATCGCCCCAGCCAGTCCGACCAGCTCCATGTCTCCCTCTATTGGGACGGAGCATGGCTGACCGAAGACGTTGGCACCTTTTCCTACCGAGGCGGCCCTGCGGAAGACTTTGGCTCAGCCGTGCACCATAATGTCGTCACCAGTGAGGGACATGGTTCGATGCGCAAGGCTGGTCGGTTCCTGTGGTTGCCGTGGGTGCCATGTGTCCGTCGGCCCGAGCCCTTGGGGCTTAGTGCGAGTCTCCGCGATTTGCGTGGGGCGACATGGACCCGCCGGGTTCTGCGCTTGCCGCAAGGCTTCGTGGTCATCGATCAGGTACAGGCTTCTGGCGCGTCCGGTCGCTGCGAACTCCGCTGGCACGGCCGCACCCGAGTCGGCCTGGAGCGGCTGGCGGTGGTTTGCTCGGAGTCCTCCGAAGAGAACTGGATTTCAGCCGATGCCCAGACGGGTGAAGGCTTCTGGGCGTCTCGCTATGGCTGCCGAGAGCCGGCGTGGACGCGCCGCCTGACCGCCGTGGGTCGGAACGTCACCTTCGTGACCGCCCTTGGTTGTGACATCGCTTTGCGCCCTGACGCCGTCTTGGTCGATGGCATCCCCTATACCCTCTGAACATCATGCGTACCGTCGCCCTGATTGTCGGCACCCGTCCCGAATGCATCAAGATGGCTCCGCTCTATTTTGAGCTGATGCAGTCGAAGAAAATCCGCCCGGTCCTCGTGGTCACCGCCCAGCATCGCCAGATGCTCGACCAGACCTTGGCGGTCTTCGGCCTCCGCCCTGATGTCGACCTGAACCTGATGCAGCCGGGCCAAGGCTTGTCTGACCTCACCGCGCGGGTCCTCACTTCCGTCCACTCATGGATTACGATGGCCCGCCCTGATGCGGTCCTTGTTCAGGGGGACACCACGACGGTCCTAGGGTCCGCCTTAGCCGCGTTCTATGCCAATGTTCCAGTGGGACACGTGGAAGCCGGCCTCCGCACGGATGACATGCGTTCACCGTTTCCCGAGGAGATGAACCGCCGCCTGACCGCCCCGCTCGTCCGCTGGAATTTCTGTCCGACCGAGCAGGCCCGCGAGAACCTCCTCAGCGAAGCCATCGACGACCAGTCCTGCACGGTGACCGGCAATACCGTGGTGGATGCGTTGCTTTGGACCCGGGCCCGCTTGCAGGGCCTCGGGCAAGACGCCGAAGTCATCGCGCGTTTGGGCGTTCCCCCGGAGTTCGCCCAACGCTTCCTCGCCAATCCGCAGGCGCGTTGGTTGCTGGTCACCGGTCACCGCCGCGAATCTTTCGGGCTGGGCTTCGAGCAGATTTGCCGAGCCCTGCAGCAACTCACCGAACGGCACCCGGATTTGGGCGTGCTGTATCCGGTGCACCTCAATCCCTTGGTCCAGGAACCGGTGCATCGGCTCCTCGGCAAGAATCCGCGGATCGCCCTGATCGCCCCCGCCCGCTACGAGGACTTCGTCTGGCTCATGGACCGCGCCACGGTGATCCTCACCGACTCGGGGGGCGTGCAGGAAGAGGCGCCTTCCTTGGGCAAGCCCGTCTTGGTTCTGCGCAACACGACGGAACGCGTCGAAGCCGTCGCGGCGGGAACCTGCACCTTGGTCGGTACCGACCCCGCGCGCATTTGCCTCGAAACCACCCGCCTGCTCGACGACCCCGCCGAGTATCTGCGTCGTTCAAAACTGCAGAATCCCTACGGCGACGGTACCGCCGCGCGCAAGATCCGCGCCGTCCTCGAACAGGATTTGGGCTGAGCGTCCGCCCGCATGCGGCTCCTTTACTTCCATCAGCATTTTGCGACCCCTCGCGGGTCGGGCGGGACGCGTTCCTATGAGTTCGCCCGGGCCTGCGTGGCCCGCGGACATGCGGTCACGATGGTTTGCGGTGCCCATGCGCAGTCGGGTTTGAACCTGCCGTGGGATGCGCAGGCGGGTTGGTCACGCGGCGATGTCGACGGCATCGACGTCATTTCCTTGCCGCTCCCTTACTCGAATCGGGATGGCCTGCTCCGCCGGGGATGGACGTTCACGTGGTTTGCCCTGCGTTCGCTTCGTTTGGCGCTGACGGAAACCTACGACCTCGCGTTTGCCACTTCGACGCCGCTGACGGCCGCCTTGCCGGGCTTGGCCGCCCGTTGGCTGCGCGGAAAGCCTTTCGTCTTCGAGGTGCGCGACCTTTGGCCGGAGCTCCCGCGCGCCCTCGGCGTAAGGAATCCTCTGCTCTTGGGTGGGATGTCCCTCTTGGAATGGGCGGCCTATCGCGGGGCGGACGCCTGCATCGGACTTTCGCCCGGCATCGTGGCGGGCATCCAGCGCCGCGCGCCGCGCGGCCGCGCCGTGACCCTGATTCCCAACGGCAGCGATCTGGAGCTTTTTCACCCCCGCCGCCGCGCACCCTTGCTCTTGCCGGGAATCGCTCCAGGCGACTTCGTGGCTGGCTTCACCGGCGCGCATGGACCCGCGAACGGCCTCGATGCCCTCCTGGATGTCGCCCGCGAACTTCGTCGGCGAGGTGACACCCGCATCAAGTTGGCCTTCATCGGCGACGGGAAGGAAAAAGACCGGCTGCAGGCGGCCGCGACGGCGGAGGGCCTGACGCATTGCCTCTTCTTCGCTCCCGTTCCGAAAGAGCAGTTGGGGGCCATCACCGCCTCGCTCGATTGTGGGTTGATGGTGCTGAAGGATGTGCCGGCTTTCTATGACGGCACCTCCCCCAATAAGTTCTTTGATTACGCGGCGGCGGGCATACCCATCCTCAACAACTACCCCGGCTGGTTGGCGGCCCTGATCGCGCAAGCTGGTGCCGGCGTCGTCGTGCCCCCTCGCGACCCTGCGGCATTCGCGGATGCCTTGCAGGCCCTGGCGGCCGACCCCGCACGATGCCGGAGCGCTGGGGTGGCGGCCCGCGCCTTGGCGGAGCGACAGTTCGCCCGCGGGGACCTCGCCACCCAATTCGTCGACGTCCTACAGGGCGTTGCTCAAGAACTCTCATGAACATGCCCACGTTTACCCGGGACGCCGCCGTCCGGCTCATCTTGGCTCGACTCGCTCGGCTCGGCCAAGAGTTGGAAAAGCCCATCCTGGCCCAGGCCGACGAACAGACGCGCCTTTTTGGTGAAGCCTCGCCGCTCGACAGTATCGGTCTCGTGACCCTGATGTCCGACCTCGAGGATGACATTCACAAAGCCTGTGGCGTTTGGGTGACCATCGCCGACGAGAAGGCGATGAGCCGCCTGACCTCTCCCTTCCGCCGCGTCGGCCTGCTGGCGGACCACATCGTCGAACTCGTGGCTGCGGCCCGAGCCTAACCTCATGCCTGTCGCCATCATCACGGGTTCATCGCGCGGCCTTGGCTTGGCCCTGGCGGAATGCCTCCTGGCGGAGGGCTGGACCGTGCACGGCTTCGCCCGCGGCGCGCAACGCTTGGCGCACCCGCATTTTCATGCCCATGTGGTGGATGTGGGCGAAGAAAGTTCGGTGCAGGCCGCCGTCGCCGCCGTCCTCGCCGCCGGCCGCATTGACCTGCTGATCAACAACGCCGGGGCGGCCTCCATGAATGCTTTCCTGCTGACGCCGGCGCGGACCGCCGAAGCCCTCATGCGCGTCAATTACCTCGGCGCCTTTCATTGCCTCCAAGCGGTTGGCAAGGCGATGGTGCGCCAGCGCGCGGGCTTGGTCGTCAACCTTACGACGGTCGCGGTGCCGCTGGCGTTGGCGGGCGAAGCCGCGTATGTGGCGAGTAAGGCCGCCGTGGAAGCCTTGACCAAGGTGACCGCCACGGAACTGCAGCCGCAGGGCATCCGCGTGAACGCCGTGGGGCTTGGTCCCATCGACACGGACCTCACGCGCGCGGTTGGGGCGGATAAACTCCTCACCCTGAATCGGCGTATCGGCCGGCCGCAAGGGACGACCCTCGCCGAGGCGGTGGCCTTCATCGCCCAAGAATGGCGGACGCCCTCCGCCGTCACTGGCTCGATTCGTTATCTGGGTGAACCTAGCTGATGTCCGATTGGTTTGAACAGCGTTTACGGGACGGCGGTCCCGCCTTGGCCATGCAAGGGCCTTGGGGCGATTGCACCTATGCGGATCTCGCTCGCCTGCAGGTGACGGTACGCGCCGACCTGCAGGCCTTGGCCTTGGATGGACCGGCGGTCTTTGCGATTGTCGGCGAGCATGAACCGGCGGCCGTGGCTTGGCTCTTCGCCTTGGCTGAAGCGGGCCATAGCGTGGCCCCGCTCGCCGGTAACCTCGCGGAGCACCCGGGCAAACTCGCTGAAATCGGCGCGCAGTGGATCGTCACCAGTGCGGGCTTTGGCTGGAAGCTGCTTCCGCGGATGTCCGAGCCCTCGGCGCACCTGGCCTTTGGGCACTTGCGCACGCAAGGACATGCGGGCCTCGTGCTTTTTTCCAGCGGGACCAGCGGTCGGCCCAAGGTGATGGTGCAAGACCTCACGGTTTTGTTGGCCACTTATCAAGACCGGCGCCGGAATCGGCTGCCCGTGCTCGCGTTGCTGGGCTTCGACCACATCGGCGGGCTGAACACGTTGCTCGGGGCTTTGGCGACCGGATCGACGTTGGTGGTCCCGGCTGATCGCTCTGCCGCCGTCGTCGCGGCCGCGATGGCCCGGCACCGGGTGGTCGTTCTGCCGGCTTCGCCGACGTTCTTGAACCTCCTGCTGGTTTCGGGCGAACACCACGCCCATGACCTGAGCGCCTTGCGCGTCATCACCTACGGCACCGAGCCGATGCCGCCTGGTTTGCTTCCGCGCCTACGGGAAGCCTTTCCGCGGGTACGCTTCATCCAGACCTTTGGCACGAGCGAGACGGGCATCATTCGGACGGAGAGCCCGGATGCGGATTCAACCTTCATCCGGTTCGTCGATCCAGCCACCGAATGGAAGGTGGTGGACGACGAGCTCTGGTTGCGGAGTCGGACGCAGGTCGGGGGCTATCTGGATGCGCGTGATGGGGCGGGGAAGTTCACGAGCGACGGTTGGTTCCGGACCGGCGACAAGGTTGAGCTGGGTCCCGAGGGCACCTTGCGCATCCTCGGCCGCTTAGGCGAAGTCATCAACGTCGGCGGAGAGAAACTCATGCCTGCCGAGGTCGAATCGGTGCTCCTCGGTTTGCCCTTGGTCTTGGATTGCCGGGTCAGCGGCGTGGCCAGCGCCTTGGTCGGTCAAGCGGTCGTCGCCGAAGTCGTGGCGGCGCCGGGTGCGGACCACGAGCAACTTCGGGCAACGATTCGCACCGCCTGTCGCCGCGCCTTGGCGGCGCATAAAGTCCCGACGCGGGTCAGTTTCGTCGCCGCGGTCAGCGGCGCCCGCCTCAAGAAGACCCGCTAAGCATGCACCCCACCGTTCGCTTTCTCCTGCAACACCCGTTGCTGCGCGGTCGACCCTGGGTGGGGTTCGGCCGGTTCGTGTGGTGGCAGGGCCTCTCGCGGCTCCGCCCGGGCCGGCACCGCTACGCTTGGGTTGGCGAAACCAAACTTTGGCTCCAGCGCGGCTGGGGTGGGCTCACGGGAAATTATTATGCCGGGCTCCATGAGTTTGAGGACATGGCTTTTCTCCTGCACCTGCTCCGGCCCGACGACCGGTTTGTCGATGTCGGCGCAAACATGGGCAGTTACACGGTTCTCGCCCGCGGGGTCTGTCAGGCCTGCACGGTCAGTTACGAGCCGGTGCCGGTGACCTTTGGCCGGCTGCAGGATAATCTAGCCCTTAACCGCGCGCTCGATGAACGTTCCCGCTTGGTCAATGCCGCCGTCGGCTCCGCCCCGGGGAAGCTCCGGATGAGCGAGGGTCAGGATGCCATGAACCATGTGGCTCGGCCCGAGGAGACCGCTGCGCTGGAGGTTCCCGTCGTCACTTTGGACGAAGACCTCTTCGCGACGCCGCTCTTGTTGAAGGTCGATGTCGAAGGATTCGAGACGGAAGTCTTCCGCGGCGCCCGGCGCCACCTGGCGAACCCAGTATTGCGTGCCATCATCGTGGAGCTCAATGGCCTGGGCCAGCGCTACGGCTATGACGAGCAGGCCCTGCATGCGGATCTCCTCGCCGCAGGCTTCCGGCCTTTCAGCTACGATCCCTTTACCCGCCGGTTGAGTCTCGTGGCGGCCCCAGGCCCCCACAACACCCTCTATTGCCGAGACCTGGCCTTCATCGAGGCCCGCCTCGTTTCCGCTCCGTCCGTCACCGTCTTAGGGAAAACTTTCTGACCCATGCAGCCTTCTCCGCCGATGTCTCCGCCATTCGCGCCGCGCAAACTCGTGCCCGTCGGGGTGGTGACGACATGGATACTGCTATCGGCTTATGTCATCCTGACCTTGCCCACGCAGTGGGTGAAGGCGGTGCTGCCTTACTATGGCGACGTGGTTTTCGGCGTGATCATGCTGCTCGTCGCCGTCCCGTACCTCTTCTTGCGCAGCTTTTGGCGCGGCACCTCCAAGTGGGCGGTGGGCCTGATGCTCTATGGCATGTTCGTGACCTACCTGACCCGCGGGTCGGAGGGGTCGTGGGCCTTGGGGTGGCGCGAATTCATCTTGGACGGACTCTTGTTCCTGGCGGTGGCCTTCGGCATCAAGTTGGGCGAGGCCTCTTTTGATTCGCTCCGCACCTTGGTTTCACGCGTCTCTTGGGTCTGCGTCCTGATGGGGACCGCGAATATTCTCCTGATGCGCTTCGGTTATGTGCAGATCGACGCCGACGCCAGCAACCGCGTCGTCAGCATCAGCTTGTTTTACGTCATCAGTCCGTTGCTCTTCCTGGTGCCCTTGCAGGTGGTTTTTCGCCTAGGGCTCCTCTTGCCGATCCTGTCGGTCGCGATGGTGGGGTTGGTCGCCTACTTCACGCTGACCCGCTCCATCGCCATCGCCTTCTTCCTCTTGTTCGCGCAACTGCTGCTGCTGTTGTTGCGGCGGGCGCTGGGGACCTTCGCCACTGGCTTCACGGTTTGGCTCTTCTTGGTCTTCCCGCTCATGGCGCTGGGGGGCTATTACATGATGGGTTCCATCACTGATGCCCGCGGCATGGACAGCATCGTCAACACCACCGGACGAAGCCTGGAACTCGAAGAGTTTTTGGACCAGATGACGACGCGTGGCTGGGTCACGGGGAATGGCCTCGGCACGGGCTTCCTGATGAATGGCTACGACCCGGAAACCGGCGTGCCCATGAAGGTCATCACGACGGGCTTGCACTACAGCACTTTGACGCCGGTGCTGAAGCTCGGCGCCGTTCTCACGGGCTTCCTTTGGTTGGCGTTGATGTATGCGACCGGGCGGGTGTTCTTCGGGCCCGGCGAAGTCGACCAAAAGGCGGTGCTTCTCGTGCCCTTCAACTATGCCGTCGTTTACTCGATCTCGGGGGGCTGGTTGGCCTCGGCGTACCTCATCTTCGGCCTCGCGCTTTACCTGCTCTTCAACTTCCGCGCCTTTGCCGAAACCGCGGCGGCTGCGGCCCAACCCCGACCCTCCGATGGACGCCCCTTGCTTCACCGTCGTCATCGCCACCTATAATTACGGCCGGTTCCTCCGGGCGGCGTTGGACTCGGTCTTGGCGCAGTCATGCCAAGACTTCGAGCTCATCGTCGTCGACGGGGCGAGCACCGATGGCACGGTTGAGCTCCTGCGGGAGTACGCACCGCGCTTGGCTTGGTGCGTGAGCGAGCCGGATCGCGGCCAGAGCGACGCCTTCAATAAGGGTTTTGCGCGCGGCCGTGGTCGTTATTTCGTCTGGCTCAATGCCGACGACATCTTGTTGCCGGGCACGTTGGCCGCCGCGAAGGCGGCGCTCGCGGATGGTCGGCATCCCTGGGCCTCCGGCGACTTCGTCCGCACCAATGCCGAGCTCGAGCTCCTCGCTTGTTTCCGCGGCCCTACGGACCAGCCCGCCTGGTTGCGCCGCCCCGACGCCCCGATCACCGTGTGTGGCCCCAGCAGTTTCTTCTCGGCGGAGTTGTTCCGCGAGGTCGGTGGGTTTGCGAACGACCTCCGTTACGCCATGGACCTCGATCTCTGGCTGAAGTTCATGGCGCGCGGGCATTATCCGCGGCGCTTCGCTCACTACTGCTGGGCCTTCCGGATGCATGAGCAGTCCAAGACCGCCGACCAGTTTTCGGCTTACGTGAATCCCCGCGCCAAGGAAATCCAAGCGGAAGTCGCCGCCCTCTATGCCCGCCTCGGTTATCGTCTCTCGCCGTGGGCCCGGCTGCTTTCCGCGGCGCACAAGGTGGCCGACGGCAGCGCTTGGGCGGCTTGGGTGGACACCCGGGCCTTCCGCGGGCAGCCCGCCCATCTCATCTCTGCCGAAGCGTGATCCTCATCGACGCCACTTACATCAACCTCGGGGGAGGAATGGGCTTGCTGCGCCGGCTGTTGAATGAGCTGCGCGGACGGGGCGAGGTCGCGCTCCTCCGCGATATCCGCGTCACCGACCTGGATACGGCAGGGTTTAAGGTCTATGACGCGGCGCCACGCCTGTCGGCCCGGCGACGTTTCTATCGGAAGCATGGGGCAGGCTTTACTCGGGTGCTCTGCTTTGGGAATGTGCCGCCGCCGGTGCGGCTACCGGTGCCGACCGCCACGTATTTTCATAACTTACTCTTCTGCGAGAACTACGCAGGCGAGGGCTGGCAGGAACACTGGATGATGGCGCTCAAGATGGCGTACATCCGTTGGCATGCGGACCACACGGACGTCTTCTTGGTTCAGTCCACCAATATGGTTGCCGCCTTACGGTCCAAGTTGGGCGCGGGTCCTAACATCGCCGTCGTGCCCTTTATTGCTAAGCCGGGCCCAGGCCTGGTTTTGGGTAAGCCCAAGCAGTGGGACCAATTCGCCTATGTCAGCGAGGCCCATTCGCACAAAAACCACCGCCGACTGCTGGCGGCATGGCGCCACCTGCTCGACCAAGGGCTCCGCCCGGGCCTGCATCTCACCGTAACCGCGGCCTACCCGGAAGTGCTGGCGGAGATCGCCGCGTTGCAGGCGGCAGGGGCGGCCATCACCAATCACGGATACGCGGAATCCGCCCCCATCTACGCGCAGTGCGGCTACCAGATTTATCCGTCGCTGCTCGAAAGCTTCGGGTTGGGCTTGATCGAAGCCGCCGATGCCCAGTGCGCCGTGTTGGCGGCCGACCGGCCCTATGTCCACGCCGTCGTCGAACCGCATGCGGTCTTCGACCCACATTCTCCCGAGGCCCTCGCCACGCTCGTCGCCCGGTGCTCCGGCCGGCAGGCCCCCGCGTCCGTCTCAAAAGTGCAGGATGGGTTGCCGGGGTTGATCGCTTGGTTGAACGAAGGGACCCCGTTCAAGGGGGAACAAGCCTGACATGTGCGGCATCGCTGGATACTTCGGGGACTTTGCGCCCGCCTTGCTCGCCGAAATGGGTGCAGCCATCGCGCACCGAGGGCCGGATGGCCAAGGGACTTGGGCGGAGGGACGCGTCGGCTTGGCGCACGCCCGCCTGGCAATCATCGACCTCTCGCCCGCGGGCGCCCAGCCGATGGCCTCGGCCGACCGCCGGGTCGTGCTCACCTTCAACGGGGAAATCTACAACTTCCGCGAACTGCGGCATCGCCTCGCCGGCGAAGGCGTGACCTTCCGTGGATCGAGCGACACCGAAGTCCTCGTGGAATTATTGGCGCGTTTCGGCGAGAAGTGCCTCCCTTGGCTGAACGGCATCTTCGCCTTCGCGGCCTGGTTCCCGACCGAGCGTCGGTTGATCCTGGTGCGGGATGCGGCCGGCGTTAAGCCGCTTTACTGGGCGCGGACCGCGGCCGGCTACGCCTTCGCTTCCGAGATTAAGGCGCTCCGCCCGGTCGCCGGCATCGACTGGTCGCCCGACCCCATCGCCATCGCCGCTTACCTGACGTTGCTCTACGCGCCGGCAGACCTGACGCCCGCGCAGGGAGTCCGCAAGCTGCAGCCAGGCGAAATCATGGAATGGAAAGACGGCGCCGCGCCGGTCATCCGCCGCTTCGCCGCCCGCGCCAATGAGCAGGAGCCGCATGACCTCAGCACGACGGATGCGGTCGAGGCCTGCCGCTCTTACCTGCAGCAAGCGGTGCGTCGGCAACTGGTGTCGGACGTTCCGATTGGCGGTTTCCTTTCCGGGGGCGTCGACTCAACGGCCTTGGCCGCGCTGGCGGTTAAGTCGCTCGGCCGCGGAGATCGCTATCCTTGCTTCACCGCGGGACCATCCACGGCCGAAAAGCGCGGTAAGGACGGGCTGGTGGACGACTATCCCTACGCGCAATTGGCGGCGCACCGCTTAGGCGTGCCCTTGCATGCCGTCAGCCAGGAGTCCGCCGCGATTCAGGACGTGGACCGCTTGGTGTGGATGCTGGATGAGCCGACTCCTGACCCGGCGGCGTTCATGACGTTTGCCATCAGCCGGCAGGCCCGCGCCCAAGGCGTGAAGGTCCTTCTTTCCGGTGCGGGTGGCGACGACCTCTTCAGCGGTTATCGCCGGCATCAAGCGTTGCAGTCCGAACGCTTGTGGGGTTGGTGGCCGAAGCCGCTCCGGGCGGGGTTGCGGCAGTTGACCTCCGAGCTCTCGCCGGCGCGGCCCTTTGCCCGCCGCTTGAGCAAGTTATTCGCGCATGCGGATGCGGAACCCGATGAGCGTCTGGCGAGCTACTTCCTTTGGCTGGGGCATGAGGCCATGCTGCCGATGCTTGGGGCGGATTTTCGCGCCGCCTTAGGCCCGCGCCGCGCCACGGATCTGCTGACGGGCTCGATGGCCCAGTTGCCTGAAGGGGTGACGCGCTTGAGCCGGATGCTCCATCTCGACCGGAGTTTCTTCCTCGCGAGCCATAACCTGAACTACAAGGACAAGATGGGCATGGCTTGTGGCGTGGAGATTCGCGTCCCGCTGCTCGATCCCGACCTCGCGTCTTTCGCCGAACGGCTCACGGATAGCCAGCGCATCCAAGGCCGCGAAACCAAGCACCTTTTCCGTCGCGCATTACGCGGCTTGGTGCCCGCTGAAGTCCTCGACCGACCAAAGGCCGGCTTCGGCCTGCCGCTCCGCGGTTTTTTCCATGAGGTCTATGGACCGCAGCTCCGTCGGCTGGCCGCGGAAGGCCGTCTCGATGGCACAGGGGTCTTCACGGGTACGGGCGTGCTTGCTTTGCTGGACGCGGATCGCCGCGGCGAAATCGACGCCACCTACCCGTTGCTGGGCGTGCTGTGCATCGAGTCCTGGCTCCGGCAATTCGCCCAACGATAACTTCTCATGCATAGTTCCATCTCCAACGTCCGGCTCGCCGGGTTAGCCGTCTCCACCGGATCGCTCACCCGCGACTTCATCGCGGATGGTTTGGCCTTGGGTCTCGATCGCGTCATGCTCGAGCGGACCGCCCAGACCATCGGCCTGCGGGAGCGCAAGGTCGCTGCCCCCGGCGTCACGGCTTTGGACCTATGCGAAGACGCGGCGCGGCGCCTTTTGGACGCCGCCGGCCTCGACGCGTCATCGATCGACGCCGTGATTTTCGTCACGCAGACCCCCGACCATTCGCAGCCGAACAACGCCTCCTTGCTGCATGGTCGCTTGGGCCTCGCCCAGGGCGCGGCGGCGTTCGACCTCGCGCTCGGATGCTCGGGGTGGGTCTATGGCCTCCACCAGGCCGCGCTCCTCTGCGCCCATGGCGGGGCGGCCCGTGTACTGCTCTGCGCCGGCGACACGTTGTCGCGCTTGACCCACCCCAAAGATCGTTCGGCTGACCCGCTTTTCGGCGATGCCGGTTCGGCCGCGTTGATTGAACGGACGGGCCAAGGTGCGCCTTGGCATTTTGAATTGGGCGCCGATGGCAAGGGCGCGAACGCCATCATCGTGCCGCAGGGCGGGGCGCGCATGCCGGCTGACTGCAAGCCGCTGACGGAGATCCCGGATTTGGACGGCAATGTCCGTCACGCTGCTAATTTGGCGATGCAGGGTGGGGAGGTCTTCAACTTTTCGCTCCGCCAAGCCCCGCCCGCGGTCGCCGCGGTCATGCGCCAGGCCCATTACACGGTCGAGGCGACGGACGGCTTGGTCCTGCATCAAGCGAACCGTTTCGTCATCACCACGGTTGGCCGGAAGTGCGGTTTCCCGGCGGCGAAGACCCCGAGCGATGTCGTCGAGCACTACGGCAACCAGAGCTCGGCTTCGATTCCCTGCGCGCTGATCCATGCATTCGCCGAGCCGCTCTCCGCTCGTCCCCTGAAGCTCGTCCTCTGTGGTTTCGGCGTGGGCTGGTCCTGGGGCGCCGTGGCAGCGGAGTTCGGGCCACTCGTCGTGGCCCCGATTCAACCCTATCCGCACGCCTCATGACTTCAGCCGAAAAACTGCAGCTTCTCCAAGCCGACGTGGATCTCTTCGTCGGTGCGACCGAACAAACGCCCTTGGCCGGGCTGCCTCATTGGGGCTCCTTGGCGATTTTGCTTACTATCCACCATTGCGAAACACAGCACGGCTTGGTGGTGACCGGCGCGCAGGTCCGCGGCTGTCCGACGGTCGGTGACCTCCTTAAACTCATTCCTTAACGACAATGAAAAAACTCTTAATCGTAGGTGCCGGCGGCTTTGGCCGGGAACTGTACGTCTGGGCGAGCCAGCATCCCGATTGCGGTCGGGCCTGGGAACTCGCGGGCTTCCTCGACGATAATGCGCAGGCCCTCCAGCCGTTCGGCTCCTTCGCCCACGTCTGGCCGCTGACGGGTCACGTTGTTGACCCCAGTAAGCTCTACCTCTGCGGGTTGGGTCTGCCGCCGGTGAAGGAGAAGTTGCTGCAACCCTTGCTTGCCGCCGGCGCGAACTTCCCGGCCTTCATCCATCCGCGCGCCCTCGTGGGCGAGCGGGTGAAGTTGGGCCGTGGCGTCGTCCTTTGTCCCGGCGCCATCGCCAGCGCCGACATTACCTTGGGCGATTTCGTCATGCTCAACCTCCACGCGACGGTCGGACACGATGCCTCGGTCGGCGCGTGGTCGACGTTGAGCGCGCATTGCGATGTGACGGGTCGCGTCCAGGTCGCGGACCGCGTCTTCATGGGCAGCCGGGTTTCGATCATCCCGGGTCAGTCGGTCGGGAGCGGTGCCACGCTCGGTGCGGGCTCGGTCGTCATCAAGGACGTGCCCCCCGGCGTCACCGTGGTCGGCAACCCTGCACGCGTCCTCTAAATGCGTAAAGCCCTCCTCTATGTCGGGGCCAGCTGCCTCGTCTTCCTGCTCGGCCTCGTCGTGGCGGCGGAATACTTCTCCCACCGCGATAGACGTTTCACCGGTCAAGTCGTGGATGCCTTGCCGCGGAATGTGGCCGGCTGGACCCGCCGGGATATCCCCGTCGCCGACAGCAAGGCCGGGAACATGAACGTCCAAGGCATCCTGAATTTCAGCCAAGCCGCCCAGACGCTTTACGCCCGCGGCGAGACTTCCCTCTTGGTCTACGTCGCCTATTGGGAGCCGGGCAAGGTCTCGGTCGTCGACGCCGGTTCGCACAATCCCGATTCTTGCTGGGTGAACAACGGCTGCATCCGTACCGAGCGCAAATACGCCGTCGCGGCGCAAGTCGGCGGACGGGCAATGTTGCCTTATGAGTATGGCCAGTACCTCGTGCCTTCCGGTGGCCGCCAGAACGTGGCCTTCTGGCATCTCGTGAACGGCCAGCCTAATCGCTATGAAGAACAATCCGCTGGGTGGCGGGATGGCCTCGTGGGCCGGCTCGAGCGCCTCCCTTTGCTCTGGAAGGATATCCGGACCTACGGCCTGAACCAAAAAAGCGAACAGATGTTCATCCGCATCTCCTCCAACTTGCCGATCGAGCAGATCCTCGCCGACCCCTCCAATCGCGAACTACTCCAGGCGTTCCAGAGCCTCGGGATTTTTTCTGATCAAACCTGGAAATAACCACTCAGCATCCATGTCCCGCCTTTACCTTTCCCCCCCGGACGTCGGCAGCGCCGAGGTCGAGTTCGTGCTCGAAGCCTTCGAGTCCAACTGGGTCGCGCCCGTCGGCCCGCAGTTGGATGCGTTCGAGCGTGAGTTCGCCGAAGTCGTTGGGTCGCGCCACGCGGTGGCGGTCTCTTCCGGCACGGCCGCTTTGCACTTGGCGTTGCGCCTCGCCGGCGTCGGCCCGGGCGACGAAGTCCTGTGCTCGACGTTGACCTTCATCGCCTCGGCGGCTCCGATCACCTATCTCGGCGCCAAACCGGTGTTCATCGATTCGGAGACCCGGAGCTGGAACATGGATCCGGCCTTGGCCTGCGACGTGATCGAGCGCAAAGCGAAGGCGGGGCGGGCGCCCAAAGCCTTGGTCTTGGTGCACCTCTATGGTCAATCCGCCGACATCGCCCCCATCAAGGCCTGCTGTGAACGCCACGGCGTGAAGCTGATCGAGGACGCGGCCGAAGCCCTTGGCGCCAGTTATGGCGAAACCAGTCCGGGTTCGCACGGGCTCTTCGGGATTCATTCCTTTAACGGCAATAAGATCATCACGACCTCGGGCGGCGGCATGTTGGTCACCGACGATGCCGAGTTGGCGCGGCAGGCGCGCTTCCTTGCGACCCAAGCCCGCGACCCCGCCGCGCACTACCAGCACTCCACGATCGGTTACAACTATCGCCTCAGCAACATCAGCGCGGCGATCGGCCGAGGTCAGTTGCTCCGTTTGGCGGGTAAGGTGACTCGCCGCCGCGATCACTTCCGTGCCTACCAAAAAGCCTTCGCCGCTTGCCCGGGCATCACCATGCAGCCCGAAGCCACCTGGGGCCAATCCACGCACTGGCTCTCTTGTCTCACGGTTGATCCCGCGAAGGCGGGCGCCACCACGGATGAGGTTCGGTTGGCTTTGGAGAAGTTGGATATCGAAGCGCGGCCAATCTGGAAGCCCTTGCACCTGCAGCCGGTCTTCGCGGGGGCCGAATGCCATGGAGGGAAGGTGGCCGAAGGGCTTTTCGCGCAAGGCCTTTGCCTCCCGTCTGGCTCCGGGATGTCCGTTGAAGACCGCGATCGCGTGATCGCCGGCGTGAAGTCCGTCCTCCAGTAACGACCGCATGGCTTTCGCCCGCATCCTCCGTTCGAGCGCGCTCATGGGCGGAGCCTCGGTCCTGGTCTTGGTCGCGGCCTTCATTCGGACGAAGGCGATCGCGCTGATGGTGGGCCCGGCGGGCGTTGGCCTGGCGGGCATCTTGGTTACTTTCAACGGCCTCTTCGCCATGGCCGCAGGGTGGGGGCTGGCGACGGCGGGAGTGCGCACGGTGGCCGCGGCTGCGCCCGCAGATCAAGCCGCGAAGATGGCGGCGGTCCGCTGGCTCGGGTTTCGCCTCAGTTGGGGCGGCCTCTTGGCGGTGGCGGTGTTGTTTGCGCCGATCGGACTTTGGACCTTCCAGCCGAGCGACCGACATATCTTGGAGCTGGGGCTCGCGGGGCTGGCGGTCCCTCTGTTGGTCGCCGGCGGCATGTGGAGCGCCCTATTGCAGGCCCAAGGCCATCTGCGTGCCCTGGCCACGACCCAAGTCCTCTCGGCCTTTGCCGGGGTCCTCTTGGGCCTTCCGCTCGTCTACCTCTGCCACCAAGCCGGTCATTCACTCGTCGGCGTTACGCTGGGCATCCTCGTGGCGACCGGCGCCCCGGCCATTTTCATGTGGTGGGCGGCGCGTAAACATTGTCCGGCGGTTGCCGGGACGGTACCTGACCGTGCCCTCATCCGCGAACTGCTTCAGCTCGGCGGCGCCTTGATGGTCGTGGGCGTGCTCTCGCAACTGTCCGCCTACGTGGCGCGCTGGATTGTGTTGCGTGAGTTTGGGTTGGAGTCCGCCGGACATTATCAAGCCGCTTTGGCGATCGCGAGCAGCTTGCCCGGGTTCGTCTTCGCCGCGATGGCGACGGATTTCTTCCCGCGCGTCGCCGCCGCCAAGGATGAAGCCGAAGCCCGTTCGTTGGTCGAAAAGCAGATCCAAGCCGGCCTCCTCTTGGCGCTACCGTTGTTGGCGGCCTTGCTCACCATGGGCCGCGTCTGCATCCACTGGTTATACACTGCCGACCAATTCGAGCCGGCCATCCCCTTGCTGACGTGGATGGTCTGGGGGGTGTTCTTCCGCCTGGTTTCCTGGCCGATGGGCTTCTGGCTCCAGGCGCGCGGGTCCAATCGTACGGTCCTGGTCGTTGAACTGATTTCGAACCTGATTCTCGGACTCCTGCCCTGGGTTTTGATTGGGCCGCTCGGTTTGGTCGGCGCGGCCATCGCCTTCGCCGCCGGCTACGTCGCCTATGCGGTGTTGATGGCTCTGGTCATACGCTGGCGGACGGGGCACTGGATCGGGGCGCGAACCTGGGCTTGGGCGGGTGTGGCGGGGCTCGCTCTGGCTGCCGCGCAGTGGAGCGTGCAGTCCGCGGTGGGAGATTTCTGGGGTCTCATTCCCACGGGCATCCTTGGCCTCCTTTGTGCGGGCATCTACTACCGCACCATGCGTCGTGAAGCCCAACGCGCTACGCCCCAACCATGAGCATCGCTTTTTCTTGGCAGGGGCTGCCGCAATATGCGGCACGTCAGTTGCGTCCGGCCATCGCACAGCTTGGTCAGCCTTGCGCGGTCATCGGCACGCGCCCCGCCGTGCCGATTCAAGGTATGGAGGAGGCGCTCGGTCAGCCCATTCATTGGGTGGAGGGCACCCAGTTCGTCCGGTGGGCTGACTTTGGCTTGGCCGTGCCAAAGGTGTTCTTCCAGGCCGGGTGGTCTTGTCCGGCGTTCAACGCGCTCGGCGACGAAGTGCGGGCGGCGGGCGGGAAGGTCTGCCTGCTGATGGATAACGACTGGCGCGGCAATCTGCGTCAATGGTTCGGCGGGGGGTGGTTTCGCCTGACGCTGAAGCGGAAGTTCGCCGCCGTCTTGGTCCCGGGACGTTCCGGCCGTCGCTTGGCGCGATGGTATGGCTTTCCGGAGGCTGCCATCTTCGAAGGCCTGTATGGCGCCGACCCGTCCGTCTTCTACGATGGCCCGCCACTAGCCGCTCGCCCCAAGCGCATCTTGTTTGTCGGGCAGTATATTGAGCGGAAGGACTGCCTCGGTCTCGCCACCGCCTTCGCGTCGGTGGCCGACCAGCTCCCCGCGTGGGAACTGCACCTCTACGGGAGCGGACCGCTCCAGGATAAAATCCCCGCGCATCCCCGGATCCGCGTGCACGGCTTCGTTCAGCCGACGGAACTCGGCGGACTCTACCGTTCGGCCCGGATCTTCGCCTTGCCCAGCTTCAGTGAAGCTTGGGGCCTCGTCGTGCATGAAGCCGCCCTCTCGGGGTGCCAACTCTTGCTTTCGGCGGCCATTGGTTCGCGCCATGATTTCGCGGACCATAAGAATGCCGCGGAGTTTCCCGTCGGCAATCGCGCGGCGTTGGCCCAAGCCCTCTTGCAGTTGGTCTCGGCCGATGGTGACACCCTCGGTCGGGCCCAGGCGGAATCGCGCGCCCTCGCCGCCACCCATGGCCCCGCCGTCTTCGCCGACCGCGTGGCCACCATCGTCCGCAAACTTCCCTGATTTCGATGCGATACCTCGTCACCGGCGCCGCCGGCTTCCTCGGCTACCATTTGTCGGCCCGTTTGCTTCGCGACGGCCATCAAGTCGTCGGTCTGGATAATTTCCATTCGGGTACGGCGGCCAACATCCAAGCCTTATCGGCCCAAGCGGGCTTCCGCTTCGTGCGGCACGACGTGACCGTTCCTTACGACCACGCGGTCGACGTGGTTTGCAACCTCGCCTGCCCGGCCTCGCCGCCACATTACCAGAAGGATCCGATCTATACGGCGAAGATCGCCTTCCTTGGGACGTTGCATGCGTTGGAGAATGCCGAGCGGCATCAAGCGAAGCTTTTGCAGGCGTCCACTTCGGAGATCTATGGGGACCCGTTGGTTCACCCACAGCCGGAAGGCTACCTCGGCAACGTCAATTCGGTGGGCCCGCGCGCGTGCTATGATGAAGGAAAGCGTTTGGCGGAAACGCTGTGCGCCGATTTCCAGCGCTTGGGCCGGGTGGATGCCCGGATCGTCCGGATCTTTAACACCTACGGCCCCAATATGCGCCTCGACGATGGTCGGGTGGTCACGAACTTCTTGCTCCAGGCCCTGCGGGGTGAAGCCCTGACCGTTTATGGGGATGGGAGTCAGACGCGTTCGTTCTGCTATGTGGATGACTTGATCGAAGGGTTCGTGCGGGTGCTGGCGGCTCCGACCAACCTCGGTCCGGTGAATCTCGGCAACCCTTCGGAATTCACGATGCTGCAGCTGGCACAGGCCGTGCAGGCTGAAGTCGGTTCGACGGCCGCGATCCGGCACATGCCGCTCCCGGTCGATGATCCCAAGCAACGCTGCCCTGATATCACCAAGGCGCGCACCCATCTGCGGTGGCAGCCCAGCATCGAGCTGGCCGAAGGCCTCCGTCGCACGGCCGCCTATATCCGTCCCTTGAGCCAAGCCTAAATCCATGCATACTCTCCCAAGGAAAATTGTCTGCATCGGCGCCGGTTACGTCGGCGGACCGACCATGGCGGTCATCGCGGCCCGCTGCCCGGATGTACAAGTGACGGTGCTCGACCTTAATGCCGAGCGCATCGCTGCCTGGAATGGCGGGAGTCTGCCGGTCTTTGAGCCGGGCTTGCCCGAAATCATCCGTCAGGTCCGTGGCCGCAACCTGCATTTCATCCCGCAAGCCCAAGGGCTCGCGGCCTTGGCCGAAGCCGACGTCGTTTTCATTTCGGTGCAGACGCCGACCAAGACGTCCGGCGCGGGTGCCGGGAAGGCTTCGGACCTGCAGTATGTCGAAGCCTGCGCCCACCTCATCGCCCAGCATGCGCGTGGCCACACGATCGTGGTGGAGAAGTCGACCATGCCGGTGCGGGCGGCCGAACGCATCCAGCAGATCCTGTCCGCGAACCAAGCAGGTGGTACCTTTGCGGTCCTCTCCAACCCCGAGTTCCTCGCCGAGGGTACGGCCATCCGGGACCTCGAGCATCCGGACCGTGTGCTCATCGGCGGCGAAGACCCCGGCGCCGTCGCGGCGTTGAAGTCGATCTATGCCGCGTGGGTCGCTCCGGAAAAAATCCTGACAACGGGCCTGTGGTCCGCGGAGTTATCCAAGTTGGCGGCAAACGCCTTCTTGGCGCAGCGCATTTCCTCCATCAATTCCCTCTCGGCGCTCTGCGAGCAGACCGGCGCGGAAGTGGCGGAGGTCGCCGCGGTGGTCGGGACGGATTCGCGGATTGGGCCGAAGTTCCTGCAGGCTTCGGTCGGCTTCGGTGGCTCCTGTTTCCAGAAAGACCTACTTTCGCTCATCTACCTGTGCGAGCATCACGGCCTCCCGGAAGTCGCCGCTTATTGGCAGGGCGTCGTCGATATCAACGAGTGGCAGAAGCACCGCTTCGCCGCGGTCGTCCAGCAGGCCGCAGCCAACCGACGCGTGGCCGTCCTGGGACTGGCGTTCAAGAAAGACACCAATGATTTCCGTGAATCGGCCGCGCTGGCCGTGTGTCGTCGGTTGTTGCAGGCTGGCCTGGAGGTCGTCGCTTATGACCCGCGGGTGGATGGGACGCGCTTTGCGGCCGAGCTCGGTAACCCCAGCCATTTCTCCCTGGCGTCCACTGTCGCCCAAGCCTTGGCGGGCGCGGGCGCGGTCGCCCTCCTCACCGAGTGGGACGAGTTTCGGTCGATCGCGTGGGCTTCGGCGAAACTCAGCCCAGGGGCGGTCGTTTGCGACGGCCGCAATGTGGTCGACCGCGCAGCGGTCCGACAGGCGGGCTACGGCCTACGTGTCATCGGTTCAGCCGCCCCTTAGCCGACCACTGAGGTCGTTTTCCGAGCCGCACCCTGTGCGGCTTTTTTGTGCCCAAAGACCCCGTCACTTTCCATCGCCCAGGAACTCTTCCATCGTGGCGGCGTGCTGGGAGTTCACGTTCCGTCGCCCAAAGACCACGAAGAAGGTCTTCACGACGATGCGGAGGTCCAGCCAGAGGCTCTGGTTTTGGACATACCAAACATCGAGGGCGAATTTCTCGTCCCACGTCAGGGCGTTGCGACCATTGACCTGCGCCCAGCCCGTGACCCCTGGCTTCACGAGCATGCGTTGGGCCTGGAAGGCATTGTAGCGCGGCAGGTAGCGCATGAGCAAGGGGCGCGGGCCAACCACGCTCATGTCGCCCAGCAGCACGTTCCACATCTGCGGGAACTCATCGAGCGTTGTCGAGCGGAGGAACTTCCCGAAGGCCGTGAGCCGAACCTCGTCGGGCAGCGGTTGACCTTGGGCGTCGACCCCGTCCGTCATCGTCCGGAATTTCACGACCTTGAAGGGCTTCCCGTGCCGACCGGGACGCTCTTGCAGGAACAGGATGGGCGAACCGAGTTTGAGCCGAACCAGGAGCGCCACCAGCGCGAGGAGTGGGCTGAAGAAGATCAGCCAGCCCAAGGAGAAGAAGATGTCGAAGATGCGTTTAACCATGCTTAGCGGCGCGGGGTCAGGACCGCGGTTTCAAGGGACATTAGCTGAACGCCGTTTTCGAAGACGATGGCAAACTCCACCTCGGTCGCGCCCTTGGGCGCCGGCAAGATGAGGCAGCCCGACGTGGGGGTGCAACGGACCGTGCGGGTCAGGGGCTTGCTGCCGCCCTTGAAGGTCATCGTCAGCCGTACGTCCTGAGCGCTGCCCGTCGCGCCCAATTTCACGGCGAGTTGCACGAAGCGGCCTTCCGCGATCGGCTGGGTGCGCGTCAGCCTGCCCGCATCGCGCGTGACTTTGAGGAGTCCGTCGCCTGCGGCGACCACGCTGAACTGTTGGTTGGCGCGGCGGAACTGCCATGCTTCCAGCAGGGCTTCGGTCGTGGCCGGACGCGAGGTTACCTCGGCCTCGGCGGAATGTTGTAGCCAAAAAGAGTGCAACGCGCTGAGGCCAGTTTGGTCAGTGAGGGTCAGCGCCGCCAACTCGGCGCGGAGCTCGGGGTAGGTGAAGGCGGTCGCGCAGAACTCAGGCCGGGGGTCGGTGGGGATGAATTCCAGCCAGTGAACCGGTAAGCCGTAGGCGCCCCAGGCGAGGTTGAAGCGTTGCTGCTGCAATTGGTAATCGGCCTCGACTTGGATGAGCCGTTCGAGGCAGGCAAGGGCCTTGGCGCTCGTTTGGGCCGAAGCCGAACGGGCGGCGTGGACTTGCCGAAACTTCGTAGACAATACCCAGGCGTCCACAAACTGCTGAAGACGCCAAAGTTGGTTCTCCTGCCTAACACCCGGCTTGGTTTCGGCGGCGAGGGCGGCCTGAGCCTGGGCGAGGCAGGCGCTGATCTGGGCCATTTCACCGTCGGCGAGAACTTCCGCCGAACCTTCGGTGCGGAAGTGCCGGATCCACTGCTTGGCGCCACCAAGTTGCGCGTCGCGCGTCCAAGCGGCTTCGATGATGCGATAAGCCTCGCGCATCGGTTTGGCTGCCGAGCCATAGGCCGCTTCAAACCAGCGCATGAGCAGCGCTTCGGGATCTTGGTTTGGTTGCTCCAGTAGCTTGGCGCCGAGCCAGGCCTTCGGGGCGTCGAAGCCCCATAGTGGAGCAAGCTCTGCGTACCAACCTTTCACCCCGGTTTCATGGGCGATGCGGATGGACTTGGCCTGCGCGGTGAAGTGGGCCCGCGGGCAGGTGTAGTCGACGCCATACCAATAATCGTAGGCCCCGACTCGGCGAGCACCGGATTGCACCCAAGCCTTAAGGTTGGCGGCTTCTTGCGCGGCGAACGTTGGATCCGCGTACCCGATGCGGTCCGCGCAGACCCAGGGAAAGATGGCCGGGGCGACCTTGACCGTCGGGGCCCGCAACGTCTGCAGGTAAGCCAGGGTACCGATGGCGTGGCGGTCGCCGCGCAGATCGCCCGTCGGTTCCCAGAACGACTTCGCCACTTCGTTCAAATAGCGAACCACGTAATCGGTGCGCACCGGACGTTCCCGATACCAACCTTCGGAAGGCACCGTGTCATCGAAGGTTAGGGAATCATTCACGCCGAGCGGCACGCAAAAGTCCTCGGGCCGCTGATGGAACCAGGCGCGGGCATGTCGGGCGCCGATTTCCGGGGCGCGTGGGTGGGTCAGGTTGGGGTTGGCGTCATAGCCGTTGCCCTTGGGGGCCTGCCGTACGCCGTCCACGGAGGCGAAGAGCGTCGGGTCTTGGGCGAACTCCTTCTTCCCGAACGCCGCGTATAAGCCATGCGAGAAGCTGGGGGCTCGGCCATACCCGACGCTGAAGGCCCATTCATGGCTCAGTTCATTGCGAAGCCCGCCGATTTCGCGCCAAGCGAAGGCCGGCCGGAAATCATCGTCGGCGGGTGCCGCGATGCGGCCGAGCATGGCCCAATCCGCGCCACGGGGGCCGGGGAAGGCGAAGAAAACCCCGAGCGTCCGTTCGCAGAAACGCCCGACGGCGATGCGGGTCGCCCCGGGGCTGTTGCCGACCAAAAAAACCGAACCATTGCGCGTCCGACATAGGGCCGCATCCCCTTCGCTGGCCGTTGGTCGGACCCCGGCAGTCTGGGCGGCCCGGGTGTTGCCGACGTAGAGGCCGGCGGTCGCGCCGTTCGCGGGTGCGGACTCTTCGGTCAGCTCCGGTTTTTTCCCGGTCACGCGTTCACACCAATCCACCAACGAGTGTGCGGCATACCATTCATCGGGCTCCGGGTTGGCCGGCATGATCACGCGAACATTCCAGCAGCCACGCTCGAACAGGGCATCGCTCGCCATCAAGTGGCAGCAAGCGAGCAGGCAGAGAATACGGCCGAGCAGGGGCATGGCTTCGATTAAAGGCCGCGGGCCGCACCCTGCAAAGGGTGATTTGACGCTTTGCATCATTTTGCCTCCTGCTACCTTTTGCCCATGTCCCTCAGCCGTCGAGACACCCTGCGCCTCTTGTTGGCGACCGCTACCTTGGCGCCGCTGTCGGGTTGGGCGCAGGATAAGCTGGCCCGGCGGTCGCCCAAAAAAGGGTGGGCCGGTAACCGGCCGGAATCGGCCAAGCAGTTCGGTTGCACGTGGTGGTATGCTTGGGGCGGCTCCGGCAAAGGCACCGAGGGCTATGAATTCGTCCCGATGGTTAAAGGCAATCGACAGCCTGTCGGTTCGTCGGAACTGAGCCAAGTCAACGATCCAGCCGCGAAGTGTCTCTTGGGTTTCAACGAGCCCGAGCGCGCTTCGCAGGGCAACCTCACGGTGGCGCAGGCCATCGAGGCTTGGCCCCTGTTGGTGCGGTTCGCCGAAGAGAAGAAGCTCCGGCTGGGCTCACCGTGCGTCTCCTCGGATGGCGGTGGTGGCGCGTGGATGCGCGAGTTCATGGAGCAAGCCCAGCGCAAGAAACTGAAGATCGATTTCGTCACGGCCCATTGGTACCGAAGCGCCGATGCCGGCGCCTTCGAGGATTGGTTGAAGGAACTCAACGCCAACTACCGCCGCCCCGTTTGGGTCACCGAGTTCAACGCCATGTACACCGGCGCGGATGAAGCCGGCCACGTGCAATTCCTGAAGGGCGCCTTGCGGGCCTTGGAGCGGCAACGTTTCGTTGAGCGCTATGCTTATTTCAATGCCGGCACCGGAAAGGCGGCCTTATTGAAGGACGGTGAACTCACCAAGTTGGGCGAAGTTTACCGTGCGGCGGGCGACTAGACCGACTTTTTCCTGCCGAGCGCGCGAAGCACCGGATCCCCTTTGAGCGGGAGGTCGATGGGGACGCCCCCGCTTTGGGCGGACGCGTAGAGCGCGAGGATGAGTTCGACCGCCTTGCGGCCTTCGGCACCGTCCACGGAGGGACGGCCGTTTGCCCGGATGGCGGCGATGGCGTCTTCCAAGTTCAGGCGATGCCAGGCGTGACCGATGGCCTTGGGGTCATTGGCGCCCGCGCCGGCGCCTTCCGTGGCGGCGGCGAGGTGTTGGGCATCGGCCGCGTGGGGCGTCGCAAATTCAAAAGCCGTCAGCTTGTCGTCGCGGAGCACGGCCGAGCCTGTCGTACCATGGATGCGGATTTCGGCCGGGAAGCCGGTGCCCGACCAGCAAGCCGTCGAGCCGGCGATCGTCGCGCGGGCGCCGTTGGTGAATTCGATCCACCCCGTGGCGATGTCTTCGACTTCGATGCCTTCATGGGCGACGAGACCCGCGGTCGCCGAGACGCGCTTCACCGGACCGAGGAACCAGAGCAACAAGTCGATCGTATGGATGCCTTGGTTCATGAGCGCGCCGCCGCCATCGAGCGCGAACGTGCCGCGCCAAGCAGCCGAGTCGTAGTAGGCCTGCGTACGCCACCAAGGGATGAGCGCCCCCGCCAAGGTGACTTGACCGAAGCGACCAGCGACGATGGCGGACTTCAAGGCCTGGGAGCCCGCGCCAAAGCGGCGGGGGAGGATGCCGGCGAGCACGACGCCCGCTTGGGCGCAGGCCGCCGTCAGGGCATCGCAACGAGCCAAGGTGACCTCGAGCGGCTTCTCGACGACCACATGTTTTCCGGCGCGGGCGCAGGCCAGGGCGGGCGCGAGGTGGTCGCCGCTGGGCGTGCAGAGGCAGACCACGTCCACGTCGGGATGCGCGAGCAAGGCTTCGGGGGTCGCGCACGCGGTCGCGCCGTATTGGCGGGCAAACGTTTCCGCCTTGGCGGGACTGCGGTTATAGGCGGCGACGACTTTGACGCCCGGGATTTCGGCGAGCGCCTTCGCGTGGAACTCGGCGATCATGCCGGTTCCCCAGATACCGAAACCGAGGGGCTTTGCGCTCATGACCGCACCCTAGCGGAAACGCTCGGGGCAGGGGAAGGCTGAAACCAGCTTCAGCTTTCCAGGTGGGTGAAGACGCCTGGCTGAGCGCGGAGTGCTCGGGCGTGCCGACGGGCCATGATTTTAGACTTAAGGCGGTTCCAGAGATAACGGGAAGTGGTCGCTAGCCAACGAGTCCGGTTGGTGAAGCGATTATCCGCCGCATGCCATAAGCGGCGCTTTTCCGCCCAGAGTTCCTTGGTGTGGTTCGGGAGGGCTTGTTCGGTGAGGAACGTACTCAGCATGGCTCCGACCTGTTGATTGGCGTGGAGCCGGTCGACCTCCTGTTTGAGCATGCGTTGGTGCAGTTCCACGCACTGTTCCGGCGTCAGTTTGGCTTCCTTGGCGTGGATGCAGAAGGTGGAGCCGCGCTGGGGCGTCAGCGCGAGACGGGTCTCGTGGCCGTAACGCATGATCCAAGCGGTATCGCCGACGACCCCATATTCGGTGGGGAAGGGGCGGGCTCGGAGGTGGGTGCCGCGGTAGAGGTTGGAGGCGGAGCTGCCGAGGATGGCTTGAGGGCAGAACTCAAACGCCAACATTTGCGTGGCCACCGGGTGCATCGCGAACGGCTCGCCGTGGCCGAAGGCCGCCAGCAATTTAGCCGGGGGCCAACCGAGGTCGCGGTGGGGTTGCTCGTCTTCATGGGCGAAGTCCGGAGGGCTGACCACCACATCAGCCGAGAGCGCTTCTCCCACCGTACGTAAGTGCAGGAGTTGTTCGCGAGTGATCAGGTCCCCGGCTGTACTGACGTAGACCCAGTCACCTGTCGTGGCGGCGATGCCCTCATTCCAAGACTGGTACAGGCCGCGGTCGCGTTCGATGATGCGGAGGCGCGGGTGGCGCAGTTCGGCACGAATCAGTTCGAGGGTGCCGTCGGTCGAACGGCTATCGACGACGATGACTTCGTCGATCAAATCGAGCCAAGTCTGCATCCTACGGAGATGCGTCAGGAGCAAGTGCTTGCAGTTGTAGGTCGGTACAACCACGCCGATGGTCGGTTCAATCGACATATCTGCGGGGATTAAACAAATCTTAGCCATGCGTGCATGCAATGACTTTGTTATAGGGGGTTTCCGACCTTTTCGTCCGTTTCAGGTTGAACCGCGGTTTCCTGTAAATAGGGTTAATCAAAATGCGAATCGGCATCACAGGGGGGCGTGGCACGCTGGGGAAAATCCTCCAGGGTCAGTTACTTGCCGATGGGGTAGCCTTCGACTGTTTCGCGGGTGATATCTGTCGGCCGGAAGAACTGCGCGCTTGGCTTCTGTCGGGAGGCTTCGACGCCATTGTCCATTTCGCCGCGCTGGTGCCGACGCAGTCGGTCCAGGCCAACCCCGCCCGTGCTTTTCAGGTCAACGTCGGTGGAACGGCCAATTTGCTCGCTGAGTTGGGGGCCTTGGAGAAGAAGCCTTGGTTCTTCTACGCGAGCAGCAGTCATGTGTATCAACCGCAGTCGGCCCCGATTGCGGAGACGGCCCCGGTGGCACCGATCAATCCGTACGGTCTCTCGAAGCGGCTGGGCGAGCAGGTCGTCGAGGCCTCGGCCACCGCCGCCGGGGTGCCCTATTGTATCGGTCGCATCTTCAGCTTCTACCACCCTACGCAGACGGGGTCCTTCCTGTACCCGTCCTTGCAGCGACGGTTCGCCACCGAGGATTTGGCCCGGCCTTTCCGGCTCTTCGGCGCGGAGGACGTCCGGGACCTCTCCTTGGCTGACGACATCGTCGCCCACGTCCGGGCGCTGATGGGCAAGCAGGCCACCGGTCTGGTGAACATCGGCTCCGGGCGTGGCACCAAAATCAGCGATTTCGTGCAATCCTTGGCCCCTCGGCGGCTGGAGATTATCAACGCCTCCGAAGGTAGCCCCACGTCCTTGGTTGCCGACACCGCCCGCCTCCGTCAACTTCTCGGGGCATGACCCCTCCGCAGGTCTCCATCGTCATCCCGACCTTCAACCGCTCCGGCATGCTGCGGCGGTGCATCGACTCGGCCTTGGCGCAGACCTTCCCTTGTGAAATCGTCGTCTGCGATCACGGCAGCACCGACGACACGCCGGCGGTCGCCCGTTCCTACGGCGACCGGATCCGTTACGTCCGCCGCGATCAGGATTCCGGCGTGCACTTCGCCTGGTTGGATGGGGTTGTTTCCGCGCGGGGGGGATTCGTTCACATCAATTATGACGACGACCTGATCGCCCCGACCTTCATCGAGAAGTGCATGGCGCTCATGGGGCCGGACGTGGCGTTCTGCCTTTCTTCCGCGGAGGTCCGTGACGACGCCACGCAGCAACCGCTTTCTTACCTCTTTACGAGCCTCGGTCCAACGGGCGTCTACCCCGTTCGTCGTTTCATGTCCCACCAGATCAAGGGCCTGGTCTCACCGGGTGCCACGCTGATCCGCCGGAAGGACATCCTTAACCATCTGTTGGTCGGGCGTGTGCCGTTCACGTCTTTTGAGTATCGCGGGGTTGGCCCGGACTGGCTGATGACCGCCATGACGACGCTCGACTATCCGAAGTTTGGTTACGTCGACGAGCCCTTGGCGGTCTTCTCCGCGCACGAAGGATCCATCACCATCGACGCGCACAAGGACGCCGCCCGAAAGAAGGCCCTCTACCGTGCCTACCAGGAATCCCGGCTCTACTACACCATTGCCTGGCTCGTGAAGACCTTCCGGCTCGACTTGCCCGCCCGCGCTTTGCTTTTCTGCATGCGCGTAAAGGCCAAGGTCCTCAACGGCATTTACCGGCTATTCCATCCTAAGCGTCCCCTGATTTCCCATGACTAAGCGAACCATCAAGCTGGCCGACAACACCATCTCCGAGGAGGAGATTCGCTCCCTCGCCGGCTGGCTTCAGGAAGGTAAGCAGTTGACCAAGGGCCCGCTGACGCGGGAGTTCGAAGCCGAGTTCGCCGCCTACACGGGCACGAAGTACAGCATCATGGTGAACAGTGGTTCGTCGGCGAACCTGCTCATGGCCTACAGCCTCCTCGAGGCCGGCTACCTCCGGAACAAGAAGGTCATCGTGCCGGCCGTTTCCTGGATCACGACGCTCTCGCCGTTCGTGCAGATGGACTTCGAGTGCTTCCTCTGCGACTCCGATGCGAACGATCTGGGCGTGGACCTCAACCACCTCGAAGCCCTGCTCAAGAAGGAGCGCCCGGCGCTCCTCATCCTCGTCCATATCCTCGGTCACCCGAACCAGATGGACGCCATCCATCGCTTGTGCGATCAATATGGCTGTCTCGTCATTGAAGACGCCTGCGAGGCGTTGGGCTCCGAATACAAGGGCAAGAAGACCGGCGCCCTATCTTTGGCCGGTTCGTTCTCGTTCTACTACGGCCACCACATCTCCAGCATCGAAGGCGGCGCGATCACCCTCAGCGACGACAAGCTCTACAGCGTGATGCTCTCCATCCGCTCGCACGGGTGGTCGCGCGATGTGCCTGAAGCCGACCGCCAAGCCTGGAAGCAGGCGTACCAGATCGACGACTTCCGCGAGTTCTACAGCTTCTACTACGCCGGCTACAACCTGCGCTCGACCGACCTGAACGCCTACCTTGGCCGCCTGCAGCTGAAGCGCCTGCCGGAAATCGCCAAGGTCCGCGCCCGCAACTTCGAGCTCTACCGCCAGGCCCTCCCGGAGTTCTTCGCGCAGCACAGCCCCGATAGCTTCGTCTCCAGTTTCTCTTTCGGGACGTTTGCGGCCAACCGTCTCGAGTTGTCCAAGCATTTGCTGGCCCAAGGCATCGAGTGCCGTCCTTTGGTCTGCGGTTCGATGGGCCGGCAGCCGTTCTGGATCAAGAAGTTCGGCGTGACGCATCTCCCCGTCGCCGACAAGGTCCATGATTACGGGCTCTACCTGCCGAATCACGCCAACATCACGCCGGAAGATATCGCCTACGTGGCGAAGCACTTCCGCGAGGTGGCGAAGCCTATCTGAGGCGGCCTAACGCCAGCCGGCCTTCCAGAGGAGTCCGTCTAATTTCGTGCCGAGGCTGGAGAGGTGTCGGCCCAAGCCAGTCCCGCGCACATGATCACGAAGGCCGCGATCGCGGTACACGCGGGGACGTTCGACCCAAGCCGTCGACAGGAACCGCTGCCAAGCCTGCAGGTGTTCCTGCGGGTTGAACCAGCTCGGCGGGGTATTGTCGTTGAACCAGGGTTCGCGGAGGTACTGCAGGTACAGCGTATCGTCCGCGTCGACGGCGAGGACGTGGTCGATGGCGGCAGCAAAGCTCGGGAAGCGAGCCACGTCGATGAAGCTGCGGGGATTGAAGTCGCAGGCGACCTCGGGATTGCCCCAGTAAATCGGGATGCTGCCAGCGAGCATCGGTTCGACCAGTTTTTCGGTCGTGTAGCCCGCCGAAGCCGAGTTCTCGAAGGCCAACGTGAACTTGTAGTCGCGGATGAAGGCCAACTTATCGGCGATGGGTCGGCCGAGGTTGTTGAAATGCCGACCGCCCGAATCGACGTGGCGGCGACGATGGAGCTCACGGAAGAAGCGATTGCGCTCGGGGCAGCGCGGGTTGGAGACGACGAAGTTGGCGAACTTCGTCTTGGCGCGCAGCGCATCGGCGGCATCAAAGGTTGCCGGCTTCACCAGCCGCTGCACGTCGTCGACGTAGAACACATACTGCGGGAGACGGAAATGCCGTGGGTCGTCGGGGAGATGGCAGAACGTGATCGCGTGATCGCAGGCATCGAAGTCCGGCAAGACGTTCTCCGAGGTGTAGAAGACCTTGCGGCCACGGAACGTGCGGTGCGCCTCGCCGAAGGTGGAGTAGACCAGGACCTCGGCTTGCGCCATCGGCACGACCTGCACGTCCCACTCCCGGGCGAGCAGGCGGGTGAAGACGTTGTCCTGTGGATTGAACGACGCCATCCGGTCGCGGTCATTGCGGCCGAAGATGAAGTCGCTAAAGGCGATTCGAAGCGCGGGCTTCATGGCGGGCGGTCGCTTAGGTGCGCGGGCCGTACTTGCGCTGGGGTGGTTGGGTCGGCGGCAGCGGGTCGATCTGCACTCCGGCGAGGGCCGGGTGCTTGGCGAGCTGCCCGTAGATGACCGGGTCAAAGCGCGTCGTCATCCCGCGCGCGGCTTCGGCGATGAGGACCCGGCCGTCGGCCTGCAGGATGCCTACCTGGACGAGCGTGCTGCCATCCACGCGGCGGGTGTGGGCGACGAGCTTCTCCATGAAGTCGCCGGCTTCGGGGCCGGGACGCAACGCGAAGAGGATGCGCTTGATCATCGCCGGAGCGTTCCGCAGCGGTTGGACGGCATGGGCGCTGATGGACCACTCGCTCCGCTCTTCGCGGTAGGATAGGCGGGCGTCGACGATGACGTGCGCCCCATCCATCAGCAGCGGGAGGTCGCCGTCCTTGAGGACGGAGACGGCGTCATAGGCGTCGGTGAAGATGGTGACGGGGATGCTGACCGAGCGGGTCGCGACATGGAACAGGGCCCAGGGGCGATTATCCTTCTTGGAGATCTTCTTCTCGAGGCCGCCGACGATGCCGCAGAGGCGGACGATGTGACGCTCCTTCTGGTCGAGGGTGATGCGGTCAAGCGGGGTGCTGAAGTTGGCGATGGCCTCATCGAGTCCGAAGTAGTCCGCCAACGGGTGTCCGCTCAGGTAGAAGCCGAGGAGCTGCTTCTCGTTGTTCAGCATCTCCAACTTCGGCATCTTGTCCGACTTCCGCAGGATGAGGTCGGCGGTGTTCATGGAGCCGCTATCCTCGGAGCCCAGCATGTCGAAGAGGCTGCCTTGGCCGCTGGCGCGTTCCTTGCGTTCGGAGGAGAAGTGTCGGCGGACCGATTCGATCGAGTCGACCAGGTGGCGGCGGTCCTCGCCGGTGAAGTCGAAGCCGCCGGCGCGCGCCAAGGCCTCGATCGAACGGGCGTTGAGGGCTTGGTCGCCCATGCGGCTGATGAAGTCGGAGAAGTCCTTGAAGGGGCCGTTGGCCTCGCGCTCCGCAACGATGGCCCGGGCGGCGCCTTCACCGACGCCCTTGATGGCGCCCAGGCCGAAGCGGATGGCGTTGTCCTTGATGACCGGGGTGAAGTCGGTGTCCGATTGGTTCACGTCCGGGCCGAGCATCTTCATGCCCAAGGCTTCGACCTCCGCCACGAACTCCGCCAGCTTGTCGGCGTTGCCTTGTTCGGACGTCAACACGGCCGACATGAACTCGACCGGGTAGTTGGCCTTCAGGTAGGCAGTCTGGTACGACAGGATGGCGTAGGCCGCCGAGTGCGACTTGTTGAAGCCGTATTCCGCGAACTTCTCCAGGGTCGCGAAGATCTCCTCCGCCTTCTTCTTCTCGATGTTGTTCGTGGCCTTGGCGCCCGCGACGAAGATGTCGCGCTGCTTCTCCATCTCCTCGCGGATCTTCTTGCCCATCGCGCGGCGGAGCATGTCGGCGCCGCCGAGGGTGTAGCCGGCGACCACGCGGGCGGCTTCCATCACCTGTTCCTGGTAGACCAGGATGCCGTAGGTTTCCTTGGCGACCTTCTCCAGCAGCGGGTGGGCGTACTTGACGTAGTTGGGGTCCTTCTTGCCCTTGATGTAGTCCGGGATGAACTGCATCGGGCCGGGGCGGTAGAGCGCGATGAGCGCGACGATCTCGTCGATCGCCGAGATGTTGAACTGCCGGCAGAGCGACTGCATGCCACCGGATTCGAGCTGGAACACGCCGACCGTCTTGGCGTCGTTGAGCAGCGCGAACGTCTTGGCGTCCTCGAACCCGACCTTCTCGATGTTGAACTTCGGCAGTTTGCGGTGCTTGCGGACGAGCTTCTGGGCATCGTCGATCACGGTCAGCGTCTTTAGCCCCAGGAAGTCCATCTTCAGCAGGCCCAGCTTCTCGACGGGGTCCTTGGCGTACTGGGTCGTCAGGTCGCCGTCCTGCATCGTGACGGGGATGATGTCCGTCAACGGCCGGTCGGCGATGATCATGCCGCACGCATGCTTGCCGCTGTTGCGCACCATGCCTTCGATCACGCGGCCGGTCTCGATGATGCTGGCGGCTGTGGGATTGCTGCCGACCTCGGCCCGCAGTTCATTGGACTTCTTGAGCGCGTCCTCGAGCGAGATGTTGATGTCGTCGGGGACCAGCTTGGCCAGGCGGTTGGTTTCGATGAAGGGCAGGTCGCGGATGCGGGCGAGGTCGCGGACCACCATCTTGGCGCCGAAGGTGCCGAACGTGATGATGTTGGCGACGCGGTCGGCGCCGTACTTCCGGCGCACGTAGTCGACGACCTCGTCGCGGCGGCGCATGCAGAAGTCGATATCGAAGTCGGGCGCGGAGACGCGTTCGGGGTTGAGGAAGCGCTCGAAGAGGAGGCCGAAGCGGATCGGGTCGATGTCGGTGATCTTCAGGCAGTACGCGACGATGGAACCGGCGCCTGAGCCGCGGCCCGGGCCGACCGGGATGTCTTGGCGCCGTGCCCAGTCGATGAAGTCCCAGACGATGAGGAAGTAGTCGACGAAACCCGTGCCGGCGATGACGCCCAACTCGTAGTCGACGCGGCGGCACAGCTCGGCGGGGCTGGTCCGTCCCGGGCCGGGAATCTTTTCGTCGGCCTGCGCCTTCGGGTCATCGTAGTCGACGCCATAGCGTTCCTTGAGGCCGAGTTTGACGACTTCGAGGAGGTATGAGCCGTTGGCGCGCATCCCTTGGCGGGTGTCTTCCGCGATGGTGAAATCGCCCTTCTTGCCGGCGGCCACCAGCAGGCCGTTCTTGAGCTTCTCGTAGCCGTCCAAGATCGCATCCGTCTTCTTCTCGACCTTGGGCTTCACGCCTTCGGAGAAGATGTAGACCGGGTAATGGTTCTTGCCGACGGGCAGCTGCACATCGCACATCTCGGCGATGTCGACGGTGTTCGTGATGGCCTGGGGGACCTCGGCGAAGACGCGGCGCATCTCCGCCTCGGTCTTCAGGTAGAATTCCTGCGCCGTATACTTCATGCGCCGCTCATCCGCGAGGCGGGCGCCGGTCTGGATGCACAGCATCGCGTCGTGCGCGACGTTGTCGGAGGCGTCGACGTAGTGGACGTCGTTGGTGGCGACGACGCGGAGGTTGAATTCGGTGGCGAGCTTAAGGAGGTCGGCGATGATGCGCTTCTGCTCCTCGAGGCCATGGTCCATGAGCTCGATGATGAAGTTCTCGCGGCCGAAGATTTCGACGAAGCGACCGCACGCCTGGCGCGCGGCTTCGTAGTCGCCCTTCAGCAGGTGCTGCGGGATGACGCCTTGGAGGCAACCGCTGAAGCCGATGAGCCCGTCCGCATGCTTGGCGAGTTGGGTGATGTCGGTGCGTGGCTTATAGTGGAGCCCGCGGACGTGCGCGTCGGAGACGAGCTTGGTGAGGTTCTGGTAGCCTTTGAAGTTCCGCGCCAGCACGCCCATGTGGTAGTACTTGTGCTCGCGGCGATCCGGCTTGTCGGTGAGGGCGTGGTCCCAGACGAGGTAGAGCTCGCAGCCGAGCAAGGGCTTGAGCTTCACGTCGCCCTTGGAGCGCTGCTTGGCTTCGTTCCAGAAATCGAACAGCCCGAAGAGATTGCCGTGGTCGGTGATCGCCACCGCGCGCATGTTCATGTCGCACGCGCGTTCCATCAGGCGGTCGATGCGCGAGCAGCCATCGAGCATGCTGTAGTCGGTGTGCACGTGGAGGTGCACGAAGTCGCGACTGATGGATTCCGGGTCGGCCATGCGTGGACCCCGATAATAGGTCGCGGGGTCAGGGCAGGGGAAGGGGATAATCGGCCGGTTATGCGCCGACTTGTCCACAGGCCCGCCGGGGCGGTCGCAAGGGCGGCTTTACTTGACCTTCACGAACGTCCGCTTGCCGGCCTGGATGACGAGCTCACCGCTGGGTTGGGCGACCTTGAGCGCCGGGTCGGAGACCTTTTCGTCCCCGATCTTCACGGCCCCGCCTTCGATGAGGCGGCGGATTTCCTTTTTCGACGGAAAGAGGTTGGTGGCGGCCAAGAGGTCGACGATCCCGGCTTCGGTGGCGCCGCCGGATAGGGCGGCCCAAGCGAACTCGGGCATGTCCGAACGGACGCCGCCCTTGGAGAACACGTTCTCGAATTCGGCGCGTTCCTTCGCCCCCGCACCCTCGCCGTGGAACTTGTCCGTGAGGCGCGTGGCGAGTTGTTTCTTCATCTCCATCGGGTGCTGCGCCTGCAGGCCGCGGATCTCGTCTTCGCTGAGTTCGAGCAGGAGGCGGTAGTAGACCCACATCGTGGCGTCGGGCACGGACATCACCTTGCCGAAGATGTCCTTCGGGTTATGGTTGAAGGAGATGTAGTTGCCGAGGCTCTTGGACATCTTCTTCTCGCCGTCGAGGCCGACGAGCAGGGGCATGCCGAGCACGGCCTGGGGGGCTTGGCCTGCTTGTTCCTGGAGGTCGCGGCCGACCATCATGTTGAAAAGCTGATCGCTACCGCCGATTTCGAGGTCGGCCTTGAGCATGACGGAGTCATGGCCTTGCAGGAGCGGGTAGAGGAACTCGACGATCGAGATGGGGGTCTTGCTGTCGTAGCGCTTGGCGAAGTCATCGCGCACCAGCATCTGGGCCACGGTCATCTGGCGGCTGAGCTGCAAGGCATCCAAGAACGTCATCTTCCCGAACCACTCGCTGTTGCGGCGGATTTCGGTCTTCTTCGGGTCGAGGATGCGGTAGGCCTGTTCGAGGTAGGTCTTGGCGTTGAATTCGATTTCGGCCTCCGTGAGCACCGGGCGCGTATCGGAACGGCCGGTCGGGTCGCCGATGCGCGTGGTGTAATCGCCGATGATCAGGACGGCCTGGTGGCCGAGGTCCTGGAATTGGCGGAGCTTGTTGAGCACCACCATGTGGCCGAAGGTCAGGTCCGGGCGGGTGGGGTCGACGCCGAGCTTCACGCGCAGGGTCTTCCCGGCCTCAAGGCGCTTGAGGATATCTTCGCCACCGATGAATTTCTCGGTGCGGGCCTTCATGGCCGTCAACTGTTCCGCGGGCGACATGGGTCTAATGTTTCCGAAGCCCGCCCTGGGGGAAGTCAAAAAGCACCAAAGCGTCGGCTAAGTCTGGGTGTGCCTTGCCCTTCGGCCTTAAAACGCCCTAATGGGGCCATGGATCTCGTCCGCGAACTCATCGAATACGTCAAGCACCCGAGCGTCTCGACCGACCCCGCCTTCAAGGTCGGGATGACGGGCGCCCGCGAGCACATCTGCGGCTTGCTGAAGCAGGCCGGCCTGGAGATCGAGGTCGTCCCGACGCCGCTCCACCCGATCGTCTTGGCCCGTCGCCGTGGTCCGGCCGAATGGCCCCATATCGTGCTCTACGGCCACTACGATGTTCAGCCCGCCGACCCCTTGAACCTTTGGACTACGCCCGCCTTCGAGCCCGTCGTGCGGGATGGCCGCATCTGGGGCCGCGGTACCGCCGACAATAAAGGCCCGCACTTGGTGGCCGTCGTGGCGCTCGCCCAGTTGCTGAAGCGTCGTCCGGACCTCCCGCTCCGCATCACTTTCCTCATCGAAGGCGAAGAAGAGATCGGCTCCCCGAGCTTCCCCGAATTCCTGCATAATCATAAGAAGGAGCTGGCGGAAGCGGATTGCGTGGTGCTGTCCGACACCGCTTCGCCGTCGACCGATCAAATCGTCATCACGACCGGCCTGCGCGGTATCATCGGCCTCGAGGTGGGTCTGACCGGTCCGCGTTCGGACCTGCACTCCGGCCTGCACGGCGGGGCGGTCTATAACCCGATCCAAGCCTTGGCGGAACTCTGCGCCTCGTTGCACGATGCCGATAATGCCGTGACGGTGGAGGGCTTCTACGACGGCGTGGAACAGCCGACCGGCTGGGAGCGTGAGGAATTGCGCAAGCTCCCGCTGACCGAAGAGGCCTACCGCCGTTTCTTGGACGTGGAGGCCTTGCATCCGGCACCTGGGCTCGACGGGCTCGAGGCCGTGCGTTTTGCCCCGACGCTTGAGTTCAACGGCATCGGTGGCGGTTACCAAGGCAAGGGCTCCAAGACGGTCATCCCCTCCAAGGTCTTCGCGAAGATCACCTGCCGCCTCGTTCCCGGCCAAGACCCGGTGGTGGTGCATCGCAAGGTGGCCGAGGCCATCCACGCACGTGCGCCCAAGGGCGTCCGGGTGGAGATTAAGGAAATGCAGGGCAACGCCGCGTATTACGTCTGCCCACCGGATCGCCCGAACACGCCGAAAGATCAGAACCCCGTCCTCGCCCGCGCCTTCCGCGAGGCCGATAAAGCCATCGCCCAAGCCTTCGGCAAGGCCCCCTTGTACCTGCGCGAAGGCGGCAGCGTCCCCATCATCGGCGACATCCGTCGCGAGACGGGCCTCGACTCGGTCATGATCGGGCTCTTCACGCCGGACTCCAACTTGCATGCCCCCGACGAGAACTTCGAACTGGGTATGGCAGAGAAGGCCGTGAAGGCCTACGAGCTGCTGCTCGAGCGCGTGGCTGGCACCCCGCGTCGCTGAAGGCTAGGTCGTAAGGGAGGGACCGCGAAAAAACGACTTAAACAGCGTTTTTCGGGGTTCTCCATGTGCCTTTAACCTTTCACCACCCCAGAGAAACTCTCAACATCTCGGCTCTCCACCATGGCTGTCTTCCGCAAGCGTACGCACACCCCGACTCCGAAGAAAAAGGATATCCCGGCCGGTCTCTGGACCAAGTGCCCCCAGTCGGGCGAGATGGTCTACACCAAGGACCTCGAGGCCAACTGGAACGTCTTCCCGGGCAGCGGCTACCATGACCGCCTTTCGACCAAGCGTCGCATCGCCCTCCTGATCGACGACGGCAGCTGGAAGGAAACGGACGCCAAGCTTTCCTCCCGCGACCCCCTTAAGTTCACCGCTGGTGGATCTTACCCCGAGCGTCTGGCCCAGCACCAGAAGAAGTCCGGCCTCCGTGACTCCGTCGTCTGCGGTCACGGCCTGATGGATGGCCTCCCGGTCTCCCTCGCGATCATGGATTTCTCGTTCATGGGCGCGTCGATGGGCTCCGTCGCCGGCGAGAAGGTTACCCGCGCCATCGAGCGTGCCATCAAGATGAAGTGCCCTTGCGTTGTCGTCTGCGCCTCCGGTGGCGCCCGCATGCAGGAAGGCATCCTTTCGCTCATGCAGATGGCTAAGACCAGCGCGGCCCTCGCCAAGCTCCGCGCCGCCGGCCTGCCTTACATCGCCGTCCTGACCAATCCAACCATGGCCGGCGTGATGGCATCCTACGCGACCTTGGGCGACGTCATCGTCGCCGAGCCCGCCGCGCTCATCGGTTTCGCCGGCGCGCGCGTCATCAAGGAAACGACCAACCAGGATCTCCCCGACGGCTTCCAGACTTCCGAATTCCTCCTCAAGCGCGGCCTCATCGACATGATCGTCCACCGCAAGGAGATGAAGGCGAAGCTGGCGAGCCTGCTCCGTGCCTTGGCCCACCGCGCGCCGAAGGGCGGCAAGCGTCGCGCGGCCTAACGGCCCTCGGCCGACATGGAAGCGGCCACCACGCTGCGCTGGTTGACGGGCTTGCGTAACCTCGGTTCGCGGCTCGGCATCGACCGGATGCGCCTGCTCTCCGCGCGGATCGGCCAACCCGAGCGGGCGCAGCCGTGTTTTCATATCGCCGGGACCAACGGCAAGGGCTCGACCTCCGCGATGATCGAGGCGATCCAGCGCGCCCACGGTCGCCGCACGGGTCTCTACACCAGCCCGCATCTGGTAAGCATCGGTGAACGCATCCAGGTGGACCGCATCCCGCTGAGCGATGCGGCCGTGGTCACGTTGGCCGAACGCCTGCGTCCGCACTACGAAGCCATCCGCTCCGAAGATCCGGAGAACGCCCCGACGTTCTTTGAACTCATCACGGCCGCGGCGTTGCTCGAATTCGCCGAGCAGAAGGTCGATGTGGCCATCTTGGAGACCGGCCTCGGCGGCCGGCTCGACGCCACCAATGTCTGCGCGCCGGAAGTCTGCGCGATCACCTCCATCGGACTCGACCACCAAGAGTACCTCGGCCCGACCCTTGCCGCGATCGCCGGCGAAAAGGCGGGTATTCTCAAGCCCGGCGTGCCTTGCGTCGTCGGACAGCTTCCCGCCGAAGCGGAGGCCGTCGTCACCGCGCGCGCGCGCGCGATCGGCGCCCCGCTGCATTTTGTCCGCGACCATTTTGCCGCCGGCTTGCCGGAGACGAACCTCGCCGGAACACACCAACGCTGGAACGCCGGCGCCGCCTGGTTGGCGTGTGCGTTGGCGACGCGCCTGCCCTTTGCCGCGCAGGTTGCGACGGCGGCGTTGCGGAATGTCGCGTGGGCGGGACGGTGGCAGCGCCTGACGCTGAACGACGGGCGCACCTTGATCATCGATGGCTCGCACAACGAGGAAGGTATCCGCGCGATCGAGCCGCTGCTCGCGGCGTTGCCTCAGCCCACGATCGTGGTGGGAGCCTTGGGCCTGGATCGCGCGCAACCCCTCGTCGCCGCGGCGGCCCGGCACGCCGCACGGCTCGTGCTGGTGCGGCCGGATAACGAGCGGGCGTGCACCGTGGCGGAGCTCGCCGACCTTGTGCCGACGGATTTCCGCGGCGAAGTAGCGCGTGGTTCCACGGCGGAGCTGTTCCCGTCCGCGGGCACCTGCACCACCGCTGGCGACCCCATCGTCGTCCTCGGGTCGCTTTACCTGGTCGGCGAAGTGCTGGCACGCCATCAAGGCCTCGGCGCATCGACCGCGGCTTGGCAGGATCGCCTGCCGCCCAAGCCATGAGCGGGGAAGACGCCGCGGTCCCTAACCGCCCCGCTCCGAAGGTCGATCCGGCGGAACTGCCGCGGTGGTTGATCGAAGAGGATGACGATTTTTTTGTTTTCGATAAGCCGGGTTGGTTGGTCTGCCACCCCTCCAAGGATGGACCGTGGTCGTCTCTCGTCGGGGCGGTGCGCGAGTGGAAGGGCTTAACGACGTTGCATTTGGTCAGTCGCCTCGATCGCGAGACGAGCGGCATCATCCTCATCGCCAAGCATGCCGCCGCCGCCTCGCTCTCGCAGACCGCGATGGAACGCCGCTGGGTGTCGAAGACTTATTACGCCATCCTGAAGGGCGAGCTCCGGGAGCCCGTGCAGGTGGATCAAGCGTTGGGCCCGGATGAAACCAGCAAGGTCATCGTCAAGACCGCCGTGCGCACCGGTCCCGGCACCTCGCCGGCGGCGACGTTCTTCGAGCCGGCGTTGGTGCGGGGCGGTTATACCTTGGCGCGCGTGAGCCCGCACACCGGACGGAAGCACCAGATCCGGGCGCATGCGCTGTGGCTGGGCCATCCGGTCATCGGCGATAAACTTTACGGCGGGGATGATTCGCTCTATTTGGAATTCGTCGAACACGGCTGGACGGACCGCTTAGGGCAGGCCCTCGAGCTGGAACGCCAGGCCTTGCATGCGGCCCGTCTGGATTTCCGAGCGCCGCAGTTTCAGCGCGTCTTCCGCGCGCCGTTGGCCCCCGACATGCGGGCGTTTGTCTTGGCTAAGATGGGCGTAGCCGCCACGGACCTCGACGCGGTGCTCGCTGGCTAGCCGTGGGCGAGGGCGGCGGCGTCGACGGACTTAGCTCCCGCCGCGCGCAGGACGGTGGCGCAGGCGTGGAGCGTCGCCCCGGTCGTCAGCACATCGTCGATGACCACGTAGCGTCGGCTGGGGTCGACGGCCTGGCCGCGCTTGAGGCGAAAGGCCTTGGCGACGTTGCGAAGTCGCTGGGTTCGATCCAAGCGCGTCTGCGATTCCGTCGGGCGATGTTTTTCCAGGAGGGCCTCGGCGGTGCAGCCCGGAATCAGGCGGGCGAGTACGGCGGCGATCCGTTCGCTCTGGTTATAGCCCCGGGACCACGCTTTATCGGAATGGAGGGGAACGGGCACGAGGATCGAGCCCGCCAGGTGCCGTCGGAACGGTTCATCCGTGCTGGCCGCCGCGACCAAATCGTCGGCCAGGTAGGGCGCATGCTCGTATTTAATGCGGTGGAGGATTTGCCGGACTGGCCCCTTGGCCCGGAAGACGCAGATCGCCCGGTCAAAGGCCGGGTGCAGCGCGACGCAATGCGGACAACTGCGCTCGCCCTCGAGCCAGCCATCAAAGGGGTGGCCACACGTCAGGCAACGCGGGTCGGCAATGCGGGGGAGGGTGGCCGCCCCCTCCGGGGAAAGGTGCCGATAGGGACCGTCTTCCAGCGGCGACTGCGTGACCGCGCAATCGCGAGGAAAGATCAGGTCAAGGATACCCCGGTCAAGGTCATCGAGCAGCCCCATTGGCTTCCTCCTTCAACCACGCGGCTTTTCGGCGTGCTCCCCAAGCGAACCCGCCGGGTCCGTTGGCGGCGGCTACGCGGTGGCAAGGGATGAGCTGGGCGAGGGGGTTGGCGGCGAGCGCTTGGCCCACGGCTTGGGCCGATCGGCAACCGATGCGTTGGGCCAGCGCCCCATAGGTCAGGCTGCTGCCCGCGGGGATTTCCCGACAGGCTTGCCAGACCCGGTGCTGAAACGTCGTGCCGACGGCGAGGGCCAGCCGGACCTTCGGGAGTTTCCCGGATCGCCCGCTCAGCCCCCAATGGGCCAGCCGCGCCAGCATGGCGGAGCGTGACCCCGGGTGGCGCAGGATAAGTTCGCCTTCGCTCGTGACCGCGACGGACATTTCCCCTTGGCGCCCAAGGATGACTGGGCGACCGCGGAGGTCGGCGGGGCTGACCCAAGTAGGTGTCATTCGCAGAAAATGCATTTGCCCGCACCTGACTTCAACCCAAGGTTCTCCCCAGAATGGCTTTCAATTTTGACAGCTGTCCGGAACGCTCTGGGACGGACAGCACGAAGTGGCACAAGTATGCCGATCGCGACATCATCCCTTGCTGGATTGCCGACATGGATTTCGTGTCGCCGCCCGAGGTCGTCGCCGTCGTGCAGGCGCGCGCCGCCCACGGCGTCTACGGTTATCCGGCGCAACGCGACGCCGTCTTCACCTCGGTCGTCAACCATGTCCGCCGCCGCCATGGCTGGGAGATTCGCCCCGAGTGGATCACCTTCATGTGTTCGTTGGTGCCCGGCATCCATGCTTCGATCCGCGCCGCCACCAAGCCGGGGGAATCGGTGGTCACGACGGCGCCGGTCTACCCGCCTTTCCTGACGGCGCCGGTGTTTTCGGAACGCAATTCGCTGAAGCTCGAGATGGTCTTCGTCGACGGCCGCTGGACGTTTGATTGGGCCAAGCTCGAGGAAGCCTGCGCGCAGCCGCACGCCAAGATTCTCCTGCTGTGCAATCCGTACAACCCGCTGGCGCGTGTCTTCGATCGGGCGGAGCTGGACCGCTTGGCCGCCTTGGTGCGCAAGCATGACCTGCTGGTCTGTTCGGACGAGATCCACTGCGACCTAATCCTCGACCCGGAAGCCAAGCATACCGTCTTCGCATCGATGGGCGAAGACCTCGCCGCCCGAACGGTCACCTTGATGGCCGCGAGCAAGACCTTCAACGTGGCGGGCTTGACCTGTGGCTTCGCCATCATTCCCGACGCCAACCTACGCACGCGTTTCCGGCGGATTCTCCAAGGCTTGTCCCTCGATCAGAATGCCTTCGGCCTCGCCGCGACCCAAGCGGCCTTCGATCATGGTGAACCGTGGCGCCTCGCGTGCGTCGAGTATCTCCGCGGCAACCTCGACCTCATCGAGCAGGAATTGAAGAGCATGCCGGGCGTCGTGCTGCGGCAGCGTCCGCAGTCGAGTTTCTTGGCGTGGTTCGACGTCACGGCGCTCGGCTTCGAAGACCCGCATGCGGAATTCGAAAAGGGCGGCATCGGTTTCAGCAATGGCGCCGACTTCGGTGGCCCCGGCCATGTCCGACTCAACTTTGGTTGCCCCCGCGAACGCCTCCGCGAAATCTTGCGCCGCATGAAGGCCGTCGTTGCACGCGCGCCTGGTCGCAAGTGAGCGAACCCACGGCACGGGCGCCCATCCCTTGGTGGGCCTGGCCCTCGGCCTGTTGCCTCGAGGGGTCGATCTTCGTCTTGCTCGCGCGTGAAGTCGTGCAGCCCGGCGCCTTCTTGGGGCGTCCTTGGGAAACGGTCGCCTTGGGATGGGCGCTATGGGTAGGATATGCGTTGGAGCGCTGGATGGATGCGCGGCTGGGTCATACGAAGGGCGGCACCTACCGTCACGGCTTCGTGCAGGCCAACCGATGGGCCTTCCTCTCCCTTGGGATCGCCGGTTTGGCCGGCTTGCTTTACGCGGCGGCACCGGACTTCGCGGGCGTGGCGGAGGCTTTCGCCAAGTACCGTTCGGTCTTCTTTCTCGCCCCGCTTTTCCTGCTCTTGAGCGCGCGGTTGGCGCCGAATTCCGGTTGGCTTTACCGAGCCTTCGCCGTGGCGGTGATCCTCTCGTTGTTGTCCGCCAAGCAATCCGTTCGCCTCGTCGACAGCGGGATCACCCAGCACGTGATTTATCTCGGCTTTGCGTTGCCCGTCTTTGCTTTGGTGCTCGCGAACCTGGCGGTCATCCGCCGCTCCGAGGAGAAGGACCGCGCTTGGCAGCTGCGGCTCGGCCCGATGTTTGCGGCCGTCCTCGGCACGGTCTTCACCTTTTGGGCCGTGCCGGGTGCGGGTGGCCCCGCCGCCGCGGCGGCTTTCGGTGGCGCGAGCCTTTGGTTCTTGGACCGTCGCTCCGAAGGTGTCCCGGCTGAGATGGTGCGCGCCCGCGCCGACCTGCTTACGTTTCTCGCCTTGGCCGCGGGCCTTTGGATTCGCTGAGCGGCTTGAACCCATCGTGGGAGCTTGGCCGCCAGGGTGAACGCGTCTGGGTTGCGGGCACCGCCTCGGCCTTGGCTTGGGCGCGCAGGTAGTTTTCCATCATTCGTTCGACGTCTTCGAACATGCCGAGCAAACGACGGGTCTCGCGTTCGGGGAGCAGCCCCGCCGTCTCGGCGGTCTTCAGGCGCGTGTAGAGGGCGAGCGCACGGGAGTCGTTCAGGCACCAGAGCTCGAAGCCCGTTTCGAGGTTCAGGTAGTTGTCCCCGAGCGAGGCCGCGCGCTGGATGGCGTCGTTGGCCAAGTCGTCGAGGAAGCGTTGGGTGAAGCCTTGCGCGGTGTGCGCGAGCTTGAGGATTTCGGCGGCGAGCAGCACGCTGCGTTGCCACGTGACGAAGGCGTTGAGTCGATGGGTTTCCATGGGGTGGCGATTCACCCAAGTGCCGGTCAGCCCTGCAAGGCCATGACCGTGAGGCTCATTCCATCGGGTAAACGTCCGATGGGCCGCTGGGGTTTCTACGCCTGTCCGTGTTATCCATAAACTAAACGGGCCGCACTTGCGTGCGGCCCGGGCTATGGCAGCCAACAACGAAACTTTATTCCGCGGTCACACCTTCGCCGGCACCAGCGCCGAGCGTCATGCCACCGACGACTTGGACCTTCTCGAGGATGATCTTCTGGAGCTCTTCGAGCACCTTCGGGTTCTTCATGAGGTAGTCCTTGGCCGCTTCGCGACCCTGGCCGATCAGTTGGCCGTTATAGGCGATCCAAGCGCCCTTCTTTTCGAGGATCTTGTGTTCGATGCCCATGTCGAGGACCGAGCCCGTGCGGGAGATGCCTTCGGTGTACATGATGTCGAACTCGCACTCGGTGAAGGGCGGGGCGACCTTGTTCTTCACGACCTTCACCTTGGTGCGGTTGCCGATCACCTTGCCGGAAGGCTCCTTGATCTGGCCGATGCGGCGGATGTCGATGCGGACGGACGAGAAGAACTTGAGCGCGCGGCCACCCGGGGTGGTTTCGGGGCTGCCGAACATCACGCCGATCTTTTCGCGGATTTGGTTGGTGAAGATCACCACGCAATTGGTGCGGCTGATGGCGGCCGTGAGGCGGCGCATGGCTTGGCTCATCATACGGGCCTGGACGCCCACGGTGGAGTCGCCCATCTGGCCGTCGAGCTCCTGCTTGGAGACGAGGGCGGCGACGGAGTCGATGACGATGACGTCGATGGCGCCGGAGCGGATGAGGGTCTCGGCGATGTTCAGCGCGTCTTCGCCCGATTCGGGCTGGGAGACCAGGAGGTTGTCGAGGTCGACCCCGACGACCTTGGAGTAGCGCGGGTCGAGGGCGTGCTCGACGTCCACGAAGACGGCATTGCCGCCTTGGCGCTGGATTTCGGCGATGATGGAGAGACAGAGGGTCGTCTTACCGGAGGACTCCGGGCCGAAGATTTCGACGATACGGCCGCGGGGGAGGCCGCCGACGCCGAGGGCGAGGTCGATGGCGACGGAGCCGGTCGAAACGGTGGAGACCGTCATCTTGGTGGCGTCGCCCATGCGCATGAGCGTGCCGTCACCGTACTGCTTGTTGATGGCGGAGAGGGCGAGGTCGAGCGTCTTGCGCTCGGAGGACTGCGTGGCCGCCTTTTCTTTGGCAGTGGCGTCGGTCTTGGAGATGGACATGGGCGTGAGGTGGGTGAGAACGCCAAACTGCCCACTTAGGTGGCTCTTGCAAGTAAAATGAACAAATGTTCACTACTTTCTTACACCCCCCTGAACACAGGGGTTAAAAGCTAAATAAATCCCCCAGCCAATCGAAAAAGCCTGGTTCTTCCGCGGGTTTGGACCCTTTAAGGCCTGGCTTGGCGCTGGCGGCCGCCGGGGCAACCCGGGCGGGCAGGGCGTGAAGCTTGGCCTTTTCCGCTTCGAGTAAGGTGACGCGGGCCAGCCCTTGGGACATGAGTCGGGCCGCGATCTGATCCCGGACGCGCTGGGCGGCCTTGGCGCCTTGGGGGCTATCGCAACCGAGGACCACGGCGATGACCCGGGCTTCGCCTTCACGGGCGGTGGTGATCATCGAGGCGTTCGCCGCCACGGTCCAGCCCGTCTTGAGTCCGTCGCAGCCTTTAAAGGAGCTCAAGAGGCGGTTATGGTTGACCAGGTTAACGGCTTTAGGCCCGGGCCGGAAGGTGTAGGTCTTCGCCGAGGTAAACTTCAGCGCGGTTGGCATCTTGCAGAGGGCGACGCTCAACTTGGCGAGGTCCCGCGCCGTGGTGGTGTCGTGCGGTCCTTTCCCGTAGGTGAGTCCGTTCGGAGTGACAAAGGTGGTCCGGGTCATGCCGAGTTCGGTCGCCCGCGTATTCATGCGGGTCACGAAAGCGGGGGTGCTGCCGGCGCGGTTGATCGCAAGGGCGACGGCGGCGTCGTTCGCCGACTGCAGCATGAGGGCATAGAGCAGGGCTTCCGTGGTGAAGGTCTCGCCGGCGGCGAGCCAGACCATGGAGCCACCGGTCCCGACGGATGCCTTGGTGATGGTGATCGGCGTGTTGAGCGTGGCCTTCCCGGCTTGGATGTCCTCGAGCACGAGGAGCATCGTCATCAGCTTGGTGACGCTGGCGGGGTGGCCCGGCCAGTCGGCCTTGCTTTCCGAGAGGACCGCGCCCGTGGCGGCATCCACGCAGATCGTGCCGTCATAGGTCGCCCCCGCTTCGGAAACCGCGGCGACGCTCGTCCTCGTCAACAGTCCGAGGAAAAGGGTGGCGAGAATCAGCCGGCGCACGCCAGCATTCGTCGGCGACCCCGGTTTTTCGGCAAGACCAATTGCATAATATTTTCGGGGCGCTAGCGTCGGCCCACGATGATCGTCCACCTCTTGCGCCATGCCGATGCGGTCCCGGGGGAGCCCGATGCGGGTCGGCGGTTGTCGGCGAAGGGGCGTCGGCAATCCGCCCGCGTCGGGCGCGGCTTGGGTCTGGAGGTATGGTCCGTGGTTCGGGTCATCGAGCACAGCCCGTTGCTGCGGTCGGTGCAGACGGCACAGCTCGTCAAGGCGGCGGCCAAGATTCGGCAGCCGTTGCAAGTGCTGGCGGGCTTGGAGCCCGAGGCCAACCCGCGGGTGACGGCCGCGCAGTTGGCCCGCACGCGCACCCCGCGTTTCGTGGTCGGACATAATCCGCATTTGGCTTCGCTGGTCGGGCTCCTCTTGGGGCTGCGCGACGGGGCCGCGGGCATCCATTTTCGCAAGGCGGCCTTGGTGACCTTGGAACGGCTGGCCGGCCCGACGTCCCGTAAGCCTTATGGGACTTGGCGCTTGCAGGCGCTGCGGCCGCCGCCCGCCGGGAAATGACACGCCTGCGTCTTGACTGTCGGGGCGCGCCCAGCGACTCTGCCTTGTGAGCGAACCGCGCCGTCATCGCCTGATTTGGGCCGCCGTAGGGTGCGTTCATCTGGCGGCTTTGGCGGGGGTCGCCGCCAGTGGTTCGTGGCATTCCGGTGCTGCCGAGACCGCGGAGGGCGGCTTGATCCTAGTCCGCTTGGATGCCGAGCCGATGGGGCTCCAGGGGGAAGTGAAGCAGGGCTTGGCCTTGGGCGGAGGGTCGCGGGCCTTGCTCGCGGAAGCCGCCGCGGTCATCCAATCGGCCGTGCCGGAAGTGACCGGAAGCACGCCCACCCCCATCTCGCTTGTTTCCCCGATGGCTCCCGCAGGACCCAGCATCGCCGCGCCCGCCGCCGCGCCCGCCCCGCTCTTTGTGCCGCCGCAGTTCTGTGTCCGGGCGGAGCCAGCTTACCCTGAGCGCGCCCGTCGCGCCGGCGTGGAGGGGCGCGTCACGGTGCGTTTGCATATTTCGACGACGGGCGAAGTCCTCACGGCGGAGATAGCAGCGACTTCGCGGAGCGCCTCCCTGGATGCCGCGGCTTTGCAGGCGGCCCAAGCGTCGCGATTCACCCCCGCGCGCGTCGGCGATCGTTTCGTTCCAGCGGACGCCACCGCAACCTATCGTTTTGAGTTAAAATGAAAGCCCTCAGCTACCTCCTCGCATCCACGGCCTTGGTGGCCACCGCCGCGTCGCTGCCTGAAAAGGAAGCCCAAGCCGTGGTGGCTCAGGCCACGGCCTATCGCGATGCCGCCGCGAAGGGCGACGCCGATAAGGTCCTACAGCTGACGCACCCGGCTTTGCATACCTTGTTTGGCGGCAAGGAGCCGTTTGAGATGGCGACGCGGCTGGCCTTGAAGACCTTGGCCGGCCGGTATGTCATCGAAAAGATCACCTTTGGTCCGCCGACGGCATTGTTGGTCGCGGGACCGGATGAGATCTGTTTCGTGCCCTTCGTCCAGGTCGCTAGCGCCGGAGAGATTCGCACGCGGGCCGAAAGTTACTACATCGCGGTGCGACCGGCCGGTAAGTCCGACTGGAAGTTCATCGATGCCGCCGGGCTACGGAAGAACCCGGAGGTGCTGCGGCAACTCTTCCCGAATCTACCGAAGGAGGTCGTGACGCCTCCGAACAAGGTCGAAATCATCAAGTAGACCGTCGCTTACTTCGCGGCCGGCTTCGGAGACTCGCCACGCTCCCAGGCCTTCACCCAATCGATTTCGAAGGTGTTCTGGAAAGAGGCCTGCGCGTCCTTGATGCCGTAGCCTTGCTTCGGGCGCTCGCCATTCCAGCCCTTGATGTTCGATTCGCTGGTCAGCAGCAGAAACTGCGGTGCCTGGGAGCCCGGGCATTTCTCGTCCTTCCAGGCCAGTTGGCCGTCAAAGAAGAAGCGGTAGCCGGTGGGGTCCCATTCGACGCCGTAGGTGTGCCATTCGGCGCCCACGTTCGCCGGGTGTTGGACGGCGCTGGTCTTTTTCTCCTCCTTGTTTCCGTAGGGCCCCCAGTGGAGGGCGGATTGGTAGCCACCCTTTTTGAGGCCGGTCGTTTCGAGGATGTCGATCTCGACGCCATCGTCCGCGGCGCCCGCGGCTTTGCCGGACTTGCCGTACGTCGGCGATTGCGCCCAGAAGGCGATCTGCGTGCCCGGTTGCACCGAGAAGCGACAACGGGCCTCCGTCTTCCCTTGCGTGACGAAGAATTTCTTCCGCGTGGTCACGAAGCCGCAGTAGGTCGTGCCCTCGGCGTCGGTCCAGGTGGTGATCTTCAGGATGCCGTCCTTGAGGTCGACGGCCTTCGGCGAGTTGAGCGAGTCGCGGCGCTTGCCGGTCTCGGCGGTCCAGACCTTGGCGTTCAGTTCCACGCCATCGAAGTTGTCTTCGAGCGTGAGTTTCCAGGATGGCTCGGCGGCGCAGGCGGCGGCGAAAGCGAGGCAGGGGAAGAGGGCGCGCATAAAGTGGTCAGCGAATGGGGACGTAACGCTTGTCGGAGCCGTCGAGCAAGCCCCAGAAGCGGCCCCAGTCCCCATCCTCCAACGTGCGGTCCATCAGGATCTCCACGGTGGAGTTGTTGGAGCCATGCTTGGTGTCGCGTCCGAAGTAGACCGACCATAACGGCCGTCCGCTCGTGGGGAGCATGCCGAAACGAACGTCACCGACGACGATGCCCGATTCGAAGGCGGCGTAGGTGTTCCAGCCTTGGGTGAATTTGGAGAAGTCGGCAAAATGCCGTCCGGCCTTGGAGTCGGCCGGCGGATTGCCGGGCATGGTTTCCTTCCACGCAAGGCGTTCGTCGCCCGGCGCGACCATGGGGTCGCCCCAAGGCGGGACGCGGACGGCGCCCACTTGCCAATGGTCTTTGTGCAGCCAAATGCCCCGCCAGACGAGGAGGTTGGTGACCGTGGGTTTGACCGTGAGGCGCGTGGGCTCGATGCCGCGGGCGCTCAGCCAAGTGCGGAGGCTGGTCTCCGCCCGTTGGTGTTGCCAGACGCCGAGGAGGGCGTAGCCGGTGAACCAGAGCAGTCCGTAGGCCGCCAGCCGGCGGGATTGGCGGCGGTAGCCGAGGATGGCCAAGGTCAGGAGCGGCAGCGTCGCGAAGAGGTCGACGATCGGGAGGCAATCCCACGCGTAGCGGCCATCGTCGAACGGCCATAGCAACATCGTGCCGTAGCTCGTGCAGCCATCGCAGAGGAGGTGGGTGAGCCCGCCCGCGAGCGCCGGGAGAAATAGCCCGCGCCAGGGTTCGTCGGCTTTCTGCCGCCAACGGAAGAGCCAAGCGGTGAGCAGGGCGCTCAGCACCGCCCAGATGGGCATGAACAGGAAGCTATGCGTGAAGTGGCGGTGCCAGCGGAACGAGACGAGCGGATCGTCGCCGTTGCGGATGAAGACGTCGAGGTCGGGGGCTTCGGCGGCGAGCAGGGCGGCGACGGCGGCCGCCGGCAAGGAGCCGCCGCGGCGGGCCACGAGCAGGCCAGCGGAGAGTCCGAGGGCCGCATGCGTGACGTTGTCCATGGCGCAACTATTGCCGAGCCTTTGCGGGGACGGAAGCGTTTTGTGGCGCGCGCAACCTTACTTAGCCGTCGGCGCAGGGATGGGCTCCGCCGCAAGGGCTTGGAGCTTCCCCAATTCCGCCGCCGTCAGTGCGCGGTCAAAGACGGCCACGCCCCCGATCCAACCGGTGAACCCGACGCTGCGCGAACTATGGATGACGCGCCCGATGGTGAACGGGCCGCCGGAGCCGTCGGCCTTCGGCGTATACAGGTCGTGGGGGAACCACCAAGGGTTCAGGCGGATTGCCACAAGTTCGCGGCTGCGCTCCTCATCGTTCACGATCGTCACCTTGACCTTCGTGTAGCGGTATTCCCGGAGCTCTTCGCGTTTGGAGCGTTGTTCGCTGAGGACGGTGACCTTGACCGGCGTTCCTTCCGGCGGGTTGTAATGCTGGTCAGCCGGGAAGGTTGGATCTTCGCCGGGTTGGGTGCCCGGGATTTTGGCCAAGCGACCTTGCAGCCAAGCGTTGGCGGCGAACGACAGGAGGCGGTCCTGCTGTGGGTTCTCCAGCCAGCGATCGCCGCTGACGCCGTTGAGCCAACCGGTCATTTCCTGCGTGCGGCTGTCGAAGGTCATCGCGAACGTCTGCCAAGCCTTGGCCAGCACGGCCGGGGCCGAGTCCGCCGGGACCTTGGGCGAAACTTCCGCCGAGTTGCACTTGTGCAACGCGTACTTGTTGAGGAAGGAGCTCGCGCCGTTTTCGGAGACGTGGCCGCAGGCGGCGCCTTCCTTGTTCAGTCCGGCGAAGAGGGCGTACTGACGTTGGCCCCGTTCGACCTTGGCGATGGTCTCGGTGGTCTTCTCCTTGAGGTCGGTGCCTTCGTGCCAGATGCCCGCGAGCGCGTGGTTGCCGCTTTCGCGGATCGCCCAGACGACGACCGTCACGGCCCGGCCGGATCCTTTGATGTCCAAGGGCGAGTCCTGCAGGCGGGCGCGCGGCACGAAGAGCAGGGGACGGAAGTCGGGGTTCGTCTCCGCCTTGATGCGGATCGCCTGTCCGAACGGACCCGAGCCGAGCAAGGGGAAATCGGCATAAGTCGCGGTGGGCCCCTGGCCCCAGAGGTCCTTCACGTAGTTCCCGGCGTCGAGGGCGTAGTCGTTCTTCGCGCCGGCAGGGACGTGGGCGGTGAAACGTCGGTCGGGCGCCTCGCGTTTCGTGAAGTCCCAGAACGCGACCAACCCCGGGGTGGTCGTCACGGTCGTGACGCGTTCCACGTAGGTTTCCGCGTACATGAGCGGAACGCAAAGCAGGCCAAGCAGGAGGCGTCTCATGGGTGAAGCCAATGTCAGCCTGTCGTCCTGGGGAGGCAAACCGTTTTCGGTTCAGCAGTTTCTTAAAGGATTTGCCAGTCGCTGCGTCCGGCGCCCATGATGCCGGGCGATGGCGAATCGTTTTACCCTGCTCGGTTTACTGGGCTTCGCTTGCCTTGCGGCCGCCGCCACGCCCGTGGAGGTCGCTACGTTGGCGACGGAAGTGCGTTCGCTGGGCTGGGTGGCGTACTCCGCCCGCTCCCCCCGGGGGGATTGGGAGATCTTCGCGATGCGGCCGGACGGCTCCGACGTCCGTAACCTCACGAACTCCCCTGAGACGGAAGATTTCTACCCGCTCTTCTCGCGGGATGGGCGGCAACTGCTTTATCGCTCGATGCCGCGCGGCCAGACGGTGAGCGGCAATGACTATGGTCGGCAGGGACGTCTCATGCTGGCGCGCGCCAACGGGACCGAAGCGAAGGCCTTGGGCGGCGACGGGGAATGGACGTGGGCGACCTGGTCGCCGGATGGTCGGCAGGTGCTGACCCTGCAGCCCAAGGGCTTCGCGATCGTGGAGCTGGCGACGAAGCAGGTCATCCGGACCTTTCCGCGCGGCGGTTTTTATCAGCAACCCACCTGGTCGCCGGATGGCACGGCCGTGGTCGGGGTCTCCAACGGGTTCGACACGGGTTGGTCCATCGCCCGCCTGGAGTTGGCCACGCTACGCGCGAACGCGGTGAGCGTGGCGGATTGTTGCACGCCGGATTGGTCGGCGAGCGGCGATCGCGTGGTCTTCTCCCGCCGCCGTCCGCACGGCGGCGAGAACGGCGGGTACGGGTGGACCGAACTTTGGCAGGCGCAGCCCGACGGCCAAGGGGCGACGTTGGTTTACGCCGAGGTCGGCCGGCACCTTTATGGCGGTCATGTCTCCCCGGATGGTCGTCACGTTCTGTTCACGGGAAATCTGCGCGAGGACGGTGACCCTGCGAATCAAGGCGCCCCCATGGGTCTTCTCCGGATGTCGGATACGCCGATGATCGCCGAGCATGCGGAGTTGCGGAAGGTGTATCCGCTAGCGAAATCCGGCCCGGCCTTGATCTTGCCGGCTGGTCACGAGCCCTGCTGGACGCATTCGCCTGCCCCCGGCCTACCACGATGAAGCGCTGGGGCTTGATGGTGCTGGCGGTGGTCGCGCTCGGCGGTCTTGGGTGGCTCTGGGCCCCCGGCCCCGCGACGCCGCCTTTCCCCGCGGACTTAGGTTCCGTCGAGGTGGTGGCTAAGCTGGTCGAGGTGCCGCCGGGCGCGGTCTTCCAGCGCGAGCTTTATCACTACGCCACCATCCTTCGGTATGAGGTGGTGTCATGCCGGCGCGGCGGGCTGACCCCGGGGGCGCTCATCCACGTGGCGCATTACGATCCCTGGAAACCGCGCGCGGAAGCGGGGGACGCGCGCGTTGGCGCGTTGGGCGGCACCGTCCGCAGTTTCGTGGCGGGCGATCGCCATCGCCTGGCGTTGGTGAGTCCGCTGGATGAGCATTACATGGGTGGGCTGGTCGACAAATACTTCGGTCAGCATGCGGGGGTCACTTACTGGGCCCTGCGGACCGACGCCGAGTAGCCATGGTCTTCGCCTCGACGCTTTTTCTGGGCTACTTCCTGCCGGTGGTGTTGGGGGTTTATTATCTGCTGCCGGCAGCGGGCCGCTGGCGGAACCGCTGGTTGCTCGTCGCGAGCTATGTCTTCTACGGCTGGTGGGATCCTTTGCTGTTGCCGCTCTTGTTCGGGCTGACGCTCTGGAGTTTCGGTTTCGCATGGTTGCTGGGTCGGTCCGATTTCACGGAAGGTCGCCGCAAGACCCTCCTCGTCCTCGGTGTCAGCGGCACTTTGGTCGCGTTGTTCTTCGGAAAGTATTTCGGCTTCGCCTGCGAGAACTACGACTGGTTGGCCGCGCGCCTCGGCTGGGATCCGGCGCCGGCGACGCGGTGGGCCCTTCCGTTGGGCATCTCCTTCTTCACGTTCCATGCGATCAGCACGCTGGTGGATGTCCATCGGCGGATCGCGAAACCGATGGAGAGTTGGGCCGACTACGCCTGCTACTTGGCTTTCTTCCCGCAATTGATCGCGGGCCCGATCCTGCGGTTCGGCCCGATCGCCCCGGCGTTTGCCGCCCGCACGCACGCCTGGAGCCAAGTCGCCTCGGGGCTGGGACTGTTCGCGCTCGGGTTGGCCAAGAAGGTCCTCATCGCCAACACGCTCGCCCCGGTGGCGGACTTGGCGTTCAACGCCCGCCAACTGGACGCGGGGTTGGCTTGGTTCGGGCTCCTGGCGTACGCCATGCAGTTGTACTACGACTTCAGCGGCTACTCGGATATGGCCGTCGGCCTGGGGCGGATGTTCGGGTTTGAGTTCCCGCGCAACTTCAACGCGCCCTACCTCGCGGAGTCGTTCACCGACTTCTGGCGTCGTTGGCACCTGTCCCTCAGCGCCTTCTTGCGCGACTACCTCTACATCCCGCTGGGCGGGAATCGCCACGGCCTGGCGCACACGGCCGCGAACCTCCTCGTGGTGATGTTGCTCGGTGGCCTCTGGCATGGCGCGCAATGGACCTACGTGGTCTGGGGATTATGGCATGGGCTCCTGCTGGTCTCGGAGCGGTGGCTCGGTGGCCGCGCTTGGTATGCGAGCTTCCCGCGCTTTTTCCGGGTGATGTGCACGTTCGGTCTGATCTTGATCGGCTGGGTCTTCTTCCGGTCGCCGACGCTCGGCGCGGCGTTCGCCTACTTGCGCGCGCTCGTCGACTTTGTTCCCGCGGGCGCGGCGCCTGCGCAATGGCTGGGCGCGGAATTGTTCACGGCTCCGCACGTCGCGATCGTGGGGGTGGCGCTCGGCCTCGCCTGGTCCCGGCGCCGGGCGCATGATTGGTCGATGCAACTGACGGGCCGCCGGGCCCTGCTCTGCGGGGTGTTGTTGCTGCTCTCGTTGGGCGTCTTGGGCGCGCACAAGGCCAACCCCTTCTTATATTTCCAGTTCTGATGTCACCCGTTCGCTCCAAGGTATTCGTGGTCGCCGCGATGCTGGGACTCATCGCCCTGCCGGTCGCGCAGTGGTGGGGTGATCGTGCCGCCGGTCGCCCCGCGGCATGGGTGCAGCTTTTCGAGCGACCGCCGACCGCCGCGCACCTGCGGGCCGTGGAGCAAGCGTGGCAGGAAGCGGCGGCCCGCAATGCTTACCTCCGTGGCTTGGCGGCGGCGCCGGGGTTGGCCTGGCTGCGGTCGGCCGAGGGCCCCGTCTTGATGGTCCGTGGTTCGGTCAACCAACCGGAGGGATCTTGCCTCTTCTATCGTCCCGACGTCCGTCTCCTCTCGCAACGCCCTCCGGCGGGCAGCGTGGAACGCGCGGCCAACGCGACGGTGCATTGGCGCGATCAGCTGGCGGCCAGGGGCGTCCGGCTGATCGTGGTTGTGGCGCCGAACAAGGCGGCGGTTCAGCGCCCAGGTTCGTTCGCGGTCGAGGAGGTGTGGAAATCTCCGGAGCTTCGTCGCTATCAAGAGGCGCTCACGGCGAATCGCGTGGAATTCGTCGATCTCCATGCCGCCTTTGCCGCCGCCCCGGTCGACCTTCGGTGGCAGGCGCCCTTGTACCTGCCGCGCGACACGCACTGGTCCAAGGACGGGTTGGCCCTCGCCGCCGCCGCCATTGTCGAGCGGCTGGGCTGGCCGCAGCGCGCGGACGTTTACCGTGGTCGTGAAGTCTCCGTTCCACACGTCGGTGACCTGGAACGTTGGCTGGGGTCGGCAGCGTCGAGCCGTCAAGAGATGGTTTGGAAGGTCACGGATGAGCAAGGCAACCCGCCGTCGGCCCAGTCCGGTGGGGCCGAGGTCCTTTTGCTGGGCGATAGCTTCTGCCGCATCTTTGAAGACGGCGCGGTGGTCGGAGGCGGCCTCAAGTCGCAATTGGCTTGGCGCCTCGGTCGACCCGTCGGGCAGTTGCGGCAGGATGGGGGTGGAGCGACGCTCGTGCGCCAAGACCTGGTCCGTCGACCCGAGTGGCTGCAGGGCCTCAAGGTGGTCGTCTGGGAGTTTGCGGAGCGCGACCTGACGTCGCCCGAAACGGAATGGGCTCAGGTGGTGTTGCCGCGTTGAAAGTTGCGGGAACCTGGGGTATGTTCGCGAGACTTACCCTCAACCCCATGCGTTCGTTGTTTTGCGCCTTCTTGTTGGCCGTTGGTTTCGTCCAAGCGGCGGAGCCCGAGTTCCCCTTGGTGGATGCCCAGGAGTGCCGGCCCCGTGCGGGTCTACCGAATTTCTTCGCCAAAGCCCAAGGGCTTTTCGGCTCGGGGGCCTTGCCCGAGATCAAGGTCGGCTACCTTGGCGGCTCCATCACCGCCCAGCCCGGTTGGCGCGTGAAGTCCCTCGCCCATTTCAGGCAGGCCTATCCGAACGCGAAGTTCACCGAAATCAACGCGGCCATCGGCGGCACGGGCTCTGACCTCGGCGTCTTCCGCGTCCAGCAGGATGTCCTCTCCAAGCAGCCGGACCTCCTCTTCATCGAATTCGCCGTGAACGACGGCGGCGCGGCCCCGGAACAGATTATCCGCTGCCTGGAAGGCATCGTGCGCCAGACCTGGCGGACTAATCCGAATTGCGATATCTGTTTCGTCTACACGCTCGTCGAGGGCATGGCCCCGGGGATCGCCGCGGGTAAGTTCCCGCGCTCCGCTTCGGCGATGGAGCAGGTCGCCGATCATTACGGCATCCCGACGATTCACTTCGGCCTCGAAGTCTCGCGCCTCAGCCGGGAGGGCAAGGTGCTCTGGAAGGCGCCGCTCCCGAAGACCCCGGAAGAAAAAGCGACGCTCGCCGACAAGGTCGTCTTCGCCCCCGACAGCGTGCACCCGCATGTGGAGACCGGTCATAAGATGTACCTCGAAGCGATGGTGCGCTCCTTGCCTGGCATCAGCCAAGCCTCCGGTAAGCCGGTGAAGCACGCACTCCCGGCGCCGCTCGTCGCGGATAACTTCGAGCAGGCCAAGCTCGTCTCCATTGCCGCCACCCGGCTCCCCGCCGGCGTCGCCCCGCTCGACCCGACCAAGGATGCCATGGCGAAATCCTACGCGCACCGCCTGCCCGCGCTCATCCGCCTGACCCAGCCCGGCCAAGCCATCGAATTCAAGTTTAAGGGCACCCACTGCGCCGTCTACGACGTCGTCGGTCCGGCCGGCGGCAAGGTCGCGGTCACCCTTGATGGCGGCACGCCTAAGGCCATGACCCGCTTTGATGCCTATTGCACCTACGCGCGCCTCGGCACCTTCACGGTCGGCACCAAGCTCACGGATACCGTCCACACCGTGCGCCTCGAGCTCTTGCCGGACGCCTTTGATAAGGCCGCCATCTTGGCCCAGCGCAAAGAGAAGATGGACAGGCCCGAGCGGTTTGCTGACCGCCATTTCTTCCCCGGCGGCCTGCTGATCGTGGGGGAGCTCGTCCCTTAAAACCTTTCTTGGCGAGGCCCAGCCTTGACCGTGCCCCGCCCCGCGGCAAACTCGCCTCTCTCCCCAACCTCACATCCCACCATGCGTTTCGGCCTCAATACCTTCCTCTACGCGTCTCCGTTCACCAACGAGAGCGTGTCCATGTTCAAGAAGCTCAAGAAGTGGGGCTTCGACACCGTCGAGATCGCCATCGAAGATCCCGCGCACGTCGACCCGGCGTTCCTGAAGGCCGCCGCCGCCAAGGCCGGTATCGCCATCGGTTCCGTCTGCGCCGCGATGGGCCCGGGCCGCGATTTCCGTGGCAGCGCCGCCGACCAGAAGAACGCCCAGCAGTACCTGACCGCGTTGGTCGACCAGGCCGCCGCCATGGGTTGCCCGCGCATCATCGGCCCGCTCTACTCCGTCGTCGGCCTCATCGGCTCGCATGACGACAAGACCAAGGCCCAGCACTTCAAGCTCGTCGTCAAGAACCTCAAGCAGCTCGCCAAGCACGCCGAAAAGAAGGGCGTCCTCCTCTGCGTCGAGCCCCTCAACCGCTTCGAGACCGACTTCCTCAACACGTGCGACCAAGGCCTGCGCCTCGTGAAGGCCGTCAACTCCCCGGCCGTGAAGCTCCACCTCGACACGTTCCACATGAACATCGAGGAGAAGCACCAAGGCGCCGCCATCCTCAAGGCCGGCAAGCACCTCGGCCACTTCCACGCCTGTGGTACCGACCGTGGCGTCCCCGGCGGTGACTCCCTCGACTGGAAGCCCATCGTGGCCGCCCTCAAGAAGATCGGCTACAAGAACGACGTCGTCATCGAGTCCTTCACCACGGACGTGAAGGTCATCGCCCGCGCCGCCGCCATCTGGCGCAAGATGGAGCCGAACCGCGACGACATCCCGGTGAAGGGCCTGAAGAACATGCACCGCCTCTTCGGCCGCACCAAGTAATTCCAAGAACATGAAACTCCGCACCTCCCTCCTCGCGCTCCTCGCGCTCGCCTCGACGGCCTTCGCCGAGGACAAGAACCTCTTCAACGGCAAGGACCTCACCGGCTGGAAGGGCCTCGACTTCTGGTCCGTCGAAGACGGCTGCATCACCGGTCGTACGACCAAGGAGAAGCCCACCAAGGGCAATACCTTCCTCGTCTGGCAGGGCGGCGAAGTGGGTGACTTCGAATTCACCTTCAAGTACAAGATCGTCGGCGGCAACTCGGGCGTCCAGTACCGCTCCAAGGTCGTCGACGAGAAGGGTTACGTCGTCGCCGGCTACCAGGCCGACTTCGAAGCCGGCAAGACCTACTCCGGCATCCTCTACGAAGAAAAGGGTCGTGGCATCTTGGCCCAGCGTGGCCAGAAGACCGTGATCAAGGAAGGCGCTGCGCCGAACAAGCCCAAGGTCGAAGTTGCCGGCGAAGTCGGCAAGTCCGCCGAGATCCAGGCCAAGATCAAGTCCGAGGACTGGAACGAATACCGCATCGTCGCCCAAGGAGGTCACCTGCAGCACTTCATCAATGGCGTCGCTACGGTCGACGTCACCGATGAGACCGCGGTCGGCGCCAAGAAGGGCATCCTCGCCCTCCAGCTCCACGCCGGTCCCGCGATGGTGGTTCAGTTCAAGGACCTCATCCTCAAGGAAACCAAGTAACCCTTACCCAGCGCTTACCTAAGGCCGCAGGATGCAAGTCTCTGCGGCCTTTCTTTTACCCCAACCTCCCATGAAGAAGACCCTCCTCCTCGGCGCGCTCGTCCTTTGCGGCGGACTCGCCGGCGTGTCTGCCGAAGAAAAGAAGAACGTCCTCATGATCGCCGGCCGTCCCAGCCACGGCCCGGGTGAGCATGAACACAACGCCGGCATCCAGTTGTTGGCCGCCGGCCTCCAGCAGGGCGCGGCCGACCGCGTCAACGTCACCGTCAGCCTGGGTGGCAAGTGGCCCGCCGACGACGTCGTCGCCAAGGCCGACACCATCGTGATCTACTCCGACGGCGGCGATGGTCATCCCGCGATTCCCCACCTCGATCAGCTCGCGAAGAAGATGGCCGCCGGTTGCGGCTTCGTTTGCCTCCACTACGCCGTCGAGCCAGCCTACGAAAAAGCCGGCTGGTTGAGCGCCGATGGTCAGCCCGTGAAGGTCGCGCCGCCTGGCCGTTCCTCGACGGGCAAGGGCGCCAAGGAGTTCAAGGATTGGCTCGGCGGTTACTTCGAGCAGCACTGGTCGGTCAACCCGCACTGGCTCGCGGACTTCAAGTCCTTGCCCGACCATCCCGTGAGCCGCGGCGTGAAGCCTTTTGCGACGACCGACGAATGGTATTTCAACATGCGTTTCCGTGACGGCATGGATGGCGTGACGCCGATCCTCGCCGCGCTCGCCCCCGAGAGCACCATGAACCGCGGGATGGGTGCGCACAACGGCAACCCCGAAGTCCGCAAGCTCGTGCTTGAGGAGAAGAAGCCGCAGGTCGTCGCTTGGGCGGTCGAGCGCAAGGATGGCGGTCGTGGTTTCGGCTTCACGGGTGGCCATTTCCATAAAGGTTGGGCCAACGACAGCCAGCGGACGCTCGTGCTGAACGCCATCGCCTGGACGGCGAAGGCCGAGGTGCCGGCGGCGGGCGTCGCGACCAAGTTCACCGATGAGCAACTCGGCGCGAACCTGGACCCGAAGCAGGCCCGCAAGCCGGCGACCCCGGCACCGAAGCCGGCCGGTACGCCTGCCGCCAAGTAAGCCCGCGGCGTTTCGCTGATTTGGCCGGAGGTTCGCCTCCGGCCTTTTTGTTGTCCGGGAAAAGCGTCGCCTCATTTGACCTTCGCCGAGGGGCGTGGAACTTGCCCGCATGTCCAAGACCTTTGCGATCATCGGCGGCAACAGCGGCATCGGCCTCGCCACCGTCCAGCGGCTCCTCGCGGCTGGTCATTCCATGCACGCCGCCGCGCGCAACCCTGGCCCGCTGGCGGAGCTCGGCGTTCCCGTGCAGGCCTTCGATGCCCTTGCGCCCACGCCGCTCGTCTGGCCCGAGAAACTCGACGGGCTCGTCTACTGCCCCGGGACCATTGCCTTGAAGCCCTTCCATCGCCTCACCGAGGAAGACTTCCTCCGCGACTACCGCGTCAACGTCCTGGGTGCGGTCGCCGCGCTGCAGTCGGCGTTGCCGGCCCTCAAGGCTTCGGGGCCGGCGTCCGTCGTGCTCTTCTCGACCGTCGCCGTCGCGCAGGGCATGCCGATGCATGCGAGCATCGCTTCCGCCAAAGGCGCCCTCGAAGGCCTCACGCGCAGCCTCGCCGCGGAGTGGGCTCCGCTCATCCGGGTGAACGCCGTCGCGCCGTCCTTGACCGACACGCCGCTTGCGGGGCCCTTGCTGAACTCCGACCTCAAGAAAGAAGTCGCCGGCAAGCGCCACCCCTTGCAGCGGGTCGGTTCGGCCGACGAGACGGCGGCGCTCGTCGAGCACCTCCTCGGCGACCAGGCCCGCTTCATGACCGGGCAGATCCTGCGGATCGACGGCGGCCTGTCGTCGGTGCGCACGTTTGCCTGACAACAAAAAGCCCGGCCCCTTGCGAGGCCGGGCCTTGGTCGGCTCCAGGTCGGTTAGATCAGGATGAGCGTGGGCTCTTCCAGGATCTGCTTGAGCGCCTGGAGGAACTGAGCGCCATTGGCGCCGTCGACCACGCGGTGGTCGCCGGAGAGGCCGATCACCATGCGGTGACCCATGACGATGCGGTCATTGGCGTCGATCACCGGCTTCTTGATCGTGGCGCCGACGGAGAGGATCGCGGCGTTCGGCACGTTGATGATGCCGAAGAAGCCCGTCACGCCGTACATGCCGAGGTTGGTCACCGTGAAGGTGGAACCGGACATCTCGGCGGGCGACAGCTTCTTGGAGCGGGCCTTGCCGATGAGCGCCTTGGCGTCGGTGGCGATGTCGCGGAGCGACTTCGAATGCGCGTCGCGGATGACCGGGGTCACCAGGCCGTCTTCGAGGGCCACGCCGAAGGACAGGTGCACCGCCGAGTGTTGGCGGATGCTCGTGCCGGCCCAGGAGGCGTTGACCGCGGGGACGCGGCGGAGCGCTTCGGCGGAAGCCTTGAGGATGAAATCGTTGACGGAGAGCTTGAGGGCGGTTTCGCCGCCTTGTTCGGCGAGGCGCTTGTTCAGCGTTTCGCGCAAGCCCATGAGCGGGGCGGCGTCGACTTCGACCTCGAGGTAGAAGTGCGGCACCGTGTTCTTGGATTCCAGGAGACGGCGGGCGATCGTCGCGCGCATGCCACCGACCGGGACATCGGCGTCGGGCTGGATGCCCTTGCCATCGGCGGGCGGAGCCACGGCGACGTTGACGGGGCCGGCGGGAGCGGCGGAGACCGGAGCGGAAGCGGCGGCGGCGACGTCGCGGGCGACTACGCGGCCACCCGGGCCGGTGCCGGCGAGGGCGGCGACGTTGAGGGCGGCCTTCTCGGCCATGCGACGCGCATACGGCGAGGCGCTCGTGCGGCTCGCGTCGGACTGCGGGGCGGGGGCGGCGTTGGCGGCCGGAGCGGCCGGGATGCAGGGGATGCCCGTGGTCTCGGGGATCGGGGCGGCGGCGGCCTTCGGCGCCGCGGGCTTGCCCTTGGGGTCGGGAGCGGCTTCGCCTTCCTTGCCGATGGCGCAGATCGGGTCGCCGACCGGGAGTTGGGAGCCGGCCGGAGCGTAGATCTTCAGCACCGTGCCGGGCACCGTGCAGGAAAGTTCCATCGTCGCCTTGTCGGTTTCGACTTCCGCGAGGATGTCACCGAAGGCGACCTTCTGGCCTTCTTTGATGTTCCATTTCACCAAGGTACCGACCGACATCGTGTCGGACAACTTGGGCATATCGATAATTTCAGCCATCGTAGTTAGAAGGGTGGGGGATTAGGCGAGGACCTTGAGGGCGGCCTCGACGACGCGAGCCGGGTGGGGGAGCTGCTGGTCTTCCATGCGCTTGCAGTAGATCTGCGGGGCGTCGATGGAGGACACGCGGCCGATGGGCGCGTCGAGGTCGTCGAAGGCCTTCGCTTGGATGAGGTAGGCGACCTGGGCGTCGACGCCGCAGAAAGGCTTGTTCTCTTCGACGAGCAAGGCGCGGTGCGTCTTGCGGACCGAGGCGAGGATGGTCTCCTCGTCGAGCGGGCGGATCGAGCGGAGGTCGACCACTTCGACGCTGACGCCGTGTTCCTTTTCGAGGATCTCGGCGGCCTTGAGGGAAGTGATCACCGCGCGGCCGTGGGCCACGATGGTGAGGTCGGTGCCTTCGCGCTTCACGTCGGCGACGCCGAGCGGGACGATGTAGTCGCCTTCCGGGACCTCGCCCTTGTCGTTATAAAGGATGGTGTTCTCCATCACGTACACCGGGTCGTTGTCGCGGATGGCCGCCTTCATGAGGCCCTTGGCGTCGTAAGGCGTGGCGGGGCAGACGACCTTGATGCCGGGGTGGGAAGCCAAGATGGCTTCGGGCGTGTGGGAGTGGGTCGCGCCGACGTTGGTGCCGCCGTTGGCGGGACCGCGGATGACGATGGGGCAATTGATCAGGCCGCCGGACATGTAGCGGATGTTGCCGGCGTTGTTCACGATTTGGTCGAACGCCACGTAGGAGAAGGACCAGAACATCAGCTCCATCACCGGGCGGATGCCGAGCATGGAGGCGCCGATGCCGAGGCCGATGAAGCCCGCTTCGGAGATCGGGGTGTCGACGACGCGCTTCGGGCCGAACTCCTTGAGGAGCCCTTCGGTCACCTTATAGGCACCGTTGAACTGCGCGACTTCTTCGCCCATGATCACGACGTTTTCGTCGCGCTGGAGCTCTTCGCGCATCGCGGCGCGGAGCGCCTCGCGGTAGGTAATGACAGCCATGAAAAAAGGTCGGGTAAGGGATTATTCGAAGATGATCGTGCCGCGGCTGGTCGAGTTCGGCCCGCGGTTGTCCTCTTCCCAGTAGATGTGCTTGGTGATGTCGGCGACCGTCGGGTCGGGCGATTCCTCGGCGAAGGTCGCGGCCACATCGGCTTCGGCCATGGCGGCTTCGTTGATGGCGTCGCGGGTGGCGGGCGTCAGGACGCCTTCGGCCAGCAGCTCGTTTTCGAAGAGCAGGACCGGGTCCTTCTTCTCGCGGTATTCCTTGATCTCGTCCTTGTCGCGGTAGGTCTTGTCCGGGTCGGCCATCGAGTGGCCGAAGTAGCGGTAGGTGAAGATCTCGAGCACCGTCGGCTTGGACTCCTCATGGGCGCGCTTGACGGCGGCGTCGGTCTTGGCGCGGACCTCGTAGACGTCGTGGCCGTTGATGACATCCCACGCCATGCCGTAACCCTCGGCGCGCTTCGCCAAGCAACCCGGGTGGGCGGTGGAGCGTTCCTGGGAGGTGCCCATCGAGTAACCATTGTTCTCGATGACGAAGATCATGGGCAGGTCCCAGAGGGCCGCCAGATTGTAGGCCTCATGGACCGCGCCTTGGTTGACGGCGCCGTCGCCCATGTAGGCGAGGCAGCAACCCTTGAGGCCCTTGTACTTGACGGCGTAGGCGAGGCCGGTGCCCAGCGGGGCTTGGCCGCCGACGATGCCGTGGCCACCCCAGTAGTTCTTGTCCGGGGCGAAGTAGTGCATCGAGCCGCCCTTACCTTGGGAGCAGCCGGTGACCTTGCCCGTGAGCTCGGCCATGCATTCGTTCATGCTCATCCCCACCATCAGGGCGTGACCATGGTCGCGGTAGCCCGTGATGATATGGTCGTGCTTGCCCAGGAGGGAGATCGTGCCAGCGGCGACAGCCTCTTGGCCGACGTACAAGTGCAGAAACCCCCCAATTTTCCCCTGCTGGTAGGTACGAATGCAGCGCTGCTCGAAATGGCGGATACGTGCCATTTTGGTGTAGAGCGCCACCTTCTCGGCCTTGGAGAGGGCCGCATTGATGGGGTGTTTAGCGAATTCTGAAGGACCGGCAGGCTTCTTCAGGGATTCCGGATGGGTGAGGACAGCGGGCTTGGCCACGGTAGTTCGTTTGGGACGATTGGAGGGCTCTAGCGGGGAAGGTCAAGCGAACCCTCCGGTCAGGGGATTTGCCTTGACCGAGGGGGGTACCCCCTCCCTTTTCTCTTTAATCGCCTAAAACGGCGAAAAGACCCCCTTCTATGTCCGAAACCTCCGAGGCGCAGGTGCGCGAATTCACCGTCCAGAACCGCATGGGCATCCATACCCGCCCGGCGGCCCAGATTGTCCGACTCGCCAACCGCTACCCCGACGTCGAAATCACCGTTTCCAAGGACGACGAAGTCGTGAACGGAAAAAGCATCATGGGGCTGATGATGCTGGCGGCGGGCCAAGGTTCGGTCTTAAGATTCTCCGCGAGGGGTAAGGACGCATCCCCGCTCCTCGACGAAATGGATGCTTTGTTTGCCCGTAAGTTCGACGAATCCTAACCCACCCCATGTTAGCTCTGTTTGCCAGCCTAGTTGTCTTCGCCGCCGGTGAGACAACGCCTCCGCCACCCGTCCCCCTGATTCCCGACCCGGAGGTACCCCGCTACCTTAATACCCCAGAGCGGGCCGAATGGGGGCGCGCCGTCCGCCAGGTCGAACTCGGTCAGGCCCGCGTCCAGCAAGGCATGAGCATCATGAGTGCCCCGCGCCTCGAGTCCAAGGGCGCCTTCGCGGAGACCGCCGAGCAGGTGAAGACGCGTGCGCAGAAGATCATCGACGAAGGTCGCGCCCAGTTGGCCCAAGCCCAGCCCTCGTTGACGCGCCTGCGTAACGTCGCCGGTACCCGTTACCTTGAGGTCACGAAGACGGTGAACCTGAGCCTCGACCTGCCCCAGACGAAGTGGGAAAACTCCCTGATTCAGGCCGCCCTCCGCTTTCAGAAGATCGCCCGGGACCAGGGCTTCCAGCAGCAGCACATCGTGGGGGCGATCACGGTCCTCGAAGGCAGCCGGCCGTTGCGGACCAGCGCTTTGACCGAGCAACTGCGCGCGGCCTGGATCAAGGCGGACGCCAAGGCGCTCACGCCCGCCCCGGCCAACGGCTATGCCAACTTCGCGCCGGCGATTTCGGGCCCGCGCCAATGCGCCTTCATCTGGGCCGAGGTCTACCCGCTGACCGTCGATAACTCCGCCTCCTTGCTCTTCGTCCGCCTGTCCGACGCTTGGACGCAACGCGTCGTCTCTTCCGAGGTCTACCTCACGACGACCGGTCCAGCCGCCACGTTCGCGAAGGTCTACACCGGCTCCCTTTCCCTGAAGGACGAGAAGAGCTTCATCCCGCGCCTCGCGGGTTCCGGCGACTGGGTGCTCGGCTATGACCGCTCCAGTTCCCCCTTGGGTGCGGCGCTCATGCGCCACTTGTGCGTGCGCGTCGGCAATATCGGCGTCAGCCACCTGGAGATTCTGCCCGACGTCGTCGGCTTGACGGACCCCACGACGCCCGAGGCGCCCAAGGCCACGTGGATCGTGACCACCGACGGCAGCAGCAACCTCGTGAAGTCCTTCAAGGTCGCCAGCGCCGCCGCCGGTGCCGACAAGACCGAGGTCGGCCAACTCGTGCTGAAGCTCGAGGAGCCCGCCAAGCCGGCCGGTAAGTAAGGGCCTTCAGCCCTTCTGCTTCTTGGCCGCCTTCAGTTCGGCGGTCGTCGCGCGTTGCAGCTTCTTCACCTTGGTGGCGGTGAGGAGTTGGTGCGCGCGCGTCATGCGGTCGATGAAGAGGACGCCTTGGCAATGGTCGTGTTCGTGCTGCACGCAGCGGGCGAGCAGCCCCTCGCACTCCAAGGTATGCGGGGCGCCATCGGCGTCGCGGAACTGCACGATGGCCTTTTCCACGCGCTCGACATCGCCCGTGATGCCGGGGAAGGACAGGCAGCCCTCGGTGTAGATCTCACCCTCGCCGGCGGGGACGGTGACCGTCGCATTGGCGAACAACATGGGCATGATTTCCTCGGAGTCGACGACCTTGCCGTCCAGGGTGGGCTTGAAGTCCTCATCGTGCACGTTGACGACGAAGAGTTGCAGCGCGAGCCCGACCTGCGGGGCCGCTAGCCCGATGCCTTTGGCGGCCCGCATCGACGCGAGCATCGCATCCCCGAGATCCCAGAGCGCCGTCCCGAATTCGCGCACGGGCTCGCCCTTGGCCCGGAGGACAGGGTCGCCGTAGCGTCGGATGGGATAGGCGGCCATGGGCTCTTCGATAGCCGTCTCGGCACCGAGGTGAAGTGCAATCGTCAGGCCGAGGTCCCGTAGGCGCCCTTTTCGCAGGCGCGGACAAAGGCTTCGGTCCGTTTCTGCAGCGCGTTCCACTTCGTCCGGAGCGCCTGCGATTCATCGGGTGAGACCCGGCCGTCTTCGGCGGCGCTGACGACTTCGGTGATGATGACGCTGAACTCCTTGACCAAGGCATTGGCGTCCCGGGCCAACATGGGGCTGGCGGTCGTGGCTTCGTCGCGCACGAAGTGGCCGCCGGCCTGTTGGGCCAACCAATCGACGATCCGGTCGTCGCCGGTGGCCGCGATGAGCTTGACCACGCGTTCGAGCGGGTTGGTGTGGCCGCTGCCGCGCTCGGCGGGCTCGCGCCACTTGTAGAGCATCGACGCCGATACCCCGACGGCGCTGGCGACCCGTTTATGCGCCGCGACTTGGGCGTTCTTGCCGCCGGCGGTGGTCGGCGAGCCCCCCACATGCAGCAAGGCCTCCTGCATGACGGTGTGGGCCTCCTTGATATGGGTGCGCCGCGGGACGGGGGCTTTCTTGGTCATGCGACAGGCTATGCCGAGCTGGGGCTGGAATTCCACCCCTGTTTTATAGAATACGGGTTCAAAAAAGTATGGATAACCCCCTCGGCTGACCTACTCTGGGGGCATGCTAGCGATCCTGACCGCCCAAGGGGATGTCTCCCTGGTTCTTCCCATCAGCTTACTCCTCGGCGGTTTGCTCCTCATCGCGGCCGAATTTTTCCTGCCGACGATCGTCCTCGGGTTTCTCGGCGCGATCGTATCCTTCGCCGGCATCTACCTGTCGGCGGAGGCCGGCGGGGGCGTCTGCCTGCTTTTCGTCGTCGCTTTCGTGGTGCTCTTCAGCCTCGAGTTCGTCGCCTTCCGCCGGCTCCTGCCGCAGACGGCCGTGGGTCGCTCCCTCACCAACGTGAGCAGCAACGAAGGCGCGGCCGTTCCTTCGCCCGCGGCCCTCGCGCCGTTCATCGGCAAGACCGGCGTGGCCACCACGGTCCTGGCGCCCTCGGGGACGATCGAGGTCGAAGGACGCCTGCTCGAAGCGATCACCCTCGACGGCTTCGTGGAGCGCGGCGTCGCCGTGACCATCGTCGAAACCGGGGCCGGCCGCGTCACCGTCCGCCGCCTCCGCTAAGCTTTCCCTACCATGCCTCCTGACAATATTCTGACCATCGTGATGTGGGTCGCCGCGGGCGCCGTCCTTATCCTCGTCCTCTTCCTGCTGTCGTTCCTGGCCGTCTGGGTGCGCGCGCGTTTGGCGGGGGCGGAGGTCGGCCTCTTCGACCTGGTCGGCATGCGTTTGCGCGCCGTGCCGTACACGGTCATCGTCGACGCCAAGATCGCCGCGACCAAGGCGGGCCTGTCGGTCGATGTGGAGAAGATCGACGCCCACTATTTGGCCGGCGGCAACATCGTGCAGACCGTGCAGGCGCTGATCGCCGCGCAGAAGGCCGGCCTCCACCTCGACTGGAATCGCGCCTGCGCCATCGACATCGCGACGCGCGGGACGAACAAGTCCGTCCTGGAGGCGGTCCTCACCTCCGTCAGCCCCAAGGTCATCGATTGCCCGAATCCCGCCAGCGGTCGCACCACCATCGACGCCGTCGCCAAGGATGGCATCCAGGTGAAGGTCAAGGCCCGCGTGACCGTCCGCACGAACCTCGACCGTTTCGTCGGCGGCGCCCAAGAGGAAACCATCATCGCCCGCGTCGGCGAAGGCATCGTGACGACCATCGGCTCCTCCGAGAGCTACAAGTTCGTGCTCGAGAATCCCGACCGCATCTCGAAGACCGTGCTGGAGCGCGGCCTCGATGCGAACACCGCCTACGAAATCATGTCCATCGACATCGCCGACGTGGACGTCGGCGACAACATCGGCGCGATGCTCCAGGAAGCCCAAGCGAACGCCAACAAGAACATGGCGCAGGCCCAGGCGGAAATCCGCCGCGCCGCGGCCGTGGCCTTAGAGCAGGAAATGCGCGCGCGCGTCGAGGAGATGCGCGCCCGCGTCGTCGAAGCCGAAGCCATGGTGCCGCAGGCCTTGGCGGATGCGTTGCGTTCCGGCCGCATGGGCTACATGGATTATCAGCGCATCGAGAACCTCAAGGCGGATACCGCCATGCGCAAGGGCATCGGTGGCGAGCAGCCGCCCTCCGCACCGCAGGTCTGACCGCCCGTGACGCTCACGCCGTTCATCCTGGGCGGGATCGCGATCTTCGTGGTCGCGCGTCTCTTCGCGGCCGCGGGCGAAGCCCCGCCCACGTCGCCCCCGCCGTTGCCGACGCCGTCGCCGCGGCGGTTGCGCAAGCGGATGTTGAAGACCCCCGCGCCCGCGCCGGAAGAGCCGTCGCCGGTGCCGCCGGCCCCGGTCGCCTCCCGCGTGCCGGTCATCACCCAGCCGTTGATCCGGTACGGGCACCACGCCATTCGCCAGGAGTTCGCCACCCGCGCCGCGCTGCGTCGGGCCATCATCGCGCAGGAAGTCTTGGGGCCGCCGCTTTCGGAGCGGCCGCCGCGCCTCTGACGCTCAGCGCCGGGGAGCGCGGAGGCGCGCGATGAGGTAAGGGAGCGCGCAGCACAGCACGATGCCGGCGCCGGAGGGCACGCCCGCGACATGGTAGGACAGGTAGAGACCGCTGATGCCGCCGAAGAGGGCGCACGCGATGCCCCAGCCCATGACCTGCGGCAAGGTCCGTCCGAGCAGGACGCCCGTGGCGGACGGGATGACGAACAGCGCCGTCGTGAGCAAGGCGCCGACCAGGCGGACGCAGGCGACGGCGCCGAGCGCGACGAGGATCAGCAGCACGGCGCGGAGCCAAGCGGGGCGCGCGCCGATGAGCTCGGCGTATTCTTCGTCGAAGGAGGCCAGTTCGAGTTCCTTGTGCAGCACCCGGAGGGTGCAGAGGATTCCCATGGAAGTAAGGCCGATGATGAGCAGGTCGGTGGCGCCGACGGAGACGACGCTGCCGAAGAGCAAGCCCGTGAAATCGCGCCACGCCTGCGCGGCCGACATGAGCGCGATGCCCGCGGCAAACATGATGGAGAGCATCACCCCGATGGCGCTGTCTTCGCTCGTGCCGCGCCGCGCCGAGAGCCAAGCGATGCCGCCGGCCGTGAGCAAGGCGGCGGCGAGGGCGCCGACATAAGGGGAGAGCCCGAGCAGAATCGCGCCGACCACGCCCGGGAGGATGGAGTGGGTGAGCGCGGTGCTGAGGAAGGCCATCCGGCGGAGCACCACGTAGGCGCCGAGGCACGCGCAGGTCAGGCCACTCAACACGACGGCGAGCAGCGCGCGTTGGAAGAAAGGTTCGCGCAGCGGTTCGAGGAGGAACTCAAGCATGGCGGTGGGGGTGGCCGGCGCAGGCGTGGACGGTGCGTAAGGCGCCGTGGCGGAGTTCGAGGATGCGGTCGAAACGTTGCGAGTCCGCCGGGTCGTGCGTTGCCATCACGATCGTGAGGTTGGCGTTGGGCGCGAAGAGGAAGCCTTCGACGATATCCCGGCTCTCTTGGTCGAGGGCGGCGTAGGGTTCGTCGAGCAGCAGCAATTCGGCTCCTTGGACGGTCGCGCGGGCGAGCAGGGCCCGCTGCAGCTGCCCCCCGGAGAGCGTATGCACCGCGCGCTCGGCGAGTTCGGTGAGCTGCAGCAAGTGGAGCGCACGGTCGACCGCTTCATCGCCATGGTGACATTCCTCGAACCAACCATGGTGCGCGTAGGTGCCCATCTGCACCAAGCGCCGAAGCTTGAGCGGGAAAGGGTCCGTCAGCCGCGGGCGTTGGGCCAGGTAGGCAACGCGGGCCCGGCCCAGTTGCGGTTTCGCTCCCAGGACTTGGACCGAGCCGCTGGCGGCGGGAAGCAAGCCCGCGAGGACGCGGAGGAGGGTGGATTTACCTGAGCCGTTCGGTCCGATGAGCGCCGTCCGGCAGCCGCACGGGATCGTGAAGTTCGCTTCGGTGAAGGCCGTCGGCCCATCCGTCCGGGCAGCGGCGGAGAGCCCGTGGGCCGCGACGGCGATGCCTTGGCAGTCGGCACGATCTGGGCGGGCATAAGGCACGCGGGGGAGCAAGCCGAAGCACGCATCCCCGAGCGGGGACCACCAAGGTCGCGGTTTCACGGTTGCTGGAGGGCGTCGGCCAGTTTCCGGGCATTCAGCCGCATCATACTAACCCATGTATCGCCTGGGGTGCCGGGCTTCTGTAGGTATTCGAAACTCACCGCGGTGGGCGCCTTGAGACCGGCATCCTTGGCGAGCTGCTGGGCGGCGGCGGGATTTTGGCCCGCATCGCTGAGGATCACGCGGACCTTTTCGGCCCGGATGGATTTGAGAAGGTTAGCGTAATGACGGGCCGACGGATCGGCGGACTCGGCCGAAGAGCATTGGAGGATGCTGCCGGTGACCTTGAGCCCAAAGGCCTCGGCAAAGCTTTCCAAGCCGGGGTGCTGGGTGACGAATTGCCTTTCGTGGGGCAGGAGGGGGGCGAAGATGTCCCGGATGTCCTTTTCCACTGCATCTACATCCTTAAGTATCTGTACTACAGCATCTTCAGATGTTTCCACCCCCGCGGCATCTAACCCTTTCTTTAGGCGGCTGATCATCCGCTTCACTTCCGCCGGGACAGTCCAGAGGTGGCTGCCAGATGGCAGGGGGTCGGGGTAGAGCCAGAGGAGGTCTTTTTCACGCCGATTAGCCTGGGCCCAGTCAGCCAGCCAAGGCTCCAGTTCCGGGTTGATGCCGATGATCAATTTGGCCCGCGCGAGGCTTCGGGAGTCGGTGGCGTTGAGGGCATAGCCATGCAGTTCCCCGCCGCTTGGAATCAGGGCCGAATGCGCGATTTTATGCTTAATTACCAGGCCTACCCATTCGTTTGGAATGGTGAAACTGCTGACGACCTGGGCTTCGATTTTGGCCCACCCGGCAAGGGGTAGGGTGAGGCAGAAGAGCAGGAGGAGGAATCGGTTGAGGAGACTCACAATCCTTTGGGTTTAAGTGCCCCCTGCTTAGTTGCAAGAGTTTTGCATTAATCAAATGTTCCAGCGCTCGGGCTTTTGCGTTTGCCACCATCCTTGGCGTCCTTACGACATTGTTCCCCATGCCCCGATTCAAAGCCGTTTGCGCCCTCTTGTTGGCGATGGTCAGCCTGACCTCTTACTCCTTTGCCCAGACCGCGCCGGCGACCGGTGCTGGTGCCGCCGCCACCGGAAAGAGCGCTGTTTTCGTACGGAGCGTCACTTTCCAGCAGAGCAAGCTCGGCGGACAAGTTAACCCTTGGAACCGCATGCAGGTCGAGATCCAGGCCAACAGCGTGCCCGAAACCAAGCCTGCGGCGGCCGATGCCAAGGTGCTCAACAAGAAGTGGGTCGACAAGGTCAAGGTCACCGTCACCCAGATTTACAAGACCGCTTCCGCCAAGCCCGAAGATTGGAACTACTATCGCTCGTCCGCCACCGTGTTGACGATCGAAGTCAACCAGCCCCGCTCGGTCTTGTTCTACCTCCCGGGTGACGTCGTCAAGCGCGATAACCTCAAGAAGGAGCCCGATTACTACTACGTTCAGTTGGAAGTCGCCGGCAACGAGGAGCCGGTTTTCGACGCGCGCGGCCTCGTTTTGGCCGACCAGAAGTGGGCCCTGCACAAGGACCTCCAGACCAAGGCTAAGTTCGATCCCGCCAAGGACGCCGCCGATCGCGGAGTCATCACCACGCCGGGCATCCTCCGCCCCCAGTACCTCGTCCTTTATTCCGACACCCCTGTGGTTCCGCCTTCCCCTGAGTTCATCCGCGAGGATGTGCCGACCCGCTAAGGTCAGCGCGGAACCCAACCAACCACACCCCTGCACGTATGAGCCAGAAGAAGGCCTTAATCGTCAACCTCGCCGCGTCCCACGTCTCGGTTTCCTCCTTCCGCGAGGAAGCCGGCCGCCTGTTCATGGACCAGTTTTTCGCCGAAGACCTGGCCCCTGGTCTGGGGGACGATGACTGGTTGAACGCCGCCGTGGCCGCCTTGGCGGGCCTCGTCAACACCCACAAGATTTCGGGTCAGGCCACGATCATCGCCCCGAGCTTCCTGCTGTTGCAGAAGTCGCTCAAGGTGCCCCAAGTCGAACGCGAGCGCCAAGCGCAAATCGTCGCCTTCGAGGCCCAGAACGCGATTCCTTACCCCCTGAACGAAGTCATCTGGGACAGCCAGGTGATGTCCTCCGACGGCGTCGAAGCGGAAGTCCTGCTGTTCGCGCTGCGCACGGAAGTTGCCACCCGCATCGCCAACCTCGTCTCCGCCACCGGCCTTCGCCCGTATGCCATTCAAGCCGCCCCGTTGCTGGACAGCCGGGCCGCGTTGTTGCATGGCGGTTTGGCCAACGAGGAAGTCCTCATCATCAACGTCGGCGCCCGTTCGACCTCGCTGAGCTTCGTCGGCCCGGCCGGTGCCAATATCCAGTCCGCGAACATCGGCGGCAACCTCCTCACGCAAGGCGTCTCCGACAACACCGGCCAGCCTTTTGCGACCGCCGAAGCGGTCAAGGTCGGCTACTACTCCGGCATCGTGCACCTCACGGAAGCCGATCCGCAGGTCGCCGTGCTGCAGGTCAATTCGCAGAGCTTCATCCGCCGCCTCTCGCAGGACATCAATCGTCGCCTGATCAACGTCCGCCGTGGCGCCGCTGGTCGTCAACCGACCCGCATTCTCCTCACCGGTCGCGGTTCTTTGGTGCCGGGCCTCGCCGAGCAGCTCACCGAATCGCTCCGCCTCCCGGTCGAGCAGTTCGATCCCTCTTCGGCCCTGACCCCTGGTCCGGAGCTCAACCCGGATTACCTCCGCCAGCACGTCCACCAGATTTCCGAAGTCATCGGCGAAGCGGCCTCCTTGCTGCTCCCGCAGCATTCGGGCGTGAACCTGATCCCGCGCGATATCGCCGCCCAAATCGCTTTCGATGCCCGCAAGCCCAAGCTCCTGGTGGCCGCCCTCTTGGCCGCCTTGGCGCCGTGGCCCGTCTTCCTGGCCTTGGCCGACGCCACGGACTACAATACCGCGCAGATCAACCAGCTGAAGGCGCGCGCCCTCGTGCTCAACGGGCACCAAGCGACGATCGTCAAGACGCATGAAGACGCCCAGGCCCTCTTGGTCACGAACCAATTGCTGGAGTCCGTCGTCACCAACCGTTCGAACTGGCCGGCCTTCCTGACCGACCTCCAGTCGCGCGTGGCCCAGAGCAAGAACACCTGGGTCGAAGAAATCCGCGTCGTCCATGTCGCCGGTGTGGCCGCTCCGGCCGTCGAAGGCGAAGCCCCGAAGCCGCCGTCTCCGCCGGTCACCAAGGTCACCGTCACGGCCCGCATCCTGCTCGATAAGGTCGCCCCGGGTAAGACCTTCAACGCCCGCGAACTCATCGAGCGCCAGAACGCCTTGATGGCCAGCTTGAAGAAGTCGGCGTACATCGCCGACATTCCGTCCGACGAAATCAAGCCGGACTACAAGGAAGCCAACGTCCCCAAACTCACCTTCACGCTGATCATCCAAAAGGATAAAGCCCTCTAAGTCATGGAAAACTTTAAGCAGAACAAACTCTTCTACAGCTCGCTCATCGCGGTCGGTGTCGTCTTCGTCGCCGGCGTCGGCGCCAGCTACTGGAAGTACACGGACAAGAACGCCACCGCCAAGGAGCTCGACCTGCAGCAGAAGAAGAGCCGTGGTTTGCTCAATGGCCACCTGCTCCCCGCGGCGACCACGCCCATTTCCTTGACCCCGGCCAACGTCGATGCCGCGACGAAGGACTTGGTCGATCTCAATACGCAGAAGGACCAGCTCAAGGCGCTCATCGCCGGTGCGCCCGAGGCCCGCATCCTCGGTAAGGACATGTCCAACACCGCGCTGGCTTCGGAAATCAAGCAGTCCGTCGACGAGTGGACGAAGTTCGCCGGCGATCGCGACATCCGCATGCTGCCGAACGAAAAGTGCGAATTTGGTTTCCGTCGCTACATCCGCAATCCGGGCACGTCCCCCAAGCGCGACATCGTGCGCGTCGACCAGCAGCGCCAAATCGTCGATTTCCTCTTCAAGACCTTGGCCGACTCCCGCCCGGTGACCGCGGGCGCCCCGACTCCGATCCTCCTCGAGTCCATCGACCGCGAGGCCGTCGAAACCTTCGAGAAGATTCCCGAAGGCAAGCCTGGCGCAGGCACTTTTGCGCAGCCCGAAACCGTCCGCAACGAAAGCGACGAGTTCGCCCCGACCCGCACCTTCCGTCAGCCCGGCCTCGTCGACACGCTCTCCTTCCGCGTTCGGTTCGTCGGCACGACCGCCACGCTCCGTACCTTCGTGAACAAGGTGCGCAACAGCGGCCGTCCGTTCGCCGTGACGGCCGTCGAAGTCGGCACGCCGACTGCGGACATGCTTAAGTTGCTGGGTTCCGCCCCCACGGTCGTTTCCCCTTCGGCCCCGACGGCTCCGACGGCCGTCAGCAGCCTCCCGGGCTTCTTCACCGCCGACGCTGCGGCCGCCACCAATACCAAGGCCGCCGCCCCTGCTCCCAAGGAGGAGCGTAAAGTCGTGATCCGCCAAGCCCCCGCGCAATTCACCGTCCAGATCGACTACCTCACGGTCGTCGAAGATAAGCCCGCCGCTGAGGGCGAACCCAAGAAATAATCCGAGAACTTTTCCATGAATTCCCGTAAGGACTTCTTCCTTTTCATTGGCGCAACGCTGTTGTTGATCGCCGGCGTCACCGCTTGGGGCCTGCTCGGGCAAGGCTGGTCGCCCGAACTCGTCAAGCCTCTGCTGCCGAGCGAAGAGGCCCGCCAGGTAGCCATTCCGGAACTCTCTTTGGCCCCGAAGGGTGGCGATTACCCCAACTCCCCCCGCGCCTCCTTGGCCGATGGGGCTAACGATTGGCTCGCTCCCGAGGAAAACGAAGATGGTTGGGATTACGACCTCTTCACGACCATCGATATCGCTTGGGACCCTGCCCAATCCGAATACGTCCCGCTCGCCCGCAAGGTCATCCCGCTGCCCCCGTTTGGCATCGCCCTCGTCAAGGTCGGCCACCCGACTTACCCCTATGTCCTGAGCACCACCATGGCCCCGCGCTCCGGCAAGGAAGCCGACCGCGAGTTCCTGATCCAGAACATCGAGAACAAGACCTACTACGAGCGCTGCAAGCTGAAGCAGCCCATCGACCCCAAGGTCCCGGTGACCCCCGTGGCCTTTAAGGTCGAAAAGATGCCGGACGGCTTCACCCGCAATGTCTTGACCCTCGACGACAAGACCGTGGGCCGCTTGGTCGAAATCGACGATATCAAGCCAATCGAGTTCAAGGACACCATCAACATCCTCCTGGCGGCGACCGACAACCCCACCACGACCTGGGCCCGCCACCGTAAGGGCGATAAATTCTCCTATAAAGGTGCCGATTTCGTCATCAAAGACATTGACTTGATTAACAAGACCGTGACCGTTGAGAAGACCTTTATCCCCGACCCTAAGAAGGGGCGTAAATCCTTCACCGAGACCTTGGCCATCCCCGCCGAGGTCAAGCCTGCTTCCCCCAATAAAGATAAAGCCCCCAAATAACCCTTTACCTCCGACGCCCCGATGAAAAATCACAAACGCAACCGGCTCGCTTGGGCCACCCTCGCTGCCGCCGTCGCTGTCGGCTCCCTCGTCGCCCAAGACGTGGATCCGGTGACGCAAAAGACCCAGCTCCTCTCCGAGGCGCTGGCCGCCCGCGAAAAGGGTGACCTCCAGGTCGCTCTCGAAAAGTTCGAGCAGATCCAGAAGATCTCCTCGGACGATGAAGCCGCCAAGGAAGGCATCGCTTCCGTCAAGGCTGCCCTCGCCGCCGCCGACAAGGCCAAGGCCGACGCCGAAGCCGCCAAGGTCAAGGCCGCCCAGCCCGCTCCCGCGGCTCCGGCTAAGCCTGCCACCTTGCTCGATGAAGTCGCCTCGTCCCACGAGAACCTCTACCGCGAAGTAGCCCAGGCCATCGCTGTCGCCAAGCAGACCGCCGAACAGGGCGACTACGCCGCCGCGCTCAAGGTGCTGGATGGTGCCAACGGCGCCCTCCCGAACAACACCGCCGCCCAGAACTGGCGCGACGAAATCACCCTGGCCAAGCAGGACATCATCTCCCGCCGCGAATCCGGCGACCAGGGTGCCGACCAGTTGGCCCGCGCCGAAGTCGTGCGCCTCGCCAAGATCAACGCCGCCGCCATCGACGCCGCTTCCGCCCTCATCAGCGAAGCCGAAAGCTCCGTCCGCAAGGGCGAGCTCGACGAAGCGAACGCCCTCCTCGACAAGGCTTCCTCTAACCTGCCCCGCAACATCGCGACCAAGCCGGTCAGCGACCGCATCAAGTCGGTGAAGTCCTCCATCATCTCCCGCCGCGCCTTCCTGGCGATGGATTCCCGCGAGATGAACAAGGCCGACGCCTTCGTCCGCGAGTTCGAGCGCCTCAACGGTGCCGATGACGCCAGCTCCCGTCGCCTCCGCGCCGAGTTCGCGGCCAAGAAGTCCGACCCGGCTTACCGCAGCGTCGACGAAATCTCCCCCGGCCTCCGCGCCAAGGACGACAAGGTGCAGGAGCTGCTCGTCAAGGGCCGCGCCCGTTACCTCTACGGCGACTACGCCGGCGCCCTCGACGCCTACCGCGAAATCCTCCAGTACCAGCCCAACAACGCTGAGTCGAAGGCCTTCCAGGTCCGCATCCGCCAGGTCCTCTCCGAAAACTCCGGCCAGTGGAACCGCAACGTCACCAAGGGCAAGCTCCTCGAGCTGCTCGACGAAAGCTGGAAGCTCCCGGAAGTCTACAACCGCGAAGTCGGCCCGATCGGCGGCACCGCCACCTCGGACCCGGTTCTCGATAAGCTCCGCTCGATCACCGTTCCGGAAATCAACATCCGCGACCTGCCATTCGACCGCGCCATCGCCCAGCTGACCATCGTCTCCCAGTCCTACGACAAGGAGAACAAGGGCGTGAACATGTTCGTCATCGACCCGGACCGCAAGAATCCGTCGGTCAACATGACGCTCCGCAACGTGACCCTGGAGAAGGCCATCGACCTCATCACCAAGCAGGTCAACTTCACCTACACGATCAACGCGGGCATCATCGAAATCCGTCCGGACTCCGGCTCGAACGACCTCGAAACCGAGTTCTTCCCGCTGAGCTCTGCGGCTGAAACCAAGATGACCGGCATCGGTACCGGTGCTCCGACCGCCTCCACGGGTGGCGCCGCCAGCCCCTTCGGTGGCGCGACCGCCGGCGCGGGTGCGACCGACGTCAACCCTCGCAATGAAGGCATCAAGAACTTCCTGACCCGCTCCGGCGTGTCGTTCGAAGTGACCGGTGCCGTCCTCAACTACGACGGTACGACCCTGATCGTGACCCAGAATCGCAAGAACCTGGAGCGCATCCGCAACATCCTCCGTCGTTACTCCGACATCAAGCAGGTCCACATCGAGTCCAAGTTCATCGAAGTCTCCGAGTCTTCCCTGAACGAACTCACCACCAACCTGCGCCTGTCCAAGACCGTCAACGGCGTCCAGACCATCCGCGCTCAGACCAACCTCCGTTCGGTCAATGACGTCTTCGGTTCCGCCACCGTCTCCAACCCTGGCACCATCGCGGTGTCGGGTGGCACGGTCACCTTGCCTGATGGCAACGGCGGCACGATCACGGCTACCCAGCCTGGCACGGCCACCCCGATCGCCAACAACCCGCCCAACTTCCCTTCCGGCAACTTCGGTGGCCGCGAGCCGAACTTCGGTGGTGCAGCTGGCTGGAGCGGTGCCGCTGGTGCTTACAACGGCATGATCGGCACGATCGGTTCCTATGACCTCTCGATCTTCCTCAAGGCGATCGAGCAGAGCAGCGGTTCCGACCTGATGTCCGCCCCGAGCCTCACCGTCCTCGACGGTAAGACCGCCATCATCAAGATCGCCCAGCTCCTCCGCTACCCTCAGTCCTACGGTGACACCCAGTCGAACGTCGGTTCGCAGGGCGGTAACCAGAACGGTGGCGGTTCCGCTGGTGTGACCATCACGGCCGGTACCCCGCAGGACTTCACCGTCCAGGAAGTCGGCGTGACCCTCGAAGTCACCCCGACCGTCGGCGCCGACGACTCGATCGCCCTCAACCTCAAGCCAAAGGTGACCGAATTCGAAGGCTTCGTCGAATACGGCGGCACCTCCGTCGCGATCTCCGGCTCCACGACCGTCACCATCCCTTCGGGCTTCTTCCAGCCGATCTTCACCACCCGTGAAGTCTCGACCGACGTCACCGTCTTCGACGGCGCCACGGTCGTCATCGGCGGACTGACCCGCGAAGAAGTGAAGACCGTCAGCGACAAGGTCCCGGTCCTCGGCGACATCCCGCTCATCGGCGCGGCCTTCCGCTCCAGCGGTAAGTCCACGACCAAGAAGAACCTCACGGTCTTCGTCACGGCCAACCTCGTCTCCCCGGGTGGTGCGACCCTCCGCAGCAGCTATCCTGGCATGCGCGCCGGTTCCACGTTCCAGAACCCGGTCGTCCTCTCCCCTGGTGGCGCGGTCTACCGCGAGCCGGTCGAAGCGACCCCGACGAACTCCTCGCCGCGCGAAGGTTCCACGGCTGCTCCGGCTCCGGCCGCTGGCCAGTAAGCTGAACGGAAGTTCGCCCTTCGCAGGCCCGCCATTTGGCGGGCCTGCTTTTTTCTGGAAGCAGTCGGCGAGTCAGCGAGACTCGTCGACATGCGCTGGCTCCTTGTCGATGGCTTCAACCTGGTCTTCCGAAGCCATTTCGCGATGGAGCGCTCCAACCTCCGTCGCCAGTCGGACCAGTTTCCGACCGGCGCCTTGCACGGTTGGATCAAATCGCTCCAGGACCTCCGCGACGCCGAGAAGCCCGATCGCTGCGTCGTCTTTTTTGACCTCGGAGGATCGGATCGGCACTTGGCGGTTTTGCCCGATTACAAAGGCCAGCGCGACGACACCCCACCCGACATCATCCTGCAGTTGCCTGAGATCAAGAAGCTGACCGCCTTGTTGGGGTTTGCGGTGGTCCAGGAACGCGGCGTGGAAGCCGATGACCTCATCGCCACGGCCGTCCATCGTTTGGCCGCCGCGGGAGATGAATGCATCATCGTGAGCGCCGATAAGGATTTCGGGCAATGCGTCGGCGGGCCCGTGCTGCAGTTGGCGCCGCCGCCGACCGCGAATCCCGCGCTCGGCTGGCGGCGACTCGATGCCGCGGGCGTGGAGGAGAAGTTTGGGGTTCCCCCCGATTTGATCGCCGATTACCTCGCGCTGGTCGGGGATACGTCGGACAACATTCCTGGCCTGAAGGGCGTCGGCCCAAAGACGGCCGTTAAGTGGCTGCAGCAATACGGAGGCCTCGAGGGCGTGTTGGCGGCGGGTGCGACCATCGAGCCGGCGCGCTTCCGTGAGCAAATCCAAGCCGAGGCTGACCGTATCCGTTCGAACCTCTCGCTCGTCCGTTTCAAGACCGACTTCGCCTTTGAGCCAGGCGATGCCCCGACGGAAGACATCAGCGGCGTGGTGGCCTTCCTGGAGGCCATGGAGATGCATTCCACGTTGCGCCGCTATCAGACGAAGCATGGTTTGGCCGGCGGGTCGGAGAAGACGGCCGAGCCAGTCGCGAAGCCATCGGCACCGAAGGCTAAGCCGGCGGCCGGCCCGGAGCAGGGCGAACTCTTCTAGGCACAAAAAAGCCCGCCTTTCGGCGGGCTTTGAGTTTCAGGCGGGGAGAGCGCTTACGAGCTCTTCTTGTCCTTCTTGCTGTCGAGCTTCGGGGCGTCGGCGGCAGCGGCGAGGGTCTCACCGGCGGTGCCGTGGTTCGCGGCGATGTAGGCCTTGAGCTCGTCCGGGGTGAGGGCGACCCAGAAGTGGGCTTCCAGCACGTCGAAGACGAGGTTGTTGGTCACCACGCCGTAGGTCTTGCCCATGAACTCAGCGTTCTTGGTGAGGACGTCGGTCGCCTTGGCGAGCTCTTCCTTGATGCGAGCCTTGGCGGCTTCATCGGTGGCGGCCTGTTCGGCGGCGCGGAGCTGGAGAATGGTGTTCTGTTGGACCTGGATCACTTCGATGCTGTTGTTGAGCACCGGAATGTGGTCACCGGTCACCTTGGAGAGGACGACCATCTTGGTGTTACCGCGCGCTTGGATGTCGGCTTCCTTGAAGTCCGGATTCTTGCGGAGCTCGGCGACCTGCTCGTCGGTGACGGGGGTCATGAGCTGGATGGCGGTGTTCTGGATGAAGTGCGGGCGGATGGCGACGGAGTCGACCTTGAACCCGTAGACCTTGGCGAAGATGTCATCCTTCTGGTTGAAGTCGGCGAGTTCGCCGTCGCGGACCTTGGTGAGGGCATCCTTTTCGCCGGTCGTGAGGGTCGCGGCGATGCGCTGGTTGACTTCAAGGATGCGGCGAGCCTGGGCCGTCATCACGTTGAGGTCGTTGTTGAAACGGGCGAGCGTGTCCGGGCTGCTGATCGTCACGAACTTCAGGAAGACCTTATTGTCGTGCTGGAGCAGGTTGCTGTCGACGCGAGGCGCCGGGGTTTCGGTAGCGGTGGTCATGGTGTGATTGGTTTAGGGGTAGGGGTAGAGGGGGATTACTTGGCCTTCTCTTCGGTTGCCGGAGCGTCCGCCTTCTTTTCTTCGGGCTTGGCGGTGGCCTTCTCGAGCTTGGCCTTTTCGGCTTCGGTGATCTGGACGAAGAGCTTGGCTTCGGCCGGGATGGTGCCGTTTTCGGAAGGGTAGTCGAAGCCGCGGGACTTCTTGAACTCTTCGGAGAGCTTGTTGACGCGCTCCTGGGTGGCCTTGACGGCTTCTTCGGCCTTCTTCTTGTCTTCGTCGGACTTCAGCTTGGGCTGGAGGTCAACGAGCTGCTGGAGCTGGGCCTTGGTCTCGACGATTTGCTTGAGGAGAACCTGGAAGGTTTCGACTTCAACCGCGCCCGTGATGGTGTCGCGGACGAGGAACTTCTTGTCTTCCACCGTGAGGACGGACTCGGGTTTGAAGTCCTTGGCGGCGGAAACCTTGGTGAACTCGTCGTTGGAGAGGGGCGTCAGGAAGAGGACCTTCGTGGGGACGAGCTGGTAGGGGCGGTCGATGCTGAAGCCACCGTAGAGCTTACCCATGGCTTCATTGTCGGCTTGGAGCTTGGCCTGCTTGGCGGCGATCTCGTGACTGCGGGCTTCGCGCTCCGGGGTGGTCAGCGCGTTTTCGAGGAAGAGCTGGGAGCGCTTGAATTCTTCGACCTGCTGGGCGAGGATGCGGATGCGCTGCTGGAAGTTGACGAACTCCTGCGGGGAAGTGGCCGTCCAGACTTGCGCGAAGAACTTCTGGTCAGCCTTCGGGGCCTCGGCGGTGGCCGCCTTACCCACTTCGAGGGTGGGCTTGAGCTCGGCACCGGGCTTGGCGTCCTGGGCGTTCAAAGTGAGCGCCAAAGCGGCAATGAGGAAGGGAAACGGCTTCATGGTTTTGGGGAGAGAAGTTTTACCTTAAGGAAATGGGTCCCAGCCACCACAAAAAAACCCAGCTGTGAATTATTTGTGAACAGCCAAAGCCCGATCAAAAATCGCAGGTAAGTCCAAGGCCGCGGCCTGTTTTTGGAACGCCTCATCGGCCAAGAGGGCCCGTACCTTTGGGTGGTCGAAAAACTCACTTAAGTCCCTGTTATTCAATAACTCACGAACTTTTTTGTCTTCCCAGGCTTGATAGAACGATGGATGTGCCGCCATGGCCCGCATTTCAGGCATGGCCATCAGCCGTTTGCGGGCCTCTGGGTCGGCCATTAACAGTCGGGTCTGAGTCATCAGGCGCTTCTGCCGATCGGGCAGGGGGGTCCAGTCCTTGAGCCAATAGGTAGCCGGGGTGCTCGCCATTTGATCTCGAGCCTGGATGCTGAGGTGTTTCTGGGCGGCTTGGGGCCCCCCGATGAGTTCCTGGACGGACGCGATGGTCGCGATGGCCAAGACCAGGAGGCTAAAATACAGCAGGCCGGTCCAGCAGCCCACCATCGCCCCGAGAATCGGGCTTTCGGCCTCATCTACCCCTTCTGGGCGTTTACCCATCCACCATGCCAAGCCGTAGACCACGAGGCCGGTGACACAGGTTAGGCCTAGGACACCGGCCGCCCCGCGCATCAGCCAGGGGAAGGAGGTCCCATGGAGCAGGGAATGGCCCAGCTCGGGCCCCAGGGCCCAGCCGAGCGCGATGCCCGCCGTGAGGGCGATGGGGCCAGCCAATTGCCTCAGCGGGCCTCGCTTATAGCCCCGCCAAGCCCCCCGCGCCATGAGCAGGGCCAGCACCAAGCCGGCGAGCCAGAGCATCCAGGATGTCTCGGAGGGGGGCGGCGGCATCGTTAGCTTTCACCAAGCACCTTGCGGATGGAGCCCTCGCGGGCTTCGATGCTTTCGGCCAACTTGAACTGCACGAGCGCTCGGCGGAGGTTATGGCCCGGGTAGCGCACCTTGAAATAAACGTCGCCGGCGAGATGGTCGGCCAAGAAACGAATCCCGAGTTCCAGTGGGATCAGGTGAATGCAGTCGTAGAGGTATTTCAGTTCGGCGGCGCTCAGGAAATCCTGGGCGTGCGAGCGATAGCCGCGGTAGATGGCCGTGAAAAGGTCGAGGTCGAAGATCACGCTGGCGAGGTCGGGCGCGTCTTCGCCGGCGGGGTTGCAGGCCGAGCGCGTCGCGTCGCCGATATCGTAGTGCACAAGGCCGGGCTGCACGGTGTCGAGGTCGACGATGCACGTGCCTCGACCCGTCGCGGTATCGATCATGATGTTGCCGACCTTGGGGTCGCCGTGGGTGGTGCGAAGCCGCAATTCCCCTGATTTCAGGGCATTTTCGAGCACGTTGCAGCGGGCGCGGCGTTCCTCCACGAAGCGCAGCGCGCGCTTGGCGTCCAAGGATGTCTGGACGCGCTCCCGGCCTTCGGGCGTGGCCAAAGCAGCGTCGAGTTTGGCAAGGTAGCCGGGGGTCACGTGGAAGCCGGGCAGGGCGTAGCGGAGCTGGTCGCAGGGCAGGTCGCTGACCATGCGGTGGAAGTGGCCCAAGACATAGCCGGCTTCGAAAGCGTGCTCGGGATTCTGGACTTTCTCGAACGCCGTGGCGCTCGCGATCTGCGAGATGGCTCGCCAGATGTCGCCATTCGCGTCGGTCACCCAGTCTTCACCGCCCTTGGTCTGGATGATCTTCGGCAGCTGCCAGATGCGGTCCGCGCCGTCGGATTCGGCCTCGAGCTTGGCGTGGCAGTGGTCGGTGAGGACGCGCATGTTCTGCATGATCGCCTCGGGGTCGGGGAAGATGGCCTTGCGGACGCGTTGGACGATGAACCGCTGCTCCGAGAAGGTCGTCCGGAAAATCGCCAGATAGGTGTCGTTGACGTTGCCCGAACCGTAGGGTTCGACCGTGACCAGCCGTCCCTGGACGTCGAATTGGCGGGCGATAAGGGCGGCACGCATAGGTTACCGGGCCAATTTGCCCCGTTTTTCCCGAGAGGCGAGGGCATTCCGGTGACGCCAAGGCTTGATTTTCGGTTGGGTCTCCCCATGTTGGGCTCTCCTCTGCGCCGCCACCTTAGCTCAGCTGGTAGAGCATCTCATTCGTAATGAGAATGTCGCCGGTTCAAATCCGGCAGGTGGCTCCAGCGCAGGGGTTAACTTTCCAGTCCGTTTGCTAAGGCGGGCTTTCCCATCTCCCTCCTCCACATGAGCCGCCGCTCCGACCCGCCCGCCCGAAGCCGCGATTTATCGCGCCGCTACGACCGGAACTTCAAGGTGGACGATGCCTATCGGGCGACGTTGCCCGACATGCAGAACAAGGATGCGTCCCTGATTCAGGGCGCCAATGTCCCGATCCAGCATGTGGGCATCGCGGGTTTCCGTCTGCCGATGCTGGTCATCTCGCGCGACGGCAAGCCGGTGCCCCTCGAATGCACGGTCACGGGTTCGGTCTCCCTCGCGGCCGACCGCAAGGGCATCAACATGTCGCGCATCATGCGCACGTTCTACGAGTTCAAGGACCGCGTCTTGTCCCATGAGCTCCTCGAAGAGGTGCTGATCCGCTACAAGAAGGATCTCGAGTGCAGCCGCGCGCGCATCCTCGTCGAGTTCCGCTACCCGATCGTCCAGAAGTCCCTCCGCTCCGGCCTCGAAGGCTGGCAGTACTACAAGGCGACCCTCGAAGGCACCATCGACGACCTCGATCGCCTCCGCCGCTACGTCCATTTCGACTTCGTCTATTCGTCCGCGTGCCCTTGTTCCGCCGAGCTGACCGAGCACGCCCGCGAAGAACGCGACACCTACGGGATTCCGCACTCCCAGCGCTCCAAGGCGCGCGTCATCGCCGAAGTCTCGCCCGGCAAGGTCCTCTTCGTCGAGGACATGAAGGACCTCTGCCTCGCCGGCCTCCACACCGAGACGCAGGTCATGGTGAAGCGCGAGGACGAGCAGGCCTTCGCCGAGCTCAACGGGGCTTATTCTAAATTTGTCGAAGACGCGGCCCGCCTCGTCTTCGAGCAGTTCGACCATGATGCGCGCGTGCGCGACTTCGTCATCGCCTGTTCGCACCTGGAGTCCCTGCACTCCCATGACGCCGTTTCGGTGATCAACAAGGGCATGCCGAGCGGGCTTTCGGCGGACTTCAGCCAGTTCAGAGACCTGGTCTGCTAGTTCTTTGGCGGCTTGCTCCTTCGTCGGCGGCCGCCTAGGTTCGTCTTCACGAGGGGGTAGCTCAGCTGGATTCAGAGCAGCAGCCTTCTAAGCCGCCGGTCGCGGGTTCGAGTCCCGCCCCCCTCGCCACTTTCCCCGCCCCATGTCCTCGCTGCCCTATCACCTCGCCGACCGCGGCCAGAGCCTTGGCGTCTTGGATCACCAAGCGGTCCTGGCCGGTTTGGCCACGGGCCGTTTGTCGCCGGACGTCCTTGCCTGGCAGGAGGGCGACGCCGCTTGGGTGGCGCTGCGTCTGCGGCCCGAGTTCGCCAGCGGGCTGAGCGCGGTGGCTACCCTGGAGCCGCCCCCGCCGGCGATGCCTTGGGAAGCGCAAGTGACGCGGTGGCGTACGCGCCCGAAGTTCGCGACGCTCTGGGCCACGCTCAAGGCGGTCCTCTTCCGTCCGCAGGCCACGTTTACCGCCGAGGTTTCGACCGATGGTCTCCGCGCGTCGTTGCAGTGGTTGCTCTGGGCTAGCCTCATCGGGGTGCTCGTCGGTTTCCCGCTGTGGAGCTTGCTGTTGACCCTGCGTCCGGTGTTGCTCGGCAAGATCGGCTTCCCGGAAACCGCGGCCCCGGCGATCTTCAACCTGACCTATTTCTTCCGGGCCTTGGCGGTCTACCCGCTGGCCGCCGTGGTCGGCACGTTCGTCACCACTTTCATCGTACATGGGCTGCTGCGGCTTTTCGGTGGTGGTCGCGGCGGTTGGCGCCGGACCTTCCGCACCTTGGCTTATGTGGGTGGGGCGATGTGCTTCGTCTTGGCGATACCGGTCACCGCCTGCGCCGTCCCGCTCTGGGGTTTTCTCCTGGCCTTCTTGGCCCTCGGGTTTGCGCATCGGGAGCCTGCGTGGCGGGGCTTTTTGGCGGTCGGCATCATGGCGGCCGTCGGTTGCTGCGCGGGCTTGATCGCCACGGTCTGGTCGTTCGCCCGCCCCTTCATGCGCTGAGCCGCCTGCGGGCTTGCACGGGCCGACGGATTCGCCACTGCTTTTCTTATGCAAATCCACGTCGCCCGTCCGCCCAACCAGCTCGGTGTCTTCACCCTCGAGGAGGTCGCCGCCGGCCTGCAGTCGGGTCGTTTCCTGCCGACCGACCAGGCTTGGCGCGATGGGATGGCCGCCTGGACGCCGTTGAATCAGTGGGAAGAGTTCCGCGGCGTCGCCGCCGCGGTGCCGGCTTCGCCCGCCGATGTGGCGGTCGCGCCTTCGCAGGTGCCTTGGGAGCAGGGCAAGAGCGTCGGTAGTTTCTTCGCAACCTTGAAGGCCGCGGTCTTCGCCCCGCGGGAGACCTTTGCCAACGCGCGGATGGAGTTCGGTGATTGGCTGATCTTCGCCTACATCACGCAACTGCTGGTTCTGCCGGTCCGCTTGATCCAGGCCTTCGGGTATGAGGATCCCAGCGTCCAAATGCTGCGTTTCTTCGAGCAGTTCAACAACCCGGCCCTCGAGCCGATGCTGGCTGGCTTGCGGCAAAACGCCAACGCCGCGGATTTGCCCATCGCCGGCGTCATGAAGGGGGCTTCCTTGGTTGGCGGCATCGTCATCGGCCCGCTCATGTTGGCTTTGGTCGGGGTGCTCGTCTGGGTTGGCTTGTGGATCATGCGGCAGAAGGTGGATTGTGGCCGCGCCATCGCGGCCATCCTGATGACCTCGTCCGTCGCCACGATCGTGGCCATGCCCTTGGGTCTGCTCGGGTTCAATTTCATCCTCTTATTCGGCCTCTTCTGTCTCCTCAGCATCCCTTACCTGATTTTCTATCACCGCCTACATGGCGCGGCCATTCAGCGCAGCGCTTGGGTGTCGTTCGGGGCGCACGTCTTGGTGGGCGTGCTCGCGCTTTGTTGCTGCGGCTGTTTGGTCGGCCTTTTGGGCGCGGCCATGGCGGGATAAAGGCGGCTGCGGCTTGGCGGCGCTGTTCGGGGTTTTGATGTCGAGGTCCGCGTAAGTGCGTGCCGGCTGTCCTGCGGACTTGCCGTTCCGCAGGTTATTCCTTACCGATTCAGTCATGCAAATCCACGTCGCCCGTCCCCCCGCCCAGCTCGGCGTCTTCAGCCAGGAGGAGGTCGTCGCCGGCCTGCAGGCAGGCCGTTTCCTGCCGAGCGACCAAGGTTGGCGCGAAGGGATGTCCGCGTGGACGCCGTTGAGCCAATGGCCGGAGTTCGCCGGCCTCGGCATCCCCTCGGCGCCGCCGGAGTCCGCGCAAGCCGCGACCGCTCAACCGATGCCAGCTTGGGAGCGTGGTTCGTCGATCCAGAATTACTTCGGCACGATCAAGGATGTCGCCCTCAACCCGGTGCAGACGTTCGACAATCTCCCCGCGCAGGGCGGCTTCGGCCGTCCGCTGATCTACAATTACTTAACGACTTTCCCTGCGCTGTTTCTGCTCGCCGCGCTCTATGCCTTGATCGTGGCCGTGATGGGCGAGAGCTTCTTGCAAGGCCTGCGTGGGGATGCGAGTGCGCCGCGCTTCCTGCAGGACCTCTCCGTCGGTGGTTTGGTGGGGTTGTTGTTCGGTTTCTTCTTCTGCATCGCCCTCGTTGCCCCGCTGGGGCTTTTCGTGAGCAGCGCTTTCACTTACGTCTTGCTCTTGCCGTGGAGTCCGCGCGGGGGTTACGCCGAGAGTTTCCGGGCCAACGCTTATGTGAATGGCGCGTTCTTCCCGCTGACCTGCATCCCTTGCCTGAACTACGTCGCGGCACCGTGGCAGGTGGTCGTGAACGTCATCGCGCTGTCCCGCGTCCATCAGATCGCTTGGTGGAAGGTGCTGATTTCGGTCGTGGTCATCCCTTGTTGTCTCTGTTGCGGCGCTTATGCGGCCATCCTTCTTCCTGCCATCAGCAGGATGCGTTGAGGGTTAGACTGTCGACTTAACCATGCAAATCCACGTCGCCCGTCCCCCCGCCCAGCTCGGTGTCTTCAGCCAGGAGGAGGTCGTCGCCGGCCTGCAGGCAGGCCGTTTCCTGCCGAGCGACCAAGGTTGGCGCGAAGGGATGTCCGCGTGGACGCCGTTGAGCCAATGGCCGGAGTTCGCCGGTCTCGGTATCCCCTCGGTGCCCCCGGAATCCGCGCAAGCCGCGACCGCTCAACCCATGCCCGCCTGGGAACGTGGTCCATCGTTCGGCAATTACTTCGGTACCATCAGGGACGTGGCCTTAAATCCCGTGCAGACGTTCGATCAGCTCCCCGTCGCCGGAGGTTGGGGCCGTGCTTTGTCCTTCAACTACCTCGCCATCGGTCCGGTCGTCCTGCTCTTCGTCCTCCTCTACGGAGTGCTTCTCGCCGTGGCGGGTGACGAGATTTTGGCGGACGTGCGCTCCGATCCGAACCTCAACGCCTGGACGCGCGACCTATCGACGGGCGCCTATTTCGCTTGGATCGCGTTGCTCAGCGCGGTTTTCGCCCTCAGCGCCCCGCTCCTGGCTTTCGTGGTCAGCGCCGCGACCCATGTGCTCTTGCTTCCGTGGGGGCCGAAGGGCGGTTATGGGGGCTGTTTCCGTGCGAACAGTTACGTCTACGGCGCCTTCTTCTTGGCCAGTTTCATCCCGCTGGTCTCGTGCATCGTGCTGCCTTGGCAGGTGGTCGCCAACGTCATCGCGCTGTCCCGTGTGCACCGGCTGGCCTGGTGGAAGGTGGCAATCTCCGTCGTACTGATTCCCTTCATCGTCTGCTGCGGAGGCCTCTTTGTGCTGCTCTACGACAGCATCCAGCGGGGAGGCGGTCCTTAAGTGAAGATCGGCCTCGTCCGTCGGCCCGCTTTTCCCGGCGAACTCAACCACGAGCTCGTTTGGCCGCTGGCGTTCCTCGGCGGAGCGCTGTTCGCTTGGGGCTGGTTCCAGACCGGCTGGTCGTTACCCCCCTGCATTTTCCACGAGTATACCGGCCTGCCTTGCCTCGGGTGCGGTGGCACGCGTTGCGCCCGTCAGTTGGTGCACCTCAATTTCTTCGAAGCACTCAAGTTCCACCCCGGGTTCTTCCTCGTCGTGCTGAGCGCGATGCTCTGGACGGTCTACGCCGCGGTTTTTTGGCTGCGCCGCGATACGCTGCGCCTCCGGCTTTCGGTCGACGACCGGGGCGCGAAGGTCCTCCGCCGGACTTTCATCGGCGCATTGATCGTCCACTGGGCCTGGCAGTGTCACTACCTGACCCAGTAAGATGCGGCGGCTCCTGAAACTGCTCGGGTGGCTCACGGTCGGCATCTGCGCCTGTCTCGTCGCTTTGCTGATCGTCTACGGCCTGTCGGACCGACCCGGCAAGATCGCCATCGAACAGCACGTGCTGAACGTCGTCGACGGCGTCCGCGAAGATGGGATGACGCCGGACAAGGTCGTGGGGACGCTCGATCAGTTCGCCGATCGCACCGAGGCCGTGAAGGGCGAGGTGGTGCCGGCGCCGGCCCCGGACCAAGGCGCCACCGCTCCTTACGGCGAGCCGAGCGACCAGCGCGGCCTCAAGCGCCTCGTGAACAAGGGCTACAGCGTCGGCTACGATGAAAGCCTCCCGTCCCCGCGCTGGTCTTCCTACCGCGTCTTTCCCTATCAGGATGTCCGCTTGGAGCGACCGAGCACGTTCAAGACGGATACCCGCACCTCCGCGCGCGTGACGACCAGCGAGTTCGTCCGTTCAGGCTATGACCGTGGCCACTTGGCTCCGAACTACGCGATCTCGGTCTGCTACGGCGAGGAAGCCCAGAAGGAGACGTTCCTGCTGACGAACATCGTCCCGCAGCTCCATGCCCTCAACGCCGGGCTCTGGAAGGACCTCGAACAGCGCATCGTTCGCCGCTACGTCGAGCGCTACGGCACCGTCTGGGTGCAGGTCGGCCCCGTCTTCACGAAGCCGCCGGCGAAGCAGGTCGGCCGACTGCCCGTCCCCGAAGCCTTTTGGATGGTGATCTCGGAGTACGCGGAGGACCAGCGCGGCGTGCGCGCCATCGCGTATCTCGTGCCGCATGAGGAGAACTGGCGTGACCACGAACTCACGCGCTATGTCGTGAGCATCCGCCAGGTCGAGACGCTGACCGGCCTCGATTTCTTCCCGAAACTACCGAAGGCGACGCAGGATCGACTGGAATCAACGCCCGCGCCCCGCGCGTGGTGACTTCACCAAGGCCGCGCGGAGGTCGGCGGCTTGGATCAGCACCACGCAGTCGAGCCCGTCCGCCGTCGGCAGCCAGAGCATCGGGAGCTTCGGCCAAGCCTGGTGCATCGCGTCGCGGAGACCGCCGACCTCGATGACCAGCACGCCGTGCGGTTGCAGGAGTTCGGTGGCTTGGGCGAGGAGCTTGCGGATCACATCGAGCCCGTCCTTGCCGGAGACCAGGGAGTTCTTGGGCTCCTTCTTGAATTCGGCGGGCAGCCGCCGGTAGATGCCTTCCGGTTCATAGGGCGGATTGCTGAGGATCAGGTCGAACTTCGGGCCGCCGAGCAGCGCGGTCATCGTGTCCGTCTCGTGGAGCTCGATGCGCTTCGTTTCGCCGTGGTCGGCGACGTTCAGCTTCGCCACCGCGAGGGCGGGCGCGGACAGGTCGGTCGCGGCTACCTTGGCCTGCGGGAAACGTTTCGCGAGGAGGATGGCCAGGCAGCCCGAGCCCGTGCAGACGTCGGCCACGCGCTTCACCTGTTCGACCGGCGGCAGCCAGCGGGGGATGGCTTCGGGGATCAGCTCCACGAAGTAGGAGCGCGGCACGATGACGCGTTCATCGACGCGGAAGCGGAGGCCGCCGAGCCAAGCCTCGCCGACGAGGTAGGCCGTGGGGATGCGTTCGAAGACGCGGCGCTCGAGCAGGGCGAGGAACTTCGCCTTCTCGGCGGGCTTGAGGGCGCGCTCAAAGCATTGCGGCAGCTTTTCCCACGCCAGCCCCGTGGCGGCGCCCATCAGGGTCAGCGATTCCTCCTGCTCGTCGAGGAAGCCTTGGCCGTAGGCCACGTCGGACGCCTGCAGGAGCTTGTTGGCGAAGCGCAAGTGGTCACCCCCCGTGCGCAGACGCGCGGTCTGGGCCGGAGTGGGGCGCGAAGGAGCGCTCATCGAAGGTGGGCCGTCCTCAGGTGAGGGGGGCCGCCGACCAGAGTTCCTTCGGGGTGCGTTCGAAGAAGTCCTCGAGGTACTTCGTCGTGGCGCCGCCTTGGCGGAAGACCGGGTCCTTCATGATCGCGCGGCACACCGGGATGGTGGTATGGATGCCGCGGATGATGTACTCGCTGAGCGCGCGGTGCATGCGGTCGAGCGCCTTCTGGCGGTTCGCGCCGACCGAGATCAGCTTGGCCACCATGGAATCGTAGTTCGGCGGGATGGTGTAGCCCGAGTAGCAATGGGAGTCGACGCGGACACCGTGGCCGCCCGGCGTGTAGTACAGGCCGATGGTGCCGGGGCTCGGCGTGAAGTTGCGGGCCGGGTCTTCGGCGTTGATGCGGCACTCGATGGCGTGGCCGGTGATCTTGATGTCCTTCTGGTTGAGCTCCAGCTTCTCGCCGCAGGCGATGAGGATCTGGCGACGCACCAAGTCGATGTCGGTGACCTCTTCGGTCACGCCGTGTTCCACCTGGATGCGGGTGTTCATCTCCATGAAGTAGAACTTCCCGTGGCGATCCACGAGGAACTCGATGGTGCCGGCGTTGTGGTAACCGATGGATTCCGTCAGGCGGACGGCGACCTTGCCCATCTCCTCGCGGAGCTTCGGGGTGAGGAAGGGAGAAGGGGATTCTTCGATCAGCTTCTGGTGGCGACGCTGCACGGAGCAATCGCGCTCACCGAGGTGGAGCACCTTGCCATGCTCGTCGGCCAGCATCTGGAACTCGATGTGGCGAGGCTGTTCGATGTACTTTTCGATGTAGACGGAGCCGTTGCCGAAGGCCTTCTCGGCTTCGCTGCGGGCGCTGTCGAACTCCTTGGAGAAAGCGGCGGCATTGTGCACGATGCGCATGCCCTTGCCGCCGCCACCGGCGACGGCCTTGATGATGACGGGGAAGCCGATGCGCTGCGCTTCCTTGATGGCTTCGCGCTGGTTATCGACGGGGCCATCGGAGCCGGGGACCGTGGGGACCTTGGCCTTCGCGGCGGTCTGACGGGCCACGGCCTTGTCGCCCATGAGGCGGATGGCTTCGGGGCGCGGACCGATGAACTTGATGTTGGCCGTGGCGCACTTCTCGGCGAAGCCGGCGCGCTCGGAAAGGAAGCCGTAGCCCGGGTGGATGGCGTCGACGTTGGTGATCTCGGCGGCCGAGATGATGCGGTCCTCGCGAAGGTACGAGTCCTTGCTGGGGCCGGGCCCGATGCAGACGGCCTCATCGGCCAGCTGGACGTGCAGGGACTGTTCGTCGGCCTGGGAGTAGACCGCGACGGTCTTGATGCCCAGCTCGCGACAAGCGCGGATGACGCGCAGGGCGATTTCGCCGCGATTGGCGATGAGGATTTTGTTCATGCTCGGGAATCGGTGATCAGCCAACCTTCACGCGGAAGAGGGGCTGGCCGAATTCGACCGAGGTACCGCTCGCCACGAGGCATTCGACAATCGTGCCGGAGAGTTCGGACTGGATTTCGTTCATCACCTTCATGGCCTCGATGATGCAGACCACGGTGTCGGCCTTCACGGGCGAACCGACGGCGACGAAATTAGGGGAGTCCGGGGAGGGGGTGGCGTAGAAGGTGCCGACCATCGGGGAGGTGATGACCTTCACGTTGGGGTCAGCGGCCGGGGCGGCGGCCACGGGAGCCGGGGCGGCGGCCACGGGGGCAGCCGGGGCGGCGGCTACCGGAGCCGGGGCGGGGGCGGCTGGGGCTGGGGCAGCGACGCGACCGGGGAGGTCGCGCTTGATGCGCAGCTTGAATTCTTGGTCCTGGATTTCGAATTCGGAAAGGTCCGACTTCTTCATTAAATCCACGACTTGTTTGATCTTATTAAGGTCCAAGGTAATGTCCTCCGTGAGGGGGTGGACCAGACAGATACAGCGGGACAGGGGGGCAAATCAACCCTCATTCCAGCAAAGAGGGGGGTATTTTACCTAAGTTGCTTTCCTTGTTAGGGTTAAGTATGTCAGAAAGCTTCGCTAAAGCACTGATTTCCGGGTTGGTCAGGGGGCCTTTAATGCGCACACGGCTGAGGCTGAGGAAGGCGCGGTTGATATTCAGGATTTCTAGGGGGTTGAACCCGCCCTTCTTGGGTAGAGAGAAGTCCCCTTCGAACTCGAGGGTGGAGGCCTGAAGGTCAATTTCCCCGGCGAGGGTCAAACGGGCATCGGGTCCTTTAATGACGAGGTCAGGGAAGTAGGCCCGCCCCCCCAAGCAGCCGAATTGCCCCGAGGCTTGGGTCAGGTCGTAGGAGGTCGCCTTGATGCCGATGGCCTCCAGGAAGTTCGAGACCCCGCCCAAGAGCCGGACACGCTTAAGGTCCGGGTCCAGGAGTTCGAAGTCACCCCGGCCTTTGAGCAGGCGGGGCGTTTGGAGGTTGATGCTGCCGGTGAATTTGAGGTCGAGCTTACCGGGGCCGCTGGGTGGCGTCGGTGCGGGGGCGGCTGGGGGCGGCGTGGCGCCGGCGGTCGGCTTGGGCGGGTCGAATTGCTCCACGATCTTGGCGACCTTCTTGGGGTCACACCCTTTGAGGACGAGGGAGACCTGTGAATCCTTCAAGGGGTCGCCGCGGATGCCCAGCGTGGCTTGGCCGTTCGCCAGCGCGAGCACGGCTGAAATCTGCAGGTCCTGCGTCTGGCTGGACACGTCGAGGGTGAGCCCGCGGCTTTCAATGCCCCAGGCCGTGAACGCGCCTTCGCAAATCACGCGCGCCTTCACGTCCAATTCCAAGGCTTTGGGTTGGATGTCGAGGCGGAGCTCGTGGTCCGCCGGTAAGCGCAGGCCGCGCATGGCTTCGCCGAGGTCGGCGCTCACGCAGCGCGCCGCGACCCAAGGTTGCAGGTTGCCGCGCAACTGGATGAAGGGGCCGGCCACCGAATCTTTCTTCGACCAATCCCACACGACGCTCCCATCGAGGGAGCCGTCATCCTTCCCCGCGCCCCGGAGGCGGTGCAGGCCGATCTTCGTGCCCTTGGCATCGGCATCCACCAGGATTTCGACGGAGCGGAACGGCGCCTGCATGAAGGTGAAGTCCTGCAGCAAGACCCGGCCGCGCACCTCGCTCTGATGGTCGCCCCAATGGCTGTTCACGTCGATGGTCGCGTAGGGATGTTGGTTCGCCGCGAAGAGTTTCCAGAGGCCGATCCACCAATCGCCGAGGAGGTGATCCAGCGCGGAGGGCTGGAGCTCGCCGCGCAGGCGCAAGGCGAAGGGCCCGCCCGGGTCGAGGGAGCAGTCGGCTTCGCCGACGACGCTCGCGAGCCGCGTATCACGCAGGAGCAACGCGTAGGGCGTCCGTTCCGGGGCGAACGAGAACTTGGTGCTGAAGGGCAGGTTGCGGGTCGGGGCCACCGCCCGCGGGGAGAGACCGAGCACATCCAACCCGCTGAAGCTGACCTCGCCGTCGACTTGCCAGCCTGCGGGGGTGCGCTGCGCATGGATGTCGCTCAGGTTGAGCACACCCGTGAGGTCACCCGCCAAGGGGGCTAAGGCCGTAGCAATCGCGGGCACCGCCCGGTGCAGGTCGACCGCCGCGACCTGTCCCTCGGGGATCCGGAGCGAGAAACCGTCCAGCTCGGTGGCCGTCGCCGCCGGCGTCCAGATGGCCAAGCCGTGGACGCTGCTCGTCATGGTGGCCGCGTCGAAGCGGGCGCGCAGGCTGGCTTGGCCAGTGGGCGAGAGGGTTCGGGAGAGTTTGGACCGGAGGTTTAAGCCTGAGAATGGACCCACGGAGACCGCGTCCAAGGAAAGATGGCCCTGTGTTTCCACGAGGTTGCCGGAGCCATCTAGCTGCAGCGTGAGTTGCCCGGCTTGAATGTCGCGGAAAGAAAGCTGCTTCCCCGTGATCCGCGCCCGCCATTGGAGGAGCGACCCGCGCGCATTGATTTTCAATTCGCCCAGGGCCAACAGCTCGCGCGCCTGGATCAGGCCTAGCCCCTCTTGCGACCAGTCGTTCCCCAGCACGGCATGCCCGCTCAGGCGGGCCCCGCCTTCGGCGTCACCGCGCGCATCGAGGTTGAGCGAAGCGCCCCCGGAGCGTTCCGCAACCAGGAGCGTTTCTTCAATCTGGCGGAGGAGTTGGGCGGTGCGCTCAGGCAGGCTCGCGCTGGCGGACGATTCACCGCCCGCGGTGTCCCGCTGGAGGACGGCGGACGGGAGTTCGCCATGGAAGGCGGCGACAAATTTACCGGAGCGGGCAAGCAGGGAAGGCACCATCAACCAGCGGCCTTCGCGGCGCGCTTCCAGGCGGATGTCCTCGATGAGCAGTCGGCTTTGCCCGAGGCGGGAGACCGAAGCCGGACACCACAGTTTACCGCCGCGGAGGCGGATGCGCGTGGGGCTCACGCGGCCGGCGAGCAGTTCAGGCAGGCTGACGCCGACTTCCACCCGGGCGGCGGTGAAGACTTCGCCCGTGAGGCCGACGATTTCCAGCGAGACATCGTCCGCCGCCAATGATTGGTCCGGTAGAATCCAGAAATGCCTCGCCTGCAAGCGGAGCCCCTGCTGGGCCAAGCGATCGGTCAATGTCGCCGTCAGGCTGGACGGCAGTTGGACGGGGGCGTCGAGCGACGCGAGCCAGAGCAGGGCCAGTTGGACCGGTAAGAGGAGCCCGAGGCCAGTGAAGACCAACCCGCGGAGGAATGTGCGGAAGGCCGAGACTGTCGGCGCCGTGTTCATCGCCCATCCGTCCCGAGCAGCGGGATGAGGATTTCGGCCAGCGAGGCTTCCAACAAGAAGTCATCGCCATCGCCTTCATCGCGGACGAGGACGGCGGTGCGGTTGAGCGGTGCCGTGCAGAGGTAGGTGCGGAAGGATTCGCTCGCCCCCGTGGCGCCCGCCGCGACTTGGTCGGTGATACGGAGTTCGTAGCGGAAATCACCGGCGCCGATATCGCGCGTCGGGAATTCCGTGGCGCGGACCTGCATGAGGGCCGTGGCGAGCCGGCGGCTGTTGGCCGGGTCGAGGCGTCCAGTGCCCGCCCAATTGCCGTCGGGCCCCAGGCGGGCTTCACCGATGACCTTGCCGTCGGCTTTTTCCGTGAGTCGCAGGCCGGTCACCTTGGCGCCGGCGGCCAGTTCCGCGAGTTCGCGGTTGCGCCAGGCCTTCGGGTCGACGGCGGCCTGGGCGTTGCGCAGGAGAGAGATGTCGCAGACGGCGGCGAGCGGGGCGCCTTTTTGGTGGACGAGCAAAGAGCCCGGCGCGGCGGGGGCGGGGGCGGCGTAGAACGAGAGGGCGAGACGGTCGCCGCCGAATTCGACTTCGACCTTATGCAGCGGTTCGGCGGGAAGTTGGCCCGCGGGGACGAGCGCCGGGGTGGCGGTCGGGCCCGTGAGCGTGGCGCGCAGGCGCGTGAGCGCGGTCAGGAATTCGCGGATCAGTTTACCGTCGGCCTCGCGACGCTTGGTCGCCGTGGAGCCGGGGGCGACGGGGATTTCCCAGCGCGGTTCGGCGCCCGAGGCGTCGAGGCGATGCAAGGTGATGAAGCGGCCCGCCGAAGTGATCGTCAGCCCGCTGGCGAGTTCGGGGTCGAAGTCGGCCGGGCGAGCCGAAGCCAGGGTGGCCTTGGGATTTTCCCATTCCGCGAGCGCCTTGGCTTCGACGAGGAACAGGGAGGCGTTGTCCTCCAGCTTGGCCCACCGTTGGGCGGGTGCACCGACCTTCGGCTTGCCGATGAGCAGAACCTGGCGACGCGAGTTTCCTTCGAGCCCGACCCGGAGTTCCGGCGTGGCCAAGCCCGTTTCGCCTTCGTCGGCTTCGGCGAATTTCACGGCCCGGAGGTTGGAAAGGTCGGCGATGGCTTTCGTGGCGCGGTCCGGGTCGGCCAAGGCATCGAACGGGGCTTCAAAGCGCCACTCCGGACCTTGATTCTTGCGCCCCGGGCGGGTGCGTTCCTCGTAGGAGAGGGAAGTGACGCTATCGCCATCCTTCTGGCGGAGACGGGCGGAAACGGTGCGCACCTCGAAGTCGGCGATTTCGAAGATTTTATCGACGCGGTAGCTCTCGGGCTTGGCTTCCAGCGCGGCCGCCATGGCATCGCCCAAGGGAATGATCCGGCTGCCGTCCGCCGTCAGCAGGAAGAGCCGGCGGGTGTCCTTGTTTTCGCCGATCTTCACTTCGAGCGTCGCACCCGCATCGGAGGTCGTGCGCAGCGTCCACCGCGGCGTGGCGAGCCCGTAGGTGGCGAGGCTGCCGCCGGCGGCCTTCGTTTCGGCGGTCGCAAACCCCTTGTCCCCATCGATGAAGCGGATCTCATCGAGCAGGCGTTGCACGGCCCAGAGGTTGGCCGACCATTCGATGGGGGCGGTGATGCGCCACGACCCCGGGCGCTTCTCGAGGACGAGTTTCTGGCCGGACTCGGTCAGCTCGATCTTCGCAAGGGCCGCCGGAAAGAGCAGGTCTTGGCTGGCCACCGTTTGCCGATGGGCGGAGGTCGCCCGCCACACCAGGCCGAATGCGACGAGGTTGGCTAAAAGGAGGACAAGGGTGGTGCGGGCGATCCGCATGGGACCCTTAACTTCTGCGGCGCCAGACGGAAACCGCAAGCCCGACTAACAAGACCGCCAAGGGAATCCCCCCGAAGCGGAGCGCCAAGGCCCAAAAGTCCGCGGCGGTCGCGTTGACTTGATAGACGCCGGCGGCGCGGGTCGGAAGGGAGATGGCCCGGTCGCGGTCCGACAGCCATGCGGCGCATTGGGTCACGAAGGCTTGGTTCCCTCCGCGGTTGAGGCGGGCGTTGGAGATGAGGTCGGTGCTGCCGACGACGATGAGCCGTCCACCGATGCTCCCCGAGCCCTTGCGGATGCCCGCGGCCCGTTCGGCGGCGGCGGCGATGCAGACGGGGCCGGGGTGATCGCGGTCGGGGTCGAAACTGATCGGGCGCCGCAAGGGGTCGGCTTCACCCCAGGAGAGCATGGCGCCGTTGCGGACATTGGAAGAGAAGACCAGCGGCGTCACGGAAAGCGTGCTGTCCGGGGTGCTGCCTTCATCGAAGCGCGCGGGGCGGGCGCGCGTGACCACGAGGGGGAGGTCTTGCTCGCGCAGCACGCGGGTCAGCGGGTGGACCTTCTCGGGGAGCAGCCGGACGGCGATGTCGCCATCCGCGGTGCGGCAGGCGGGATCGTTTTCCTGCAGGAGGGCGTCCGGCGAGAAGATCGCCCATTCGGATAAGACCGCGTCGAGGCCATGCTCGCGGCCAGGCTCGAGGAAGGCCAACACGCGGCCGTTGCGGTCGTAGAGGTAACTGCGGAGCCGTTCGGCTTCGGCGGCCGAGAACGCCGCTTGCGGGCCGGCGATGAGGACCATCGATGCGTCGCGGGGGATTTCCGACGCCGTCGGCAGGTCGAGCTCGCGGAGGATGAAGTTGCGGTTGCGCAGCTGGCGCGAGAGTTGCGAAAGGCCGCGTAAAGGCGACGTGTCGCTGAGGCCGAGTTCCCCGTGGCCGCGCGTGACGTAGCAGATGGCGGGCCGGTCTTCGGTGACCTCGAGCAAGGCCGCGGTCACCGCTTCTTCGCCCCGGAAGGTCACGACCTTGGCCGCATTGAGCTCGACGAGCTCGGCCAGGGTGACGAACTTGGCGCGCGTGCCGCAGGTGAGGATCAGGCCGATGTTGCGTCCCGGCGGGCCATGGCGGGCGGCGACTTCCGAGAGGGCCTCCTGGTTGAGGCCGTTGCTGACCTGCAGGATGTTGAACCATTCGCCCCCGGCGCGCGAGGCTTCCAACTTGTAGGCTTCGAGCAGCTTGACGAGTTGGCTCCGGAGGCCGGTGTCGCCTTCGCTGAAGTTGTCCGACAGCACCATGGCGCGGACCCAATTCCGATTCTGCTTATCGCCGACGGGACTCTTCCGGCCGGCCACGCGGACCGTTTCGGCGGACTCCGCCGCCAAGGAATGCCGGTGGTCCCACGTGAGGTCCTGGCGGAAGCGGAACTCGGTTTGCGAGGCGAGATAGTTCACCGTCACGGCCAAGCCGATGGCGAGCAAGGCTTGGGTCAACCGGTTGAAGCGGCGGATCGGGCGGACGGCGCCGAAGTCATCGCGGGGCGGGGCCATCTTATTCTTGGCCCTCCACGGCCAGCACGGCCAACCCGAGCGAGAGCATCATGCCGGTGACGTAGAGCACGAGCGGCCGGGAATCGAGGATGCCGCCGGCGAAATCCTGGAGGTGCCCGAACGTGCGCAGGTGCGCGGCGGGTTCGCGCAGCCAACCCAGCCACGTCCAGCTTTCGATCGGCAACGATTCCATCGCGCCGCCGATGGCGGTGAGGCCGAGGAGGCAGATGAAGGTCAGTAACGCGGCGAGGGCGGCGCTACGGGTGAGGCAGCTGCAGAGGATGCCCAGCGCGACATGCAGCAGGCCGCTGACCAGCACGAAGCAGAGCCCCCCGAACAGCGTCGCGGGGTCGCTGAGGCGTTGGTCGCCGACGGTCCCGAGGCGGGCGTCGACGAGCCAAGGGAAGAGCAGGAAGGCGCACCAGAACGCGGCCCACGTGAGCCAAGCGGAGAGGAATTTCGCCCACACGATGGCCGCGGTGCTGGCGGGCGTGGTGAGGAGCGCGGATAACGTGCCGCTCCGCCGTTCTTCGGCGAAGCTGCGCATGGTGAGCAGCGGCAGCACGCAGAGCAACGGCAGCCAGAACAGGCGGAAGGTGGCTTCGACCGGCGTCCAAGGTTGCGGCGCGCGGCTGCATTCCAACAACGCGAAGAAGTGGATGCCGCCCATGAGCGCGAGGAACAGCGCGGCCGAAGCCCAGGTGTTGCCCGAGAGCAGGGCGGTCCGGAGTTCGTGCGCCAAGAGCGTGCGGAAGTGTCGCATGGTCAGGAGCGGCGGCCCTCCGCGGGGGTGCGGCGCGTGGCCGCGAGGAAGATGTCTTCGAGGCCGTAGCGCTCTTCGGCGATTTCGCGGAGCGGCAGGCCGGCGCCGAGCAACGTGGTGGCGAGGGTCTCGCGCGCCGGCGATTGCGCCGGGAGGATCACGCGGTAACGGCTCCAGCCGAGGTCGGTCGCGACCCCCGCTTCGACCGTGGCGGCGGGTTCGGCGGCGGTGCAGAGGGCGGTGAGTTCCGCCTGGCTGGCTTTGGTCACGATGGTGAAGCCGGCGTGCGGGAGGAGCTCGCGACGCAGGTCGTCGGTGCGGCCTTGGGCGACGAGGCGGCCGCGGTTGATGATGACGACCTTGTCGCAGACTTGTTCGACTTCGTGCAGGATGTGGCTCGAGATGAGCACCGCCATCTGGCCGCGGAGCGAGCGGATGAGGTCGCGGATCCCGAGGATCTGGTGCGGGTCGAGTCCGATGGTGGGTTCATCGAGGATGACGACCTTGGGTTGGGCCAAGAGCGCGTCCGCGATGCCCACCCGTTGGCGGAAGCCCTTGGAGAGTTGGCCGATGAGGCGCCCCGAAGCGCGGCGTACCAGGTCGCAGTCTTCCATCACTTGGTTGACGCGCGCGTCCACCTGGCCGGCTTCGACATCCTTGAGCCGGGCCCGCAGGCGCAAGTATTCCTCGACGCGCAGGTCTTCGGGGAGCGGGTTGTTCTCCGGCATGTACGCCATGTGGCGTTTCGCTTCCGCCGGGTTGAGCGCGACGGAGACGCCCCAGATGGAGGCCCGCCCCGAAGTCCCCGCCATCGTCCCCGAGAGGATGCGCATGGTGGTCGACTTGCCGGCGCCATTCGGCCCTAGGAAGCCGACGACTTCACCCGGCGCGACGGAGAAACTGAGGTCTTCGATCGCCGTCAGCGAACCGTAGCGCTTGGTCAGGCGTTCAGCCGCCACGGCGGCCTCCGGCTGCGGCGCGACGTCGCTCATCGAGGCTTACTTACCCGCGGGGAGCGCGGGGGGTGCGCTCACCGGGGTGAGCAGCGAAGGTTCAGAACGGACGAGCCAAGCCTTATCGGAGGCCCACACATGGTTGGGCTTCAGGCGCTTGTCCATGAGGTTGACCCATTTGGCGGCTTCCGCGCTGTCGCCCTTGGTGAGGGCCAGGTTGGCCAGGACGTACATGGCGTAGCCCCGGAGGGTGTCCGGCGCCGTGTTGTCTTCGGCGACGGCGACGATGCCGGCGATGGCTTCGGCTTGGCCAAGTTCATGGCGGGTGAGCGCGGCGTAGAGGCGGGCGCGGGTGGCGATGGCCTTGACGGCTTTCGCGTCGCCGACGACGGACTTGCCGGCGGCTTCGTAGGTCTTGGCGGCATCTTCGAGCTTATTGGCCCGGCGGAGGTCGTCGGCCACTTCGAGGAGGGCGACGGCGGCGAGGGGTTCACCCGGGTGGGCGGCGGCGAAGGCCCGACGAGCGGCTTCATCTTGGCAAGCCACATAGGCTAGGCCGAGTTCTTCCCGCTTGGATTCTTGCCAGAAATGGAAGCCAATGGCCCCGATGATGGCCAACACGACCACGGTCGTGCCGCGGACGATCAGGTTCTTGTTCCGTTCCCAGAACAGCCACAGGCGGTCTTCCGCGTCGGCGTTCGCAAAGTCTTCGTCTACGACCACGAGATTACGGTCATCGTCGCTGGGGGGACGCTTTTTGGAGCTGTCTTCGGCCATGGGGGTTCAACCCTTGCCAATGCCTGCCCAGTGTCAACCCCCGCCTCCCCCATTGCTCCGGGCTTGTGCCAGCCCGCCAGACGCTAACACTGGGGGTTCATGAGCGCTTCCGCCTCCGTCCTTTCTGCCTTTAAGACGGCCAAATCCAAGGGCCAGCTTTCCGCGGCCTCCCTGACGAATGCCACGGCTTGGCTCGAATCCGGCTCCCTCCCCCCGGCCGCGGTCGAGGCCCTGGCCGATCTGGTCACCCAAGGGGCTTGGGCGGAACTCGAAGACCGGTTCTATAAAGGCATCGCCTTTGGCACCGGGGGCATGCGCGGCCGCACGGTCGGCCGAGTCAGTGCCGCCAACGAACTCGCCGCCGCGGGTTTGCCCATCCGGGCCGCCGTCGGCTCGGCTTGCCTGAATGACTTCAACGTCCTCCGCGCCGGGCTCGGCCTCTGGCGCCAGGTCTCCGCCAAGCATCCGACCCCCCGGCTCGTGGTCGCCCATGATGTCCGGCATTTCTCCCGCCACTTTGCGGAACTCCTCGCCTCGGCTTGGACCCAGCTGGGAGGTGAGGCGTACCTCTTCGCCGATGCCCGCTCCACGCCGCAATTGAGCTTCACGGTCCGTCACCTCGGCGCCCACGCGGGCGTGGTCATCACGGCCAGCCACAACCCTTCGCACGATAACGGCTTCAAGTGCTGCCTCGCGGATGGCGGGCAAGTCACGCCCCCCGACGACGTTGCGATCGTTGAGCATGTCGGGCGGATCGGCTTGGCCGACGTTGAGCCTTACCTCGAGAAAAACCTCGCGGGTGTCTTGACCGTCCCCGCGGCGGCGGAAGACGCGTACCTCGCGCGCCTCGCCGCCTTGGTCGTCGACCAGGAAGTGCTCTCCCGTCATGCGCCCAAGGTCGTTTACACCAACCTGCATGGCACCGGCGACGTCATGGTCGTCCCCGCCCTTCGGCGCGTCGGCCTCGACCCGTTCGTCGTGGATGAGCAACTCGAACACGACGGCCGCTTCCCGACGGTGCCTTCGCCCAATCCCGAAAGCCCGGCGGCGTTCGTCCTCGCCCTCAAGCACGCTGAAGAAATCGGCGCCGACCTCGTGTTGGCGACCGATCCGGATTCCGACCGCGTCGGGGCCGCTTGCCCGCTGCCGAAAGGCGGCTATCGCCTGCTGACCGGCAATGAGGTTGCGGCCCTCTTGACGGAGTTCCGGATCTCTTCCCTGAAGGACGCCGGCATCTTGCCCGCGGCGGGAACGGACGCCGCCGTCGTGGTCAAGTCGCTGGTCACGACCCCGCTCGTCCAGGCCATCTGCGCCCGCCACGGCATTCGCTGCGTCGAGACGTTGGTCGGGTTCAAGTGGATCGCCCGCAAGCTCGAACGTTGGGCGAGCAAACTCGCCGCTGGTGCGGGCGCCGACGCGCCGGCCCTGCCGCTCCATCGCCGCGCGCCGCTGGCGTTGCGCCACTCCGCGCTTTTCCTCTTGGGCGCCGAAGAGAGCTACGGTTACCTCGCCGATGATGCGGTCCGCGATAAGGACGCCAATGCGACCGTCGTGATGCTCTGCGAGTTCGCCGCCGTCCTGCGCGCCCGCGGTCGGACGTTGCTGGACGCGCTCGACGCCCTGCACCTCGTGCATGGGGCCCACCACGAGGACCTCCTCAACCTTTCCTTCGAAGGCGCGGAAGGCGCCGCCGCCATCCGCCGGATCGTCTCCACGTGGCGCGCGCACCCGCCCAAGGAAATCGATGGCGTCAAGGTCGTCCGCGTGACCGACTACGAGCGCGACGAAATCCTCGATGCCGAAGGCGAGCGCGTCCCGAAGGAGGAATTCATCATGGCCGAGCTGGCCGATGGTCGCCGCCTCGCGGTCCGTGCGTCGGGTACCGAGCCCAAGGTGAAGTTCTACTCATTTGCGGCCGCCAAAGCCGAAGACGCCGACGACCTCGGCGCCGCCCGTGAGCGGGCGAAGCGCTCGGCCCTCGCCTTGCGCGGCTGGCTGGAAACCGATGCGCGCAAGCGCGCCCAAGCTTGATGAAGCCCTTCCTGACCTGTCTCGCGTTGGCCCTCGTCGGTTGCGCCATCCCGAAGAACGACCCGTCGTTCGTGGCGGAGAAGAGCCCCGTCGCCGCCGCCTTGGCCGGCGAAGCGCCCAAGGAAGCTAAGCTCGAAGACCGCCTCAAGGCGGCCAACGAGAAGAACGACCAACGCCTCCGCGACGGCGATTGGCGCGCGGTGCAGCCCGTGGTCGGCCCGAAGCCTTAAGCGACGGCGCCGCCGGCGAGCAACGCGCGGATGGCGGCCGCCTCGGGGACGTCGTCGGAAGTGCTGGCGGCGCCGATGCCTTCCTGCAGGACGAAGCGCAGCTTGCCGCCGCGGACCTTCTTGTCGCGACGCATCGCATCGAGCATGCGGTCCAGCGGCAGGCCCGTGTGCAGGCGGGTCGGCAACTGGTGCGCGGCGAGCGTACGCGCGACGGCGTCGGCTTCGGCCGCGGTGCACCGTCCGAGCTCCGCCGAGAGGCGCGCGGCCATGACGAGCCCGATGGCGACGGCTTCACCGTGGAGGTAGGTGCCGTACCCGGCGATGGCTTCCACGGCGTGGCCGAAAGTGTGGCCAAGGTTGAGCAAGGCGCGCCCGCCTTGGGCGCTCGTTTCGCGTTCATCGCCGGCCACGACGGCCGCTTTGATCTCGACGCAGCGGCGAATCACGCGTGCGAGCAGCGGGTGGTCCCACGCGAGCGGTGCGGTGGTTTGGAGGTCGGCGAAGAGCGCGCGGTCGGCGATGAGCCCGTGCTTGATGACTTCCGCCATGCCGGCGGCGAATTCGCGGGCGGGCAGGGTGGAGAGCAACGCCGTATCGGCGAAGACCGCGGTGGGTTGGTGGAAGTTGCCGACGAGGTTCTTGCCGGCGGCGAGGTTGATGCCCGTCTTCCCGCCGACGGAGCTGTCGACCATCGCCAGCAGCGTCGTGGGGACCTGGTAGAAATCGATGCCGCGCTGGTAGGACGCGGCGGCAAAGCCGGCGAGGTCCCCCACCACGCCGCCGCCGACCGCGAAGAGCGCGCCATCGCGGGCCACGCGGTGCTCCGCGAGGAAGTCCCAGACGCGCGCGAGTTCATCGGCGGACTTGGCTTTTTCGCCATCGGTGGACGTGACGTAGACCGGCAGGCGTTGCCGCAGGGCTTGCGCGAGCTCCGGCCGCGCCGCGGCGATGGCGGGCGAGGTCACCGCCACGCAGCGCGCGCCGCGGGCGAGGCGTTGCTCCGCGGCGGCGAGGGCTTCGGCGAAGACGCCGGCCCCGATCCGCACCGGATAGGCGCGCGAGCCGAGTTCCACCGTGACGCTTTCAGCCGACATGAGCCCACCGTGATGGCTTCACCTCCCGGAGGCAAGCCAACCTCACTCGCCGAGGCCGACCACCGAGCGGGCATAGGCCCGTTTATCGAAGGCCTGCAGGTCTTCGGGCTTTTCGCCGACGCCGATGAAGCGGACCGGCACGCCGAGTTCCCGGACGATCGCGACCAAGGCGCCGCCGCGCGCGGAGCCATCCAGCTTCGTGACCACCAGCCCCGTGAGGCCGACGGCTTCGTGGAAGACTTTGGCTTGTTCGAGCGAGTTGGCCCCGAGCGATCCATCGATCACCAGCCACTTCTCGTGCGGCGCATCGGGTAAAGCCTTATGGACCACCCGCACCACCTTGCGGAGTTCTTCGAGGAGGTGGGCCTTCGTGTGGAGCCGTCCGGCGGTATCGAGGATCGCGAAGTCCACGCCGCGCGCGGTGGCCGCTTTGACGGCGTCGAACGCCACGGCGGCGGGATCCGCACCGGCGGCGCCACCGACGACTTCCGTGTCGAGGCGTGCCGCCCAGGTCGCCAGCTGTTCGCCGGCGGCGGCGCGGAAGGTGTCGCAGGCCCCCAGCAATCCCCGTTGGCCTTGTTGCTTCCAAAGCGAAACCAGTTTCGCGGCGGTCGTCGTCTTGCCGGCGCCATTGACGCCGAGCAGCATGATCACGATCGGCTTACGGTCGGTGGGCGGCGTCCACGGCCCGCTGGCGCCGAGCGCCTTTTCGAGGACGGCGGCGGCGGCTTCGGCCGGACCCGCTTTGCGGAGGCCGGCGTCGGACTTCCACGCCGCCTTGGCCGCGGCGACGGCCTCGTCGGCGGTCGCGGGACCGAAGTCCCCCAAGATCAACCGTTCCCGGAGTTCCTCGGCGGCCTGGTCGTCCATCGGCCGGGCCAACAGGTTCGCGACCGCTTCCGCGGTGCGGCTTAACCCGGCTTTGAGCCTCTCGAAGAAACCGCCCGCCATGGCCTTAGGCCCCTTCGGCCTTGCGTGGGTCGCGCCCCAACGTCGCCGCGTAGCGGTCGAGGATGCCGTTGACGAAGCGCTTGGATTCCTCGGTGGAGAAGACCTTGGCGATGTCGATCGCCTCGTTCATCGTGACGACCGGAGGGATGTCGGTGCGCCGCATCAGTTCGAAGATGGCGAGGCGCATGGTGGCGAGGTCGACCTTGGCGACGCGTTCAAAGGCCCAATTCTGGGCGAAGCGCACGATGACTTCGTCGATCAGGGCCTGGTCGCGGATGACGCCGTGGATCAGTTCCTCGGCGAAGGCGTAGTATTCGCGGGGCTGCGGTTGCTCGCCGAAGAAATCGTACAGCGCCGTGACGATGTCGCCCTGGCGTTGGACTTCCCAGGAATAGAGGAACTGCATCGCGGCGACCCGGCTGTCGCGGCGGCGGTTGCGCTTGGCCGGGGCTTCACCCGGGGTGGCTTCGGCGGGCGCGACCGGATCTTCGGGGGCGACCACGGCGATTTCGATGCCGGCCGGCAGGTTGATGCGGCGGAGCGCGTCGATCGTCTGCGGCTTCGACTCGATGATTTCGAGCAGCCGGTGATGGCAGCGGAGTTCGTCGTAGGAGCTGGAGGAGCGCAGCGCTTCCACCGTCGAGGGCAAAGGGAGCGGGCCGAGCGCGCGGACACCGGTGGCCGTGACGCTGTTCGCCACATCCGCCGCGGCTTGGTCGGCCAGACGGAAGTCGGGCCCCTTGATGCGGATGCGGATCCGGGTGCGGGCCGGAGAATGCGAGTCGGTTTCCATCAGTTCTGGGCAAAGGGTTCGTGGCCGCCGTTTTTGGCGCGTTCTTCCGCTTCGACTTGATCGAGGCGCTCGCCGAGTTGGAGGCGATGCTGGGCCATGATCAAGGCGGCTTGCGCGAATTCCGTGCCGCGGTCGAGGGCGCCGGTGCAGCGCTCTTCGGCTTGCTGGCGGGTGTTGGTGACGATGATGCCGTTGATGACGGGGACCTCCGAGCGGAGGGCGACGTCCTGCATCGCCTTGGCGGTCGAGTGCGCGATGATCTCGTGGTGCGGCGTGTCGCCGGCGACCACCACGCCGAGGCCGATGATGCAGTCGTAGTCCCCCGACAGCGCGAGCATGTTGGTGACGTACGGAATTTCGCCCGAACCGGGCACCTTGACGAGGCGGAGGTTGGCTTCCTTCACGCCGCCGGCCTTGAGCCCCTTGCTGGTCTGCTTGATGAGCGCATCCACGAGGACCTGGTTATACGAGGCCGCCACGATGGCGATGAGCAGGTCGGCACCGTCGACCTTTTCGTAGTTGGGCTTATCTTGGCTCATGGCGGTGGAAGAACGGAAGGCTGATGCAAGGGTTTCCGCCCTTGCGTTCAAGAGGAAACGCCCGAACCGCCTAGAACGGCACCTGTTCCACGATTTCCAGCCCGTAACCGCCCAATCCGACGACTTTCCGGCTGTTATTCGTGATGAGACGAATCTGGCGGAGGCCGATGTGGGAAAGGATCTGGGCGCCAATGCCGTAGTCACGCGAGTCCATGGCTCCGAGCCGGATGCCTTCACCGTCGGCTTTCACGCCGCCACCGGGCTGGGCCACGTGGACGATCACGCCCGTGCCGGCCTTGGCGACGGCCGCGAAGCTGGCGGCGAGCGAGTCCCCGGCCCCGAAGGCTTGGCCGCGGAAAAGGTCGCCCAGCAGGTTCTCGCGTTGGACGCGGACCAGGGTCGGCGCGCTGGTCGGTGCACCGAGCACGAAGGCCAAGTGTTGGCGACCGTCCGGGAGGGAGCGGTAGACGCGGAGTTGGAATTCGCCCCACGCGGAGCGGAAGGGGCTTTCGGCGACGAGTTCGACCAAGCGTTCCCGGCGGTGGCGGAATTCGATGAGCTGCGCGATCGACACCATGCGGAGCCCGAAGCGCTTCTTCAGTTCGAGCAATTCCGGCAGGCGCGCCATCGAGCCGTCCTCATTGAGGATTTCGCAGATGACGCCGCTCGGATGCAGGCCCGCGAGCGATGCCAGGTCGACGGCGGCTTCGGTATGGCCGGCGCGCTGCAGCACGCCACCGGGGCGCGCCATGAGCGGGAAGATGTGGCCGGGTTGGACGAGTTGTTCCGGCTTGGAGTCGGGGTCGGCCAGGATCGCGATGGTCTTGGCGCGGTCGTAGGCGCTGATGCCCGTCGAGATGCCTTCGGCGGCGTCGACCGAGACGGCGAAGGCCGTGCGTTGGGATTCGCGGTTCTCGGGGACCATCTGGGAGATGCCGAGGCGGCGGAGCTGATGCTCGACCGTCGGCACGCAGATGAGCCCGCGCGCATGGCGAATCATCATGTTGACCGCCTCCGGGGTGACCTTCGCGGCGGCCATCACGAAGTCGCCTTCGTTTTCGCGGTTCTCGTCGTCGGTCACAATGACGAGCTTCCCCTCGGCGATATCGGCGAGGGCGGCCTCGATGCTGTCAAAGGGCTCGTCCATGAAACGGTGAGGTTCGAAGGTGACGAGTCCGCCCGCTGGTGCAAGCGGGGAGATGGGTCGGCCCAGGGCGGCGCCTATTTCTTGGGTTTTTCGAGGGGCCGCGGGAGCGCCCCCCTTTTCTCGGCCCAAGTGGGCTTGGGCTCGGGCTTGGCGGTCCAGAGGCGGAAGTTGCGGATCGTCGCCGTGGCGCCGTCGATGTGGAAACTCGGGTTGGCGCGGATGTCCTTCGCGTAGTTGGGGTCCGCCCCCCACCCGCTGATTTTGCCGTCGACCGTGAGCACCACCGTCTCGCCGACCATCTCGAAGACCACGGAATGCCAGGTGCCGGCATCGTTCGGCATGGGCTGCGTGAACAAGGTGAACGCTTTCTCCGGGCCGCTGCCATCGTAGTCATCCCGGCGGAGGCTGACGTAGGTCGGGGCGACGATCACGCGTGCCAATTGTTCTTTGGCGTTGTTGATGGTGAAGGCCAAGCTCGCGGCTCCATCGAGGCGAACGTCAAAGGCCACCACGAACCCTTCGAGCTTCACGGGAAGCCGCATGATCGCGTTGTGCTTGTCGGCGAGGAGTTCGGCCCCGGTGGTGCCCAGGTCGTTCCGCTCCCACTTGCCTTTGGTGACTTTCCAAAGCGAGGCCTTGGCGGCCTTGGTCATGTCATCGGTGCCAACCAGCTTGTCCGTCTGCGCCAGCAGCGTCGCGGGGGCGTCGGTCGGCGCCTTGGGCGCATCGGCCGCACCTAACGTGGCGAGTCCCAGGAGGAGGGCGACGAGGGGGGGTCTCATGATTCCGACACATAAGGTAAACTACCCACCCCCCGCAAGGTCACTTGTATTCCAACTGCGCGGAGAAGACGCCGTCGGTATCCGCGACGAAGCGGATCCAGTAGGCGTTCAGCGAGCGGGCGAAGGCGTGCACCACCTCGCCGCCGGCCGGCACGTCGAGGACACGGTAGGGGACCGTCTTGCCGTCCCCCGTCACGTCGAGCAGCACCGCGATACGGACCGCCTTGGCGCCATGATTGCGCAGCGTGAGGGTCTTCTCGTCGTAAGCCGTCATCAGGTAAGGGTCGGAGGGGGTGCCGGCGGTGACGGTGGCATTGAGCCAGGGGCCACCGAAGCCGCGCGGCTTACCGAGCTTCCAGAGGTCGTCGGCGGCGCCCACCCAGACGGCGGCTTGGCCGTCTTCCGAACGGATGATGTGGGCGTCGTTCTTCGCGCCTTCCTGCAGGCCCGAGAGCACCAGCAGTCCGCGGTAAGAGCAGTAGTCGTGGATCGCCAAGCCGCTGGTGGCGACGGGGCGCATCCGGATCGCGCCCAGCGCATTGAGCGCGGGCAGTTCATAGAACGTGCCGTGGGCCTGCAGGAGGTCGCGTTCGGTGCAGACTTCCCGCGCCTTGCGGAGGGCGTTGCGGGCGAGCAGGCGATCTTGGGCGACGTTGCGGGCATCGCCGATCGGGAAGGCCCGCGGGAGGCGCCAGCGTTGGCCACCTTCTTCGAAGATGACCGAAGCCGCGTCGGTCGTGACGATGCCCGCCGGGATGGCCGTGTTCTTGGCGACGTAGTCGGTGACCTTGGCGTCGGCTTGCTTCACGAGCTTCATGTCGGCGGTGAGTTCGTAGGCGGCGCCGACGGCGGTTTGCTCCGCGGTGACCGTGGCCGGGAGGACCGAGAGCGTGCGCAGGTTGGCCCCGCGCGTGAGCAAGAACGCGCCCCGGCTCGTGGCGGTTTCCGCCGAGCTCAGCCCCGCGAACATCGGGTCGATTTCCGTGCCGCGACGGTCTTCGTTCGCGTATTGGAATTGAGCGGTGGCTTTCTGTTGATCGCGCGAGCTGGTCACGCGGATCCAAGCGCCGCTGACCTGTTGCGGCGAGAGGTCGATCCAGAGTCCGGGGGCAGCGGCGGCGAGCGCGAACGTCTTCCAGTTCGTCCAGGTGCCGTTCCCTTGTTGGTCGATTTCCACGGAGTAGCTGGTGTCCGCCGTGCCATCATGGCTGAGCCAGAGCGTCCGCTCCGTGAACCCATCCAACAGGAAGGGATCCGAAGGCGTGCCGGCCTTGACGGGTTCATCGACCCAGACGCCCCCGCGGCCGATCGCGGGGCCGAGTTTCAGGGTGGCGTCGAGCGGGGTGAACCAGAGGTTCGACTGCGATTGACCGGGGCCGGCGAGCGTGCCTTTCGCCGGGCGCTTGTTCAGGAACTCCGACTTCGCGGTGTCGTCACAGCCAAACACGAGGCGATCCTGCCAGCGCGTGAAGTCGCCGATGACCTTGAGGTAATTGGAGCGCGGCGCGAGGCCGGCGGAGTTTTTCGCGGAGAAGCCCGCCGGGAAGGTCCAGAACGAACCGTGCATCGTCATGAGGCGTTGGCCGGGTTCGCCGATGTCGCGGATGCGCGGCCATTCGGTGTTCCAGCCATGGGCGCCATCGTAGGAGTGGCTCGGTTTCGGGAGGCGGAAACTCGTCCACTTGCCGTCTTCCATGACCATCAGGAGCAGGGAGCGGAAATCCCAACCGATCGTCCAGATGGGATCCTTCTCCGGATTCGCGTTGCCCGCGAGCCCGCCCGGCCCGGTGACTTCGGTGAATTGGTTGCGCCGAACGAGCGACCAGTTGCCGGTGCCGTTGAAGGAGCCGAGGCCGCCGCTCACGATGGTCGGGTCGGTCAGGGCCTTGGCGCCCATCTCGCCGTTGTTGGCGAGGATGACCTGACCTTGGCCCGAGTAGAGGCCTTTGCCGTGGTAGCCGGCCAGCGTCGAGGTGATGGTCGCCGGGCTGACTTCCTCGGTCTGCCCGGGCTTCGGCACGTTCTTGATCTCCTTGATCAGGCCTTTCACCGCGAGCGTGTGGACATCGACTTCGTAGAGGCCGTCCTCCATCGTGGCGAAGTAGACCTTGTTCGTCGGGTCGGTCAGGTGGCGGGCGTTGCCCGTGTGCCGCCCGGGCATGAGCTTTGGCGGGATCACGCGCACCTTGCGGTCGGCGTCGATGAAGTATGGCCCGATGATCAGTTGCTTCGACTCCACGTGGATCATCCGGTTCGCGGGCGTCCCGCCGACGCTCTCGGGGCGGATGATCTGCTGGAGGTCGGGGGTGATCTCGTAGAGTTTGTCGCTCGAGCCGTAAGGCAGGTGCGGGCCATAGGTGATGACCCAGAGGCGGTCCGCCCAGGGGACGACCGCGCCGGTGCCGCATTCGCCTTCATTGTTGAAATAGGCGAGGTTCGGGTAGATGCCGCTCCACTGTTGTGGCGGCGCTTCGGCGGCGAGCAGGGCGAGCGGGAGGCCGAGGAGAGAGGCGAGGGTGGGCAGCAAGCGCATGCCGGGACATTTGGCTGACGATGGGCCAAGGCAAGCCCACCATTTTCATTCAATAGACGAACAGAAAGAACCAGAGCATCACCAGCGCCAACGGGAGGCCGAGGAGTCGCGGGGCGCTTTTCGTTTCGGCTTGGGCGAGGAAGCATACCACGAGCAGCGCCGCGCAGGCCGGGCCGGTGGCGGCGGGTTGGACGGTACCCGTGAGCACCAAGCCGGGTATCTGCGCGAAGGCCTGCGTGAACCCACTCATGGCGTCCAAGACCAAGGCCGCGCAGCCATTGATCCAGGCCGCGAGCGGGAGCAGGCTGGGACAGGGGCAGAAGAGCAGCGAAGCCATGCCCAAGACGAGGGGGATTTCCGAGAGCGGGACGAGCACGAGGTTCGCGAAGACGCCGCCCCAGCTGCTGCTCTGGAAATAAGTCAGCGTGAGCGGCACGCCGGCGATGGTCGCCGCCAACGAAACGCAGAGACCGCCGAGGACCGCGCGGCGTAGTCTCCAGCCCCAGCGCCGCCAAGCAGGAGCCACGTCTTTCGGCGTCAACCGCTCCGCCAAGGTGGGCGCGGCGATTTGCTCGGCCGCCGGCACCCCGACGAGCAGGATCGCGAGCACCGCAAGGTAGCTGAGTTGGAAGCCCGGATCACTGCACGCCTCGGGGCTCCAGAGCAACGTGGCGGCGGCGGCGAGGGCGAGCGACTGCACGGGTGGCGTGGCGCGTTCGCCGGTTTGGCCGGCCCAAAGGAAGACCGCCATGATCCAAGCCCGGAGCGAAGATGGGGAGGCCCCGGTGACCTCGACGTAGAGCCAGAGCAGGGCGAGGATGGCGATGCCGGCGGGTTTCTCGGGGAGGCGTAGTCGCCGCGCGGCCCAGATCAAGGCGGCGGCCATGCCGGCGATGTGGAGCCCGCTGATGGCGAAGAGGTGTAGCGTGCCCGTGGCGGCAAAGGCCGCTTTGGCATCTTCGGGCAGCAGTGCCGTCCGCCCCAGCATCGTCGCGGCAAGCAGGGCGCCACCGTCGGGGTCGTCCCAAGGCAAGGTTCGCAACCATTGTTCGAGGTGGTTCTGGCTGTGCTGGCACCAGACCGCAAAGCGCGTGGGTGGTGCGAGGACGCCCAACGTTTTCCCTCCTCGGAGGGTGAGCGTCGCCCCTTGGGAGGCGATCCACGCATCGTAGCCGGTGGCGTTGAGCGGTAAGGCTGAGAGGTGTCCGGCGATTTTGAGTTCGGCGCCCCGCGCGGGCGTTGCGCCATTCACCGACAACGCGAGCCGCCGGCGAAACAATGACCCTTTATCCGTGATGATGCCCAACCCGGTCCACCCCTCTCCTGTCCGGCGGGTGACGGCGCTTTCGACCCGCACCGAAAGTTCGTCGTAGCTCCGCACGGGACCCGGCGGCGTCTGTGGCGGGAGCTTGGCCTGATGCCAGGCGGCGCCCCACGTGAGGCCGGCGCCGACGAGCAGGACGCGGCTGAGGTTTTCGTGGCGTGCGCCAAACCAGAGTGCGGCCGTGCTGATCAGTCCGACCCAGAGGAGCGGAACGATGTTTGGCTGCCCGTAAGCATCCCAGGCGCAACCCGCCAGCAAGGGGAGGGCCAGCCAGAGCGCGGGGGCATGGCCGAAGCGGGCGGGCTTCAGTGCGTCGGTTTGATCCAGGGGGTCGGTCCGTGCCATGGGCGCAGGCCGGACCCATCGACGGGCAAAGAGGCGACCTTAGCCCGAAGCCAATCCCAGGTCGGGTCCTTGGCGAGGGCAGGGTCTTGAAGCAGATGCCTTAGGGGGAAAACGACAAACCCTCGGTCCTGCCAGCGCGGGTGGGGGAGGGTGAGCGTAGGGAGTTCGACCGCACCTTCCTCATAGAAGAGCAGATCGATATCCACCGTGCGGGGGCCGTCCTTGATCGTCCGAACGCGGCCTAACGTGGCTTCAATCGCTAGGCAGGTGGCCAGCAATTCGTGGGGATTATAATCGGAAGTTAATGACAGACAAAGGTTTAAGAAATTACCCTGCTCTTCGTAGCCGACGGGATCGGAGTCAAAAGCCTGAGAAACGGCCAAAATATCGGTGTTAGGTAGGGCGGCGAGGGCTCGCACCGCTTGCTCTATATAATAGACCCTGTCCCCCAGGTTGCTGCCGAGTCCAAGTAGGTACTGGCGCGGACCCGATTTCACACCCGTTCCCGGCGGATTTTAACGGAAATCGCTTCAAAATCAGCGGCCACCGGGGCAAACGGCTTATTGACCTCGACCGTCACGGCCTTGACCACTGGAAACGTCCCCAAAATACGGGCGGCGATCTGCTGAGCCAAAGTCTCGATTAAGTAGACGGGCTTACCCGTCAGCTGGCCTTCCACCGTCCGGATGACTTCGGCGTAATCCACGGTGAGTTTCAGGTCGTCGGCCGCGGCGGCTGGACGGGTATCCACCTCCAGGTCGACGGAAACCGTGAAGCGCTGGCCAAGCCGCTTCTCCTCTGGGAGGGCGCCATGGTGGCCGAACGACCGAATTCCGCTGATCCTGATGATGTCCACGCCTCGATGAATGCCGTCTCCGCCCGCCCCTGCAAGCGCCTTCCCTTAAATGTGTGCAGTCCCCTCTTGACCACCCTTCCAAGGGTCGCTGACAGTCCGCGGAACACTATGCCTAAGAGGACCGATATCCGCACCATCCTCATCATCGGCTCGGGTCCGATCATCATCGGCCAAGCCTGTGAGTTCGATTATTCCGGCACCCAAGCGTGCAAGGCCCTCCGCGAGGAAGGCTACCGCGTGATCCTGGTGAATTCGAACCCCGCCACCATCATGACGGATCCCGAGACCGCGGACGTCACCTACGTGGAACCGCTCACGGTCGAATCCGTGGAACGCATCATCGCCAAGGAGAAGCCCGACGCGCTCCTCCCGACGCTCGGCGGCCAGACGGCGCTGAACCTTTCTCTCAAGCTCGCCCGCACCGGCATCCTCGCTAAGCATGGCGTCGAGCTCATCGGCGCGAAAGAAGATGCCATCGAGCGCGGTGAAGACCGCGAGAAGTTCAAGAAGTTGATGCTGGAGATCGGCCTTGATGTCCCGCGCTCGCGCGTGGTCAAGACGCTCGAGGAAGCCCGCGAGACGATCGCGCTCATCGGTGGCGAATTCCCCGTCATCATCCGTCCGTCCTACACCTTGGGCGGCACGGGCGGCGGGATCGCCTACAACCGCGAAGAGTACGACCGCATGGCCCAAGCCGGCCTCGACGCCTCGCCGGTGCACGAAGTCCTCATCGAGGAATGCCTGCTTGGTTGGAAGGAATACGAGATGGAAGTGATGCGCGACCACAAGGACCAGTGCGTCATCATCTGCTCGATCGAAAACTTCGACCCGATGGGCGTCCACACCGGCGACTCCATCACCGTCGCCCCGGCCCTCACGCTGACCGACAAGGAATACCAGCTGATGCGCGATGCTTCCTTCGCCGTGATCCGCGCCGTCGGCGTCGAGACCGGTGGTTCGAACATCCAGTTCTCGGTCAATCCGGCCAACGGCCGCATGATCGTCATCGAGATGAACCCGCGCGTCTCGCGTTCGTCGGCCCTCGCCTCCAAGGCGACCGGCTTCCCAATCGCCAAGATCGCGGCCAAGCTCGCCGTCGGCTACTCGCTCGACGAGCTGCAGAACGACATCACCAAGTCGACCCCGGCCTGCTTCGAGCCGACCATCGACTACATCGTCACCAAGATCCCGCGCTTCACCTTCGAGAAGTTCGTCGGCGCGGACACCACCCTGACTTCCGCGATGAAGTCCGTGGGCGAAGCGATGGCCATCGGCCGCACCTTCAAGGAGTCCTTCCAGAAGGCCCTCCGTTCGCTCGAGATCGGCGCGTGGGGCTTCGGTTGCGGCGGCAAGCATGGCGACGCGTCCTATCCCGACCTCACCGAGATCCGCGCGCGCCTCGCCCGCCCGAATCCCGAGCGTCCGTTCTTCCTCCGTTACGCGCTGCTCGCCGGCCTGACCGAGAAGGAGATCTTCGACCTGTCCAAGATCGACCCTTGGTTCCTCCGTCAACTGCGTCAGATCGTCGACATCGAGCTCGCGCTCAAGGCCGCCGGTAAGTCCGTCAGCGTCGACCTGCTGCGCCAGGCCAAGGAAGCCGGCTTCGCGGATCGCCAGATCGCCCACGCGACCGGCCTCACCCCGGCGCAAGTCTACACCCAGCGCAACGCCGCCGGCATCAAGACGGTCTTCCGTCTCGTCGACACCTGCGCCGCGGAGTTCGAATCCTTCACGCCGTATTTCTATTCGACCTACGGCGACGAATCCGAGGTCCGTCCCTCCGACAAGAAGAAGGTCATGATCCTGGGCGGTGGCCCGAACCGCATCGGTCAGGGCATCGAGTTCGACTATTGCTGCGTCCACGCCTCCTACGCGCTCCGCGCCGCGGGCTACGAGACCGTGATGGTCAACTCCAACCCGGAGACCGTCTCGACGGACTACGACACTTCCGACCGTCTGTACTTCGAGCCGCTGACGCTCGAGGACATCCTCGAGATCTACCGTACGGAAAAGTGCATCGGCGCGATCGTGCAGTTCGGTGGCCAGACTCCGCTCAACCTCGCCGCCGACCTGGAAGCCAACGGCGTCACCGTCGTCGGCACCTCGCCCGCCAGCATCGCGCTCGCCGAGGACCGCCAGCTCTTCAAGGATATCCTGATCGAGTTGGATATCCGCCAGCCCGTGAACAAGACCGCGCTCTCCGCCGAAGAGGCCTACCGGGCCGCGGAGGAAATCGGTTTCCCCGTGCTGCTCCGTCCGTCCTTCGTCTTGGGTGGTCGCGGCATGTTCATCGTCTACGGCATGGACGAACTGAAGTCGGTGGTCCGCGAGGCCTTCGACGTCGCCCCGGGCAAGCCGGTGTTGCTCGATAAGTTCCTCGAAGACGCCATCGAACTCGATGTCGACGCCATCTCCGACGGCGAGACCACCGTCATCGGCGGCATGCTCGAGCACGTCGAACATGCGGGTGTGCACTCCGGTGATGCCGGCATGGTGTTGCCTCCGCACACCCTTTCCCCGGCCATCGTCGACGAAGTCCGTCGCATCACGCACGCGCTCGCCAAGCGCCTCAAGGTGATCGGCCTGATGAACATCCAGTTCGCCATCAAGGACAGCACCGTGTTCATGCTGGAGGTCAACCCGCGCGCCTCGCGCACCATCCCGTTCGTCTCGAAGGCGATCGGCGTGCCCCTCGCCAAGCTCGCCTCGCTCTGCATGCTCGGCGCGAAGCTCAAGGACTTCAAGTTCACGAAGGAAATCCGTCCGCCCTATTGGTCCGTCAAGGAATCCGTCTTCCCGTTCAACCGTTTCCCCGGCGCGCCCGTCGCGCTCTCGCCGGAAATGCGTTCGACCGGCGAAGTCATGGGCGTCGACGACGACCTCGGCATGGCCTACGCCAAGGCGCAGATGGCCGCGCAACCGGCCTTGCCCACCACCGGCAGCGTCTTCCTCTCGGTCAAGGATCGCGATAAGGACGGCGCCGTCGCCGTGGCCCGCGAACTCGCGACCCTCGGTTTCAGCGTCTATTCCACCAGCGGTACGGCCGCGGCGATCGAGGCCGCCGGCGTCAAGGTCACCAAGCTCGGCAAGATCTCCGAAGGCTCTCGCCCGAACGTGCTCGACCTCCTCAAGAACGGCCAGCTCCAGATGATCGTGAACACCGCCGCCGGCATGCTCCCCCGTAAGGATGAGAATGCGATGCGCGCCGAGGCCGTCCTCCGTGGCGTCTACATGGCATCCACGATGAACGCCGCCCGTGCGGCCGTCTTGGGTATCAAGTCCCTCAAGGTGCGCCCGCTGACCGTGAATTCCCTCCAGGAACACGCAAAGGTGCTTCCCCCGCAGGCCTAATTCGGATACCAACCCTTCCCCATGAAACTCCCCGCCCTCGCCGCGTTGGCCCTCGCCGCCGCGTCCCTCCACGCCGCCGACGAAGCCAAGCCCGCTCCGGCGACCGCTGCTCCGGCCGCTCCTGCGCTCACCCCTCCCCCCGCACCCATCGTGAAAGACCTCACCCCCGAACAACAGAAACAGGCCTTCTTCCTCCAGGGATTCTTCCTGGTCCGTCAGGCTCAATGGGCGTCCATCGCCTCGGAGCTCGACCTTTCCGATGAGGAAGTGACCGCCTTGCTCGACGGCATGCGCGCCGCCCTCAAGAACGAGACGCCCAAGTTCAAGGCCGAGGAAATCATTCCTGGCGCCGAGAAGATGATCGGCGAACGCGTCGCCGGTAAGGCCAAGCGCTGGGGCGCCCAGAACGACGCCTTCCTCGCCAAGGTCGACGCCGACAAGGCATTCACGAAGACCGCTTCGGGCCTCCGCTACAAGATCATCACCCCGGGTACCGACCCTAAGCCCACCGCCGCGAGCACCGTCAAGTGCCTCTACACCGGCAAGACGGTCGACGGTAAGGTCTTCGACTCCACCGCCAGCCGCGGCAACGCCCCGGCCGAGTTCCCGTTGAACGGCGTCATCCCGGCTTGGACCGAAGCCGTGCCCATGATCGGCAAGGGTGGTAAGATCCTCCTCGTCGCTCCCGCCAGCATCGCCTACGGCGAGAACGGCCAGGGCCCGATTCCTCCCAACTCCGTCCTCGAATTCGAGGTCGAATTGGTTGAAATCGTCAAATAAGACAAATCGCCTTAATTAGTGAGGATTCGCGACGCACCCCAAGGTGCGTCGCTTGCTTTATGGACGGAACAAACTACACCTACTGAGGTACTTACCCCTTCCATGCGCGCCTTTCTCCCCGCGAGTTTCCTCGTCGCTGCTTCCTTATTGGGAGCGGAGGGCGTTGTCGCGCCGGCTCCCGTGAACCAGGCAGTCGCTTCCGCCCCCCAGACGGTCACCTTGGCGGCCGCCATCGACCAGGCGTTGGCCCGCAATCTTGGCCTCGTCATCACTCGCCTGGAGACCGCCCGCGCCTTGGATTTCGTGGAACAGGCCGAAGCCGACTTCGATCCGGTCTTTGGCTGGAGCAACCGCTTGAGCGGGGCCCAATCGTCGTTCGATCGGCAGTTCGGCAACCCGGCCGCGCGGGATTTCAGTTCGGATGTGAGCCTGTCCCGCAAGTTCAGCTGGGGCGGCACGTTGACCTTGGGCACGGGCATGACGCGGCTGTGGTCCGATGGCGGCAGCCTTAATTCGTCGGCCTCGAATTTCGACCTCGGGACCAGCTTGAGCTACACCCAGCCCTTGCTCGCGGGCGCCGGGCGGGCCGTCAACCTCTCCGCGTTGATTGCCGCCAAAGAAGGCGCCACGCGCAGTCGCCTCGCCTTGCGGGCCGCGGCCTTGGACCTCATCCGCGATACCGAAGTCGCTTATTGGAGCCTCGCCGGGGCGCGCACGTTGGTGGCGTTGCGCGAAACCAGCCTGCGCTCGGCGGAGTCCCTGCTGGAGCAGGTTCAGGCCAAGCGTCGGCTCGGCGATGCCACGGCCTTGGAGGAATTGCAGGCGGCCGCTGATGTGGCCAACCAGAAGGTCGCCGTCTTGAACGCCAAGCAGGCGGTGGACGGGGCGGAGATGCGCTTGCGCCGAACGCTCGGACGTGGCGATGCCGCCGAAATCGAGCAGGCGGTCCTCGTGGAAGCCATCCCGGCGGCGGCGGTCGCGGCTCCCGAGCCCTTCACGCAGTGGATCCGGCAGGCCGCCCAATTTGATTTCGACACCGCCATCCAGCTCTCCGCGTTGGCCCAAGCCAACTCGTCCTTGGAAGCCGCTCGGCAGAATGACGCCCCCCAACTCGACCTCACGCTTGCCGGGGCCAACGTGGGCCCTTCGGTCGCCGGATTGAATCAGGCGTACCATGGCCTTCGTGATGCCTCCGGCTGGAGCAACAGCATCAGCCTGACCTACCGCTTGCCGCTGGGCTCCCGCGAATCCGAAGCCGCGTTACGCTCCGCCGCGCGGGCCCGTCAGCAGGCCGAATTCCGTTTGGCGGATGTCCGCCAGAATCTGGTCTTCAACGCCCGCGCCACTTGGCGTGACCTCGAGGCCGCCCGCGCGCGCGTGGATTCCGCGACCTCGGCGCTGGCTTTGCAGCGCCAGTCCTACGAAGGGGAACGCGCCCGCTACGCGGCTGGCCAATCCGACATCTTGCGCGTCCTGCAGGCCCAAGCGGCCTTGGATGCCGCCCAACTGAACTGGATCCAGTCCTTGCTGGATGCCCGTTCCGCCTCCGCCCGCGTCGCCCGTCTCGACGGTTCCTTGCTGGCGCGGCACGGCTTCACGCTGGAAGGCGCCGAAGCGAAGGTCGGTGCCGGCCTCCCGTTGGACGAACCCTTACCTCCTTTGTCCGCAACCCCATGAGTCTTAAGAAGAACCTGATCATTCTCACCGCCGTCGCCCTCGTGGCCGCGGCTACCGTCTATTGGTGGCCCGAGGATGCCAAGAAGGCGGGTCGGCGCGCGGGTGGCGCCAAGGGTGGCGCCCCGCAGAACCCCATCGAATCCATCGTGGCCATCCGCGACATCGAAGAGACCGTCGATGCGGCCGGCTATGTCCGCCCCGTCATCTTCAGCGACGTCAAGGCCGAGGTCAGCGGCAAGATCCAGAAGATCCACGTGAAGGACGGTCAGGTCGTCAAGAAAGGCGCGATCCTCATCGAGCTCGATCCCTTGTTGGTCAAGGCCGACCAGGAGGAGGCCCGCCGCAACGTGCAACTGCAGGGACTCAACCTGGATAAGAGCACGCGCGACCTGAAGCGGGCCGAGGCCCTGCGTGAGAAGGGTTTCGTGTCGGACCGCGAGCTGCAGGATGCCCGCACCGCCTATGAAGTGACGAAGCTGCAATGCGACGTCGCCCAGTCGCGTTTCGAGAAGGCCGAGGAGAACGTGCGCAAGACCGTGCTGGTGGCCCCGCATGATGGGATGGTGTCCGACTCGAACAACCTCGTGGAAGGCCAAGTCGTCATCGGAGCGCAGTCCATCAACAGCGGCACCCTTTTGCTCCGCGTCTCCGACGTCTCGGTCCTGCGCGTGGACGTGAACCTCAACGAGTTCGCCGCCACGCGCCTGTCGTTGGGCCGCGAAGCGACCATCACGTTCGACTCCATTCCCGGCCTGACGAAGAAAGGCCAGGTCACGTTCTTGGCCCCGTTCGGCACGCCGGACGTGAAGACCCCGGACCTCCGCGTCTTCCCTTGCCAGGTTTCCTTCGCGGCCGGTGACGGGGCTCGGCCGGGCATCAGCGCGAATCTCTCCGTGCTGGTGGCCCGCGAAGCCGGCTGCCTTTCCATCCCCGTGTCGGCGATCTTCGTCGAGGGTAAGGACCGCGTCGTTTACGCGAAGGGCGAGTCGGGCGAGTGGGAGCGCCGCTCGGTGAAGTTGGGCCTCAGCGATGCCGGCTATACCCAGGTGAAGTCCGGCGTCCAAGCCGGCGAAACCGTCAGCCTGGTTCGCCAGACCGTTCAACGCTGAGCATGGGTTCCCTCGCGACCATCCGCGGTCTGCATAAGACCTACGTCATGGGCGACGAAACCGTCCATGCGTTGGATGGCGTCGACCTCGATTTCGACCGCGGCGAATACATCGCCATCTTGGGCCCCTCGGGTTCGGGCAAGTCGACCTTGATGCATATCTTGGGTTTCATGGATACGCCGACCAAGGGCAGCATCCTGTTCGAGGGCGAGGAAGTCTCCGACCTGAGCGCCGATCGGCGCGCTTGGTATCGCTCCAACCGCGTCGGCTTCGTCTTCCAGTCCTTCAACCTCCTGCCGCGCTTGAGCGTGCTGGAGAACGTCGCCTTACCGTTGCTTTACCGCGAGGACTACACCGAAGCCGCCCGGGAGGAAGCCGCGAAGATCGCGCTCGAACGCGTGGGCATGTCGCACCGCCTCACGCACCGGCCGACCCAGCTCTCGGGGGGCGAGCGCCAGCGCGTCGCCATCGCCCGCGCCATCGTCGCCCGCCCGGCCATCGTCTTCGCCGATGAGCCCACGGGCAATCTCGACGTGAAGAACGTCGACCGCATCCTCGACCTGCTCGGGTCCCTCCTGGCTGAAGGCATCACCGTCGTGCTGGTCACCCACGACCTTTCCGTCGCCGCCAAGGCCAAACGCGTCATTTCCATGCGCGCAGGCAAGGTGCAGGAGGACCGCCGCCAATGAAGCTTCTGATCCGCATCCGCGCCGCCGTCATCAATGGCCTGCGCGAACTCCAGGCGAACAAGGTGCGTTCCTTGCTCTCCATGTCGGGCATCATCCTCGGCGTCGCCTCGCTCGTCGCGATGGTCACGGTCGTCCAGGGCATGGTCGGCAACTTCCGCCAATTCGTGGATGCCATGGGCGGCATCGAGAAGATCACCGTCGACAAGCAGGCCTTGCCCAAGGAGCAGGAGCACCTCGCCGAGCTTTCCGAAGGCCTGACCATGCGGGACGTCGAGCAGATTAAGGCGACCATCCCGATCGTCCGTTACGTCTCGCCCGAAGCCCGCGTGGGTTTCGAGAAACTCGTCTGGGAAGGCCGCGAGGTGAATACGATGATCAATGGCGTGACGCCGGATTGGTTGCCGGTCGCGAAGCGCTGGGTCGACCCAAGCCAAGGCCGCTTCATCAGCGACCTCGACATCCTGCACAAGACGGACGTCTGCGTGTTGGGGTCCTCCATCGTCGCCGAACTCTTCCCGCCCAACGTCGACCCGCTCGGCAAGGTGATCCGCCTGAAGGGCAAGCGCTTCGTCGTCATCGGGCTCCTCAATAACATCGAAGCCCAAGGCATGGAGATCCGTTCGGCCTCGGGCAAGGGCAAGGGGAGCGGGGGCATGTGGCGCTGGCGCAACAGCGGCGTCTATATTCCGATCTCGACCGCGACCTCGAAGTTCAACGGCAACGACAAGCTCAGCGGCCTCGGTCTGCAGGTGGCTTCCGGCGATGACCTCAACCATGCGGTCGAACAGGTCGAACGCACGTTGTTGCAGACGCATAACGGGCTGAAGGATTTCACGCTTACCACCAATGAGCAGACGTTGGAGGACTTCCGTAAGACCGAGGTGGCCTTCAAGCTCTCGCTGGGCGGCGTGGCGGGCATCTCGCTCTTCGTCGGCGGCATCGGCATCATGAACGTGATGTTGGCCTCGATCAACGAACGCATCCGGGAGATCGGTGTCCGTAAGGCCGTCGGCGCGCGCGGCTCCGACCTCTTCCTGCAATTCCTTTCCGAAGCGGCGGTCATTTCGGTGTTGGGCGGCCTCATCGGCCTCGCCGTTTCGATGGGCATCGTCGCGATCATGAACTATGTCCTGATGCAGGCCGTGCCGACGGGCGTCGTCTCCAAGTTCGATTGGATCATCATGCTCCAAGGCCTTTCCTTCTCGGTCGTCGTGGGTCTCATCGCGGGAGTCTATCCGGCCATCCGCGCGGCCAGCCTCGATCCGATCGAAGCCCTTCGACACGAATGAAAACGCTCCTCCGCTCGGTCCTTTGCTTGCCGGTCCTGCTGTTGGCCGAACCGGCGGCGCCTGTCCCCGTCTGGGATGGCGCCCCACCGGCCGAAACGCTCAAGGCGAAGCCCGGCCAAGACCCCAAGGGCATCCTCAACAAGAACGGTCACCGCACCGACGTGATGATCCCCGAGTTCGTGGTTTGGCCGGCGGCCAAGCCCAACGCGCCCTTCATCGTCGTCTGCCCGGGGGGCGGCTACGGCATCCTCGCCGAAGAGCACGAAGGCGCCGAGGTGGCGCGTCGCCTCAACGCCCAAGGCGTCGGCGCCGCGGTCCTGCGTTACCGCGTGCCCCGGCGCGATAACGACAAGCCCTGGGTCGTGCCCGTCCTGGATGCGCGCAAGACCATCGAACTCGTTCGCGCCCATGCCGCCGAGTGGAACGCCGATCCCAAGAAGATCGGCATCCTCGGTTTCTCCGCCGGTGGCAATCTAGCCGCTCGCGTGGCCTACTCGCCCGCGGAGGCCGGCGCCGCCCGCCCCGACTTCGCGGTCATGGTTTACCCCGCCTATCTTTTTGAGAAGGATAAGCCTGATAGCGTCCTGCGCGAAGGCCCCGATGGCGTCGTCCCGCCGAAGGGCCCTAAGCCGGTACCGGCGTTCTTCGCGCACAGCGCCGATGACCCCTATCCGGCCGAAGGTTCGATGGCCTTGGCCGCGAAGCTGAAGTCCTTGGGCGGCAGCGCCGAAGTCCACGTTTGGTCGAAGGGGGGCCATGGTTGGGGCGCCTCGGATCGTTGTTTGGCCGCGAAGGAATGGACCAACACCTTGGGCGCCTGGTTGAAGGATCGCGGGATCCTGGCGCCCTGAGCCGCCCCCTCTGCCCATAAAAAAGGCCGCCCATTGGGCGGCCTTTTCGTGGGACGAGCAATCGCTTAGAACTTCAAGCGCAGGCTCACGGACTGGGACCAGTCGGTGATCGTGTTCTTGTTCGCGCCGGTCGAATCCTTGACGCCGATGAACTGGGCGTTCTTCACCGTGAAGGCGAGGTCGAGGTTCTCGGAGAGGGCGAAGCGCACACCGGCGAACACGTCGGTCGCGAGGACGGACTTCGAGGTCGAGCCGGTGCCGGAGAGCCAGGAGTAACCGACGCCAGCGCCAACGAACGGACGGATACCGCCACGGGCGTTGAGGTCGTAGGTGAGTTCAGCGAAGGCGGTGCGGGCATCGAGGTCGATGGCCGGGGTGCCGCCAACGAGGCCACGGGAGTTCAGGTTCAGGCCGAGGCTGAAGCTTTCGTTCACCTGGGTTGCGACGGTCAGGCCGACGACGTTGCTGTCTTGGCGGCCGGTCGGGTGGCTCTTACCGAGTTCCAGTTCGAGGGTGTAGGCCTGAGCGGCAACAGCAGCCAAGGGCAGGAGGAGGAGGGGGCGTAGGGATTTCATGGGGAAACGCTAGGTTGGTTGAGGTCTTTATTGTGTAAAGGACGAAGGGAGCGGCTTACTTCTTCTTCTCTTCGGACTTCTTCTCCGCTTTCTTTTCGCCAACTACTTCTACGCCAGTGACTTCCACGCGTTCGGTGGGGCTGGAGCGTTCGGGGCCGACGCAGGCGATGGCCGCGATCTTATCGAGGACTTTCTCGCCGTCGACGAGCTTGCCGAAGGCGGTGTACTTGTTGTTCAGGAAGGAAGCATCGCCATGGCAGATGAAGAACTGGCTGCCGGCGCTGTCCGGGTCGGACGAGCGGGCCATCGAGAGCACGCCCTTGGTGTGGGAGCGGTTGTTGAACTCGGCCTTGATCTGGTAGCCAGGGCCGCCAGTGCCCGGCTGGCCCTTGGCGCCGAGCTTCGAGTTGGGGCAACCACCTTGGATCATGAAGCCCTTGATGATGCGATGGAAGCAACTGCCATCGTAGAAACCTTCGCGGGCCAGCTTGAGGAAATTATCGACCGTGCGCGGGGCGACGTCGGGCCAGAACTCAACGGTCATGTCACCGTAGGTGGTGTGGATGATGGCGCGCGGTGCGGCCTTGGGGTCGGAGGATTCTTTCATGTTGGTGGAAGGGGTTTCGGCGGCATGGGCCAAGGCTAGGCCGAGGAGGCACGACGCAAGCAGGCGGAGGGATTTCATGCCCACCAGCGAAAGCCGGCCGAGCGTTGCCGCAACCCCAAACCTCCGCTTGCCTCCCTGCCCCAAGGGGGTCACGTTCTGGCCCACAGGTATGCGTGTAATCGTCAACGATGAGCCCCGGGAAACCGCCGCCGCGACCCTCGCCGCCCTGCTCGAGGAGCTCGGCTGCGCCCAGGAGGCCGCCGTGGCCGCCGCCGTCGACGGCCAGGTCGTCCCCCGGAGCCGCTGGTCCGCCCAGGTCCTCGCCGCCGGCGCCCAAATCCTCGTCATTCGCGCCGCGCAAGGCGGTTAATTCATGCTTAAGTTCCTCAAAGGTCTTTTTAAATCCGAACCCGAGGCACCAGCCCCGGACAACCTCGTGCTGTTCACGCCCACGCGGACCGCTTGGGACGCGAAGACGGTCGTGAAACTCTTCGATGCCGGCTTGGGCCGTCTGCACGTCCAGTCGGTCCGCGATTGGAACGTCCGCCAATATGAGGCCTTCCTTCAGCAGGTCCCCGAGGTTTTCTGGGACCGCATCGTGCTCGAGGAGCAACCCGACTTGGTGCTCTCCCGCAAGCTGGCCGGTTTTCAGATGCTCCCGGGCGACCGCATCCCGCCGCGCTGGCCCAAGGCCGCCGCGCTCAGCATGAAGTGCCATTCCTATGACGAGATGCGGAGCACGCCGAAGGGTTGCCGTTACGTCTTCCTGAGCCCGCTCTTCCCGTCGGTGTCCAAGCGCGACTACGTGCCCCAGCGCACGCACCGTGAATTCCAGGTGATCGTGGAACGCTGGCGCGCGGAAGGCGGTTGCCCGGTCTACGGCTTGGGTGGCATCACGCCCCAAAACGCGGCCCGCGTGCGCGAACTCGGTTTCGACGGGATGGCTTTCATTGGGTCCGTCTGGGAGCACCCTAAGCCCGTCCAGGCCTTCTTGGAACTCGAACGCGCTTGGTCCGGCAAGGATGCGCGCAAGTTGAAGCGCAAGCACTGATGTCCGGTCTGCCTCGCCTGCAGTTCCTCACGCTCGACGCGTCGCCCCTGAGCCACCGCGATCAAGCGCTCGCGGCGTTGCAGGGTGGGGTGCGCTGGATTCAATTCCGCACGAAGACGTTGCCCGAGGCGGCGGCGATCGACCAAGCCGCCCGCATCGCCGAACTCTGTCGCGACTACGGGGCAACGTTCATCATCAACGATTCCCCGCGAATCGCCTTGGCTGCCGAGGCTGATGGCGTGCATCTCGGGCCGGACGATCCGTCGCCTGCGGAAGCGCGCCAGTTGCTGGGTGCATATGCGGTGGTCGGCGTCACCCTGAACTTCCCCGCGCACCTCGCACGTCTGCAGGGGGCCCAGGTGGATTACGCCGGCGTCGGGCCGGTCCGGGCGACCGCCAGCAAGGCGAAGCATGCGCCCGTCCACTCCGCGGAGTCCTTGGCCGAGCTCATCGCCGGGGCCGCACCGTTACCGTGTTTCGCCATCGGTGGCGTGACGGCCGCGGATTTCCCGGCGCTGCGCGTGCAAGGGGCCCACGGCATCGCGGTCAGCGGCGCCATCGCCTTGGCGACCGACCCGACCGCCGCCGCGCGGGCCTTGGTGGCCGCCGTTTCGGCCTAGGTTTTCCGCGCGAGGGCTGGACAATTCGGCCGCGGCTGGGATTGTCGGAAGTCGGATGTCCTCCCTCCTCCGCATCGCCGATCGCACGTTCGCTTCCCGCCTTTTCACGGGTACGGGGAAGTATGCGTCCGCCGCGGCCCTCCGCGCCGTCCTCGACGCCTCGGGCGCCGAAGTGGTGACCGTCGCCGTGAAACGCGTCCGCTTCGGAGCGAAGGACGACGGTATTCTTTCCGCACTCGACCCCAAGAAGCATCTCATCTTGCCGAACACCTCTGGGGTGCGCACGGCCAAGGAGGCCATCTTCGCTGCGGAGTTGGCCCGCGAAGCCCTCGGGACTTCTTGGCTGAAGTTGGAGATTCACCCCGACCCCAAGTATCTCATGCCCGACCCGGTCGAGACGCTCGAGGCTTGCCGCGAATTGGTGAAGAAGGGCTTCATCGTCCTGCCTTACATCCACGCCGACCCAGTGCTCGCTAAGCGCCTCGAAGAAGTCGGCGCCGCTGCGGTCATGCCGCTCGGTGCCCCCATCGGCACGAATCGTGGACTGCTGTCCCGTGATTTCCTCCGTATCATCATCGAGCAGGCACGCGTCCCCGTGATCATCGATGCTGGCCTTGGTGCCCCGTCGCATGCCGCCGAAGCGATGGAGCTCGGTGCCGATGCGGTCTTGGTGAATACCGGCATCGCTTCCGCCGGTGAGCCTGTCGCGATGGCCCAAGCCTTTGCGCTGGCGGTGCAAGCCGGGCGCATCGCCCGCGAGTCTGGCCTCGGTGCTGGCTCCATCGCGGCCCAGCCGACGTCTCCGCTGACGGGCTTCCTCGACTGATTCCATGGCCGCCAAGCCTGGTCGAATCCGCGCCGATGAGCTTCTGCTGAAGCTTAACCTCGCGCCTTCGCGTTCCATGGCGCAAGCGCTGATCTTGGCGGGGAAGGTGCGCTCGGGGCCCGACAGCGTCGTGCAGAAGGCGTCGCAGTCTTTTCCCGACGACGCGCTGCTCACGGTCGATCAACCGCCGCGCTTCGTCTCACGCGGTGGTGAAAAGGTCGATGCGGCGTTGACGTATTTCCAGATCGATGTCGCCGGCCGGCACGGCCTCGACGTCGGCGCCTCCACGGGTGGGTTCACGGATTGCCTCCTGCAGCGCGGCGTCGTGAGCATGACCTGCGTGGATGTCGGCACGGCCCAACTGCACCAGAAGCTGCGCACCGATCCGCGCGTGACGAATTTCGAGAAGTTCAACGCCCGCGACTTGCCCACGGCCAAGCTGCCGCAGGCGCTCTACGGCATCGTCGTCATGGACCTCTCCTTCATCTCCCTCGGCTTGGTCTTGCCGGTGGCCTGGGCGCGCGTGGCGCCAGGCGGTCATCTCGTGGCGCTCATCAAGCCGCAGTTCGAGGCGACCAAGGCGGAGGCCGACAAAGGCCGAGGGATCATCAAGGACCCGCTCATCCACGCCCGCGTGGTTGATGGCTTGACCGCGGCGAGTCGCGAACTCCCCGGCGCGACGGTCCTCGGTGTCATCCCTTCGCCCATCGAAGGCGGGGAGGGGAACAAGGAGTTCCTTATTTGCCTAACCTCTCAGGCCTAACTGGGGGCTAAAGTGGCCTTTTATAACGATTTAGGACGTTTTTTACCCTTCCGGCGTCAAAACACCTTTTCCTTCTTGCCCAAAGCCCCGCATCCCTTACCAAAAACCCTCCCATGACTACCGAAGGTAAGCTCAAGCGTTCCCGCAACCCCCTCGATTTCGATTTCACCGAACCCGAGGCTCTGTCGCGCTACGTCACCGAGACGGGCAAGATCCTGCCCCGCAAGTTGACCGGCCTCACCGCCCGCCAGCAGCGTCATATTTCGAAGGCCGTCAAGCGCGCTCGAAATATGATCACGATGAAGTAATCGGTTTCCCCCGATACTTTTCCGGGCCGCCTTCTGGGCGGCCTTTTTGTTGTCCGGGGATTGCCGACCCGCCGGCTTTCCGCACAGTCCCAGTTCCCTTGCTTTCGCCTGCCGCCAGTTTCCTGTCCTCCTCGCCGTCCGACCTCGCGCGCGCGGCCGACCTCCTGCGGACTGGGCACTGCGTGGCTTTGCCGACGGAGACGGTCTACGGCCTCGCCGCGGATGCCCTCGACCCGGCCGCCCTGGCGCAGGTCTTCACCATCAAGGGCCGCCCTTTGCTCGACCCGCTCATCGTCCACGTGCTCGACCAGGCGGCGTTGGCCGAAGTCGCCGAGCCGGATGAGCGCCTGGCGGCGTTGGCTGGTTTCTGGCCGGGTCCCTTGACGGTGGTCCTGCGTCGCAAAGCCTGCGTGCCCGACCTCGTCACCGCGAGCAAGCCGACCGTGGCGGTGCGTATTCCGGCACACCCGATCTTCCGTGAAGTGCTTCGCCTGAGCGGACGTCCGCTCGCCGCCCCGAGCGCGAATCCTTTTGGTTACGTCAGTCCCACCAAGGCAGCGCACGTGAGCGATTCGCTCGGTGCCCGTTGCCCGTGGATCGTCGATGGCGGCGCCTGTTCCCATGGCGTTGAATCGACCATCTTGGACCTTTCCGTACCTGGACGGGCCCGCTTGTTGCGTCCCGGCCCCGTCACGCTGGAAGCCTTGCAGGACAAGCTCGGGCCCATCGAAGTCGTCACGCGTGCGGTCAGCCAGCAGATTGCGCAAGATGCCCCCGGGATGTTGGAGCGTCATTACAGCCCCGCGACGCGGGTCGAATTGTTTGCCCGTGGCTCGCAGCCGACGGTGGCGACGGGTAAGGTCGCGCGCTTGCTCTTGGCGCGTCGCTCGGATCTGCCCGTGGGTCCGGAGGATTTCTACTTATCCGAACATGGCTCCGCCGAAGAAGGTGCCCGCCACCTGTTTGATCTGCTGCGTCAACTCGACGCGCGTGGTTTTGATGTCATCCAAGCCGAACTCGCCGAGGCCGTCGGCATCGGCGTGGCCTATAACGATCGCCTGACCCGCGCCGCCGCCCGCTAAGCCTGTGCAGAACCTGCTCGAGACGCTGAAGAAGGCCGCGGATTTTCTGTCCCGCAAAGGCTTGGAGTCCCCGCGCACCGAGGCGGAGCACTTGTTCGCGGCTGGGTTGGGGCTGAAGCGTCTCGACCTTTACCTGCAATTCGAACGGCTGCTCACGGACCCGGAAGTGGAGAAGCTCCGCGCGCTCACCGTGCGCCGCGGCAACCGCGAACCCCTCCAGCACATCGTCGGCCAGGTCGAGTTCCGTGACCTCGTGTTGAAGTCCGACAAACGCGCCCTCATCCCGCGTCCGGAAACCGAAGAGCTCATCGACCTCGCCTTGGCCTTGTTTCCGGCGGAGCAAGCCGTGCGCGTGCTTGACCTCGGGACTGGTTCGGGCGCGATTGCGTTGGCCTTGGCTGCGGAGCGCCCCGCGTGGGTCGTCGAAGCCGTGGACCGTTCGCCCGACGCCTTGGCCTTGGCCCGCGAGAACGCGGAGCGTTGCGGCCTATCTGCTCGCGTGGCCTTTGCGGAGTCGGATTGGTTCGGCGCGGTCACGGATGCGTATGACCTCATCATCTCCAACCCGCCTTACTTGACGGACGCCGAAGTCGCCGTCGCGGCACCCGAGGTCCGTCAGTTCGACCCGCTGTCAGCGCTCGTCGCTCCGGAGGAAGGCTTGGCGGATCTGCGGAAGATTTTGGAAGGGGCTCGCGCCCACTTGCGGGCCGGCGGTTGGGTCTTGTGCGAGACCGGCATCGACCAACATGCGGCCTTGGCTGCCTTGTCGGCTCAGCATGGTTACGGCGAAGCCGAGGGCTTGCCGGACATGAGCGGCCGCCCGCGGTTCTGGAAGGCGAAGAAGGGTAGATAAGGCGGGGCCAGCCACGCGCCTTTGTCTTGGGTGGGGTCGGCACTGCGTGCCCGCCCGCCCTCGCAATAAGAACCCGTCTTGCCCTCGGGACGTTCCTTGCTCTTTAGTGGCGGCATGTCCCAGCAGCCTGCCGCCAAGCCCAAGACCGCCATCACCCCGACCCGCGCCGAAGACTACCCCGAGTGGTACCTGCAGGTCATCAAGCACGCCGATCTGGCCGAGAACAGCGCCGTCCGCGGCTGCATGGTCATCAAGCCTTGGGGCTACGCCCTCTGGGAGAACATCCAGCGCGACCTCGACGCGATGTTCAAGGAGACCGGCCACGTGAACGCCTACTTCCCGCTCTTCATCCCGGTCAGCTACATCCAGAAGGAAGCCGCGCACGTCGATGGCTTCGCCAAGGAGTGCGCCGTCGTCACCCATTCGCGCCTCGAAGCCGGCCCCGACGGCAAACTCGTCCCCGCGGGCGAGCTCGAGGAGCCGCTCATTGTCCGTCCGACCTCCGAGACCATCATCGGCGAAACCTACTCCAAGTGGGTGCAGTCTTACCGCGACCTTCCGATCCTCATCAACCAGTGGGCCAACGTTGTCCGCTGGGAAATGCGCACGCGCCTCTTCCTCCGCACCGCCGAGTTCCTTTGGCAGGAAGGCCACACCGTCCATGCGACGGAAGCCGAAGCCATCGAAGAGACCAACAAGATGCTCCAGGTCTACGCGGACTTCGCGGAGAACTACATGGCGATGCCCGTCATCATGGGCCGCAAGACCGAAGGCGAGCGCTTCCCCGGAGCCGTCGACACCCTTTGCATCGAATCGATGATGCAGGACCGTAAGGCCCTTCAGGCCGGCACCTCGCACTACCTCGGCCAGAACTTCGCCAAGTCCTGCAACATCCGTTTCCAGGACGAGAACGCCACGCAGCAGTATGCCCACACCACGTCGTGGGGCGTCTCGACCCGCCTCATCGGCGGCATGATCATGACGCATGCCGATGACGACGGTTTTGTCGCTCCGCCGCGCCTCGCGCCGCAGCATGTGGTCATCATGCCCATCTACAAGGATGACGCCACCAAGGCGCAGATCCTCGAGTATTGCCAGTCGCTCCAGAAGGAACTCACCGCCCAGCGCTTCCACGACCGCAAGCTCGTGGTCACCGTCGATAACCGCGACATCCGTGGCGGCGACAAGGCTTGGGGTTGGGTTAAGAAGGGCGTTCCGCTGCGCGTCGAAGTCGGCCCGCGCGACCTCGCCAACAACGCCGTCTTCGTCGCCCGTCGCGACACCGGCGAGAAGGCTGGCGTCCCCCGTGCGGACTTTGTCGCGACCGTCGTCGATCGCCTCCAGGCCATCCAAGATAACCTCCTGGCTCGGGCCAAGGCCTTCCGCGCCGCCAACACCCGCGAGATTGATACCTGGGAAGACCTCAAGGCCTACTTCACCGCCAAGAATCCGGAGCATCCGGAAATCCATGGTGGCTTTGCCCTTTGTCACTGGAATGGCACGAAGGAAGTCGAGAAGCGCCTCAAGGAAGAACTCAAGGTCACCATCCGCTGCATCCCGCTCGATGCGAAGGACGAGCCTGGTAAGTGCATCGTCACCGGCGAGCCCAGCGCCCGCCGCGTCGTGATGGCGAAGGCGTACTAACCGCCCGTCGCGTCGGCTTCGCCGTCGGCGAACTTCAGCCGGAGCTTGCGTCCCGTGGTCACGCCCTTGCTGGCGCTGATCACGGTGCCGTCGGCGTCGCGGACGATGCTATAGCCGCGCGCGAGGACGGATTCAAAGCCGGCCGACCGGAGGCGCTTGCCGAGTTGGGTCAGTTTTTCGCGGGAGACGCCGAGGCGCGCCTTGGGCGACAGCCGATGGAGGTCGCTGCCGAGTTCGGACAAGCGGTGCCGGCGGTCAGCGAGGTATTCCTCGGCCGTGCTTTCGAGCTTGGCGTAGAGCAGGTCGAGGTCGCGGTACCACGACTGCAGCTTCGCCTTGGGCGAATGGCGCTGCAGTTCGGACTCCAAGAGGCGGAGTCGCTCACGCAACTTGGTCTGACCTGAAGCGATGAGTTCGGCGGCGGCCGTCGGGGTTTCCGCGCGGCGGTCGGCGGCGTAGTCGCACAGCGTGAAGTCGGTTTGGTGTCCGACCGCGGAGATCACCGGGGTCGCGCTCGCGCGGACGGCCCGGACGAGCGCTTCGTCGTTGAAGCCCCAAAGGTCTTCCATCGAACCGCCGCCGCGGCCGACGACGATGAGGTCGATGCCGGGAATGGCGTTGGCCTGCTTGAGGCCTTGAATCACGGAGCCTGGGCAGGTGTCGCCTTGGACGCGGGCCGGCACGAGCCAGACCGTACCGCGCCACCCGCGGGTCTTCAGGATTTCGGTGAAGTCATGCCAGACCGAACCGATCTCGGAGGTCACGAAGGCGACCGTCTCCGGGAACTCGGGCAGGGGGCGCTTGAGCGCGTCCTCGAAGAGCCCTTCGGCCTTCAGCTTCGCGAGGAGCTCGGTGAACTTCTTGAAGAGGTCACCTTCGCCGGCGGGTTTGAGCGAGTCGACGATGAGGGACAGTTTCCCGCTCTTGCCGTAGAAATCGACCTTCGCCTTCATCACCACGCTCAGGCCGTCGCGGAGCGGCACCTTGATCCAGCGGGCCTGGAAACTGTAGAGCACGCAGTCGACCTTGGCCTCGGCGTCTTTGAGCGAGAAGTAGTGGTGGCCGGAAGGGTAGGTCTTGTAGCCCGAGATTTCGCCCTGCACTTCGATCGTGCCGAGCCCGTTGACGTGGCCCTTGAGGACGTCGGAAAGTTCGCTGACGGAAAGAGGGGCCGAGGCCATGTCCGGAGGTTCGAGGATTTCGCCGGGGAGGGCAAGCGGTAGGTAGGGACGGCCTAGGTTGTGGCGGTTGGCGGATGGGGCTTGCCCTGGGTAGGGTCAGCACTGCGTGCTGATCCTGCCCGATTCAATTCAGCCCTCGATGCTGTCCTCGACTCAGCCCGTCCTTCTGCTTTCCTTCGCCTATGAAAATCGCGTTCGTCGGCACTGGGGTCATGGGCAAGAGCATGGCGGGCCATCTGCTGAAGGCTGGCCATGAGGTCGTCGTCTATACCCGGACCAAGTCGAAGGCCGCCGACCTGCTTGCCGCGGGCGCCCATTGGGCGGAGTCGCCGGCCGCAGCCGCGCAAGGGGCCGACGCCGCCATCTCCATGGTCGGCTATCCGAATGACGTCGAAGAAGTCTGGCAGGGGTTCCTGAGCACGGCTCGCGCTGGCTGTCTGCTCATCGACATGACGACCTCCAGTCCCTCGTTGGCCCGCCAGCTAGCGGCAGCCGCGACGGCCCAACGGTGCCTGCCCTTGGATGCACCCGTCTCGGGTGGCGACCGCGGCGCCCGTGAGGCGACGCTCACCATCATGGTCGGGGGTGCCTCGGCGGATTATGAAAAAGCCCGCCCGCTTTTTGAGGCCATGGGTAAGACCATCTCCTTGCAGGGTGGGCCTGGTGCCGGCCAGCTCTGCAAGCTCGCCAACCAAATCGCCATCGCTTCCGGGATGGTGGCCATGGCGGAAGCCTTGGCGTTTGCGCGTGCGAATGGGCTGGATCTAGACGCCGTGCTGAAGGCGCTTTCCGGGGGCGGGGCTTCCAGCTGGGCTTTGCTCAACCTGGCGCCGCGCGTGCTCAAGGGCGACTTCGCCCCGGGCTTCTACGTGAAGCACTTCGTCAAGGATATCGGCCTCGCGCTGGAAGTCTGCCGCGAGCAGAAGCTCTCGCTGCCGGGCCTCGAGCTCGCCGCGAAACTCTATGCCGACGTCGTCGCCGCGGGTGATGGCGACTGCGGCACGCAGGCGTTGGCGAAGCGTTATTTTGAGGCCAATCGTTGAAGAGGTGGATGGTTGATTAGAAAGGGATGCGAAAGCCAGCGTGTGGCCTCTCTTCAAATCAACCATTCAACCAACCCTACCGGCCTTTTCTTAACTCAATTCCGTACCTTCGGGCGGGGGGACCGCGCGGAGCTGGACGGAGTCGATGACCTGCGGCCCGAGGATGACGTTGGTCACGATCACGAGGACCTGGCCGGGCTGGCAGAGGCCTTCATTGCGGAGGCGGACCAAAGCGGCGGTGATGTTCTCGTCGGCCTTGGGGCTGAAGGGCATCTGGAAGGACGAGACGCCCCAGAGGAGGGACATCTTCCGATGGACGGCTTCCTCTTCCATGAAAGCGTAGATGGGCGAACCCACGGCACGGAGGGACGAGAGCGTGCGCGGGACGTCGCCATTGCGCGTGAACGCGATGATCCCCGCGTTGCCGAGGTCCTGCGCCAAGCTGGCCGCGGCGCGGAGAAGTTTGATCTTGGGGGTCTCGTTCGGTTGTTCCGCGGAGAGCACGACCGGGAGTTCGCGTTCGGTCGTGGAGGCGATGCGGGACATCACCTCGACGCAACGGATGGGGTGCTTGCCCGTGGTGGTTTCGCCCGAAAGCATGACCGAGTCGGCCAGTTCCAGGACGGCATTGGAGACGTCGGTCACCTCGGCGCGGGTCGGCACCGGGTTCTGGATCATCGACTCCAGCATGTGTGTCGCGACGATGACCGGCTTGCGGGCGGCGATGGCCATGGCGACGGCCTTGCGCTGGATGAGCGGCAGGGTCTCGTAAGGGATTTCGATGCCAAGGTCGCCGCGGGCCACCATGAGGGCATCGGTGGCGCGGAGAATGTCGCCGAGGTGTTCGATGGCGGACTGGTCTTCGATCTTCGCGATGATGTGGGCCTTGGAGTGATGCTCGAGCAGCAGGGCGCGGAGCGCGTCGACGTCGGCCGCCTCGCGCACGAAGGACAACGCGTAGAAGTCGACCCCGACCTCGCAACCGACGGCCACGTCGGCCCGGTCCTTGTCGGTGAGGGCAGGGAGGTCGACCTTGACGCCGGGGAGGTTGATGTGGCGGCGGCTACCGAGCGGGCCGGGCTGCTCGACCTTGCAACGCAGGCGGTCGGCCTTCTGTTCGAGCACGCGCAACTGGATGAGCCCGTTGTCAACGAGGACGACGCCGCCGACCGGCACCGCGCTGATCATCTTCGGGTAGTTGGTCGGGATGATGAGGATATCGCCGTCGGACTTAGGCTCGCTGGAGCCAGTGACATCGACGAGTTGTCCGGTGGTCAACTGGGTGGGTTCGGTCCGGGCGCCGGTCCGGATTTCGGGACCTTTGATATCCATCATCACGGCCAATTCCTTGCCGACCTTTTGGCTGACTTTACGCACCCGCGCGACGGTGGCCCGGACCCAGGCGTGGTCGGCGTGAGCCATATTCAGGCGGACCACATCGGCTCCGGCCTTGATAATCGCCTCTAAATTGGCCTCGGACTCGGTGGCCGGACCAATCGTGAACGTGATGCGGGTGTGGCGGAAGGACTTCACGGCTAAATGACTAGATATGATTGTTAACTAGGCAAGGGAAAGCGGGACGCGTGCCAGATTTTAACAATCCCCCGATGGGGCAAAGATTGACCTAATTAAGGCAAGCGGACCGCGAGCAAATCTCTTTTCGCCTTCATCATGTCTTCGAAGAAAGTGGTGCGCTCAAACGGCCAAGGGGTTCCTTCGACGAGTTGCCACCGCGGATGCGCCGAGAGGTGCTCGCGCGTCCAGTCGTGATAGGCTTCCGAGTCGGTCCGGAAATGCAGCGTGGTGCCGGCGACGGCATGGTCCGCGAGCCGATCGAGGTTCGCCGCGTTGATGAAACGGTTCTTCTGATGCCGCTTCTTCGGCCAAGGATCCGGATAAAGGATGAAGATCTTGGCGAGCTTCTGCGTCGGCAACAAAGCGTCGAGGAACTCGGTCGCTTCGGCCTTCAGGAAGACCACGTTCGTGAGTTTGCCCAAGACCTGCTTGCGTTGCGAGCGCTCGACGCGGTGGGTGACCAGGTCGATGCCCACGCAGAATTCCGCCGGATGGGCCGCCCCGTAAGCGGTGAGCCAATGTCCATGGCCGCAGCCCAACTCGAACGTGATCGCGGTGTGGTTCGCCAGGGCGGTCTGCAACGTCAGACGTAAACGGTCGACGCTCCCCTCGCGGCGCGCATCCGCCCAATCCTTACCCATGACTTTGGTCTGTTCCGGCATCGCCTTGGTTAAGGAGCGGAAGGGAGGGGGAGGCAAGGTATTGAAAGGAGGGGATGGGGGATAGGGCGTTTAGGTAGGGGCAGCACCGCGTGCTGCCCTAGCCCACGTATTCCCGAGGGTAGCACGCGGTGCTGCCCCACCCATTGTCGGGTTGCGAATAACTCCGGCTTCCCATGCAGGTGGGGATGGTCTCTGTTAGGGGCCTATGGCCAAGGTAGACATCGAACTCGTGCAGAAAGTCCTGAAGGAAAACGGCGTGGATGTCCGTTTGGCCGCTGCCATCCTCAACCAGATCCGTGAGGCGGCGGCCGAGGATGTCGTCGAGCGCGAGAAGCCGGCGAAGAAGCAGCACCTCGTCTTGGTCAGCGAGCCCGAAGAGGGCCTCCCCAAGGACCTGGTGGGTTGGGTCGTCCAAATCCTCGAGGATGATGATCCGCGCGAGGTCGCCGAAAAGATCGCCGACACCGCCTCGGCTTTCAACAACACGCCGAAAGGCGAGCGCGTGCCGGTCACCTCTTTTGGTGACGCGTGCCAGAGCTTGCCGCCGAAACTGCTGAAGGAGAAGAATGTTTGGGTGAAGACGCGCGAGCCGGTGCGCATCTTCGCGGTGAAGAATTCGCTCGGTCGTCGTCGCGCCCGCGGCGAGTGATTTTAAAATCCGCTTTCTAATGCGGAGCATTACCTGAAAAACGCATTTTTTGATGCGTTTTCGGGAGTGCTACGTTGTTAGGCATTCGAAAGAGCCGTTTTTCCACGGCCTCGATTCGTCTCGCCTCTGCCGATTCCCCTCCGCAATCTCGGCCTGTATGAAGTTTAGGAATTTCCCGATCTACCGCATCGAATGGATCACCTCCATTTTCTTGATCGGTACGGCCTTGTTGTCTTTGACCGTGGTGCCCTGGTTCCTGTGGACCCAGTACCAGATGGCCGACGGGACTCCTGGTAAGGTGCAGGGCTGGCCCTTCATCTGGGCGCTGTTCGTTTTCTACTATTACGCCACCGGTTTCGGCATCACCTTGGGCTACCACCGCCTCTTCTCTCACCTGTCCTTCAAGGCCAAGTGGCCGGTGAAGCTGTTCGTCCTCCTGTTTGGCGCCGCTTCTTTCGAGAATTCGGCCCTGGATTGGTCCGCCGACCACCGCATCCACCATAAGCATGTCGATGAAGACGAAGACCCGTACGACATCTCCAAGGGCTTCTTTTACGCCCATATCGGCTGGTTGCTCTTCCGTCTGAAGCCAAAGCCCCCCGTTACCAACGTGAAGGACCTTGAAGCCGACCCGCTCGTGATGTGGCAGCACCGCTACGTCCAGTGGATTGGTTTGGTCGTTGGGTTCGTCACCCCGGCCCTTTTGGGCTGGGCATGGGGTTACTTCAATGGCTACGAATCCCCTTGGATGACCGCCTTGGCCGCCTTCCTCATCGCTGGCCTGCTCCGGACGGTCGTGGTGCAGCAGGGCACCTTCTGCATCAACTCGCTGTGCCACATGTTCGGTCGTCGCCCTTATTCGACCACCCACAGCGCTCGCGACTCCGGTGCCGTGGCTTTGCTCACCTTCGGTGAGGGCTACCATAACTATCACCACGAGTTCCAGCACGACTACCGCAATGGCGTGAAGGCTTGGCAGTTCGACCCGACCAAGTGGATCATCTGGTCCCTCGAGAAGGTCGGTCTGGTCCAGGATCTCCGTCGCGTCCCCGACGCCCGTATTCTCGCCGCTGAACTCAAGGAGAAGAGCCGCACGCTGGGTTCGGACATCGATAAGCTCGCCGCCCGTCTCGACGCCCGCACCCGCGAACTCAAGGTCCGTACCATCACCGCCGCGCACGAACTCGCCAAGGAATTGGCCGTCCGCTCCGAAGCCTTGAAGGAAGCCGCCTTGACCAAGGCCGACGTCGGTGCCGAAACCATGGCCGAATTGCGCACCCTGCTCAACGAGGCCGCCGAGATGCTTGAGTCCTTGCGCCGCGCGGATGCGGGCGCCGCGGCCTGAGCTTAGTTAGCCGTTCCGCCGGAACGTCTCCACCAGACCGAGGACCAGTGCCTCGATCTGCGGGAGCGCGTCCGCCGGCTGCGCGCAGTCGATGTCATGAACCTGCCAGTACTCGATGCGGTCAGCCCACTCGGGGTGGGCCTTGAGCATCATGGCGTAGTGTTCGTCTTTCTTGAGAGCGATCGAGCGGTGGGCGCGGGCCAGGTCCTCGGGTCGGAGTTGCACGGGTTCTGGGCCGGTGTGGTCTTCCGGGATGCCGAGGTGCTTGAGGCGGGCCCGTGTATCGACCGAAATCCGGGTCGGTTCGTCGGCGACCATGGAGGTCAGCAGACCGCGGGAAAAGGCCCGAAAAGGCAGGTCCTCGCGGCGGGCATGCCAATTGAACAGTGCCTCGGCGTGGCGGCTTCGGTAGAAGTTGCCCGTGCAGATGAAGAGCACGTGGGGATGAGAATCTGCGCTTGAGCGGGAGGACATGCTCGGTAAAGTCCGACCAACCTAACTCCACCGTCATGGCACGCAACCTGTTCGTTCTCTCCGCCCTCTCTTTCGTCCTCGTCGGCTGCTTCGGCCCAGACAAGGCCCCTAGCCCCGTCACCGATGGCGGCCCGGTCTTCACCGGCGCTCCTCTCGTCATCGACAACGGTGGCCTCGTCCCGGTTCCGGCCGTGACCGCCCCGGCCGCCAAGCCGGCGCCGTCCAAGGCTCCGACCAAGAAGGCCCCTGGTACCCGTCTCCCCATCGAGAAGGCCGGCAACAAGTAAGCCGTCGGCGGCCGCTGGTCGCTTACAGCAACGAGACTTCGGTGACGAAGGTCTCGACCCGACCGGGCTCCGCAAAACGGAGCCCGTTCTTGTGTTCGGGGCTGTTGGGCGGGCCCATCCAGGGCTCGACGCAGTAGAAAGGCGCTTCCGCATCGGGGGTCCAGGTGACGACGGTCGTCCACGCATCCGGAATCGGTTCTTCCCCCACCTTCACGGTGAGGTTCTCTTCCCCGGAGCGCGGGCCGAAGGACACCGTCGCATCCTTCAGGTTGGTGAAGATGCAGTCCGGGAGGTGCGGATCGTCGAAGGCGAATTCGGTCCGGCCCTTGAGTTCACCGAAAGGGATGAGTTTGCCGTCGGCGGCGTGCCGCCACTGCTTCTTGGAGGCGATCTTCAGCAGGTAGTCGCGCCGGCTGAGGCCCGCGTGCCACGGGAGCGTGAAATAGAAGTGATGCCCGGCACACCAAGGCAGCGGACGGCTATCGAGGTTCTCGAATTCGAAGGTGCAGCGCAGGAAGAGTTCGCGGAATTCGTAGCGGATGCGGAATTCGTAGGCGAACGGGTAGCAGGCGCGGGCGCGATCGTCGGGCACCAGGCGGACCAAGGCGTGCCGGTCGCTGCTTTCGATGATTTCGAACCGGCAGTCGCGGGCGAAACCGTGCTGCGGCATCGGGCGTTTGACGCCCTCCGCGTCTTTCCACGCGAACTTCTCGCCGTCCGCGTAGTTGCGGCCCATGAACGGGAAGAGGATGGGGTTGCCGCCGCGCACGAGGCCGATCTTGTCGGGCGCGCAGTCGGCGCCGGCGGGCCAGTGCAGGATCTCGCGGTTGCCCGTGGGGAGGCTCAGGCGCCAGCGGAGGAGCCGGGCGCCGCGCGTGAGACAGGTTTCGTAGGTCGAGGCACCGATCTGCCACCGTTCCATCGGCACGCCCATTTCATCGTAGCTCTGCATGCGCCGAGCAAACGATGGAACGGCCGGGAGGCAAACGCGGACTTGGCGGGCTTACTTCTTGGCGAAGCGGTAATGACAGACCATCCACTCCGCGCCGCCCCGGTAGTTCCAGAGCTCGGCGCAGGCCATGAAGAAGATGCGCCAGTAAGCGAGCCACTTGCGGGCCTGCTCCGGGCCATAGGTCTCGGCGAAGATGCGCAGGACTTCCTCGCGATGGGCATCGGTGTTCTGGAGCCAGTGCTCGGCCGTCTGGCCGTAGTGGCGGCCTTCGACTTCCCAATGCGTTTCGAGCTTCAGGTCATCCTGGAAGCGCATCGCCAGGTCGTTGGAGGGCATGATCCCGCCGGTGAAGAAGTGTCGGGACATCCAGTCCGAGCCGTCCTTGGTCTCGAAATGGTAGGCGATGTCGCGGTGCGTGAAGACGTGGAAGAAGAGCTTCCCGCCCGGCTTGAGCCAGCCGCCGATGCGGCGCATGAGCTCGGCCCAGTTCTTCATATGTTCGAACATCTCGACCGAGACGACCCGGTCGAACCGGCCGGCCTCGGCGGCGAAGAGGTTCATGTCCTGCGTGATGATCCGGACGTTGCGGAAACCGCGCTTCGCGCATTCGCCCTCGATATGGGCCCGTTGGGAGGCGGAATTGGAGACGCCGGTGATCCGGGCGTTCGGGTAGTGCTCCGCCATCCAGAGGGTGAGCGATCCCCAACCACAGCCGAGCTCGAGGATTTCCATCCCGTCGGCCAATTCGGCGCGCTTGCAGGTCAGCGCCAACATCGTCTCCTCGGCTTGGCCGATGGTTTCCGTGCCCAGGGTGTAAAAGCACGACGAGTATTTCAGGCGGGGACCCAGGCAGAGCTTATAGAAGGCCGCCGGTACCTCATAGTGCTGGTCGTTGGCGGCTTTCGTTTCGACGGCGACCGGCATCGAGCGGAGTTGCGCGGCAAAGCGATCGACCTGTGCGATGCGCGCGACGTTGTCGTCGGGGCGTTCGTCGCGCAGGCGTTGTTTGAGGAGCCGGCGGATACCCCAGCGGATGGCGCCGTCGGGGAGGAGGTCTTTGGCGAGGATGGTGTCGATGAGCGGCACGCCACCATCAGTGGCGTTTCCGTCGTCGGTGGCAACCCGGAGCGCCAGAAAATTACCGCAGGGGCTTCCGCGGCCAGAAGGCCGGCACCCGACTTTGGTACTCGGCGTAGGCGGGGCCCTTGGACGCCAAGAGCTGGGCTTCCGTCAGGGGGATGCCCGTCACGCGGGTCAGCAGGTAGTACATGACGCCGGCGCAGGCGATACCCGGAATCCCCCAGTAGCTCTGATTGAAGGCCAACAGGGCGAAGCCGACCCAGACGAGCCATTCGCAGAAGTAATTCGGGTGGCGGGTCCAGGCCCAGAGGCCATGGGCGCAGACCTTTCCGCGGTTTTCAGGGTTGCGCTTGAAGGCGGCCAGTTGGGCGTCAGCGAGCCCTTCGCCCAGCATGCCCAAGGCGAAGATGAGGAGACCGAGCCAATGCCAGACGGCCATGTGGCCGGCTTCCTTGGGGGTGGTCCCCGCCGCGGAAATCAGGGGCAAAAGCAGCAACGCCAGCGCCACGGCTTGGTACAGGTAGAACCGGTACATCTTCAGCCCCGTCCACTGGCCCCATTCCGCCCGCATCTTCAGGTAGCGGCCGTCTTCGCGGTCGAGGTGCCCGAGGACGCGGATGCCTAGGTGCGAGCCCAGCCGTAAGCTCCACACGGTCGTGGCCGCCGCGAGCCAGAGGAAGGGGTCGCGCGCGTTCCAAGGGAAGGAAGTGAGGATCCAGAGACCGACGAGCGCGAAGCCATAGGCCCAGGCCACATCGACGATCGACCAGTTATCGAGCAACTTCGCCACGACCCAAGTCGCCGTGAAGAAGAATCCGGCGAGGAACAGGATGTAGACGAAATCAAAGAGGAGCTGGCCGAGGAGGCTGGGGTTCATGGAGCAGGGGGAGGGGCAGGTGGGCCGAGCCGGCGAAAGAGCCGGACGAGGAGGAAGTATAGCCCCAAGCAAGTGACTGGCACGACTAATACCCATCCCAAGAGGCCGTGGACATAGGCGAGGCCGAATTTCGCGACAAACCCCCAGAAGGACCGCTGGAACTCCTCGATCAGGAGGCTGGGGCTGAGCGGCAGGGCCTCGGCGCCGGTGATGTATTCCCCGAGGCGGACGAAGGGAACGAGGAAGGCGAACTGCAGGGGGTAAGCGAGGTGATTGACCGTCTGCATCACGAGATGGTTGAGGCGGAAAATCCTGCCCGCGACGAGGCAGAGCACGGTGGTCGAGCCGATGACCGGGTTGACCGCGAGGCAAAGACTCACGACGATGGCCAGCGCAAGGTCTTCGGGCGAGAGCCCCCGCTTGACCAGCGCGATGAGCGGGTCGCTGACCTTCCGCTTCAGCCAATCGCGCAGGCGGCCCATCAGGCCTGCTTGCGGGTGAAGAAGGTGACGTCGAGGCTGGCGTCCGCCGGGGCTTTCCAGAGGCAAAGCAACGCGTAGCCGGCGATGGCGAAATTGCCGAGCAGCATCAGCGCGATGAGCCATAGCCCGCGGGCCAGGCCGGAGCGTTCGCGCCAGGCGACGTAGAGCCAAAAGGCCAAGAAGCCGAAGTAGGCGTCGAACATCGTGGCGAGGCCCCACGGCTCGCTGCAGACGGTGACGAATCCGTCCAGCACGTTGATGCCTTCCTTGCCCGCGACGGCGGCGTACTTCGCCAGGGAGGTGATGGTCGGGGCGGTGCTGGCATACCACGACACCCAGGTCATGGCGGCGAGGACGAGGACGAAGTAGGCGATGAGCGCGTTACGGGTTTTCATGTCAAAGGGAAGGGTGGTTGGGGCGGACGTAGACGGCTTGGACGACCCCGATGTTGCGGTGCGCAAAGGCGGCCTCGCAGTAGCGGAAATACAGGCGCCACTTGCGGATGAAACGCTCGTCGAAGCCCATGGCGCGGACTTGGTCGAGCTTCGCCTCGAAGGCTTGGCACCAGACATCGAGCGTGCGCGCGTAATCCAGGCCGAATTCCTCGAGGCGATGGAGCTGGAAGCCGCTCTCCTTCGTCATGAGCTGGTTCACGCGGTTGATCGAGAGCAGCAAGGAGCCCGGGAAGATGTGCTTCTGGATGAAGTCGACGCCGCGCCGGAATTCCTCGTACCGGCTGTCCGGGCAGGTGATGTACTGGAAGGCGGCGATGCCCGTGGGCTTCAGGAGCCGCCCGATGGAGTCGCAGAACGCGGGCAGATACTTGTGGCCGAGGGCTTCCATCATTTCGATGGAGACGCACTTGTCGTACTGGCCTTGGTGGTCGCGGAAGTCCTCGAGCTTCACGGTGATGCGGTCGGATAAGCCGGCCGCCCGGATGCGCTCGATGGCCAGGTCGTGTTGGGCTTGCGAGATGGTCAAGGAGGTGACGCGGCAGCCGTGGTGCTTGACGGCGTGGAGGGCCCAGCCGCCCCAACCGGTGCCGATCTCGATGACGTGGTCGGTGGGCTTGAGCTGCAGGAACCGGCAGAGGGCCTCGTTCTTGTTGGCCTGGGCTTGCTCGAGCGTGGCGGCGCCTTCCCAGCGGGCCGACGAGTACATCATCGATGGATCCAGGAACAGCCGGAAGAAGTCGTTGGAGACGTCGTAGTGCTCGGAGATGTTGCGGCGGACGACCTGTTTGGAATTCGGGCGCAGCAGGTGGCCGATGCGGTCGGCGATCCGCAGGAGGCCGAGGGCGGCCCCGCGCGCGGCGGAACCCGACATGCCGGGCGTGTGGTCGACGTTCTGGATGAAGAAACCGATGACGGCCCGGAGGTCGGGCGAATCCCATTCGCCGTCCATGTAGGATTCGGTGAGGCCGATGTCCGCCGCCAAGACGATGCGGCGGAAGAAGTTTTCGTCCGCGATGCGGATCTCCGCCGGTTGGCCGGCGAAGGCCGCATCGCCGATGAGGAGCGTCTCCCCCGTCGGCAAGGTCAGGCGGAGCTGCGCTTGCCGCATGCGGCGGAGCTCACGCAGCACCAGCCGGCGGGCCAGGCCTCCGCGGGAGCTGGCCTCGGCGAGGCTGATGGGGGCGGGGGCGGTCATTCTTTGCGAAGGAGTTCGGGGGTGGGGTGGCGCAGGTTGCGCTGGAGAGCGATGTCATCCCCCTTGCGGCGGAAGGGAAGTTTTTTCACGAGCCAAAGCCACGCGGCATGCAGGTGAATCAAGCCCACGACTTTGAGGATCAGGAACGGGACCTTCACCGTCAGCCAGGCGAGCTGGGCATCGGTCGCCGGGACGGCCCGCCCCGTCCACGTGCTGATGAGCGTCTTGCGGCCATCTTCAAAATGGTCGACGCCCACGGCCAAGCGCCCATCGGGTGCGCGCAGCGTGAATTCGAATTCGGTATCGAGGCCGGAAAAGGGCGAGACGTAGAAGCGCTTGGGGGTCCGGAGGACGAGCGACTCCTCGCCGGCGGGACCGAGTTGGCGGCAGGCCGGCCCCAGGAACCAGGCTTTCCGTTCGCCGAAGGTATTGTGGACCTCCGCGATGCCGCAGTGGAGTCGGCCCCCTTGGTGCACCAGGAAGAAGATGACGGGGTTGTAGCTCTTGCCGAACGCGCGCGGCATCGCGATGAGGGTGATCCGCGCCTCCGGGGTGAGCGTCTCGCCGTGGGCCGCGCAGAAGGCGCGGACCCGCTGCGCCAAGGTCGCGTCGGCCCCGCCGAAATCGTGGGGGGTGCCTTCCGCGCCGAAGACCGCCGCCGCCGGCAGGAAGTCCGCCGCGCGCAGTTGGTATGGCGCCCAACCCTTTTCGCCGAGGAGGAGCTGCCCTTGGCCGATCCGGCCAAAGTCGCTTAGTTCTACTGCAAAGCAAAAGACACCATGCGTGAAGCCATGCCGCTTCGGCCAAAGCCGGGCGTGCATGACCTGCGCATCGTAGAGTCGGACCATCGCCGCCCAGAGTGGAAGGAAAGCCCGCGGGTGCAAGTGCCCGCCTACGCTTGCCAACCTCGGCCGAGGCGGGTCATGCTGGCCGGGTGTCCGCTGCAGAAGCCAGCCCCGTCGGTCTCTTTCCCCTCGCCTTGGGGTTTCTCCTGCTCTGGTTCGGCCTCAACGCCGGACGGAAGCGCCGGTTGCTCGACGATACCCCGCTCAGCAAGACCTTGGGGGTCTTCATCGGCGAGGTCGAAGTCACCGGCGTCTGCGTGACCTCGACCCCGTTCCAGTCTTATTTGTCGGGCCGCATGTGCGTGCTCTACGATTGGAGCGTCGAGGAAGAGTGGGAGCGTTGGGAGACGGAAACCTACAGGGATAAGGACGGACGCACCCGCACCCGCCGGGTGCTCCGGAGTGGCTGGACGACCGTGGCGGGCACGGACCATACGCAAGGGTTTTACCTGAAGGATGAATTCGGGTTTCTGTGGGTCCATCCCCGCGGGGCCGACCTCGAGACGCTCGACCTCTTCTCCGAGACGGTTTCCCGGCATGAAGACCTTTACTTCGCCAAAGGGCCCAGCGACGAGATCGCCGACTCGACGGGCCGTCGCCGGTTCCGCGAGTCCGGCCTGCCGGTCGGCACGCAGCTGTTCGTTCGGGGCCGCGCGACGGAGCGGTCCGACATCGTGGCGCCCCAAATCATCCAGGACCCGAAGGCGGACATGTTCATCATCACGCCCCGCAAGGAGAGCGAGGTCAGCGCCGGCAAGGACACCACCTACTGGCTGTGCAACCTGATCGGCCTGCTCGCCGTCATCGGCGGTTGCAGCTTGTTGGGGGGGCAGCAATACCCGGCCGTCTTCGTGTTGGTGGCCGGCTACTTCGTCGCCTGGGCCGCCGGGTGGGTTTGGATGGTCTTCAACAGCTTGGTCGGCCTGCGTAACCGCGTGCGCCAAGCCCATTCGCTGATCGATGTGCAGCTGAAGCGCCGCGCGGACTTGATTCCGGCGCTCGTCGCCTGCCTGCAGGGCTTCCGGCAATACGAAGCGGAGCTGCAGACGACCATCGCGACCTTGCGGGCGCAGGGGGGCCGCGCGCCGCAGGTCGCGGCCGTCGCGTCGTCCTTGGTGGCGGTCGTCGAGCGCTACCCCGACCTGAAGGCCGACCAGTCCTTCCAGGGCCTGATGAAGCACCTCACGGAGACCGAGGACCGCATCGCCTTGGCCCGGGCCTATGCGAACGACATCACGACGTTCTACAATACGCGCCTTGAACGGATTCCGGACGCGTATGTGGCGCAGATCATATCGATGCAGCCCGGCGCGCTCTTCGTCGCCACGGGCTTCGAGCGGAAGGCCGTCGACGTGAAGTTCCCCGCTTAAGCCGTCCAGGCGTCGCGACCGAGGAGGAAACTGCAGAGGCGGTGGGCCGACCACAGGCCATCTTCGTGGAAGCCGTACCGTTGCCAGGCCCCGGCGAAGTGGACGCAGGCGCCCGGGCGTTCGTTCAGGGCCTGCACTTTTCCTTGGGCCGCCATCGCCTCGAGCGAGAACATGGGATGTTCGACCGGGATGGAGCGCAGGACCTTGTCCGCGGCGATCTTGTCGGGATGGTTGATCGTCACGAAGTACGGCCGCGCCGGCTCGAGGCCTTGCAACGCGTTCATCCAATAGTGCGTGGAAGTCGCTTCGCCGCTCGCGGTGCGCCAGGTCTGGTAGTTCCACGCTGACCAGGCGAGCTTGGCCCGGGGCATCGGGCTGGGGTCCGAGTGGACCAAGGCCACGTTTTGGTTGTAGCCGAAGGCGGCGAGGACGGCGCGTTCGGTGGCGTCGGCATCGGCGAGCAGCGCGAGCGATTGGTCCGCGTGGCTCGCCAAGATGACGCGGTCGAAGGCTTCCTCGCCGGCGTCCGTGGCGACGAGGGCTTTGCCTTCGCTGCGCCGCACGGACTTGACGGCCGCGCCGAGCCGCAGCTGGGCGGGGTGCCGCGCCAGCAGCGCCTGCACATAGGTGCGGGAACCATTGACCGGCGTCAGCCATTGGTGCTGCGTGTCGAGCCCGAGGAAGCCGTGGTTATGGAAGAAGCGCAGCAGGGCGGCGGCGGGGAAGCCCAGCATCTTTTCCGGGGGCGTGGACCAGACCGCCGAACTCATTGGGATCAGGTACAGCTCGAGGAAGTCCGCGCCTAAGCCATGGCGGGCGCACCAGTCGCGCAACGACGTGGTTTCGGCCTCGGTCGATTGCCAGCCCGTCTTGGCGAGTTGGTTGAAGCGATTGATCTGCAGGAGGAGCCGCCAGAAGCGCAGGCTGAAGAGGTTGCGCTTCTGGGCGAACAGATGGCGGAACGACGAACCGCACCATTCGATGCCCGTCGGGTCGTGGCGCACCGAGAAGGACATGGGCGCCTTTTTCCAGCCGACGTCCAGCTCGCGGAAGAGACGGCAGAGATGGGGATAGGTCACCTCGTTGAAGACCATGAAGCCGGTGTCCATCGGCTGCGTGCCGCCCGCCTGCGTCGCCGGCACGTCGATGGTGTGCGCATGGCCGCCGGGACGCGTGTCCCGGTCGAACACCGTCACGTCGTGGTGGGCTGCGAGGAAATGCAGGCAACCAAGCCCGCCGATGCCCGACCCGATGATGGCAATCCGTTCACGCACGCGGCAGGCCTTCCTGTCGGGTCCGCTCCGCTTCTTCGTAGATGGAGTCCGGGACACCCTTGAGGCCCCAGATCAGGCCCAGCCATGACATCACCTTGAGGCCGTAATAGGTCGGATCGAATTCCCACCAATAGAAGCCCTGCTTCGTCGTCGCTTGGTAGCGGTGGTGGTTGTTGTGCCAGCCTTCGCCCAAGGTGATCAGCGTCAGGACGAGGGAGTTCCGCGACTCATCGCCCGTGGTCCGGAAGCGCTTGGTGCCCCAGACGTGCGCGAGTGAATTGATGCAAGCCGTCCCGTGGAAAAGCACGACCGTCGAGATGACGCCCCAGACCAGGAGCTGCGGACCGTTGGTGTCGTAACCGTAGGACCCGAGCCAAGCGCCGGCCCCATACAACCCACCCGCCGCCAGCAGCGGGATGAGGATGTCGAACCGATTCAGGAACACCAACTCGGGATACTTGGCCAGGTCGGGGATCTTGGAGTAGTCGGTCGGGAAGTTCCGCTTCGAGGTGATCCAGCCGATATGCGACCACCAGAAGCCATCGACGACCGGCGAGTGCTTATCTTCTTCTTCGTCCGAATGCTTGTGGTGGTGGCGGTGCGTGCAGGCCCACCAGAGCGCCCCGCGTTGCACCGCCAAGGCGGTCCAGACGGCCATGATGAACTGGAAGCCACGGGAAGTGGAATAGGTCTTGTGGGAGAAGTAACGGTGCAGGAAGCCCGTGATCGCGAACATGCGGAAGAAGTAGAGACCGACCGCGGTCCAGACCGCGATGGGGCTGGCGCCGACCCAAATCACGGCGAAGCATGCGACGTGCAGGATGATGAAAGGGATGGACCGAAGCCAATCGACCTTCTTGGGGGTGTTTTGGAGCGTCTCGACCCCCTCCGGGATGTAGTCCGCGTCGAACCAGCGGATCAGGGAGCGGAAAAACCCGCTGGGGGCTGGGCTGACGGGGTCGGCTGGCATCTGCGGTCGAGTAAGTGAGCCTTGGGGCCTTTCGCAACTGCTTTGACCATTTTGGCGGAAGGGCCATCTTGGGGTCGGGTGCGTAGACAAATCTACGCGCCGCCATCGCTCCCTTTGAGTTCCCCATGAACGATGCCCATGCCGAGCAAGACTGGCGGGCCTGGTTTGCCGAACACGGCGCCCGGCTCCGGTTGATCGCGCGCCAATGGACCCGCTCTGAGGCCGATGCCGACGATGTCCTCCAGGAGGCATTTGTACGCTTTTGGAAACACCAACGTCACCTTCCCGGTAATCCCAACGCCCTGGTCGTGACCTCCATCCGCCGGGCGGCGTTGGACCTCCATCGCCGGACGGATCGCCGCGCCCTCCGTGAGCAGGTTGTCTCGGCCGATGCCGCGGCCCTGGCGGACTTCGCGCCCGAGGCCGATCCGCGGCTACAGGCCTTGGCGCGTTCCCTCCCGGCGCTGCCGGCGGAACAACGCGAAGTCGTCGTACTCAAAGTCTGGGGTGACCTCACTTTCGAGCAGATCGGCGCCCAACTCGAAATCTCCCCCAACACCGCCGCCTCCCGGTGGCGCTATGCCATGGAGGCGCTCCGTCGCCTCGTGACCGCCCGCACTTATGAATAACGAAGATCAAGACATCGAATCCGCCTTGCGCAGCTTGCGTCCCCGCCCGCCTGGTCCGGCGGTGGTGAGCGCCATTGGCCGCGCGCTGGATGCGCCGGTCGTCCCGGCCGCGCCCCGCGGGGTTATCGTGCGCTGGTCGGCGGGCCTCGCGGCCGCCGCGGCCTGCCTCCTCGGGTTCTTTTTCTTCGGCCGCCCGCCCGTGACGACCACCCCCGAGTATCAACTCGTGCGCGCCGAACAGCCCCCGGCTTCGGTCGATGTCTTCCCGCCCGTCCGACTGGAAGATGGCTCCTTTGCCCGCCCCGTCCGGGTCCGCTGGAGCAATGAGACGCAATGGGAGGACCGTCGCACCAACACCCGCCTCATCCATTACTCGCCCAGCGAGCAGTTCGGGCTGATCCCCATGGAAACTTATTGAACAAATCCGCCGATCCTCTCCGCTTATTGCTAATATCACCGCCATGAACTCCCTCCGCCAAATCCCGCTGCACATGCTGCTGCTCGCCGGCCTCGTCGGCCCGTTGGCCGCCCAAAGTCAGTCCGCTCCGGCGACCCCCTCGGCGCCGGCCGATGCCAAGAAAAACGCCTTGGTGCCCCAAGCCTACATCGGTTTGTATGTGAATTCCCTGACCGAAGAACTCCGCGGTAAGTCCGCGGTGACCATGCCCGACGGTGTCGGCGTCAATGTCATCATCGTCGACCCCAAGGGGCCGGCGGCGGGGAAGGTTGAGGTCGGCGACATCCTCACGCGCCTCGACGATCAGGTGTTGGTGACGCCCGACCAGTTCCGCGCCTTGGTGCGCATGCGCAAGCCCGGCGATAAGCTGAAGCTCGTCGCCGTCCGGGAGTCGGAGGTGAAGACCATCGAAATTGAACTGACGGAAAAAGCCGTCCTCGAGCGCAGCGCGCCGACGGCTCGCTCCGCGGGCCCGGCGCCGACCATCATCCCGCCCACCGCCAATGGTACCAACCCGATGCGCATCACGGTGAATGGCCAGCAGATCGACCTCGGCAGCATGCCGGCGGGTAATGGTACCGTCACGCAAGTCGGCCCCGGCCACGTCGTCATCATCGGGCCCAATCAAGGCCTGCCGCCCGAGGTGCTGAAGCAGCTCGAGGAAATGCGCGCACGCGGCTTGCCCATTCCGCCGATCGGTCCGCAAGGCCTGGCCCTCGGTGCGCCGGTGCCTGACCAAGGGCCCACCGCCCAAGGGGGCACGGTGCAGCAGCGTTCGCAGACCTTCAGCTTCAGCCTGGGCGGTCCCGGTGCGAAGAGCTCCTCCAGTTCGGTGGCTTCCGATGCCCAAGGCACCGTCTCGCTGGAAGAGAAGGACGGCAAGAAGCACGCCATCATCAAGGACGCCGATGGCAACGTGACCTTCGAGGGAGACGTGACCTCCGAAGAGCAACGCGGCAAGATGCCGGCGGCGGCCCGCGATCGGCTCAAGCTGGTCGAGGGGAATTCTTTTTCCATCCAAGGCTCCAAGCCCGCAAAGAAGGCCGACGGTGCCGCGGAACCCGAAGCGCCGAAGAAGAAGCGCGACCCGAAGGAAGGCGCCTAAACGCGAGGCGTCCGCAAACGAAGAGGCCTCCCGCGTGGGAGGCCTCTTCGTTTGCAGCGGGTTACTTTTTCGCCGCGGGCTCAACCGGGGCGGCTGGGGTCGCCCCGGGCGGCGGGCCGTCGAGGGGCGGCGGACCATCAAAAGGCGGCGGGCCGCCGAAGCCACCCTTACCCTGACCGGGGCCGTCTGGTCCGAAGCCGCCCTTGCCTTGGCCTGGGCCGCCTTTGCCTTTGCCCTTACCGCCCTTGCCTGGGCCGCCGGCTTGGCCGCCGAGGTTCGAGTGCGGGTCGAGGTTCTGCTTGCTGAAGGAGGGGTCCGCCGTGCCCTTGTGTTTACGCGGGATGAAGGGGTAGTCTTCGGTCAGTACGTAATAGTAGGTTCCCTTGGGAAATTCGGGAGTGACGCCGGTGCGACCGCCGAATTCATCGAGGTCGCCGGAGCCGGCCACATATTCGAAATCGAGGCCGAACGAGCCGTCCGGCTGCCCCGTCGGGGTGGTTTTGCCGTCCCCGCCGCGTTCCGTTGTCTTGAGGCGATAGCTGCTCTTCATGTTCTTGAGCGGGCTCTTCGGGTCTTCGGGGTTCGTGTAGGCGTAGATTGCGTACACGGGGTACCCGTCGGCGGCCCAGCCGACGTGGGTCATCTTCGTTTCGCCGCCGGAAAGGCGCTCCAGGAGGAGGGTGGGGAGGCCGTGGTAGTGGTAGGCGCCGTTGGGCTGCACGTGGCCATGGTTCTCGTCGAGGCCGAGGCCGGACTTGATTTTAGGGGTGGTCCCCATGGTTTTGTTGCTGGTCAACGCCTCGTAGTGCCAAGGGTTGCTGCGGTCGCCGTCGTTGTAGACCTCCGCGGTACCCGGGTCGAAGACCACGCCGTTGAGGGCCACGCCCCAAGCCGACATCATGCGGGCAGAGGCTCCGCCTTTGGAAGGTTGCGGGTTCGTCGGGACTTGGAGGCTATACTTCTGCTCGGAGATGGGGTTGGGGTTGCCGCGGTTCGGGAACATGGAGACCTTGTGGTCGGGGATGCCGTTGGACTCGATGATGCGCTTTTCGCCTTTGACGGTGATGGTGACCTTGTTCTGGGCGGGCGGTGCGTTGTCCGCCTTGATCAAGGCCGGCCCGGTCGCCCGGGTTTCGGTTGCCTTGGTTTCAGGGGCCTTCGTTTCGGCGCCGTAGCTGGCAGTGCTGCCGAGCAGCAAGCAGAGGATGAGGTTGCGGAGGGGGAGCATGGGGTGGTTTAGGGTTAATGATACAGGATGGGGGCTTAAGCGAAGATTAAGGCCGCTTTTAGGGCTGGGAGGTTGCGTTTTGCCCCTAAAACGGTCTTTTCCCATGCAATATGGCATCCACCACCGAAATCCTCTCCCGCTCCGTCGCCGGGATGAACGCCCTCGCCACGGTCTTTCTCGTCATCGGCATCCTGCGCATCAAGGCGGGCGATCGCATCGGCCATGGTAAGGCCATGGGGGCGGCGGTGCTCACCTCGGCCCTTTTCCTGGCTCTCTACTTGGCCTCCAAGGTCCACCTCTGGGTCGCCGTCGGTCAGACCAACATCATCTACCGCGAAGGCGTCGGAATGACCTGGGACAAGGCCCTGTACTACCTGATCCTCTTCCCGCACATCGCCCTCGCGATCGCGGTGACGCCTTTCATCCTTTGGACGGTCAAGCTCGCCAAGGCCGGTCGCCTCGAGGAGCACAAGCGTTTCGCCCGCTGGGTCTTCCCCGTCTGGCTCTATGTCTCGGTGACGGGTGTCTTGGTCTGGGCCTTCATGGAGTTCAGCGGCTCGTTGGCGGCGGTCGTTGCGAAGGCTCCCTGAGCGAGATTTTCCCCTCGCCCGCCGCGGGCAGACGGGTTTGACTGCGCGTACGTTTATGGAGAGCCCGGAGCGCACCGCCAACCCTCAGACCGAGAAGCTCATCCTTTGGACCTGCTTCCTGTTGTTCTGCACCGTGCTTGGTTTGGTCTACTCGACGTATCAAGAGGAGGAGGAGCGCCTCGCTTCCATGCGTCTGAACGAGAAGGCGAAGGAAGATACTTTCAACGCCATCGAGCGTCAGCGCGAGCAGACGGCGCGTTACATCGACCGCTTTACCCGCGATCCGGAATTCGTCCGCGATCAGGCGCGCGAACGCCTCGGTGTGGCCGAGCCGGGTGAAGTGGTGATCCGTCTGGATGGGGGTGCGGCTTTGGCGCAACCCGCCCCGGCCCCGCAGCCGAAGCCCGCCGGCCAGCGCTAAGCATCCTTGCTTGCCTGCAGGCCCCGGCAGGGGCATTCCTACTTCATGTCCGCACGTAAGAAGGCACAAGCGACTTGGGGCGGCCGGTTCAGCGCCGGTCCCGCCGAATTGATGCTCCGTTTCGGCGAATCGGTCTCGTTCGATCGCCGTCTCTGGGCGCAAGATATCCGTGGTTCCAAGGCCCACGCCACCATGCTGTCCAAGGTCGGCATCCTGACGGCCCGCGAATGCGCGGCCATCGTGAAGGGCCTCGACGGCATCGCCCGGGAAATCGCCGCCGGCAAATTCGTCTGGAGCGAGGCGCTCGAGGACGTGCACATGAACATCGAAAGCGCGCTCACGCAGCGCGTGCCGGCCGCCGCCAAGCTGCACACGGCCCGTTCGCGCAACGATCAAGTCGCCACCGATGTCCGTCTCTGGATCAAGGACCAAGCCGCCGCCGTCGACGCCGCGCTCGTGGGCTTGCTCCGTGCGCTCGTCGAACTCGCCGCCGCCAACGCCACGGTGATCCTGCCGGGTTACACGCACCTCCAGCGCGCCCAGCCGGTCTCCGCCGCCCATCACCTCTTGGCCTACGCCGAGATGTTCGGCCGCGACCGCACGCGTTTCGCCGCCGCCGCCGCTTCGGCCAATTGGTGCCCGTTGGGTTCCGGCGCCATCGCCGGGACGACCCTGCCGATCCGCCGCGAGATCACGGCGAAGCTCCTGGGCTTCGTCGACGCGAAGGGCCGTCCGCAGGTGACGACCAACTCCATGGATGCCGTCGCCGACCGCGATCCCGCCACGGAGTTCTGCTTCGCCGCCGCCCTCTGCGGCGTGCACCTCTCGCGCTTGGCCGAAGACATGATCCTCTGGTCGACGGCCGAATTCGGCTTCGCGCGCATGCCCGACGAGTTCTCGACGGGTTCGTCGCTGATGCCGCAGAAGCGCAACCCGGATTCGATGGAACTGCTCCGCGGCAAGGCCGCCCGCTTCCAGGCTTCGCTGACGCACCTGCTCACGTTGACCAAGGGCTTGCCGCTGACCTACAACCGTGACCTGCAGGACGACAAACCGCCGCTCTTCGATGCGGCCGACCAGATCCTGCTCTCGCTCGACGTCTCCGCCGCCACCTTGCGCGGGACGACCTTCAACCGCGCGCGTTGCCTCGCCGCGGCTTCGGATCCGGCCCTCCTGGCGACCGACCTCGCCGATTGGCTCGTCCGCAAGGGCATGCCCTTCCGCCATGCGCACCATGCCGTGGGCCGGCTCGTCGCGCTCGCCGAAAAGACCGCCGTACCGCTCGACAAGCTTTCCGATGCGGCCGCCCTCACGGCCGATGCCGCCTTCACGAAGGGCTGGCGCGAGGTCTTCAACCTGCAGCGGGGCTTCGCCGCCCGCGAGAATACGGGCATGCCCGGCCCCAAGGCCGTCGCCCGCGAGCTCGCGCGCTGGCAGAAGGCGCTCCGCTAAGGGTCGATGAACATCGGACTGCTGATCGGTTCCTGCCTGACCGCGAGCCTTTCCCCCGGCCCGGCGTCGTTGTCGACCATCGAGACGTCCTTGCGCTACGGTAAGCGTCGGACGTTCTGGCATACGCTAGGTCTTGCCATCGGTGAGACGCCTCACCTGTTCCTCGCGCTCTACGGGACGCATTGGTTGACGGTGTATGTCCCCTACGCGCTGCAGCTCATCGGCTTCGCAGGGATGTCGTACTTCCTGTACCTCGGCCTCGGGCTGCTCCTCCGTCCGCGCTCAAGTCTCCCGGAATCCGTCGGCCTGGAGGGTGGCGCGGTGCGCTTGTTCATCCGCGGGGCTTGGGTGAACTTCTCGAATCCGAAGACCATCCCGTGGATGATCGTCATCATCCAGGCGGCCGGCGTCCCGGCCGATCAACTGGCTTGGTCCACGACGGGCGTCTTCCTGCTGTGTACGTTGGGCTCCGAGATCTCGGTGATGAGTTTCTATGCGTTCGTCGGCGATCGTCTCCGGGTCCGCCTGAAGGATGCGGACACCATCCGGGTGGTCGACCGCGTGACCGGGGTGCTGTGGTTGGCGCTGGGCCTGTTGATGGCTTGGAGGCTCTTTACTTCACTGTGAACGTCCCCCTGAGGCGGATGTCCTCGGAGGAGGCGCCGACCTCGATTTTCTCTTCGCCCGGGAAGAGCGTGAAGCGATGCGCGGTCTCGTCCCACGTGGCGAAGGTGTCGGGCTTGAAGGTCAACGTGACGACTTTGCTTTCACCGGCCTTCAGCGCGACGCGTTGGAAGGCGACGAGTTGGCGCTGCGGACGGACGACCGGACCGCGCCCGCTGACGTAAGCCTGCACGACTTCTTCGCCGTCGCGGCTGCCCGTGTTCTTCACTTCGACCGTGAGGGTCTGCGTCTGGCCGAGGGTCGGGCTGGTCGTCGGCACCGTGAGCTGGCTGTATTGGAACTGGGTGTAGCTGCGGCCATGACCGAAGGCCCAGAGGGGCTTGCCTTTGAGGTACATGTAGGTGAAGCCTTGGGAGATGTCGTAGACGTCGCGCGCCGGGACCTGCTCTTCGGAGGCGTACACGGTGTACGGCAGACGACCCGCCGGGTTCGTCGTTCCCAGCAAGACGTCGGCCACGGCATGGCCTTGTTCTTCACCGCTCCACCAGGCCGACAGTACGGCCGGAGCTTGGGCTTGGATCGTCGGTACGGTCAAGGGGCCGGCGTTGCAGAGCACGACCACCGTGCGCGGATTCGCCGCGAGCACGGCGTCCACGAGTTCCTGTTGGTTGCCGGGGAGGCCGAGCTTGGAGCGGTCGATGCCTTCATGCTCGTTCGCCAGGACCGTGCCGACGCAGAGGATCGCGACGTCCGCGGACTTCGCCAGGGCGACGGCCTCTTCGCGGGAATGGCCCTTCTCGGGTTTGACGTCCTTCATCTTGGGATCGGCGTAGGCGCCTTTCGCGAAGACGACTTCAGCGTTGGGCAAGCGGTCTTGGAGTCCTTGCGCGATCGAAACGAGTTTGCGCGGGTGTTTGCCGATGTAGCTCGGGTCGCCGGCGACGGGGATGTTGGCCAGGGGACCCATCACGACGACACGCTTCAGCTTGGCCCCCTCGAGCGGGAGCAGGCCGCGGTTTTCCAGAAGCACGATCGATTTGCGCGAGGCTTCGAGCGAGAGCGCGCGGTGTTCCGGGGCGCCGATCTTGCTCACGGGAATCGCACGGTAGGCGACCTTGTCCGCCGGGTCGAACTCACCGAGGCGGAAACGCGTCGTGAGCACGCGGCGCACGGCGTCGTCGAGGCGAGCGGTCGTGAGCTTGCCGGTGCGGACGGCTTCGGGAATGTTCAGCCGGTATTCTTTGTCGGAGAAATCCGTGCCCGCCATGACCGACTTGGCGACGGCATCGACGTAGCTCATCGCGCCTTTCTCGTGTCCGGTGACCATGGTGCGCACGCCGCCGAGGTCGGAGACGACGAAGCCGTCGTGCCGCCACTCGCCCTTGAGGACGTCGGTCAGGAGCCATTGGTTGATGTTGTTCGGCGTGCCGTTGATGGCGTTGTAGGAGGCCATCAGCGACTGGGCCTTGCCCTCGACGACGGCGTCGCGGAAATGCGGCAGCCAGTATTCGCGGAGCCAGCGTTCGGGGACGATGGCGTTCAGCGATTGGCGCTTCTGCTCGACGTTGTTGACCGCGTAATGCTTCAGCGTGGCGGCCAGCTTGAGGTTCCGGGGGTCGTCCCCTTGCAGGCCTTGGACGAACGCGACGGCCATGCGGCCGCAAAGGTGGGGGTCTTCGCTCCACGCCTCGTTGTTGCGTCCCCAGTAGGGGTTGCGGAGGATGTTGATCACCGGCGCGCGGTAGATCAGGCCTTTGCGCGTGCCCTTGAACGACTCCGGATGGTCTTTCCAAGCATTGTTGATGGCGCGGGCTTCGGTGGAGATCGCATCGGCGACCTGTTGGATGAGCGCGGGGTCCCACGTCGCGGAGAGTCCCGTGGGGATGGTGAAGAGCGTGGTCGCGCCGCCATCCCACGAGACGCCGTGCAGGCACTGGTTCCAGTTGTCTTCGACGATCCCGAAGCGCTCGATCGTCGGGCCGCGGTGGTCGAGGACCACGGCCTTCTCTTCGAGCGTCAGGCGCCCGAGCAGGTCCTGCACGCGTTGCTCGACCGGAAGGGTCGGGTTGCGGAAGGGTTCGGACTGGGCGTAGGCCGAAAGCGCGAACAACGAGGCGAGCAGCAAGCGAAGGGGCATGCGGCATCGAAGGCGGAAAGGCCCCCGCCTGCAACTGAAACGCGGCTGGCCGGACTTAGATTTCCCAGTCGCCGCTGGCCTCGGACTGCGCGAGCTGGGCGACGTTGAAGCCGGCCAGGGACTTTTCGAAACGCTTCGACAGTTCGCGCCAGAGCGTGGCGACCTGGGGTCCCGATGCGCCCTTCAGGGTGATCTTCGTGGCGACGAGGTCGGGTTCAACCACGGCCAGAACCTGCTTCAAGCTGATGTCTTCGGCCGGGCGGGCGAGGCGGTAGCCGCCCGTCTTGCCGCGCTTCGAGTCGACCAAGCCGCCTTCGCGGAGTTCGTTCAGCAACTGGACGAGGTAGTTCGCCGGGATGTCCTCGAGGCGGGCGAGCTCTTCGATGCGCGTCACGGCATTACCCTTGTTGCGCCGGGCCAACTGGGCGAGGACGCGAAGGGAGTATTCGAGCTTGAGCGAGGCTTTCATGCGGAAGTTTTGGGGGCGGTGGGTTTGGCGTCGGTGCCGACGTGGATGAAGGTGCGGTTGGCGGCTTCGTCGGGCAGGATCGGCGCCTTGGGGCGGGCGAAGTAGGAGGTCCCGAGGAAGCACATGCCGGTGTTCTGCACGACTTGGATGGCGCGATCGTCCCAGAGCTCGATCATGCCGAAATCTTTGCGATCGGTGACTTCGAGCGCGGGGAGGCCTTGGGCGACGAGCCACTTCTGGGTCGCGGCGATGCCGACGGGATCGCCGGCCCGCGCGGTCATGATCTTCACGCGCACGCCTTTCTCGATCCACGCTTTGACGCGTCGGAGCATGAGCGGCACCGGCGGTCCGATGTGCTCCATGCCTTGCCACGGCGTGGCTTCGGCCAAGGTGCCGTCGAGGTCGACGCCGATCCAGGGTTTGAATTCCTTCGGACGGCTGCTGGCGACGCGCTCCGTCGGAACCGGCTCGTCGGGGGCTTGGGACAGGTCAGGTCCCGAGGCTTTCGGGGCGAAGAGACTGCGGAACCAAGCGAACATGACCCAAGATTGAACCTTAAGGCCCCAAGGGGCAAGGACGGAGGCGGCATCCCGCGGGCAGTCCCTCTTAAGCGATGTCCGCCTGGAAGCCGTACTGCTCCAGCATCCGGGCCACGGCTTGGGCCAAAGGCGGCCTTAGGCTCGTCGCGACGGGTTGGTAGCCTTCGTGGGTGCAGGTCAGGTACCCGAGTTTCCGCGGGGCATCCGCCTGACGGCCATGGGCCTCGAGCCAGCGTTGCAGGACGGCGGCGGCGCGGGCCCATTCCGGCCAATCCTGTTCGGCGCGGTCGGCCGTTTCGACCAGCAGGCAAAGCGCGCAGCCGTCACCGAGGAAGCGTTCGACCGCCGCGGCGTCTTCGGCCCCGATCGTGTCGACGAGCTTCTGGCGTTCGCGCGCGTCCATGCTTAGGTCTTATAGCCAAGCACGGGGCGTAACCACCTCTCCGCCTGCTCGATGGTCCAGCCCTTGCGCCGCGCGTAATCTTCGACCTGGTCGCGGCCGACGTTGTCGATGTCGAAGTAGATCGACTGCGGGTTGCCAAAGTAGAGGCCCGAGACCGAGGCGGCCGGGTTCATCGCGAACGATTCGGTCAGCGTGCAGCCGAGGCGGTCCGCATCCAGCAAGCGCCAGAGCTCCGCCTTCTCGGTGTGCTCGGGGCAGGCCGGGTAACCGGCGGCCGGACGACGACCCGCATACTTCTCGTCGATGAGTTCCTCGACGGTGAGGGCCTCCGTCGGCGCATAGCCCCAGAGTTCCTTGCGCACTTCGCGGTGCAGCCATTCGGCGCAGCCTTCCGCCAGGCGGTCGGCGAGGGCTTGGATGAGGATCTGGCGGAAGGGGTCCTTCTCCTTGAAGGAGGCGGCGTAGTCCTCGATCTCTTGCCCCGCCGTGACGGCGAAGGCCCCGAGGTGGTCGCCCTGGGCGGTGGAGACGAGGTCGGCCAACGAACGGCAGGTATCGACCCGCGGACGCTGCCGCTGATCGCGAAGGAAGTGGAACCGGCCGATCCGCTTGGCCTGCGCTTCGTCGGCGTAGACTTCGACGTCGTCGCCGACGCGGCGGGCGGCCCAGAGGCCGGCGGCCCCGCGGAGGTGCACGCGCTGGGCGCGGATGATGTCATCGAGTTCGGCCCGGGCGGCGTCGAAGAGCTTGCGCGCTTCGTTGCCGTACTTGGCCGACTGCAGGATCTGCGGGAAGGCGCCGCGGAGCGACCACGTGATGAAGAAGGGCGTCCAATCGATGATCTCCGCCACGGCGGCGGGGTCGATGCGCTCGAAGAGCGTGACGCCGGGCTTGCGCGGGGCCGGCTGGACCGGGGCGGTGGTGACGAGCGGACGTTTGCGCGCTTCGGCCAGCGGGATGACGACCGCGGGCTGCTGCTTCTCGTAGGCCTCGCGCATCGCCGCCTGCTCGACCTTGAGGTCGCCGATGAAGCCGTCGCGCTTGGCGGGGTTGAGGAGGTCGCTGCAGACGGCGGTGACGAGCGAGGCGTCGCCGACATGCACCATCGGGCCGTCGTAGTGCTCGGCGATCTTGATGGCGGTGTGCTCCTTGGAGGTGGTCGCGCCACCGATGAGCAACGGCGTATGGATGCCCGCGCGCTTCAGTTCCTTGGCGACGGTGATCATTTCGTCGAGCGACGGCGTGATCAGGCCGGACAGGCCGATGAAGTCGGGCTTCAGGCGCTGGGCTTCGGCGACGATCCGCTCGGTGGGCGTCATGACGCCGAGGTCGGTCACCGCGTAGTTGTTGCACGCCAGGACCACCCCGACGATGTTCTTGCCGATGTCGTGGACGTCGCCCTTGACGGTCGCGATGAGGAACGAGCCCTGGGTGGAGCCGCCGACCTTCTCGGCCGCCATGAAGGGTTCGAGGTGGGCGACCGCGGTCTTCATCACGCGGGCGGAGCGGACGACCTGCGGGAGGAACATCTTCCCTTCCCCGAAGAGCTGACCGACCACGCGCATGCCGTCCATCAACGGGCCTTCGATGACGAGCAAGGGGCGGCCCAGCTTCACGCGGGCTTCTTCGGTGTCGGCGACGACGTGGTCGTCGATGCCCTTCACGAGGGCGTGGGCGAGGCGGGCTTCGACGCCGAGGTTGCGCCATTCGTTCTTCTTCGAGGTGTCGGCGCCTTCGGTCTTCGTCGCGGCGAACCGCGGGGCGGCCTCCATGAGGCGATCCGTGGCATCCTCGCGGCGGCAGAGGACGAGGTCCTCGACGAGCTCGCGCAACTCCGGGTCGATCTCGCTGTAGACCTCGAGCATGCCGGCGTTGACGATGGCCATGTCGAGGCCGGCCTTCACCGCATGGTAGAGGAAGACGGAGTGGATGGCTTCGCGGACCTTGTTGTTGCCAGCGAAGGCGAACGAGACGTTGGACAGGCCACCCGACGTGCGGGCGCCCGGGCAGAGGCGTTTGATCTCCGTCACGGCTTCGATGAAATCGAGCGCGTAACGGTTGTGCTCCTTCATGCCCGTACCGACCGTCAGGATGTTGGCGTCGAAGATGATGTCCTGCGGGTCGACGCCGGCTTCCTGGGTGAGGATGCCGTAGGCGCGGACGCAGATGCGGACCTTGTCGGCGAGCGAGGCGGCTTGGCCCTGTTCGTCGAAGGCCATGACGATCATGGCGGCGCCGTAGCGGCGGCAGAGGCGGGCGCGGCGGATGAATTCCTTCGGGCCTTCCTTGAGCGAGATCGAATTCACGATGGCCTTGCCCTGCACGCAGCGCAGCCCGGCTTCGATGATGTCGAAGTTCGACGAATCGATCATGAACGGCACCTTGGCGATGTCCGGCTCGGTCGCCGCCATGTTCAGGAACTTCGTCATCGCCGCCGCGCCGTCGAGCAGGCCGGCGTCGAAATTGATGTCGATGACCGTGGCGCCCGCCTCGATCTGCTGCTTGGCGACGCGCAAGGCGGAGCGGTAATCGTCCTTCTCGATGTGGCCCTTGAAGATCTTGGACCCGGCGACGTTCGTGCGTTCGCCGACGTTCACGAAGGTGCCGGGCCCGCCGACGATGTTGAGCGCCTCGAGGCCCGAGAGCTGGAGCGCAGGCGTCGCGGTGACAGGGGTGCGCGGTGGGTATTTCTCCGTGCGCCGACGGATGGCGGCGATGTGGGCGGGCGTGGTGCCGCAGCAACCGCCGAGGATGTTGACGAGGCCATCGCGGGCGAAGGTCTCGAGGATGGCGGCGGTGTCTTCGGGGCCTTCGGGGAAACCGGTCGGCGACAACGGATTGGGCAGGCCGGCGTTCGGGTAGCAGGAGACGAAGATGTCGGCCTTGCGCGCCAATTCCGCGATGTGCGGGCGCATCTGCTCGCCGCCGAGGGCGCAGTTCATGCCGATGCTCAGCGGTTGGGCGTGGCGGACCGAATTCCAGAACGATTCGGTCGTCTGGCCCGTGAGCGTGCGGCCGGAGGCGTCGGTGATCGTGCCCGAGATCATCAGCGGCAGGCGGAAGCCGCGGGCCGCGAAGGCTTCGTCGATGGCGAAGAGGGCGGCCTTGAGGACGAGCGTGTCGAAGACGGTTTCGCAGAGCAGCAGGTCCGCGCCGGCGTCGATGAGCGCATCGACCTGTTCGCGGTAGGCATCGCGCACCTGGACGAACGTCACGTCGCGCTTGGCGGAGTCGTTGACGTCGCGGGACATCGACAGCGTCTTGTTCGTCGGGCCGATGGCGCCCGCGACAAAAGCGTCCTGGCCGGGATGGGCGGCCTTGAAGGCATCGACCGCTTGGCGGGCGACCTGCACGGCGGCCGTGTTGAGCTCGCGGACGAGGTGGCCCATCTCGTAGTCGGCCAGGGCGATGGACGTCCCGTTGAAGGTGTTGGTCTCGAGGATGTCCGCCCCGGCTTCGAGGTAGGCGCGGTGGATGTCGCGGACGACTTCGGGCTTGGTGACGACAAGGAGGTCGTTGTTGCCCTTCAGCTGACCGGGGTGGTCGGCGAAGCGCGTGCCCCGGTAGTCCTGTTCCTGCAGCTTGAGCTGTTGGATCATGGTCCCCATCGCACCGTCGAGGAAGACGATGCGTTGACGCAGGAGGGCCTCAAGGCGCTCGCCGGCCGGGTTCAATGGGAGTCTCTGAAGGGACATCGCCCCTACCGTGCGGTTCCGTGGCCTCGGGTCAAGGCACGGTCGGGTCATAAGGCCCGCTCAGGCGGCCGGGAGGTCGGGCTTCTTGCAACGCGGCAGGTCCTGGGCGCGGTAGAGGACGATCCGCTTACCCTCGAACTTCTCGTCGTTCCAGAGCAGGGGGCGGAGTTCGAAGCTGAAATGGGGGGCGATGCCGGCCTTGGCCTTTTCCTCCGCGGGGTCGCCGCCCTGCCAATAGAGGATGCCGTTGGGCAGGGAGTGCTTCAAGCCGTGGCGGATGAGCTGCTTGGTCTGGTGGACGAAGAGGCGGAGGTCGGACACCGCGCGGCCGGTGATGAAGTCGTGCTCGTGGGTGAGCGTCTCGGCGCGGGCGTTGAGGACCTGGACGTTCTTCAGCTTGAGGCGCTTCACGATGTCTTCGACGACCATGACCTTCTTACCGACGGAATCGACGAGCGTGAAGTCGGCCTTGGGGTAGAGGACGGCGAGGATGAGGCCGGGGAAGCCGCCGCCGGTGCCGACGTCGATGACGCGTGCGCCGACCATGAGCTTGAGGCACTTCACCGCCGCGATGCAGGGCGCGTAGTGGTGGCGTTCGAGGTGCTCGATGTCCTTGCGCGAGACGAGGTTGATCTTCTCGTTCCATTCGCGGTGGAGCGCCGCCATCTCGATGAGCTTCGCCCACTGGGCTTCTTCGACTTCGGGAAAGAGGGGGATGAGGTCCTGCATGGAAGGCGGTGAGCGTGGGCGGGACGTCCGCCGGTGCAAGCGACTTAAGCGCCGGTGGGGCGCAGGGCCTCGCGTAGGCGGCCGATCTGCTCCAGCCGGGCCTGGACGGCGTCCCGGTCGGCGGCGCGGGCGGCCAGGTGGATGCGGGCGTTCTGGCGGAGGTATTCCTTGGTGAGGTGCGCCAAGGCCTTGTCGATCTCCCACTCGGGCTTCACGCCGAGTTCGGTAGCCAAGGCCAGCAAGGGCGGTTCCCAGCCGGCCATGCGGTCGCCGGCGATCTTGGGCGCGCGTTTGCGCCCTTTGGGCTCCTGCTCCGCGCGGCGCAGGTGGCGCAGGTATTGGGCGAACTGCTTGAGGTGCATGCGCTGGGCGGCGTCGTCGAGCGTCACCGGGGTGCGGCAAGCGGCCGTGACCGCGGCGGCGAACTCCGCGGGGTCGACCTTGGCCAATAACGTCGTCAGCGGCACGTCGAGCGGCACCTGCCGCGGGGGCGTGCCGGTCATCTTGCCGACGATCCACGCGAGGCGTTCGACGTCGGTCGAGCCGCTGGGGGCGGCGGGGACTTGGTCGGCGCGGCTGGCCTTGCGGCGGCGCGGGGCGGGGCGGCGGGTGGTCGGACGACGAAAATAGAGCCACAGGATCGCGGCGACGAGGCCAAGCGCCCCGGCGGCGAGGAAGGTGACGAACGCGTTAGGCATCTCAGCCGAGCGTCACTTGGGCGACGTTGAGCGACCCGCGGCCGGCGCCTTCGTCGCGCAGTTCGATGACGAGCGGTTGGCCGGTGCCGAGGTCGCGGAACTCCGCGCGCATGATGCCGTTGAGGTCGTAGGCGAAGGTCACCTCGATGGCTTGGTCGGCGGGCCGGCCGGGCGGGAGGGCCATCTCGACCTCGGCGATGCGGAGCACCATGAGCGGGTCGTTCTCGGGGATGGCCGATTGCGTGACCTCGCAGGTCAGCACGCGTTGGTCGGCCTCCACGGTGTAGTAGGTGCGCGTCCGCGAGACGGGCAGCTTTTCGCCCTTCGAGATGATGATGCTGTTCTCGAGCACGCCATCGTCGTCGAGCGAGAGCGTCCCGTAATAATGCGGGGCGATGTCCTGGAAACTGATCTCGGCGGCCCGGCGGCGTTGCGCGGGCGAGAGTTTCGCTGGGTCAGCCTTGTGGGCGGCGTAGAGCGCGGCGCCCAGCGCCACCGCGGTATCGGGGTCGCGCAGCTGCGGTTCCTGCCCGAAGACGCGGCGCACGGCCGCTTGCACGCTCGGCACGCGGCACGTGCCGCCGGCGAGGAAGACCCCGGCCAGCTCGCGGCGGTCGAGGCCGGCGCGCAGGAGCACGCCTTCGCAGGCCATCTCCGCTTGGGCGACGAGGCCGGCGATGGCGGTCTCGAACTCCGCGCGCGTCACTTCGACGTGCACGCGTCCATGCTTAGCCGAGCGGAGGGGTAGCCGGATGGCTTGGCGCGAGGAGAGCCGATGCTTCAGGTCTTCGGCATCGGCCTTGGAGAATTCGCAGTCGCCGGGGCGGAGCTCGTCGCCGGTCTCCGCCTGGAACTTGGCCGCCACCAGCGCGGCGAGCTTGGCGTCGAAGTCCTTGCCCCCGAGCCGCTGCACGCCCTCGGTGAAGACGACCTGGACGGACATGCCCTTGGCGCGCACGAGCGAGACGTCGAACGTCCCGCCGCCGAAGTCGAAGACCGCGTAGAGCCCGTCGAGCGGCTGCTTCTGGCCGCGCGCGTAGGCGAGGGCCGCCGCGGTCGGCTCGTTGATCATGTGGACCTGCGTAAACCCTGCGCGGCGGGCGGCCTCGAGCGTGGCCTCGCGGGCGGCGTTGGTGAAGTTGGCGGGGATGGTGATGACGGCCAGGTCGACGGGCCCGTGCGCGGCCTCGGCGTGGGTCCGCACCCGGCGCAGCATCAGCGCGGAGAGGTCGAGCGGCGTGACGCGTTGGCCGAAGACCGGGTGCGAAACCCCGGTCCCCATGTCGCGCTTGAATTCCAGGAATGCGTGCTCGGCGTCTTCCGCCATCGCGCGGGCCTCGCGGCCGACGACGACGTGCGTGGCGGTCTCGAAGCAGAGGGCCGTCGGCGTGATGGCCTCGCCTTCCCAGTCGCGGACGATTTCCGGGGTGCCGGCCTCGTCCACGCGCGCGACGATGGTGGTCGTGGTGCCGAGGTCGATGCCGAGGAGGTGGGCCATCCGTAAGGATTATATGAACGAGCGGGCAGGGCGGGGGAAGGCGAAACCCTTTGCGCTTTCCAGCGGGCGGCGGGCGTTTAGAACGTACGCATGCGCCCCTTGCTTGCCCTGCTGTGCCTCTCCCTCGGCCTTGCCGCCGCGGAGCCCGCCCCGTTGGCCCCCGTCGTCCAGGCCCTCGAGCTGAAGTGGCCGAAGAACCACACCGTGCATATTGTCTGCCATGGCCATAGCGTACCTGCCGGCTACTTCACGACGCCCATCGTGCGCTCGAACGAGGCCTACCCGGCCGGGCTGCAGGCGGGGCTGCGCGAGCGCTACCCGCACGCCGTCCTCAACGTCATCGTCACCGCCATCGGCGGTGAAGCCTCCGACCGTGGCGCCGCGCGTTTTGAGCGCGACGTCCTGGCCCTCCGCCCCGCCGTCGTATCGATCGACTATTCCCTGAACGACCGCCGCCTCGGCCTGGAGAAGGCCAAGGCCAACTGGACGGCCATGATCGTCGCCGCCAAGACCGCGGGGATCAAAGTCATCTTGCTTACCCCGACGCCGGACCAGTCGGCCAAGCTCGACGACCCGCAGGACCCGCTGAACCTCCATGCCGAGCAGGTGCGCGCCTTGGCCAAGGAGCACGACGTCCTGTTGGTCGACAGCCTGGCCCTGTTCAAGGCCAAGGTCGCTGCCGGCACCCCGTTGAAGGACCTCATGTCGCAGGTCAACCACCCCAACGCCGCCGGGCATGCCTTGGTCACCGCGGCCCTCCTGGACCTCTTCCGGAAGTAATTTGCTGTTTCCTTCCGCCGGACCTTCGCCAAACCTCCCTTTCCTATGTTCCACCACGTCGTCTTCTTCTACCTGAAAAAGGACCTCACCGCCGCCCAGCGCGCCGAGTTCGAGGCCAAGCTCCGCGGCCTCCTCGCCATCAAGAGCATCCACAGCGGCTACGTCGGCGTCCCGAGCAAGCACGCCGTCCGCCCGATCATCGACACCGCTTACGACTTCGCCGAGTTCTTCGTCTTCAAGAACCACGCCGACCACGACGCCTACCAGGTCGACCCCATCCATCAGGCCTTCATCGCCGACTGCAAGGCCTACTGGGATTCGGTCAAGATCTACGACTTCGAATAAGCCGACCCGGCTCATCGACAATCAGGCGCCGCTCCCTGGCGCCTTTTTTGTGCCCGGGCGCCGAGCCGGCGAGCGTTCAGGCCCCAGCCGGCTTGCGGACGGGCATGCCCGATACCCGCCATCAGGTTTTTCGATTAACGCCCGGGAGCGAAGACTGCTATTATCACGATGAGTAAAACATTGCTCTTCCACCTTTCCGCCGTATTAACTTACCCCATGGCACGGTTTTCGCATAAAGCGCTGCCGCGCCTAATCTTTTGAAGAAGGTGATGATTTTGGGCGCACGAGCGCCCGCCTGCCTCGAGTGGGCCCGTGCCTTCGCTGGCGCCGGTTGGCACGTCACGGTCGCGGATTCACTTTCCTGGCCCTTGGCCAGATCGAGCCGATCTGCGCATGCGTTCTTACGCCTTCCCGAGCCGCGCCGTGATGTGAACGCCTGGATTAAGGCCCTCCTAAAGGCAATCCAGGCGGAGAAGATCGACTTGGTGCTGCCGACTTGTGAGGAGGTTTTCTATCTGGCGCATGGCTTGGATAAACTCCGCGAAGTGTGCCGTGTATTCACGAGCGATTTCTCCCTGCTGAACGAGCTCCATCACAAAGGGCGCTTTCCGACGCTGACCAAGGATTGGCCAGTCGTCGCGCCTGAAACCCGCTTGTTGGAGTCGCCGGCGGCGCTGCTAGCCTACGGTAAAAATTCCGATGAATGGGTATTCAAGCCCGCCTATTCGCGGTTCGCATCGCAGACGCTGATCCGACCAACAGCTCGAGCCCTTTCCCGCGTCGCACCCGAGCTGGGTAAGCCATGGGTCGCCCAACGCTTCATCGCCGGGAAGGAGCATAGCAGCTTCAGCATCCTGGTGGGAGGTCAGCTCCGTGCCCACGCGTGTTACTATTCACGGTACCGGGCCGGTAAAGGAGCGGGGATTTATTTTGAGCCCACGGATCCGGCGCCGGTCCGGGCCATGGTCGAGCATTTCGGAAAAACAACGGGATACACCGGCCAGGTCGGCTTTGACTTCATCGAGGATACCGCCGGGAAATTCCATGTCTTGGAGTGTAATCCGCGGGCGACCAGCGGCGTGCATTTCTTCGAGGGACAGGCCGAGGCCTTGATTGCCAGCCTAGGGTCAGAATCCGCCGAGCCTGTGCTGACCCCCGCCCCCGGGACGAGGATGGTGGCTCTCGCCGTGCTCCTGTTCGCGGCCCCGCGCCAAGGGTGGAAAGCCGAATTCTGGAGGGATTTCGCTCGGGCCAAGGATGTGATCCTCCGTGACGGCGACCACGGCCCACTCACCGCCCAAGTCCTCAGCCTTACCGAAATCGGCGTACGCGCCATCAGGCGTCGGTGCGGCCTCCTTGCTGCCTCCACGGCCGACATTGAGTGGGATGGGCAACCGCTCGAGGCGCTGGAGCCATGAGGCTGCTTGATCCGTCCGAGCTCGGAGAGGCGTCAGCGGCCGTAGGCGATTCGCCTGCTGCTCGCTACGTTCGGAGTTGGGCGTCGAAGGGTCGCTCGCTTATCGGAAACGTCGAGACCCGGTTGCTTCTGCTGGACTCGGGTGCCCATCAGTTTCCTGTCAGCGTCAATAACGGCGAAAGCCACGGAGTTAACTGTTACGTCGTTTCGCCTTTAGCCGCGTATGGGGCCTATGCCCAAGAGGAGGTGAACCGGATGAAGATGAGGCGTTTGAGGCTGCCGTTTTCATGGCTGGCGGGTGCCGTGACTTCGCTGTTCCGTTCCATTCAGGCCGACCGGGTGGTGTTTATCAACAATTGGCTACTCTCCACGAATCTCTACCCGGCCGAATGGAAGGGCGACGACCTGCCTGAGATCACGCAGTTGATGCGCACCACTTATCCGCGTCACGTCTTCGCTTTTCGTTCTCTCAATTCACATTGCAATGGGCCGCTTATCGCCCGGCTGAAGGCCCTCGGCTATGTCTCGATTCCCAGCCGCCAGGTTTATATCTTCGATGGGCGAGCGGGGGATGGGGCGGCTTTTCGCACTCACCATAATACGCAGATGGATGCAGCCCTGTTAGCCCGCAGTCGCTATCGGGTGCGGCGGGGGGACGAGTTGAAAGACGAGGACTTCGAAAGACTTGAGCAACTTTACAATCTGCTCTATCTGGAAAAATATTGCCACCTGAACCCCCATTACAAAGCCGAATGGCTTCGACGCGGGCACCAGGAAGGGTGGCTCCAGTTAAAGGTGCTGCAAAGTCCTGAAGGGAGGATCGATGGGGTCGTGGGCTGGTTCGCCACCGAGGCCACGCTCAGCGCCCCGATTGTCGGCTACGATACGGCCCTCCCCATAAAACTCGGCTTGTACCGTCAACTCACGCAGCTCTGCTTGCAAGAGGCGGCCGCTCGCCGGGTTGTCCTGAACTTTAGTTCCGGCGCCCCGCAGTTTAAGCGGATGCGCGGCGGCCAGCCGCAAATCGAGGTGAGCATGGTCTATGTGAAACACTTGCCATGGAAGAACCGTATCATCTGGGGGTTGCTGGGTCTTCTCATGCGAATAATTGCCGCCCCCGTCATGAAAGCTTTAAAAGTATGAATCCCACACACGAATCCGACGATGGCTGGTGGCCCGTTGCCACCGCTGAGCAGCTCAAGACAGCGCAGACTCTGGCCCGGACACTTTTTGGCGTGCCCTTGGTGCTTTTCCGTACGGCACAGGGTGCGCCGGCCGCTCTCCCGGATCGCTGTCCGCATCGGTCGGCGCCGCTGAGCCAAGGGACGGTTCGCGACGGTGAAGTGGAATGTCCCTACCATGGTTGGCGATTTGATAGCATGGGTCGTTGTACGCGCTTGCCGGGTGCCCAGCCGGCTTGTGTGTCCGGCCCGTTGCTCCCGGCTGCGAATGTCCGCGAACAAGGCGGGCTTATCTGGGTCAGCCGAGCTGGACCGCTCCCGGCGGTGGAGCCGACGAGCCCGCAGGCTGGCCCCAACCCGCTCGACGTTTTTTTCATCACCGATACTGCCCGCTGTTCGCTCGCAGAAGCCGCGGAGAATTTCCTCGACGCGTTCCATACACACTTCGTGCATGCCGGCTGGATTCGCAATGATCACAAGCGCCAGAAGATTCGGGCCAAAGTCGAAGCCTTGCCTGATGGCATCCAAGCTTGTTACACGGAGGAAGGCCAGCAGTCAGGTTGGATCTCCCGTCTGTTCGAAAAAGAACGCGGCTGGAGTTACGGTCGATTTCGGATGCCAGGCTTGGCGGAGATTGAGTACCGGGACAGGCAGGGACGAATCAACCTGCTCATCAGCGCCTGGCTGACTCCTTCGCAGAACGGGCACATTCAGATCCACGCCCGCATCGCGTCTCGGCGAGACTGGCTGCCGCGCTTCCTGAAGGAGATCATCTTCCGCCGCGTGTTCCGTGTCATCCTGAATCAGGATAAGCGGATCCTCGAATTGACCACGGCAAACGTGGAGCGATTCAAGGCGGCGGGAGTCAGTGCCCCGCCGGCCAAGCTGCTCCATAGCCCGCTGGATTTGCTGGGCCCGCATATCCGAAGCCTGCTCGCGGGCGAACCCTTGCCTGCACTCTCTGATGCCGAAATCGAAGTTCACCTTTAGACGATGAAACGTATCAGTTTTTTCGATTAACCCCTTCGGGTCAAAAAGAGCTATGCTAATGGCTCTGTCATCCCCTCACCCCACCCCATAACCCCATGGCAATGATTGCACTGGTTGCCGCCCAGCAACTGACCGTCCCTGAGTCGATTCCCGAGTTGGCTGTACGTGCCGGCTGGACGATCGAGGCCGCTCTTGCCGCCGGCGCCGGTCACACCCGGCATCGCGCTCCCGTCGGCGTCTCGCAGATCGAGCTCATCTGCGACGCCATCTCTCGGCTCGGCCTGGATCCGGCGCTGCTGCGCACGGCCCGGTGGCTGATCTGTGCCCAAGCCGTGCCGTGGCGGGCGATGCCGACCAATGCCGCCACGGTGCACGCTCGTCTCGCGCTGTCGCCTTCGGTGCAGTCCTGCGACGTTAACGCCAGTTGTCTCTCCTTTCTCGCCGCGCTTCAATTGATTGGACCGAGCGTCGATGCCTCCGGCAAGCCCGCCTTAGTGGCCAGTTCAGAAGATCCACTCATGGCCTTGGATTGGTCTGAGCCGCACTCGGCGGCGCTGTTCGGGGCCGGGGCCGCCGCTGCCTGGGTCGTGCCGGACCGGATTCCGCAAAGGGGCGAGACGCTCTTGGCGATCAAGACCCAGCTGATTGAGAGCCACACTGAGACGTCCGAGGCCTGCGTAATCCGTGGCGGAGGTACGAAGGATTTGTTTGGAGCCGATGGCTACGGCAAATTTTCCATGAACGGTAAGGCTCTGTTCCAGGCCGCCTCACGCCATATGGACGGTTTCATCGAACGGTTCGTCTCCCTCGGTGGCGTCCAGCCTGCCCGCGCGGATTGGGTTGTCGCCCATCAGGCCAGCCGCGAGGCTATCGAACTCATGCGCCGTAGGCTGAAAATCTCCCCCGACCGTATGCCGGTTCGTTTCGAGGTGTTCGGCAACCAAGTCTCCGCTTCCATTCCCGAGGGACTGGCTTCCCTCTGTCGTTCAGGACGCCTCCGGCACGGTGACCGTATCTTGGTCTTGGGCACGGGGGCCGGATTGCTCATCGGCGCCACCGAGCTCACCATCGTGTCCGCGAAAACATGAAAATACTGGTGCGAGGCGGAACCGGCTTCGTCGGCCGGCACGTGGTCTGGCGCTCGCTGCTCTCGGGGTACGACACGGTTTTCACGGGTCGCAGTCCAGAAGCGGCCGCGCTCGTGATGGAGATGGCCCTCCGCGTCTCGCCGGACCGTCTGCCGGCCTTCCACCCGGAAGGGCATGCCCTCGGCGAGTCGTTCGATGTCGTCATCGATTGCGCCGGCAAAGTCAACCTGGTCGGCTCGCGGGCGGATTATGTCGCGGCGAACGTCGATCGGACTGCGAGCGCCTGGACCCACGCGCGCGAACGCGGGGCCCACACGTTCGTCTCGGTTTCCTCCGCTTCGGTCTTGTTCGCTTGCCGCGATCAGCTCGGACTGACCGACGGAGTTCCGGCCACGCCTCCGGGCATCCACCCGTACGCGGACTCCAAGGCGTTAAGCGAGACGATGCTCTGGGCGCGACGAGGCCAAGGGCCAGCGATTCGTATCATCCGGCCACGGGGTGTCTACGGGCCTTACGACTCCGGGGTGCTTCCACGTATCTTGAAGGTCGCCCGTCGGTTAGGCGGGAGATTTCCGTTACCGGCGCCCAGAGCCTTGGCCTCCATGACCGCCGCCTCGAACCTCGCCCATGCTGTGTTGCTGGCCGCCGAGGCGCCCGCCTCCGTGGGCGATGGCATCTGGAACGTCTCCGATGGGGATGACCGTCCCTTAGGTGAGCTCATCCAGCTCGCCGGGCAGGCGGCTGGTCAAGAACTCCGCCCGTTCCATCTACCCGGCAGCCTGCTGAGGGGTATCGGCCGAGCGGGGGATTTCATCTGTCGGCCCCTGCGGGTCGAGCCTCGCGTCAGCCTTTATACGGCCGAGCTCCTCTGCCGCAGCCGGACGCTTTGCATCGACGCCATTCGGCGGGATCTCGGCTACGCGCCGCTCCTTTCGGTCGAGAAAGCCTTCGCCTCTTTGGCGGAGTTCACCCAGCATGGCACCTTGCCCGAACTTTCGATCATGCGGCCCAAAGGAGGCACCCGATGAGTCCCGCGCCCGGCCACGAGGCCTTGGACGTCAGTTGGGATTTTGAATGGTGGAATACCGGATCCTTCGAGGCCCGCGGCTTCTTCTCACACCTGCAGGCCGGTTGGGCTAAGGCCGAACATCGCGCCCATGTTGGATTGCTCCAGCTGCCCGGACGAAGCGTGCTCTTCGATGTCGGTTACGCCCCGCGGTTCCATGACTGCGCCGTGCCGCGCTTAGCCTCGATTTATCGCTGGGCCACGCCCACCACGATTCCTACCGGTAGTTCTGTGCGCGAACGGCTCGCGGGCCGTAAGGTCGATCAGCTTCTGCTTTCGCATTGGCATGCGGATCACACGGGTGGATTGCTCGATATTCCGGAGGCCTCGGTCTGGCGGCCGTTTTCTTCGCATGAGGCGGTCCGGCAAGAAGCCCTTTCCGCATGGGCTCCGCTCAAGGGTATCTTGGCTGGCCAATTTCCTGCAGATCTCCCCGGCCGGCCGGGCGAGCCTTTCTCCGCGCGACTTCGCGATGTGGATTCCGCGCCCCTCATGGCCTTGCCCGTGAAACGCTGGCCATTTCTCGCCGAACTGGACGGTCGTTGCCGTGATGTCTTCGGCGACGGATCGTTGGCGGCGGTCGATCTTCCCGGTCACGCCCTCGGTCATTACGGCGCCTTGTTCCAGACCCAACTGGCCGGCCGGCCGGTGCTCGTGTTGCTCTGTGGCGATGCGGTCTGGGATGAGCGAGAACTGACCGCGGGCTGGACGCGCGGCCCGGCGGCACTGTTCGGATTCCATTCCCTGAGAGCAGCGTCGGAAACTACCCGGCTGCTCCGTCGCTTATGCTCGGCTGCCAAGGCCTGCGGTAGGGAGCGTGACCTTTATGTGCTACCGACGCACTGTCGATTGGCGGCGACCCGATTCGTCGTCGCCGGCGGGCGCGAGTGACCGCCGACTGCAAGGCCTACTGGGACTCGGTGAAGATCTACGACTTCGAATAAGCCGACGGTTTGCTCCGCAAACGAAAGGCCGCCCACCGGGCGGCCTTTTCGTGCACAGGCATGGCTAGATGTTGTCTGGGGGTTTTCTCTGTGCGATCGAACTTGCTCGGGCTTGTTTCTGACGCAACTTAGTTGGTGAACCACCTGCCCAAGAATCGTTGGACCAGGCGGTGACATTAGGGGCGAACTAGATGATAAGTCCGGTTCGCCCCTTCCGTTATGCGAGACATAGCCGATGCTTCCTCTGCGTTCATCCTAGCATGGAATGGGAAGTTCAGTTCGACGCAGGCACGAAGGTAGGCTGCGGTTGCAAAGAAATCAGCCATTTGCACCAAGTGGGAGTCGCGGGACTCAATTTCTAGCATGAATTCTGGTGGTGACGCCGTTAGTTTGCCATCTCGGTAGGCTGTACAGATGAGCTGCTTCATGCGCGGCACTCGTCCTCGGTCGGAAATGGCGACGCAAGGTATTGGCGTCTCATTGAGGTGTGAGAGTATGGCCACGCGCAGCGGATGAAGGCCAGGGCTCTTGTCGACGACGATGCTTTTGATGGATATCTCTCCTCCGTTGGTCAGTGAGTTAATTCTGTCGATGAGACCAAGTATGGCCGGCGTGCGGATGCCCAGATCTTTGTACCGCCCCTTCCTAAGGAGTAGTTCTCGCGTGTGCAGTTCACATCTGGACGGGATGCCCAGGCTGGCCTCCAGTTCGTTTCGCAGTGACCGGATACTCGAGTCCCAGTGAATCCACTCGGCGCACTGAATCCGAACCGCCGTGAGGGCCAGGAACCGAGAGGCGCCCGGACGCAGGCCGTCATCGCCGCTTTCGTCGAAATAGATTAGATCCATCCTCCATCGTCAGTCCCCATCCCTGAAGTCGGCAAAGGTCATATCGTGATGGTCATCACCTGAATTGTGTGTCTGTGAGGTGAATAGGCGGGCGTACCTATAGTGCTGGTAAGCACAAGACCCTCAGTTCGATTCGGTCGTTTCCCGACTGTCCGCCGACGAGAGGGTGGGGCTATGCGCTCCCTTACTTAATCGGACCGATGACGAGGAAATCGCTGGGCAGATACTCGGACTCGTCTCGTTGCGGCTCTTTGGCGTCCCGGCGGAACAGGGGTTGCCCGAGGATGGCCTTACGCTTGAGCGTGAAGCTTTCCCCGAGTTTGAGGGCTTTGCCATCGGCGTCCGTCAGTAGGCCGACTTGGTCAGCCTCGAGTTCAGCCCCGTACCTCAGCGCTAGCTTCAGGGCGATGGCACGCCGTTCGGTTCTGAGTAGGTTGGCCTTCATTTGTTTATCCCTTTCGCCCGTGCCGGGGACCAGTATTCGAAGGAAGCTACTCCCTGCCGGGGCGAACAGCTTCCAGTCATTGGCGGCGGCCGTCTCAAGGTCGGGCAGCGGCCTGAGGGCATTGAGCTTTTCGACGTATTCTAGGCGCTCCGCTTTCGTCCACACTTCAATATAGCAAGCCGCTGCGGACTGGGCGAAGTTTTCTAAGTACAGCGCCGTGAGAAGCTGGATCAAGCTTTGGTCGCCACCGCATTTCCTCGCAAGGGCATGAGTCCGTAGAAACCAGACGCGTCCCTCGGAGTCCTTGCCTTGCTGACAGAGCTGCTGGCCGCGGGCGATGAAGAGTTTGCCGGCTGCCTGCATGCCTTGGGCGATTTTAAAGGCATTCTCTTTGCTGGGGCTTGGTGCCGGCGAATCCAGGAGCGGCAGCAGGCTTTGCGTGGCTGCCGCCAGGTCGATGCGCACGCAGAACGCCTGGTCGGCGGTGATTTCCCCCGATGCGATTGCCCCGAGCAGGTCGTCTTCCGTCTCGATGCCGTCGCGCTTCTGCGGCCCGGCTATTTCCTTATCCCTAAGTTCATCCCTGTAGCGTCGCGCCTCCTGATAGAGTTTTTCCGTGGAGACCGGCTCATCGGCTCGACCCTTCGCCGTGTCGGGATGCCCGCCCGCCCAGCCTTTCTTGCTGGGTTCCTTTTCCTTGGCAGGGGCCGCGGGCTCCGCGGCCGAGGCGGCACCAGCGAAAAGGAGGCAGGCTAGGAGTATGCGAGGGGGCCGCATTCCCCTGAGGTTGGTCCAACTCCATTCTTGGTCGATGGAGAAAGGCGTCCGTCTGTCTGCAGACAGGTCGATTGTAAACCTAGGCGCACTTCTGGCTTAACAATAGGCCAGGAGGGGGTTAGGAAAGGGGGGTGCCGACTGCCCCTGCAGCCGTTCCGTCCGGTTTGGACGCCCTCGATGCCGCCGATCGGCGCTTCGGGTGGCACCCGTTTACCCAAATGCGGGAATACCAGGACAACCCGCGGCTCCACTTGGTGCGGGGCGAGGGGTCGTGGCTGATCGACGGGGAAGGGAAGCGCTACCTGGACGGAAACGCTTCGGTCTGGACCAACGTGCATGGCCATAACGACCCCGACCTGAACCGTGCCCTGCGCGACCAGCTCGACCAAGTCGCCCATGTGACGTTGCTCGGCCTCAATCACCCGGTGGCCACGGGCCTCACCGAGGACTTGTCCACCCTGACGGGCGGTGCGCTGCCAAGGTGCTTCTTCACCGATAACGGCAGCAACGCCATCGAGGTCGCGCTGAAGTTGTCGTTCCAGTATTGGCAGCTCGTCGGACAGGAAGCCAAGCGCGGGGTGATCTCGATGGAAGGCGCTTACCACGGCGACACGTTCGGCACGATGGCGGTGGGTGGCCGCTCGGAATTCCATCGCCGCTTCAATCCCTGGCTTTTCCCCGCCCAGACTTTTCCCGCCCCGGTGCACTCCGAGTGCGCCGGTCAGGTCGCGCGTTCCGATGCCTCCGCCTCGCTGGCCGCGCTCGAGGCCCTCTTGGTCCGCGACGCCGCCACGACCGCCTGCGTCATCCTGGAGCCACGCGTGCAGGGTGCCGCCGGGATGGTGCAACAGCCCGCCGGTTTCGTGAAGGCGGTCGAGGCGCTTTGCCGTAAGCATGGCGTGCATCTCATCCTGGACGAGGTCTTCACGGGCTTTGGTCGCCTCGGTGCCTTGACCGTCTCCGAACTGGAAGGCGTCGTGCCTGACTTCCTTTGCCTCGCGAAGGGCCTCGCCGCGGGCTACCTCCCGCTCGCCGCGACGCTGACGTCCGAGAAGATTTACGAGGCCTTTCTCGGGAAGTTCTCCGAAGGGAAGACCTTCTTCCACGGCCACACCTTTTCGGGCAACCCGCTCGGGTGCGCCGTCGCGCGCGCTTCGCTCCGCAAGCTGAAGCCCATGCTCGCTTCTGGCCAAGTCGCCGAGCGTGCTGACCTCCTGGGTCGTGAAATGGCGGCAGCCTTTGCCGGACAGACCCACGTGCGCGCGTACCGTCAGGTCGGCCTCACCGGCTCGGTCGAGTTCAAGCCGGCTGCCGCGGACCGCTGGCCGACCGACACCCGCGCCGGTTACCGCGTCGCGCTCGCCGCCCGTCGCCATGGGCTCGTTATCCGTCCCCTCGGCGACTCCATTCTTTTCGTCCCGCCCATCTCCATCCAAGCCGACGAAGTGAAGCACCTCGTCCGCGCCGTCCGCCTCGCGATGGACGAAACCCTGGCGGGTTTGAAAGCAGACTAGGGCAGCACGCGGTGCTGCCCCTACCTTTACCCATCCCCCATCCCCTATCCCCTTCAACACCATGCCTACCCTCACTGACGCCCGCGCGCTCTACGACCTGCCGCTCAACACGCTGATCTTCAAGGCTCAGCAAGTCCACCAAGCCAACCAGGACCCGGCTGGCGTGCAGCTCTGCACGCTCAAGTCGATCAAGACGGGCGCCTGTCCCGAAGACTGCGCCTATTGCCCGCAGTCGGTCCACAACAACACCGGCCTCGAGAGCGAAGCCCTCATGGAGACGCAGGCTATCCTGGCCGACGCCCGTAAGGCTAAGGCCGGCGGCGCGACCCGCTTCTGCATGGGCGCCGCCTGGCGCCGCGTGAACGACGGCAAGCAGTTCGACAGCGTCCTGAACACCGTCGCCGGCGTGAAGGAGCTCGGCCTCGAGGTCTGCTGCACGCTCGGCATGGTCAGCGAAGCGCAGGCCGCCCGCCTCAAGCAGGCCGGTTGCGACGTCTACAACCACAACCTCGACACCTCGCGCGAGCACTACTCCAAGATCATCACCACGCGCACCTACGACGACCGCCTCCAGACGCTCTCGAACGTCCGCAAGGCCGGCCTCGAGGTCTGCTCCGGCGGCATCATCGGCATGGGCGAGACCGTCGATGACCGCCTGAAGATGCTCGTCGAGCTCGCGCAGCTCGACCCTCAGCCCGACTCCGTGCCGATCAACGCGCTCGTCGCCGTCGAAGGCACGCCGCTGGCTGGCCGCAAGTTCGTGGATACCATCGAATTCGTGCGCACCATCGCCGTCGCCCGCATCCTGATGCCGAAGGCCATGGTCCGTCTCTCCGCCGGCCGCGCCAACATGAACGACGAGACGCAGGCCCTTTGCTACCTTGCCGGCGCGAACTCGATCTTCCTGGGCGAGAAGCTCCTCACCACGGGCAACCCCGACATCGAAGAGGACATGAACCTCATGAAGCGCCTGGGTCTGCACCCGATGCATCCGGATGAAGCGCGCCGCATCCACCGCGGCGAGATCGCCCCGGCTTCCGCCCAACCGGCCGCTTGGCCGAGCGTCGCGGAATTCGCCGCGGCCAACGCCACCGAAGAATCCTGCGGCCAGGGCGGTTGCGGCTGCAAATAAGCCATGCCGGTCTTCTTCGTGACGGGCAGTGATACGGGCGTGGGCAAGACCCACGTCGCCGGCCTGCTCGCGCGTCGCATGGCGCGCGATGGCTTCACCCAAGTCATCAAGCCCGTCGAATCCGGTGCGGCCTCTGGTCGCCCCGCCGATGCCCTCAAGGCCGCCGGAGACTGGGCCGAAGCCCATACCTTGTTGGCGTTGCCGGCGCCCATCGCGCCGCTCGCCGCCGCGAAGAAAGCCCGCAAGACGCTCGACCTCGCCACGCTGCTCAAACTCTACCGAGCGGTTCCGGCGGCGCCTTGTCGCGTCGTGGAAGGGGCGGGTGGTGTCGCCGTGCCCATCGACCCGAAAGGGAAGGATTGGTCTGACTTCGCTGCGGCCATCAAGCCGATGGCGGTCATCGTTGTCGTGGAAGACCGCTTGGGCGCCATCAATCAGGCCCGTCTCGCGATCGCTTACCTCCGTCGCCGTTATGACGGCCCGATGGGCGTGTGGCTGAATGCCATCAAGAAGCCCAGCCCGGCGGTCGCCGCGTCCAATCGTGCCGGCCTCGCCGACGCCTGGATTCCGCTCTACGGTGAGTCTGGTCCGGGCAAGAAGCCCGCGCGCTTCCATTTCCTGCCGCGATGAACGACGCGCTCGTCCAGCGTCTGCGTCAGTCCTTGGGCGAACGCGAGGGCTCCTCGCTCCGTCGGAAGCTCGTCGCACGTGCGGTGGACGATGTCCGTATCAACCTAGCGGATAACGATTACCTTGGCCTCTCGCGCGACCCGGTCGTGGTCGAAGCGGGCATCGCCGCGCTCCGTGCGTGGGGGGCGTCTTCGTCGGCCTCCCCGCTCGTCACGGGCTACACGCAGTTGCATCAGCAGCTCGAACACACCTTGGCCGCGTGGCAGGGCTATGCGCATGGCCTGGTTTTGAACACCGGTTTCGCGGCGAACTCCGCCGTGCTCGGCGGCCTGCCCAAGGCGGGGGACCTCGTCCTCGCCGACCGCTTGGTGCACGCCAGCATGTTGGAAGGCATCATGGCCTCCGGCGCGCGCCTGCGACGCTTCCCGCATAATGACCTCGATGCCCTTGAGCTCATGCTGCACGAGGAGCCGGCCCTCGGGGGCGTCATCTTCGTCGTCACGGAGAGCGTGTACTCGATGGACGGCGACGGCCCGGATCTCCGCCGTCTGGCCTCGTTGCGGAAGCGCTTCGGCTTTTGCTGGGTGCTGGATGAAGCCCATGCCACGGGTTGGTATGGTGAGACCGGTTCGGGCATGCAGGAGCATCAAGGCGTCCTCGCCGCGGCGGATATCGTCGTCGGTACGTTGGGCAAGGGCTTGGGCTCGCAAGGCGCCTATGTGCTTTCGCACGCGTCGGAAGTCCGTGATGCCTTGGTCAACTTCGCCGGGGAGTTCGTCTACTCCACCTATCTCGCCCCCGTGAGCGCCGCCTCGGCCCTCGCCGCCATCGGACGTGTCCGTGAGATGGTCGAGGAACGGCCCCGCTTGCAGGCGATGTCCGTCGAATGGCGCGACGCCCTTTGCGCTGCCGACTTCGCCGTGCCCACGGGCGACTCGCCGATCATCCCGCTCATCCTCGGCGATTCCGACGTCACGCTGCGTTACGCCGAAACCCTCCGTACTTCTGGATTTATGGTTTCCGCGATTCGTCCGCCCACCGTCCCGATTCGTACGGGGCGTATTCGTATCTCGCTCCGCCGTGGACTCGAAGCCTCGGCACTCGCGTCCTTCCTCTCCGTCCTGAAAGGAATTTCCCGATGAAGATCGGCTGGATTGGCGGTTGGGGAATCTCCTTGGCGGAGATGGGGCCGCTGGCGGTCGCCCATGCGCCCGACGCCGAGCACGTCATCTATCCGCCCGTGGTGGGCGCGGCCGAGAACCTCGTGGGCTGCGACGCCATCATCGGCTGGTCCTTGGGGGCGCACCTCTTGCTCGAAGCCGCCGCGCGTGGTGTGCAGTTGCCGACGAAGGCCCTGCTCATCGCTCCGTTTACCTCTTTCTGCTCCGAGCACGGCAAGTGCGGTCGCGTCAGCGAGACGCAAGTCCGCTGGCTCAAGCGCTGGTTGGAAAGGGAACCCTTGGCGGCGTTGGCGGATTTCCGGACCCGCGCGGGTTTGGCGCCGGCGAGCAGCGCGGAACTGCCCTATGAACTGGAGCACCTTTCGGCGGGCTTGGACATCTTGGCCGAACCGGCGGGCATCTCGCTCGTGACCTTTGGACGCCAAGGCTTGCCCAACGGCTGGGAAGCGTATGTCGGCGCGGACGATAAACTCCTGAATCCGGAAGGCGTGACGCAGGCCATCGTCGGTGCGCAGATCGTCGATGAAGCTAGCCACGCCCTGACCGATTTCCTCGGCAACCCCACCGCCTGATGCGTTTCGATGAACGAGCTGGCAGTTACGAAGAGCACGCCGCTCCGCAGCGTCGCTTTGCGGAAGGCCTGGCCGCTTTCGCCCCGTTTCATCGCGGAGCGCAGGTGACCGAGCTCGGCGCCGGCACCGGATTTCTCACCAATGCCTTGCTCGCCCAAGGTGTTTCCGTGGAAGCCACGGACGCCTCGCCGGCGATGCTCGAGGTTGGCCAAGCCGCGGCGCCCACCGCGGTGTGGAAGCAGCGGGAAGCCTTTGGCCCTCAGCCCAAGACCAAGGCCATCGCCTCGTCGGGCCTGCTCCATTGGGCGGCGGATCCCGTGCTCGTGCTGAAGCATTGGCGTGACGCTTTGCCGAATTCAGGACGACTCCTCTTAGGCGTCCCTTGCGACCCATGTCTCTGCGAGCTCCGCGACCTCACGGGCGAAGGCCCGATCCGTTGGCGCGATGAAGCCCAGTGGCTGCAGGTTTTGGACCACGCCGGTTTTGATGTCCGGGCGCACGGCGTCCTCGAGTCGACGGAAACCTATCCCTCGGCCCTCGACTTGATGCGGGCCTTGCACGGCAGTGGCGTCACAGGTTCCCCTCGGCTGCATCCTGGAGAACTCCGTAACCTCATCCGCGATTACGACCGCCTCCATCGCAAGGGCGATGGCGTCGTCGCCACCTGGGCCTGGCTGTTGGTGGATGCCGTCGCGCGGTAGGCTCGCGAGGGACGGATGGCGTGATGGGGTAAGGATTACAGAGTACGGAGTGCGGATTGCTGTGGTGGTCGATGCATCGGGTAGGGACGCGACTGCGTCGCGTCCGTTCGCCAAGCAACGTACGCACCTCCGCGAGTTGGCTATTCTCCGTCTCTCGGGTCAACGGACGCGACGCAGTGGCGTCCCTACCCAAGGCCACAGGACAGCACGTGGTGCTGTCCCTGCCTGAGGCAGTCAGGATGACGGCATCGCGTCCTTACCTGGGGGATTTCACCGGTGATAGTTAGGTAACGAATGATTCATGACAGGGTTGTCCGTCGCGCCGCTCGCCCGCTTCATGGTCGTCCTAGGATTATCATGCGCTCCTTCACCGCCTTCCTTCGGATCTCTTTCTTCCTACTCATCGTTTGCTTGGGGACCGACGCACAGGCTCAGACGGCTCCGCCCTCGCATGCCCACCGCTATCCCGACGCCGTCGTCGTCAAGGTATGGACGCCTACCGGGGAGCGCTGGCTCCGCCTCGAGCGGACCGCTACGGGGTATTACCAAGGCAGCATCGAGTTCGAGTCCGTTGGGTGGATGGCGGTGACGGAGTATTACGAGTTCACCTGCTTGATGACGATGGGCGTGCGGGATTCTCCATTCAGGTTCCACCACGAGTTCCGGGACAAGGATGGCTACGACGCAGCTCCTTCGGAATTCTGGACGGAACTCCGCTACGATTGGGACTTGGCCGTCTTTACGCAGCCCGAGGATTTCGGGGTCTACTTCGACGACCCTAGCCCGGCCGTGCAGCCATCCAGCAGCCAGGCTTCTCTCGTCGGAGGTGTGGGCCAGTCCCAATTGACCCAAGCAGGCCAAACGAAGGTGGCGTCGCCGGTGGCTGCCGGCCAAGCCGCTCCGTCGGCCTCAGGCCGGGAGGAGGCGAGTGTCGATGCCGAAGGCTATGATCCCTTTGGTTTAGACCGATCCGGTTATGGCCGCGACGGCTACGATGCGGACGGCTACGACCGCCGGGGCGTCGATCGCCAAGGCTTTAACCGCGCGGGCGTCTACCAAGGAGACTTCGACGCCGAGGGCTACGATAGTACAGGCTACGATCGGGATGGATACGATCGCGAAGGGTACGACCACAACGGGCGTGACCGGGAGGGGTATGACTATGGTGGCTTTAATGCGGCGGGCTACAGCCGTTATGGCGGATACCTCTACGGCTACGATCAGTCCTATGCGCTACCCAATGCCGACGAGCCCGTCTTCGATGCACGGGGGTTCGCGGCTACGGGCCTTAACCAGAACGGCACCTACTACGACGACCTTGGGTACGATGTCTTCGGGTATGATTCGCTCGGCTTCGACCACGATGGGTATGACCGCGGCGGTTTTGATGCCACGGGGTGGAGCCGCCTAGGCATCGATACCGAAGGCTACGACCGGGATGGCCGCAATACCCGTGGGTTCAACCGTTACGGCATCCACCGCAACGCAACGCTCTATGACGAGCAAGGCTTCGATGCACAGGGTTACAACCGGCAGGGCATGCACTACGTCGCCGGCGATTACGCGAGCCCGTCGCAACCCGCGACGCAGCCAGAAAGCGGCGCCAAGGCTGGGGGCGGCGGCTGGACCGGAACGCAGAAGACCATGGCCGATCTCTTGGATGCGGAAAGTTTCCCCTTCCGGCCAGCCGACCTAAGCGACCGCGAAGTAGGCGAAATCCTCCAGAAATACGGGTCGGTCGACAACATGACCGCCGAACAGTGGGCCGAGCTGAGCCAAGCCTGCCTGGCGGCTGGCCTGACCAAGCTATGGGCGGACTTGGACGACCGCATCGCCCTCGTCAACCTAGGCTTCAGCGACGAAGACACCGACGTCCTGCGGGCGAAGCAAAGTCAGATTGAGGAGTACTTCCTTGGGGCAGATCCCTCGGTGACGCCCACACGCCTAGCGACGGCAGGGAAGGGTGATGTTGCGGCAAAGCGCGCTGCGTCAGCCCTTGGGGCGAACCCCGCGCAGGCAACCCCTCCCCATGACACCATGGGGACCGCGTCGATCGAGTTCGCGAAGTCCTTCTTGACCGGGTTGGTCCTCGCGGCCGTGGTCGTTGCGGCTTTACCGGCGATACTTGCGGCCGGCACGGTTGTCTTGGCGGCGGCGGGCATGTCGGCCGCGACAATCTCAGCCGTGGGCGTCGCCGCCGAAACCGGTTTGGTCGTCTATGCGGCCTACGATGCCGGCAAGACGGTGGTGGAGGTCAAGGATGACCTTGCTGCGGGTCGCCTGGATGCCGCCGCCAGCAAGATCGGCAGCATGACGGGCACGGTGGTCGGCGGCGTCGGCGCGAGTAAAATCATCGGCGGGGCGGCCTCTGGCGCTGCGAGCAAGGTGGCTGGAGAAGCGACCGAAGGCAAGGCGTTGGTCGCCGCGAAGGAAACCGAACTCGGGACGGTGGTAGTTAGGACGTCGGCGATGGCACCTGCATCTGAGTTTGTCAGATTGGAGCCAAGAACACTTCAGAGTGCCAAAAAGATTGAGGATTTAGTGGCTAAGATGAAGGTCGGGGGGTGGCAAGGTGAGCCCATTCCTGTTTTCGAACACAATGGGACTAAGTATATTCTTGATGGACATCATCGTGTTGCTGCAGCACGTGAACTAGGTTTAGAAGTACCGTACCAGACTATCCCAGCTTCTAGAATTAGTGAGTTCAACTATTCGTCTGTTGACGAGATTTTAGCACATGCATTAGAGGCAGGAGGCCGATAACCATGAGCGACATAAATAACCTGATGGAGTTGTACATGGAGAAGGCGAACCTGTGTGTGATGACTTTAGCTGATAAGTGTAATGGGGAAAATCCAGTGCGTGCGTGTCGAGTTGGAATAATTAAGACGCATGGATGTATTTATATCCCTGATGAATGCACTTACAGCATGCATGGAATCGGGTTTACGTTCACGACTGCAGATTGGTCAATCGACGTCGACCTTGGAGAGGATGGTCTTTGCGGAGGTTTTGATGCCTGGCGATTAGCTCGCTTCGCCCAGAGTTTGGGAGGATGGAACGAGCGGTCATTGGCCGGTCTCGATGTGCAATTGAAAATGTTACGGGAATCTGGTTACCTCGAGATGGCTACGCAAGTAGGGCGCGCTAACTTATTTCGTATGTTCAAGAAATAGTGTAGGCGGAAAGCGTCTTCAGTATACAGCTTTCAGGCTGAAAGATAAAACGCTTAACGTAGGAAGAATCCAGGAAGTCGAATAGCATGAACCATTTTCACAAAGTATTACTGAAGAGGCTGCTTGAAGCTAGCGGACAATCCGTGCCGCGTGAAATCAACCTCGAGAAAGTAAGGTTTACTTGCCTACGAGATGGGGGGATGGGAAGTGCTCGTGTGGTTGAAGAGGGAAATGAAGACAGCGGTCGCCGATTTGGGGCGAAAGTATCTGAACTAACATTTACGGATCAAGATGGGGTACGGGTGAGTGTGACGTTGCATGTTGATCAGTTTGGCAATCCGCTAGAGATCGATGTGTTTAAAGCGGACTTCAGTTCGGTCGTAAGATTGAAGGAGCTAGGCTAGTGAATTGTAGGGTTAGCGCACGTCTGATACATGACTACATTCCTTGATCGAAACTTTGCCCACGCCACCTGAAAGATGCACTCTGGAGGGTCCATCTAAAATCGCCCTACGAAGGCCATAATGAATGACCTTCATGGCGGAACGGGTGCCATGAAGATTAGCGAAAATGAAAAACTATAAATATTTCACATTCCGGAACTACGTGGCGTTGAATGTCGTAGAAGGGGATATGCATTTTGTTGATTCCATAGGATTCTGGCGTCGGGCGAAAATCTTGGAGATTCAGCAGGCCGGTCTGGATGGCCATCCTATTGAGGGCGGGTTTACCTTACCGCTTTCTAACGCAGACCTTCGGCTTCTGAGAGAAAGGATTACCCCAGTAGCTTTTGAAAAAAGCCTGCAGGAGCTTTTACTTCTCATGGAGGAGGGGTTGATTGTGATCGGCGATAGAAACGACTTCATAGAAAAAACATCGTATGGTCATTTCGCCATCACCGTGCCCGAGGGCACCATCTACGATGCCATACAGGCGGCTCGCGATGACTTCGCGAAAGATAAGGATGATATTTGTCAATGGTCCTGGATGATACAGGCGACGACCAAGGGGTGGGAGTGGGCGAACCGTATTGCCCGTGAAATTCCCACTGAGGAATTTCTCAAGGAGGACGCCGACTTCTTCGTTAACAACATCGGATAACTTGGCTAAAACCAAAACATTCTTAGTCCAGTATCGCAAAGTTCGACCAGCATAAGGGGTGCGACTTAGCAAGCCGTTGGCGCGGGCCTGCTTGGAAATAATCGGGCACGACCACTGCCGAGCCCGCAGGCGTCTCTCCTCAGAATGCAGAAATCACGGGTAGTCTGGTGGATGCGGGCCTGGGTCTAGTCCTAACTGCCGGTGTCGGGGCAGGGCCAGCGCTGACTCGGGCCGTTGCCACCGAGGTCGAGGTCGCCAACACCGTCGCCAAGGAAGTCGAAGTCGGGACCTTGGCCGCAAAAACAGCCGCCAGCGGAGGGAAGGTGCTGTTGGCTGCGGAGGATTGCAACGCGGCCGGACTTAAGCGGTTGTTTTATTCGCTGCCTAAAAAGCCGATAATGGAGCTATTGCCTATCTGAAAAGTGAAGCCGAGATTACGGAAGTATGGGCTCAGCTAGAAAAGACAGGTGCAGCGGTGCTTGAGGTAAAGCCCGGGGTATTCAAGATGGCATTGGCAGACGGAACCTATGTCGTTAAGTACGGTTCGAGTACCGACAAGACACTTACGCTGAGCTTTAATGGGGTAAGTTACAAAGAAGCACTAAAAATTCACCTTCAGGCAAAATGAAGAAATACAAATATTATACCTTCAGGAACTTCGTCGCCCTGAATGTAGTCGACGATATGCACTTTGTTGACCCGATTTCCTTTTGGATTCAGGCAAAAGGGTGGGAGATTAAGCAGGCCGTCCAGGAGCGCCTTCCTGATGAAGGTCAGGGCTTCGTGCCGCTTCCTGAAGGAGTCCATCTGGGCGAAAGAGAGAGGTTCATGCCCGAAGCATTTGAAAAAAGCCTCCAGGAGCTTCTGCCTTTAATGGAGGAGGGGTTGATTGTGATCGGTGACCACAATGATTTTAAGGAAAAAACGTCGTTTGGTCATTTCGCCATCACTGTGCCCGAGGGTAACATCTACGATGCCATACAGGCTGCACGCGATGACTTTGCGAAAGACAAGGATGGCAGGTTTGAGTGGTGCTGGATGATACAGGCCACGACTAAAGGATGGGAGTGGGCCAACCGCCAGATCGCGGAGATGGATAATGCCGAGTATCACAAAGAGAAGGACGACTTCTTTCGTGAGTTGTCGTAGCTAGTATCGAGTTAACCCGCCGTAGTCTTAGGTGAAAGTGCCCAGGTGCTGGGATAATTCCGTTTAAGTCCAGCGCGCGTAGTTCGAAGCGACCAAGATTTGACGGCTTTTCGAGCACCGCATCGATCGCGATTGTAGGCGAGCCATTGCAGGCGGATTCCTGTCTGCGTGGCCTACGACCTCGGCATGACGGCAGTAGAGGTCAAAGACGACAACGCTGCTGGCTGTGGAGGATTGCAATACGGCCGGACCAAGGTCGGTGCATTGACGGGCACAGTCGTCGGCGGTGTGGACCGATGGTTTCTATGAGGTGTTCCTTTGGGTGATAAATGATTCCCCTCGGACTTGAGAGCTGCGCGGTGGCTTGGCTGTCTTGTTGCCATGATGAATGCACCTGCCGGATCCCTCTCTGCTTACGAAGTTCAAGAAATCGCCCGCCGGCATCGTGGCTTGGTGCACTTCGTGCTGGGGTATATCCTCGCACTGATTGCTGCCCTCGTTGTGGGCATTTTCTTCCTCGAGAAAAGTGGCCCGCTGACGGCAGAGACCTCGAACTTCCTGGTCGCGGCATCGTTGGGTCTTTTCTCGCTTGTTCAATTGAGCTTCCTCTTGGTGTTGTCCGTGAAGGCTTACCGTTTGCTGACGCGGGTTGGCGCCTCTGCTAGTCTTATGCATGTCGCGACGCTGTGGGTGTGCCTGCCATTAGGGCTCTGTATCGTTCACCATTTCGCTCGTGAAGGACTTAAGCGCCAAGGGTGTCAGATGGGTTTCATCTTCGCCAAGGGGATCTAAGGCTGAGTTTGGGGCAAGGCTTCGCCGCGTCCTCCGTGTTAGGTGTTGTGGTAATCCTCCGTTGCTCTGCGAACGGACGCGACGCAGTCGCGCCCCTACCTCAATGAACGCGAACGGGCGAGGCAACTAGGTTGGCACGCAGTGCCAACCCTACCCGATACAGGGAAGACAAAGGGGGACTGGGGAGCAGGAAGTTAGTACGTGGCGCTAACCCTACCTGTTTTGCACTTTTCCACCTTTGCACGTTTGCAACTTTGCACAGGGGCAATTGACGCCCCGTCTGTTACTCCTTCAGCTGCGCGATGAGCTTTAGGGTCTCGAGCGGGGTCTCGTGCGTGGAGGCGGCGCCGTGCAGTCCAGGTGGAAGCAAGGCGATGGCTTGCTGTTGGAAATCCGCGACGAGTTCCTCGACTTCCTTGAGCGTGGCCGCGACCTGATCGGCGTCGACCCAGACGTCGTAGAGTTTGAGCGTGGTGCCGGGCTGTTCGCCGTCGACCTCGCCTTCACCGATCGCGTAGCCGCAGTCTTCCAGCTCGTCCCAGAGCCCGGCGTCGGTCTCGAAGTCGTCTTCCAAACTGTAGGTGCGGATGCCGGTCAGCCACATATCGAGCTCCTTGAAGAGCTTTTCGTGGGAGGCATGGATCTCGGTGAAGGTGAAATCCAAGCCGACAGCCACGAGCTGCTGGCCTTCGAGGATATCGCCCAACTGGGGGCCTTCAGCATTGGCGTCTGCGCTCATGTCGGGAAGCGTGCGAAGCTCCGCCCGAAAGGCGATACCGAAGAACCGCTTACTCCGCGGCCGCTTGACCCGCCAGCCAGCCTGTCGTCCAGGCATTCTGGAAGTTGAAGCCCCCCGTCACACCGTCGACATCGAGTACTTCGCCGGCGAAATGGAGCCCCGGACAGAGGCGGCTTTCCATGGTCTTGAAATCGACCTCGGACAGTTTCACGCCGCCGCAGGTGACGAACTCGTCTTTGAAGAGGCTCTTGCCGTCGACCTCGAAGGTGGCCGCGGTCAATTGCGTGGCCAGCGCCTGGAGGGCGGGATTGCTCACGTGCGCCCACGGTGTGGTGGCGGCGATGCCGGCGGCCGCGACGAAGCGTTCCCAGAGCCGTTGCGGCATCGCGACGGGGCTGAAGGTGGTCAGCTGCTTACGGGCGTTCTGCTCACGGACGTGCCCGAGTTCCTTGAGCAGCGTCTCGCGCGTGTGCGGAGGGACCCAGTTGACTTGAATGGGGAATTTGTAGCCGGCTTCGGCGAAGCCGCGCGCCCCCCAAGCCGAGAGCTTGAGGATTGCCGGGCCGCTGAGGCCCCAGTGGGTCACGAGAATCGGTCCGTCGGTCTTGAGCTTCGTGCCGGGTGCGGTCACCACGACGTGCTCCACGGAGACGCCGGAGAGGTCGGTGAGTCGGGGGTCCTTGATGTGAAAGGTGAAGAGGGAGGGGACCGGTGCGACAATCGAGTGGCCAAAGGCTTCGGCGATGGCCAATCCGCCCGAGGCTTTGTTGCCGCCCGTCGCGACGATCAGTTTCTCGGCGAGGTGGGTGGTGCCGTCTCCGAGATGGAGCGTGAACTCGGCGTCGGTCCTCTCGACTTTCTTGACCGCCGTCTGGACACGGATGCGCACGAAGGACCGATTGGCCGCTGCCTGGAGGCAGTCGACGATGGTGCCCGAGTCGTCGGTGACCGGGAACATGCGGCCATCCTCTTCGGTCTTCGTCCCGACCCCGCGTTCGGCGAACCAGGCGATGGTGTCGCGCGGTTGGAATCGGTGGAAGGCCCCGAGCAGCTCACGGCCCCCCCGCGGGTATTTCTTCACGAGCTCCGCTGGCTCAAAGCAGCTATGCGTCACGTTGCAGCGCCCGCCACCGGAGACACGGACCTTGGCGAGCAGGTGCGGCGTGGCCTCAAAGAGCGTCACCACCCCGCGCCGGCCCAGCTTCTCCGCGCAGGCGATCGCGGCGAAGAAGCCGGCGGCCCCACCGCCGACGACGGCGACTGGGCGCGGTGTGGACATGCCGCCAAGTTGGCGGTGCCCATCGCGCTTGGCAAGGCAGGGAGGTGGAACTCGCCAAGCGGACGCAGGTCTGCATCTTAGCCCCTACCCCCGGCTGCCCTATGCATTCATTCCTGAAGTCCATCCGCACGGCCGTTTTGCTGGTTGTCGGGCTGATTCCTTCCATGGCGGCCGAGGAGCCGTTGTTCGCTCGGGATAACTTGGCCGCTTGGTGCATCGTCCCGTTTGATGCGAAGCAGCGCGGCCCGGAGGCACGGGCGGAGATGCTGGCGAAACTCGGTTTCAAGCAATTCATCTATGATTACCGGGCGGAGCATATCCCGCAGTGGGACGCCGAGCTCGTCGCCATGAAGAAGCATGGTATCCAGCTCACGGGTTGGTGGTTTCCGACGACCCTGAACGACGAGGCCAAGCAGGCCTTGGCGCTTTTCCGTAAGCACGGAGTGCGCCCACAACTGTGGGTCATGGGGAACGGTGGTTCCCTGCCGGTGAAGGACGCCGCGGATCAGCAGGCTCGCATCGCCGCGGAAGTGGCGCGGCTCAAGCCCATCTGCGACGCCGGTGCCGCGCAAGGCTGCCAAGTGGGCTTGTACAACCACGGGAATTGGTTCGGTGAACCGGAGAACCTCCTCGCGATGGTGCAAGCCTTGCGGGCGCAGGGCGTGAAGAACGTCGGTATCGTCTATAACCTGCATCACGGCCATGGGAAGATTGAGCAGTTCGATAAGTTCCTGCCGATCCTGCTGCCTTATCTATTGTGCCTAAACCTGAACGGCATGGATGCCGATGGCGTGGCCAAGGGCCAGCAGATCAAGCCGCTGGGGTCCGGTCACCTCGACCTCGCCATCCTAAGGCAAATCCGGGCGAGCGGCTACCGCGGTCCGCTGGGAATTTTGAACCATACCAACGTCGATGCCGAAGGGCGCCTGCAGGATAACCTCGATGGGCTCGCTTGGTTGGTCGCACAGCTCGATAGCCCGTTCGCGCCCGCCGCCCCTAAGTATCGCACTTGGACCGAGCCCGCCCCGAAGAAGAAGCGTCCCCCCGCTGAGCCGGTGCCGTCGTTCGCGCCGGAGTTTGGGTATGCGCTGTCCGGTGGCTATGTGACTAAGGGCAAGCCGACGTTTCATGAATGGCCCATCACCGTCGAAGTGCGCGCCCGCTTGGACGGCAAGGAAAACTACAACGTCATCGTGGCCTGTAACAATAAGCCCGACCTCGGCCATTGGGAGTTGAAGACCGATCGCGGGACGGGTGCCTTTGGTTTATACATCCCCGGTCGGGGCGGCGAGTTCCCCACGGGTCGCGTCATGACCGATGGGAAGTGGCACGATTACGTGGCCGCTATTGGCAAGGAGCGCGTCCGCGTCTGGATCGACGGCGAGCTCGTCTTGGATAAACCCATCGCCGCTGAAAAAGTCCGACCCGCCGCCGCGGAAGAGAAATTGGCCTTTGGTCGACTCGTGGATGGTACGATCGGGTGCGATGGACTCGTCGATGACGTCCGCCTCTCGCGGGGTGAGTTGCCGCCCGAAAAGTCCGCCCAACCGATGCCGCGCCTGAAGCGCGACCAAGACACCTTGGGCAATTGGAACTTCGATGACCAGTTGTCCGCGGCGGCCGCGGCCGCCGCGCCCACGCCCGCGGAATTCCGCTACACGCTGCCGCCATTGCATCCGGACGAGACGCGTCTCTGGAAGGCGTACGTCAACCGCGACCGGATCTACGACTTCTATGCCAAGCAGGCCTTGGCCTTCGGTGGGAAGCCGTTGCCGGCCTTGTTGCCGGAATACCCCGGGCTCGACGCCGGCCGCTATGGTCACCAAGGCAACCAGAACGATCAGGTCACCTGGCGCGATAAGCGCTGGGAACTGGCCGATAAGGGTTCGCTCTTCAGCGGGGTCATCCGTGGCGAAGGACTCACCATACCGAAAGGAGTGGCCGTGCATGAAGGCGAGCGCAGCGCGTGCTTTGATCCCGTGACTTTATCTTTCCCGCTGGAGTGGAAGGGCGGCTTCGTGCAGTTGGGCGAGATGCGCCACGGCTTCAATGACGGCGGTCGCGTCCAAGGGACGGTCGTGCGCAAGCAAGCCCTCGGTGAACCAGTCAAGGATGCCGTCTACCACGGGTTTTACCGTCATGGCACGCAGACCATCTTCAGTTATACGCGTGGCGGTAAGGCGGTGCTCACCACGGCTTGGAGCGGACCGCAGGATACGGCGAAGCTCGCGTCACTTACTAAGGGCGGGCCAGCGCAGTGGCCGCAGTGGATTGAGACGAAGGGCGCGGTCGGGCAGGGGAAGCCCTTTGCGACCGATACCATCAGCGTGCCGTTCCAGAATCCTTACGGTGCGCTCATGTTCTTGAGCGGCTTGGACTTCTTCGCCGACGGCACCGCGGCGGTCTGCACGATGACCGGCGAAGTCTGGCTCGTCCGTGGACTCGACACCGACCTCAAGAACGTCCGCTGGAAGCGCTTTGCGACCGGCCTGCACCAACCCTTGGGCGTGCGGATCATCGATGGCCGGCTCTACGTCCTCGGGCGTGATCAGGTCACCCGCCTGCATGACCTCAATGGCGACGATGAAGCGGACTTCTATGAGTGCGTGACGAATGGCTATGCGACCTCCAACGGCGGCCATGATTACGTCATCGGCCTCGAGGCGGACGCCCGCGGTAACTTCTACACCGCTTCGGGTAACCAGGGTATGCTGCGGCTCAGCGGCCGCCAGGACGTCGAGGTCATCGCGACCGGCTTACGCAATCCGAACGGCACGGGGATGTCGGCCGATGGACGGTTCTTCACCTCCAGCCTGCAGGAAGGCAATTGGACGCCCGCTTCGGCGATTGTGCAGGTCGAGGTCGGTATGGATCAAGGCGTGCATTTCGGTTACGGCGGTCCGAAGAACGGCGCTGCCCCGAAGGCCCCCTTGCTCTACCTCCCGCGCGGCGAAGATAACTCCAGCGCGGGGCAGGTCTTCCTCTCCGAGTCCGCTTGGCCGGCATTGCGTGGCGCGGGGAATCTCGTGCACCTCTCGTTCGGTGCCGGGTCGGCCCTCATCGTCACGCGCCAGAACGTCGCCGGACAGTGGCAGGGTGCCGCGCAGCGTATCGCGGCCGACTTCCTTTCGGGTTCGCAGCAGGGACGATTCAATCCGCAGGACGGGCATCTGTACGTCAGCGGCATCGCTGGCTGGCAGACCTACACCACGGACGACGGTTGCCTGCAGCGCGTCCGTCACGTCGGGGGTGCGCCCGTCCTCGTCGGCCACGAAGTCCGCGACAATGGTGTGCTCCTGCGCTTCAACGAAAAACTCGACGCGTCCATCGCCGCTCAGGCGGCGGGCCACTTCGCTCAATGCTGGAATTACCGTTATGCCGCGGCCTACGGTTCGCCGGAGTTCTCGGTCGCCCATCCGGGCGTCGTGGGACACGACCCCTTGGCGGTCCGCAGCGCGCACGTCTTGGCCGATGGCTGCTCGCTCTTCCTGGAGATCCCGCAGCTCACCACCGCCCATCAAGTGCACCTCGGCGTGCGCCTGGCCGCACAGCGCTCGACGGACATCTTCCTGACCGCCCATGCTTTGGCCGCTCCGTTCACCGACTTCCCGGGGTATACGGCGATTCCGAAGGCCGCGCATGCGCACGCCGCCCCTGCGCCGTCAGGCTCGACGCAGATGCGGCCGGTCCGTTGGGAAACGGAAATCTGTGGTAAGCCCCCGCTGGAGATCACGCTCGAGACCGCGACTGGGTTGCAGTTCGCCCAGAAGGAACTCCGCGTCAAGGCAGGGCAGGGCGTGGCGCTCACGGTCGTCAACCCGGACAGCATGCCGCACAACTGGGTACTCACGAAGCCCGACGCCTTAGAGGCCGTGACCTTGCTCTCGGCCAAGATGGCCTCCGAGCCCGATGCCTATTTCCGCCACTACGTCCCGGAAACCCCGGACATCCTTTGCCACACCCGCCTGATTGATGCGGGCAAGAAGACCATCGTCTTCTTTGACGCCCCGAAGCTACCTGGCCGTTATCCCTATCTCTGCACCTTCCCGGGCCACGCGCAGATCATGCGTGGCGTGTTGATCGTAGAATGAAGGTTGGGACAGAGCCCTTTGCTGTCCGCGCGGCATCGTGGTAGGGTCGGTACTGCGTGCCGACCTAGCCTTGCCCTCTATCGCTAACGCGTTCAAGGTCCCTTGATGCGCTTCGCCCCAATCGCCGGTCTCTTCCTCGCTGCCGTTGGCTTTGCCCAGACTTCGCCCGGTCCCGAAGTGACGCTCAAGCCCGTTGAAGGCGCCGTTGAAGTGCAGTTCGGCGGCAAGACCGTCGCCGCCTACCTCATCGCGAATGACGTCTCGACCCCGGCTCGCTCCAACGAGACCTACAAGCCGTACCTTCGCATCGTCGATCCGACCACCGGCCAACCGATCACCAAGGGCCCCGGCGGCACGTACACGCATCACCGCGGCATCTTCTTCGGTTGGATGCGCATCGGCTTCGATCAGCAGAAGCTCGACCTCTGGTCGATGGGTTCGGGCCGGCAGGTTCACACGGCCTTCAAGGAACAGTCCGCTGCGAATGGCCGCGCTAAGCTCGTCTCGCTGATCAACTGGAACGACAAGAAAGGCCTGCTCATCCTTTCCGAAGAACGCACCATGGAACTCAGCCAGCCGCCGGCTCCGGGTTTCCTGCGCGTCGACTTCCGGACCTTCGTCAAGGCCGAGGCGGGCGACCTGCAACTCGAAGCGGACCCCGAGCATGGCGGCGTCCATTACCGCGCCCCGCAGGAAGTCGATGCGGCCAAGACCGAGTACTTCTTTCCTGTCGCGAAGCCCCTCCCGCACAAGGACCTCGATTACCCTTGGGTCGGCATGAACTACACCTTGGGGGAAAAGAGCTATGGCGTCGTGCAGATCGACGCCCCGACGAACCCACGTGGCACCAAGTGGTCGGCCTATCGCGATTATGCCCGCTTCGGGGCCTATCCTCGCGCCACGCTGAAGAAAGGCGAGACCCTCTCGCTCAAGTACCGCTTCCTCATCTCGCAGGGCGCCATCGTGTCGACCGAGCTCATCCAGGCCGAACAGGCCGCCTTCACGGGCGTGAAGCCGGAGCCCGTGACCGTCACTAAGCTCAAGGCCGAAGCCCCCGCTGCGCCGAAGGCCAAAGCGAAGAAGTAGTGCGTAAAACCCAACGCAAAGAGTTGGGTTTTTGCCTGTAAATTAAAGATGTAGGCCTAAGTTGGCTTAAGCGCTTATTTACTTAGCAGGCTGTTCGGCCTGCTTGGTGATACCATCGGCCCACTCGTCATAGCTTAATACAGGAATGGGCTTCAGATTTTTGATCTCCCGTTCGGTATTCAGCTTTTGCGTTTCAATGACGTAATGGGAGTAGTTCTCCTTGTTGGCAGTACCCTTGTAAATTAAGCCTCCAACCAAAACAGGCAGGCAGCCAGAGACAAAAAGGGAAGAAGACAGCAATGTGATGGCGACAATTGATTTCATATTTAGAAGTTATACGGTTTGCTGATTCATCCATTAAATCAACAGTTTTTAATACTATAAAAATTATATTTATAAGTGTTGTAATCAAACTCGGTAAGATGGGTGCCTCGAAATCACAGGGTGCTCGGGGCGGGGGTCGAACCCGCACACCTTGCGGCGCCAGAACCTAAATCTGGTGTGTCTGCCATTCCACCACCCGAGCGTGCCTGTGGGCGGTAAGGTTTGCACCTTGGGCCCTGCTGGCAAGCGCTTTGCGAGGGGCTTAGGTGAGTCGACCCAGCGGAGACCCGACCTTGGCGTAGAGTTCGACGCCCGATTCGCCGGCTTGGATGAGGTCAGCCTCGAGGCGGATGCGGCCCGGCTCGAAGAGCGTCGCCAAGAAGGAGCCGCCAAAGCGGAAGTAGCCTTTTTCGTCGCCCTTCGCGACGGGTACGCCGGGGCGATAGGTTTCGATGATGGTGCCGACGTTGGTCGCGCCGATCGCAACGATGGTCACGAGACCGAAGGGGCCCGCGTCGAGCGTCACGCGTTGGCGTTTGTTTTCCCAGAGGTAGGCGACGTTGCGGCGGAGGGCGATCGGGTTGACCGAGTAAAGCCAGCCATTGGTGGGCACCGCTTCGCCCGGCGTTCCCGCGACCGGGAAGTGGAACCGGTGATAGTCGACGGGGCAGAGACGGGAGCAGACCACCGTACCTTTAAGATAGCGTTCGCCGAGCGCGCGGTCGCCGACGAGGGCAGGGATGTCGAAGGTTTGCCCTTTCGCGAAGATGCCCTTCACCACGCTCGCATCTTGGAAACCCAGGTGTCGGCCATCGGCGGGCAAGACCGCCATCTCCGGGCGAGGGTCGATCGGACGTGCGGATGGCTTGAGCTTTCGGTAGAAGAATTCGTTGAACGTCTTGTAGGAGTCCGGGTCTGGGTCGGCGAACTCGTTCACATCGAGGCCGAAGTCGCGAATGAACGGTTTCACTCGTTTGGCGCTGCTTGGACGGTCGGCGGCCCAGCCGTAGAACTTGGAGACAAAGGAGCGTTTGGCGGCCGCGTGGAGCGTCAATTGCCCGAGCGGATTGCCGTAAATACGCTTTAACCACGCCTCGCCATAGACCTTCTCGATCTCGTTTCCGCCCGTGTGGCGGTTGTGCAGGTGGATGGGGTCGTCGGCATTCATGTGAGTAGATTTGCTAAAATAGGGCTTCAAGGGAACCATTTATCTGACAAAAAGAACGTTCCCCTCCCATGCCCCGCCTGGTCCTTGCCCTTTTTTTTCTGACCGCCGCGCTCCCTGCGCAGCAGTCGCCCATCCGTAAGTCTCCCGAGACGATCAAGGCTGAAGTCGAAGCCGAAATCATCCGGGCCCGCCTCGAGCTCGCGGCGGCGAAGCGTCGCTTGGCCAATCTCCCCGATAGCTTGGAGATGCGCAAACTGGAGGCCGAAGCCCAAGTGCGGGCCGCCCGCGCCGAAGCCGCCGCGGCGACGCAGGAAGCCGAACGCGCCCGCTTGAGTTTGGAATCCTCCGTGGCTTCCGCCCGCGCTTCCGCCGCGGCCGCCGACAAGGACCGTGACCGCGCGGAACTGGAAGCCGAAGCCAAGCTCGCGCTTGCCCAAGTCACCCTCGACTACGCCAAGGTCTCGTCCGTCGCCGCCATCGCGCGTCTGCAGCAAAAGACCTCGGAAGTCGCCAGCCAGGCGAAGATGACCTACCCGAAGGATCCGCTGATCGATGGCGTCCTGCACATCAGCGACCGCCGCATCCCCTTCAATGGCGTCGTCAACGACGCGCTCGCCCGTTCGGTCTGCGACCGCATCGCCTTCTACAATGCCCAGGACTCGGAGGCCCCCATCTTCATCGTCATCGACCGTTCCCCCGGCGGCTCGGTGATGTCCGGTTACATGATCCTGCAGGCCATGGAAACCTCCAAGGCCCCCGTGTTCGTGGTCGTGAAGGGTTATTGCGCCTCGATGGCCGCCATCGTCACCACGCTGGCCAAGCGCTCCTTCGTCTACCCGCAGACCATCGTCCTCCACCATCAGGCCTCCACCGGCGTCAGCGGCAACATGACGCAGATGCAGGAGCAGCTCAAGTGGAGCAAGGTCTGGTGCGAGCGCATCTTCCACAAGGTCGCGGCCCGCATCGGCGTCCCCCTCGACGATTTCATCGCCGACATGTATAAGGCCACCGTCACCGGCGACTGGAAGATCCATGGCGACGAAGCCGTCCAGCGCAAGTGGGCCACCGATGTCGTCGAGCGCATGGTCGAAAACAGCTTCACCTCCGCCGGCACCGCGCCGGCGCCGGCCCCGTTGCCCTTGACGGGCTTTGGCGACACCAACCCGGCGACCGGCCGCGCGCGGCAGGAGATCGCTCCTCCCGGTCCTTGCGACCTCTGGTGGATGTACGACCCCACCATCGAATACGTCATCCGCTGAACCCTTCTACGCATAACCAAAACCAACCTCTCATCATGAACCTCCCCTCCACCTTCCGACTCCTCGCGCTGGCCACCTTGGTCACCGCTCCGGTGCTTGCGCAGCAGACCCAACGCCGCGTCATCGTCGTTCCGGCCGGCGCCGCTCCCGCCGGCGCGACGGCGGTCCCCGTTAACGGTGGCACGACCGCCGCCCCCGCCACGGGCGGTCTGCCGACCGCGCAGCCCGGTGCCACGACCGTGGCGCCTGGTCCCGGCATCAACCGCGAAGAGATCTCGGCGGAACAGAAGGCCGCCATGAAGGAAGCCGACCGCATGCGGATCGAGAAGGCCCGCATCGACGCCGAAGTCGCCTTGGCGGAAGCGAAGCGCACCGAAGAACTCGCCCCGCTGAACGCCGAGACCGCCAAGCTTTCCGCCGAACGCGCCCTCCGTCTCGCCAAGGCCGCCGCCGAAGCCGCCGCGTTGGAAGACGAGCGCGCCAAGCTGGAGCGCCAAGCCGCCCTCGAGGCCGCCCGCTCGACCGCCCGCCTTTCCGAGCGCAACAACAAGATCCGCGAACTCGAAGCCGAAGCCAAGCAGCTCCAGCTCGAATCCGCCAACACCATCGCCCGCCTCAGCAATGAGCTCTCCCGTTTCCAGAAGGAAGAAGAAGCCCGCAAGGTGGCCACGAAGGCCAAGCCGAAGTACCTCAAGGAGCCCTTGGTCGATGGCACGCTCGTCATCAGCGATCGCCGCATCGCCTTCAACGGCGCCGTGACGGAGAACCTGGCCGACTACGTCTGCCAGCGCATCAACTTCTACAACAACCAGTCTTCGGAATTCCCGATCTTCATCGTCGTCGACAACAGCCCGGGCGGCTCCGTCGCCGCGGGTTACCAGATCCAGAAGGCCATGGCGGCCTCGAAGGCTCCGGTCTACGTCGTCGTCAAGGGCTTCGCCGCCTCCATGACCGCCGTCATCGCGACCCTCGCGGAGCGCTCCTATTGCTATCCGAACTCGATCATCCTGCACCACCAGGTCTCCAACAGCGCCCGCGGCAACATGACCGTGCTCAAGGAACAGATCGAATTCACCAACCGCTGGTTCGAACGCCTCGGCACCCCGGTGGCCAAGAAGATGGGGATCACCTTGCCCGAGTTCGTGAAGCAGATGTACGCCAACGACTCGAACGGTGACTGGCAGGCTTTCGGCGAGAAGGCCAAGGAGCTGAAGTGGATCGACAACATCGTTGAGCGGATCGAAGAGACCGCGGTGCTCGACCTCTTGCCCCCGGCCCCGACCGTCATGACCTTGCCGATGCCGCGCACCGCTCAGGCGGATGTTTCGGGCGTCGTGCAGAAGGCCGACGACAAGGGCCACACCTACTTCGAACTCCCCGCGCTCTCCAATCCCTTCGATGCTTGGTGGATTTATGACCCCCGCGGCCAGTATCGCTCCCGCTAAGCCTCGCATTTGAGGGTTTTTTAAAGGCCACGGACCCGTTCCGTGGCCTTTTTCATTTGCTCGGAACCATCTATTAATATGAATGTCCCTATCCCCATGCGATTCCCCGCGCTTCTGGCCCTCGTGGCCACCACTGCCGTATCCTTTGGCGCCGAAGATGGCGCCCAGGTCTACAACACCCTTTGCGTGGCCTGCCACGGCCCCGACGGTAAAGGCCTCAACGGCCTGCCGCCCCTCGTCGGGAGCGATTGGCCCAAGGGTCCCGCCGAACGTTCGATCAAGATCGTTCTCAACGGGATGACCGGTCCGGTGGAAGTGGCGGGGAAGTCCTACAACATCGACATGCCGCCGCAGGGTGCCGTCTTGAGCGACGAGAAAATCGCCGCGGCGCTGACCTACGTCCGGAAGACCTTCGCCGGCAATGCCGGGGCCGTGACGCCAGAACTCGTGAAGTCGGTCCGCGCCGCCACCGCCGCGCGCACCACCCCTTGGACGGCCGCCGAGCTGCTCAAGGACCATCCGTTCCCGCCCGCTAAGACCGCCCTCGTGAACCTCGTCGGCACGATGTACAAGGGCGAGTGGAAGGAGCTGCCTGATTTCACCAAGCTCAAGCCGGCGCAGATCGAGGACGAGAACACCGGCGTCATCAGCCCCGCGCAGTCCGGTTTGAAGGACGCGTTCGCGATGGTTTGGACCGCCCAGTTCCAGGCCCCCGAAGACGGCAAGTACACGTTCGTCTTTGACTGCGACGATTTCGGCGCCCTCTACGTCAACGGCGAGCGCATCGCCGAAGTGAAGGGCATCGGTGCCATCGGCACCCGCCGCAAGGAAGTGCCCATCTTGCTCAAGAAGGGCCCGGTGCCTTTCCGCCTCGAATACGTCGAGTTCGCCGGTCAAGAAGTGATCCAGCTCGGGTACAAGGGCCCGAAGGACAAGGAATTCAAGTGGCTCTCGGATACCAAGGGGGCCAAGGCTGCGGCCAAGCGCACGCCGATCCCGATTGAAGCCAAGGATGGCTACACCGCCAGCTACCGTAATTTCATCGGTGGCACGACCCCGCGCGCGCTTGGGTTCGGTTTCCCCAACGCGACGAACCTGACCTACAGCGCGGATAACTGCGCCGTCGAGCTCCTCTGGACCGGCAAGTTCATGGACGGCTCCAACCATTGGATCGACCGCGGTCAAGGCAACCAGCCTCCGGCCGGCGACGGCGTGGTGAAGGTGTCCGACGGCGCGGCCGTCTCCGGTCCGTCGGCCCCGAGCGGCGCCATCGTCGCCTATCGCGGCGCGAAGGCCGACGATTTCAAGGCCGTGCCGGTCGCCGCTGAGTTCAAGGGCTACCAGCTGGACAAGAACGGCAACCCGACCTTCAAGGTCGCCGGCGAAGGCTTCAGTTTCACGGATGCGTGGGTGCCGGCCGATGCGCGTGGCTCGGTAGGCCTCGCCCGCACCCTCACGGCCTCCGGCGATAAGCCGGTGACGATCACCCTTTCCCGTGGCCTCACGGTGAAGGACAACGCTGGGGCGCTCGAAGTCGGGCCCCGCTTGGTGGTGCGCTCCCTGTCGGGCGTCGCCCCGACCGTGGTCGGCGCCGACCTCAGCCTCACCCTCAAGCCCGGCGAATCGGCCGTGCTGGGTTACTCCTTCCGCTAATCCCCAAGTCATACCTTTAATATGAAAAAACTCACCCTCACTCTCTTGGCCTTGCTCGCCTTGGCCCCGTTGGCGGAAGCCCAGGCGAAGAAGAAGGCCGCGGACGGCAAGGCAGCCGCCGCCAAGAAGGCCATGGCTGGTCCCGAAGCCTTGGCGCTACAGGACAAGTATTACGAGCGCGTCCAGATCCCGACCCCGCCCGGCGAGGTCGTCGAGGTCTCCTCGATCGCTTTGATGCCCGGCAAGAAGGTGGCCATCGCTACCCGTCGCGGCGACGTGTGGGTGTGCGAAGGCGCTTACGAGGCCGACGTCACCAAGGTCAAGTGGACCAAGTTCGCCTCCAACCTGCATGAGCCGCTGGGCATGTTCTACAAATCCGGCTCGCTCTACCTGACGCAGCGTCCGGAGCATTCCCGCCTGACGGATACCGACGGCGACGGCAAGGCCGACGCTTTCGACACCATCTGCGCCAAGTGGGGCATCAATGGAGACTACCACGAATACGCCTTCGGTTCCGATCCCGACAAGGATGGCAACGTCTGGGTCGTGCTTTGCCTGACGGGCTCGTTCCACGCCTATTCCCCTTGGCGTGGCTGGTGCGTGCGCATCACCCCCGAAGGGAAGATGATCCCGACGACTTCGGGCATCCGTTCGCCGGGTGGCATCGGCATGAACGAGAAGGGCGATGTCTTCTATACCGACAACCAAGGCGTGTGGAACGGTTCCTCTTCGCTGAAGTGGCTCCGGCCTGGCTCCTTCCAGGGCAACCCGACGGGCAACAAGTCGTCGCTGCTCGCGAACTTCCCCGCACCGCCCGAGCCTCAGAGCGGTTCGCGCATCCTGACCGAGCGCCTCAAGTTCCCTGAGTTCGTCCCGCCCGCCGTCATCCTCCCGCACGGCAAGGTCGGTAACTCGCCCTCCGGCATCGCGTGCGATATGACCAAGGGTAAGTGGGGTCCTTGGGCCAACCAGATGTTCGTGGGCGAGCAGACCGCTTCGCAGGTCCAGCGCATCAACCTCGAAGTCGTCAATGGCCTCTACCAGGGCGCGGTCTTCCACTTCCTCCAGGGCTTCGAAGCCGGCCTCGTCCCCGTGCGCATGGACCAGGAAGACGGCACGCTCTTCATCGGCGGTACCAACCGTGGTTGGGGTTCGCGCGGCTCGCAGCCGTTCACCTTCGAGCGTGTTCGCTACAAGGGCACGGTGCCTTTCGAGATGCACAACATCTCGGCCCGCGCCGATGGTTTCGAAGTAACCTTCACGCACCCGGTCGATCCCACCACGGCGGCGGATGCGGCGAGCTACTCCCTGGATGCTTTCACCTATATCTACCAGTCTGCCTACGGTAGCCCGGAGGTCGATCAGGCTAAGCCTACGGTGAAGTCCGCCACCGTCTCGGCCGACGGTCTGAAGGTCCGTCTGGTCGTCGATGGCCTCGTACGCGGTCACATCCATCACCTCGTCGCCGACGGCGTCCGCAACAAGGCGGGCGATGCGCTCTGGCATAACGAGGGCTGGTACACGTTGAACGAGATCCCTGCTAAATAATCGTTATCAGTCTTTCCCCTCAGGGGAAGACTGTTGCCAAGGGGGTGTGTTTCTGGGAAATCAGAGACATACCCCCTGACCATTTATGCAACTCACCTGGATTGATTGGGCTATCGTCATCGCTTCGATTTTGATCTGCTTCGTCCCCGCGCTTTTCTACGCCAAGCGCTCGAGCGAAAGCACCTCCGAGTTCTTTGCTTCGGGCCGTTCGGTGCCGTGGTGGCTGGCGGGCCTCTCGATGGTCGCCACGACTTTCTCTTCGGACACGCCGAACTGGGTGACCGAACAGGTCCGCAAGTATGGCGTCGCCGGTAACTGGCAGTGGTGGGCCTTCGTGCTCACCGGCGTGGCCACGGTCTTCTTCTTCGCCCGTCTCTGGCGCCGTTCCGGCGTCATGACGGACCTCGAGTTCTACGAGCACCGCTATTCCGGGGCTTCGGCTTCGGTGGTCCGTGGCTTCCGAGCCGTGTATCTCGGCCTTTTCTTCAACTGCTTCATCATGGGGATGGTCACCCTGGCCGCCTGCAAAATCGCCAACATCCTCTTCGGCATGCCCGCCTGGCAGACCATCGTGATCTGCGGGGTGCTCAACATCTTCTTCGCGCAACATTCGGGCCTATGGGGAGTGCTGGTCATCGATATGGTCCAGTTCTTCATCAAGATGACGGCCGTCTTCGCCGCCGCTTGGTTTGCCTTGAAGGAAGTCGGTCGCCGCCTCGTCAACGACGATAGCGCTTGGGCAGGCCTTAAGGCCCTCGTTGTGAAGCTTTCCGACACCCAGGTAGTCACGTCGGCCGCCGGGGTTCCGACGATGTCCGTCAGCGACGGCAAGGGTCAGCCGATCCTGGATGTTCTGCCGAACTTCTCGATGTCGGAGCTCGCGCTGATGATTTTCATCGTGCCGATCGCCATTGGCTGGTGGGCCAACTGGTACCCTGGCGCCGAGCCCGGCGGCGGTTCCTACATCGCCCAGCGCATGCTGGCCTCGAAGTCCGAAAAGGACTCCCTTGGCGGTACGCTCTTCTTCAACATCGCCCACTACGTCCTGCGTCCGTGGCCGTGGATCATCACCGCGCTGTGTTCGATCATCATCTATCCTGACCTTGCCTCGATTCAGACCGCCTTCCCGTTGGCGGATCCGACGAAGATTGGCCATGACTCGGCTTTCCCGGCCATGCTCAAGTTCCTGCCGGTCGGCTTCGTCGGCCTGATGGTCGGCGGCCTCATCGCCGCGAATTCCTCGACCATCCTGACGCACCTCAACTGGGGCTCTTCCTACCTGGTGCACGACTTCTACCGTCGTTTCGTGAACAAGGATGCCGCGGAGTCCCATTACATCAATGTGGGACGATTCAGTACGGTAGCCCTCTACGTCATCGCGGCTGCCCTTTCCTACACCTTGGAGTCCGCTCAGTCGGCCTTTCAGGTCCTCATCAGCGTTGGCGCTGGCACGGGAAGTTTGTACATCGTCCGTTGGTACTGGTACCGCGTCAATGCGTGGGCTGAAGTGGTCGCCATGGTCTCCTCCGTCGCGGTTACGGCCATGTTCCTGCTTTGCGACAAGTTTGGCCCGGGCTCGGGCGGCCTGGTCCTTGCGGCCATTGGATCCTTGCTCCTCTTAGTCGGCGTCGCCGCCGATGCCGAATACAAGCCGGAGTTCTCGGCCAAGGTGGTTGCGGGTTATCTGCTTCCGTTCCTCCCTCTGGCGTTCGTCATGCTGACCGAGGTCCCCAACTCCATCGCCATAGTCATGGCGTTTGCGTCCCTTGCCTTCGTGGTGCGCCGTCTCTTCGTGGCGGATGTCGCCGGCGACCCGACGCTCCAAACCTCCTTGAGGCTCGCGGGTCTCTTGGTGGTGGCCGCTGGTCTTGTCGTGAAGGGGGTGACCGACCTCGGCCATGCCGACGCCCTCTTCGGCGGCGGATTCGCCCACCGTACGCTTTGGACGGTCGGATTGACGACTCTCTGCTGGCTTTCGGCCTGCTTCTTGGCTCCGGCCACCGATAAGGCTACGTTGATTGCCTTCTACCGTAAGGTAAAGCCCGCGGGCCCGGGTTGGACGTCCATCCGCGCCGAAGCCGGCGTGAGCGATGCCGAGGTCGCTGAGGAAAACCGCATTGGATCGGCCTTCTTGGGCTGGATTTCCGGTTGCACGGTCATCTGGTCTTCGCTCTTCGCCATCGGCAACTTCCTCTACGCCGCCGGCGATCCCTCCCGCCTCAAGATGGCCTGGGTCCTGACCGCCGTCTTTGCCGTCAGCGGTTACGTGCTCCTCAAGGTCACGCAGCAGCTCTGGGCGGATAGCACCGCCTCCCAAGCCCGCGAAGACGACCGCCTCAAGCAGGGCTAAGCGCGGACATAGCCACGAAAAAAGGGGCCGGCATTCGCCGGCCCCTTTTGTTTGGAACATTACTGCGCCCTAGTTGATGGTTATGTGATGGTGGTCGAGCGGCGGGATGGGCGTGCTTGCAGGATTGTTGGCCTCCCAGAGCAGGTTGCGCTTGAAGTCGTATTCGAGGTTTCGGTCGTTGGCCGTTGGGTTGTAGAAGAAACTCCAGCGAAGGACTTGTTTGAACATCCCCGTGAGGTGCGGTGAGACGATCTTCGCATAATGGGCAGCGACGACCTGGCCGTCTTGGTCGACCTGACTGCGCACACGCAGAAAGAAACCATTGTGTTCCCAGGTGCGGCGGCAGGTCTTGAGGTCTAACTGCCGCGCGACTTGGTCCTCTTCCATGCTGAGGCTTAGCTCGGCTACGTAGCCTTCAGCGGGGGCTTGGTGGGGCATTTGGAGGCGACAATAGGGCCAGAACTGCGGGCTGAGAATGATACCATCGCCGGGGTTGATAAAGCGAAAGGTTAACGTATGGGTCCAGCTACCATGGATGACTTTGGACTCTTCGATTGGCCCGACGCCCCGATCTACGCGATTACGTGCCCCGGCCTCCGTTAGGCTATCCTTGTATCCCCGAAAGACACTTTGGATAACTACATAGAAATCCGTCGTCTTGCCCCGGCCAAACGGTTCGACCGCTTGGCAGTTCTCCGCATCAAACCCAATAATAGATTCAGCGAAGTCAGGTAATCCGAGGGCTGGTGGCAACTTGTCATTGGGGCCATTGAAGCGCCGGTGCAGCATGCCTTGGTCGAGTGCCCGGAGCGGGATGGGTTTCACAATGTGCGGCAGCGTGACGTCCAAGTCTTGCCGCACGGCGGCATACTGGATGAAGCCATGATTATCCGTGCTTAGCGTGTAATAAGGTAAGGCCGTCTGTTTGCCGCCGCGGATGGTCAGCTTATCGAAGCCATAGAAGGCGGGCGCTCGGGCGACCAACTCGCCGTGATCGTCGGGTTTCTCATTGATGCTTACGTAACGACCCCCGGAGTTGAGCCTGAAGGCAAGTAAGTGGACAGAGGCATCCGTCACGGGCTTGCCGTTTTCGTCCCGGATGCGAAGGCCGAGTTCTTTCGGCGAAGCGTAGATTTGACGCATCTTTTGGACGTCGTATTCAGCAAGCCCCATCGCTGGGCAGAGTAGCAGTGTGCCGAGGGGAATCAGTCTTTGGAGGGGAAGGTTCATTTGAATTGGAGAATCATGAAGTCGAAGAATGGGTGTACGTAGGGTAGGGCCACGTTCTTAAAGTCGCTGTGCAGCCAGTAGTTGGTGGAGTGCTCTCCTTGGTGTCCTTGTGTGGGCCAGAGCGGTGTCTTGAGGTCATCGCTGAGGTGGCGTCGGCCGGTGGTTTCCAGGTTGAAGTTGCGCCATGGACGGGACTCGTCCGGGTTTAAAGAGGTCAGTGGCGTGGTGCCGGCGCCATAACTCTTGGCTGGGATGCCTCGCGCGAGGAGGTCGTACCACGTTAGCTTACTATCGAGTGCCCAGTTCGTCTGATGTAACATACCCTCGTAATAGTGCAGGGCGTTTTCTCTAAATGGACGAAAGAACGGTTTCCCGATCAGATGTTCATTGGTGATGTACTTAACGGTATCCTCTGGGCTCATCGTCTGGCGGATGGGTGGCCAGGCCCAGAAGTAGTTAGTGTCCCAGTCGCTATTGAATCCCCACCCGCCCTGAAGTCGTTCGATGGCGAGCGAGGGGAGGTTGGAACGACCTTTAATGAGTTCCTGGATTTTCCAGGCTCCAAACCCTGGCTCTGTGATCACCTCCCAGAAGTCAGCATTGACTGTATCCTTCGGGCATTGCACGACTTCGTCGTTGGGAGAGTAGCAGTTGATGGCGAAGTCACCTCGGGCAACGTGGATGAATCTATCCTTCCAGGTTAGGTCTTTCCGGCGATCACCTGCAGGGAAAGGGAGGTTGTGCCACTCGGCCGCAAACAGTCTCGGGTTATAAGGCCGCCAGGCTTCCGCAGTCATCTCTGTGGCCTGTTCATGGTTACTGTTTCCATATGCCTCGGCGGCTACGGCGGCGTTGACCATGAAGTACCGGTGCGGGGTCAATTGATTCGCTTGCAGTGCGTGCGAGACCACCATGTTGCCTAGGCTATGTGCGATTAGCGTGGTCTGGCTCATGTCCAAGAAGTTCAGGGCCTCGGGCAAGGCGTCGCCGGCCTGAAAGGCGTGAAAGACGGCCTTGTGGTAGTCGAGCCCCGTATCGCCGTACCAAGTCACGCCCACATAGCGTGCCTTGCTGCCCATCACATAGAGTCGTTTGAAGACCTCTGCCTGCCAGCCGCGGGCGTGCTCGCAGTCGACATTGTAGCCATGTAAGAAGACAGCCCACTTTTCTGAACACTCATCGTCGGGCAGCGCTGCCGGCGGGGCGGTCCGCGTCGCTCGCGTGTCGCCCGGAGGGGTAAGGATGCTGCGCCCGGTGATGTCTGTGCAAAGGCGCGTCACGTCAACGTGTCGATACATCTCCTCGACGGGGCTAATCGCTAACCGCAGGGGAACGGTCGCTACCGGCAGGCCGTTTTTAACGACTTGTAGTTCTAGGGGCTTCGTTGAGGCGTAGCGACCTTCGAGGAGGATGACGCCATGGCCCAGTTGCTCTAAGCGCGTCAGCCACGCAGCGGGTAGTTCGACGTTACCGGCTGTATCGAGCGCCAACAGTTCAGCACGCTGGACGCCCGCATCGAGGTTCGGTCCGAACGCCTTCAGTTCGGGTGTCGTCTGTAGCTGTCTGACCTCCGTAGGTTTCAGTCCGGTGATCGTCAGGTTCACTCCCCATTCCGCCTGCCTGAGTCGATAGCGGTAGCCATCAGCCGTGGGCATGAGCCGAAGTAGTTCCGCGATGGCGAGGTTGACTGGAAAGAAATCGACGAGGTCCCGTTGGCCTTGGATGCCTGGTTCCGTAAAGTTATTATAGGTCTTTTCCGAGATCAGCGGGCCGTTTTCGCCCACGGGGTAGGTCTTTTCGACGACCGGCGGGCGGCCAGGGACGTCGGCGTCGTTCGCCTGAAAGTCCCCGGCATCGCGATCATCGTTGATCCACAGGCGCCATGGTTTGCCGGCAGCGGGGGCTTCTCCGGCGGAGATGACGCCATCGCGGTTAGCATCGACCTCGAGGGCGGCTGTGACCAAGGAAACATTATCGATCAGGCAACCGTAGGTCGTGTTGGCGACGGGCACGAAGTTGACCGTCACGCCTGCGGCCGCCTGTTCCGCGGTCAGGCTGAAGGCCAGGGTCGCGGCGCTCCAGCCGGCTGACGATTGCGCGGCGATGTCGGTGCGTACGATGGTTTGGCCAGCCGCATCGGTCACCGAGACCCAGTAGGCGTTTTTGCCAGCCTGGGAGGAACTGCGCCCGCACTGGTTCCAGTGGAGGAGATAGCCGCCGGCGCGTAGGGTGGTAAGCCGCTGCTTGATCCCGTAGTTACCCTTCGATGCATCGAGTTCGATGAACTGGTTGCCTTGGTTGGACCACGCTTCGATCTGCGTCCCTTGATAGGCGCTCCAGCCGGAGACCGACCCAGCAGCCAAGTAGTCCCATTTAAACGCTCCTCCAAAGTAGCCGTTACCTGCGCCGGCCGAACGGTTCAGTTTGAGTGGGGTGGCAAAATCACCATTCTTTAGGAGGCTGAGCGGTTGGCGGGTCAGCTGCACCGTCCGCGGCGGCAGGCCGGGTACTGGTTTAGGTCTTGGTGGGTCGTTGGGGTTGGTGGGGTCGGTCCCGAGCAGGAGCTCTTCGCGATCCGAGTAACCATCGCCGTCGGTGTCCGCGTTCGTTGGGTCCGTCCCGGCAAGTAGCTCTTCAACGAGCGTCAGGCCGTCCCCGTCTTCATCTGATAGACGTGCTTCGAGGTCTTCTGGGCCGAGCCCAGGAGGGGTCTCCGTTGAGGCTGGAGCCGGGCTGCTCGGGAGTTCGAGCGGACTTGTGGAGGGAGAAGCAGCGTGGAGCCAGCAACTGCTGGCGGTGAGCAGGAAGAGGAGGGCGGTTTTCACCCCCTTCAGCATAACCGACCGTTATTAAAAACAATAACTAGACCCTAATACTCATTACCTAGACGACCGACCATGGTCAGGGCTGAGGCCCGGCCTTCAGGTGCCAAAGCGATAGATCATCCGCTGGCGGTAGCGCTCACTTGGACGGAGGACGCCAGAAGGGTAGCCGGCACGGTGGAAGGACGCTTGATTGGGTGAGTCAGGGAAGAGTCCCGGCTCGAGGCAGAAGCCATGCCGGTAGCTGAATTTACGGCCGCCGCGGCCGACGATGGATCCGTCGAGGAAGTTGCCGGCGTAGAACTGAATCCCGGGTGCGTCGGTGAGGACTTCGAGCGAACGGCCGGAACGGGCTTCCGTGGCGCGGGCGGCGAGGCGCAGGCCCGTCGGGACGCCGAGGTCGAAGCAATGGTCGTAACCGCCCGCCAGGCGTAACTGCCGGTGCTCAGCGTTGATGTCTTGGCCGATGCGGCGGGCCTGGCGGAAATCAAAAGGCGTGCCTTCGACCGGGGCGCGTTCGCCCGTGGCGATCAAGGCCGCGTCGGTCGGGATGAAGCGCTCGGCTGGGATCGTCAGGGTGTGGTCGAGGATATCGCCCTGACCGGCGAGGTTGAAGAACGCGTGGTTCGTCAGGTTGCACAAGGTCGCGGCATCCGTGGCCCCAGCGAAGTCGATGCGCAGCTCGTTGGCGTCGTGGGGCAGGGTGTAGGTGACGACGACGGTGAGGTTGCCTGGGTAGCCCTCGTCGCCCGCAGGGCTGACGTGCGTGAAGCGCACGGCGGCGGCTCCGCTGATCGCCAAGACCTCGGCGGACCAGACACGCGCGTGCATGGCCTCGACGCCACCGTGGAGGTGCTGCCCGTTATTGTTGCGCGTGACTTGGAAGGCGGTGCCGTCGATGTTGAACTGGCCCTCACGTAGTCGGTTGGCGTAGCGCCCGACCGTGCTGCCGAGGTAGGCGTTGTGGTGGACGTAGCCATCGACGTCATCGTGACCGAGTGTGACTTCGCCGACTTTGCCGAAGCGGTCAGGCACCCGGACGGAAGTCAGGGTGGCACCGTATTCGCTGATGGCGACGGTCATGCCTCGGCCGTTGTTCAAGAGGTGGAGTCGGACGGCCTGTCCGTTGACGACCCCATGGATACGCGTCCGGTGGCCGGAGACGCGGGTGCGGGCGAGGGCAACGACGAGTCCGGTCAGGGCAAGCACGGCGACGGCGAACAAGGCTAAGTCCATGCACACAACTTGGTGAGCCGATGGGCCTGAGCCAAGAAAAAGCCCCGCGGTGGCGGGGCTGCAGGGGCTTATTTTTTGCTCTCGGCTGGCTTGGCGCCGAGGGCCTTGGTCCAATCGGCTGCGATCCGGACCGCTTCCTGGAGTTGGATGTCGTAGTCGGGCCAATCCTCATCTTCGAGCGGGTCACGGACGCGCGACATGCGCTTTGACTTGTTGGTCCACTCAGCACCTTCCTTTTTCTCCTGCTCGAGGGCGGCATCCAGTTTGACGTCGGTCGCCTTGGCGCCCTTGGTGGCGAGCTGGGTCAGTTCCTTCCGGACCTGCTCACGGAAGACGAGGTCATCGCTGCGCTCCTGCCGGCGCTGTTCGAGCGACAGGGAGACTTCCTTGCGAAGCTGGCGACTCTTGGTCCACTCGATCGAGTGCGCGAGCGTCAGGAATTCCGGCATTTCGGCCTGACGCTTGGCGGAGGCCTCGGAGAGCTGCTTGACGAGGTCGTCGGAGAGCTTGGCTTTCAGCCAATCGCCTTCATCGGGCTTGGTGAGGGAAGCCGGAATGGAGTCCCACGCCAAGGGACGCTCCAGGTCGGACTCCGCGACGGGCAACACGGAGAAGACGGACGGCACGATAATGTCGGCCGGGACGCCCTTGAGCTGGATGGAAGAGCCGCTGGGGGCGTACCACTTCTGGATGGTCACCTTGACGGCGGACTTCACGTCCAGCCCGCGGAAGACGCGGCTGAGTTCGATGATGTTCTGGACCGAGCCCTTGCCGTGGGTCGTCGTATCGCCGACGACGAGTGCCCGGCGATGGTCCTTCATGGCGCCGCAGAAGATTTCCGAGGCTGAGGCGGAAAGCTTCGACGTGAGCACGACGAGGGGGCCATCCCAGGCGACTTTCTCGTTCTCATCGCGGTAGTCTTCGATGCGGCCTTGGCTGTCGCGCACCTGCAGGATGGAGCCCTTGGGGATGAACAAGCCCGAGAGGTCGACGGCTTCGGTCAAGAGGCCGCCACCGTTTTTGCGGAGGTCCATGATGAGGGCCTTGATGCCGAGCTTCTTCATCTTCTCGATCAGCTGCTCGACGTCCTTGGTCGGGCTGGAGCCGGTGCCGTCGGGGTTCTTGCCGTAGAAGGCGGGGAGGTCGATGACGCCGATGGTCACGTTGCCGTTGCCGTTCGGGGCCTCGAAGCAACGGGCGGAGGCCATCTGGCCGACGAGTTTGATTTGGTCGCGCTTCAGAGCGACCGTCTTGCGGGCACCGGCGGTGTCGATGAGTAGCTTGACGGTGGTGCCTTGCTTCCCGCGGATGCGGCTGATCGCCTTTTGGAGGCGTAGGCCCACGATGTCATCCATCTCGCCCGCTTCGCCTTGGCCGACGGCAATGATGCGGTCACCCGGCTTCACTTGCCCCGAGAGGTCCAGCGGGCCGCCGGGGAGCACTTCCTTGATGGTGCAATAGCCATCCTCGTCCGAGAGCGTGGCGCCGATGCCGCAGAGCGAATTGCGCATCGCGATCTCGAACTCCTCGAGCGATTGCTGGGAGAAGAAGATCGAGTGCGGGTCGTATTGCGTGGAGTAGGCGTTGAGGAAAAGCTCTTCGACTTCCTGCGGGTCAAAGGTCAGGTAGACGCGGACCTTTTCGTAGCGCTTCTTGAGGCGGGCGACGGCTTCCTTGACCTTTTCGGGGGTGATGACCGGGGCGGTCGTTTCATGCGAAGGTTTCGCCTTGGGAGCATCCTTGGCCCCTTGTTTGTCTTCGCCGAGCAGCTCGGAGAGGATCTCGAGGCGCAGGCGGCGGGACCAGAGGTCGTCGGCCTCGGCATCGCTCGTCGGCCAACTGCCCTTGCGGCGATCCGTTGGGAAGACGCCTGGCTGGTTCAGGTCGATCGGTTGGTTGAGGGCCGCGAGGGCTTCATCCGTCCGCAGGCTGACCTTAGCCTTGAAGGCCTTGTAGATTTCAAACGCCGGCGTGAGGTTGCCGCGCTGCAGGTAGAGGTCCAAGCTCTTGGCGTAGCGGGCGGTGAATTCATCGACCTCCTTCTGCGTGAAGTACATCTTCCCCGGGTCGAGGCTTTCGAAGTAAGTCTTCAGGACTTCGTTCGTATCGACCGACGCCAGCTCCTTCTTGCTGATGTGGAGCTTCTCGAGCAAGGCGACGGTCGCCCGGGTCTCGTTCTGCATGAGCTCCGTGGTCGTGTAGTTCTGGGTCGTCTGTCCGAAGGCGGCAGCCGACAGCAGGACCAGCAAGGACGGGGTGAGGAGTCGCATAATGGGGGTATTCAGCGGAGGCGGGCGCTGAGTTCTTCAAGTTTGCGTTTCTCGCTCTCCGTGAGCGAGCCGAAACCCTTGGCCGAAATCTTGTCGAGCAGGCGATCGAGTTCCGCCCGGGCTTGGGCGGGCGAAAGCCCTTCGGTGGCGCTTTTAGAAGGCGATTCGGGGCTGTAAGCGACGGAGGTGGCGGGCATGGACGGGCTTTGCACGACATAAGCGCCGCCGGCATCGGGAATTGTCCGTCCCAGCCAGCGCCACATGAGCCAGCCCGAAAGCAAACCCCCTAAATGGGCGGAATGGGCGATGGCCTCCGCGGGATTCATGGGCCAAGCGGGATTCCAGAAGGTCCACGCGTGCCGGCCGGGGAGCTCCAGGAAAATCCAGCCGAGCAAGGCGAGGGCGGTCGCGAAGATCAAGACCCAGCGAGCCTTGATGTTCACCGGGAAGAAAAGGATCAGCAGCGTGATGGTGTTCTCCAGCCGGTCGAGCAGGGCGACGACCATCAACGCGTAGACGCCCCCGGAGATGCCGACCAGGTGGAGGTTGTCGCGCGGGCCGCCGATGCCGGTCAGCCACCAGGTGATGGCGCCGAGGAGGACGCCCCCGATGAGCGTCTGCAGGTATGCCCGGCGGCCGTAGCTTTCTTCGACGAGGTTGCCGAGCCACCAGAGGGCGAAGGCGTTCATCAAGAAATGCCAGACGCCGCCGTGCACCAGCGCGTACGTCAGCCACTGCCAGGCTTGGGGCGCCGCGTTGTTCAGCTCCAACGGCTCGAGGAACCTGTACCCCTTGAAGCCGGTGCTCCAGTCGACCAGCCCGAGGATGCCGAATGACAGCAAGACCCCCAGGGTCCAAGCCGTCGCGGTCAGCTGCCGGCGTTCCGGCGTGCTGTCGCGCATGTAGGCTCGGTCACCGATGCCCATGGCTGGGGTGGCTTAGAGCTTCTTCACGATCTCGTCGGCGAGGCCATACTCGATGGCCTCCTCGGCGGTCATGTAGAAGTCGCGGTCGGTATCCTTCACGACTTTCTCGAGCTTCTGCTTCGAGGCCTTCGCGAGGATTTCGTTCAGTTCGGTGCGGAGGCGTTCCATCTCAAGCGCCTGGATGTGGATATCCACGGCCGGGGCTTGGATGCGACCCATGATGAGCGGCTGGTGGATCATCACGCGGGCGTGCGGGAAGACGAGGCGCTTACCCTTGCCCTTGGGGGCTTGGAGCAGGATGGAACCCATCGAGGCGGCCATGCCGGTCACGACGACCGTGACGGGCGAGCTGATGAGGCGGATGGTGTCGTAGACGGCCATGCCCGCGGTGATCGAGCCGCCGGGGGTGTTGATGTAGAAGGTGATGTCCTTACCGGGGTCCGAGGTCTCCAGGTACAGGAGCTTCTCCACGATGTCCTTGGCGGAGGCGTCGTCGACGGCACCCCAGAGGAAGAGCTTACGCTGTTCCAGGAACTTCTTTTGGATGAGCATCGCGCTGGGCGAGGCTTCCTTGGGAGCGGCCGGGGTCTTCTCGTCCTCGTCTTCGTCGTCGTGAGCCATGGGAAACCATAACTTGGCACAAAAGGGGGCGGAGGCAAGCGTCCCGAAGAAGGTTTTTATCCACATTTCTTGGCGCAATGCTTGGCGCTCGGGATGAAAGCCGATTTTGCCCAGCCGGATGGCCGCGGACGCTTGCACCGAGGCAAGACTTCCGACTAATGGGGGCGTGCTTTCCGTCCGTGTCACTGGCCTGCGTCGGCGCCTCGGTTCCGCCGAGGTCCTGGGCGGCGTCGACCTCGCCGTCGATGCCGGCATGCTCTATTGCCTCGTGGGACCCTCGGGGAGCGGCAAGACGACTTTATTGAAAATCCTCGCCGGCCAGTCGGAGTCTGATGGCGGCCGCGTGCTGCTGGGCGGTAAAGACCTTAAGGCGCTCGATGCGCGGGAGCGGGCGACGGCGATGGTCTTTCAGAATTACGCACTATTCCCGCACCTCACCGCGCTCGAGAACGCCGCCTTCGGCTTGGAGGCGTTGGGGTTATCCGCGGAAGAGATTCGCACGCGTGCCCTCGAGGCGTTGACGGCCGTCGGGGCCGAGGCCTGGGCGGCGCGCCGGCCGCAGGAGCTTTCCGGCGGCCAACAGCAACGGGTTGCCTTGGCGCGAGCCTTGGCCGCCAAGCCCAAACTCCTCCTGCTCGATGAGCCCTTGAGCAACCTCGATGCCGCCGCGCGGATTGAGCTGCGCGATCGCCTGCGGGCGCTCGTCCGCGCTCAAGGTTTGACGGTTATCTGTGTGCTCCATGACCAGAAGGATGCCTTGGCCATGGCGGATCAGCTCGGTGTGATGCGGCAGGGTAAGATCATCCAGTCCGGGGCGCCCATCGATGTCTACCGTCGGCCCGTCGACAGCTGGACGGCGACTTTCCTTGGCTCCGCCAATCTTTTTCCGGGCACGGTCGTGCATGCGGCCGCCGGCGAATTCATTGCGAGCACCGTGGTGGGCGAAGTGCGTGGGGCGCTCTCGCAACCGGCGCAGCCGCCCGCGGTCGGCGCTGCGCTCGTTGTCTGCATCCGCCCCGAATGCCTGCACCTGGACGCGCTGGCGCCGGACGAGAACGCCTTTGCCGGCAAGGTCACGGACTCCTTGTTTCAGGGCGATCTCGCGATCCACCGATTCACGACCCCGGCGGGATTGGTCTTGCAGGTCGCGGAACTCAACCCGCGTCAGCGGGTCGGCTCCAAGGCCACCGTCTATGCCTGGGCCGAGCCGGAAGACGTGGTTGGCTTGGTGAAATAACGGAAGCGGGATTTTCTCGCCAACCTGCTCGGTTGCTTGCCTCCTGTGGAGGCTTGGAACCTGCGCCCACCATTCGTTCGGAAATCGGACCCACGCTCAAGCTGGCGGTCCCCATCATGCTTGGGATGTTGGGCTACGGGTTGATGTTCTACGTCGACGTCGCCATGGCCGGCCATTTGGGCGAAACCGCCCTCGCGGCCTCGGCGTTGGCTTCGAACCTCAGCTATATTCCGTACGTCTTCGGCATCGGGGTGGTCGGGGCGGTCGCGGTCTATCAATCGCAGGATAATGGCGCCGGCGTGGAAGAGTCCGCCCCCGCCATCTTGCGCCATGGTATGGCGCTGGCGCTGGCGCTCGGCGTGGTCACCGCCGTCTTGAGCCATGCCCTCGTCGGCTATCTTCCGCTCCTGGGTTCCGCTCCCGAGGTCACCGCGGAAGCCCATGATTTCTTCATCCTGATGTCCTGGTCGATGATCCCGGGCTTGTTGTTCCATGCCTTGCGTGGGCATCGCGATTCGCAGCATCAGCCGTGGATTTCCTTGGTCTGGCTCTCCGTGGGTATCCTTGCGAACATCCTCTTGAACTGGCTTTGGATGTTCGGCCACTGGGGCTTTCCGGCCATGGGTCTGGCCGGAGCCGGCTGGGCTACCTTGGTCGCTCGCTGCGTGATGCTCATCGGCCTATGGTTCACCCCGGGACGGGGGGAGGTCCGTTGGATGGATGGGCTGCAACTCGCGGTCTTCCGTCGCTTGCTGCAGACCGGTTGGCCGGCTGGCCTGCATAGCTTAAGCGAAGTCGGCATCTTCGCGATCGTCCCGATCATGGCGGGTTGGCTTTCATCCACCGCGCAGGCGGCGCACCAAGTCGCCATCAGCACCGCCTCGGCGGCGTTCATGTTGCCCTTGGGCTTAGGCATCGCGGCCGGTATTCGGGTGGGTGAAGCCTACGGGGCCAAGGACCCGCGGCGCGTCCAGGCGATCGGGCTCGGGGCTTTGATCTTGGGCGGCCTCATCATGTCCCTTTACGGGCTCGTGATGGTCCTCTCACGGCCTTGGTTGATGCAGACCTATGGCGTGGCGGGAACCGAGATCGCCACGGTCGCCTCGACGCTCTTGATCTTTGCGGCGCTCTGGGCTCCCTTCGACGGGTTGCAGGTCGTCGCGGCCTATCTGCTGCGCTCCGTCAACTGCGCGGCTTGGGCTTCGTGGAGCGTTTTCCTGGTCTATTGGCTCTTCTGCCTGCCGTTCTCCTTGGCCTTGGCTTTCCCGCGTGGTTTCACGCTCTTCGGCGTTCCGGTGGGCTGGTATGGTCTCGGTCCATCGGGCATCTGGATTTCCTTGGCGACCGGTTTGACGCTCGTGGCCCTGGCGATGACCTGGAAGTTCCGTCGCGTTGCCCACTCCGGGCTAAGCGCTTCTTAACCGGGCACAAAAAAACCGGCCTTGCGGCCGGTTTCAGGAGCGAACTCTCGTTCGGCTTAGAGCGAACAGGCCGTCGAAGCGACCGGGACGATCTCAACCTTGCGGTGTTCGCTGTCCCACTTCACGAGGCCGTCGGCCTTGGCGAAGAGGGTGTGGTCGCGACCCATACCCACGTTGCGGCCGGCACGCATCTGCGTACCGCGCTGGCGGATGAGGATGGAACCGGCAGAGGCGAATTCGCCGCTGTAGAGTTTGACGCCGAGGCGCTTGGAGCGGGAATCGCGGCCGTTGCTGGAAGTGCCGCCACCTTTCTTTGTTGCCATGGTAGTATCTGGTTAAAAGGGGTTAATTAGGCGGAGATGGTCTCGACCTTGATCACGGACAGCTCTTGGCGGTGGCCGCGACGACGGTAGTAGCCCTTACGACGGCGGTGCTTGAAGATGTCGATTTTCTCGCCGCGCTTGTTCTCCAGGATCTTGGCGGTCACGGTCGCGCCAGCGACGGTGGGGGTGCCGATCTTCGCAGAGGCGCCTTCCCCCACGAGGAGGACTTGGTCAAAGGTGAGGGTATCCCCTTTGTTCTTACCAGGGTACTGGTTAACAATGAGAACGTCGCCTTGCTTGACGGTGAACTGGCGACCGGAGGTGATAAATGTGGCCTTCATGGCTGTCGGAAGGTCGGAGCAAACGGAGGGAAGGGGGGTTGGCAAGGGGATTTTAGGTCCAGGGGCGATTAAACCCAGAAATACCCCCAGGAATGTGGTTAGAAGGCCTAAAAGGCCGTTTTTCGCTAAAAACATTTGATTCGGGCTTTCCTGCCCCCTCCCCCCCGCCACAGTCAGACCCATGAACCCGTTTCAATCCAGCCCCCAGTCTTTTGAGGATTTACCTGATAAGGATGAGGAATTGTCGCGGGAACTGACCCGTAACCTTGCCAAGGGGCCGACGATTCACCCCAGCGCCTTCGTCCATCCTAAGGCCGTGGTCATTGGTAATGTGACGGTGGGCGCCAAGGCCAGCCTCTGGCCCTGCGCGGTCCTGCGGGGCGATATCGCCCCGATCAGCGTGGGTGATGGCACGAATATTCAAGATGGCGCCGTCGTCCACGTGGCGGATCGGCTGCCCGCCCTGATTGGTCAGCGCGTGACGGTCGGACATCTGGCCATGATCCATGCATGTACGATCGGTGATGAATGTCTGATCGGCATGCATGCGACGATCCTCGACGGCGCCGTCATCGGGCCGCGTTGCATCATCGGTGCCGGTGCCTTGGTCACCAAAGGCACCAACATTCCGTCCGGGTCGATGGTGTTGGGTTCGCCCGCCAAGGTGGTGCGTCCGTTGACGGCGGCCGAGCAGGCAAGCTTGCCCGGTTGGGCCGAGAAATACGTGAAGGTCGCCGCGCATCACCGCCGTTTCGAGTGACCAGCCCCGGCGTCCAGTCGGTGGAAGTCATCCTGGGTCCGGAGGCCTGGCGCCCGCGGCGTGATGCGCATCAAGCCCGTGGGGCGGCGCTCGGGGAGGCGCGTCGGCAGCGCGCCCTCGCCGGCGTGCGCGAACCCATCGAAGATTTCCTCTTCACGTATTATCCGTTCCGCTTGAGCGCGCTGTCGCGGTGGACGCCCGGCGCGCGCGTGGCGTTGGCCGCGGCCGATGAGCTGCTGACGGATGCGCGCTTTCAGCGGGGCCCCGATGGATTGGTGCGCGTCGCGGCGCCGGATGCACTGCAGCGTGGCCGCTTGGCGTTCGCGCGGGACCTCTGCGTCGCCATCGCGGGTCGCCCCGCATTCCTCGGGTGCTTTGGGCTCCACGAATGGGCGATGGTCTACCAGCAGGCGGCGGAACGCCGTCACCAAGGGTGGCCGCTCCGGCTCGGGCCCGAAGGCACCGATGCGGTCGTGCGCGCCTTGCCGATCCGCTGCACCCATTACGATGCCTTCCGTTTCTTCACGCCGCCCGCGCGGCCGTTGAACAAGCACAATCCGGATCTCGATGGTCGCTTGGTGAACGAACAGCCCGGCTGCGTGCACGTCACGATGGATCTCTACAAGTGGGCGATGAAGTCGGCGCCGTGGGTGCCCGCCGAACTGGCCGCCGATTGCTTCGAGCTCGCCCGCGATGCGCGCTCCGTCGACATGCGCGCCAGTCCTTATGACTTCTCCGCCGTCGGCCTCGCGCCGATCTGCATTGAGACGCTGGAAGGCCGCAGTGAGTACGAGCAGGAGCAACGTCGGCTCACAAAAAAGGCGGAACCCTTGCGGGCCCGCCTGGTCGCGGCGCTGAACGATGCGCTCAGCGTCTCGGTGCAGTGATCAGGGCAGCTGCTCGACCTTGATGTCCTTGTAGTCGACCTTGCAGCCCGGGTCGTGGGCCTGCAGGGCGAACGTGCCCGTGCCGAGCTTGCGGCCGGCCATGCCCTTCGGCGGAGTCCAATCGGCGGGCTCGGTGAAGTCGACGGTCTGCTTGCCGTTGATCCAAATCTGGATGCGCTTGCCTTCGACGCGGATGCGGTAGTCGAACCACTCGTCGTCCGGCGCCGGCGCGACGTCCATGACGTCCTTCACGGCGTAGAGGCCGCCGGTCTTCTTCTTGTCGCCGTGCGTGGCGTTCACTTGGCACTCATAGCCGGCGGATGGCCAGCCAGCGTCCTGGTAGGCGGTGTGGAAGTAGATGCCCGAGTTGGCACCCTTGTAGGTCTTCACCTTGGCGGTGAACTCGAAGTTCTTGAAGGAGGCCTTGCCGTCGGCGCCGACGTAGTAGAGATGGCCTTGGCCGCCGCGAACCTGCAGCACGCCGTCGGCGACCTTGTAGGTGCCTTCCGGGGAGTTCTTCGAAGGCTTCCAGCCCGCGAGGGACTTGCCGTCGAAGAGGGTGACGGCGTCGGCGGCGAAGCCGGCGGCGGCGGTGAGAAGGACGCACGCCGTGGCGGCGAGGGTCCGGAGGGAGGCACGGGGTAACATGACGGCCTTAAGCAAAGCCGTTCCCCGCCAGTTCGGAAGTCTTAACTTAGCTGAAGACCTTGATGCCGGCCTCGCGCATCTCGATCAGGCGCTTCTTCAGCGTCGAACGGTTGATGCCGAGGATCATGGCGGAGCGTAGTTGGTTGCCGCGCGTCTCCTCCATGGCCCGGCGGATCATTTCCACTTCGATCACGCTGAGGATGTTCTTGCCGTCGTTCAGCCGATTCTGGCGGTAGATGGCCTCGTAGGCGGCGGCCATCGAAGCACCGGCAGCGGTGGTCTCGGCCAGCGGCGCGGCGGCGGGGGCCGCGGCGAAACTCGGGGCGGCGGCGGGAGCGGTCGGCGGCGCGGCGCGGCGCGGGTTCAGCACTTCCTGCGGGAGGTCCTTGGCGAGGATGGTCTCGCCCTTGGCGAGGACGTTGGCGCGCTGCACGACGTTCTCGAGCTCGCGGACGTTGCCCGGCCAGTCGTGCGCCATGAGCGCGTCGAGGGCTTCGTTGGAGAGGCGCTTCGGACGCAGCTTCTTCGCCGCGGCCTGACGCTGCAGCATGTAGTCGATGAGCAGCGGGATGTCGTCCTTGCGGTGACGGAGGGCCGGCAGGCGGATGCGGAAGACGTTGAGGCGGTAGAAGAGGTCTTCGCGGAACTGGCGCGCGGCGACCATGGCTTCGAGGTCCTTGTTCGTCGCGGCGACGAGGCGCACGCTCACCTTCAGCGTCGTCGTGCCACCCACGCGCTGGATCTCGCCGTCCTGGATGGCGCGGAGGACTTTCGTCTGGGTCGGGAGCGACATGTCCCCGATTTCATCGAGGAAAATCGTGCCGCCATCGCAGAGTTCGAACTTGCCGGGCTTCATCGCCGCCGCGCCGGTGAAGGCGCCCTTTTCGTGGCCGAACAGTTCGGATTCGATCAGGTTTTCCGGGATGGCCGCGCAATTGACGGCCATGAACGGACCTTTCGCGCGCAAGGAGTGCTGGGCGATGCAACGGGCGACGAGCTCCTTGCCGGTGCCGCTTTCGCCGGTGATGAGGACGGTGGCGTCGCTCGCGGCGACCTGGCCGATCGACTTCAGGACTTCCTGCATCGGTTCGGAACTGCCCACGATGCCTTCCTTGTAGTCGGCGGGGTTGACGAGCGAGCGCGCCGACTTGCCCGCGGAGGCGAGGTCGCGCCGGGCGCCGAGGGCGCGGTCGACCAGCGCGATGAGCTTCGCCTGGTCAAAGGGCTTCATGACGTAATCATAGGCGCCGAACTTCATCGCCTCGATCGCGGTCTGGGTCGTGCCGAACGCGGTCATCAGAATCACCATCGCCTGCGGCTGCGCGCCGCGGAGCATCTGCAACGTTTCGATGCCAGTCATCCCGCCCATGCGGTTGTCGAGGAGGATGACGTCGGGCTGGTCGCGCTTCGCGAGCGCGACGCCGGTCTCGCCGCTGTCGGCTTCGATCACCGTGTGACCCTGGCCAGCGAGCGCGCGCTTGAGCGAGTAGCGCAGGTCTTTGTCGTCATCGATGACGAGAACTTTGGCTGGAACGGGGGAACTCATGGATAAAAGTAGGCAGAAAGCGTGCCAGAGAGCGGAGGACCCTACTTTTGTCCTTAAAAGGACTAAGCGCAATAGGCCTGTGCCTATTTTTAGGCATATCAAATGCCGAAAGGCCTTTGCAGGGCTTTTTTATGGGTTTAACTTGGGGTGTGCTCAAAGCCCTCCGCCGCTTCGTTTTGATTTCATCCGCCCTTTTGGCGGCCTTTGGGGTCCTCAGTAACGTGTGGCTTTGGTCCGCCGGGGTGGGTCGGTCGTACAGCCGCCTGGAGCAAGTTCCACCGGGATCCGTCCTGGTCCTGCTCGGTACAAACGAGTTCGTCGGGCAAACCACGATTCCCACCGGCACCTATCGTCCACGCATCGTGGCAGCAGCGGAGCTCGCCAAGTCAGGTCGGGTGAAGGTGGCCATCGTCTCGGGGATCGAATCCCAGACTTTCACCATGGCCCGCGACCTGCGGGCCGCCGGCGTCACTTGTCCGATCGTCCGCGACCCTTACGGCTGGCGCACGCTCGACTCGGTTCATCGGGTGGCGGCCGCTTACCCCGGCGAGCCGGTGGTCTTCGTTTCGCAAGGTTGGCATTGCGACCGAGCGCTATGGATGTCGGACCGGCTGCCGCTGCGCGCCTGTGCTTACCCGGCGGCGTTCGGGGAAGGCTGGCGCCCACTCTGGGGAGCCGCCCGCGATTTGCTCGCCAAGCCGAAGGCGGTTTGGGATTGGCTGACCGGAAGCGAACTCTCCACGCCGCAACTGGTCGCCACGGGTAACGTACCGGTGCGCTGATCAGGCCCTTTCGTGGCGGCCATCGCTGCGGCGGAGCAGGTAACCCTTGATTTCCAGCAGGGTCAACGCGACCGCCGCCTCGGCTTGGGAGCACCGCGTGCGTTCCGCCAGGGATTCGGAGTCATGCGCGGTGCCGCCCCCGAAATGCTTGAGCCAACGGGCGTCCGCCGCATCGAGCTTTTCCAACGGCAAGGTCAGTTGGCCGCGCGCTTCGCCGAGTTCGGCCAAGATGTCATCGAGCGAGGAGACCAAGGTGGCCCCATCGCGAATGAGCGCATGGCAACCGCGGCTGGTGGGGCTATCCACGCGGCCAGGCAGGGCGCAGAGCACCTTGCCTTGTTCGCCGGCGAAACGCGCCGTGATCATGCTGCCGCCGTCCACATCGGTTTCGACCACGATGACGGCGCGGGCGAGCCCAGCGACGATGCGGTTGCGTTGCGGGAAACTTTGCCGGTCCGCCGGCCGGCCCAGCGGAAACTCCGAGAGCACGCAGCCACGCGCGGTCATGCGTTGCCGGAGCTTCAAGGCTTCCGGCGGGTACGTGAGGTCAAGCCCGTGCCCCAAGACCGCGGCGGTGCGCCCGTCCGCTTCCAAGGCCCCTTCATGGGCCGCGAAATCGATACCCCGAGCGAGGCCGCTGACGATCCACCAGCCGAGCTTGGCCAGGTCGCGCGCCAAACTGCGCGCGAGGCCCGCGCCGTAGGGCGTGCAATGCCGCGAGCCGATGATGGCGATCGCCCGTTCATCGGGGATGGCCGCGCCCTCCATGTAGAGGACCAGCGGGGCATCCCAGAGTTGGCGCAGCGTCGCGGGCCATACCGCATCGGCCTCATGCAGGATGCGATAGTTCAGGGCGCTCGCGCGCTCCATTTCGGCCGCATAGTCGAAGTCGCGGTGAAGCAGGCTGGCCACCATCGGGGCCGTCAGACCCTTGACCTGCTCCAATGCTTTCGCCTCCGCGGAGAGAGCCCGCCGCAAATCGCCACCAAAAGCCTCCTGCAGCCGGCGGGCGGACACCGGGCCGATGCCCCCGAGTCCGTTGAGGAGGAGTCGAAGCGTGCGCAGGTCGGAAGGCAGCGGGTGCATCCCGCCGATTCGTGGTGCGTTCAGCGTCCGAGCAAGACCTGCGATAACCTAGGGAGAAGGTCCGTGGTGCGGATGGCTTCTTCCCCTCTTTGCCGCCTGAGGCGATCCGCAGCTTGCGCGTGCCACGTGACGGCGGCGACGACCGCATCGAACGCCGTCAGGCCCAATCGGCGCCTTCGCGCGAGCACCGCGGCGACCATGCCGGCCAAGAGGTCGCCCGAGCCACCGCGCGCCAGGACGGGGCCGCCGAAAGGAATGTGCACCACCCGACGGCCATCCGTCACGGCGGTCAGCGGTCCCTTGAGTACGACCAAGGTGCGCGTGCGGCGCGCGTAAGCCAGGCCGTGGGCTACCGTCAGCGGCTTGCCGCTTAGGCGGAGGAATTCGCCTGCATGCGGGAGCAAGACGGTGACGCCCCGGCGTGCGCGAACAGCGTGGACGACTTCCGGCCGCAAGGCATCGGCATCGAGGACGCGGTCGCCGGCGAAACCCGCGAGGAGCGTTTGCAGGTAAGCGACGGCTTCCGCGCCCATGCCCGAACCCGTGAGCAGCACATCCTTGTTCGTTAAGGTGGCTGGGTTGGGTTGTTCAGCGAGCGTCCCCGCCGCGTTGGTCTCCAGGCCACGCCACATGGCTTCCGGGTAGGCGACGGCCGCGCGCGTTTGAATTGCGCGCGGTAGGCACGTGGTGACGAGTCCGGCCCCGCCTTGCAGGGCCGCGGCGGTGTTCATCAAGGCGGCTCCCGGCATCGCTTGCGATCCCGCCACGATGAGCACGCGGCCTTGTTGCCGTTTCTCGGTGTTGGCCGGCCGAAGCTTTCGCAGGGAAGCGAGGGCGTGGCTGGTCGCGCACGCTTCGGCCCCGCTTTTCCCTGGCAGGCCGATGTCGATGACGCGCACGCGCCCGCGGATGGCTGCGGCCGCCGGTTGCAGCAAGGGCCGCTTGAGCGCGCCGATCGACACCGTGAGGTCCGCGCGAACGGCCGGGCCCGTGGCGCCGTCGCCGAGTCCGCTGGGGAGGTCGATGGCCACGCGGAAGCCGCGCAGCTTGGCGCAAGTACGGATGAGTGCGGCGTAGGGTGCGCGGAGCGGCGGGCGGAAGCCTTGCCCGAGAAAGCCATCAAGGACCAAATCGAATTCACTGCGCAGGAGTCGCTTGAGGTCCTTTGGTCCGGCAACGCGCATCCCCGCCCCGTGCCGTGACCAGATGGCCGCCGCTTGGCCCGTGGACGGAATGCCTTCGGCGAAAAGGACGGTGATGCGGGTCGGCGGGGTCCGGAGCAGCGCGGCGGTCAACACGGCATCGGCGCCGTTGTTGCCCTTGCCCGCGAGGACCAAGATGTCGCCCAGGCGTGCGCCCAGATGCTGGACGACTTCGGCGCGGATGCCTTCGGCCGCGCGGTGCATCAAGGCCAAGGACTTTGCTTCGCTCCCACGGAGGAAGGCCTTCTCGCGTCGGGCGGCTTCGGCGCAGGTGAGGACCGGTAAGGTGGCGCGCGGCATCTTAGCGGACAATCACCGCGAAGGCTTGGGCGAGGTCGTCGGTGTGCGTGAGCGAGACCAGCACCCGCGTGCCGCCTTGGCGGGCCAACAACGCGGTGGCCTTATCGTCGAGCACGACCAGCGGTTCTTCCAGCGGGCCGTGGAGGATCGAGACGCTCGTCAGGTGGAGGTCGGCGCCCAGGCCAGTGCCAAAGGCCTTGCTGACGGCTTCCTTGGCGGCAAAACGGGCCGCCAGGGAAGGGTAGGGGTCGGCCTTGGCGAGGCACAGCGCCTGTTCGGCGGGCGTGAAGACTTTGTCGAGGAAGGCGGCCCCGTGTTTCGCGTGGGCGGAGCGGATGCGGGCGACCTCCGTGAGGTCCACGCCGACACCGATCACGTTGCCGCCGGCGAGGTTCATGCGCCGCGGAGGAGGTGCGCTTTCATTTCCGCCACGGCGGCCCGGGCGCCGGTCAGCAGCGAGCGGGCGACGATGGTGTGGCCGATGTTCAGCTCATGCAGGTGCGGGAGCGTCAGGATGGCGCGGATGTTGTCGTAGTTGATGCCATGGCCGGCGTTGACGATGAGGCCAAGGCGGTGCGCCCGTTCGCACCCGGCGCGGAGGCGGGCGAGTTCTGCGTCGGCCGTCGGGCTGAGCCAAGCGTTCGCAAAAGCCCCCGTGTGGAGTTCGACGACGGGCGCGCCGACGGCGTGGGCGGCATCGATTTGGGCCGCCTCCGCGCCGATGAACAAGGAGACCTCGATGCCGACGTCCTTGAGGGCGGCGACGGTGGCGGCTACGCGGTCGCGTTGCCCGGCCACCTCCAGGCCACCTTCGGTGGTGACCTCTTCGCGGGATTCCGGTACCAGGCAGACGGCCGCGGGGCGGAGGCGTCGGGCGAAGTCCGTCATCCAAGGGGTGCAGGCCATCTCGAGGTTCAGGCGGACGCCGGGAAGCTGGGCGATCGCCCAGACATCGTCTTCCTGGATGTGACGGCGGTCCTCGCGGAGGTGGACCGTGATGCCGTCGGCGCCGCCCGCCAAGGCCTCGCGCGTGAAGGCGAGCGGGCTGGGTTCGGCATGCACCGAGCCATGCGTGCCGCGGTACCGCGCTTGGCGGACCGTCGCCGCGTGGTCGATGTTAACGCCTAGCAGGATGCGGCTACTCATTGTTTCTTCAGCTTATCGAGTTCCTTCTGGATCTTCGCCTTGTCGCGTTCGAATTCCTTCTTCATGTCGGGCTGGTTGCACTTGTCGAAGTAAGGCTGCATCGTATCAATCAAGCCCAGCACGGTCTTCATGCGGAAGACGTCGTTGCCGGTGTCGGACATCTCGTTCTGGTAGAGGCGGCGGATTTCGCGGAGGAAGCTGAGTTCCAAGGTCGCGTTGCCTTTGACCGCGATGTAGAAATTGTCGAGCAGGCTCCGGAAGGTCGGCAGGTGTTCGACGTTGTCCTTCAGGCCGTGCCGCATGAAGAAGAAGAGGTTTTCCTGGCCCTTGGCGGACTTGTCCTTCGCGAGTTGCCGCGCGGTGCGTTCGACGGCGACCACGATGAGGTCGTAACGCGTCTTGTCGAAGGTCTGCCCCCGCAGGCGCTTCTTCTCGCCCATGAACTGGTTGTAGGAATTCTTGCATTCCATGTAGACCTGCTCGGGCGTCATCTTCGGGTCCGTCCAGACATGCTTTTCGGCGAGGTCATCGGCGTACTTGATCATGTCCGGCCAACGCTTATCTTCGTCGTAGACATGGAAGGCGGAGCGCCATGACTTCACGAATTCGCGCCAACGGTCGTAGGAAATCTTCGCGCCCATTGCCTCCAGGCAGGTGGCGGTCTCGAGCCACGCATCGAGGGACATCTTGGCGACATCGGTCGAGAACTGGAGGCATTCCAATTGGCCCTCTTGGTCCTTGTTGCCTTGGAAGACCTTGGCGGCGAAGCGGAGGCGGAGGCTCTTGGGGTAGTGTTCCGACATGCGGCGCTCGGGGTCGCCCATGAGTTGGACTTCGAATTCACCGATGCCCTTGCCGGTTTGCGGGTCCTTGGTGTGGCCATTGGCGTAGCCGTCGGCGTAGCGGCCGGTGCCGGGAAGATTCCGCGGTTCGCTGAAAGGGTGGAAGCTGTTGCCCATGTTCCATTGGTGCGTGGGCATCATGTAGGCGAACCAGGCATGCCCGCCGCGGTTGCCGTCGCCACCGACGGACGCCGCGGGGATGCCGTAGGCGCGGGCGGCGGTCGCCCCGAAGTGGGATTGATCCATGCAGATGCCGCCGACTTCATGGATTTCCTCCAGCGTTCCACGCGTGAAACTCTCGGCCAACGGCTTGTAGGCTTTCTTGCCGGGCGGAGCCTTCGGTGGCTTGGCGCCGGTCACGAAGTCCATGCGGTAGTTGATCATCGGGTAGGCTTCGCTCCAGTCGTTCTTCTGGTCGGCCGTCGCGAGTTTGAGTTTGCGCAGGTCGTTCTCCTTGAGCGCCCATTCCATTTCCTCGGTCGTGGCTTCGGCGCCGACCACCCAGACGAGTTCGTACGGCTCGAGCCGCTTGAGGTCGGTCTCGAGGCGTTGGCGTTGCGCATTGTCCCTGAAGTAGCGGTAGCGCTCAAGCGGGTTGACGCTGAAGGACTCGCCCTTGGGGTCGCGGGCCCGGCGGAAACCGAACTTCTTGTCGAAGACCAAGGCCACGGCGAGCTGCAGGTTGACGTACTTGCCTTTGAGTTCCTTCGCGTCATCGGCCACGAGTTTGGCCCAGACCTTGATGGCTTCACCCGCATCATCCTCCGCCTTTATGTTGGCGAGGAACTTTTCCATCAACGCGGAGTCGGCCATGAGGTCCTGCAGGAACGGCAAGGTTTCTTCCTGGGCGATGAAAGTGCGTAAGGTGGCGGGCGTGACGCGTTGGATGAAGGCGTATTGCGTCATCCCCAAGGCGAAGTAAGGGCTGTCCCAGAGACGGTCGAAGCGGCGGAAGCCGTCATTTTTGGACGACCCCGTGAGCGCCGGGTAGAGGCCGTATTTGACGCGATCGGAATGGCTTTCCCATTTGCCGTCAAAGGTTCGTGCCTTCGTGTCTTTGAGGAGCGTGGCCAAGCGTTGTGGGTCGCGGAGGTCTGGTCCCGTGAAGGGGTAAGGCTGCAGGGCGAGCGGCGGCAGGGGTTCCTCGACGACCTTGGGTGGCGCTACGACGATGGGCTTAGCTGGCTCGGGCTCGACCGTTGGTTTCGGCGGGACGGTGACCACGCCGGGAACTTCGGTCTTCGTTTCTGCGACTTTCTCGGGGCGGAAGACCCCCGCGAGGTCATCGATGAGGCTGCGTTCCGCCTCAGGCGGCAGTTTGGCCTGCGTTGTCGCGCGTTCATAAACTTGCCAGCCGAGCCAACTGCCAACGACGACGAAAGGGAAGAGAATGCCGATGATCCAAAGGTCGGTGTTATTACGCGGCTTGGGTACGGTAATACGCGGCCGCGGCGTTTGTGGAATCTTGGACATGTTGCTAGGCCGAAAAGTTGACCCAAAACGGGGGCGGGTCAAAGCGAACCTAGTGCGAATGCAGGTCGTTGGGTTCAATTAACTACTAATCGGCGGCCTTCCCCCGTTTAGTCTGAGGTGGTTTCTTCAGGCTTTCTTCTTTTGGGCTGGCTTGGCCTTTCCCCGATTCAGGGTTAAAGCCAAGGCTGGGGCCGTCGGCGACCCTTTCTTGGCCGCGAGGGACTCAGGGTCCCCTTGATGCACAAGTTGCCCGCCTGCTTGGCCGCCTTCGGGACCGATTTCCACCACCCAGTCGGCTTCCGCGATGACGTCGGGGTGGTGTTCGATGACGACGACCGTGTGGCCTTGGTCGACGAGCGCGTGCAAGAGTTCGATGAGGCGACGGCAATCGGATTGGTGCAGGCCGATGGTCGGTTCCTCCAACAAGTAGAGGTTGGGGCGAATTTGTCCGCGGGCGCGCTCGCGGAAGGTCGGTAGGCCCTTCGCGAGTTCACTGACGAGTTTGAGGCGTTGGGCTTCGCCCCCCGACAGCGTCGGGCTGCTTTGACCCAGCGTGAGGTAACCCAAGCCGGTCTTGGTCATCAGGCCGCAAAGGTCGCGCAGCTTGGCGTCGAAGGAGAAGAATTCCGCGCCTTCCTCGAAGGTCATCGCCAGCAGATCCGCCGCCGATTTGCCGTTCCAGCGGATGGCGCGGGCGACGGCTCCGTAGCGCGTGCCCTGACATTCTTCGCAAGGCACGTAGGTGTCCGGCAAGAAACTCATCTCGAGCTTGATGCGACCCGCGCCGGAACAGGCTTCACAGCGGCCGCCCGATGTATTGAAGGAGAAGAAGCCGGCGCCGTGTCCGCGAATCGAGGCTTCGGGCAAGGCGGCCAAACGTTCACGGATCAGGTCCCAGGCGCCGATGTACGTGGCGGGCGTCGAGCGCGGCGTTTTGCCGATGGGCTCTTGGTCGACGATCACGAGTTGGCGGAAGGACTTCAGGCCGGTGAGGTTGTGGAAGGCCGGTTTGCCGCCATTGGCGACGACCTCGGTGGCTTCCTTGCCGTGGAGCCCATCCTTCTTCTTCGAGATCGCCAATTGGGCCGCCGGGGCGACCAAGTCCGTCATCAGCGTGCTCTTGCCGGCGCCCGAGACGCCGCAGACGACGGAGAGCCGGCCCGTCGGGAAGGCGACGTCGAAGTGCTTGAGGTTGCGCAGCGAGGCCTGCTTCACGCGGATCCACTCCGTCGGCGCATCCTTGCCCGCGATGGCCCGGCGTGTCCCGTGCAAGGGATGCGGAATCGCGGACTTCAGCGACTGGCCGGTGACGGATGCGGGATTGGTTTCCAGGTCAAGGGCCGTCCCTTCGGCGATGATTCGTCCGCCGTGGATGCCTGCGCCGGGCCCAAGGTCGATGATGCGGTCGGCCGCCCGCATGGTGTCTTCGTCATGTTCGACGACGAGGACGGTGTTGCCGCGATCACGTAGTCCGCGGAGCGACTCGATGAGGCGGTCGTTGTCGCGTGGGTGCAGGCCGATGCTGGGCTCGTCGAGGACGTAGAGCGCGCCTGAAAGGGTGGAGCCCAACTGCGCCGCGAGCCGGATGCGTTGGGCTTCGCCGCCGGAGAGGGTGTCCGCCCCACGGTCCAGGGCGAGGTAGCCTAGGCCCACGGAACTCAGGAACTTGAGGCGAGCGGCGATTTCGGGCAGGAGCGCCCCGACGACGGCTTTCTCCCGCGGCCCCAAGGTCAGCCCACCCAAGTACTGCAGCGCTTCATCGGGCTGTAGGCGCAGGAGGTTCGGCAACGAGAGCGCCTTCCCGCCCTTGCCCTGTAGTTTGACCGAGCGACCGATCGGCCCCAAGCGTTCGCCGTGGCAGGTCGGGCAGATGGCTTCGCCGACGCGATCGGCCAAGGCATTCTCATTCAACGTCTCTTCTTCGTCGGCGGCGAAGGTCGTGACTTCGAGGCCGTGGCCGCGACAATCCGGACACCAGCCGCGGGGTGAATTCCAGGACAGGTGCTTCGGGTCGACCTCAGGGTAGGATTCGCCGGTGGCGGGATCGCTGCGTGAGGTGGAGAGGAAGGCAACCTGTTGCCCGCGTTCATCGATGAGGAGGCAGGCGCCTTTGCCCGCGAGGAGCGTCCCGCGCACCAGCGCGCGCAGCGCTTTCTCTCCGCTCTGCTCGGTTTCGTCGGGTTGCACGATCGTGCCTTCGGCCCGAAGCACCGCGAAGACCGCATCGACGTCGTGTTCGCGGTAACGGTCCAGGCCTTCGAAGCCGGCGACGGGCGTCAGTTTGCCGTCGCAGCGCAGCAGGCGGAGGCCTTTGTTCTCGGCCCATTCGGCGAGCGGTCGATGATGCCCTTTGCGGGCGCGGACGAGCGGTGCCGCCAACAGTAGCCTGCCCTTCTTCAAACCCTGCAGTCGTTTGGCGACCAGGCGCACCACGGCGTCCTCGGTCATCTCCTCCAGCGGTTCGCCCGTCACCGGGCTGTGGAGCACGCCTGCCCGTGCGAACAGGACGCGCAGGTACTGGGCGACTTCCGTGACCGTCGCGACGGTGGACTTGGACGAGCCGCGCGTGACGCGTTGCTCGATGGCCACCGTCGGCGGCAGGCCGGTGAGGGAATCGATATCCGGCTTGGGCAACTGCTCGACGAATTGGCGCGCGTAGGCGGAGACGCACTCCAGGAAGCGGCGTTGGCCTTCGGAAAAGAGGATATCGAACGCGAGGGACGATTTGCCGGACCCCGAGACTCCGGTCATCACCGTCAGGGAGCCGTGCGGAATCTCGAGCGAGACATCGCGGAGGTTGTGCTCACGGGCGCCCTGCAAGGAGATGCTGGTCGGCCGCGGTTTCGCGGTACGCGCATCCGGCGTGGCGAAAGCGGCGTCCCCGGCGGCGAGGAAATCACCCGTCGTCGTGCCGGCTTGCGATACGTGCGCGGGGGTGCCTTGGGCGACGAGGAGGCCGCCGCCCGGGCCGGCTTCCGGGCCCATTTCCAAAAGCCAGTCGCACGCCTTGAGCACATCAAGGTGGTGCTCCACGACGATGAGCGAATGGCCGGCGTCGGCCAGGCGATGCAGCAGGCCGATCAGGCGGGCGACGTCTTCGCGGTGCAGGCCCGTGGTCGGTTCATCCAGCAGGAGTAACGCGCCGGGCTTGCGCGCATCCAGGCGACCTAGGTAGCGGACCAACTTGAGCCGTTGGGCTTCGCCGCCGGAAAGCGTGGTCAAGGGTTGCCCGAGCGAGAGGTAGCCGAGGCCGACCTCTTCGAGGACCGCGAGCTGTTGGCTCGCCGGGGTCCGGCCACCGAGGAAGGCGCGCACTTCCGTGACGGACATGGCCAGCAAGTCGCCGACGGACTTGCCGTCGAACTGGAAGGCCAGGACTTCGTCGCGGAAGCGTTTGCCGTTGCAGGAAGGGCAGGGCAGGGCGACGTCGGAGACGAACTGCATCTCGACGGTTTCCCAGCCCGCGCCACCGCAGCGTTCGCACCGGCCTTCGCCGGCGTTGAAGGAAAAATGCGAAGGCGAAAGGCCCGCCGCCTTGGCTTCCTCGGAGTTGCCGAGCAGGTTGCGGATCGCATCCCAAGCGCCCACGTACAGCGCGGGGTTCGAACGCGGGGTCCGCGTGACGGGGGATTGATCGACCAGCGCGACTTCCTCGTGCTCGCGGTCGAACTTGAGTTTCCCGTGTCCCTGGGCCGATTCGTCGCCCGACTCCGGGTCGCGGCGCCCGATGACTTGATGGAGCAGGGTGGATTTGCCCGAACCGGAAACACCACAGAGGCCGACGAGCCGGCCCAGCGGGAGCGAGCAGGCGAAATCGCGGAGGTTGTTCACCGTGGCGCCTTCAATGCGCAGGCGGGGGGTGGTGTCGGTGACGGGACGTGGGGCGCGTGTCGTCGGTTGGCTGCGGCCGCTCAGCCAAGCGCCCGTGACGGAATCCTTGGCCTTCAAGATGCCCATGGGCTTCCCGGCGTAGACGAGATGCCCGCCTGCGGCGCCTGGTCGTGGGCCGATTTCGATGAGCCAATCGGCCGCGCGCATGACCGACTCGTCGTGCTCCACGACGACGACGGTGTTCCCTTGTTCGACGAGGCTGCGGAGGATGCCGACCATCCGCGAGAGGTCCCGCGCGTGCATGCCGACGCTGGGTTCATCGAGCACGAAGACCGTGTCGGCCAGGCAGGCGCCGAGGCAGGAAGTCAGGTTGACGCGTTGGACTTCGCCGCCGGACAGCGTGCGCGAGAGTCGATCGAGCGCGAGGTAGCCGAGCCCGACGGCCTCGAGGTAACCGAGCCGGGCGAGCATCGCCTCGAGCGCATGGTCCGCCGGGTGGCGGGAATCCTTGGGGGCGTGGGGACGGAGGAGCGCGCGCAGCTCCGTCACGGGTAGCGCGTAAAGTTCCGGTAAGCGGCGGCCCTGCCAGCGCCACCAGAGCGACTCCTCGCGGAAACGTTGGCCGCGGCACTTGGGGCATTCCTCGTAGGCGCGCCAGCGCGAGAGGAACACGCGCACGTGCATCTTGTAGGTGCTCGATTCCAGCCAGCGAAAGAAGCCACGGATGCCATACCACTTCGATTCCCATTCGCCGGTCACGTAGCTGGGGTCGCCGTCTTCGAGGAAGCGGCGGTGGGCCGCCGTGAGCTTATTCCAAGGCACATCCATCGGGATGCCCTTCTTCTTGCACGCCTTCGCCAGGTCGCGTTGGCTTTCCCCGTAGACGTTGCCTTGGAACGGCGCGACGGCGCCTTCGGCGAGCGTCAACTTCGGGTCGGGGATGATTTTCTTCCAGTCGAGGCCGATGACGCGGCCGAAGCCGCGACAGTCCGGGCAAGCCCCAATCGGGGAGTTGAAGGAGAACAACGCCGGCGTGGCGGGGCGGAAGCGCCGGCCATCGACCGGCGATTCGAGGATTTCGCTGAAGCGACCAATTTCGACGCCGGCGTCCGTCAGCAGGCGCATGCGGCCGCCGCCGAGTCGGAAGGCCACCAAGGCAGCCTCATGGAAGCGCGAGGCTTCCGTGGTGGCGATGGTGAGCCGATCTTGGATGATCAGGACCTCGTCGGCGTCCTCGGCGATGGCTTCTTCGCCCAGCCGGATCCGTTGACCGGCCACGAAAGCCCGGGTGAAGCCGGCGCGCACGAACTCTTGGGCGATGGTCGGCCAAGCCAACCCAGTGGGTTTCTGTACGGCGAAGGCCAGGACGACCGCTTGGCCGACGTGGGCCTGCAGGCAGGTTTCCCAAGCGGCCGCCGGGCCTTGCGGCACGACCGGTTGCCCGCTGGCGGGATCGAGCAATTCCGCCCGGTGGGCGAACCAAACCTTAAACCAATCGCAAAGCTCCGTCATCGTGCCGACCGTTGAGCGCGAGGTGCGGACGGCATTGCCTTGCTTGATCGCGACGGACGGACGGACGTTTTCCGCGGAGTCGAGCGCGGGCGCGGGGAGCAGTTCGAGGAACTGCCGGACGTAGGGACTGAAGGTCTCGACGTAGCGGCGCTGGCCTTCGGCATGCAAGGTATCGAAGACGAGCGAAGACTTGCCGGCTCCGCTGAGCCCCGTCACCACCACCAGCTTACCGATGGGGATATCGATATCGAACCCCTTCAGGTTGTTTTGGCGGACTCCGCGGAGTCGAATGGCATCGGGTTGGGCGGCAGGCATCGGCGACCCATCAACGGACACGAAACCGCCTAATAGGCAAACCTCCTAGCGAGAGACCGTCGGCACCAGCCCGGCGGGGGTGACGATTGCGTGGAGGGCCTGATCATGCGCTTCGACCGGGACCTCCGGATGGACTTGAAAATCGAAGCCGTAGCCCACGGTGAAGGCGGTCGCTTTGGCTTGGGTCAGTAGCCGGTCGTAGAAGCCGGCTCCATAGCCGAGGCGATGTCCCGCGGCGTCGAAGGCCAGCCCGGGGACCAGGAAAAGGTCGACCTCGGTCGCAGGGCGAACGGGGGCGTTGGGCGTTGGCTCCAAGATTCCGAGATGAGAGGCGGTCAAAGCACTCAGGTCGGAGACCTCATGAAGGCTCAAGGTGCCGTCTGGCCGGCTCCGGGGTAGCAGGAGGACCTTGCCTTCACCTAACGCCTGCTGGAGCAAGCCATGGGTGCCTAACTCGTGCTTGAATGAGGCGTAAAGGCAGACGATCCGGGCGCTTCGCCACGGCGGCAGGGACAATAGAACCTGGGCCGCTTGGGCGGCCGCTTGCCCATGGGAGTCGGCGGAGACTTCCGCGCGTCGCGCCTTCATCTCCGCGCGGAGCTGGGCTTTGGCCGCACGCAAGTCCATGCCCTCAGAAAAGCCGGTTCAGCGTCAGAGTCAATAGGACCAGCGGCAGGTAGAGGATCGATGCCAGGAAGAACGGCTTGGCGACTTCCGCGCGACGTTGCGGCAGGGCGAAGTCGAGGCTGAGCTTGAAGAACCAAGCGCCCGCCACCAGCGAGATCCAAAGGTAGGGGCTCTTGAAGCCACCGAGGTGCCCGGTGTAGCCGGCGTCGAAGAACGTCATCGCGATCAACCCTGCGACGAAGATCATCGGGACGATGAACGCCATGGCCCAGAGCGAGGCGGATCGGCCCGAGGGGTCATCGACCGTCGCGACCTTGAAGCCCCCGCGGACATAGTCATCGCGGCACATCACCGCAAGGGCCATGAAGTGCGGAATCTGCCAGCAGAACAGCAAGGCGAAGAGCAGCCAGCCCATCGGATCGATGACGCCGTTCGGCGTCTCGGGGTTTTGGCCGAGTTTCGCGGCCGTGCCGATGATCGGGGGGATGGCGCCAGGCAAGGAACCGACGAGCGTGCACCAAGACGTCACCGACTTCAGTGGCGTGTAGAAAAGCAGGTAGCTGACGATGGTGGCCAAGGTCAGGAAGCCCGCCAAGGCGTTGGCGCCGACCCAGACCAGCGTGACGCCGGCGATGCAGAGCGCCCCGCCGAACAGGAGGACGATGCCAGGGGGGACGAGCTTGGCCGGGATCGGACGGTGCTTGGTGCGCTCCATGCGGGCATCGGCCTCGCTTTCCCACCACATGTTCAGCGCCCCGCAGCCGCCGGCCGCGAGCGCCGTGCCCACGGCGAGCGAGACCAGCACGCGCGCCTCGGTGAGCCCGTGGGGATTGCTACAGAAATACCCTGCCAGTGCCGTCAGGACGGAAAGGAACGACAACCGGGGTTTGGTTAACTCCCAGAGGGCGGCAGGAAGAGATCCAGCGCGTTCGCTCATGCACTTGTCGTGGCGACTTTCCTCAACGGGTTAAAGGCAAATCGGAGCGCACCGCTCAGGCTTGGGCTTTCCCGGCTCGGTGGGCGAGGGCGGCTTGGGCGCAGAGGGTCGAAAACAAGGCGGCGCCGACGACGAGGTGGATGGTGCGCACGTGCGGGTTGAGCGGCAAGCGGATGCTGAGCACGCCCAGCGAGATTTGGGCGCCCAAGAGCAGTGCCAGGGGGACCCAGCGGCTGGCGCGGCGTTCGCCGGTAGCGGCAAAGAAAAGAACGGCGAGACCAGCGACGAGCGCGCCTGCCCGGTGGAAGAAGTTCATCAACCAGGGGAGGCCGTCGCCCGCCGGCAGGAAGAGTTCCGTGAGGCTTCCGCTCGTGACCCAAGACGTGAAGTGGTTCTGCCGCATGACCGCCCCGAAGATGATGACCGTAAAGACCGCGCCGACGGCAAGCTTGGCGGCGAACCGTTCCCGCGGTTGCGCCGGGTTTACTCGCCGCCAGGCGAGCGTATGGCTGGCGGCGACGACGGCGAGCAGGGCGATGGTGAGCTGGGCGTTGACCGCATGGCCGATGGCAAAACTGACGGCCTTCAGGTTGCCGTCACCGCCGATGTTCAATTGATCGAGGAGCACGCGCAGACCACCGAGGCCGCCTTGGAGGATGACGAGGCCAGCTAAGGCATAAGCCGCGAGGCGGACCCCTCGGCGAGGTTCGCGGAGATAATGCATGCCTGCGATCGCGAGGCAGAGCAGGCCAAGTCCGGTCGCGGCCAAGCGGTGCGAATGCTCGGCGAACTTGTCGATTTCGGTCAGCCAGCCCGGGGGGTTGATCGAGCCATTGGAAAGCGGCCAATCCAAGAAGGCCATGCCCGCGCGGATGCTCGTCGTGAACCCGCCCGCCTGCAGCACCAACACGGCCCAAGCCAACGTCGCGAAGCAGAGCCATTTCAGCCACGCATCCGGTTTCTCGGAAGCGGGGTCGGGGGAGGTCAAGCTGGCCGACGTTTGCATGGCTCCATCAGACTTGCGGACGCCGAAGGTGCAAATCCCTTTCGAGGAAATTCCCCGTTTATGGGGCGGGGCGACTGGCCACTTGGCCAAAGGCGCGGATTTTACCGACCAAGTTCGTCAACCCATTCCGGCGATTCGGGGAGAGGTGCTGCGTGACGCCGACCTCGGCGAGGAAGTTGGCGTCGGTCGCGGCGACGTCTTGGGGGGAGCCCCCATCGTACAGTTCGCAGACCAAGGCGGCGATGCCCTTGGTGATGAGTGAATCGGCATCGCATCGGAAGCGGCAGACCCCGTTTTCCACCGTGGGTACGAGCCAAAGGTTGGAGGTGCAGCCTTCGATGAGGAAGGCGTCGAGCTTGAGCGCGGCGTCCAAGCCCGGGGCGGTCTTCGCGCGGTCGATGATGTATTGGAAGCGCTCGTGATGGTCGCCGAACGGTTCGAGTTCGGCGATCAACTGGGCGCGCTTGGCGGCGAGGCTCATGCGGCTTAGCGACCGTTGAGCGCTTCTTGATCGAGGTCGGGCCGGGCCAACGGAGCGATGGCGCGTTCGAGCCGCTCGGCCTGTTCCTTGGTGAGCTTCGCTTCGCTCCGCAGCCAGGCCAAGGCCTCGTGCCAGATGAGCGGAGACGGGCGGCGCATCTTCAGGAGTTCCTCGAGTTCGTCGGCGACCGATTTGCGTGTGCCGTAACTATCGGTTTGGCCTGCGAGCATGCGGGCGCCGATATAGTCGGCGCGCAGTTGGGCGTAGCGCGGGAAGAGCTGCACGCCGGCTTCGAGGACGCGGACGGCCGCCTCCGTGGCGCGGATGCGTTTCAGGTGCTTGCCGACGGAGCGGTAGGCTTCCGGGCCGAGGTTCTTCGCCGTCAGGAACTCTTTGAGATAGCGGTCACCGATGTTGCGGTCGCTCTTGGCGGCGACATCGTCCTTCTTCGCGCGCGCATGGTAGGAGATGCCGAGCAGGGCGTTGACGATCGGTTGGTTGGAGGAGAAGTAGCCTCGGTCCGCCGCGTTCACCTGCTGGTATTGCGCGATGACCTGTTCCGGCCGCTGTCCATTGAGCAAGGCTTCGAGGTGGAGCGCGGCGAAAGTCGAACGCTCGAACCCGCGGCTGGCGGATGCTTCCGCCAAGGTTGATGTGAGGCCGTCGTAGCCGCGTTCGGCCGCAAAATTCGCGAGCGCGATCATGGCTCCGGCGTTCCCGGCAAACCGTTCGGCGATCAACTGCAGCTCTTTGTCGTACTCGTCCTTGAGGTTCAGGCGATCGAGCAACATGAGCCGCTGAATATGCGGGAAGGGCGCCTTCTCTTCGATGGCGATGCGTTCGTTGGTGACGGTCAAAGCCACTTTGGGTTTACCGAGCAAGATTTGGAACCGGGCCTGCTGCGCATAGAGCGCATCTTTGGCCGACCCATTGAATTGGGATGTCCTAGATTCCAGCAACCCGACCGCCTCTTGGGTCTTGCCACCGTCGAAGAGGGCTTTGGCCTTGAGCAGGAGCCCGCCAACGTTAGCATCTAAGTTGTTGATATTAATAAGGTTAACAGACTCTGCGTAGCGACCGACCCAGTAGAGCGAAGTCGCGGCCGAAAGGGCGATGGTCTGGCGCGTGGGCGGGGGTAGGTCCTTGCCTTTTTGCAGTAAACTCAGGCTTTGTTCGATGACCTCGGCATCGCGCTCGCGTAGCTGCAGCAACTGGAAGTAGCGATCGAGGTAGTCCCGGCCGAGCGGGTCATTGATATTGAGGAACTCCAGCCCGTGGCGGAGGGTCTGGATTGCATCATCCGTACGGTTAAAATTACTGTGCAAAAGGTTGGCAAAGAACAACTTACCCTTAGCATTACCCGGGCTGATTCGGATGGTGATTTGGGCCAGTTTATAGGCCTCGTCGATGCGGTTGGCCTGCTGGGCTTCTTGGGCTTGGCCCAGGAAGTATTCTCCCACCTTAATGAGGTGCTCCTCGCGGATAAAGGCCGCTTTATCAGGCTGATCCTCGATACGGGACAGGGCTAGGCGGACCCACTGGCGCAGGACGACGTCCTTGATCAGGTCGGACTTCACATAGGTTTGTCGGCTGTAGCGGAGAATCTCCTCCTTGCCCTTGGTGATGGGCAGGCCGGCCAGAATGATAAATTCGGCGTCGACCTCCTCTTTACTGTTGATGGGGGCGGCGGGCTTATCCTTGCCCGCGGTAGCGGCTGGGGTGGCCTGGGGGGGGAGGGCAGGGGATTGGGCCCACCCCTGCAAGCAAAGGGCGCACAAGCTGAAGACGAGGAACGGGCGGGGGGGGGACATACGAGGACGGGCATCATGGGAAACCCTCCCCCAATTGTCTCGCCCAAAAACGGGGAGGGGGGAGGGGCTGACTGGCACCCGAGTAAAGAAATCTTAAAACCTACGCACTTTCCGCTTGCACGAGGTCCCCCGAACCCTATGCCCAAACCCTCTTTTCCCTATTTCCTTAGGTCCATGCCTACCATCAACCAGCTCGTCCGCAACCCACGCGTACAACCCAAGTCCAAGTCCAAGTCCCCGGCCTTGAACAACTCTCCCTTCCGCCGTGGCGTCTGCGTGCAGGTCATGATCCGCACGCCTAAGAAGCCGAATTCGGCTCAGCGTAAGGTCGCCAAGGTGCGCCTCACCAACGGCCAGGAAGTCATTTCCTACATCCCTGACGAAGGTCACAAGCTCCAGGAGCACTCGGTCGTCCTCGTCCGTGGTGGCCGCGTGAAGGATCTTCCGGGCGTCCGTTACCACATCGTCCGTGGCCCGCTCGATTGCTCCGGCGTCGAAAAGCGTCGTCGCTCCCGTTCCAAGTACGGCGTCAAGCGCCCGAAGGAAAAGAAGGCCTAATCTCCGTCCCCAACTTTTAGCACACCCTCCTCATGTCTCGTCGTCGTAAAGCAGTTAAGCGCGTCCACCAGCCGGACGCCCGTTATGGTAGCCCCCTCGTCAGCCAGCTCATCAACATGGTGATGAAGTCGGGCAAGAAGTCCATCGCCCAAGGCATCGTCTACGGCGCGATCGAGAAGGTCTCCGAAAAACTCATGAAGGGCAATCCGGTCGAGCTCCTGCTCGGCGCCCTCGAAAACTGCCGCCCGAAGCTGGAGGTCAAGAGCCGCCGCGTCGGTGGCGCCACCTACCAGGTCCCGGTCGAAGTCAGCCACGAACGCCAGAACAGCATCGCGCTGCGCTGGGTCGTCCTCGCCGCCCAGGGCCGCAAGGGTTCCCCGATGGCCGAAGCCCTCGCCTCCGAAATCGTCGATGCCTACAACAACACGGGCAACGTCGTGAAGAAGCGCGAAGAAACGCACAAGATGGCGCAGGCCAATCGTGCCTTCGCTCACCTCCGCTGGTAATTCGCCCTCCTTTTCTTTTCCGCCTGATTCTTGGTTCCGACCATGGCTAAACTTTCCGAGCTCAACTCTCCGTCCCGCGCGTTCCCCCTGGAGCACACGCGCAACATCGGTATCGCTGCACACATCGACGCCGGCAAGACGACCACCACGGAGCGTATCCTTTTCTACACGGGCGTCGTCCATAAGATGGGCGAAGTGCACGATGGTACCGCGACGACCGACTGGATGGAGCAGGAGCGCGAGCGTGGCATCACGATCACCGCGGCCGCTATTTCCGCCGGCTGGAAGACCAAGGAAGGTCACTTCGCTAACATCGACCACCGCATCAACATCATCGACACCCCCGGTCACGTGGACTTCACGGCCGAGGTGGAGCGCTCCTTGCGCGTACTCGATGGTGCCGTCGCCGTTTTCTGCGCCGTCGCCGGCGTCCAGCCCCAGTCCGAAACGGTCTGGCGCCAGATGAACAAGTACGGCGTGCCGCGCGTTGCTTTCGTCAACAAGATGGACCGTACCGGTGCCGATTACTTCGGCGCCGTGGACGATATCCGCACCAAGCTCAAGGGCAACGCCCACCCCCTCTTCATCCCGATCGGCCAAGGAGAAGAGTTCAAGGGCATGATCGACCTGATCAAGAACGTCGCCTACATCTACGACGAGACCGACCCGAAGGGGATGAAGTACAACACGGTCGAAATCCCTGAAGGCCAGAAGAAGGAAGCCGCCGAATGGCGCACCAAGCTCATCGAAGGTCTCGCCGACTTCGACGACGTCCTCGCCGCCAAGTACCTCGACGGCCAAGAAGTGACCATCGACGAGATGCGCACCGGCATCCGTAAGGCCACCCTCTCCCTCAACTTCATCGGCGTCATCCCTGGTTCGGCTTTCAAGAACAAGGGCGTCCAGATGCTCCTCGACTGCGTCGTCGACTTCCTCCCATCCCCCGTCGACATGCGCGCCCAGAAGGCGTTCACCGACGGTGGCGACACGGAAATCGCCATCGGTCCGGACGACAAGGCCAAGGTGACGGGCCTCTGCTTCAAGCTTTGGTCCGACCCGCACGTCGGTCAGCTCGTCTTCTACCGCGTGTACCGCGGCCAGCTCAAGAAGGGTGAAGCCCTGTATAATCCCCGCACCCGCAAGAACGAACGCGTTTCCCGCATCGTGCTGCTCCGCGCGATGGATCGCGAAGAAATCGACGTCGCCTACTCCGGTGACATCTGCGCCATCATCGGCCCGAAGGACATCGCCACCGGCGACACCCTGACCGCCGAAGACGACCTCATCCTCGAGAAGACCACCTTCGCCGAGCCGGTGATCTCGATGTCCATCGAGCCGAATTCCAAGGGTGACCAAGAGCGTCTTTCGATCGGCCTGCAGCGTCTCGCGCAGGAAGATCCGACCTTCCGCGTGACCTCCAACCCCGAGACCGGCCAGACCCTCATCTCCGGCATGGGTGAGCTTCACCTCGAAATCATCGTCGACCGCCTCAAGCGCGAGTTCCGCGTCGAAGCGAAGTCCGGCAAGCCGCAGATTTCCTACCGCGAAACCATCACGGCCAAGGCCGAAGGCGTGGGCAAGTTCATCCGCCAGTCCGGTGGTAAGGGCCAGTACGGCCACGTTGAAATCAAGCTCGAGCCAAACCCTGGCTCCGCTCGTCTCCCGGGTGCGCTCGGCGAAGAAATCATCAACGAAATCGTGGGTGGCGTCATCCCCAAGGAATTCATCAAGCCGACCATCGAAGGCATCAAGGATGCCGCGAAGAACGGCACCATCGCCGGTTACCCGGTGATCGACTACAAGGTCAGCATCGTCTTCGGTTCTTTCCACGAAGTGGACTCGAACGAAATGGCGTTCAAGATGGCCGGCATCTTCGCGTTCAAGGACGCCATGAAGGATGCCAAGCCGCAGCTGCTCGAGCCGGTGATGAAGGTCGAAGTCGTGACCCCGGAAGAATACCAGGGTGACATCATGGGCGACTTGAACCGTCGCCGTGGCCAGATCCAAGGCATGGACACCAAGGGTGGCCTTTGCAACATCGAGGCCCGCGTTCCGCTCGCCGAAATGTTCGGTTACTCCACCGACGTCCGCTCCCTCTCCAAGGGTCGCGCCTCCTACTCCATGGAGCCCGCCACCTACGAGCGGGTTCCTGAACAGATCCTCAAGCAGGTCGTCGAGACTTCCTCGCGCGCCCCTGCCCGCACCTAACCCCCAAACTTCCTTCCCAAGATGGCCAGCAAAACCAAGATTCGCATCAAGCTTAAGGGCTTCGACTACCGCATGGTGGATCACTCCGCCAATGAGATCGTCGATACCGCCAAGCGCACCGGCGCCCGTGTTTCGGGTCCGATCCCTCTCCCGACCTCGATCGAGCGTCTCACCGTCAACCGTTCTCCGCACGTCGACAAGAAGTCGATGGACCAGTTCGAGATCCGCACGCACAAGCGTCTGATCGAGATCATCGAGCCGAACGCCCAGACGGTCGATGAGCTGCGTAAGCTCAACATGCCCTCGGGCGTGAATTTCAACATCATCGCCTAACCCTCACCTTCAACCTCAACCCCCAAAGCAGGCGCCAAGCGACCCTTCGACAGGACCAAGATTCCGCAAGGACATCCAAAGCCTAACGCAGGTCATCACTGACCTAAAGATTCCGCAAGGAATCACCTGCCTCTTAGAAAATGAAGCACCAACTACTCGGTAAGAAAATCGGAATGACCCAGGTATACGACGGGGAAAATAACCTCGTCCCTGTTACGGTCGTCCAAGCTGGCCCGTGTCCCGTGACGCAGGTCAAGACCGTCCTGAGCGACGGTTACAACGCCGTCCAGATCGGCTTTGGCGAACAGAAGGAGAGCCGCCTCTCCGGTGGCGAACTCGGTCACCTCAAGAAGGCCGGCGTCACGCCGGTCAGCCACCTCCAGGAAATCCGCCTCTCGGCCGCTCCGGAAGTCAAGGTCGGCGACGTCTTCACCGTCGAGAAGTTCGCCGTCGGCCAGATGGTCGACGTCATCGGCACCGTCAAGGGCCGCGGCTTCCAAGGCGTCATGAAGCGCCACAACATGGATGGCCAGCCTGACTCCCACGGTCACATGATGCACCGCCGTATCGGCTCGATCGGTATGCGCCAGACCCCTGGTCACGTCTTCAAGGGCAAGCGCATGCCGGGCCACATGGGCTCCGTCCAGCGCACCGTCCAAAACCTTCGCGTCGTGCAGGTGCTCGCCGAGAAGAACCTCCTCCTCATCAAGGGCAGCTTCCCCGGCGCCAACGGCGAGCTTGTGCTCGTCCGTCCTGCCAAGAAGTCCAAGTAACCCCTAACGTACGTACGCAGCCATGAAGCTCAAAGTTTATAAGACCGACGGTTCCTCCTTCACTGAGAAGGAATTCGATATCCCTTCCTTCGAAGGCGACAAGGGTGTCGCTCTCCTGAAGCAGGTCATCGTTTCCTACCAGGCCAACAAGCGCCAGGGCACTTCCAAGACCAAGGACTACGGCGAAGTCGCCGGTTCTGGTAAGAAGATGCTCCCCCAGAAGGGCTCCGGCGGTTCCCGCCACGGCGACAAGCGCGCCCCGCAGCTCTACAAGGGTGGTATCGTCTTCGGTCCGCGCCCGCGCGACTGGTCCAAGACCATCACCGTGCAGGCCAAGAAGATCGCCCTCCAGCGTGCCCTCTTCGACCTCGCCAACGATGGCGGCCTTGCCGTCATCGAGCGCTTCGAAGTCGCCAAGCCGAAGACCGCTCTCTTCGTCAAGGTGCTCAAGAACGTCAGCCCGGAAGGCAAGCGCCTCCTGGTCGTCGACAGCACTTGGAGCGAGCCGGTGCTCCGCGCCAGCCGCAACATCAGCCGCGCGCTGTTCTCCAACTCCTCCAACCTCAATGCCCTCGACCTCGTCAAGACCCCCCGCGTCCTGATCACCCTCGAAGGTCTCACCAAGGTGCTCGAGCGCACCAAGAACTAATCGAACAATGAAGCCCGCTTCCGAAATCATCAGCCGCCCGATCCTCACGGAAAAGGCCTCCGGCTTGGCTGAAGCCAACAAGTACGTCTTCGAGATCCTGCCCGGTTGCGACCGCGCCCAGGTGAAGACCGCCATCGAGGCCGCCTTCAAGGTGTCCGTCCTCAAGGTCAACATCCTCATCCGCAAGGGTAAGATGCGCCGCAGCCGCCTCAGCGGTGGCTCGGTCTACCAAGAGACCCGCTCGCGTCGCGCCATCGTCACCCTGAAGAAGGGCGACGTCATCTCCCTCGCCTAATTTTCGGAGTAGACACCGCCATGCCCATCGTCACCCATCGTCCTATCACCCCCGGCACGCGCTTCCTCGTTCGCGTGAAGACCGAGGGTCTGCACCCTGGTCGCCCTGAGCGCTCCCTCACGGAGAGCAATCACCGCGCCATGGGCCGTAATTGCTACGGCCGCATCACTTCGCGCCGTCGGGGCGGAGGTCATAAGAAGCTCTACCGCACCATCGATTTCCGTCGCGATCGCCTGGACGCTCCGGCCACCGTGCTCCGCATCGAGTACGATCCGAACCGCACCGCGCACTTGGCGCTGATCGAGTACGCCGACAAGACCCACTCGTACATTCTCGCCCCTGATGGCCTGAAGGTCGGTGACGTCATCGTCAGCACCACCAAGGCGCAGGAACGTCTGACCCCTGGTCTTTCGCTGCCGCTCCGCCTGATCGCTCCGGCGACCTTCATCCATTGCATCGAGCTCGAGCCCGGCAAGGGCGCCCAGGTCGCCCGTTCGGCCGGCGGTTTCGCCCAGCTCCTCGGCATCGAAGCCGATCGCGCCATCCTCCGCATGCCTTCCGGCGAACAGCGTTACATCAACGCCGATTGTCGCGCCACCGTCGGTATCGTCGGCAACGTCGATCACCACAACGCCAGCCTCGGTAAGGCCGGTCGTAGCCGCTGGAAGGGCATCCGCCCTCGTCAGCGTGGTATGTCCATGAACCCTGTCGATCACCCGAACGGTGGTGGCGGTGGTAAGAAAAAGGGTGGTGGCGGTCGCCAGCACCTCAAGTCCCCCTGGGGTCAGCTCGCGAAGGGTTTCCCGACGCGCACCAAGGCCAAGGCTTCGAACAACCAGATCATCCTGCGCCGCAACGGCCGCAAGACGAAGAAGGTCTAACCCTTAAACGTTACCCAAGCACATGGCACGCTCTCGTAAAAAAGGTTTCTTCGTCGACCCGCACATCCTCGACAAGGTTCTGGTGGCCCAGAAGGCCAACAGCCGTAAGCCGATCAAGACCTGGTCCCGTCGTTCGACGGTCACCCCGGAATTCATCGGCCTCAACCTGGAAGTCCACAACGGCAAGGCCTTCGTTCCCGTCTATGTGACGGAAAACATGGTCGGCCACAAGCTGGGTGAGTTCGCTCCGACGCGCACCTTCCGCCAGCACACCCAGCCTTCTCGCAAGGAAGCCCAGTAATCCTGTTCATGCGCTTTGCCCTCTCCATGTCGGTCCTGCTCGCTTCCGCTTCCGCGGTTTGCGCGGGCAGCCGTACGTTGGGGTCGGCCGAGTCGAATGGTCAGGCCAATGTCGTCGAAGTGGTCGTCGGTCGCAGCGCGGATCTTTTGGTCCTCGCCAGCGGTTACGACGCAGGTCTCCGTCCGGGTACCGTCTGTACGGTCTACCGCGCGGGCCAAGCCTTCGGTTCGATTGTCGTCGCGGATGCTTCCGAGCACCGTGCCGTGGCCTTGATTCTTTCGCTCGACGGCGGCGCCCGCATCAATCCGGGCGACACCGTTATTCTCCGCGCTAATCCCCGCATCTAACCACAACCCCCTTTTATAACCGTCATGGAAGTCCACGCTCTCACCCGTTTTGCCCGCATGTCGCCCCAGAAGGTGCGCGAAGTCGCCCGCCAGATCCAGGGTCTCCCTGCCGAAGAAGCCGTCCAGCTTCTCCGCTTCATCCCCCGCAAGTCGGCTCGCCTCCTGTCCAAGACCTTGGCCAGCGCGATCGCCAATGCGGAGAACAACCACCAACTCTCCAGCGCCGACCTCGTCGTCGTTTCCGCCACGGTGAACCAGGGTCCGGTGCTCAAGCGCTCGATGCCTGCCGCCCGCGGTTCGGCCCACCCGATCCACAAGTCCATGAGCCACATCCGCATCGCGTTGGGCTCGGCCACCAAGTAACCCCCTTACAAACCACACAATGGGACAGAAAGTAAATCCGATCGGCTTCCGTCTAGCCGTCCGCCGCAACTGGGAATCTCGCTGGTTCGCAACGACGCGCGATGGCGCCTTCGCGCGCAACATCCTCGAGGACTACCGCATCCGCGAGTTCCTCAAGGAAAAGCTCCGCCAGGCAGCCGTCCCCCGCATCTTCATCGAACGCGCCGGCCCCAAGGTCCGCGTCCGCATCTGGACCGCCCGCCCGGGCGTCGTCATCGGCCGCAAGGGCGATGAACTCAAGAAGCTCCGCGAAGAGATCGCGGTCGTCGCCGGCAAGGCGAAGGCCGAGGATGTCATCCTCGAAGTCAATGAAGTGAAGCGCCCCGACCTCGTCGCCCAGCTCGTCGCCGAGAACGTCGCGCTCCAGCTCGAGCGCCGCATCTCCTTCCGCCGCGCCATGAAGAAGGCCATCCAGTCCACGATGCAGAACGGTGCCGATGGCATCCGTCTCCGCCTCGGCGGCCGCCTCGGTGGCGCTGAAATCGCCCGCGTCGAGTCCGCTCGCGTCGGTCGCGTCCCTCTCCACACCCTTCGCGAGAACATCGACTACGGTTTCGCCGAAGCGCGCACCCTTTACGGCAAACTCGGCATCAAGTGCTGGATTTGCTCCAAGGACTCCGAGTTCTAAACCGCCCGCGTAACCCTCGAACCTAAGACCTGCTTCCATGGCCAATCTTCAACCCGCCCGCACTAAGTGGCGCAAACACCGCAAAGGTAAGATCCGCGGCAATGCCACGACCTGCAACACCCTCGCTTTTGGCGATTTCGGCATCCAGTCCTTGGACCGTGCCCGTATTCCCGCCAACCAGATCGAGGCTGCCCGTATCGCCATCTCCCGTGCCTTGAAGCGCAAGGGCAAGATGTGGATGCGCGTTTTCCCGCACACCCCGGTGACCAAGAAGCCGGCCGAAGTCCGAATGGGCTCCGGTAAGGGTAGCGTCGAGTACTATGTGGCTGTGATCAAGCCCGGAACCATGCTTTTTGAGGTGGGTGGCGTGACCATCACGGTCGCCCGTGAGGCCATGCGCCTCGCCGACACCAAGCTTCAGGTCCGTTGCCGCTTCCTGGCGCGCGAAGAACTCGAAAAGTATTGATGCCTAAGGCCTTCCTCACCCATAACTGACCTCTTTTCCCGATGCGTACCTACCAAAAAGGCAAGCCTTCCGCCGCCTCCGCGCTGCGTCCCCTGGCCGCCGCTGAGCTCCAGAAGCGCGTGCGCGAAGCCCGCGAGGAACTCCTCCAGCTCCGTCTTCGCAAGGCGACCGGCGCTGTCGAAAACTCTGCCCGTTTCCGTTTCCTCCGTGCCGACATCGCCCGATGCCTGACGGTGCTGAAGGCCCAGGCCACCGCCGCCAAGTAACCCTTAAACCATTATTCCGATGTCCGAGACCCGCTCCAACCGCAAGACCCTCATCGGCTTCGTCGCCACCCGTTCGGGCGACAAGTCCGTGAAGGTTAATTTCCAATACACCGTCCTGCACCCCGTTTACGGCAAGGAAGTGAAGCGCCGCACTGTGCTGCACGCCCATGACGAAAAGAACGAGTGCAAGGTGGGCGACAAGGTCGAGATCATGGAGACTCGCCCCCTCTCTAAGCTCAAGCGCTGGCGCGTGATCCGCGTCGTCGAAGCCGCGAAGATCGCCGCCCAGCCGATCGAAGGCTAACCCCCAACTACCTACTTTTATGCTTCAGATGCTTTCCCGACTCGACGTCGCCGATAATACCGGCGCCCGTCAGGTCCAGATGATCCGCCGCCTCGGCCAGATCACCGACACCGCCGGCATCGGCGACGTCATCATTTGCTCCGTCAAGGACTCCACCCCTGATGCCCAGTGCAAGAAGGGTAGCGTCGTCCGCGCCGTGATCGTCCGCACCGTGGCTCCCATCCGTCGTAACGACGGCAGCTACCTACGCTTCGACTCCAACGCGGTCGTCATCCTCGACGACAACGGCAACCCGAAGGGTACCCGCATCTTCGGGCCCGTCGCCCGCGAACTCCGCGGCAAGAACTTCATGAAGATCATTTCCCTCGCTCCCGAGGTCCTCTAATCCGCCATGTCCAAGACTGATATCAAGAAAGGCGACGAAGTCGTCGTCATCGCCGGTGCCGACAAGGGCAAGCGCGGTGAAATCCTCACCTACGACCGTGCCGCTGAACGCGTCACCATCAAGGGCCTCAACCTCGTCAAGCGCCACCTGAAGCGCACGCAGGAAGGCACGGGCGGCATCACCGAGAAGGAAGCTCCGATCCATCGCTCCAACGTGATGCTCGGCTCCCTCTGGGACGCTCGCCGCGCCAAGAAGCCCGCCAAGAAGGCCGCCAAGTAACCCCGACGAAACCACCCGAGATTTACACGAAGATGTCTACCAAGCCCTACCTTAAGAAGGCCTACCTCGAGAAGGTCGTCCCCGAGCTCATCAAGGCCCGCGGTTACAAGAATATCCACCAGGTCCCCAACCTCACCAAGATCGTCCTGAATTCGGCCTTCAAGGCTGAAGCCGACAAGGCCCACATGGCCGAAGTCGTGAAGGAGATCACCAAGTTGTCCGGCCAGAAGCCGGTCATCACCTACGCTTCCAAGAGCGTCGCCAGCTTCAAGGTCCGCCAAGGCATGCCCCTCGGTTGCATGGTCACCCTCCGTGGTGCCCGCATGTGGGAATTCCTCCTCCGCCTCACCGCGGTGGCTCTCCCGATGATCCGCGACTTCCGCGGCGTCGGTAACCGTCTCGACGGCCGGGGTAACTACTCCCTCGGCATCGTCGACCACACCATCTTCCCGGAAACCCAGGCCGACGGTTCGCAGCGCGCGAACATCGGCATGGATGTCGTCATCGTGACGACCGCCAAGACCGACGACGAAGGCCGCGAACTCCTCCGCATGCTCGGCATGCCGTTCCGCCGCTCGTCCGCCGCCACCGAAGCCGCCGCCACCGCGAAGGCCTAACCCCCAGCTTACACACCAGTATGGCCAAGAAGTCCGTCATCCAGCGCGCCCTCAAGCGCGACCGCCTCGTCGCCAAGCACGCTGCCAAGCGCGCTGAGCTCAAGGCGATCCTCCTCAGCCCGAAGACCACCGAGGAAGAGTTCTACGCTGCCCAGCGTAAGCTCACCGAGCTGCCTCGCAACTCGTCCAAGGTTCGTCACAAGAACCGCTGTTCCATCTCGGGTCGTCCGCGTGCGTTCATCCGCAAGTTCGGCCTTTCCCGCATCACCTTCCGCGAACTCGCCCTTGGTGGCCAGATTCCCGGTGTCACCAAGGCATCCTGGTAACCTCCGACCGCAACGACTATGTCCGCTTCTAACGATACCATCGGAGATTTCCTGACCTCCATCCGCAACGCATCGAAGGCCGAGAGGGCCACGATTGTCGTCCAGTGGTCGCGCCTCCGCGAAGGCGTGGCCCGCATCCTCACGGAGGCCGGCTATGTCGCCAGCTTCCGCAAGGCTGAGCGCGATGAAAAGCCCGTCCTCGAACTCACCCTCAAGTACGTCTCCGGCGTGCCTGCCATCACCAGCATCGAGCGTGTCTCGACCCCTGGTCGCCGCGTCTACGCCGGCTACACCACCGTGCCGAAGGTGATCGGTGGCATGGGCGTCTCCATCCTCACCACTTCCCGTGGCGTCATGACCGATGCCGAGGCCCGTCGCCAGAAGGTTGGTGGGGAACTCCTCGCCAAGGTCTGGTAACCCAACCCCCCAACAAAAAAGTCATGAGCCGCATTGGCAAACAACCCGTCACCATCCCCGCTTCCGTCAAGGTTGCGGTGAATGGCCAGACCATCTCCATCGAAGGCCCGAAGGGTAAGCTTTCGCACACGTTCCCTGCCCAGATTGGCGTCACCGTCGACAAGTCCGTCGTCCAGGTGGCCGACCTTTCCGAGAAGAAGGACGCCGGTCCCGTCTTCGGCACCACTCGCGCCATCATCCGCAATATGGTGGAAGGCGTCGAGAAGGGCTACAGCAAGACCCTCCTCATCGAAGGCGTCGGCTTCAAGGCCGCCCTCAAGGGTAACGTCCTCGACCTCGCGCTCGGTTACTCGCACCCGATCCGTTACACGGTGCCGGCGGGCGTGACGATCGTCGTCACCGACGGCACGAAGCTCCTCATCTCCGGTGCCGATCGCCACATGGTTGGCCAGGCCGCCGCCTCCATCAAACTCTACAAGCCGGTCGAGCCTTATAAGGGCAAGGGTGTTCGCGTCGAAGGCGAATACGTCCGCCGCAAGGAAGGCAAGAAGACCGCCTAACCCGCACTCCACTTACCTTCATGAACATTTCCAAGAAGAACCTGCTCGTGCAGAAGCGCCGCTGGCGCATCCGCAAGACGGTGCAAGGCACCGCCGCCCGTCCGCGTCTCGCGCTCAAGCTGACCCACCTCCACCTTTACGCCCAGGCGATCGACGACGATCGTGGCGTGACCCTCGTGGCCACTTCCACCACCTCGAAGGACCTCCGCGGCCAGAAGCTGCGTCCGACCGTCAAGGGTGCCACCGCTTTCGGTGCCGCCTTCGGCGCCAAGGCCAAGGCCGCCGGTCTCACCACCGTGGTCTTCGACCGTGCCGGTCGCCGCTACCATGGCGCCGTCAAGGCGTTCGCCGATGCCGCCCGCGCTGCCGGTCTCCTCTTCTAATAAAATTCCATGAGCGAAGAAACCAAGAATGCCGCGGCCCCGGCCGCCCCTGCTGGTAATGCCGGTCCTGGCCCTGGCGGCGACCGCCGTGGTCCTGGCGGCAACAATAACCGTCGTGGTCCTGGTGGCCCCGGTGGCCCCCGCGGCCCGCGTCGCGACAATCGCAACGACGCTCCTGCTTCCGAATACAACGACAAGGTCGTGCACATCAACCGTTGCTCGAAGGTCGTCAAAGGCGGCCGTCGCTTCAACTTCGCCGCGCTCGTCGTGGCGGGTGACGGCAAAGGTCGCGTCGGCGTCGGTTACGGCAAGGCGAAGGAAGTCCCTGATGCGATCCGCAAGGGTACCGACCGCGCGCACCGCGCCCTCGTCCACGTCAACCTCCGCAACAACACCATTCCGCACGAAGTCATCGGCCGCGCCGATGGTGGTGTCGTCATGCTCCGTCCGGCTTCCCCGGGTACCGGTCTCATCGCCGGCGGTGGCGTCCGCGCCGTCCTCGAAGTGGTCGGCCTGAAGGATGTCCTCTCGAAGTCCATGGGTTCCAACAACCCGCAGGCGATCGTGAAGGCGACCCTCGATGGTCTCGCCCAGCTCCGCACTCTCGAACAAATCAAGTCCCTCCGCGCTTAAGCGGACCTCCCAACTATGAAGCTCCATTCTTTGCCCGCCATCAAGGGCTCCACTCACCGTCACAAGATCCTCGGCCGCGGTCGCGGTACGGGTCACGGCAAGACTTCCGGTCGTGGTCACAAGGGTATGAAGGCCCGTTCTGGTGGCGGTCACCGTCCCGGTTTCGAAGGCGGCCAGATGCCCCTGTACCGTCGCCTGCCTAAGCGCGGTTTCAATAACGTGAACCGCATCGATTACGCCGTGGTCAACCTCCGCGACATCGAAGCGCTCGAAGGCTCGAGCCTCGGTCTCGCCGAGTTCAAGGCCCAGGGCGTGCTCCGCTCGAATGCTCCTCTCCTGAAGGTGCTCGGTACGGGCGAAATCACCCGCGCCGTCACCGTTTCGGCCCATCGTTTCTCCGAAGCTGCCAAGCAGAAGATCGTCGCCGCCGGCGGCAAGGTCATCGAGCTCGCGGTCAAGGCGGCGAAGGCTGAGTAATCTTCGGAAAGACACCTTCCGCGATGTTTTCGGCTTTTGCCAATTGCTGGAGGATTCCTGAACTCCGGGCCCGTCTCCTGGCGACGGTCGCTCTGGTGTTCGTGGCGCGTATCGGCGCCAACATCCCCCTGCCGGGCATCGACCCGAAGGACATCATGGATTACTACGCCTCGATGTCCGACAAGGCATCGGGTGGCGTGGTGGCCATGTACAACATGTTCACCGGGGGGGCGCTTCTCAAGGGGGCGATCTTCTCGTTGGGCATCATGCCTTACATCAGCGCCTCGATCATCATGCAGTTGATGTCGGCGGTGGTGCCGTCCATCGCCCGTCTCCAGCAGGAAGGCGAAGTCGGTCGCCAGAAGGTAGCCCAGTACTCCCGCTACCTCACCATCATCATCGCGGTCGTCCAGTCGGCCCTGTTGTTGGGTGCCTTCTGTAATCCCGGTAAGGTTGGCCAAGCGCTGGGCTTGGGCAGCTTCGCCGGCCAGATCGTGGTGATGGAGAACAAGACGCTCTTCGTTTGCCTCGGCGTGACGATTTTGACCGCCGGTTCGATTGTGATGCTATGGCTGGGTGAACAAATCACCCAACGCGGCATCGGCAACGGTACTTCCATCCTGATCACCATCGGCATCCTGGCCGATATCCCCGGTGCCATCACCAGTTTCGTCGACATGGCCTTCGGCGGCAAGATCGGCGCGGCCGCCGCCAACTCGCATGGTTGGGAAAAGGCCGCGGGCATGGTCGTCCTCTTCGTCCTCGTGACCGCGGCGATGGTGGCCATCAATCAAGCCGTCCGCAAGATTCCCATCCAGTACGCCCAGCGCATGGTCGGGAAGAAGATGTACGGCGCCCAGACCAACTACCTCCCGCTGAAGGTCAACTACGCGGGCGTCATGCCGGTCATCTTTGCCGGGGCGATCCTGAGCTTCCCGCCGATGCTGCTCAATCCTTTGAGCACGCTTTCCCCGACGTTGGAGTTCCTCCGCGGCTGGGCCGATGTGTTCCAGAGCCAGGGTTGGTTCCATTACATCTCGTACGCCATCCTCATCTTCGGTTTCAGCTACTTCTGGATTTCGATCATGTTCCGTCCGGTCCAGATCGCCGACGACCTCAAGAAGAACAACGGCTACATCCTCGGCGTGCGCCCCGGTGAACATACGGCCGCCTTCCTGGATTTCGTGATGACCCGCCTAACGGTCGCCGGTTCGCTCTTCCTGCTGATTATCGCGCTGATGCCTGACTTGTTCATGCTCCAGCTCAGTTTCCCCGCGCGTCTCGCCACCTTCCTGGGCGGCACGGGTGGCCTCATCACCGTCGGCGTCATGCTCGACACGATGCGCCAGATCGAGACTTACCTCCTGCAGCGCAACTACGAAGGTTTCCTGAAGAAGGGCCGCATCGGCAGCATGCCGGTCCCGGCTCCTGCCCAGCGTCCGGCTGATTCCGCCGCCGCCCTCGGTTCGATGGAGAAGACCTGCTTGGTCCTCTTTATCCTCGGGGTGGCCGCTTGGATCGCCAACCACTGGGGTACGTTCGCTAAGTAAGCTTTCTTCCGGATGATTGATCTTAAGTCGGAGGAGGAAGTAAACCGGATGCGTGCTGCTTGCGCGGCCGCCGCCCGGGTGCTCCAAGATCTCTCGTCCTTGGTCGTACCGGGGATTTCCACCGCCGGCCTCGACGCCGCCGCCCGCGGCCTCATGACCCGCCATGGGTGCGAGAGCGCCTGTCACGGCTATGTGGTGGGTCGCCTGACCTACCCCGGCTATGTCTGCATCTCCGTGAACGATGAAATCGTCCACGGCATCGGTGCCCCCGATCGGATCATCCGGGATGGCGACCTCGTCTCCCTGGATGTGGTCGTCCGCCGCGACGGCTTCATCGGCGATAACGCCCGCACCTTGATCGTGGGGAAGGCTCCCGCCGAAGCCCAAGCCCTCTGCCGGGATACCGAAAATGCTCTCCATGCCGGCATTGCCGCCGTAAAACCGGGGAACAGGGTAGGGGATATTTCCGCGGCCATCCAGGCAGCCTTGACCCCCCAGGGGTATGGCATCGTCCGTGACTTTGTTGGCCACGGCGTCGGGCGCAAGATGCACGAAGAGCCGCAAATCCCCAACTTTGGCAAGGCCGGCACTGGCCCTAAACTATTGCCTGGTATGGCTTTAGCCATCGAACCAATGGTTAATCTCGGCACCCATAAGATCATCATGGCCGCTGACGGTTGGACCGCCCGGACCGCCGACGGTAAGGTTTCCGCCCATTTTGAGCACACCGTTTTAGTGACCGAAAAAGGGGCCGAAATCCTGACCCTGCCATAAACTATTTTTTTTGCTTCCAAATCCACACAGAACCTTCAAGTTCCGACCTCTTTCCCACCTTCCAAACAGCACGGACACCATGCCACGAATCCTCGGCGTAGACATTCCCAACAACAAGAAAGTAGAGTACTCGCTCCGCTACATCTATGGCATCGGCCCCCGCCGCGCCACGGAGATCTGCGAAGCCCTCGGCTTCGACCCCGCCATGCGCGCGTCGAATCTGTCGGAAGAGCAGCTCAACAAGATTGTCGAGTACATCGTCCGCATGGGCTACAAGTGCGAGGGTGACCTCCGCCGCGACATCGCCCAGAACTTGAAGCGCCTCCAGGCCATCAAGTGCTACCGCGGTCTCCGCCACTTCCGTGGCCTCCCGGTCCGTGGTCAGCGTACCCGTACCAACGCTCGTACCCGCAAGGGCAAGCGTAAGACCGTCGGCGTCGCCGCGGCTCCTGCTAAGTAATCATTTAACCACTACACATATTTTCCGATGAGCGAAGAAGCCCCCAAGACCCCCAAGGCACGCAAGCCGAAGGCCACCGCGCCTGACGCCGCTGCCGCTGCCGCCGCCCCGGCGCCAGACGTGACCGCCGCCGCCGCTGCCCCCGAGGCCGCGCCCGAGCGCAAGGAGATCACCGCCAAGGAACTCCTTGGTGAAGAAATCGGCGAGATCAAGGTGCGTCGCGCCAAGGGCTCGAAGAACATCACCGTCGGCGTCGTCCACGTCCTCGCGACCTTCAACAACACGAAGGTCACCATCACCGACGCCAACGGCAACGTGATCTCGTGGGGCAGCGCTGGTCGTCACCAGTTCCGCGGTTCCCGCAAGTCCACCGCTTACGCCGCGCAGGTCGTCTGCCAGGAAGCCGCCAAGCTCGCCATGGCCCACGGCCTCAAGGATGTTTCCGTCCGCGTCAAGGGTCCGGGCATGGGCCGCGACAGCGCCATCCGCGCGTTGCAGCTCCTCGGTCTCAACGTGACCTCGATCGTCGACACCACGCCGATCCCCCACAACGGCTGCCGCCCGCCCAAGCGTCGCCGCGTCTAAGCCTTTCCGCTTTCCGCATCACCGTCCGGTTATGGCAACCCGGGCGGGTCCTTCCCTCCGCCACCTCTACTAATAATAACTACTATGTCTCGTTACACCGGTCCCACCACGAAGCTCAACCGTCGCTTCGGTCAGAACATTTTCCCTACCTCCAAGGGTGAAGAGCGCCGTCCCTACCCCCCGGGTATCCACGGTAAGACGACCCGTCGCAAGGTCTCCGAATACGGCGTCGGCCTCAATGAGAAGCAGAAGCTTCGCATGATGTACGGCATGACCGAAAAGCAGTTCCGCCTTTCCTTCGAGCGCGCCAAGCGCCAAGGCGGCGTCGCCGGCGACAACTTCCTCCGCATCCTCGAGACGCGTCTCGATAACGTCGTCTTCCGCCTCGGCTTCGCCAACTCCCGCTCCGCCGCCCGCCAGCTCGTCTCCCACGGCCACGTCCGCATCGACGGCCATAAGGTCGACGTCGCCAGCTTCACCGTGGCCCCCGGGCACGAGATCGAGATCCGCGACCGCACCTCCTCCAAGCAGCTCGCCACGCGCGCCATCGAAGAAGGCCAAGGTCGCGCCGCTCCGGCTTGGCTCGTCACCTTGCCCGACCAGCTCAAGGGCCAGATGGTTCGTGAACCCGCGAAGGAAGAACTCCCGCGCGACATCAACGTCCAGATCATCGTCGAATTCTACAGCCGCTAACCCTCAGCCTATCCTCACGGAACCAACGCCATGTCTAAGCGACTCGGAAAATTCGAACTCCCCAAGGGCCTCAAGAAAGAGGAAGCATCCGCTTCCGGTACTTTCGCCCGTTACACCGCCGAGCCTTTTGAGACGGGCTTCGGTCACACGATCGGCAACTCGCTGCGTCGCGTGCTGCTGAGCTCCATCGAAGGCGCCGCCATCTCGGCCGTCACCATCGAAGGCGTCCAGCATGAGTTCCAGCCCATCGAAGGCGTCGTTGAAGACGTCACCGAGATCGTGCTTAACCTGAAGAAGGTCCGCATCCGTACGGAAGCGAACAAGCGCGAGGCCTTCAAGGGCACGATCGACGTCAACAAGACCGGCGTCATCAAGGCTTCCGACATCAAGTTCGAAACCAAGGGCGCCACGGTCTCCCTGGTCAATCCGGACACCGTCATCTGCACGCTCGATCGCAAGCGCCGCTTCTTCGCCGAAGTGGAAGTGAGCGTGGGCCGTAGCTGGGCTTCCGCGGAGGAAAACAAGAAGGCCGAGCAGGCCATCGGCTCCATCCCGGTCGACTCCCTTTTCTCGCCGGTCACCGTCGTCAAGTACGCGGTCGAAAGCACCCGCGTTGGCCAGATGACCGACTACGACAAGCTCGTGCTCGAAATCTCCACCGACGGTCGCATCACCCCGGACGAAGCCCTCAAGGAAGCGTCCGCCATCCTGCGCCACCACCTCGCCGTCTTTGACACCGTTTCGGCCGAGCCGGTCGAATTCGAATCCGGCAAGTCCGAGGTGACCGAAGAGGTCAATCGCCTCCGCAAGCTCCTCAACATGTCGGTCAACGAAATCGAGCTCTCGGTTCGTGCCGCCAACTGCCTCAACAACGCCAACATCAACACCGTCGGTGAATTGGCGATGAAGACCGAGCAGGAGATGCTCAAGTACCGCAACTTCGGCAAGAAGTCGCTGAACGAAATCAAGGCCAAGCTCGAACAGCTCGGTCTGTCCCTCGGCCAGAAGATCGATGAGCGCCTGCTCGACAAGGGCGTTAACTCCTAATCACCACACCCTCTCATGCGTCACCGCACTCACCACAATGTTCTGGGGGTCAAGACGGCCCACCGCCGCTCCCTCGTCGCGAATCTCGCGGCTGCGCTCTTCACCAACGCTCGCATCACGACCACGCTTTCCCGCGCCCGTGCTGTCCGTCCGTATGCTGAACGCCTGATCACGCTCGCCAAGAAGGCCGAACAGGCCACCGACAAGAGCGTCAAGCTGCACTACTACCGCCTCGCCCTCGCCCGCATCCGCAACGAGGACGCCTGCCACCTGCTCTTCACCGAGCGCGTGAAGCAGTTCCTCGCCCGCAACGGTGGTTTCACCCGTATCTACAAGATCGGCAACCGTAAGGGTGACGCCGCCGAAACGGCGCTCATCGAGCTCGTGGGCAAGGACGACAAGGCTCCGGCCATGACGCCCAAGGCCAAGACGGCCCGTAAGCCTAAGGCTAAGAAGGAAGCGGCCGCACAGGCCTAACCTCCCTGGCGTAGGCGCCTATCCGAGACGCGTTCGCCTTCACTGGCGGCGCGTCTCGCCTTTTTAACCCCTCCCACCCCCCGCCATGCTTCAGCCCGTCGACCTCAGCGTCTTCCTGGCGTTCGTCGCTGGGTTGGTCGTGCTGGGGTTGTTCGGTCTCCAAGCTTGGTACGATCGCCGGGACGCCCTCCTGTTCGATCACCGCCGCCTGAACTCGGCGTTCTGCTGCACCCGGTGCTCCCTGACCTTCGTCCGGCCCCGTCGGCGCGAAGAGGCCACCTGCCCGCACTGCGGCTGGAACAATGTTCGCCTCAAGTTCTGAATCCCCCTAACTTTCCCTCCATGGCTCCCCAGTCCATCGCAATTCTCGATTTTGGCTCCCAACTGACCAAGGTCATCGCGCGTCGCGTCCGCGAGTGCAACGTCCACTCCCGCATCTACCCGTTTGGCGTGACGCCCGAAACCCTCCGCGCCGATGGCGTGGTCGGCGTCATCCTCTCCGGTGGTCCCGATAGCGTGAAGGCGAAAGGTTCGCCGCACCCGCACGCCGGCATCTTCGAGATGGGTTTGCCGGTCCTCGGCATCTGTTACGGCGTCCAGTTGATGGGCCAGATGCTCGGCGGCAACGTCGCCAGCAGCTCCCATCGCGAATACGGCCATGGGGTCCTCTCCTTCGGCAAGGGCTCGCAACTGCTGCAAGGCCTGAAGTCTCCGCTCCGGGTCTGGAACTCGCACGGCGACAAGATCACGCGCCTCCCGCGCGGCTTCAAGGCCGTCGCCTCCACCGAGAACTCCGAGTGCGCGGTGATCGAGGACCCGAAGCGTCGCTTCTATGGCATCCAGTTCCATCCGGAAGTGGCCCATTCCGAACGCGGCATCGATATCCTGCGTAACTTCCTGTTCCGCATCTGCGGCGCCAAGCCCACGTGGAAGATGGATGACTACGTCGAGACGGCCGTCCGCGAGATCCGCGAGAAGGTCGGCAAGGCCCAGGTCATCCTCGGCCTGTCCGGCGGGGTCGATTCCTCCGTCGCCGCCGCCCTCATCCAGCGCGCCATCGGCAAGCAGCTGACCTGCGTCTTTGTGGATAACGGCCTGCTGCGCCTCAACGAACGCGCCCAGGTCGAGCAGATGTTCCGCGGCAAGTTCAAGGTCGACCTGCGCGTCGTCGATGCCTCCGGGATCTTCCTCCGCAAGCTCAAGGGCGTCACCGATCCCGAGCGCAAGCGCAAGATCATCGGCCACGAATTCATCAAGGTCTTCGAGCGCTCCATCAAGGAAGTCCAAAGCAAGAAGAAGGGTAAGGTCGAATTCCTCGCCCAAGGCACCCTTTATCCGGACGTCATCGAATCGCTTTCGCCGAACGGCGGTCCGGCCGCCACGATCAAGAGCCACCACAACGTGGGCGGCCTGCCCAAGCATATGAAGCTGAAGCTGCTCGAGCCTTTGCGCGAACTCTTCAAGGACGAGGTCCGGGCCCTCGGCGAAGCCCTCGGCTTGCCGCATGACATGGTCTGGCGTCACCCGTTCCCCGGCCCCGGCCTGGCCGTCCGCGTCTGCGGCGACATCACCCAGGAGCGCCTCGAAGTGCTCCGCAAGGCGGACGACATCTTCATCAGCGAGCTCCGTTCCTCGGGACAGTATGCCAAGGTCTGGCAAGCGTTCGCCGTCTTCCTGCCGGTCCGCAGCGTCGGCGTCATGGGCGATGGTCGCACCTACGACAATGTCTGCGCCCTGCGTGCGGTGACTTCTTCCGATGCCATGACGGCCGATTGGGCCCGTTTGCCTTACGAGGTCCTCCAGCGCGCCTCGACGCGGATCATCAACGAAGTGAAGGGCATCAATCGCGTGGTCTACGACGTCTCCTCCAAGCCGCCGGCGACCATCGAATGGGAATAGGCCGAGGTTTGCCCCGTTGACACCTTCGCCGCGTACCCTTTCCTTGCAGGCTCGTGGCTGAACCCGCTTTCCAGGTTATCGCGCGCCGCTGGCGCCCCCGCCGCTTCGACGAACTCGTCGGGCAGGAGCACATCGTGCGGACCCTGCGAAACGCCCTGACGAGCAAGCAGCTGGCCCACGCCTACTTGTTCGTGGGTCCGCGGGGCACGGGCAAGACGACGACGGCCCGCGTCTTGGCCAAGGCCTTGAATTGTTCCGGCGGTCCGAAGGCGGACTTTTCCTTGGATGACCCGGTCTGCCTCGCGATCGAGGCCGGCAGTTGCTTGGACGTCATCGAAATCGACGCCGCCTCCAACCGTAAGCTCGAGGATGCCCAGAAGATCCGCGAGGAATGCCAGTTCGCTCCCTCGAACTGCCCATACAAGGTCTTCATCATCGACGAAGTCCACCAGCTCACGAAGGAGGCCTTCAACGCCCTGCTCAAGACGCTCGAAGAGCCCCCCCCCTGGGTGAAGTTTATTTTGGCGACGACCGAGGCCGATAAGGTCCTGCCGACCATCACGTCGCGCTGCCAGCGTCTCGAATTCCATCCCATTTCCGAGGAGGTCATCGCCGCCCAGCTGACGCGTATCGTCAAGGCCGATGGCGTGACGGCGGACCAAGACGCGCTCACGGCCATCGCCCGCCTCGCCAACGGCGGGATGCGCGATTCGCAGTCCATCCTCGACCAAGTCATTTCGTTCTCCGGCAAGAAGGTCACCGAAGCCGACGTGCTTTCGATTTACGGCCTAGCCTCCGCCCAGCAGGTTCAAGATCTCGGCAAAGCCATCGCCACGGGCGACGGCAAGACGGTCTTGGCCTTGTGCGACGCTTTCCATGCCGAAGGCCGCGATTTGCTGCGCGTGTTGGCGGACCTGCAAAGCCGTGTCCGCCAAGCCGTCTTGGATTCCGTGAAGGCCGGTGGTACGAGCGCCCAGTTGGGCGGCAGTTTGGCGACTGAGCAGTTGGTCCGTCTGCTCGAATGCCTGCAGGCGGGCGAGCAGGGCATCCGCCAAGGGCTTTCGCCCCGGGCGAACTTCGAGGTGACGCTGTTGAAGGCCATCGAGCAGAGTAGATCGAGGTCCATCGACAGCCTCATCAAAGACATCGCCGCTGCCGCAGCCGGTCTCCCTCGGGAGCCCGGCCAAAAAAAAATAAACCCATCGCCGGCGACACCGGCGGCGGAAGTCGTGGTTCCACGGGCACCTGAGCCTATGCCTGGCCCCGTGGCCGCCCCCGTTGTTTTTGTCGCAAAGCCCGTGCCCGTATCCGTTGCCGCCGCGCGGGTAGACGAAGTCGAAGAGTTGCCGATCCCGCAACTGTCCGATGAAGAGTCCATCATCGCCGCAAACAACGAAGCAGAATCCTTTAACTTCGTCCTACCGGCGTTGCCCGCGGTCACCGTTGCGGAGGTCGGCAAGGCCTCCTTTCCAGGCGAAGGAGATTTCGATAATGCCGTGGCTTCACTGCCGCCGGGTCTTGCCGAAAAACTGCGCATCACCTTGGGCGCCGAGTTCACGGCCTTGCGTCCTATCCCCGCTGGCAAGCTCCGCAAGCCGCTCTAAACGTGGCCAAGGCTTTCGAGGTCGGCTTGATTTCTGACACGCACGGGAAGATGCGCCCCGAGGCCTTACTCGCGCTCGCTGGGTGCGAGGTCATCTTCCACGCTGGGGATGTTTGCGGGTCGGCGGTGCTGGAGGATTTGGCGACGGTGGCGCTCTGCCACGCTGTGGCCGGCAATTGCGACGCGGACCCCGAACTACCCCTGACCGTCCTGCAGGAAATCGGCGGGGTCCGCTTCCTTATCCACCATGGCCACTTACCCGTGGATGTTGCCCGTTTCCGTCCCGATGTCGTGGTGACCGGCCACACGCATGTCCCCAAGATCGAGCAGGTCGGTCCCGTGCTTTATGTGAATCCAGGAAGCGCCGGCCCCCGCCGCTTCAATCTCCCCGTGACCGTCGCTCGTCTCACGATTCGCGCCGGCCGTCCCGAAGCCCGCCTCATCGAACTAGCCGTGGCATGAGCCAAGCCTTACCCATCGATGCTCTGAAGGAACCGCTCGTCGCCGCCTGCGGCCGTACTCGGCGGATCGTCCTCCGTGCGCCGACCGGTTCGGGTAAGTCGACCCGGATTCCGCAGATGCTTTTGGACCTTGGCCTGGTGCAGGGGCAAATCGTCGTCTTGCAGCCCCGCCGCATCGCCGCCCGTCTCTTGGCGGCACGCATCGCCCAGGAGCGCGGCAGCAAGCTCGGGGGGGAAGTCGGTTACCAGATCCGGTTCGAGCGCGTCGAGTCCGCCGAGACGCGCATCAAGTTCGTCACCGAAGCCCTGCTGCTTCGGCAGATGGCTTCGGATCCGCAGCTCAAGGGCGTCGGGGCCGTCGTCTTCGACGAGTTCCACGAGCGCAACTTGCATTCCGACGTGGCGCTGGCGTTGGCGCGACAGCTGCAGGAGTCCGGGCGGCCCGACCTGTTGTTGGTCGCCATGTCCGCCACGCTCGACACCGAAGGTGTCGCCCGCTGGATGGGCAATGCGGAGACATTGGCGGCGGATGGCCGGGCTTATCCGGTCGACGTCGAGTATGTGCCGGTGGCCCGCACGTCGACCCGCCCGGTCTGGGATCTCGCCGCCGAGCAGGTGGGTCGCATCCTGCACGAGGAGCCCGAGGGCGATGTCCTCGTGTTCATGCCCGGTGGCTACGAAATCATGCGGACCATCGGGGCGGTCCGCAACCTGCGCGAATCCGGCGGCGTCGATATCCTGCCGCTCTACGGTGAGCTGCCGCCCGAGGAACAAGACCGCGCCGTCCGCCCGGGCCCCCGCCGTAAAGTCATCGTCGCGACGAACGTCGCTGAGACCTCGCTGACGATTCCGGGAGTCCGGGCCGTCGTCGATGCCGGCTTGGCCCGCATCGCCCGTTTCGACGCCTTGCGGGGCATCGATACGCTCATGGTCGAAGCGGTCTCGCAGGCTTCCGCCGAGCAACGGGCAGGTCGCGCCGGTCGGACGGGCCCAGGGCGTTGCATCCGGCTGTGGTCGCATACCGATCATCAGGCCCGGCCCTTGCGCGAAGTCCCCGAGATCAAGCGCGTCGACTTGGCGGAAACCATCCTGCTGCTGCTTTCTTCCGGCTGGGGCGATCCCGCGGGCTTCCCTTGGTATGAAAAACCCGAGCCGATCGCCTTGCAGCGCGCGGTCACCGTGCTGACCGACCTCGGGGCGTTGGATGGGCGCGGAGCGTTGACGACCCTGGGCCGACGCATGGCCGTCTTCCCGGCGCACCCGCGCTATGCCCGCATGCTGATGGCTGCGCATGACTTGGATTGCGTCGCCGAAGTGGCCGCCATCGCCGGGCTTTCCCAAGGTCGGGATCTGTTGCTCCGGAAGGTGGACGAGCGCGTCGAGCGGGAACGCGACGCCATCGCCGCCGAAGAAGGCTCCGACTTTTTCACGCGCTTGGCTTTGCTGCGGCGCGCCGTCGAGCTGAAGTTCGACCCCGACGCCTGCGACCGCATCGGCGTGCATGGCCAGGCCGCCCGCCAAGCCGAGCAGGCCGCCCGGCAGTTCCTGCGTTTGGCGCAAGGGCAGGGGCTCCGCGTCGCCGACCGCGCGGCCAATCCGGACGATGTCCGCCGCTGTTTGTTGCTCGGCTTCTCCGACCGACTGGCCGTTCGCCTCGACGCAGGTACGCTCCGCTGCGCCTTGGTCCATGGCCGCCGCGGCGAGCTGCGGCGCGAATCCTCCATCCGTTCCGCCAAGCTCCTGGTCGCCGCGGAAGTGGATGAGATCCAGACCCGGGGCGAAGTGACGACCTACCTGTCGCTCGCCACCGCCATCGAGGAGCCATGGCTGCAGGAACTCTTCCCCGCGGATTTCTCGGAAGTCTCCTCCGTGCGTTACGACGCGACGCAGCGTCGGGTCCTCACGCGTACCGAGCGCCGCTTCCGTGACCTGGTCTTGACGGCCGTCGAACGCGACGATGCTTCGTCCGACGCCGGCAGCCGCATCCTGGCGGACGAGGTCAGCGCGGGCCGCCTGGAGCTGGAGCGCTGGGATGGCCAAGTCGATGCCTGGATCCGGCGCGTCAACTTCCTCGCCAAACATTGCCCCGAACTGGGTATCCCGCCTTTTGATGACGCCGGGCGTCGGTTGGTCATCGAGGAAATCTGCGCGGGCGCCACGGCCTATCGGGATATCCGCGACAAGCCGGTTTTCCCCATCGTGCGCGGCTGGTTGACGCATGAGCAGGCCATGGCCCTGGAATCCTATTGTCCGGAGAAGATCATCCTCCCCCGCAAGAAGCACCCGGCGAAGATCGAGTATACCGACGACGCCGAAGCCGAAATCGAGGCCACGGTGCAGGAGCTCTATGATTTCCCGGGCAGCAAGCTCCGGGTTTGTCAGGGTAAGGTCCCCATGGTCATTTGCATTCAGTCGCCGGCCCGCCGGACCCAGCAGCGGACGCGCGACCTCGATGCCTTTTGGAAGGGCTCGTACGAATTGGTGAAGAAAGAACTTCGGGGTCGCTACCCCAAGCACGAGTGGCGATAGTTCTCCGTCCCCCCGTCATGCGTCGCCGCGACTTCCTCACCACCGCTTCCGCGCTTTCGCTCGCCTTGGCCTTGGGGGCTCAGTTAGCGCCGCCCGCCAAGCCCTCGCGCAAGAAAGGGCTAGGGCTCACCACCAAGAAGGGGACCGGCTGGCTTGAGAAAGTGCAGGCCTTACAGCCGGCCTGGCTCTACACTTGGGGCGGTTCCCGCCCCGAGGGCCTGCCCGCCGCGGTGGATTTCGTGCCGATGGTCTGGGGGTATTGGGGCCAGGATACATCCATTCAGAAGTTGGGGGAGGCGGCCAAGGTTGCCGGCCAGCGACACCTGCTTGGCTTCAACGAACCCGACGGCAAGGATCAGGCGAACATCCCGGTCGAGAAGGCGCTCGCCGCCTGGCCGGCGTTGATGAAGACCGGCCTGCGGCTGGGCAGCCCCGCTTGCGTCCACCCGGACAACGAATGGATGAAGGCGTTCATGAAGGGGGTCGAAGAGCGCAAGCTGCGCGTCGACTTCATCTGCATGCATTCTTATGCTGGCCCGGATGCGGATGGCTTGGTCAATCGCATCCAAAACATCTCGAAGAGCTTCGGCGGTCGCCCGGTGTGGCTGACGGAATTCGCCGTGGCCGATTGGAACGCCAAGTCGCGCGACCAGAATCGCTTCAAGCCCGAGCAAATCCTCGCTTACATGCGCAAGGTCATGCCCAAGCTCGAAGCACTCGAGTGCTTGGAAAGGCATGCGTGGTACTCGGCCAAGGCCGACAGTGCGGCGCTCGGCCCTTCGTCCTTGTGCGATGAGACGGGCAAGCTAACGCCGCTTGGGGAGTATTACCGGACCCTCTGAAGATGAGTCGTCCATCCCCGCTTTGGACCGAGATCCCCATCCATGTCGTCGACTTTGAAGGGAGTCTGCGCACCGGAGTGGTCGAGTATGGCGTCGCGACCTTGTTGGGCGGCGATATCATCAATAGCTCGACCAGGTTGCATGCGGCCCGGACGCCGGTGCCGCCGATTGATACCCAATGTCATGGCCTCTCGGAGAAGGAACTTAAGGGGCTTCCCGCTTTTGAGGCCGAATGGGATCACTGGGTGTCGCTCCGCCGGACGGGTCTCCTCGCGGCGCATAACGCCTCGGTGGAGTCCGGGTTGCTCCGCGGGACCTGGTTGCGGCCGCCGGCGGTGCCTTCTTTCATCGATGCCGGGACGGAGGTCGCCGAGTGGGGGTCGTGGGTTGATACCTGTCGACTAGCCCGGGCCTGGGTGCCGAGTCTGGGGGACTATCGCTTGCATGCCTTGGTCGCGGTCTTCCGGTTGGGGGCCCGTCTGGATACCCTGGCGGTGAAGCATTGTCCCCCGAATCGTCGCCAATACCATTGCGCACTCTACGATGCCTTGGCTTCGGCCTTGGTCTTAAGGGCGCTTTGCTCGGTCGAGGGTCGTTCGAGCGCGACCTTGGCCCAGCTGGCCAAGGACAGCCTTTCGGCCCCGGCGGCGGACGACCTCTCGCAGGGCGAGTTGGGACTCTGACTTTTCCGCTTCACACCTTGGGCCGTCCGCACCTAGATAGGCCATCTCTATGGCATCCAAGACTCCTATCCGCGTCGCGGTCACCGGCGCCGCCGGCAACATCGGTTACGCCGCAATCTTCCGCCTCGCCTCCGGCGCGGTCTTCGGCCCCGACCAGCCGGTCGCGCTGAACCTCATCGAAGTGGGCCCGGGCCTGAACGCCCTCACGGGCGTGGTCATGGAGCTGCAGGATTGCGCTTTCCCTTTGCTCACCGACGTCGTCGCCACGGGTGACCTCGACGAGGGCTTCAAGGATGCCGATTGGTGTCTGCTCATCGGCGCCGTTCCGCGCAAGGAAGGCATGGAGCGCAAGGACCTCCTCGGCATCAACGGCAAGATCTTCATCGGTCAAGGCCAGGCCATCGCCCGCAGCGCCAAGAAGTCGGTCAAGGTTCTCGTGGTCGGCAATCCCTGCAACACGAACTGCCTCATCGCCCTGCGTTCCGCCGGCAACCTTCCGTCCGAGAATTTCTTCGCCATGACCCGGCTCGACGAGAACCGCGCCAAGTCCCAGCTCGCGGGCAAGGCCGGCGTCCATAATTCCGTCGTCAAGAACGTCGCCATCTGGGGCAACCACTCGTCCACGCAGTATCCGGACTTCACCAACGCCACGATTGCCGGGAAGCCGGCGACGCAGGTCATCACCGACGCCGCTTGGCTGAAGGATACCTTCGTGCCCGACGTGCAGAAGCGCGGCGCGGCGGTCATCAAGGCCCGCGGCGCCTCTTCGGCCGCCTCCGCCGCCAATGCCGCCCTCGACACGCTCCGCAGCCTGCACTTCCCGACCCCGGCGGGCGACTGGCATTCGGCGGCGGTTCTTTCGAAGGGTGACTACGGCATCACGCCGGGCATCATGTTCGGCTACCCCCTCCGCACCAAGGCCGACGGCTCTTGGGAGATCGTCCAAGGCCTCCCCCTCGACGCCTTCTCCAAGGAAAAGATCGCGGTCACCGAGAAGGAATTGCTCGAAGAGCGCGCCACGGCTTCGGAAGCGCTCGGCCTGCAGCTCTAAGTCACGGAGCGGCTGGCGAAAGGGCGATCGGAGCGAAGCTTCGGTCGCCCTTTTTGTTGCCGGTTTATTCGGCGGCGAGGCGGACCAGCTTGATTTGCGAAGGGCGGCAACTGCCGAGGCGAATCTCGCCGGCGTTGGCGGCCGAGAAGACCGGCGGTTCGGGATGGATCGTTTCGACGGCCCGCGCGACCCGGCCGGCATTGATCTTCTGCAGGCCGATGAAGTCGAGGATCACGGGGTTGGCGCTGGCCAGGATGGTCTTCTCGGAAAGGCACCAGTTGGCGTCAAACCCCGGGCCGCCGAGGATTTGGTAGCGTTCGAGCGAGAGGATGGTCAGGACGTTTTTCTTCGCCAGTCCCGGGATGGCGCAGACTTCGACCGCCACCTTGGTGGCGTTGGCCGGATTTTCGAGGAAGCGATCGGCGTTAGCCATATTGCCGAGGGAGGCGGCGGCGATGGCGCCGTGCACCCCCAAGGACTTGCTGTCGCTCAAGACCGGCAGGTTGATCCAGAAGTCGACCTCATCGAACAGCGTCTTCGGCAGCACGCTGATGCGCGCATCGCCCCAAGGAGGCGTCGGCGCGCCCGGGCGGGGCATGACTTGATTCTCGAAGCACAGTTTCTTCTCCATCGACCATCTTTGGGCGTTCGGTTCATAGGCGACGACCGGGAACCCTTCGAACACCTGCGGTTCCGTGGAAAGCGCCGGGAGGAAGCCGCACTGTTGGAGGCTTTGCTGCCGGACATCGCAGAGGATGATCGCGTCAGGGGCGAACCCGCGTCTCATGAGGGCCGCGCCCAGGGCGCGCACCAGCGGCTTGGGGGTGGCCAGTCCTTGCCCCGCCTCGGAGGAAAGTTTGAGCCCGCATTTGCGGAGGGCGCCCGGCCGGAGGCCGACCCCCGTGTTGGCTTCGAACTCGGCGAGCACGCGTTCGATGGCAGGGCCGTAGTCCCCGTCGCCAAACCCTTTGAGTTTTTGTTCGACCAAGAGCAGCTTGGGGTCGGTCGCCGCCATGGTTTGGGCCAAGCCGGCGAGAAGCAGCAGAAGGGCGGACAGGCGCATCGCACCATGTTCGGCTATCTCCGCGGACCCGCAAGGACGCTCTTTTGTTTGCGGTTCAAGGCGGCATGGGCATTTTCACCGCATGTCCGCCAGTCCCCCGTTGCCCCAACGCCGCATTCTTGCGCTGATTTTCCTGACGGTGTTCATGGATATCATCGGGTTCAGCATCATCATCCCGTTGTTTCCCCACCTGCTGGAGCACTACATCAAGGCGGAAGGCACCGCGGGCACGCTGATCGGTTGGCTCAGCTCGATGGCGGAGGCGATGGGCGGCGACACCGTCTTCAAGAAGACCATTCTTTTCGGCGGCCTTCTCAGCACGCTGTACTCCCTGCTGCAATTCATCTTCTCCCCGATCTGGGGGGCGCTTTCCGACCGCTTCGGCCGGCGCGGCATCCTGACCGTCACGTTGGCCGGCAGCGCGCTCTCCTATGTGCTGTGGATTTTCGCCGCCCAGTTCTGGGTCGTCGTGTTGACGCGGTTGGTTTGCGGCATGATGGCCGGGAATATCGCGGTGGCTAGCGCCGCCGCGGCGGACGTGACCGATGAGAAGGAACGTACCAAAGGCATGGCCGTCGTCGGCATCGCCATCGGCATGGGTTTCCTCTGCGGTCCGATCATCGGTGGCTTTACCGCCCCGGATACCTCCGGCCCGGTCGCCGCCGCGACCAGCGCCTTCGGACTCAACCTCTTCTCCACGTCCGCCGCCATCGCGGCCTTCATGGCCTGCAGTAATTTCGTGCTCGTGTGGGCCTTCTTCCCGGAGACCTTGCCGCTTGAAAAGCGCGCGGCCAAGGATGCGCAGCGTCCCTCGGTCTTCGACCTCGCCAACGTCCGGTCGCAGGAGGTGCGCCGCACTTCCTTCGCCAACCTCATCTACCAGATCGGCTTCACGGGGATGGAGAACACCATCGTGTTCCTGACGCTGGCGCTTTTCGCCTATAGCCCGCGCGATAATGCGATGTTGTTTCTTTTCAACGGGGCAAGCTTGGTGCTCGCCCAAGGCTTGTCGCGCCGCGTGGTCGGCCGCGTGGGGCAGCGCAAGGTGGTGCTGTTTGGCTTCTTGACGGCGGCGGTGGCCTTCCTGTTGGTGGCCGTCATCCCGACGCCCGTCCCCGGCGGTGTCTTGCCGGCGTGGGGCAAGCCCGTGTTCTTCTTGGGGATGGGCCTGATCTCATTTGCGACCGGCCTCATCTTGCCCAGCGTGTCCTCGTTGGTCTCGCTTTACTCGGATGCCACGGAGCAGGGCCGCAACCTCGGCATTCTCCGCTCCGCCGGTTCCTTGGCGCGGGTGATCGGGCCCATCAGCGCCGCCTTGCTCTACTTCCATTTCGGCTCCCACTTCTGGGTCTACATCGTCGCCGCGGCGTTGATGTTGCCGGCGTTCTTGATCGTCCGCAACTTGCCTGATCCACAAGGTCAGGCCGGGGCCAACTAAGCGCTCGTCAGCGACCGCCCGAGCGCGTCACCGGCGCGAAGCGCGTGCATCAAGGAGATGCCGCCGCGGAAGGCGCCGTGGAAATGGAGTCCGGGGTTTTTCGCTTCGGCGCGCGCCAAGGCCGCCTCGCGACGCGTCTGGTCGACGCCGTACTGGGGAATCGCCCGGTCCCAGCGTTGAATCCATTCCTTTTCCGGCGGACCACTGACGCCGAGGGTTTCCGCGAGTTCGCGGTCGACGGCGGCGCGCAGCTGTTCGTCCGTCTGGCGGGCGAGCGCGGGATGACGGGCGCCACCGATGAAGCAGCAGAGCAGCGCTTTGCCTTCGGGGGCGCGGCCGGGCAGGACCGTCGAAGGGAAGAGGCACCCAAGGATGGCGCGCTTTTCGTTGCCTGGGATGAGATAGCCGAAGCCGTCGAGCGGATGCGCGATGGCCGTGCGAGCGTAGCCGCGAGCGACCACGGTCACGGGGGGCGCTTCCGCCCGTTCCCATTCACGGAACGTCTTCTTCAGTTCTTCGTCGAAGGGGAGGGAGGCCCACTGCCAATGAGGCGCGGTCACGACCAGGTGTTTGGCAACGGCGCCTTCATCTTGACCTTGGGCGTTGCGCCAGGCCACGTTCCAGCCGCGGGCGTCTTGACGAATCAGCGTCGCCATCGAGCCCAGCTGCAGCGCTTCGGGCGGGAGTGGGGCGGCCATCGCATCGGCGAGTTGCTGCATGCCCGCCGGAAAGCCAATGATGCTTCGCCCCTTGGGCGGTTGGCGCATGAGGCCGAGGATGACGGAGCGGTGGCTGGCTTCGAGGGCCGGGAGGGACGGGAAGCTGTTCGCCATGCACAGCCGACCCGGATCGCCGGCATGCACGCCTGACACCACGGGGTCCATGAGGAGGTCGGCGGCTTCCGCGCCAAAACGCCTGGTCATGAAGGCTTGCACCGTTTCCTCGGCGGACCCGCCGCGGGGTCGGAAGATTTCCGAGATGAACCGGAGTTTCCCCCGCCAAGTAAGCAGGTCTCCCTTGAACAAGGAGGACGGCTTATTCGTCAGCGCGTGCAGTTTCCCTTTCGATAAGATGAAACGCTGGGCCGAAGCCTGGTCCGCCTCCTGCAGGACCGTCCCAAGTCCATAGTGGTCGAGCAGTGCACGGTCGGCTTCCCCCTCGATTTGGAGCGTGTTGGGCCCCGTCTCGACGAGCCAGCCATCCTCGCGCACGGTCCGGATGGAGCCACCTGGACGGGTCGATGGCTCGATGACTTTCACCTGGGCCCCTTGCCTCACCATGGCATTGGCCACCGCCAGGCCGGCGGGACCGGCGCCCAAGATGATGGCATCCAGTTGCATGCTTCGATGACAACGCCTCACACGAAGGTTGGCAACCCTCCGTCCATTGGTTTGGCTGGATTCCTCGATGAAGCGTTTCCTGCTGCTCTTGGCGCCCCTTTGGGCTTTCGCCGACACCGTGACCTTGACGGACGGCACTTTCTTGCGTGGTAGAATTGAACGCGCGGCCGACGGCTATCTGGAGGTGAGCGTGCCAGCGCTCGGGGGCGCGCCGCAGAAGATCGCCTTGGCGAAAGTCGAATCGTTCCGGACCGAGACGGCGGTCGCCGTCAGCATGGGGGGCGTGGTGCAGCGCGGCATCGCCGCTGCCATCGCGGGTCGAGTGACTTCTTCCGGGGGCGTCGAGTCGTGCGATCAGAACGGAAAGTTCGAGCTTTGGCGTGAGCCGGAACTACGGCCCATGGAACGGCGCGGGCTTCGTCAGTGGACGCTGCAAGCGGACTTCGACCTTTCGGGCCGCTCGGGGGCGACGCAAGGCAGCGGCATCAGCGCCGGTTTCCAGGCGAAGGGCGTCCGCGAAGTCGATACGTTGTTGGCGAGCATCCGTATTGTCCGCGCCAAGGCCGGCACGCAGACCTCCGCCGACGATTTGCACGTCAATCTCGCTTACGAGACCAACCCCACGGACATCGTCTTCTGGTATGCCCGCACCGATAGCGGATACGATAACGCGCGACTCGTCGATTTCTTCTCGGTCAATGCCGCTGGGCTTGGCTTGCGGCTCTACACGGATGGGTCCGGCAAACTCGATGCCCGCGTGGGTCTGGCCCATCGTACGGAGCGTTATGCGACGGCGGGTCTGGCCGATCTCTCCACCCCTTCGGCGGACTTGGGTTTGGTGCTTACCCGGGAGCTGGGCTGGGCGGCCTTGGACTCATCGGTATCGATCGTGCCGTCCTTCCAGAAGTCGGGGGACTTCTATATTCGGCATGAGTCCTCGATCAACCTGCTGCGGGGACCTCGGCCGCTTTCCCTCCGCTTAGGCCTTTCGAATGACTTTCGGTCTAAACCCCAGCCTGGGCAGGTGAAGTTAGACACGGTCTACTATGCTCGCCTAACCTATGCTTGGAAATAAGCAGAGCCTCTTTGCTAGTAATTAAGCACGACTGACCAAAATTAAGCAATACCCCCTGTGAATGGTTGCCTGTTGAAGCGTGGCACAAGGGGTGCTTTTCAGTACGTGCAGCCCATCACTTTCCAATCCCCCAATCCATGAGTACCAACCCAGCCCGCCGCAACGCCATCGAGGCGATTGCCTCCCAGCCTCGCCTTCAGGGCAGCTTCGACTTCCGCAACGAGAAGATCGACCTGATCTACGGCCAGAATGTTTTCTCCCTCGATAAGATGGAAAAGCGCCTGCCGAAGGACGTCTTCAAGTCCCTCAAGGCGAACATCGAGTCCGGCACCAAGTTGGATGCCGCCTCCGCCGATGTCGTCGCTGCCGCCATCAAGGATTGGGCGCTCGAGCGTGGTGCGACGCACTATGCGCACGTCTTCTATCCGCTGACCGGCTTCACCGCTGAAAAGCACGACACCTTCTTCGAGCCTAACGGTAACGGCACCCTCGCGCAGTTCTCGGGCAAGGCGCTCATCCAGGCCGAACCGGATGCGTCCTCCTTCCCGAACGGCGGCCTCCGCTCCACCTTCGAAGCCCGTGGTTACACGGCTTGGGACGTGACCTCCCCGGCTTACATCTTCGACACCGAAAACGGCTCCACGCTCTGCATCCCGACCGCTTTCGTGTCGTGGAAGGGCGAGGCCCTCGACAAGAAGACCCCGCTGCTCCGATCGATGGCTGCCGTCAACAAGGCTGCCACCCGCGTCCTCGCGCTCTTCGGCAAGAAGCATGGCTTCATCTCCGCCTCGTGCGGCCCTGAGCAGGAATACTTCCTCATCGATTCTCGTCTCTTCCACCTCCGTCCCGACCTCTACACCTGCGGTCGCTCCCTCTTCGGCGCCAAGCCGGCGAAGGGCCAGGAGTTCGAAGACCAGTACTTCGGCACCATCCCTGACCGCGTGCTCGCCTGCATGATGGAAACCGAGCGCGAGTGCTTCAAGCTCGGGATCCCGATCAAGACCCGCCACAACGAAGTCGCTCCGGCCCAGTACGAAGTGGCCCCGATCTACGAATCCGCCAACGTCGCCCACGACCACCAGATGCTCACGATGACGCTGCTCCGCCGCGTCGCCACCAAGCATGGTTTCGTCTGCCTGCTCGCCGAAAAGCCCTTCGCGGGCGTCAACGGTTCGGGTAAGCACGTCAACTGGTCCATCGGTGGTGCCGGCGTCGGCAACCTCCTCGAGCCCGGCCACAACCCGCACGAGAACGCCCAGTTCCTGACCTTCTGCTCCGCCGTCGTCCGCGCCGTCGATCTGCACCAGGGCCTGCTCCGCGCTTCCGTTGCTTCCGCCGGTAACGACCACCGCCTCGGCGCCAACGAAGCTCCGCCCGCCATCATCTCGATCTACCTCGGCGACATGCTCAATGAAGTCATCGAGCAGGTTAAGAAGAGCGGTTCGGCTTCGACCTCCCGCAAGGGTGGTCACATGACCCTCGGCGTCGATACGCTGCCCGTCCTCCCGAAGGATGCCGGCGACCGCAATCGCACCAGCCCGTTTGCCTTCACCGGCAACAAGTTCGAGTTCCGTGCCGTCGGCTCCGCCTTCTCGGTGGCCGGCCCGCTCACGGTCCTCAACACGATCATGGCTGACTCCCTCGACAAGCTCGCCGACGAGCTCGCCGAAGAGATCAAGGCCAAGAAGGGCGACTTCAATGCCGCCCTCCAGGTCGTCCTGAAGAACATCCTCTCGAAGCACGGCCGCGTGATCTTCAACGGCAATGGTTACTCCGAAGAGTGGCACAAGGAAGCCGCCAAGCGTGGCCTCAAGAACCTCCGCACGACCCCCGACGCGCTCCCCGAGATCGTCTCCAAGTCGTCGATCGAGGTCTTCGAACGCCAAGGCGTCCTCTCCAAGGCCGAACTCGAGTCCCGCGAAGAGATCTACACGCACTCCTACGTGTTGGCCATCAACACCGAGTCCAAGCTCGTCTCGGAAATCGCCAAGACGCTCCTCCTCCCGGCGGCCCTCAAGTACGCCGCTGACCTGACCCCGGTCGAGAAGACCAAGTCCGGCGGCAAGCTCCGCAAGGAAGTCATCGCCCTCGCCGACGAACTCGCCGCTGCGATCGACGCCCTCGACGCCGCCCGCGACGTCAGCAAGTCCGACACGCACGCCCAGGCCAAGCACTCCTGCGACAAGGTCCTCCCGGCCATGCTCAAGGTCCGTACGGCCGCCGACGCGCTCGAAGAGATCGTCGCCGACGAGTACTGGCCGCTGCCGTCCTACCAGGAGCTGCTGTTCCTCCGCTAAGCCTGCGCGCTTGGTGCGCTCAAGGGCCGAACCTCCGGGTTCGGCCCTTTTTGTTGTCCCGCCTCCGTGGGCCGCCCGGAAAGCAAAAAGGCCCGACGTCGAGACGTCAGGCCTTTGGAGCAGGTGCTAAGGGCGAGCCTTAGGCGTTATCCCACTTCTTGCGGAGGTAGCTATTGAAGTTCTTGACCTTCGTCTTGCGACGACGGCGCTCGCAGGGCTTTTCATAGCCGCGCTTCGCACGGGCGTCCTTGATGACGCCTTCGCGGTCGATCTTCTTCTTGAGGCGGCGGAGAGCCTTGTCGATGGTCTCGCCCTTGCGGATCTTGATTTCTACAGACATGTTGGCAGTTGGAGGGTCGAGGCAACAGGGGGGCAGGGGGTTCGTCAACCCATAAACCACCTTTTAAATCACAGCCGAAACCGTGAATAACTCGCCCCGAAACGGGGTGATAGACGCTTGCGGGAGGGGGTAGGCGGGGCAATCGTTCGGGACAACCCCTCGATGTACCTCAAGGAAATCGTCGCCAACGGATTCAAAAGCTTCGCCGACCGGACTCGCATCGAGCTCCGTCCCGGCGTCACGGCTGTCGTTGGCCCTAATGGCTGCGGCAAGTCCAACATCGTCGACGCTATCCGTTGGGTGCTCGGCGAGCAGAGCGCCAAGTCCCTCCGCGGGACGAGCATGCAGGACGTCATCTTCTCGGGCACGGACCGCCGCAAGCCCCTCCCGCAGTGCGAGGTCGAATTGATCTTCGCCGACTGCGAAAAGGAACTGGGGACGGCCTTTGCTGAAGTGTCGGTCATGCGTCGCATCTATCGCGAAGGCACCAGCGACTATTTCCTCAACGGCAAGCCGGCCCGCCTCAAGGACATCCAACGCCTCTTCATGGACACCGGTATCGGCCGCATGTCCTACTCGTTCATGGTGCAGGGCCAGATCGACCAGATCCTCTCCGCCAATCCCGCCGAGCGCCGTTACCTTTTCGAAGAAGCGGCCGGCATCACCCGTTACAAGTCCCAGCGCAAGGAAGCCCTCAACAAGCTGGCCGGCGTCGACACCAACTTGGCCCGCGTGACCGACGTCATCGGCGAAGTGGGTCGCCAGATCGCGACGCTACGTCGACAGGCCGCCAAGGCCCTGCGCTACCGCCGCCTCCGCCACCGCTTCACGCACCTCGACCTGGCCTGGCAGTCCAAGCAGTTCCTCGACCGCAAGACCCAGATCGAGCGCCTCGATGCGGAAGCCACCGCCTGTCGCGGGGAAGTCGCCACCTTGTCCGACGACCTGCGCGCCCGTGAGGCCGCGTTGGCTTCGACGCGCGCTTTGCGCCTCGAGCTGGCCGAACGCGTGCAGCAGTCGCAGCAGGCCCTTTTCGACCTGCGGACCGCGCGCGAAAACGCTGAAGCCGCCGCCCGCACCGCGGACCTGCGCACCGAAGATCTTTCCGCCCGCCTCGTCGAAGTCCGCCGGGAAGCGGCGGAAGCCGAGCAGGCCATCGTCGAATTCGTGGCCCGTCTGCAGGGCACCTCCGACGTGAAGTCGGCCGCCGCCGGCGACGTCACCGCCGCCGATGCGACCTTCCGGGAGAAGACCGCGGAAGTGGACCAGTCCTTGCGCCAGTTGATGGACGCGGAAAACCGCCTCCGCCGCGCGCGTCAGGACATCCTCATCGCCGAGGGCGAGATGACCCGCGCCCGCGCCGACGTCACCAACCTGGAAGTCGACCTCCGCGGCTACCAGCAGCGGCACGTCGACCTTTCGGCCTCGCTGACGCAGGCCAAGGCCGAACGCGAGGGCCTCGAACGCCGCGCGCAGGAAAGCGCCGCCGTCGTGACCACGCGTCACGCGGAACTGCAGACCGCCCGCGCCAACGAACAGGCCGGCGCGGAAAAGGCGAAGGCCCTCCTGGGTGAGTTCCGCGCGTTGCAGCAGACGATCTCCGAACAGGATCGCCAAGTCGCCAAGCTGTCCGCGCAACTGGGTCTGCTGGAGCAGATGCAGTCGCGCCTCGAAGGTTTCTCGGATGCCGCCAAGGCTGTCCTGCGGGGTGAGTTCGCCGAAAGCATGCCCGCCGGCAAGGCCTCGGCGCTGGCCGACCTCGTCACCGTCACCGACACCTCCGTCGCAGGTCCCCTCGAAAGCATCTTGGGCGCCGCTTCCGAAGCGGTCGCCTTGGAGAGCGCCGAATTCCTGCCCGGCATCGTCGCCAAACTCGGCGAACGTCAGCTCGGCCGCGCGGTCTTCCAGGTGGAAGCCCCGCCCGCCGCCCGTACCGGTGCCGCGGCCCCTGCTTGGCTGCGCGCTGCGAGCACCGCGGTGGCCCCGAAGGCCCCCGCCCATGCCCGCTTGGTCGCCAATCTTTTCGATGGTTGCTACGTTTGCGAAAGCCTCGGCGATTTCCTGGGCTGGTGGCGCGCCAACCCCGGCTTCGAATTCTTCCTCGTCGCCACGACCGAGGGTGACCTCGTCGATCGCCGTGGTTTGGTCTTCGCGGGTCGCCCGCGCAAGGTGGCCACGGGGGCCGGTTCCAGCGTCTTCTCGCGCGAAAGCGAAATCCGCGCGGTCCGCGCCAAGTTGGAGACCGAGAACGATAAACTCACCACGCTGAATGAGCAGGCCCTCGGGTTGCAGGCTTCCATCGACGCCAACGAGGTCGAGGTGACCAATCTACGCGCCGCCACCCAGCTTGCCGCGCAGGAACTTTCCGTGGCGCAGGCGGATGAGCGCTCGGCTCGTTCGACCCTGGTGACGGCCGATGACCGGATCAACCGCGAGCAGCGCCAGTTGAACGAAATCGAGACGTCGAAGGCCGAGGCCTTGATGCGTCGCGATCGCGCCCAAGAAACCCTGACCACCAAGGACACGCAGGTAGCGACCCTTCGCCAGGCGATCACCGACGGCGAGAAGGACGTCGAAGTCCGCCGCGCCGAAGCCGACTTGCGCCGCAATTCCTTGGGCGAAGTCCGCCTCACCCTGGCCGAACAGCGCCAGCGGCTGGAATTGGTCGGTCGCGAGGTCTCGGATTTGGAGTCCCGCCGGGCCGAGGCCGCGAATCGCCTCGCGGCCCGCCGCCAGGAAGGTCAAAGCAACGAACGTTTGATTGCCGACTTGAAGACGCAAAGCGTGGCCGCGCGCGAGACCTCCGTCCGCTTGGCCGCCGAGATTGAAGTCTCCGCCGCGGCCTTGACGTCCCTCCGCGAGGAATTGGCGCAGAAGGACGGCCTCCTCGAAAGCGAGGACAAGGTCCTCTCCGTCGACCGCGAGCGCCTCCGCGAGCGGGACGCCCGCCTCAAGTCGCTGGAAGTGAACCTCGCGGAACAGACCTCGCAGTGCGGCTTCATCGTCGAAAAGGTCCAAGCCGACCACCAGCTCGACGTCGCAACGGTGGATTGGCGCACCCAACTTTGGCTGTCGGAGGGCGAACCCGAAGGCGCCGCCGGTTTCGGTGACCTCGAGGAAACCGAAGAGGAGGGCAGCCGCTCCACGCGCGCCGCCGTCGTGCGTCGCGGTGAACCGAGTGAAGAAGAACTCGCCGGGTTGGTCTCGACGGATTGGCCGCCGCTGGTCCGGGAGATTTCCGAACTCCGTGACCGCATGGCCGGCATGGGCTCCGTCAACCTGGTCGCCGTCGAGGAATACTCCTCCCTCCGCGATCGCCACGACTTCCTGACCAAACAGAGCGATGACCTATGGAAGGCGAAGGAAGAGCTCACCAAGGCGATCGACGAGCTCAACCAGACCTCGCTCAAGCTCTTCACGGACACCTTCGAGCAGGTCCGGAAGAACTTCAAATTCACCTTTGAACGTCTCTTCGTGGGCGGAGCGGCGGACCTCACCTTGGTCCAGGCCGAGGATCCGCTGGAAAGCGGCATCGAAATCGTGGCCCAGCCTCCGGGCACCAAGCTCAAGGGCATCTCCTTGCTTTCCGGTGGTCAGCGCACGATGACGGCCGTGGCCTTGCTCTTCGCCATCTACATGGTGAAGCCCTCCCCCCTGTGCGTGCTTGACGAGCTCGACGCCCCGTTGGACGACGCCAACGTCGGTCGCTTCACGGACATCATCCGCGAGTTCACCCGCTTTTCCCAGTTTGTCGTGATTACCCACAATAAGCGCACCGTTTCGGCGGCCGACGCCATCTTCGGGGCGACGATGCAGGAAAAGGGCGTGACCCGTCTCTTCTCGATGCGTTTCAACAAGGAACGCGACGAGGCGGAGCCGACCTCGCCCGGGGCCGGCTTCACGATGGCCCGCTGAGGTCGCTTGCATTGGCCCATACTCCTCCTAAACTTGGGGGCGTATGAGACGTATCCTCGCCGTGCTTTGCCTCGCGCCGGCCATGATGCTGGCGGCCGTTTCCTTCCAGGTCGACGGGAAGGACATCAACCGTGCCCAGCCTGGTGCCGGTACCGCCGACATGCTGTCCCGCGTCATGCCGGCCGTCGTCAGCATCCGGACTGCCGCCACGATCCCCCCCGATTACCTGCGACGCCTGAAGACCCGCATCGCTCCCGACGATCTCAAGTCGAACACCAAGACCGACCCTAAGACCGGTGAAGTCCAGATGTTCGTCGGGCTGGGCTCAGGCACGATCATCAACCCCGACGGCTACATCATCACCAACCGGCACGTGGTCATGATGCCCGACAACACGGTCGCCAAGCTGGCCTACGTCACGCTTTCGGATCGCCGTGAATTCAAGGCCCGCGTGCTCGCGGTGGATGACAAGACCGACATCGCCATCATCAAGGTCGAGGAGCGCAACCTCCCGTTTGCGCGTCTCGCGGACAGCGATAAAGCCCGCGTCGGGGATCCGGTCTACGCGATCGGCAATCCCTTGGGCGTCGGGATGTCCGTCTCTTCGGGCATCGTTTCCGCCTTGGGACGCTCGGGTTTAGGCCTGAATTACGAGGATTTCATCCAGACCGACGCCGCCATCAATCATGGCAATTCGGGCGGCCCCCTGGTGGACTTCGAAGGCCGTATCCTCGGCATGAACACCATGATCCGCACCGACGGGCGAGGGGAAGGCAATATCGGGATCGGTTTCTCGATTCCCTCCAATTTGATGCTGAGCATCGCCACGGATCTCGCGAACACGGGCAAAGTCGTGCGCGGTTACGTCGGGCTCTTTGGCGAAGACCTGCCGGTGGAAGAATCCGCGAAGCTCACGCAGTCGCGCAACGGCGCCGTCCGCATCACGGATGTGACGGTGGATTCCCCTGCATCGCGGGGCGGGTTGCGCAAAGATGACGTCATCGTAGCGGTCAACAATAAGCCTTTCGAGAACTGGAACGAACTTCGCCTCACCATCGCCAAGCGCCGTCCGGGCGATGTCATCCTGATGTCCGTCATCCGCAAAGGGCAGGGGTCCCTGGTGCGTATCGCCGTGGCCGAGCGGCCTGCCGGCAGCTGAACCATGGGTTTGCTGAGTACCGTTCGCAATGTCGCGGGTGGCCGGCTTCCGCCCGCCACGCGTTTCGCGGTCCTTTGTGGCTTCGGGGTCTTCGTCGTGGGCCTCCTGATCTTCAAGCCGGTCTCCGGCGGGGCTCCGGCCGCGCCGACCTTGACTGCGGGTACGGTGCTGCTACCGCCAGGGAACGCCTTGGCCGAGACCCAGGCGTTATTGGACCCTTCCGCCGCCTATTTGCCGGCCGGGTCCCCCAAGTCGCCCTTGGCCGCGGTGGATGAGGTCCAGGTCGAAGACTCCCCCTTGCCGGGCTTTGACCCCATCTTGCGCTTCAGCCCCGGCAAGCCGGTCGATTTGACCCTCGAATCCGAGAAGCCGGTAGCCGTCGTGCCTTATGCCGCCATTCCACTAAATCAGTGGGAGCCCTTTAGCACCCTTGGTAGTGCCAATTTGACTCAGGGTATGATTGCTCCACGTAGCTTTTATTACGACGTTTCGGACATTGGTGGGGCAAAAAAGTCTATTTTGAAGGGTAAGGTATCAAATATTACCATTAAAAGCGAAAGGAATGGGGCTAAAAGTGATAAAGACGCCCCACTATTATCCCATTTGGAGCTGATTATTGGTGTCGATTCCATGGGATTGCAGGCTCCCGCCCAAATTGTGCGATCTTCGGGCAATTCGGCCGTAGATGCCGCCGTCGTATCTTGGTCGGCCCAGGTCCCTTGGGCCAAGCGCCTCCCCCCGGGTTCGTATCGGGTAACCGTGGGTCCCTGAGTAGGGGAAACCGCCCTGTAAAAGGGTTGCAAAAATCCTCTTGACGATGGGTTGGGCGATGGTCATTCAAACCCTCCCTTCACGTTCCCAATCAACGTCGACGGTTCGCCCCTGTAGCTCAGTTGGTAGAGCGCGTCCTTGGTAAGGACGAGGTCGCTGGTTCAAATCCAGTCGGGGGCTCCACCACTTCCACACCAGAACAATAGCAAACCAACCTCCTCACCACACAAAACCATGGCCAAAGAGAAGTTCAATCGTACCAAGCCTCACGTGAATGTCGGCACCATCGGTCACATCGACCATGGCAAGTCCACCACGACCGCGGCCATCGTCGCCGTTCAGGCCCGCAAGGGTCTGGCTGAAACCAAGTCCTACGCCGAAATCACCAAGGGTGGTACGGTCCGTGACGCCACCAAGACCGTGACCATCGCTGCCTCGCACGTTGAGTACGAGTCCACCAACCGTCACTACGCCCACGTCGACTGCCCGGGCCACGCCGACTTCGTCAAGAACATGATCACCGGTGCTGCCCAGATGGACGGCGCCATCCTGGTCGTCTCCGCCGCCGACGGCGTCATGCCCCAGACCAAGGAGCACATCCTCCTGGCTCGCCAGGTCGGCGTGCCGAAGATCGTTGTCTGGCTCAACAAGGTCGACCTCTCCGAGCCCGACCTCATCGACCTCGTTGAAATGGAAGTCCGCGACCTCCTCAACAAGTACCAGTACGACGGCGACAACGCCAAGATCGTCCGTGGTTCCGCCACCGCCGCTCTCGACGCGACGCCCGAAGGCGAGCAGGCCATCCAGAACCTCCTGGACGCTCTCGACTCCGAAATCCCTGAGCCTAAGCGCGAAACCGACAAGCCTTTCATGATGTCCGTCGAAGACGTCTTCTCCATCACTGGTCGCGGCACCGTCGCTACCGGTCGTATCGAGCGTGGCGTGGTTAAGGTCGGCGAAGAAATCGAAGTCGTCGGTATGCGCGACACCATCAAGACCACCGTCACCGGCGTCGAAATGTTCCGCAAGGAGCTCGACCAAGGTCAGGCTGGCGATAACGTCGGTCTCCTCCTCCGTGGCGTCGAAAAGAGCCAGGTTGAGCGTGGCCAGGTGCTCGCCAAGACCGGCAGCATCAAGCCGCACACCCAGGGTAAGGCCCAGATCTACGTCCTCAAGCAGGACGAAGGTGGCCGCCACACCTCCTTCACGAACAACTATCGCCCGCAGTTCTTCTTCGGTACCTGCGACGTCACCGGCACCGTCATCCTCCCTGAGGGTGTCGAAATGGTGATGCCTGGCGACAACGTCACCATCACGATCGACCTCCAGAAGCCGGTCGCGATGGAAAAGGGCCAGCGCTTCGCTCTCCGCGAAGGTGGTAAGACCATCGGCGCCGGCCAGATTCTTGACATCATCAAGTAATCAACCGCCGGAAGGCCTGACAATGGTGCCGTGGTTCCCTAAAAAGGAGCCCGGCATTTGTCACTTTCTAACAACCAGCACAGGACGGTAGCTCAATTGGCAGAGTAGCGGTCTCCAAAACCGTTGGTTGGGGGTTCGACTCCCCCCCGTCCTGCCACCTTCCACTTCAAACTCCTTCACCCACACCCATGTTCGGCCGCCTCCGCACTTTCTGGAACGAGACTCTCACCGAGGTCTTCGTCAAGGCAACATGGCCGTCGCCGAAGGAGCTCGTGGATTCCACCCTCGTCGTGATCGCGGCGGTCGCCCTCCTGGGCGCCGTCGTTTTCCTCTGCGATTTTTCCCTCTCTAATTTCGTGCAGTTCGCGACCCAACTGGTCCGCTAAGTCCCCATGTCGAACACCTCTTCCGATTTCCGCTGGTACACGCTCCAGACCCTCTCGAACAATGAGAGCAAGGTGAAGCGCACCCTCGACCGCACCATCAAGGAAGAGGAGATGGGTGACTTCGTCGCCGAGATCCTGATGCCCGTCAAGACGGTGAAGGATTTCCGCAACGGCAAGAAGCGCGAGAGCGAGATGAAGCTGTACCCATCGTACCTCTTCGTCCGCGCCCGTCTCTTCGACGACGAAGGCAGCCTCCTCGAAGGCCCTTGGAATTTCCTCAAGAAGACCGATGGCGTCATCGGCCTCATCGGCGGCATGAATCCGGTCCCGCTCCGCCAGGAAGAGATCAACACGATCATCCAGCAGATGGCGGATGCGGCCGACAAGGTCGTTCCGAAGGTCAGCTTCCACGTCGGCGAGCGCGTCAAGATCACCGATGGTCCTTTCGCCAACCTCTCCGGCAACATCGACACCATCGACGCCGACCGCGGTCGTCTCCAGGTCTCGGTGGATATCTTCGGTCGCTTGGCGCCCGTTGAGCTCGAGTTCTGGCAGGTCGAACGCGATGACCGCGAATAATCCCTCTTTCAACTAAACCCACTCATTCTACACAACCATGGCTAAGAAAGTCGTCGGCGAAATCAGGCTCCAGCTCCCCGCAGGTGCCGCTAACCCTGCTCCTCCTGTCGGCCCCGCTCTGGGTGCCAAGGGCGTCAACATCATGGCGTTCTGTAAGGAGTTCAATGCCAAGACCAAGGACCAGGCTGGCATGATCCTGCCGGTCATCATCTCCGTCTATCAGGATAAGTCCTTCACGTTCATCCTGAAGTCCCCGCCCGCTTCCGTCCTCCTCAAGAAGGCCGCGAAGATCGAGAGCGGTGCCGCCGTGCCGAACCGCGATAAGGTTGGCAAGGTCACCAAGAAGCAGCTCCTCGAAATCGTCGAGCTGAAGAAGAAGGACCTCAACGCCATCAACCCCGAGAACGCCGCCCGCATGATCGCCGGCACCGCTCGCTCGATGGGCATCGAAGTCGTCGGATAATTTTCACCCAAACCTAAACCCAACTACCCACTGCATCCCGCAGGAGACCAAAAGTCGCTATGAGCAAAAAACCCAGCAAGCGCTACCGCGCCGCCCAACAGGTCGCCGACCTGAAGGCCAAGTATGACGTCAACCAGGCCGCCGAGATCATCAAGAAGATGCCCGGCACCAAGTTCGACGAAACCGTGGAGATCTCCGCCTTCCTGGGCGTCGATCCCAAGCAGTCGGACCAGATGGTCCGCGGCACCGTCTCCCTCCCGAATGGTTCGGGTAAGAAGATCAAGGTCCTCGCCTTTACCGAAAACGCCGCCGAAGCCCTCGCCGCTGGCGCCGACTACGCCGGCCTCGCCGACCTGATCGCCAAGGTCAACGGCGGCTTCCTCGACTTCGACGTCGCCATCTCCACCACCTCCGCGATGAAGGACGTCCGTCAGGTCGCCCGCGTCCTCGGTCCGAAGGGGCTCATGCCGAACCCCAAGTCCGGCACCGTTTCCGACGACATCCCGAAGACCATCAAGGAAGTCAAGGCAGGCCGCGTTGAGTTCAAGATGGACAAGACCGGCAACATCGTGGTCGTCGTCGGCAAGAAGTCCTTCACGGCGCAGCAGCTCTCCGAGAACGCTGCCGTGGCCCTCGCCGCCCTCGTCAAGGCCCAGCCCGCTGGCTTTGCCGGCGGTCGCTTCATCAAGTCCCTCACCCTCAGCGCGTCGATGAGCCCCGGCGTGAACATCGACCTCAAGCCCTACACGGCTGCCGTCGTCGCCTAATCACCCAACCCTCACCGAAAGCACACGAACATGCGCGCTGAAAAACAATTCCTCGTCGACGAAGTGGCCGCCCAGTTGGCCACCTCGAACTACCTCCTGATCGCTAACTTCACCGGCGTCACCGTCGAAGACGCGACCAAGGTGCGTACCCAGCTCCGTGAACACGGCGCCGAGTACCACGTCGTGAAGAACAGCATCCTCACGATCGCCGCCAAGCAGGCGAACCTCCCCGACTTCTCGCAGCAGCTCGTTGGCCACACGGCCCTCGTGACCGGCGGCAAGAACCCTACGGGCGTCGCCAAGGTGCTCGTCACCTTCTTCAAGGACTTCTCCAAGCTCGAAGTGAAGGCCGGCGTCTTGGACTCCAAGATCCTCACCAAGGCGGAAGTCGAAGCGCTCTCCAAGCTGCCTTCCCTCGATGGCATCCGCGCCCAGCTCCTCTCGCTGCTCTCCACCCCGGCTTCCTCGCTCGTCCGCCTCTTGGACGCGAAGCGCCAGAAGGACGAGACGGCCGCCTAAGACCCTTTCCCCGCAAACGCTGGTCCATGTGGATCAGTGGGCGCGGGGGGAAACCCAAAACCAAAAACCAACACACATCCAAAGAATACCGGTTAGGGGCCTCGTGCTCTCAATTGTCCTCTCGTAGGACGCTAACCGTTCAAGGAACCAAAGTACCATGAGCAACATCACCAAAGAACAAGTCATCGAGTTTTTGAGCGCCCAGAGCGTCCTCGAAATCGCCGGCCTCGTTAAGGAACTCGAAACCAAGTGGGGCGTTTCCGCCGCCGCTCCGGTCGCCGTCGCCGTCGCTGGTGCCGCCGCCGCCGCTCCTGCCGAAGAGAAGACCACCTTCGACATCATCCTCAAGGCCAAGGGTGCTACCCCGATCAACGTCATTAAGGAAGTCCGCGCCATCACCGGCCTGGGCCTCAAGGAAGCCAAAGACCTGGTCGACGGCGCTCCGAAGCCCGTCAAGGAAGGCGTCTCCAAGGACGAAGCCAAGGACATCGAGGCCAAGCTCAAGGCCGCCGGTGCCGAGGTCGAAGTCAAGTAACCTTACCTACGCGCATTAGCGCGTTCTGCCAAGCGGGGAGGGGAGTGGCCCTCCAGGGTCACCCCCTCTCCCTCTTGTTTTCCCCCGGCCGCCTGAACCGTCCCCTTCAGGCAAACACCACACCAGCCACTCTCGAGAATCCTCCACGTCATGTCGCAAGCTCGCAATAACTTCGGTAAACTCAGCGAAGTCATTCCTCCGCCGAACCTCATCGAGAACCAGATCTTCTCGTTCAATGATTTTCTGCAGTTGGACACGAACGCCCCTGCCCGCAACAACCTCGGTCTCGAGGCGGTCTTCCGCGAGGCCTTCCCGGTCGAGAGCAACAACGGCAACTTCCGCCTCGAGTACCTGGAGTACGCCTTGGTCCTCCCCAAGTCCACCGAGCTCGAGTGCATCCGCGAAGGCACGACCTACGCGATCTCCGTGATGCTGAAGCTGCGCCTCCGCGAAAAGGGCGCCTTCAAGGACGAAGAAATCCTCATGGGCGAAGTCCCCATGATCACCGACCGCGGTTCCTTCATCGTCAACGGCGCCGAGCGCGTCGTCGTCTCCCAGCTGCACCGCAGCCCGGGCATCTGCTTCGAAGAGTCGGCCCACACGAGCGGCAAGACGCTCCACGCTTTCCGCATCATCCCCGACCGGGGTACCTGGATCGAAGTCCAGTTCGACCAGAACGATCTCCTCTGGGTCTACCTCGACCGCCGCCGCCGTCGCCGCAAGTTCCTTGTCACGACCTTGCTCCGTGCCTTCGGTTACAAGGACGACAAGGACATCCTCGGTCTCTTCTACAAGTCCCGCGACCTGACCGCCAAGGCGGCCCTCGATCTCGAACCCGAAGAACTCGCCCACCTCGTCTACGCCGACCCGATCGTCGACGTCGAGACCGGCAAGGTCGTCGCCAAGCAGTACGACAAGCTTTCCCGTGAAACGCTCAAGGAAATCCACAAGCAGCTGCCGAAGCAGAAGTTTGGCGTGTTCGACACGAGCTTCGATGAAGGCGCGGTCATCCTCTCCCTCCGTAAGGACATCGGTTCCGTCCGCAACGAAGAGGAAGCCCTCAAGGAGATCTTCCGCAAGCTCCGTCCGGGCGAGCCCGTCAACGTCAAGAGCGCCCGTGCGCACATGCAGCGCCTCTTCCAGGACGCGCTCCGTTACGACCTTGGTCGCGTTGGCCGTTACAAGCTGAACCAGAAGCTGGGCCTCGATGTTTCCCTCGACACCCGCACGATCACCCCTGAGGACATCGTCGAAGCCACCAAGCTCCTCTGCCGCCAGCGTTCCTCCGAAGCCAAGAGCGACGATATCGATCACCTCGGTAGTCGCCGCGTCCGCAATGTCGGCGAACTCCTCGCGAACCAGTGCCGCGCCGGCCTCAAGAACGTCATCAAGACCGTCAAGGCCCGCATCAACGAGTACGACCAGAGCGTCGACTCCATCACCCCGCAGAAGCTCGTCAACCCGAAGCCTTTCGGCAATTCGATCCGCGAGTTCTTCGCGCGCAGCCAGCTGTCCCAGCTGATGGACCAAATCAACCCGCTCGCCGAGCTGACGCACAAGCGTCGTCTCTCCGCCCTCGGGCCTGGTGGTCTCAACCGCGATCGCGCCGGCTTCGAAGTCCGCGACGTCCATCCTTCGCACTACGGCCGCATCTGCCCGATCGAGACCCCGGAAGGTCCGAACATCGGTTTGATCAACTCCCTCTCCACCTACTCGCGCATCAACGAGTTCGGCTTCATCGAAGCCCCGTACCGCAAGGTCGTGCGCGGCAAGGTCACCGACAAGGTTGAGTTCATGACGGCCGACCAGGAAGAAAAGTTCAAGGTCGCCCAGGCCAACTCCGAACTCGACGAATCCAGCCGCCTCAAGGGCAAGGTCACCGTGCGTTCGCGCGACGACATCCTCGAAGTCGACCCGGAAGACGTCGATTACATGGACGTCTCCCCGCAGCAGGTCGTCTCGGTCGCCGCCGCGCTCATCCCCTTCCTGGAGCATGACGACGCGAATCGCGCGCTCATGGGTTCCAACATGCAGCGCCAAGGCGTGCCGCTCGTCATCACCGAAGCTCCTTACGTCGGCACGGGTCTCGAACGCCGCGTGGCCATCGACTCGAAGACCGTCGTCGTCGCCGAAGGCCCGGGCATCGTGGCCGCCGCGGACGCCCGTCGCATCATCGTGACGAAGGACGGCGAAGTCCCCCCGAATTCCCTCGAGAACAAGAAGTTCAAGACCGAGGCGGCCAAGGGCGTCTACGTTTACGACCTCCGCAAGTTCCTGAAGACCAACTCCTCGACCTGCTTCAACCAGCGTCCGCTCGTTCGTCGCGGCGACAAGGTCAAGGCGGGCGACATCATCGCCGATGGCGCGGCCACCGATAAGGGCGAACTCGCCCTCGGTCGCAACGTCCTCGTCGGCTTCATGCCTTGGAACGGTTACAACTTCGAAGACGCCATCCTCCTCTCCGAGCGCATGCTCAAGGATGACGTGTTCACCTCGATCCACATCGAGGAGTTCGAAGTCACCGCCCGCGACACCAAGCTCGGGCCGGAACAGATCACGCGCGACATCCCGAACCTCGGTGAAGAAGCGCTCCGCAACCTGAACCGCGACGGCGTCATCCGCATCGGTGCCGAGGTCAAGCCGGACGACATCCTCGTCGGGAAGATCACCCCGAAGTCCGAAGGCGACCTCGCCCCGGAAGAGAAGCTCCTCCGCGCCATCTTCGGCGAAAAGGCCCGCGACGTGAAGGATACCTCCCTCCGCGTGCCCTCCGGCATCTCCGGCATCATCATGGACGTGAAGGTTTCTTCGCGCACCGACAAGGATGACGGCCGCCTCTCCCCGAACGACCAGCGTCGCGCCCTCAAGAAGGTCAACGAAGAGTACCGCACCGCCGATTCCCGCCTCCGCGAGGAAATGACGGAGTCCCTCTCGAACATCCTCCTCGGCGAAAAGATCCCGCTGGACGTCAAGAATTCCGAAACCGGTGAAGCCATCATCCCGGCCAACCGCAAGATCACCAAGACGCTGCTGCGTCGCCTGGCCTCCGTCTCCCGGACCATCGAGATGAACGATTCGCCGGTGAAGCAGAAGATCCGCCAGATCGTCGACGGCTACCATCGCCGCTTCGACGAACTCGAGCAGGAGCGCGCCCGCAAGGTCGAAGCCATCGAACAGGGCATCGACGAGGGCGGCGCCATCAAGAACGTCAAGGTCTACATCGCCACGAAGCGCAAGATCCAGGTCGGCGACAAGATGGCCGGTCGTCACGGCAACAAGGGCGTCGTCGCCCGCATCGTCCCGGTCGAAGACATGCCCTTCCTCGCGGACGGCACCCCGGTCGACATCTGCCTCAACCCGCTCGGCGTGCCTTCGCGTATGAACGTCGGCCAGGTTCTGGAAACGCACCTCGGTTGGGCTTGTTCCAAGCTCGGCCTCAAGGTCGCCACCCCGATCTTCGACGGCATCCCGGAGCAGAAGATCCGCGAATACCTCAAGCAGGCTGGTCTGCCGGAAACCGGCAAGGCCATGCTGACCAACGGCCACACCGGCGAAGCCTTCGACCAAGACGTCGTCGTCGGCTACATCTACATGATGAAGCTGAACCACTTGGTCGCCGACAAGATCCACGCCCGCGCCACCGGTCCGTACAGCCTCATCACCCAGCAGCCGCTCGGCGGTAAGGCCCAGTACGGTGGCCAGCGTTTCGGCGAAATGGAAGTGTGGGCCCTCGAAGCGTACGGCGCCGCCTACACGCTCCAGGAACTCCTCACCGTCAAGTCCGACGACGTCGCCGGCCGCACCAAGATCTACGAACAGCTCGTCAAGGGCGACAACACCCTCGTCAGCGGCACCCCGCAGTCCTTCAATGTTTTGATGAAGGAAATGCAGGCCCTCTGCTTGGATGTCCGCCTCGGCTCCACCACCACGCCTGAACGCAGCTAATCCGCCCCGCGAACCACGACTAAATCCTTACAGACATGATTCATCCGGAGCACACCCCCGAGTTCACCCCCAACGAAGCCAAGGAACAGTCCTTCGACTTCGTCTCCATCTCGATCGCCTCGCCCGAGGAGATCGTGGCTTGGACGGGCGAACAGTTCCTCGACGAGCTCGACGAACACGGCAATCGCAAGGTCAAGGGCCTCAAGGAAGTTAAGAGCCCTGAGACCATCAACTACCGTTCCTTCAAGCCCGAGCCCAACGGCCTCTTCTGTCAGCGCATCTTCGGTCCGGTGCGCGACTACGAGTGCTACTGCGGCAAGTACAAGAAGGTGAAGTACAAGGACGTCGTCTGCGACAAGTGCGGCGTCGAAGTCACCGTTTCCCGCGTCCGTCGCGAACGCATGGGTTACATCCGGATGGCGATTCCGGTCTCCCACATCTGGTTCCTGAAGAGCATGCCCAGCCGTCTGTCGCTGATGCTCGACATGACCACCCGCCAGCTGGAGCAGGTCATCTACTACCAGAAGTACCTGGTCGTCGACCCCGGCCAGACCGGCATGCAGGAGAAGGAACTCCTCGACGAGGAAAGCTACCGCCGCGCCGTCGAACAGCATGGTCCCGACGCCTTCAAGGCCCGCATGGGTGCGGAAGCCCTCCAGCAGCTCCTGAAGAAGATGGATCTCGCCTCGACCGTCGAAGGTCTCCGCGATCAGCTCCGCTCCACTCGCTCCAAGCAGATCAAGAAGAAGGTCGCTCGCCGCATGAAGATCATCCAGGGCTTCCTGGCTTCCGGTAAGCGCCCCGAGCACATGATCCTGACGATTCTCCCGGTGATCCCGCCGGACCTCCGTCCGCTCGTACCGCTCGAAGGCGGTCGCTTTGCGACCTCCGACTTGAACGACCTCTACCGTCGCGTCATCAACCGCAACAACCGCCTCAAGCAGCTCATCCAGATGAAGACGCCCGACGTCATCATCCACAATGAAATGCGCATGCTCCAGGAAGCGGTGGACGCCCTCCTCGACAACGGTCGTCACGGCAAGCCCGTCAAGGACCGCGATCGTCAGCTCAAGTCCATCAGCGACATGCTGAAGGGTAAGCACGGCCGCTTCCGCCAGAACTTGCTCGGCAAGCGCGTCGACTACTCGGGTCGTTCGGTCATCGTCATCGGTCCGGAGCTCAAGCTCAACCAGTGCGGTCTCCCGAAGAAGATGGCGCTCGTCCTCTTCGAGCCGTTCATCATCCGTCGCCTCAAGGACCTGGGCCTCGCCCACACCGTCCGCGGCGCCCGCAAGCACATCGAGCAAAAGAAGCCCGAAGTCTGGGACATCTTGGAGGAAGTGACCCGTGGTCACCCGGTCTTCCTGAACCGCGCCCCGACGCTCCACCGTCTTTCGATCCAGGCTTTCGAGCCCGTCCTCATCGAAGGTGACGCGATCCGCCTGCACCCGCTCGTGTGTACCGCTTACAACGCGGACTTCGACGGTGACCAAATGGCCGTCCACGTTCCGCTGTCCTTGGAAGCCATCATGGAGTGCAAGCTCCTGATGATGTCCACGAACAACATCTTCTCGCCTTCGAGCGGCAAGCCGATCCTCACGCCGTCGCAGGACATCGTGTTGGGTTCCTACTACCTCACCCTCGAGCCTGCGAACAAGCCGGCCGCCGCGACCCACCTTCCGGTGATCGGTTCCGTCGACGAGGCCAACTACGCCGAAGCCGAAGGTGCGTTGCACTTCCATGACTGGGTGCGCTACGCCAACCCGGACTTCGGTCGCGACACCGTCCACGGTGACAAGACCTCCCGCACGATCGTGACGACCCTCGGTCGCATCATCTTCAACACGATCTGGCCCACCGAACTCGGCTTCTTCAACGAAACCGTGAAGAAGGGACAGCTCGGCGACCTCATCCTGAAGACGTACAAGTCCGTCGGCCGCGAGGCTTCGATCCCGGTCTTGGACGCCCTCAAGGACACGGGTTTCCGCATCGCCACCCGCGCCGGCATCTCGATCGGCGTCAGCGACATGATCTACCCGAAGGAGAAGGACGATGTCGTCAAGCAGGCGACCGCGAAGGTCCGCGAATTCCAGCGCCAGAACGAAGCCGGTACGATCACCAACGACGAACGTCGTAACAAGGTCGTGGATACCTGGTCGGGGGCGACGAACACCATCGCCCAGTCGGTGTACAACACGCTTTCGGAATCCGCGAAGGTGGCTGGCGTCCGCAAGGGCGACCCGCGCAACACGCACCGCATGATCATCAACCCGGTGTACGCCATGATGGATTCCGGCGCCCGTGGTAACAAGGCCCAGGTTAAGCAGCTTTGCGGCGCTCGTGGCCTCATGGCCAAGCCTTCCGGCGAAATCATCGAACGCCCGATCTTGTCTTCGTTCCGCGAAGGCCTCTCGGTCCTCGAGTACTTCATCTCGACGCACGGCGCCCGTAAGGGTCTGTCCGACACCGCGCTGAAGACCGCTGACGCTGGTTACATGACCCGTAAGCTCTGCGACGTGGCCATGGATGTGATCGTCACCGACGACCATAACCTGAGCTCCGGCACCGAAGTCATCACCCTCGGTGATGCCGCCATCGGTCGCCACCTCTCCATTGACGTCGTCAATCCTTCCGGTGCCGCCAAGGCCCTGGCCAAGGCCGACACCGCCCTCACCGAGGAGCTGGTGGCCAAGTTGCGCGACGCCGGTGTGGATCGCGTGGCCGTCCGCATGCCGAACGGCGTCTGGAAGAACACCATCTACGACGGTGACGAAATCCTCGTCCCCCTCGCCGACCGCATCGTGGGTCGCTGCCCGTCCGACGACGTCTTCAATCCGCTGAATCCTTCGGAAATCATCGTCCGCTCGGGCGAACTGATCACCGAAGACATCGCGAAGCAGATCGAAAAGGTCGGCCTCGATCGCGTCAAGGTCCTCTCGCCGCTCACCCACATGATGGTGAACGCCATCCCGCCGAAGTCCTACGGCCTCGATCCTTCCACGGGTCGCATCGTCGAGCGTGGTACGGCGGTCGGCATCATCGCCGCCCAGTCCATCGGTGAGCCCGGTACCCAGTTGACCATGCGTACGTTCCACATCGGTGGCGTCGCTCAGCTCAAGACTCCGGAAATCAAGGCCAAGAACGCCGGCCGCGTTCAGTTCGTCGACCTCAATACGGTCGAACTGAAGGACGCTTTCGTCGCCGTCAACGGCACCGGTTCCATCCGCGTCCTCAACGAAGCCAACCAGTCGCTCGAAGAATACCGCATCCTCGCCGGTACGGTCATCAACGTGAAGGACGGTAAGAACGTGAAGAAGGACGAGCTCATCGCCGCTTGGGATCCGAACAACACGTCGATCCTCGCGAACAGCGCCGGTCGCATCCGTCTCTTGGACATGATCTCGGGCGTGACTTACAACGAAGAGCGCGACCCTTCCAACAACGCCTTCTACAAGTCCGTCATCGAGCACTCCGACGAACAGAATCCCCAGATTCAGATCGTCGACGCCCAAGGCGCCAACCTCGGTACGTTCTCCATCCCGGCCGGCGCCCGCGTCCTCGTGGACGAAGGTGACGTCGTCGCCCAGGGTAGCGAACTCGCCAAGATCCCCCGCCAGGCGGCCAAGACCCAGGACATCACCGCCGGTCTGCCGCGTATTTCCGAGCTCTTCGAAGCCCGTCCGCCGAAGGACGCCGCCGAGATCGCCAAGATCGACGGGGAAGTCGAATTCCAACCCTCGATCCGCGGCAAGAAGCGCCTCGTCATCAAGGATTCCATCGGTCGCGAAGAGGAGCACCTCATCCCGCACGGCAAGCACATCATCGTCGCCGCCGGCGAAAAGGTGAAGCAGGGCCAGTGCCTGACCGAAGGTGCCGTCGATCCGCACGACATCCTCGACATCTTGGGCCAGTCCCGCGTGCAGGACTACCTCATCACCGAAATTCAAAAGGTGTACCGCTCGCAGGGCGTCGTCATTAACGACAAGCACATCGAAATCATCGTCTCGCGTATGCTCCGCAAGGTTCGCATCTCCGAGCCGGGCGACTCCGATTACCTCTGGGGCGAGCAGGTCGACCGCAGCACCCTGGCTGAAGTCAACCGCTCCATCCACGAGCGCGGTGGCCAAATCGCCGAGTACGAGCCGATCCTCCTGGGTATCACCAAGGCATCCTTGGAAACCGAGTCCTTCATCTCGGCCGCTTCCTTCCAAGAAACGACCCGCGTCCTCACCGACGCTGCGACGATGGCCAAGCGCGACTTGCTGACGGGCTTCAAGGAGAACGTCATCATGGGTCACTTGGTGCCTGCCGGTACTGGTTTGCCCCTGTACCGTCGCATCAAGGTAAGCCCCACGGTGGAGTCTGCGGGTGCCTGATTACTCCTAAGTCCTTATATATAAGTAACTTAAATGACCTCACCGCCTAATAGGGTGGTGGGGTCATTTTTTACCTATTAGGGCCGACCGGGGTGGTTTGGGGGTTGAAGCAATGCGAACCTTGGGCTTATTTTTGAGCCTACTCCCCGCCAACCCTATGCCTAAGGTCCGCTTCCTTGTTGCCGCTGCGCTTCTCTCCACGTCCGTTTGCGCGCATGCCGCCAATCTCTTCCCGACGTCTCCGCTGATCCAAATCGGGGATGACTTGGATATCCTTTTCGATTCCGCGGTCGCCCTCGAAGTCACCGATAACCTTTACTCCGCCGCCTCCAAGACCGCCTCGACCTCTTGGACCGTCACTCCGGGCCTGACGCTCGAGTATGGTAAGGACTCGCCGCTTGCGCTGACCCTCTCCGCCAAGCGTGGTTACGTTTACTTCAACAAGTCCAGCTTGGCCTCGCTGGAGGATTCGCGCGACAACCTCAGCGGCAATCTCCGCTATGCTCCCGGCGGCCCTTTGACCGTTACGCTGGATTCATCCTACCGCGTGACGGCTCGTAACGACGAGCTCGCCGCCCAGGGCATCAACAGCGTCCTCCTCGGCGCGACCTTGGTTCGCCAGTCCAACTACACCCACGCCCTCGACGTCGGCTACCAGCTGACCGAACGCATGAAGGTAAACGTCGGCTTCAACAACACCTTTAACCACTACCTGAACCCCACGAAGCTGCGCTTCCCGTTCAGCGACGTGAACGATGTGGCTTATGCGACCAAGAAGGTCAACCCGCTCTGGGATACCATCAATTACAACACGAACACGCTGACGGAGCTGAATACCAAGAGCATCCCGGTCAGCGTGGATTACCAAGCGCCGGGTGAAAAAATCACCTACGGCTTCAAGTATCAGCACGACATCACGGATTACTCCGCGGCCCCTTACTTCTCGCAGGCTGGCAATGGTACGGCCAACCCTCCCGTGGGCAGCACGGTTCGACCAGCCTTGCCCGCCCAGCAGCTCGTCAAGGACTTCTACGGCCTCACCGCCAAGGGCCAGGCGACCGAGTCCGGTAAGCTCAATGTCACGGCCAAGGTTGGTTATGCGGTCTCCAAGACCGACGCTCTGCCCAGCTCGGGCGATCCTTCCTATTCCGTGACCCTGTCCCACGCGTCGACCGAGTTGATCACGCAAACGTTGACCTTCTCGCGCGACACGGCCGCCTCCTCGGCCGGCGGCGTCACGGCTTCGAAGACCTACACGTATGGCGCTAATTTCAATGCGGCGACCGATCTGACGCTCAATCTCTCCGTGACCAAGAGCGACGTGATGTCGGGCACGACGGGCGTCAATACCATGGTCTACACCTTGGGTGCTGACTATAAGTACAATTCGCACCTCAGCCTCCAGGCCGGCTATAATCTGACGGATTCCAAGATTCCGGCAGCTCCGTCGGCTAATTTCCAAGCCAATACCTTCACGCTTTCGGCTGCTTTCCGCTACTAAGGCGAAAGCCCCATGGCCAGAACGAGGGCGGACGGTCTGATTGACCGACCGCCCTTTTTCATGCATCTTTCATTCATGTCCTCTGGATCAAAGTTCATCAGGTTCTTGGGTCGCTCCCTCTGCCTATTGGCCCTGGCTTCGATTCCTTTGCTCGCCGTGGACAAGGACGAGACCCTGCAGGTCGGCAAGCCGCGCGCCGAAGAGCCCACCAAGCCCGCCGAGCCCACCAAGCCCGCCGAAGTGACGACGAAGTCCAGCTATTGCCTGCGGGCCCGGGACTTCATCAAAGTCGGCGTCATCAACGAGGCGGACACGCTCATCGAGCGACGCATCAATCCCGATGGCACCATCGACATTCCTTTCCTCAAGGCTCTCGTTCCGATCGCGGGGCTGACCATCACCGAAGCGCAGGCTGAAATCACCAAGCGTTACCGCCGTTACTTCAAGGAGCCCCAAGTGGTCATCACCATCGTTACTTACGCCGAGCGCCGCGTTTATGTCTCGGGCTACGTCGGTAAGCCCGGCCCCGTGAATATCCCTCCCGAAGAGAACCTCACCCTGGGTAAGGCGCTCTCCATGGCCGGTGGCATCCTTGCCCGCGGTCGCCGTTCCGATGTCGCCATCAAGCGCATGCGCGACGGCAAGCTCGTGACGATCGTCAAAGACGTCCGGAAAATCGATTCCGGCGATGAACCCGACTTCGTCCTCGAGGACGACGATGCCATCTACGTCGACGACAGCAAATTCTGAACCCCATGGCCGAAAAAACCCAGAAGCCTGAGGATGATCAGGACGATTCCGCCCCGCGCGGCCGTGGCTACGGTAGCTACGGTAACTATGGTAACTATGGCGGCGGCTATGGCGGCGGGTATGGTGCCGGCTATGGCCAGGGTGGCTACGGACGTTACGGCGTGAAAGAGGGCGGCAATCCGCTCTACGCGTACATCGCGATGCTGCGGGAGCGCTTCTGGTGGCTCATCCTGGCAGTCCTGGTGGGCGTGACCATCGCCCTCGTCCTGACTTACCAGACGATGCCGGAATATCGCGCGGTCGGTAAGCTCCGCGTCTTTCGCATGGCCCCCGATGTCACGGCGAACACCACCGCGGCGAACAATAATTTCAACATCACGACCAACGACGACTTCTACACGGCCGTTGAATCGATGCGCAGCACGGGCATCATCGAAAGCGTTTCGCGCCAGCTCACCATCGACGAGAAGAAGCGGGTCATCGAGCCCTACCAGCAGGGGAACATCTTCAGCGGTCCGCTCTCCGAGCAGGAAGTCTTTGGCCGCCAGCGCGCCATCAACCCCCTGAAGTCGACCTTCGTGGTCACCGTCGAGTTCACCCACCCGAACCGTGATTTGGCCCGGCAAGTGGCCGGGATCTTCTGCAAGGCCATCCAGAAGAACAGCGAAGACGAGCGCCTGACCATCACCAATCCGTTGGTGGAGAAACTGCGCAGCGAGATCGACCTGATCGAGGAACGCCTCCGGAAGCTGTCCGACAAGCGGAGCGACCTCATCAAGACCCAGAAGCTGCTCTCCATCGCCAAGGACACCACGACGTTGAACACCGAGCGCGGTGTGCTCGTCCGGAATCGCGAAGATGCCCGTAAGCAGATCGATGAACTGGAGATCATCTGGAAGCTGATCCTGGAGTACAAGACGGCCGGGAAGGACGCCTACGACATCGCCCAGGTCCGCACGGATGAGCGCGTCGCCGCGCTCGGCCCCAAGGTGACCGAACTCCGGGTGCTGGTCAGCACCATGGAGAAGAAGTATACGGACGAGCACCCGACGCTCATCCAGACCCGCGCGCAGCTGGACCAGACCCAGAAGGAGTTGACCCAGGCGGTCGCCAACTCGGTCAACCGTATCCAAGCCTCGGTCCAAAATGCCCGTTCGAGTTACGACGCCATCGTCGCCAACCTGGAGCGCAAGGACGAGGAAATCTATCGTCTCCAGGCCGCCAACAACGAGCTCGAGCGCGTCGATAAGGAGATCCGCGGCCAAGAGGAGTTCCTCGCCCGCCAGAAGCAGAATTACGAAGAACAGAAGCTGCGTTCGTCCACCTCGGGCACCAGCACCTCCATCAAGATCCAGGAGATGCCCTCCGTGGCCGATCGCCCGGTGAACAAGAACTACTACATGAACGCCTTGACCGGCATGGGGCTCGGTCTGCTGGTGGGCTTCGGCCTCATCGTCCTGATGGGCTCCTTTGACGACCGGGTGAAGTCCGCGAAGGACGTGGAAATGGGCCTTGGTTTGCCGTTGCTTGGCACCGTGCCAAAGGTCACCGAGGCGGTGGGTCCCGATCGGGCGCTCTTGGCCCGTCAGGATAAGGACAAGGTCGCGACCGAGGCGGTCCGCGCCATCTACTCCGCGATGAAGGTCAGCCCAGCCACGGCGAATAGCCGCGTCTTCCTGGTGACCTCGACCCGTCCGGGCGAAGGCAAGACCTTCGTCGTCACCAATCTGGCGCTCAGCTTCGCCCAGCACGCGGAGCGCGTGCTCGTCATCGACGCCGACTTGCGCCTACCCAACGTCGGTCCCTCCCTCGGTTTCTCCGGTGATGGTGGCGTGAGCCGCTGGTTCAACGGGGAGATGACCTTGGACGAGGCGATCGTGCGCGACGTGGCGCCCGGCCTGGATGTCCTGCCCGTCGGCATGAGTTGCCGCAACCCGACGCAGGTCATCAACAACCCCAAATTCTTGGCCATGTTGGACGAGATGAAGACGCGTTACGACCGCATCTTCATCGATTCGCCGCCGATCGGGGCGGTCTCCGATGCCTTGCACCTCGTTCCGAAGGTCGACGGCGTCATCTACGTGGTCCGCTTCAACCTCGTCCACATGCGGAACGCCGGTTCCTGCCTGGCCCGCTTGGCGGAGACCGGTGTGCCGATCTTGGGGGCGGTCCTGAACCGCATGTCGATCCGGATGGCCTCGGTCTACACCGACTCCTACGACCCCGCCAACAAGAAGTATTATATTGATAGCGAAGGTTCGGACTCGTCCGGCTGAGCCTCGGCCGCTTCAATCGGGAGGTTGCCCGCCCCATGCGTCCCTTCCTTCTCTTGGCTTTGGCCTTTCTCTGCGTCGGCTGTGAAACCGTCCCGGGTACGGGACGGACGCAGATCAATTTCGTCAGCAACTCCGAGGTCGCCAGCATGGCGGCCGGCGAGTTCGCCAAGATGAAGAAGTTGCCGAACGACCCGCGGCTCGCCCAGATTCGCCGCATCGGACTCAGCATCGTGGCGGTGGCGCGCAAGGAGGACAAGCAGGGCGTCCTCCCTCCCGCCAGCCAATGGCAGTTCGCGGTCATCGACGACAAGTCGCCCAACGCGTTCGCCATGCCTGGCGGCAAGATCGGTTTCAACGTCGGCATGTTTCCTTACGCCAGCACCGACGACGATATCGCGGTCATCCTCGGCCATGAAGTGGCGCACGTACTCTGCCAGCATAGCAGCGAGCGCATTTCCCAAGGCTTGTTGGTCCAGTTAGGGGCGGTCGCCGTCGACGAAGCCACCAAGAAGAAGTCGGCCCAGACCCGCCAGGCGTGGATGGCTGGGTTCGGCCTCGGTAGTCAGTTCGGTCTCCTCCTGCCGTTCAGCCGTTCCCATGAGTCGGAGTCCGATCGGTTGGGCCTCATCTTCATGGCGCGGGCTGGCTATAACCCGGAAGCCGCCCCAGCATTCTGGCAGCGCTTCGCCAAGGCGGGTGGCCCGAAGCCGCCGGAGTTCTTTTCGACGCACCCGGCGGACGACACGCGCGTGCGCCAGCTCCAGGCCTGGATGCCCGAAGCGAAGGCCCAAGCCCCGAAAAAGCCCTAAGCGGGGTTACCGGCCGGCTCCGCGCACGGGGCAGGACAGGTAGACGCCGCGCGGATCATTCAGCGAGCGGATCGCCTTCAGCGTTTCGGCGTGGCTCTTGAGGAAGAGCAGGGCGGGGTCCTTCGACTGCGCCCGCGCGAAGAGCGGCAGCTCATCGCCGTCTTCGGTGAGCAGCTTTTGCAGGATGTTTTCCCGGCCCGAGTGCAGGGCCGGCACCTGAATGATTTCGGCATCCTTGATCTTCGCGAGTTCTTTGGCTTCGCGGATCGCATCGCGGAGGCCGCCGAACTTATCGACCAGGCCCTTTTCGCGGGCGTTGAGTCCCAGCCAGACGCGGCCTTGCGCGATTTCATGAACGCTGTCGCGTTCCATCTTGCGGCCTTCGCCGACGACCTTGAGGAAGTCCTCATAGACACCATCCACGGAGGCTTGCACGACGGCCATCTCTTCCGGTGTCGCCGCGTGGTCCATGTCGAAGAGGTTGGCGTAGCGGTTGGTCTTCACGCCGTCGGTACCGAGGTTCACCTTTTTGGCGAGTTCCTGGTAGTTGAAGTGCAGGCCGAAGACGCCGATGGAGCCCGTGATCGTCGAAGGGTCCGCCATGATGACGGAGCCGCGGGCGGCGATATAGTAGCCGCCGCTGGCCGCGAGGTCGCCCATGGAGACGACGACGGGAATGCCCTTGTTGCGGAGCAGGCCGACCTCCCGGGCGATGATGTCGCTGGCGAAAGCGGAGCCACCGGGACTGTTCACGCGGAGGACGACGGCCCGGAGGCGCGGGTCGGCGCGGAGTTCCCGCAGGTCACGAGCCAAGCGGTCGCCCCCGATATCGCCGAGGCCGCCCCAGCCATCCACGATTTCACCTTCGGCGTAGACGATGGCGATGCGTTCCCCGCGGTGCGGGAGCTGTACCTTGTGGGCGTATTTGCCCAAGGAAATCTGGCGGAAGGACGTGCCCGACTCATCGGGGCCCGCCCCGATCTTGCGCAGCTCGGTGATGAGTTGGTCGCGTTGCAGGATCCCGTCGATCAGCTTAAGCGCCTGCGCCTTTTCGGCGTTATAGATGCCGGCTTCGTCGGCCGCCCGGCGGAGGGAGGCGATCGTCACCTTCCGGGAGAGCGCGATATCCGTCAGCAGGCGGCTCCACACGCCATTGAGCAGGAGTTCCGTCTGTTCGCGGGCCGGCGCGCTCATCTTGTCGCCGATGTACGGTTCGACGGCCGACTTGTATTTGCCGACCTTGGTGACCTGGACGCCGACGCCGAGCAGCTTCAGCGTTTCGCCGTAATACATGTGGTAGGAGGCCAAGCCCTTCAGTTCGACCTCGCTCGCCGGGTGCATGTAGATCTTGTCTGCGGCGCTGGTGAGGTAGTATTCGCGTTGGGAGGAGTTCTCCACCCAACCGATGACGGGCTTCTTGGATTCCTTGAACTTGAGGATGGCTTGCCGGAGCTCGCCGAGCTGCACGATGCCCGCTTCGATTTCCCCGGCGATCAAGAGGCCGGCGACGTTGGTGTCTTTGGCCGCGAGGTCGATGGCTTCGAGGGCGCGCAAGAGGTCCACCTCGGGTGTCGGGCTGCCGCTGAGCAGGGAGGTCAATCCGGGCGTGCCGTGAGCGGGGGTGTCGTTGATCGCTAGGCCATTGCCGATGACGAGCATCGTCTTCGGCTTCATCAGGACAGGCGTGGATTCGGGCTGGCTCCCGCTGGAGCTGACGAGTCCCACCATGAGTACGAACATCAGGAAGCAAAGCCCAAGGCCAGCGAGGAAGGTCCCGATGGTGGAGGCGAGGACTGATTTGAAGAATTCTTTCATGGGATGATGGGGAGCGGTGTGCTGGGGTAAATTTGTCTATGACTGTGCCCGGCTGCCCATGTTTCGCCAATCCAAAGTCGCCAATTCGTCACCCCTTTCCGCTGGTTTCTGTCGCCTGAGCGGGCTACCATTCCGATATGTCCGAGAATACTCATGAACAGCCCGGCGCGGTGACCGCTCGCAAGGCGCTGGCCATCAACCTCGACCGCTCCGCGTACGGGGTGTTCGCTGAGATTGGCGCTGGGCAGGAAGTCGTTCGGCATTTCTTCAAGGCCGGCGGGGCTTCGGGCACGGTCGCGAAGAGCATGTCGGCTTATGACATGCGCGTCAGCGATGCGATCTACGGACACCCCAAGCGCTACGTCTCGCGCGAACGCCTCGAGCAAATGATGGAGCACGAGTACGGCTTGTTGGTCGATCGCCTGGCGGCCGAGCGCGGCGCCCAGACGCGCTTTTTCACTTTTGCCGACACCGTGGCCACGACGCCGCATGACGGCAAAGGGCAGGGGCACTCTTGGATGGGCATGCGTTTCCAGTCCGAGCCCGGCGCCGCGCCGAGCGACGTCATTCTCCACCTGCGGTTGTGGGACCGCGATGCTGGTCGTCAACAGGACGCCCTCGGCATGGTGGGCGTGAATCTGGTCCATGCGGCCCTGCATCGCCGCGCCTCCATCGACGAATTCGTGCAGGCGATCATCGAGGACGTCGGTGCGGGCCGCGTGGAGGTCGATTTCGCCCATTTCAGCGGGCCCGGCTTCCGCGACTTCGATAACCGTACGGCCTTGGTCCGGCTGGTCCGCCTCGGCCTCACGGATGCGGTGCTGTTCGATGAACGCGGCCTCCCGGCGGTGGCGGGGGAATTCTTTTACAAGAAGTCCGTGCTCGTCGCCCGTGGCACCTTCCGCCCGCTGTCCTTGGTCAATGAAGACATGATCAGCTGCGCCCAGCACGCGCAACCGCCGGGCGCGGATACCGTGACGCTCTACGAGATGTGCGTTGGGCAGGAGAACGCCACGGAGGCGGAGATCGTCGCCCGCATCGGTCTCGTGGCCGCGGTCGGCCGTCCGTTGCTCGTGACCCGTCATCGCGGTTGGTATCGTCTCCCGGCCTATTTCCGTCTGCACACCTCGGGGGACGTGACGTTGATCGCGGGCATGAACAACCTGGTGGACCTCTTCAATCCCGCCCACTACACCCATCTCGAAGGCGGCGTGCTCGAAGCTTGCGGCCGCCTGTTCAAGGATGGCGTGAAGGTGATGGTTTATCCGATGCGCGGCGACCAGTTGCGGCGCTTGATTTCGGATCCGGTGGCGTGCCTGGTCTGCTTTCCGGAGACCTATCAGGTCGCCTTGGACGCGGTGGTCACGGCCGCCGACGTCCAGGTCCGTCCTAAAGTCGCTGGCCTCTTCGAGCACCTCCGCAACAATGGCTTCCTCGTCCCCATTACCGGGGCCAGCCCGGCGGCGTTGGCATGCCAGCCGCGTACGTTGGCGGAACGCATCCGCCAAGGGTACGAAGGCTGGGAAAAGGAAGTCCCGCCGGAAGTGGCGAAGGAAATCAAGCGATCCCAGCTCTGGATTTCCTGAGTTAAACCGCGACCGGAGGTTGCAGGCGCACAGGAAGCCCTCAGTTTGAGGGTTCCTCATGGCGCCCTTGCCGTCTTCCTTGCCTGCTGGTTCTGATACGGAGCTCTCCCTGTCCGTCGAGCGTGCCTACCGTGAAGTCGTCGTGGTCGACCGGCTAGGAGCCCTCTGGTCGCTGATTTTGGCGAAATGTTTCTTGGCGCAGTGGGCGATCGATAAGTTCGTCATGCCGATCAGCGGACTCCGTTACATCTGGTCCCTGACTTTAGCCATGGGGGTCGTTGCCACGGTGCTTTACCTTCGGGCCCACCGCGCCCAGTTCGCCCTTTTCCCGCACCAGTTCCGGGTCAGCTCGGCAATCCTGGGCGGCCTACTGATTGCCCAAGGGTTCCTGCTCTACGCTCACTTCGCCTTGGGGCATCTCCCTGCCGCTGGGGCCGCTGGATTGGCGGCGGCGATGTTCGGCGCTTGGTCGTTGGCGCGTGCCAGCCTGAAGCGGGCGCATGAACCCTTGGTGGGTGCTTTGCTCTGGTGGGGCTTGGCAGCGACGGCCCTGACCGGCGCCAATATCGATGCGCTCCTGTGGATTGGCTTAGGTTTTCTGTTCGCGCAGGCCCTCCCAGGCTTCGCGTTGGCCCGTCGCCTCGAACGTTCGGCCCGGGTCTGACTTAGACGACTTCGGCGCTTTTGCCGTTCAGGCCGTTGAGCATGAGCGCCATGAAGCGTTTCATCGCCGGCGTCAGGACGCGGCCTTTGCGGTGCAGGATGGCCAAGGGGCGAGCGACCCGGCGATCGCGTAGGCGGAGCTTCACGAGGGTGCCTTGCTCGATTTCGGAGCGGATGGTGCCTTCGGGGACGAGCGCCACGCCGGCGTCGACTTCCACGGCGCGCTTGAGCGTTTCGATGTTATCGAACTCCATCGACGGCTCGAGTTCGATGCGCTGTTCGCGGAAGAACTGGTCGAGCGCCTTGCGGGTCGGGATGTCTTGGTCGAAGCCGATGAATTTGCAGCCCTGCAGGTCGGCGAGCTCGATTTCCTTCTTCGCGGCGAGCTTGTGCTTGGGGGCGCAGATGGCGACGAGCTGGTCCTCCATGAAAGGGATGATCTCCACCTGGCGATACTTCTGCGGGAAGGCGACGAGGCCGAAGTCGACGGCGCTGGAGACGACGTCTTCGTAGACCAGGTTGGAGCGGCGGTATTCGACGCGCACGTTGACGTGGGGGAACTCCTGCATGAAGCGCTTCACGTAAGGCGGTAGTTCATGGAGGCCGATCGAGACGATGGTGGAGACGTGGACGGTGCCGCTGACGACCTTACGCATCTCCTGCATCTCGCTGGCGACCTGCTCGTAGCGGTTCAGGATATCCTTGGAGGCTTCATACAGGCTCCGGCCTTCGCGGGTGAGGCGGAACTGCTTCTGGCTGCGGTCGACGATCAGAACGTTGAAGTGCTTTTCCATCGAGCGGAGCTGCTGGCTGACGGCCGACTGCGTGATGGCGTTGAGCTTGGCAGCCTTCGAAAAGCTTTCGTTGTCGACTAGGTCCCGGAAGATCTTGAGGTTTTCGATGTGCATGGTGCGCGTTCTTAGATTACTAAATCTAATGGGAAGTTCCTTCAAGTGTAGAAGGGCTAATCCAAAGCCCCAAAATCGGCTCTTTTAAACGAATCGCAGGCGTTGACTCCGAAGCCATAGGTGCTTCATACTGCTCAAATGGTCACCTACGACCAGTTTACCGCCCATTGTCAGGCCGTTTTGGAGCGCCTCGCCCAGGCCTGCCAGGCTAGCGGACGCTCGCCGTCGTCGGTCCGGCTCTTGCCGGTCACCAAAACGCATCCCTTTGAGGCGGCTGAGTTTGCCCATCGCTTTGGATTGGGGTCAGTCGGGGAGAATCGGGTGCAGGAAGCCCTCTTAAAGCGTCCTCAGTCGCCTGCTGCGCTCCGTTGGGAGCTGATTGGGCACCTCCAGTCCAACAAAGCCAAGCAGGCCCTCCAGGCCTTCGACGTGCTGCAATCCGTGGATTCGGCCGAGTTGGCCGCCCGGCTCGGTCGTATTGCGACGGAGTTGGGCCTAACCCGCGAGGTCTACGTCCAGGTTAACTCCGGCGACGACCCCGCCAAATTCGGCTGCGACCTCGCCGAAGCCCCCGCTGTCTTGGAAGCCTTGCTGCCGCACCGCTCGCTTAAGGTCGTCGGGCTCATGGCCATCGCCCCTTTATCGGACGACCCCGCGGTCGCCCGGCGCACCTTCGCCGAACTACGCCGTTGTCGCGACGGATTGGAGACGCGTTTCGGGATCAAACTCCCCGAGCTTTCCATGGGTATGAGCGGGGACCTCGAACTCGCCGTGGCCGAGGGATCGACCTGCGTCCGCGTCGGGTCCGCCCTGTACGGCGCTCGTCCCGCCCTATGATTCGCCGCCTTGTCATCCGCGACCTCGCCTTGATGGATCGCGCCGAATTGGAACTCGGGGCCGGCTTCACCGTGGTGACGGGTGAAACCGGCGCCGGTAAGTCCGTCCTGTTGGGGGCGCTTTCCTTGCTCGCCGGCCATCGCGCCGCCAAGACGGTCGTGCGCAAGGGGGCCGAGGAATGCGTGGTCGAAGCGGAATTCGAAGTCGGCGAGGACCCGCGCTTCGATGCGCTTCTGCAGGAACTGGACCTCCCGGTCTGCGATGAGGGCTTATTGCTTTTCAAGCGGTCGGTGCATGCGACCAAGGCGGGTCGCATCACGATCAATGGGGGGGCGGCCACGCTGGCGCAGCTGCAGCAGCTCGGCGAGCTCTGGATCGATTTCCACGGGCCCGGTGAACCCCAGAAGCTGATGCGCGCCGAGACGCAGCTCGCGATGCTCGACCTGCATGCGGGCTTGGGGAAGGCCTTGGCGACCTATCGCACCGGCTGGCGTCAGCGTCTGGGCCTGCTGCGCGCGGCCGACGAGGCTGCCGGCGCGGAAAAACTCTCCGAGGATGAAGAGGCGTTCCTGCGCTCCCAGTTGGAGAAGCTCGGTTCGCTGGATCTGTCCGACGACGCCGTGGCCAAGTTGGAACGCGACCATGCCCGCGCTTCGCGTGCCCAGGAGCTTGGCGCCTTGCTGGGACAGCTCGATGCCGGCTTAGGTACCGATGGCCTCGGTGAAGTCCTGCCGAAATTGCTGAAGGCCTCCGAGGATGTCTCCCGCATCGACGATGAGTCCACGGCCCTCCGCGATCGGCTCAATGCCTTGGCCGCGGAAGCCGAAGATATTCGGGCCGATTATGCCCGCCTTGCCCGCGGTCTCTCCGAAGACGATGAGTCCGTCGGTGAATTGGAGACGAAGATGAACCTGTGGTTGGAGTTTCGCCGTAAGTACGGTCCGGAGGCGGTGCACGTGCGCGCGAAGCGAGACGGCATCGCCCAGCGGCTCCTTTCCCAGGGCGACGTCGAGGCCCGTGTGGCCAAGCTCCGTGCGGAGGCGGCGCAGGTGGAGAAAGACCTGCGCAAGCAAGCCGACGCCTTGCATGCGGCGCGGGCCAAGGCGGCCGATAAGCTCGCGGGTGCCGTTCGCAAGATGTTGGGGGCGCTCGGCTTCAAGAAGGCCGACCTGCGCATCGAAGTCGCGGCCGCGGAATTAGGCCCGCAGGGGGCTGATGCCGTCCGCTTCCTTTTCTGTCCGAACGCCGGCCAGGACTTGCTGCCCCTCGACCAGATCGCGTCCAGCGGCGAAGCTGCCCGTGTGATGCTGGCGCTGAAGACGGTCCTCGCGGCGGTCGACCAGACGCCCGTGTTGGTCTTCGATGAAGTCGACGCCAACGTGGGTGGAGAAATCGGCGCGCAGGTCGGCCGCGAGCTCGCCGCCCTCGGGGCCGCCCACCAAGTCTTCTGCGTCACGCACCTTCCGCAGGTCGCCGCCTTGGGCCATGCGCATCTGGTCGTCACCAAGACGCAGGATGAACGCTCCACCACGGTGGCCATCGCCCCCGTCCATGCGAAGCGGAAGGACCGCGAGTCCGAACTGGCCCGCATGCTGGGTGATCGCGCGAGCAAGGTGGCCTTGTCGCACGCCCGCGAGTTGTTGGCGGCGGCCGCCGATTGATCAGCGCTGCACGAAGCGATCCAGCCGGAGGCGGCGGATCATCCGGAGGCCGATGGCGGCGGCCCAAGGCTTCGGCAGGCGGGCGCTGAACATGCCCAGCAGGCGGTTCTTCCAGCCCGGGATGACCTGCGGCCGCGACTTCGCCATGGCGTGGAGCGACTCGTCCACGCAGTCCTCGGCGGTCTGGCCGCCCAGGCCCGTGGGGCCGGAGAAGCCCGCGGCCTTGGAGAAGTTGGTCGAGACCGGTCCCGGGCAGATCGCCACGCAGCGTACGCCGTACGGCTTGGCTTCCGCGTCGAGCGCGATGCTCCAATGCAGCATGAACGCCTTCGTCGCCGCATACGTCGTCATCAAGGGCGTGGGCTGGTAGCCCGCGAGCGAGGCGACCGTCGCGACCTGACCGCCCCGCCGTTTGAGTTCGTCCCACAGCAGGCCCGTGAGCTGCACCGGTGCGCGCACGTTGACGTCGACCATCTTCAAGGTGTGGTCCAGGCCGGGGGCCGGGAACTCGCCGTAGCCACCGAAGCCGCTATTATTAACGAGCAGAATTCTACCTTCCGCCGGCATTAGTTTCCGTAATTCGCCAACAACGTCTTCCACTTGAGAGGGTTGGGAGAGGTCGCAGGTAAGGTGAGTAAACTTGCAGGTATTCGGGACCCCCTCCGGTGGGGTGCGGGAAAGGTTGAAGACGGCGGCCGCGGTCCCAGAATTGTAGATGCGCGAGAGAATCGCGCGTCCAATGCCGGAGGAAGCACCCGTTATGATCACACAGGAGAAACTTCTGAGAAAATCATCGATGGTATCGTTCTTTGACATGGCCGCAGGTTCTCACGCCAAACCCCAAAACACAACACACATGAGCAATGCTCCGGTAGTCGTGACGGGGGTCCATATGGACCTCACCGACGCCCTGAAGGATACGGTGTGCGCCAAGGTCGAAAGACTGATGCGCCACAACCCGCGGATCATCCGCGTGCACGTCGAGCTCGTTTATAACCGCAACCGCGACCACAGCCGTGAGTTCGCCGCCCAGATCCGGTTGGAGGTGCCGGGTCCGGACATCGTGGTCCGCGAGGAATCCGAGGATTTGTACAAATCCATCGATATTTTGATCGATAAGGTCGATCGCCAGCTTCGCCGCCGCCATCGCCTGGAGAAAGAGAAGCGGAATCACCCAAAGCCAACGGACCTGGGCGACTTGGGACGGGCGGCGTAAGTACGGTACCGGCTAGTGCCAGATAAGTCAGTGGTGAGGTCGGTTTAGGACGGTCCAGTCGGTCGGGTAGTCAGCAAGAACCGACGGACAGACGGAACGGACGGTCAGAAACAGGTTAAGCCAGTGAACATCGGCCGATAGCCCAGAAGGTACAGTCAGAGATGGTCTCGGACCCCGGTTGCCGCAAGGTGACCGGGGTCCTCCTTTTGGCGAGGTCTTCAGCCGTTCTCGGCTCGCCCTCGGGGTCGGGTGGGCTTTTATGCCTCCTATGCGGATTTATTTCATGGGCATCTGCGGCACCGCGATGGGTAATGCCGCTTTGTTGATGCGCTCGCTGGGTCACGACGTGCTGGGTTCCGACACGGGCGTCTACCCGCCGATGTCCGATCACCTCCGTGGCGCCGGCATCGAAATCCTGGAAGGGTGGTCTGCAGAACGCCTGGCCCAGCTTAAGCCCGACCTCGTCGTCGTCGGCAACGTCGCCTCGCGCGGCCACCCGGAGGTCGAGTGGTTGTTGGAAGCCCGCACGCAGCCTTATGTTTCGCTGCCGGAGCTGCTCCGCACGCGTCTCTTGAACGAGCGGCGCAACATCGTCGTCGCCGGTACCCATGGCAAGACGACGACGACCTGCATGGCGGCGGTGCTGCTGGAGGCCAATGGCGCCAGCCCCGGCTGGCTCGTCGGCGGGGTGCCGCGTGACCTGCCGGATAGCTCTAATCCCGGTAAGTCCGGCGGCCCCTTCGTCATCGAGGGCGACGAATACGACACCGCCTTCTTCGATAAGCGCAGCAAGTTCATCCAGTACCTGCCGCATGTCCTCGCGATCAACAACTGCGAGTTCGACCATGCCGACATCTTCCGCGACCTCGATGACGTGCTCCGCACGTTCTCGCACGTGCTCCGCATCGTCCCGCGCGATGGTGCCGTGGTCGCCAATGGCGACGACGCCAACGTGCTCGGTTTGGTGAAGAACGTGACCTGGGCCCCGGTGGTCCGCGTCGGCACCGGTGCGGACAACGATGCCGTCATCGCCGATTTCCGGGAGACGGCCACGGGTTCTTCGTTCACGCTTTTATGGAAGGGTAAGGAGTGGGGGCGCGTGCAGTGGGCTTTGCCCGGACTGTTCAACGCCCGTAACGCCGCGATGGCCGCGGTCTCGGCTGGGCTCCTGCTCGATCGCCAAGACCCGACCCGGTTGGCGCTCGCGGCGCTGGCGAAGTTCCAAGGCGTCCTGCGCCGCCAGCAGGTCCTCGTCGACCGTCCGGACCGCGTGGTCATCGAGGATTTCGGTCATCACCCGACCGCGCTGAAACTCACGCTCGAATCCTTGCGCGCCCGTTATCCCCAGCATCGTCTCGTCGCCTGCTTCGAGCCGCGCAGTAACACCGCCGCCCGCAAGGTGATGCAGGACGCCTTCCGCGATGCGTTGATGCTGGCCGATGACGTCTACCTGGCGCCCGCCCATCGCGCGGACAAGCTCGGCGGCGAAAGCTTCGACAGCACCGGTGTGGCTGCGGCCATCACCGCGGCGGGTCGCCGTGGTTTCGCCCCCGCTTCGAACGATGCGTTGCTGGAAGCCCTACGGTTACACACCGCCGAAGGGCAGGGGGCCCGTTGCATCGTCTTCTTCTCCAACGGCGCCTTCGGCGGCATCATCAAGAAGTTCGCTTCCTGAGCTGGCGCTCAGCGGCCGCCAGCGAGTCCGTGAATGACGGCGGCCGCTTGGGCGTCTTCCGCGATCTGGGCCTGGAGTGCCGGGAGATGCGCGAACTTCTGTTCGTGGCGAAGGAAGTGCAACCAGCGGATACGCACCGCTGCCCCCGTCGTTGGGATGGGACCAGAGGCCCGAAGGATGTGCGTTTCCAGGAGCGGTTCCACGGGGCCGCTTTCGACCGTGGGTCGGAGTCCCCAATTGGCGACGGCCGGTTCGGCCAGCCCGTCGGCGTTCACGAGCTCGACGGCGTAGACGCCGAAGGCCGGGCGTAACTCCGGGCTCCACGGCAGGTTCAGCGTCGGAAAGCCGATGGTGCGACCGAGGCGGCGGCCATCGATGATGGTGCCCGTGGCTTCATACGGACGCAGCAGCATCCGGTTGGCCAGCGCGAGGTCGCCGTGCCGGAGGGCGGCGCGGATACGCGAGCTGCTCACGGCTTCACCGTCGAGGGCGACGGGCTCGACGAGGTGGACCGTGAGGCCAAGTTGGCCGGAATCGCGGACGAGCGACTCGCCGTCGCCGGTGCGGCCTTGGCCATAGCGGAAGTTCGCGCCGACGTGGACCGAGCGGAGGCCCTTGAAGTGATGGAGCAGCCAAGCCGGAAAATCCGCGGCCTCCATCGCGGCATGCTGGAGTGTGAACTCCTGATGGTGGATGAATTCAGCCCCGGCCTCGGTCAGGCGCTCATCTTTCTGGGTGCGGTTGAGGATGAGCGGGACCGCTGATTCCGGCCGGAGGACCTTGCTGGGGTGCGGCTCAAAGGTCATGACCCCGACGCTGCCATGGGCTTGGCGGGCCGCGGCGCGGGCGGAATGCAGGACGGCGCGGTGGCCGAGGTGCACCCCATCAAAGGCGCCCAATGCGAGGTGGATGCTCGTGGCGTGGCTCATCCCAAGGCGATGCTCGGCACGGCTTCGTGCACGGGAATCAAGCAGGCGACGAGCTGTTCGCGGCTCATCGCGCCCAGTTCCATCAACGTCTTGGCGCGATCGACGTGCAGCTTGCCCGACAGCGTCCGGCGCAGCATCGTGAGGTGCGCGCCCGGCCCAAGCTTGCGTCCCAAATCATAGGCGATGGTGCGCACATAAGTGCCCTTGGTGCAATGGACGCGGAAGTTGAGCCGGGGGCTCTCCCACGAGAGCAGCTCGAAGGCGTCGATGCGGATGAAGCGTGGTTCGCGTTCGACTTCGATGCCCTTGCGGGCGAGCTCGTAGAGTTTCTTGCCGCCGATCTTCTTCGCCGAGTGCATCGGCGGAAGCTGGTGCTGGTCGCCGAGCATCGTGGCCATCGTGGCGGCGATTTGGTCGGTCGTCAGCTCCGGCACCGGGTTGGTTTCGGTGGTTTCGCCATCGGCATCCTGGGAGTCCGTGACCACGCCGAGGGTGGCCTCGCCGAGGTATTCCTTCTCCTGGGACATCAGGTACTGCGAGGCCTTGGTGGCCTTACCCACCAGGATGATGAGGAGGCCCGTGGCCATCGGGTCGAGCGTGCCGGCGTGGCCGACGCGGCGCGTTTGGTAGAGCCAGCGGACCTTGTCGACGACGTCGTGCGAGGTGATGCCTTGCGGCTTATCGACCAGCAGGACGCCTTCGGGTTCGGGGAGGCCGTCGCTCATCGGGCGATATGCTCGCGGTAATGGTCGGCGACGATGCCGAGGATGCGCGCGCGATCCTTGGCGAGCGTACAACCCAGCATATTGAAGCCCGCGGCCAGGACGTGCCCGCCACCGTTCAGTTTGCCGGCCAAGAGGTCCAAGCGCAGGCGGGGGTCGCGACCACGGAGGCTGCCGCGGACGCCGTCGCGGCCTTCTTCCATGAGGACGGCGATTTCGACGCCCTCGACGGAGCGGGGGAATTCCACGAGGCCTTCCTTGTCCTCCTTGGTGGTGCCGGTCGCGGCGTAGTCGGCCTGCGTGAGTTCACCGGAGCAGATCTTACCGTCTTCGTGGAATTGGATCGTGTTGAGGAATCGCTTGGTGAGCTCGAGCTTCCCCCGGCTCTCGTGTTCGAAGACGAGGAAGTTGGTCTCCGCCGGGTTGGCGCCGCGTTCGATGAGTTCCGCGGCCAAGGCGAAGACTTCGGCCGTAGCGCTGGCGTAGCTGAAGCGGCCGGTGTCGGTCACGATGCCGAGGTGCAAGGCTTTGGCCGTAGCGGCGTCGCAGCCTAAGTTCTGACGGATCGCGCCGTAAGCGAGCACATGGCAAGTCGCCGCCGCCGTCTTGACCACGATGTTGTGCTGGGCGTAGCCTGGATTCGAAGCGTGGTGGTCGATGTTGCCCCAAAGTTTGCCGCCAAACTTGTCCAAGAGGTCCGGACCAATGCGAGACGCATCGGCACAGTCGACTGCGACAGCCACCCGGCCATCTGGGACATACTGGTCGCCCGTGAGGAAGGTGACCCCCTGGGTGTATGACACCATGTTCGGAGGGACGCGGTCGCGGTTGACGCAGAGGGCGTCAATGCCAGCGGCTAGGAGGATGCGGCAGAGGGCGACTTGGGAGCCGATGCAGTCGCCGTCGGGGCGCATGTGCCCCAATACGGCCACTTTCTGGCCTTGGAGGCCTTGGACGAGCCCTTGGAGGGCAGGTCCGGATGCTTGCATGCTGATTCCCATGGTGTAGTCTCGAAGAAACAAGCCCGCCCGACCGCTGGCAAAGGCAAAAGGCGAGGTTATTTACAATGTGGGGTCCCCGCTTGATGCCCTGAATGGCTTGGGCATAGTATCTGCTTAACAGGCTCTCAAGCCCACCTCACCACCCATCCCATGGACAAGGACAAGAATAACAACAATTTCACGCCCCGCGCCCGTAAGGTCGTGGAGCTCGCCCGGGCCGAAGCGCGCCGTTTCAACCACAACTACGTCGGGACGGAGCACATCCTGCTCGGCCTGATCAAACTGGGTGAAGGGGTGGCGGTCAATGTCCTCGGCCGCATGGGCCTGGACCTCAAGAACGTCCGCGCCGCGGTCGAGAAGCAGGTCGGCCAGGGTCCCGAGGAAGCGAAGGCTCCCGACACCATTCCCCTCACACCTCGTGTGCAGAAGGTCATGGCTCATGCCGTCACCGAAGCCCGTAGCCTCGGTCATGCTTACGTCGGCACCGAACACATCCTGCTTGGCCTCCTGAAGGAAGGGGAGGGCGTCGCTGCACGCGTCTTGCAGCAGCTCGACGTCGACCTCGAGCGATGCCGCAAGGAAATCCTCGCCGACATCGACCCCAACGCGTCCGTTGAGGGTGAAGGTAAGTCCGACGACACCCCGCCCGAGGAGAAGTCCGAAGGCGATGACGCCCCGCCGCCCCGTCGCGCCGGCGAAGAAGGTGGCCGTCCTGGCCGCGGCGAGCGCCTCTCGTTGCTCAAGACTTTTGGCCGTGACCTCACGGAGCTGGCCCGCGCCGGCGAACTCGATCCGGTCATCGGCCGTAAGGAAGAAATCCGCCGCGTGGTGCAGATCCTCTGCCGCCGCACGAAGAACAACCCGGTCCTCATCGGTGAAGCGGGCGTCGGCAAGACCGCCATCGTCGAAGGCTTGGCCCAGGAAATCGCTTCCGGCATCGTCCCGGAAATCTTGCTGGACCGTAAGGTCGTGACGCTCGACCTCGCGCTGATGGTCGCTGGCACCAAGTACCGCGGCCAGTTCGAGGAGCGCATCAAGGGCATCATGGACGAGATCAAGCGCGCCAAGAACATCATCCTCTTCATCGACGAGATGCACACCATCGTCGGGGCGGGCGCCGCCGAAGGCGCGATGGACGCCTCCAACATCCTGAAGCCGGCCTTGTCGCGCGGAGAGATCCAGTGCGTCGGTGCGACGACCTTGTCCGAGTACCGCAAGCACATCGAGAAGGACGCCGCCCTCGAGCGCCGCTTCCAATCCGTGAAGGTCGACGATCCGTCGCCCGAAGACGCGGTGCTCATCCTGCGCGGCATCCGTTCGAAGTACGAAGACCACCACAAGTGCGAGTACACCGACGCCGCCATCGAGGCCGCGGTCCGACTCTCGCACCGCTACATCACCGCTCGCCACCTGCCGGACAAGGCCATCGACGTGATGGATGAAGCCGGCGCCCGCGCCCGCATCCGTTCGTTGAACCTCCCGCCGGAGCTCGACAAGGCCCAGGCCGACATCGACGCCGTCGTGCTGCAGAAGGAAGATGCTTCCCGGCACCAGAAGTTCGAGGAAGCCGCCAACCTCCGCGACCAGGAGAAGAAACTCCGGGCCAAGCGCGAGAAGATGCTCGAAGAGTGGCGCAAGAAGCGCGACGAGAAGCGCATCGTCGTCGGCGAGGAGGAGATGCTCCACATCGTCGCCGATTGGACGGGCGTCCCGCTCAACCGCATGGAGAAGAAGGAGACCCAGAAGCTCCTCGACCTCGAGAAGGATTTGCAGGGCAGCGTCATCGGTCAGGACCGCGCCTGCGAAGTCATCTCCCGCGCGTTGCGCCGCTCCCGCGCCGACCTCAAGGACCCGCGTCGCCCGATCGGTTCCTTCCTCTTCCTCGGTCCGACCGGCGTCGGCAAGACGCTCCTGGCCCGCACCCTCGCGGAACGCATGTTCGGCGAGAAGGAAGCGATCATCCAGATCGACATGTCGGAATACATGGAGAAGTTCACGGTCTCCCGCATGATCGGGTCGCCGCCCGGCTACGTCGGCCACGACGAGGGCGGCCAGCTGACCGAACAGGTCCGCCGCAAGCCCTACTCCGTGGTGCTCTTCGACGAGATTGAGAAGGCCCACCCGGATGTCATCCAGCTGCTGCTGCAGGCCCTCGAGGATGGTCGCCTGACCGACTCGCTCGGCCGCGTGGTCGATTTCCGCAACACGATCATCATCATGACGTCCAACGTCGGTGCCGACGTGCTCCAACGTAACAATTCGGTGGGCTTCGACGTCGGCGTGGATTCGACCCGCGACTACGAAAAGCTCAAGGAGCGCATCATGGATGAGACCAAGCGCGCCTTTAAGCCCGAGTTCCTCAACCGCCTCACGGACATCGTCATCTTCCAGCAGCTCGCGAAGACGCACATGACCAAGATCGTCGACATCGAAGTCGCCAAGGTGGCCAAGCGCCTCCTCGACCTCGGCGTGAAGCTCGTCGTCAACGAAGCCGCCCGCGGCTACCTCGTCGACAACGGTTGGGATGAGAAGTACGGCGCTCGTCCGCTCCGCCGCGCGGTGGAACGTCTCCTCGAAGACCCGTTGGCCGAAGCCATCTTGCGCGATGACTACAACAAGGAAGAGCCGGTCATCGTCTCGGTCGGCGAGAAGGGCCTGGTCTTCACGCAGAAGAAGTCGGGCGCCGATACCGAGCCCAAGGCCTGATGTCCGGTCGTCTGGTCACTGCAGGGCTCCTGGGCGCGACCGCCGTCGCGCTCGGGGCCTTCGGTGCCCATGGTTTGAAGGACCGCCTCGCCCTCATCCCTGAGGCCGCGGGTTGGTGGCAGACCGCGACCTTCTATTTACTGACGCATGCGTTGGCCGTCGGGGCGGTTGCTTCGCCCTCGGCTTGGCCCGCTCGTCTCTGGTCGGCGGGAGCGTTAATCTTCGCCGCAACCTTATACGCGATGGCCTTGGGTGCGCCGCGTTGGCTTGGGGCCGTGACGCCGCTGGGCGGCACGCTGCTCATCGCGGGCTGGCTGAGCTTGGCTTGGTCTGCGCGGGCTCGTTGATTGCCCAATTAAGCGAGCGTCTCTGTGTGGTAGCCTTGGGCTTGCTGAAGTAAGCCAGGGTCTTTTGCTCGTCCTCCATGACGCCCGCTGAGTTGAAGCATTCCGCCCTGAAGGATGCGCGCCCGCCGGCAGGCTTGAGCGAAGCGGCCCAAGCGCTGTGGCATCTCAAGAAAGGCGATTGGGAGAAATCGCATGCCATCGCTCAGGACATCCACGATGCCCAGGGCGCCTGGATTCATGGTCTGCTGCATCTCGTCGAGGGCGACCTCGGTAATGCCCGCTACTGGTTCGCGGAGGCCGGCCGGCCATCGGTTAAGCCCGCCCAAGCGGACGCCGTCTGGGATGAGATCGCGGCCGAGGTCCTGGTGGGGCGCTAGTCGTCCGTCCGCTTGCATCCTGTCCGTGAATGCATAAGTTACGGATATGCGCTTCCTCGCCTTCTTGGCCACGCTCCTGACCCTTTCTATGCACGCCGCCGAACCGACCAACTTGCTCACCATTCCCCTCAAGGATATCGACGGCAAAGAGACGACCCTCGCCGCCTTCAAGGCCAAGGCCGTCTTGGTCGTCAACGTCGCCAGCGCATGCGGTTATACTGCCCAATACGAAGGCCTCGAAGCCCTTTACCGTAAGTACAAGGACCAGGGCCTCGTCATCGTGGGCGTGCCTTGCAATGACTTCGGCGGCCAGGAGCCCGGCACCGAGGCGGAGATCAAGAAGTTCTGCTCCAGCCGCTTTCAGGTCACGTTTCCCTTGACCAGCAAAGTCAGCGCCAAGGGCAAGGCCCCCCATCCCTTGTTCGTCGCGTTCACCGGCAAGGAAGCTGGCCATCCCGGCCCCGTCACCTGGAACTTCAACAAGTTCCTCGTCGGCAAGGATGGCAAACTGCTCGCGCGTTTCGATTCATCCGTTGAGCCTGACTCCGCCGAACTTCAGTCCGCGATTGAGAAGGCGCTGAAGTAAGCCCGTCGGTTAAACTGGACAGAGCAGCTTCGCGATCAGCGCCAAGACGACGGCCAGGAAAGCCCCGCGGATGAGCCCGGCGCCGTGCTTCAGCACGAGTCCGGAGCCGAGCCGTGCCCCGATGAGCTGGCCACCGACCATCGCCAAGGCGACCCAAGGCGCGATGTGTCCAAGCCAAGCGAAGACCACCAGTGAACCCAGGTTACTCGCGAGGTTGACCACCTTGGTGTAAGCGTTGGCCCGGGTGAGTTCGAGTCCGAGCAGGGTGACCAAGGACAGAATCCAGAACGCTCCTGTGCCTGGCCCGAAGAACCCGTCGTAGAACCCGAGCGTCAGGCCGAAGAGCCCTGAGAAAAGGACGGCGTTCATCCGCGCGCGTGTCGTCGTCGTGCCGAGCCGCGGGCTGGCGATGACATAGACGACCACCGCGAGGAGCATCCATGGAATCGCCCTCTTCAGGGCCTCGTTGCCGATGAGCGTGAGGACGAAGGCCCCGCCCATGGAGCCGAGGAAAGAAAGGAGCGCGGCCAGCCGGACCTCCGACCATTGGACGAGCCCGGCTTGCGCGTAGCGGCTCACGGCGATCGCCGTTCCAAACGAGCTTTGAGCCTTGTTCGTCCCGAGCGCCAACTGGGGAGGAAGCCCCGCCCAAAGTAAGGCGGGTACGGTGATGAGCCCGCCGCCGCCGGCGATGGAGTCGATGAAGCCACCCAACAGCCCCGCTCCGAAGAGCAGCACGTAGACGTGTGGGGCGAGGTCCATGGCGAGGGCATAGGCCGCCGGCGGGTTTGGGTCAACGTCCAGACTTGCCTGCGTTGACTCCCTTCATCCGCATTCTATTTTCCGGCCGATGAGCCACCGCTCGCGCCGTCTTTTTCTCCGCTGGGTAGGTATCGTCGGCTTAAGCCTCGGCGCCCTTGGTTCGGCCGCGGCACCCGTCGACGGCTACGACGTTTGTGTCTACGGTGGCAACGCGAGCGGCGTGATGGCGGCCTGTGCCGCGGCCAAAGAAGGTGCGAAGGTCATCGTGGTCGAGCCCAGCCGATGGTTGGGCGGCATGACGGGTGGCGGCCTGATGCATATCGACTGGGGCAGGGAAGAAGCCGTCAGCGGTTCGACCCGTCCGATCCTGAAGAAGGATTATAAGGATGCCCAGTATCGCGCCGTCTTCGCCGACATGCTGAAGTCGGCTGGCGTCACCGTGCTCTTTGAGCATCGCGTCAGCGCCTTACAGAAGGTCGATGGCGTGATCCGCGCGATCGATTTGGACCTCGCCCCTTTTGACGCATACGGTTGCCCTCCGGCGCAGCCGACGAAGGCCCAGGCGCGAGTCATCAAGGCCAAGGTCTTCATCGATTGCTCCTATGAAGGCGACCTCATGGCGCGAGCCGGGGTTGCGTACACCTTTGGCCGGGAGGCCAAGTCGACCTACGGCGAAAGCCTGGCTGGCGCCCAGCCGCCGATGTCGGTCTACGCCCTGGACCCTTATGTGAAGGCGGGCGACCCGCAAAGCGGGCTACTGCCTGGCCTGCAGGCGACGCCGGTCGCACCGGTCGGCGCGGCGGATAAGCTGACGATGGGCTATGGCTTCCGCTGGCGCTTCGTCTTCAAGGGCGAGAGCCTGCCGATCGAGCCGCCGGCGAACTACGACCCGAAGCAGTTCGAGCTCTATCGCCGGGCCTTCCAGCAGGGCGTGGATATCCTTTCCGGGCGGGTGTTGCGCGGCACCTTGGATGGCTGGGAAAAGAGCGGTGGGCGCGTGTATTCCGGTGGCGCCGGCAATCTCGCCCGCGCCTTGTTCGCGCCGACGAACTACGGCCACAACGCCAGCTATCCGGATGGCGATTATGCCACCCGCGCGCAGATCTGGAAGGAGCAGCAGGATTTCGTGCGCGGCATGACCCATTTCCTGCGTACCGACCCCAGCGTCCCCGCCAAGCAGAAGGAGATCGCGCTCAGTGCCGGCCTCGAGAAAGGCGCGTTCGACGACACCCAGGGCTACCCCCATCAGCTCTATGTCCGCGAGGCGCGGCGCATGGTCTCGGACTACGTCGTCACGCAGAAGGACATGGAAGGCAAGGCGACCCCCGCGGACTCCGTCGGCCTCGCCTCCTATGGCGTCGACGAGTGGCCTTACGCGACCGTCGCGCTCGATGGCCAGGTCGCGCTCATGGGCGGCTATTATTCGATGCTTTACCTCGAGGAGAAGAACCGCGGCATCTACCAGATTCCGTACCGAGCCATCCGGCCCAAGAAGGACCAGTGCACGAACCTCCTCGTCCCCGTTTGCGTTTCGGCGAGCCACATCGCCATGACCTCGATACGCATGGAGCCCGTATGGATGATTCTCGGAGAGTCAGCGGGCGTCGCCGCGGCGATGGCCGTGAAGTCCGGGCTGGCGGTGCAGGACGTGCCTTATGCCGACCTGCAGCCGAAGCTGCGGGCGTTGCATCAGAAGCTGGATATCCCGAAGAAGAAGGAACCTACGCAGAAGTAGGTCCGGCGAACCGTAGGTCCGCCACGATGCGCCCGCCCACCAAGTGCTCTTGGATGATGCGGTCCAGGTTCTCGGGCGTACAATCGCGGTACCAGACACCTTCCGGGTAGACCACGGCGATGGGGCCTTGCACGCAGACCCGGAGGCAGTCGGCCTTGGTTCGCTGGATGCCGCCACGGCCGTCAAGGCCGAGCTGTTTCAGCCGGGTCTTCAGGTGTTCCCAGGAGCGCAGGGCGAGTTCGCCGCCGCAGCACGCCTGCTCCGTTGACTTGACGCACAGGAAGAGGTGTCGCTTCGTTCGGTCGAGTCCGAGTGCGAGGGCCTGCTCTGCGGACGTCGGGCTCACGCGGCTTTATTCGAAGCGCGGGATGATCCCGTCCTTCTCGAGCTTCAGGAACAGCTCGCGGCTGAACCAAGCATCGTTGGCGGCGTAGACGATCTGCTTGCGGGCAAATTCGGCGTCCTTCTTGTTCTTGCTGTTCACCGCGAACGGCAGTTCCCAATGGGAGCACTGCACGCTCTTGGATTTCTTCATCTGCAGCCCAAGGTAGATCGCGGCCAGCGCGCGGAGGCCCGTGTTGATCACGCCGGCGCGCTTGGTGAAGTCGGAGACGTCGATGAAGCCCGGGGCGTCGAACGGCGCGCGTTCCTGGAGGTGACGCACATCGTCGCGGACGGCGACGCCGACCTTGGCCTTGCGCGGGTCGCAGAGGAGCGGAAACATCACGGGGACCCCGCCGCATTCATCGAGGCGGAAGATGAAGATCTTTTCGGCGCCGGCCAGCTGTAGGATGGAGGGCAGGTAGGTGACCCCGCGGGTATGGGAAGGGCGGGTCTCGGTGTCGAAGCCCAGGACGCGTTCCTTGGAGAGGTGCTTCACCGCCCGTTCGGCGTCCTGTTCGCTCTCGATGACCTCCGTGTAGCCGTCCCACTGGCCGACGGGGAGGGTGGCGATCAAATCGTCGGTAAAACGCAGCCCGCGGGCGGGCTGTTGGCCTGTTTTGCCCTCTTCTGGGCTGTCTGCTGACTCATCCACAGGGGGAAAGCAAAGGCATGCCCGCCCATTGGCAACCAGAGACTAGGACAGTTGGGAAAAAAGCGTTGACCGTGCCCGTTGACCCACCTTTGTTAACCATCCCTTTTCAAGGGGCCTTAGCTCAGTTGGTAGAGCGCTTGCATGGCATGCAAGAGGTCGTCGGTTCAAGCCCGATAGGCTCCACCATTAAAAAACCGGCCGTCTTCTCACGAAGGCGGCCGGTTCCTTTTGAGGGGCTTTCGGTCGGGCCTTACTTGGGCAAGCGGCTCAGGAGGGCTTGGCAGTCATTGCTCAGGCGCAACTCCATGACCAAGGTCTCCCGGTTGACCTTCTCGATGGATTCGGCCGCGTTCTGCAACTGCTTCTTCAAGGCAAGGTTCTCGTTGCGGGAGGCCTTGGCGTCGGGCTTTTCGGCCAGTTCACCTGCCATGGTCTCATATTTCCGCAGCATGGTGATCATGGCCTTGCGGTCGTCAGGGGCGCGCCGGAGCATCGCCCAAGTGGCCTTGGCTTTCACGCCGCCTTCGGCGAGCAGGCGGAAGTAACCCAGGGCGGAGAAGCTCTTCTTTTCGGCCTCGTAGTCCTTTTTGGCGTTTTCCTCGAGGGTCTTGAACTGGTCCGGACGCTGGGTCGTTTTGGCCGTATTGTTGTTATTGTTGTTGTTCTTGGTCTTTGAGGTGGTCGGCTTGACCTTTTCGGTCTTCTTGACCTCGGGCTTATCCGACTTGTCGCTCATGTCCTTGTCGGGAGCTTCGGCCTTTTCCTTGGCCTCAGCGGCGGCTTTGCTGGCGGCCTTCAATTCACCGAAGGTCTTCCAGAAGGTCGCCTCTTCGATTTCGCCTTCCTTGAGGATGTATTCGACGTTGGTGATCTGGACGCCCTTGAGGCCGTCGAGCATCGAAACGGAGAGGTTGCGCAGCAGCGACTTGGTGTCGGTGGGGGTGGCCTCCTTGGCGAAGGGGTCTTCTTCCGGCTCCTGTTCGCGCTTCTTCTTTTCCATCGCCTCGTCCTTCGAGGGCTTCAGGAGCAGTTCGCGTTCGGCCCAGACCTTTGGGGAATTTTTCTTCGTCCATTCCTGGTCGAGGTCATCCCACTTGTAGGTGAGGACGGAGTCTTTCCCCGGGACCTGCACGGTGATCGTATCCTCATCCTGGGTGATGTATTCGAACGTCACGATGTTGCCGTTCTTGCGCAACTGGACCGGCTCGGCGGTCAGCACGGTGGCGGCGAGGAGCAGGAGGAGGGTCAGGGGCTTCACGGGTGGGGGGCTTATCAATAATACTGTCAGGTACCCGGACGGGGGCAAATAAAGAAGGAGGCCACCCCCTTGGGGTGGCCTCCTTCTTCAAGGGGTGACTAGGCCTTACTTGCTGCCCTTGGCCTGGAACTTGGGGAAGAGGTACTCGGCGCAGGAGTCGAGGGAGGCCAACTGGACGTAGTCGGCCTCGGGCACTTCAATCCCGTGCTTCTTGCGGAGTTCCATGACGATGTCCAAGAAGTCCATCGAGTCGAGGGACAGCTGGTCGCGGAGGCGAACCTCTGGCTTAACGGCAGAGAGGTCCTCGTCGGGCGCGATGTCGGCGATGATGTCGAGTACGACCTGCTTGATGTCTTCCTTGGTCATTGTGCGTGGGGTTCTGTTTCAACCGCCCTTGGCCGTTCAGGCAACCCCATATTTCTTCACAATGAGGGCGGAATTGATGCCAAGCATGCCGAAAGAGTTGTTCAGGATGGCCTCCAGACGGGGTGCCTGGACTGCCTGATTGATGACCAGACCCGGCATGGCGCACTCGGGGTCTAGTTCGTCGATATTGATGGTCGGGTGGACCCAGCCGTCCTCAAAAGAGGGCAAATTGCCCGCTAATTCGAGGGCGCCGGCGGCCCCCATGCAGTGCCCGATGAAGCTCTTGGTATTATTGATATGGGTTTCCGGGCAGTCCGTGAAGACCTCCCGTAGGGCGGTGCACTCTTGGATGTCACCCAGGGCCGTGGCCGTGGCGTGGGTGGACACGATGTGGATGTCCTGGGGGCGCATCCCCGCCCGCTTGAGGGCGAGGCGGACGCACTCGGCCTGCCGCTCGGGGTTGGGGAGCACGGCATCCGTGGCGTCGGAATTGATGCACCAGCCGGCGATCTCCGCGATAATCCGGGCGCCACGCTTCTGGGCGTCCTCCAGACGCTCCAGGACGTAGATCGCGCCGCCTTCGGAGATCACGATGCCGTTACGGTTCTTGTCGAAGGGGCGGGAGGCCTTGGTGGGGTCCTCGTGGGCGCCTAAGGCGCCTTGGTTCTTGAAGCCTGCGAAGATGCCGAAGGTGTGGATCGACTCCGAGACGCCGCCGGCGAAGGCCACATCGACCTCGCCCAGCTGGAGCATCTGCGCGGCTTGGATGAGGCCGGCATTGCCGGCAGCGCAGGCCGCGCCGATGGTGTAATGGGGCCCCGTGATGCCCATGTTCATCGTCACTTCACCGGCCGGGTTGTTGGCCACCGTGCGCGGGTTATGGTGGTGCGTCCAGTACTTCGTGTCGTTGCCGAATTGGGAAATATTATGGATTTCGTTCTCGGTCTCGACGTTGCCGTGTTCGGTGATGCCGAGGTAAACGCCGACGCGGGATTTCTCGACGGTCTCCCAGTTCAGCCCGGAATCCCCGAGGGCCTCGCGGGCGCAGTAGATGGAAATCGACCCGACCCGCGTGCCGTTCCGGATTTCCTTCCGCTTCTGCCACTTGGTGGCATCGAAGTCGCAGACCCCGGCGGGGTGGCGTCCCATGTGGCGGACATCGATTTCGGCGATGCGTGCCTTGCCGGCCAGGAGGTTGGCACGGAACTCCGGGAGGGAATTCCCGTTGGGGGCGGTTAGGCCAATCCCAGTGATGACGATGCGGGTCTTGGAGGACATCTGGCTACGACTCCATCAAGTGCTGCCGAGCCATGAAGTCAAACCCGCCCCCGCTTGCCCTTGCCAACGGTGGTTCCCTCGTTTTGCTAGTATTTCGATGTCCAACCCGCTCAAGTGCTCTGTCTGCGATGCCGTCGCGACCGTCCACCTGACCCAAATCGTCCAGGGTAAGGTGACGAAGGTGGATTTCTGCGAGGCCTGTGCCGCCAAGGGTGGGGCGGGGGATGCGGCGGTCTTCAAGCTCGCGGACGCGGTCAACGCGCTGACGCCGGCGGCGGCCATCACCTGCCCGGATTGTGGGTTCACCGACGTCGAGTTCCGCCGCCGCGGTCGCTTGGGCTGCCCGTCGTGCTGGAAAGTCTTCGGCGTCGCCCTCGGCGGCCTCCTGACCAAGGTCCAGCATGAGACGCAGCACGTCGGTCGGGCTCCCGCCGGAACGCTTCCGCTGGGGCAACTCCGCCATCGCCTCCTCGCCGCGCAGCAGGAGATGACCGCCGCCATCGCCGCGGAAGATTACGAGACCGCCGCGAAGCTGCGCGACGAGGTCGCCCGGATCGCCGCCCAACTCGACACCCTTTAAATCCATGTCCGTCCAGGAAATCCTCGCCGATGAGAATGAGCTCACGCACCTGCTGGGCGCCCAGCAGGCCGTGGTCCTCAGTACCCGCGTGCGTCTCGCCCGCAATCTCGAGGGGTTCCCCTTTCCGGGGTGGGCCAAGCCCGCGCACCGCAAGGAGATCGCCGAGCGTTGCATCGAGGCCCTGACGAAGCTGCCGCGCTTCCGGAAGTCGCACGTCTTCAAGATGGGCGACTTGCCCGACCTCGACCGGGCCGTGCTGGTCGAACGCCACCTCGTGTCCAAGGAGCTGGCCTCGGGCAAGAGCGGCGCGGCCGTCATCAGCCGCGACCAGACCTGCTCGGTCATGGTGAACGAAGAGGACCACCTCCGCATCCAGGTCGTCAAGGCCGGCTGGCACCTGCGCGGCACCTGGAATATCGCCGAACAACTCGACGACGCCATCGGCGCCTCGCTCGGCCTCGCTTTCTCGGATGAACTCGGCTTCCTGACGGCTTGCCCGACGAACGTCGGCACCGGCCTGCGCGCCTCGGCCATGGTGCACCTGCCCGGGCTCTGCCTCGCGGGGCATATGGAGAAGGTCACGCGCGCGCTCAGCCAAGATGGGTTGGCGGTCCGCGGTTGGCTCGGCGAAGGCACGGAAGCGGCCGGCAACGTCTTCCAGATCTCGAATCAGCAGACGTTGGGCCTGTCCGAGGACGCCATCCTGCGGCACCTCGGCGGTTGGGTGAAGACGCTGGTCGAACAGGAATGGAACGCGCGCCGCAAGTTGGCACAGGAGGAAGGGGAACGCTTCGTGGACCGCCTCGCGCGCTCGCTCGGTCTGCTCCGTCACGCCCGCCTCCTGACGAGCGCGGAATCGATGAACATGCTTTCGCACCTGCGCCTGGCTTGCGACATGGGTTGCTTGCCCGAAGAGCGTCGCCATGTCGTCGATCGCCTCATGATCGAAGGCCAGCCCGCCCACGTGCAGGCCCGCCAAGGCACGGAACTCGATAGCGATGGCCGCGATAGCCGCCGCGCCACCGCCGTGCGCGAAGCGCTCCGCGATTTCCCGGAAGTCGGCGCGCCGACGGCTTAGGCCCGCCGCGGCTTACTCGTCGGAATCCGCGGGCGTCGCCGGCTTATCCTTGCGCGACATCTCGTCGAGCAGGGCCTGGACGCGCGCGACGCCGCCGGTGACGTCATCCTCGGCGAGGATGAGTTCGGGGGCGTTCTTCATCTGCAAGACACCGCTGACCGCGGCGCGGAGCTCGCGGCGGATGCGTTTAAGGAAGGTCCGGGCGGCCTTCTTTTCCGGGTCGCCGCCCGAGACCGCGTAGCCCACCCGCACTTGGCGGAGGTCGGGCGACACGGTCGCGCGGGTGATGGTGATCAACGCCGACTCGGTGATCCAATTGCGCCGGAGCGCGACGGATACCTCGCGCTGGATCAATTCGGCTACCCGGAGCTGGCGCTGCGACATGGCTTAGAGGCTCGGGCGGACCTGGAGCATCTCGACGACTTCGATGATGTCGCCGGGCTGGTACTCATCGTAGCCACCCAGCTTGATGCCGCACTCGAAGCCGGCCTTGACCTCGGACGCATCGTCCTTGAAGCGACGCAGCGTCTCGACGGGGCCTTGGTGGATGATCTGGCCCTTGCGGACGAGACGGGCCTTGGCTTGGCGACGGACGAGGCCTTCGGTGACCATGCAACCGGCCACCTTGTGTTCCTTGCCCAGCGGGAAGACCGCGCGGACCTCGGCGCCGCCGAGCTTGTTCTCGCGGACTTCGGGGTCGAGCAGCTCCGACATGGCTTCCTTCACCAGGGTGATGAGCTCGTAGATGATGTCGTGCGTCACGATGCGGACGCCCGTGCGCTTGAGGTGGGCTTGGACGCCGTTCTCGATCTTGGTGTCGAAGCCGACGATGATGGACTTGGCCGCTTCGGCCAACTGGACGTCGCTCTGCGTGATCGGGCCCACGGAGCCACCGACGATGTCGAGGCGGACCTTGGTCGACTTGATTTCGCGGAGGCAACCTTCGAGGGCTTCGAGCGTGCCGTTGACGTCGGCCTTGAGCAGGACGCGGAGGATCTTCTCCTTGTCCTGGGCGAGGGCGGCCATGAGGCGTTCGAGATCCGTCATGCCCGGGCGGGCACCGGTGTTCGGGGCCTGCTGCTGGGCTTCGGCGGCCTTGCGGCCGGCGAGGGCGGCTTCTTCGGCCTGCTCGCGGGCTTCGCGGTCGTTCTTGACCGTCTGGAACTTCGTGCCGGGAGCGGGGACCGCGTCCCAGCCGAGGACGAGGGCAGGGGTGCCCGGGGAGGAATTCTGGAGGCGGCCACCGCGTTCATCCATGAGCGCGCGGACCTTGCACCACGTTTCGCCGCAGACGAAGGAATCGCCGGGCTTGAGGGTGCCCTTCTGGACGATGACGGTCGCGGTTGGTCCACGGCCGGTTTCCATCTGGGATTCGATGACGACGCCTTGGGCGGCGCACTTCGGGTTGGCCTTGAGGTCGAGGATTTCGGCCTGCAGGAGGATCGACTCGAGGAGCTCGTTCATGCCCGTGCCCTTGAGCGCGGAAACCGGGTTCGTGATGGTTTCGCCACCCCAATCTTCCGGGGTGATGCCGCGTTGCTGCATCTGCTGCTTCACGCGATCGATGTTGGCGCCCTTGGCGTCGACCTTGTTCACGGCGCAGACGATGGCGCTGGCGTGCTTCTGGGCGAACTTGAGGGCCTCTTCAGTCTGCGGCATGAAGCCGTCGTCCGCCGCCACCACGAGGACGGCGATATCGGTGACGGAGGCGCCGCGTTCGCGCATCTTGGCGAAGGCCGCGTGGCCAGGGGTGTCGAGGAAGGTGACGGTCCGTCCCTTGTACTCGGGCTTCTCGCCCTGGTACTTGACGGAGTAGGCGCCGATGTGCTGGGTGATGCCGCCGGCTTCGCCGGACACCACGTTGGTCTTGCGGAAGTAGTCGAGCAGGGTGGTTTTGCCGTGGTCGACGTGGCCGAGCACGCAGACGACGGGCGGCCGTTGCGCGAGCAGGGCGGGATCGTCGTCGGTGTTCTTTTCGACCTTCTTGACGGGCTGGGCGCCTTCGCCGCGGTGGCGGATTTCCAGGACGTACCCATGCTTCTCGGCGACCTTGCGCGCATCGGCTTCTTCAATGACCGAGGCGACGCTGACGACCTTGTTCAGCTCCATCAGGCTACCGATGACCTGGAAGGGCTTGAGGTTGAGGGCGATCGCGAAGTCGCGCACCACGATGGGCGGACGAACGGTGACGGCACCCTTGCTGCCTGGGGCGACTTGACCAGCCCCGCCGACGGTGCGCGTGACCACCGGTGCGGCGGGCGGACGGACGATGGGCGGGAGGGGGCTGGGACGGCTGGGGGCCGCGGGTGGCTGCGAAGGCGTGATGACAATCGGCGGCAGTTCGTTGCGCGGAGCGGCCGTCGGGGCCACGGGACGCGGTGGGACGACGGGGGCAGGGCCAGCGGTCGGGCGCGGCGGGACGACGGGTGCAGGGCGCGGCGGCAGGACGGCCGGGGGGACGTTGGGTTTGGCGGTGGCCGGCGCGGCAGTGGCAGCCGGGGCGACGGCGGGCGTGGGCTTGGCGGCTTCGACGGCGGGCTTGGCCGGCGCAACCGGAGCGACCGGAGCGGGGGCCGGAGCGGGGGCCGGCTCTTCCTTCTTCGGTAACTTATCCGCCGCGAACTTCATGAAGTCATCGCGGTAGAACTTGCTGAAATTGCTGGAAGCCGCGGGCTTCTTGCCTTCGGCGTAGACGAGCTCCTTGAAGTCCGGATGGGCCTCCACGAACTGATCCGCCAAGGCGAGCAATGCCTTGACCTCGAGGCCGAGTTCCTTGGCCACGTCGCTGTAACGCTGGGTGGTCGAGGCCTTCTTCGCTTCGGGTTTCTTCTTCTTCTCGGTCATGTGCAGGTGCTGGGTGGACGGTAGAGGGAGGGGGCGCGGAGACGAACTTAGGCCTGGCCAGCGGTCTTGGCTTTGGCGACGGCAGCGAGGACGGTGTTGAATTCGTCTTCGGTGATCGAGGTGCCGACCAAGTCGTCCGCGGTCACGTCGCTGAAGGCGGCGAGCTCGGCGATGCCGAGGCCCACGAACTTCGCGATGAGTTCAGGCGAAAGCTGGAGCAGGGCGGCGAGGCGCAGGGCCTTTTCGCCCAGCTGAGCGTCCACGCTTTCCGGCGCGCGCGTCGACTTCGTGATGTCGAGGCGCCAGCCCATGAGCTTGGAGGTGAGGCGGGCGTTGCGGCCCTTGGAGCCGATGGCGATGCGCATGTCATCCTCGTCGACTTCGAAGTGGATGAGGCGGTTGCGCTCGTCGACGTGCACGTTGCGGGGCTTGGCCGGGCGGATGGCTTCTTCAAGCAGCTGCAGGGGCTCCGGGCGCCAGCGGATGATGTCGATCTTCTCGCCGTTGAGTTCCTTGACGATGTTGCGGACGCGGGCGCCACGGGCACCGACGCAGGCGCCGACGGGGTCGACCTTGGGGTCGGAGGAGTCGACGGCGATCTTGGTGCGGTAGCCCGGATCGCGGGCCATGGCGGCGATTTTGACCGTTTTATCGGCGATTTCAGCGACTTCGAGCTCGAGGAGGCGGCGGACGAAATTCGGGTGGGCGCGGGAAAGGACGAATTCCCGGCCACGCTGGGTGTCTTCGCGGATTTCGAGGAGGAGGCAACGGATGCGGTCGCCCGTGCGGAAGATTTCGCCTTGGCAGCTTTCGGCGCGGGTGAGGACGGCTTCGGCCGAGCCGAGCTCGACGACGACGTTGCCGCGGTCGTTGCGGCGGACGGTGCCGGTGACGATGTCGCCGATCTTATCCTTATACTCCTTGAAGACCTGATCCTTCTCGATCTTGCGGAAGCGCTGGTTGAGGAGCTGCTTGGTGCTCATGGCCGCGATGCGACCGAGGTCCGAGACGGCGATGGGGCGGCGGACTTCCTCGCCGATCTTGGCGTCGGCCTTCAGGGCAGTCGCGGCGACCGGGTTGATTTCCTTGAGGGGGTCGGACGGGGAGTCGCTGACGATGTAGACCGCGAAGGCGTCCAGCTTGCCGGTGGCGGGGTCGGCGATGACCTCGATGTTCTGGCCGGCGAGGACGGACTTTTCGACCGAAGACTTGATGGCTTCGGCGATGAGCGCACAGGCTTCATCCTTGGGGATATTCTTCTCCTTTTCGAGGTACTGCAGGTAGGGCTTAATGTCTACGCTCATGGGTATACGGGTGGTGTGGTGAGGAAATGGGCGACAAAAAAGGCGGGTCCGGCTGGACCCACCTTATGGAAAGGTGACTAGGTCTTCGGGTATGCCCGCCCCGCGAGGGCCTGTCAAGGCGGGACGCCTCGGCGGGCGGGGTGGGTTCCGCTTGCCCCCGGGGGGTCTTCGGTAAACCTCTTGCCCCATGGCCGACGAAAAGGTGATTTTTACCATGACGGGGGTGACCAAGCACTTCGAGAAGAAGCCGATCTTCCGTGATATCTCCCTCTCCTACTTCTTCGGCGCCAAAATCGGCGTCCTCGGTCTGAACGGTTCCGGTAAGTCGACCTTGCTCAAGATCATGGCCGGTGAGGACCAGGAATTCGATGGCGAGATCAGCGCGGTCCCCGGCTACACCTTGGGCTACCTCGCCCAGGAGCCCCGCCTGGATGAAAGCAAGACGGTCGCCGAATGCGTCAAGGAAGCGGTCTCCGAGATGAAGGCGCTGCTGGAGGAGTACGACGATACGTTCGTCAAGGTCTCCGAAACCGATGATGCGAAGGAACAGGAGAAGATCCTGGCCCGCCAAGGCGAGATCCAGTCCATCCTCGATGCCCGGGGCGGCTGGGACTTGGACGCCCGCATCGAGATGGCCCTCGAGGCCTTGCGCTGCCCCGCGCCGGATGCGGTCGTGGCGACCTTGTCCGGCGGCGAAAAGCGTCGCGTGGCCCTATGCCGCCTTTTGTTGATGGAGCCGGACATCCTCCTGCTCGACGAACCGACCAACCACCTCGATGCCGACACGGTGGCCTGGCTCGAGCGTCACCTGCAGAACTACAAGGGTACGGTCATCGCGATCACGCACGACCGTTACTTCCTCGACAACGTGGCGGGCTGGATCCTCGAGCTCGACCGCGGCCGCGGGGTGCCCTGGAAAGGCAACTACTCTTCGTGGCTCGAACAAAAACAGAAGCGCATCGAGGCCGAGGAAAAACAGACGATCGCCCGCTCCCGCTCGATGGAACGCGAACGCGAATGGGCCGGTTCCTCGCCCAAGGCGCGCGTCGCCAAGAACAAGGCCCGCTTGCGTGCCTATGAGCAGATGCTTTCGCAGGATCAGGCGCAGACGGAGAGCAAGGCGGAGATCTGGATTCCGCCCGGCCCGCGTCTCGGGGGCGCCGTCATCGAGGCCAAGGGTTTGATGAAGGCCTATGGCGACCGCATCCTGATGGAGGACGTCAACTTCTCGCTGCCCGCCGGCGGCATCGTCGGCATCATCGGGCCGAACGGCGCGGGCAAGACGACGCTCTTCCGCATGATCACCGGTCAGGAGAAGCCTGATAAGGGCACGTTGACGTTGGGTGAGACCGTCAAGATCGCGCACGTCGATCAGTCGCGCGATTCCTTGCCGGCGGACAAGGCCCTCTGGGAAGCGATCTCCGACGGCCAGGACATGGTGCACCTCGGCAAGGTCATCGTCCCCGCCCGCGCCTACGCGGCGCGCTTCGGTTTCACGGGCGACGTGCAACAGCGCAAGGTCGGGTTGATGTCGGGGGGCGAACGCAACCGCATCCACCTCGCGCGTTTGATCAAGGCCGGCGCCAACGTGCTGCTCCTCGACGAACCGACCAACGACCTCGACGTGAACACCATCCGCGCGTTGGAAGACGCCTTGGAGTCTTTCGCCGGTTGCGCCGTGGTGATCTCGCACGACCGTTGGTTCCTCGACCGGGTGGCGACGCATATCTTGGCCTTCGAAGATGACGGCAAGCTCGTCTGGCACGAGGGCAACTACGGCGACTACCTCGAAGCCCGCCGTCGCCGTCTCGGTGAGGACTCCGATACGCCGCGGCGTCCGAAGTACCGCCGGCTTACGCGTTGAGGCGTTGGCTCCGCGCCAAGCGCGGACGCCAAGCGGGCAGGGTGCTCGTCAGTTCCGCGAACTCCGCGTCCGTGAGGCGCCACGTCCAGTTGCCCTGCGGGTTGCCGGGGGTATTGAAACGGGCGGTCGAGCCCAGCCCGAGCAGGTCTTGGACGGGCAGGATGGCGCAGACTGCCGCCGTGCGCAGCACGGCGTCGATCAACGCCGTCGGCATGTCCTCCACGGCCCCGAGGAGTTCCTGCAGGTTGGCTTGTTCTTCCGGCGTGGCGCTCGCGAGCCAACCCCGCAGGGTGTCATTGTCGTGCGTGCCCGTATAGACGACGCGGTCGGCGGTCACGTTGTCCGGATGGTGAGGGTTGTCGGCGGATCCGCCGAAGCCGAACTGCAGGACCGCCATGCCGGGCAGACCGGACGCTTTTCGGAGAACATCGACGCCCGGGGAGAGCAAGCCAAGGTCTTCGGCGACCAACGGCAAGTCACCCATGGCGAGCGTGAAGGCCAAGCCCGGACCGTCGTGCCACGTGCCACCACGGGCGTTGGGTGCGTCGGCCGGCACGCTCCAGTAGTCGCACAGGCCGCGGAAGTGATCGATGCGGACGGCATCGAAAAGCTGGAGGTCGTGCGCGACGCGGGCCCGCCACCAGGCGAAGCCCTCGGCCGCGTGCGCGGGCCAGTCGTAGAGCGGATTGCCCCAGAGTTGGCCATCTTCGGCGAAGTAATCCGGCGGCACGCCCGCCACCGCCGTGGGTCGGCCATGGGCATCGAGCTGGAAGAGTTGCGGGTGGGCGCGAACGTCGCAGCCGTCGGCCGAGACGTAGATGGGTTCGTCGCCCATGAGGCGGATGCCGTGCCGCTCGGCGTGGGCCCGCAAGGCCTGCCATTGTTCGGCGAAGAGGAACTGCAGCGCCGCGGCTTCGGCGCAGAGGATCGCGTCGGCTGCCGACGCGGTCCAACGGGCTGGCGCCGTGAAACCGTTTTGTTCGCGGAGGGCGGAGAAATGACACCAAGCCGGCAACCAGGCGGCCTGGTCGGTTTGGAATTTCAGGAAGCGTGCGTCGTGCGCGAGCGCCACGGCCGCGCGGCCGCCGGCTCGCTTGAGGAGGGGGCGGAGTTCATGCCAGAGGCGTCCGTAATTCGTCTGTTGGTCCGCGCCGCGGTGGATGCCCGCGACTTCCGCCGCCGTGAGGTAACCGCGCCGCTCCAAGTCACCGAGATCCAGCAGGTAGGGGTTACCGGCGAAGATGGAGAGCGCTTGGTAAGGCGAGTCGCCGTAGCCGGTCGGACCAAGCGGACAGACCTGCCACCAGGTGAAACCGCCCGCCGCCAGCGCTTCGATGAAGCGGTGGGCTTCCGCGCCGAGCGTCCCGATGGGTCCCGGGCCCGGTAGGGCGGTCGGGTGCAACAGCACGCCGGCGGACCGTTGCGGAAAGGCGCGGCAACGGAAGGCGTTAGGCGCTGCGGGCATCTTCAGCGGTATTCCACGTAGTGCTTGGTCCGGAGTTCGGCCAACCACTTCTCAACCGCTTCCTTGATCGCCTGGGAGCGGACGCGCTCCTCGACCAGCGCGCGAACCTTGGGGTCTTCCAGGGTGTCGGTGCCCGCCGTCTTGAAGCCTTCGCGCTTCAGGATGAACCAGAGGGCCGGGCTGCCCGGAATGTCAAACTGCAGGGCTTCCGAAATCTCGCCGTCCTTCATGCGGCTCACCACGCCGACCACGCGTTCGTTGATGTCTTCGAGCGGTTTCCAGCCGGTGTCGCCGCCTTGCTTGGCGAAGTCGTCGGTGCTGATCGCTTCGGCCACCTCGGCGAAACCCGGAGCCGCCGCCTTGATCGTCGTCTTGTAACGCGTCGCGGTCGCGGGGAGTTTCGCCGGGTCGCGGAGGGCGGCCGCCCAGGCTTCGGCGCGGGCCTTGCCCTCGGCGAGGGTTTCGCTGGCGCCTTGCATCAAGGTGATCTGGCGGAGCTGGACGCTTTCCTTGCGGACGAACTCCGACCGATGGGCGTCGTAATAGGCCTGGAGTTTGCCGGGGCCAACTTCCAAGGCCGTGCGGCGGACTTGTCCGATCATGTATTCGAAGATGATGCGGTCCTCGATGAACTTGCGGTAGGAAAGCGGCGTGTGACCCGTGGCCCGGAGGGAAGCGACGAATCGGTTGCGGTCGCCGTTGAAATCGCGGCGGATGGTTTCCTCGATATCGCCGTCGATGTAGGAGGCGGGTACCTTCCCGACGCTGGTCTTGAACTCAGCGATGGCCAATTGGCGGTCGGTGATCTGCTTGAGCGCTTCTTCGGCGTAGGTCGCGATGATTTGGTTGAATTCCGCATCGCTCTTGCCGCGACCGATTTCCTCCACGAAAGGGGCGAGCTGTCGGCGCAGGTCCGAAAGCGTGATGGGCTGGCCGTTGGCGTTGCCCGCGATACGGTCGGCGTTGAGTTCGGACCAGCGCTGGGCGGCCGTGGCTTCGGCTGGGGTCTTTTTCGGGAGCGCCTGGGCCGGCGCAAAGGTGACCGCGCCGAGGAGGAGGCAGGAAATTGAAAGAGCGTTCATGAACCAGGAGGTGCGGACAGCCGTGACAGGAAGCCACGGATTTCCGTGAGTTTCCGCAGGGGGTCCTTGACGGTCAAGCGGGGAAACCGATTTCCGACCAAGATGGGCTCCGGTGGCCGTCCGGGGCTGATTTGGAGGCAGCGCAGGGTGGTCCCATCGGTGGAAATGGCGGTGATGCCCTTGGCTTCCCCTAAACACCGAATTTCGGCGAGTTGGAGGAAGGCCGCCGCTTCGGGCGGCAGGCGGCCGTAGCGGTCGGTGAGGTTGGCGCGCAGTTCGGCGACCTCGTCGGCATCGGTGGCGAGCGCGACCTTGCGGAAAGCTTCGATCCGCAGGCGGGTTTCCGGAATCCAGTCCGACGGCAACGTCGCGGTGAGCAGCGGGCCCTCGCCGGCACTGGAGTTGGTCTGCTCAACGCCGAGGGTGGCTTGGGTGTGGTCGATGAAATCCAGGTTCAACTCGCACCGGTCGACGCCCGCGCCGCGGTCTCCGCGGAGTTTGGCGACGCTCCGACGGAGCAATTGACAGTACAGGTCGAACCCGACGTTGGCGACGTGGCCGCTTTGCGCCGCGCCGAGGATGTTGCCCGCCCCGCGCAACTCCAGGTCGCGCATGGCGATGCGGAAGCCCGCGCCCAACTGGTTGTATTGGCGGATGGCCGAGAGGCGCCGATGGGCCGTACCGACCAAGGCCGCGTGCCGGTGCAGGAAAAGGTAGGCGTAGGCTTGGCGATTGAAGCGTCCGACGCGCCCCCGGAGCTGGTAGAGCTGGGCGAGGCCGAAGCGATCGGCCCCTTCGATGATGAGCGTGTTGCAGTTGGGGATGTCGAGGCCGGTCTCGATGATCGTCGTGCAGACGAGGATGTCGTATTCGCCCGCGACGAACGCCGACATCGTCTCCTCGAGTTCCCCCGCGCCCATCTGGCCGTGCCCGACGATGATGCGCGCCTTGGGCACGAGCGCGGCGAGCCGTTCGGCGACCGCACGGATCGTCTCCACGCGGTTGTGCAGGTAGAAGACTTGGCCGCCGCGGGCCAGTTCGGCCTTCACCGCATCGCGGACGAGTTTCTCATCGTAGCTGCGGACGACGGTGCGGATGGGCAGGCGTTCGCGGGGCGGTGTCTCGATGACGCTCAGGTCGCGGGCGCCCACCAGCGCGAGGTAGAGCGTCCGGGGAATCGGCGTGGCGCTCATGGCCAGCACGTCGACCTCCGTCCGCATCTCCTTGAGGCGTTCCTTATGCCGGACACCGAAGCGATGTTCCTCGTCGATGATGACGAGGCCCAGTTTGCCGAAGGATGTGCCGTCGGAGAGCAGGGCGTGGGTGCCGACGACGACGTCGACCGTGCCCGCCGCGGCGCGGGCGCGCACGTTGGCCTTCTGCTTGGCGGTGCGGAAGCCGCTGAGGAGCTCGACGGAGATGGGCCACCGCGCGAGGCGTTCCCGGAAGCTTTCGTAGTGCTGTTGCGCGAGCACGGTGGTGGGCGCGAGGATCGCGACCTGGCGGCCGCCCAGGACGCATTTGAAGGCGGCCCGGAGGGCGACCTCGGTTTTGCCGAAGCCCACGTCGCCGCTGACGAGTCGATCCATGGGCGCGGCCCGTTCCATGTCCGCTTTCACGTCCGCGATCGCGCGGGTCTGGTCCGGAGTCTCGCGGTGCGGGAAGGACCGCTCGAACTCGCCCATCCAAGCATGGTCGGCGTCTTTCGGGTGGGCGATGCCCGGCTTGGTCGAGCGCGCGGCCTGCATCGCCAGCAACTGCGCCGCGAGGTCGGCCGTGGCTTTTTCGGCGGCCTTCCGCGAGCGCTCCCACCCGCCGCCCCCGAGTTTGGAAAGCTTGGGCGTGGCGCGGCCGATGCCGATGTAGCGCGAGAGCAGGTGCGACTCCCGGACGGGGAGGTGCAGCATCGACTTCTCGGCGAATTCCAAACCGATGAAGTCTTCGGTGCGGCCGTTGTGTTCGTGGGCCTTGATGCCTCGGAAGAGGCAAATGCCTTGGGTGACGTGCACCAAAGCGTCGCCGTCGGCGAGTTCGCCGAAGTCGAGCGCCCGCCCGATGGCGGCCCGGACCGCGGTGCGGCGGCGGGGCAGGGAGGCCAGCGGCCGCTTGCGCCGACCGAAGAGCTCTCGTTCCGTCAGCAGGATCAGTCCGTCCTTGAGCAAGCCCGCCAGTTTCCCCGGGGCCAGCAGGAGGCCACCGCCGAAGCGTCCTGCGCAGATGCGCGGCTTGAAGCCACGGATGGCGGCGGCTTTGACTTCGGCGTTCAGGCGGTCGACCGACCCATCCGTATCTCCGGTGAGCAGGCAAGGTCGGCCGTCCTTGGCCAGGGCCGCGGCGGCGCGGAGCAGGGCGGGGCGGTGTTCGGTGCCCTCGGTCGCCGAGCCGATCAGCAACGATTCCGCGGGCTGGCTTTCAAGCGCCTGCGCCGCGTAGCCCGCGGGGGCTTCATCCGTTTCTTCCAGGATGAGCTGAGGCAGTTGGGTCGCGTGCAGTTCGGCGCAGAGGACATCTTCGTGCGAGCGGTCGACCGAAACGATCAGGACGTCGGCCGGGAGGTGCCGGAAGAAGGTGGCCTCGGCGACGCGACCGGAATCATCGCGTGGGGCGCAGATCACGAGCCCGTCGACTTCCCCTTCGCTCCGTTGCGTCGCGGGGTCAAAGGGTCGGAGGGACTCGACCTTGTCGCCGAACAGGTCGATGCGCACGGGCATCTGCGCGTTCAGCGGGTAGACGTCGAGGATGCCGCCGCGCAGGGCGTATTCCCCGGGCTGTTCACAAAGGGCTTCGTGGTCGTAGCCGAACTCGCCGGCGAGGCGTTGCGCAAAGGCCCGGAGCTCGAGCGTGTCGCCTTTGCGGATGACCATCTCCGCCCGGGCCGCCGCTTCCGGGGCGGGGGCTCGGCGGGCCAAGGATCCTGGGGTGCAGGCGATGAGCAAGGGCCGTTGGGGGTCGTGCTTCCCGTGCCGCAGCAGGGAGAGCACGCCGAGCAGGTCGCAATCGGCTTCAAAGGCCGGCACCGCGGCATCGGCTTCGGTCAAGGTTCGGGCGATGGGCTGCGCGCCGTTCAGCAACGTCAGGAGTTGCGCCGTCTCTTCCGCCAGCGTTTCGGCCGCGCCGAGGTTGGAGGCCAGCAGGACGATGACGCCGTGGGTGGCGCCTTCCGAACAGGCCACGGGCGCCCAAGCGTGCGCGGGCACGCCGGTCAGGGCACGGCGTGGCTGAACGGACATCCCGCTATCCAGCGGGGACGTACGCATTGGTCAAACGCACAAGGATGAAAAGGGCGGCTTTCAGCTGATCAACAGCAGGCGCGGCGAGCCGGGGTGGTTCTCGGGGGCCCGATGGATACACGGCGGAACGGGGCTGCCGGGCCACTGCGTCGCGATCCGCCAAAGGGAAAACGTTCCGAACGCGTAGGGCTGAGCGGTCGGCGCCGGGGCGTAATGGAGGTCGTAGGATTGCTCGGATAGGAACTCGGCGAAGCCGGCGTCGTCGGTTCCGCCGTATTCCTGCAGCAGCGCCGCGCGGATCCCGGGTTGGTCCACCTTGCGGAGGGCTTCCTCGTTGGCGAGGCCTTCGCTGCAGGCGCCGTGGTAGGTGCACAGCCAGGTGTCGACCTCGATGGGGGCCGTATCGACGTGGAACGACAGCACGTCGGTCGGCACGATGCCGGCGTCCGGTCCGCGGACGCAGTCGTAGATGCAGTTCAGCGAAGGCGCGAGGTCATGGGCCCGCAGCAAGGCTTGGTCGGCGAGCAGCGCCGCGGCCGCGAGCTGTCCGGCGGGGCTGAGGTCGAGGGCCTGGAGGCGGTCATCGTCGATGGTCACGATGCCGTTCCCTGCGCCCAACGCGGCGATGACCTCGGCGTAGTCGCCTGGCAACGTGCGCTCCCAGCAGAGGGCGTTGACGTCGCCGGCGAAGCGCGTTTCGCGGAGCTCCGCGAAGCTCCGCACCGGACGGACGCGTTGCGTGGCTTTGGCCATCCAGCTCAGCGGAAGAGCTGTTGGCTGAACCAATAGAGCGCGTTGCGCCAGTGCGTCGCGTCGTGTCCGTTGCCGTCCACGTGCCAGACGTGCGGCACCTCCTTTTCCTTGAGGTAGGCGTGCATGCCTTGGCTGATGCTCAGCAGGCCATCGCGATTGCCGCAGGAAACCCAAAGGAGCTTCAGTTGCTTTTTCGCGGCCGCCGGGTCGGGGAGCAGGGTGGCGGGTGGCTTCGTGTTGGGGGCCGCGGAGAAGCCGCCGACCCAAGCGAACGTATCGAGGTGAGTCAGGCCGAAGTTGAAGGTCTGGCCGCCGCCCATGGAGAGGCCGGCGAGGGCGCGTTGCTCGCGTTTGGCGTCGACCCCGTACTTCTTTTCGATGGTCGGAATCACGTCGTCGAGGAGGTCGCGCTCGAAATTGGCGAAGGCGGGCGCGGCGGCATAGATGTCGCCGGTGGCCCGGTCGTCCTTGCGGGCGCGGCCGTTCGGCAGGACCACGATCATCGGTTTGGCTTTGCCGGCCGCGATGAGGTTGTCCAAGAGCACGTCGACTTTGGCGAAGCGCTGCCACTCGTTCTCATCGCCGCCGATGCCGTGCAGCAGGTAGAGGACGGGATAGGACTTTTCCTTGGTGTAGCCGGGGGGCGTGTAGACCTTGAGCCGACGGGTGGTGCCCACGGTTTTGGACGCGTACTCGATCGTTTCGAGTTTGCCGTGGGAAATATCTTCCTGCCGCTGAAAGATGCTTGCCGGTGGTTCTCCGTAGGCGGGCTTGTCATCCGGACCGAGCACGATGGGGCGACCCTTGCCGGTTTTGGCGGGCGCCGGTTGTGCGGCGGGTGCGGTAGGCTTGGTTTCTTCAGCCGCGCCCGCCGGACGGGTGATGAGGCCAAAAGACAGCAGACCGAGCAGGAGGGCGGGGCGCATGGGGAGGTGAGGTCAGCATCCACCTGCCCGTCCGCCAGTCAACCTTCGTGGCTTACTTCAGGCCGAACCGCTTGCTGAATTCCTTGGCCAGCGCCTCGTAGGCGACCGCCCCCGGGGAGTGCGCATCGTACTGGAAGATCGTCTGACCGTGGCTCGGGCACTCCGACAAGCGGATGGTGCGCGGAATCATGGTTTCCATGACCAGGGCGGGGAAGTGGGTCTTCACTTCTTCGACCACCTGGCGGGAGAGCTTCGTGCGGACGTCGTACATCGTCATGACGATGCCGCCGAGCGCCAATTTTTCCGTGGCGCCGGCCGCCTTGAGTTGGTCGACCACACCGACGATCTGGCCGAGGCCTTCCATCGCGAGGTATTCGGTCTGCAGCGTGACGAAGAGGAAGTCCGACGCGCTGAGCGCGTTCATCGAGAGCATGCCGAGGGCCGGCGGGCAATCGATGAGGATGGCGCCGTAGGTCTTGGCTTCGATGATGGGGGCGAGGCTGGCGCGGAGACGACCGAGGTAGTTCTCGGCTTGCGCAAGTTCGGACTCCACGGCGGCGAGGTCGACCTCGGAGGGGATGAGGTCGAGTTTTTCGGTGGAGGTCGCCACGATCATGTCGGCGACCTTGGCTTCGCCGTGCAGGACCTTGTAGAGGGATTTGCCTTCGGTCTTCTCGATGCCGAGCGCGCTGGTCGCGTTCGCCTGCGCGTCGAGGTCGATCAGCAGGGTGCGGATGCCCAGGCGGGCGAGGCCGGCCGCGAGGTTCACGGCGGTGGTCGTCTTGCCGACGCCGCCCTTTTGGTTCGCGATGGAGAAGACCTTGGTCACCTTAGACGTTCTCGATGGGACGTTCGACTTCGGTGGGGGCGTCGTAATCCACGCCGGCGAGGCCGAAGCCGAAGTTCTTGAGGAAGTCCGTCTGGTAGCCGGCGAAGTCGCCGTATTGATCCAAGGTCTCGGTGGTCACGAGGGGCCAGATGTCGAACACGGCCTTCTGGATTTCGGGCCGCATCTCCCAGTCGTCGATGCGGACGCGGCCATGGTCGTCGAAGTCGAGGGCGTTGCCATTGTACATCTGCTTCTCGAAGAGGCGCTGGATCTGCTCGATGCAGCCTTCGTGGTTACCCTTGGCCTTCATGATCTTGAAGAGCAGGGAAACGTAGAGCGGGACGACGGGGATCGCCGAGCTGGCCTGGGTCACGACGGCCTTGTTGACGGAGACGAAGGCGCGACCGCGGTGCAGCTTCATGAGGTCGTCGATCTTGCGCCCCGCGCGTTCGAGGTCTTCCTTCGCCTTGCCGATGGTGCCGTCCTTGTAGATGGGCCAGGTCACCTGCGGTCCGATGTAGGAGTAGGCGACCGTCTGGCAGCCTTCCTTGAGGACGCCGGCGCCATCGAGCGCGTTCATCCAGAGTTCCCAGTCTTCGCCCCCCATGACCTTGACGGTGTGGGCGATTTCTTCGGCGTTGGCGGTGTCGAGGGTGACGGCGTTCACGACCTTGCGGTCCGTGTCGAGGTTCTTGGCATGGAAGGGCGCACCGGTCGGCTTGAGGGTGGACTTGTACGTGACGCCGTCCGGAGCCGTGCGGCGCGGGGAGGCGAGGGAGTAGACGATGAGGTCGACCTTGCCGCCGGGCATCTTGGACTTGATGGCCTCGATGACCTGGGCCTTGAGCTCAGCGGAAAAGGCATCGCCGTTCAGCGAGATGGCGGTGAGGCCGGCCTTCTTGGCTTCGGCATGGAATCCCGTCGTGTTGTACCAGCCAGGGCTGCCGGGCTTGTCGCCTTCGCCGTTGCGCTCAAAGAAGACGCCGAGGGTGGCGGCACCGGAGCCAAAGGCCGCGGCGATGCGCGACGAGAGCCCGTAGCCCGTGGAGGCGCCGATGACCAAGACGGACTTCGGGCCATCCTTGAGGGCCGGGCGGGACTTCACATGGGCGATCTGTTCACGGACATGAGCCGCGCAGCCTTCCGGGTGGGAAGTGATGCAGATGAAGCCACGCACGCGGGGTTTCAGGACTTGAAGGGACATGGGGATACCTTTGGAGGGGGAGGGATTGAATTCAATCCTGGAAGTGGCACCGGATTCCTGACGCTCTTCTCGATTCCACCCTCCATCCTCGACTCAGCCCTCGATTCAGTCATCTATGGCTCCCATGTTCAGTACCCGTCTTGCCTTTGCCGATGTTCCGAACGCCCTCAGCAAGGCAAAGGCGAAAAGGCTCTCGGCCAATCTGCCGCTCCTCGATATGTCGGATGCGAATCCCGCCACCGCGGGTTTTGGTTGGTCGGTCGCCGAGCTCGGTTCCTTCATGCGCAAGGAAGGCCTCCAGCGCCAGGAGCCGGATCCGCGCGGCCTCGCCGCGACCCGCGCGGCCATCGCCGATTATTATTCGGCCCGCGGTGTCCGGGTCTCCGCCGACCGACTTTTTCTGTCCGCGAGTACGAGCGAAGGGTACAGCTGGCTCTTCAAGTTGCTCTGCAATCCCGGCGACGAGGTGCTCGTCCCTGAACCCGCGTATCCATTGCTCGAAGTCCTCGCGGCTTTGGAAGGCGTCACGTTGCGTCCGTATAAGTTGACGCAGTTGGCGGGCGAGTGGGTCATTGACCCTGGGCAGCTCAAGGCGGGCGGCCGGACGAAGGCCATCGTCTGCATCAATCCTTCCAATCCGACGGGCGCCTTCGTGGGTCGCCGCGACCGCGACCTACTCCGCAACTTCGCGCTCAAGCACAGCCTCGGCATCATCTGCGATGAGGTCTTCCTCGATTATCCGGCCGAGGGCGTGGTCTCTCCGGGCACGTGGGTCGATGAAACCCAGGTGGCCCTTTATGTCCTGAGCGGACTCTCCAAGGTTGCGGTCGCCCCGCAGCTGAAGGCCGGTTGGATCGTCGTCGCTGGCCCCGCCAACCATGCCACCGAGTCTTGCCGCCGTTTGGAGCATATTGCCGACGCCTTCCTTTCGGTGAGCACGGGGGCGCAGTTGGCCTTGCCTGACCTCATCCGCCGGGCTGAACCCCTCCGCGCCTCCCTCCGAGCCCGCGTGGCCCAAAATGAGGCTGCGCTGAAGGCCTGGGTGGTTGCTTCGGGCCATCCTTGTTCGGTGCTGCCCCGTCCGGCAGGCTGGATGGGTATCTTGGCCCTGCCTCCTGGGGTTTCCGAGGAGCGGCTCCTCTTTAATGCCTTGGACGAAGGAATTTGGGCTCATCCCGGTTATTTCTATGGGATGCCCGCGACGACCGGGTACCTGATTTTGAGCCTTTTGCTCGATCCAGCCCAGTTTTCCGAGGGTCTTCGGGGGTTGGACCGCGCAATGCGCAGAAGTTAGTCTCCCCCACTTACCGCTTGCCAATCGCCTCACCACCCCTTTGCTCCGACCTTCCTAAGGAGCTCGAACTACTATGTCCCGTATCTGCAGCGTCACCGGCAAGCGCCCCGTCAAGGGCCGCCGAATCATTCACCGCGGTCAGTCCAAGAAGAGCGGCGGTATCGGCTTCCAGCTCGTGAAGCAGACCAAGCGCGTTTTCCGTCCGAACGTTCAGCGAATCCGCGTTCTCCAGCCTAACGGCTCGATCAAGCGCCAGTGGGTCTCGGTCAAGGCCCTCAAGGCCGGCCTCGTCACCAAGGCCTAAGTCCGACTTCCCGTTCGCAAAAGAACCCGCCATTTGGCGGGTTCTTTCGTTTGGTAGGCTGCACGCCTCCCGGCTAGCCAAGCTTAGGCGTTTCGGCCGTATTTCTCCCAAAGGACGCAGACCCAGCAGGCAGCGGCGATGACGATCGCGAGGAAGACGGCCGCGCTACCCATGTCCTTGGCACGCTTGGCCAAGGGGTGACGTTCGAGGGAAATGTGGTCCGTATTGGCCTCGATCGCCGAGTTGATGAGTTCCACGATTAGGATGAGCTGGAGGACGGAGAACAGCAGGGCGCGTTCAAGGAAACTGACCGGGACGAACCAAGCCGCAATGGAGAGGGGGACGATGACGTAGAGCTCTTGTTTGAAGGCTTCTTCGTGCCGGGCCGCGGCTTTGAGGCCATCCCAAGTATACCCGAGGGCCTTGAAAACCCGCGAGATACCCCCCTTGGATTTCATCTGTTCGCCGTAATTTTCAGGGTCTGCCATAGAGATGGGGCTCTGTATTGCCCCTAAAATGGGGGAGGGCAAAGGCATTTTTGGACCCTTTTGAAAACGCTTGCCAGAGGGGGGTGCTGCCCTAGGTTTCGTGGTTCCCTGTGCGGGAACCCACCATGCGCGACGACTACCTGCAAGATGCCCGAAAGATCATTCCTGATGCCAACATTCTCATCAATGTTGTCTCCAAGCGTGTGAAGCAGCTCCGCGCGACGGCTGAACGCCCGCAAGGCTCTCCTCCCAAGTACAAGCACCTCTTGGGCGGCGACCTCTACGAGACCCTTTCCCCTGAGGATATCGCCCTCCGCGAAATCATCGAAGGCCGTATCTCCTGGGCCTTTGCCGAGGAAGACCAGGGCCAGGTCTAAGCGGTCACGCGCTGAGGTTTCCGGCCATCGGCGGGTAGCCCCGACGCACCACCATGGCCGCACGTAAAGAGCATTCCCTTCCTGAGGTTGGCAATCCCAAGGCCGGCCGGGATTACTTCATTGGCCAGACCTACGAGGCTGGCCTGATGTTGTTGGGGACCGAGGTGAAGTCGTTGCGGCTGGGCCGGGCGAACATCGCGGATTCTTTCGTGCGCCTGACGCCGAAGGGCCCGGTGCTCTTCCACGCCCACATCGCGGAATACGATTTCGGGAATCACAACAACCACGACCCTTACCGCACGCGCAAGCTGCTGCTCCATGCGGCCGAGGTGGCTAAGCTGACCGAGGAGGTCCGTTCCGGCGGCGCCACGGTCATCCCCCTGAAGATCTACTTCAAGCATGGCTTGGCCAAGTGCCTCATCGCCGTGGGTAAGGGCAAGAAGCAGCACGACCGCCGTCAGGATATCAAGGAGCGTGACGCCAAGCGGGAGATCTCGCGGGCCATGAGTCGTCGTCGGTGAACCCTCCGCTCCACCTCGTCTTGCTCCATCCGGAGATTGCCCCGAACACGGGCAACATCGGCCGCATGTGCGCCGTCACGGGCTGCGTCCTCCATCTGGTGCATCCGTTGGGCTTCAAGATCGATGACGCCAAGCTCCGCCGCGCCGGTATGGATTACTGGCACCAGTTGGACGTCCGCCATCACGAGAGCTGGGAGGCCTTCTTGGCTTCGCCCGGGCGGCCGCAAAAACTTTGGCTCTTTTCGACCAAGACGACGCAGGGTTTTTGGGACGCGCGTTACGAGGAGGGGGACGGGTTGGTCTTCGGCAGCGAGAGCTCGGGGGCGCCCGAGGCCGTGCACGCTTTCGTCGGCGCGGCGAACACGGTGAAGATCCCCCACTTCAATGACCTCACGCGTTCGCTCAACCTCTCGACGGCCTGCGGCATCGCGACCTATGAGGCGCTGCGTCAAGTGAAGGGGTCGGCCTAATTGGGTTTGCCCCCGTATTGGGTTTGGACAGTTTGAGCCGCGATGTGGCGCCTGTCCTTTTGGTTGGTCGCGGTGGCTTCCGGGGCGGTCGCTCTTTACGCCGTCGTCGGGTATGCCTTCATGGCGCCAGGGCGCACGGTCCATCCGGATATGATGGCGGCCTACGCCACTTTTCCTGCGCGGATCTTGGTGCACGTAGCCGCTTCCCTGGTGGCCTTAGCCATCGGCCCGTTTCAATTCATCCCAAGCATTCGCCGTCGGCGCGGCCTGCATCGAGGCTTAGGGATGGCTTACTTTGCGGCGGTCTTCGTCGGCGGGGTCTCTGGTTTCTTCACGGCCTTCATTGCCCAAGGTGGCCCCATCTCGGTTGCCGGCTTCATCGTGCTCTCCTTGTTATGGGTGGGCACCGCTGCCCTCGCGCTGCGGGCCGTGACGCGGGCCGATTACGCGGCGCATGAAGATTGGGCGATTCGGAATTTCGCGCTCACGTTTGCGGCGGTGACGATTCGCTTGCAGTTGGGCGCAGGGTTTGCGGCCGGCCGTTCCTTTGAAGACTTCTACTGGGTCCTCAGTTGGACCTGTTGGATTCCCAACCTGTTGCTGGCCGAGTGGTTGATCCGGCAGCGGCGAGGTCAGGAACTCCCAGCCTAAGCGTTCCGCAGCAGGATGACGCCACCGATCGCCACGGCGCCACCAATCCAGACGCGTGGACCGGGCCGATTGCCTTCGACGAGCCATTGGAAGAGGAGGGCGAAGAGCGGGGAGAGCGCGACGATGCTGAGCACGATGGCGGAGGAGCTCGTACTCAGCGCCCATTGGTAGCAGGCGACGCCGATACCGGGTCCGGCCAGGCCATTCATCAACATCCACCCGCGGGCCTTGAGGCCAGCGTACGGCCGGCGGATCTGGGCGAACAGGCCTTGGGTCCGCGTATTCCAGAGGACGAAAGCAAGGACGATGGGCAAGCCACCGACGATGCGCAGGAAGCCTTGGGAGAGGCCGTCGGGCAGGGGCTGGTTGGCGGCGAGACACGCGGCCTTCGCCATGGGCGTGCTCACGGCCCCGCAGGCTTGGCCCAAGGCTGCGAGCACCGAGAGAGAAACCCCGAGGCGCCAGTGGCGACGGTCTCCTTCCGGTGGACGACCCAACGCGATGGCTACTCCGACGAGGATGACCGCCGCCGCCCCCATTTGGGTCGCGGATGGGGCGTGCCCGAGGATGAAGTACTCGAGGATCAGCGCGAAGGGCGCCGCCAAGGTCTGCATGATGAGCAGCGCCAAGCCCGCCCCGATACGGGTCAACGAATGGAAACTGGCGATGTCGCCGACGCCAAGGCCGATGGCGCCGCCGAGGATGAGCCATGTCCAGCCAGGGAAGAGCAGTCCGCGACCGGAGAGCAGGATGTAGGCGCCGATCGCGCAGAAGGCGACCGTGATGCGCCCGAGATTGGCCAGGTCGGCGCCGTGGTAATAAGAGCTGCGCCGCGCGCAGGTGATGGACCAAGCGAAGAAGAAGGAGGTGAGGAAGGCGAATTCCATCAGTCGAAGCGCTCGATGATCGCGACCCCAACGGCATCCGCGCGCATGCGGCCTTCACCCGTGAGGCGTACGTGCGCGCCCGCGGTTTCCATCAGTCCTTCTTCGTGGAGGGACTCGAAGAGGTGGGTCACGCGCTCCGGCAAGGGTGTGGCGAAACGCTTAGCCAGTGCGGCTGGATCGACCCCGGCGTTGAGGCGCAGACCAAAGACGAGGGCGTCGCACAGCAGGTCGGTGGCGCTGAGGTCCTTGACCTGTTCGAGCACCGGTGCGCCCGCTTCGATGCCCTGAATCCACTGGTCGAGGTTCGCCGGATTCGTCCAGCGGCGGCGACCCCATTGTGAAGCCGAGGAGGGGCCGTAGCCGATCCAAGCACCCATCTCCCAGGTGATCAGGTTGTGCCGGCAGGCATGGCCTAGCCGCGCGAAATTGGACGTTTCGTACTGCGCGTAGCCGTTGGCTTCGAGCTGCTCCCACGTTTGGCGGTAGAGCCGCGCTTCCAGTTCGCGGTCGATCTTCACCTTGCCCTGGGACAGCTTCACGAACATCGCCGTGTCTTCTTCAAACGTCAGGCAATAGGTCGAAAGATGATCAGGCTGCAGCTCAATCGCCCGACGAAGGTCTTCGTGCCAGCGCTGTTCGTCCTGCCCGGGGATGGCGAAGATGAGGTCGAGGTTGCGCGAGGCGAAACCCGCCGCCTGGATCAACTCCCACGCCTCCATGATTTGCTTGGGCGAGTGGCGTCGGCCGAGCGCATCGAGCGTGACGTCGTCAAAGCTCTGCACGCCCATCGAGACGCGGGTGACACCGATCTCCTTGAGGGCCGCGAGTTTGTCGGCACGCACCGATGATGGTGCCAGCTCGACCGTCCATTCGCTTGGCTGCCCGGCGGCCCGGGTCATCGCGTGGCCCAGCCGACGCAGGTCATCCGCGGGCAGGAGGCCCGGCGTGCCGCCGCCCCAGAAGGCGGTTTCGACCCGACCCGGCGGATGGATTTCGAGTTCGCGTTCGATGGCGCCGAGGTAGCGGTCGATTTCGCCTCGCTTGGGTTGCTCCTGATAAAACGAACAGAAGTCGCAGGACGACGCGCAGAACGGGACGTGCAGGTAGAGGGCCGTCGCGGGCTGGACGGGGGCGGTCATCACTCGAGGCCGAGCTGCTTGCGACCGGCCTCGGAGATCATGCGTGGATTCCAAATGGGGTCCCAGACGATCTCGACCGTGGCGGACTCGACACCGGGTAAGGCTTCGAGCTTCGACTTGGCGTCCGCGGCGATGACGGGCCCCATGCCGCAACCTTGCGCGGTAAGGGTCATTTTCGCAGCGACCTTCTGGCCGCCGCGTTCGCCGGCGGTGAGCTCCAGGTGGTAGATCAGCCCAAGGTCGACGATGTTCACGGGAATCTCCGGGTCGAAGCAGCCCTTGAGCGCTTCCCAGAGCATCTCCTGGTTGAGCGGGCCCGTGGCCTCGTTCTTGGGTTGTTCGCCATAAAGGCCCGTCGCCTCCTGACCCAAGGCATCGAGGTCGGCGGGGGCGATGCGGAAGAGGCCCATGCCCGTACGCACGGTGACCGAGCCGCCGAGGGCTTGGGTCACGGTGACTTCGCTGCCTGACTCGAGCACGACGATGTCCCCGGCGGGGATCAGCGTGGCAGCACAGTCGCGGATGAGCTTATGGACGGAGGACATGCCTTGAAACAGTCGTTTAAAGGCCTCCGTGGCAAGCGTGGGGTGCTTCTGATGTGTGTTTGGCGGTGTAAAAGTTGCGTGCTTGGCCCGCACGGAGGATTGAGGTCTGTCCGTAGTGGGGTAGGTTGCCTGGACCCCTTCCCATGAAACCGTTCAAGTTTTACCTGACCGTCCTCACCGCATGCCTGGCGTCCGCTGCCGCCTGGGCTGCCCCGGCCTCGCTCTTCGATGGCAAGACGCTCGCGGGTTGGGAGGGCGACCTGACGTGGTGGCGCGTCCAAGATGGCGAGATCCGGGGTGGCTCGTTCGAGCGAACGGTCACGAAGAATCAGTTCCTCGCGACCACCAAGACCTACCAGAACTTCGATCTGCGCCTGAAGTTGCGCCTCACGGGCACGGGCTTCGTCAACAGCGGTGTCCAGATCCGCAGCGTTCGCGTGCCAAGCAGCACGGAGATGAGCGGTTACCAAATCGACTATGGTCCCGGTTGGTACGGCAAAATCTACGATGAGAGCCGCCGCAACAAGGTCATCGCCGATTCGGCGGACCCCAAAGCCGTGCTCGCTGCCGTCAAGGAAGGCGAATGGAATGAATACCGCATCTTGGCGGAAGGCCGTCGCATCCGCAGCTGGATTAATGGCGTGCCCGCGCTCGATTACACCGAGGCCGACCTGACCATCGCGACCGATGGGAAGATCGGCCTGCAGATCCACTCCGGCGGTAAGGCCGAGGTGCAGGTGAAGGATATCGTCATCGAGGAACTGCCGGCGACGCCGGCCGAGATGACTTGGGCGAAGGTGCAGACCGCAACGCCGGCCAAGGCCGAGGCCGCCCCGAAGAAGAAAAAGGATACTGGCTATAACGATGTGCAGGGCGTGCGCCGTTCGGCCGAGGAGCAGCAGAAGCTCTTTCGCCTCCCCGAGGGCTTTGAGATCGAGCTCTTCGCCAAGGAAGGTCCGGAGATGGGCAAATTCATCATGCTCATCTTTGACCAACAGGGCCGCGCGTGGTCCAGTACCGCGCTGGAATATCCGGTCGACGCGAATGAGAACCCCGCCGCCGCCGAGGCGCTCTATAAGTCGAAGGCTCGCGACAAGGTCGTGGTCTTTGACCGCCCGTTCACCGGCGGCGTCCAGCAGCCCCGCGTGTTCGCTGATGGCCTCGCTATTCCCGAGGGCGTGCTGCCTTACCAAAATGGCGCCATCATCCAGCATGGCCATGACATCGTCTTCTTGCGTGATACGGATGGTGACGGAAAGGCGGATAAGCGCGAAGTCCTCCTGACGGGTTTCGGGGTCCAGGACTCACACCTCTTCCCGCACCAATTCACGCGTGCCCCGGGCGGCTGGTTCTGGTTGGCGCAAGGCGCCTTCAATTCTGGCAAGGTCACCACGACCAAGGGTGAGGTCGTCGACTTCCCGTCGACGCGCATGGCCCGCTTCCGTCCCGACGGCAGTTTCTTCGAGCCGACCAGCACGGGACCCTGCAACATCTGGGGCCTCGTGCTGAATGGTCAGGGCGAGGCGTTCATCCAGGAGGCCAATGACTACGGCTACCCGGTGATGCCTTTCCATGAATACGCCTGGTATCCCGGCTGCGCCGATCGCTTGGCGAAGTCCTATCAGCCCCCGTTCCCCGTCCAAGCGCCTCAGTTCAAGATGGGCGGGACCGGCTTGAGCGGCCTGGCCCTCAGCGACCACGGCGTCTGGCCCAAGGGCTATGCGGACGTCATGTATGTCGCGAACCCCATCACCTCCAAGGTGAACGCCATCAAGATGGAGCGTGATGGCGCCGGCTACCAGCTGGAGAAGCTCGCCGATTTCGTGTCCTGCGACGACCCGTTCTTCCGACCCATCGCCATGACGATGGGACCGGATGGATGCCTCTACGTCATCGATTGGTACAACAAGATCATCAGCCACAACGAAGTCGCGCGTAACCACCCGGACCGCGACAAGCAGTCGGGGCGCATCTGGCGCATCAAGCCGAAGGGGTTCGTCCCACCCGTGGTGCCCGACTACTCCAAGCTGCCTTCGGCCGAGCTCCTCGCTCGTCTCGGTGGCAAGATCGTGGGCGACGCCCACCTGTCGTGGCAGACCTTGGCGGATCGAGCCCCGGAGGCCGCGACGACGAACGCCCTGCGCGCGCTGGCAGCCGATGAGGCCGCGCCCGCCGCCCGCCGCATCCAGGCCCTCTGGGTCTTGGGTTGGCAGAAGCAGCATCCGGTGGACCTCACTGCCGGCCTCCTGAAGTCGCCCAACCGCAACGTGCGCCGCGAGGCCGTGAGCGTCCTGCGTTATGCCGCCGCCGTGGATACGGCGCAGGTTGCGCTCCTCGCTGGCTTGCGTTCCGACGTGGACGCCGAGGTGCGCCAGGCTGCCATCAAGACGTTGGGTGAAGCCATCCCCGCCGAGGGGGCTCTCGCCGCGTTGCTTTCTTTCGCGCAACCAGCCTTGGCCGAGCCGGTCGCTCCCGATCGCAACCGTAAGCCGATCAAGGTAGGCGAAGCTTACTACCGAGAGTTCGAGCGTTTCCTCGTGCGCATGTACCTCGAGCGCCAGCCGGCCTTGGTGGCGGGCTTCCTCCAGCGCGCGGACTCCGGCCTGACCGCCGAGCAGCGTCTTTTCGCCACGTTGGCCTTGGAGCCGAAAGCCGGGGCCACGGTCCTGGCCTCGATCCTGCCGACCCTGGAGCGCGCGCCGACGAGCGAAGAGCTCCTGAGCCTAGCCCAGTCCGCCGAAGTCCCGGCCTGCGCCGACGCTATCCGCGCCTTGCTCCGCAAGCCGTCCGTCTGGGCCGAGGTCGCGGAAGGCCTGTTGTCGGCGCGCACCAAGCTCGACCCCGCGAAGGTTGGGCCCTTGCTCACCGACGCGGCGAAGGAACTGCTGACGGGAGATGCTAAATCGCAGACCCTCGGCCTCGCGCTCATCGGTGGATTCCAGTTGGCCGCGCTTGAGGCCGACCTCGTCCAGTTCACGCAGCAGACCAAGGACGTTGCCGCCCTCGGCACCGCGCTCCAAGCCCTCCGTGACCTGCGTAGCTCGGAGGTCCAACTCTTCGTGGGTTTCTCCACGCACGCCGATGCCACCATCGTCGACCGCGCCCTGGCCGCGTTGACGGCTTCCCGCGCGCCCCAGGCCCCGACGGCAGCGCTTTCGTTGCTGCCTAAGCTGGATGTGCTTCGCCGTCGCGCCGTCTTGGGCGGACTCAGCTCTTCCAAGGAAGGCGCGCGCGCCATCGCCGCGGCCCTGCAGGCCAAGACGCTGGCGAAGGATGAGATCGACGGCCCGATCGCCGAAAAGTTGGCGCTGACCTTGGGCGAAAGCCCGGAATTGAAGTCGCTCATGGCCGAGCTGGGCGCGGTGTTCCGTCCGGTCCTTATGTTGGACGGCAGCGATGGCGCCGTCGCCGAAACCAAGCTCGACCTCAAGGGGCCCTTCACGCTGGAGTTCTGGGTGCGTTTGGCGCCGGGCGTCGACAACAACGACGGCGTCTTGGGGGCCCCCGGCCAGCTGGACGTCAACTTCGCCGGGTCGTTGCTCCGTCTGTATGCCTTCGCGCCTTTGAACGACGTTGTCATCGCGAAGAAGCCCATCACGCCAGAACTCTGGACGCACTACGCGATCACGCGCGATGCCCAGGGTGAACTACGCCTTTACGGCAACGGCGAGCTCGAGTCCGTCGGCCAGGTTCCGCTCACCAAGGATTTCCTGGGCTGCAATGTGGCGTGGACCGTACCGAAGCTGGGCACGAAAGGAGCCCTCGCTGAATACCGCGTCTGGAATGTGGCCCGCTCCGCCAAGGAAATCCGTGATAACTTCACGCGGACCTTCGCGGGGGAGGAGCGGCCGGCCGCGCTCGCCTTCTTTAATGCGGGCGGCGATGCCTCGTGGGGTAAACTGCACAAGGGCGCTCAGGTCGTCCGGACGACGGATGTGCCGCCGCTCATCACGAAGGCCCAATTTGAGGTGCTGGCCCGGAAGCAGGAGCATTACATGGAACTTGGCCGCAAGGGCGGTAACACCGCCAAGGGCAAGGTCCTCGCCGCGATGTGCCAGACTTGCCATGCCATCAACGGGCAGGGCGGTCAGATCGGCCCGAACTTGAGCGGCGCTGGCGCGATGGGCCTCGAAGGCGTCGTCCGTAATATCATGGACCCGAACGCGGCGATGGAGGCGGCCTACCGCGTCTTCCGACTCGAACTCATCAGTGGCGAAGTCCTGGAAGGTTTCTATGTCAGCGAGGACGCCAAGGCCTACGTGCTCCGCCAGCCGGGCGGGGAGGAGATCCGCACGCCCAAGTCCAATGTTCGTTCGGCGCGCTACCTCCGCCGCTCGCTCATGCCCGAAGGCCTGTTGGACGCTTTGGGCGCTGAGCAGGTTTCCGACCTGCTGGCCTACCTGATGACGCTGAAATAAGCCCGCTGGGCCACCCTTCGCCTTCTTCGCTTGCCGAGGGGGCGGAGGGGCTTACGGCTTGAGGCATGTCCGTTTGGTTCAATCCTGCCCGAGAACTTGATGCGCTGCTGCGGAAGGTCGCCCCTTCCGTTCCCGGCCTCGACGCTTCCTTTCAGCCGGAGCTGCGTCCGTCCGATCCGCGCCACGCCGACTTCCAGTCCAACGGCGCCATCGCCGCGGCCAAGAAGGCCAAGGCCAACCCCCGCGCCTTGGCGACCGCCTTGGTGGACGCGGTCAAGGCGACGGGCGAGCTCGATGAGTCCTTGATCCAGGTCGAGGTCGCGGGTCCGGGCTTCATCAATTTCAAGCTCACGCCCAAGGCCCTCGGTTCCTGGTTGCGCGAGTATCGCGATGAATCCAAGTGGCGCGCCGGTGCTTCCCGAATCATGGGTGGACGTAAGGTCGTCATCGATTATCCGTCGCCGAACACCGCGAAGCAGATGCACGTCGGCCACCTCCGTCCGATCGTCATCGGCGAGGCGGTCGCCCGGCTCATCGAGTTCTGCGGCGCCGAGCTCGTCCGCGATAACCATATCGGCGACTGGGGCACGAACTTCGGCATCCTGATCCTCGCCATCAAGCGCGCGGGCTTCCAGCTCGATGCCAAGAGCCCGACGGCCCTGGAAGACCTCGAGCGTCTCTACAAAGAAGGCAGCGTCCTGACCAAGGCCGACCCCGCACAGTTGGATGCCGCCCGTGCCGAACTCGCCCGCCTGCAGCAGGGCGACGCCGCCAGCCTGGCGCTGTGGACCGAGATCGTCGCGGTCTCCAACGCGGCCTGCCAGCGGATCTACGATCAATTCGGGCTCAAGACCGACGTCATCCTCGGAGAATCGTTCTACCGCGACAAGGTCGACCAGGTCTACACGGAGCTCCAGGCCGCTGGGCTCGCGGAAGAAAGTGAAGGCGCGCTGGTGATGTGGTGCGACGAGGAGCCCCGCTTTTCCCGCCACGCCGAAACGAAGATGCCCTTCATCGTCCGGAAGAAGGACGGCTCGTCGAACTACGCTTCGACCGACTTGGCGACGCTCCTCTACCGCACCGAGCACTTCAAGGCGGACGAGATCGTTTATGTCACGGACGGTCGCCAGCAGGATCACTTCCAGCAGCTGTTCCTGAACGGCGCCAAGTGGTTCCGCGCGACGGACCGCAAGCTCCCGCGCCTCCGCCACGTCTGGTTCGGCACCATCCTCGGCGAGGACGGCAAGGCCATCAAGACGAAGTCCGGCGATCCGGTCCGCCTGCAAGAACTCATCGACGAAGCCACCGAGCGCGCCTTCACGGCGGTGACCGAGAAGAACCCCGACCTTCCTGAAGCCGAGCGTCGCGCCATCGCCAAGGCCATCGGCGTGGCGGCGCTACGCTACGTCGACCTCTCCTCGAACCGCACGATGGACTACTCGTTCTCGTGGACGAAGCTCCTGGCGTTCGAAGGCAATACCGCGCCTTACCTGATGTACGCCGTGGTGCGCGTCCGCTCCATCTTCCGCAAGAACGGCATCGAGCCCGGCCAAGGTGAAGCCGGGGCGACGGATCCGGAAACCCCGACTGAAATCGCGCTCGCGCGCAAGCTCCTCGGCTTCACCGCCGCGCTCGACCAGGCGTTGGAAGACCTTCGCCCACACCACCTTTGCACCTACCTGCATGAACTGGCGGCCGCTTACGGTGCCTTCTACGCCGCCGACAGCGTGTTGGTGGATGACCCGGCCGTGAAGGCCCGACGCCTCATGCTCTGCGCCCGCACCACCTCCCTCATGGAGTGTGGCCTCCGCCTCCTCGGCATCGAGCCCGTGGAGCGGATGTGAGGGAGGGGTAGGGTCGAGTGCTGGATTGAGTTCAGAGTGCTGAGTCGATGAATGCATCGGGTAGGGTCAGTACTGCGTGCTGACCTAGCCTGCCTTTCGGTGTCGAGTCAGTAGGGCCTACCCGGGTTGGGGCGTTGTTTCGAATCCCATCCTCTAGCGATATTTGGGTGCCCGATGGCTCTTCCGGGTAGACCTCCGTCATCGGTCGACTAGTAATATCTCACCCGTATGGAAACGCCTGCCCCCAAGTCCGACCGCTTGTTGTCGCTGGATGCCCTGCGGGGCTTCGACCTCTTCTGGATCATCGGTGGGCATGCCGTCATCACCGCGCTGCTGAAGCTCACGGACTGGTCGTGGTTGGCTGTCGTGCATGAGCAACTCGAACACGTTTCCTGGAACGGTTTCCATTTCGAGGACCTCATCTTCCCGCTGTTCCTTTTCTTGGCCGGGGTCTCGACGCCGTTCGCGCTCTCGGGTCGCTTGGGCGCCGGCGCCCGGGCGGAAGTGATCCGCAAGGTCCTGCTCCGCGGCCTCATCCTCGTGTTGTTGGGCATCATCTACAATAATGGCCTGCAATGGAAGGGCGTCGAAAACATGCGCTTCGCCAGCGTCCTCGGCCGCATCGGCTTGGCCGGGATGTGCGCCCAGTTGCTCTTCGTCTTCAACTTCCCGCAACCCCGTCGGCTCTGGTATTGGTTCATTGGCGTGTTGCTGGCCTACTGGGCGGTGCTCTCCTTTGGCCACGCGCCGGGCTTTGCGGCGGGCGACCTGACGATGGAAGGCAATTTCACCAGCTACGTCGACCGTCTGCTCCTGCCCGGCAAACTGCACCGCAAGATCCACGACCCCGAAGGCCTCTTGGCGATCTTGCCGGCGATCGGCAACGCCTTGCTCGGCATTCAGGCTGGCTTATGGTTGCGTCGCGCGGATAGCGAGGCCTCGGGCCATCGCAAAGCCGCTGGGTTGGCCATCGCCGGCGTAGCTTTGCTGCTGGCTGGCGGGCTTTGGAGTCTGGTCTTCCCGTTGAACAAGAACCTCTGGACGAGTTCCTTCGTGCTGTGGACGGGCGGTTGGTCCGCGTTGCTGTTGAGCTTGTTCTACTGGGTCATCGACGTGCAAGGCGTGCGTCGACTCGGGGCTTTCTTCGCCGTCATCGGGATGAACTCGGTGCTCATCTACATGGCCGGTAAGTTCATCAACTTTGACTACACGGCGCGGGCGCTCTTCGGCGGCGTCGCCGCATTCCTACCGCCTGCTTGGGGTGCGTTGCTCCTGGCTGTCGGGTTCTTTGCCGTCGAATGGGCCCTACTCTGGTTCCTCAAGGAGAAGAAGGTATTTTTGAAGGTTTAGGGAGAGTCGAGGAAGAGTCGGGGAAGAGTCGGGAAGAATCGAGGAAGAGTCGAGGGAGGGTCGGGGAAGAGTCGGGGGAGAATCAAGGAAGGGTCGGGGAAGAGTCGGCAGAGAATCGAGGGAGAATCGGCGAAGAGTCGGGGAAGAATCGAGGGAGAGTCGGGGAAGGGTTGGAGGAGAATAGTGGTGCGGAAGGAGCGGGAGAGGGCGGGGTGGTTATTTATCGTTGGGGGTGTCGTTGTGGATGCAGCGTAGTCGGTATTTGATGAGGCCGCCGATGAGTCGAGCGACGAGGGTTGTTTTCTCGAGTAACACGAGCCGGTCGTCAGGCGGGATGAGGCCTGTGCGTTCGCAAATATCGAATTGGGTTTCCAGCTCATTGAGGGAGCCCCGTGCGATGTACAGAAAGCGATGGGAGTCTTTGTGCGTCCCGCGTCCGCTTCCTTCGGCGATGTTCGAGGGGATGGAGACGGCGGCGGACCGAATCTGCTCAGCCAGCTCCCGGTCGATGTGCCGTTTGTGCTTAGCGCAGAGGGAGTAGGTGGCGGCGACCAGGTCGCTGGCTTCCGTCCAGGCTTTAAGGTTTTTGTACGTAGGCTGCGGCATGCACGAATCGGTGCAGTTCTGCCGCCAGGGTGCGAACGGAGATACCCCTCAGCCGACAGGCAACCCCGACCCTGCTCCGACACTTTCCTCCCCACCTCCGACTCTATCCCGACCCTTTCCTCCCACCTCCGACTCTGCCCGACTCTCCTCCGACTCTTCCCCGACCCTTGCTCGATTCTCCCCCGATTCTTCCTCGACTCTTTCCTCGATTCCCACCCCTCCTCCTTCAATACTCTCTCTCATGTCCACCCCATCCCTTAAAGTCACCCGCGGTGACATCATGATGCGTGGGGTGATCTGCCGTTGCCCCAATTGTGGCCGGCCCGGCTTGCTGAAGTCTTGGTTCCGTTTGAACGACGCTTGTGCTCAGGGGTGCGGACTCGATCTAGCTAAGTCCGCAGGGGTCTATTCCGGCACGACCTCCATTGGTTACGTCGCGGCGATCATCTTTGTGATTATCCCCACGTGCTTCCTGGTGGGCTTCAAGTTCCTCACGGTGGGGCAGGGGGTGGCTTTGGGTATCCTTGGTTCGTTGGGCTTCATCGTGCTGATCTACCCAGCGATGCTCTGCTGGATGGTGATGGCCTACCATGTAGCCTTGCCGGAGGAACTCCCTGCTAATCAGCGCAAACCGGACGGTAAACCTCAAGTCAACGTCGGTTCTTGACTTACATCATCAAATCTCGATAGGTTGATGCGATGTTAAGAGATGCGTTCCTCTCCCGTCTACGGTCCCCCGGCCGTCCGACGGTTTCCGTGGAGTTCTTCCCGCCGAAGAAGCCCGAAGAGGCTGCGGCGATGTTGGAGACCGCCCGGGCCTTGCAGCCCATGGGCATCGATTTTGCGTCCTTCACTTACGGTGCCGGTGGCTCCGACCGCTCAACCGTCCTCGAATACGGGTCCAAGCTCGTGCAGGCGGGCTTTCCGCTCATCGCTCACCTGACCTGCGTGGGCCATAGCCGAGCGGAGCTGGCTGATATCATTGCGAAATATGACGATGCGGGGTTTGCCGGCATCTTGGCCCTCCGCGGCGACCCGCCTAAGGGCCAAACGGGGTTCACGGCGCACCCGGAAGGCTTCGCGCATGCCTTGGGCTTGGTTGACTTGATCCGCCGCGAACGCCCCGGGCGCTTTGCCATCGGCGTCGCTGGGTTCCCCGAGCGCCATCCCAGTTCCCCAGACGACTTGTCGGACATCCGTCACTTGGCGGGTAAGGTCGCCGCTGGTGCCGACTTCGTCACCACGCAGCTCTTCCTGGATAACGAAGACTACTTCCGCTTCGTCGCGCGCGCCCGTGCCGCGGGCGTTTCTGTGCCGATTCTGCCCGGCATCATGCCCGTGCTGTCTCTGAAGCAGGCGCGTCGGTTTTGCGGCTTCTGCCAAGCCAAGATCCCGGCGGCGCTCGTCCAGGAGTTGGAAGCCTGCGGGGAAGACGAAGAAGCCCAGCGCAAGGTCGGTGTCTCGTGGGCGGTGCGCCAGGTCCGCGGCCTCCTTGGGCGCGGCGTCCCTGGCTACCACGTCTACATCCTGAACCGCTCGCAGTCGGCTTTGGAGCTGTTCGCTCAGCTTAAGTCCTAGGTATCTAATAGGTTTGTCATCCCCATCGTCTGGAAGTGTGATGGTCTATGCACGACCCCTCGCCTTCCGCCGTTTCTCATGTTGGCTGGCAGCGCGGCTTTTGGAGCCTGATGGCAACCCAGTTCCAGAACGCCTTCAGCGATAACGCGCTCAAACAGCTCATCATTCTCGTGCTTCTGGCCGGCGCTACCGCGTCCGCCGGGGGCGCCGGGGACGATCGGATGGTCTCTATGGTGACAGCGGTTTTCTCCGCGCCTTTCATCCTCTTCGCGATGCTGGGGGGCTGGCTCGCGGACCGTAATAGCAAGCAGCGCATGATGGTCTACGTGAAGACGGCGGAGATGGGTATCATGGCGTTCGCTGGGCTCGCCCTATGGCTCACAAGCTTGCCGCTTTTGTTGGGTGCCGTCTTCCTCATGGGGTGCCACAGTGCCATCTTTGCCCCTTCTAAGTACGGGATCCTGCCAGAAATTTTACCGCACGATAAACTCTCTTGGGGTAACGGGATCCTTGAGCTGCTTACTTTTCTCGGCGTCATCCTCGGTGTGGTCGCCGCCGGAATCTTCTCCGATGCCTTCTTAAAGGAGGGACGCACGTGGATGGCCGGCCCTATCCTCATGGTCATTGCCTTTGTCGGCTGGCTGTTCAGTCGCCAGGTCACGCCCGTTCCCGCGGCCGATCCGACCTGCCCGGTCCGCATCAATCCCGTCACCGACCTCTGGCGTCAGCTGAGCATCATGAAGCAGGATCGCGATCTCTGGCGCGCGTGCTGGGGTAATACCGGCTTCTATTTCATCTCGGCCTTGGTGATGATGAACATGGTGGTCTTTTGTAAGAGCGTTCTAAATCTGACCGACACCCAGAACAGCATGATGAACGTATGGTTGGCCGTCGGCATCGGCATCGGCAGCGTCGTCGCGGGTTATGCCTCCCGCGGCCGTATCGAATATCGCCTCGTCCCGCTTGGCGCGCTCGGCCTGGCCCTGAGCACCGTACCGATGGGCATGGAGGGTATCACGGCCGACACTTTCCGAATCTGCATGGCTACCTTGGGCTTCTCCGCCGGCCTATTCATCGTCCCAGTCGTCTCCGTCATCCAGCACCGCCCTTCGCCCGAGAGCAAAGGCGCGGTGCAGGGTAGCGTGAGTAGCCTGAGCTTCCTCGGGATTATGGCTGCCGCCGGGGTCCAATGGATCGCCCGCGAAACTTTCCATATCAGCTCTGCGCAGGTTTTCTGGGTGTGCGGGGCGTCGGCGCTCATCTGTGGAGCCTACGCAGCTATTTCCCGGGGCAGGTTCATCGAGGTCGAGTAGGTCCGGGCATTTCTTAATCTTGGATTAAGGGCGGTCAGGGTAGAATATAGGACCAGCTCCTCATGCGCATCCTTATCGTAGAAGACGAAGCAGACCTCCGTAATGGGCTGGCGAAGCTCTTCCGGGAAGAGGGCTATGCCGTCGATGCGGCCGCCAACGGCATCGATGGTCTCCAGAAGGCGAAGGACTTCGAGTACGACGCGATTGTGCTCGATTACATGATGCCCGGGATGGACGGTCGTGAGGTGCTGCGTCGCCTGCGCAGCGTGAAGCGGACGCCCGTGATGATGCTCACCGCCCGCAACTCGGTCGAAGACCGGGTCGTGGGGCTGGATCTCGGGGCCGACGATTACCTCGCCAAGCCGTTCGTGCAGCAGGAGCTCCTGGCCCGCCTCCGTGCCCTCGTCCGTCGTAATCATAGCGTGGGCGGGGCGACTTTCACCATCGGGGGCGTTGTCATCGATACGGTGGCCCGCCGCGTCACCAAGGCGGGTGAGCCCGAGGCCTTGACGGGCCGCGAATACGCGTTGCTCGAGTATCTGGCACACCGGCGCGGCGCGGTCGTGACGCGCGCCGAACTCTACGAGCACTTGTTCGACGAGAATGAGGACACGCTCTCAAACCTCCTCGAGGTGCACGTCTGTAACCTGCGCCGCAAACTCGGGACGGACCTCATCCGCACCCGTCGCGGGATGGGCTACGAAATCCCCGCCGGAAACTAAGCCATGGTTTTTCATTCCATCCGCTGGCGGATCCTCGCCTGGAACTTCGGCTTGCTCGCCGCGACCGCGACCGTCCTCTTGGTGGCCTTCTACCATATCGAGCGGCAGAACCGACTGCAGACCGTCGACCTCCAGCTGCGCGAGATGATGTCCAAGCACATGGGGGCGGTGAACGACCTCGTGCCCGGCAATAATGGTCCCCGCGCACCTTTGCTCACCGCCAACGGTCGCCCCCGCAGTCTGGACACGCCGGCGCAACGTCAGGCTAAGGCCGAAGTCGCCCTGAATGCGTTGGCGAAGGAGCGGATTTGGGTCTTCGTGGCGGACATGGCCGGGCCGGTGCAGTTTCAGACGCCGACCGCGCCCGTGGAACCGGATCTGGTCGAGCGTTGCCGAGAGGAAGTCGTGGACGACGCCGAGGCGCCGACCAAGGGCCGGCAACCCGTCAATCAATTGGCTTCGCATCTGGGGCAACGCCTGCTGGTCCACCGACCACCCGGGCAGATGATCGTCGTCTTCGGCACGGATACGCAGGCGCTCGAAGCCGAGCTTCACCTGCTCGGCTGGAAGCTCGCCCTCGGCGGCGTCATCCTCGTCGTCTTGGGGGGTAGCATTGGTTGGATCCTTGCCGGCCGCTCTTTGCGTCCCATCGACCGTATCGCCGCCGATGCCGAAGGCATCGCCGCGGGGGATTACGGGCGGAAGATCGATGTCGAGGACACCGAAAGCGAGCTGGGCCGGCTGGCGGTCGTCTTGAACGATACCTTCGGCAAGATGAACGAGGCTCGCGACCGCGTGACGCAGTTCACGGCCGATGCCTCGCACGAACTGCGGACGCCGCTCACGGTCATCCTTTCGGACAGCCAGAGTGCCCTGCGCCAAGAACGGACGCCGGAGGAATACCGGCAGGCCTTGGAGACCATCAAGCACGCCGCCGTCCGCATGAAGACGATTTCCGATGGTCTCCTGGAGCTCGCCCACGGAGATTTAGCCCAACCGGTCGAGAAGGCGCCGTGCGACCTGGCTGACCTCGCGGATGAGTCCGTGGCGCTGCTGGCCCGCCTCTCCCGCGAGAAGGGCGCCACCTTGGAGGCGAAGCTCGAAAGCGCCACCGTCCTCGCCGACCCAGCGCGTTTGGGCCGCGTTATCTTGAACCTCGTGATGAATGCCATCCTGCACAACCCTGCCGGAGTGCGCGTCGCGGTGACGACCGGGCTGGTCGACGGGCAGGCGGAATTGACCGTGGCGGATAATGGTCGCGGCATCCCCGCGGGGGCCTTGGAGCATATCTTCGAACGCTTCCGGCGCATCGACCCCGAGGGGTCCCGTCACACCGAAGGCGCCGGTCTCGGTTTGGCCATCGTCAAGCAGGCCGTGGAGGCGCACGGCGGGACGATCGCCGTCACCAGCGAAGTCGGCTGCGGTACGACCTTCCGCGTGCGTCTGCCCCTGGCCGTCCGAGGCTGAGCCTTAGACCGTGGCCAGGATACGGGCCTTGATCTCGGCGACGGGCATCGCGTTGAGCAGGACCGGCGAGAGGCGGTTCTCGTTAATCTTCGGGAGGGCCGTGAGGTGTTCGCTGAGCACCAAGGTGCGGTTCGCGGCGACTTCGTCGACGCGGTCGACCGGCGTGAAGCGCGGGGCCGACTTGAGCACCTCGGGGTTCGAGCGGATGAGTTCGCCGATGGCCACCACGGCGTCGGAAAAGCGATCGAGCTCGTCCTTCGTGTAGGATTCCGTCGGTTCGATCATGAGGCCGAAGACCTCGGGGAAGGCGACGGTAGGGGCGTGGAAACCAAAGTCGAGGAAGAGCTTGCCGACGCGGGAGATGATGTTCGCGCGCGGGATGCCGGCGGCTTCGATGCGCTTAAAGTCCTCTTCCGTGAGCGTGAGGATGAACTCGTGCATGCGCGGGACGCCATCGGCGGCCGTCGGCAGGGAGGGGAACTGCTTGCCCAGTCGGGTGAAGAGGTAGCGGCTGGCGAGGACGGACATCGCGGACATGCGCTGGACGCCGGCGTGGCCGAGGCGGAGCAGGTAGGAGTAGACGCGGACCTTGTGCGCGAAATTGCCCCAGTGGCGATGGAACGACCCGATGCTGTGCTTGGGACGCACCGGCACGAAGCGGTCGCCGTGCTTCTCGATCTGGTAGCCGGGGAGGAAGTCAACCAGACGCGCGGACACGCCGACGATGCCGTCGCCGGGGCCGCCGCCGCCGTGCGGGACGGTCCAGGTCTTGTGCAGGTTGTTGTGCACGGCATCCACGCCGAGCTGATCGAGGTTCACCCAGCCCGCGATGGCGTTCATGTTGGCGCCGTCCATGTAGACGAGGCCGCCGGCGCGGTGCACGGCATCGGCCATGCGCTTGAAGTCGGTTTCGAAGACGCCCGAGGTGTTGGGGTTGGTCACCATCATGCCGGCGACGCGGTCACCGTACTGCGCGATCTTGGCGTCGAAGTCGGCCTGGTCGACGCGGCCATCGGGGGCCGACTTCAGGATGACGATGCCCGAGGGGGCGCCGTCGGCGCGCTGGCGGTTGACGTAGCCGGCGGTCGTGGCCGTGGCGAAGTTCGTGCCGTGGGCCGTGGACGGGATGAGGAGGATGTCACGGTGGGCCTGACCGTGGTGACGGTGGTACGCTTGGAAGAGCTTCAGGCCGACCAATTCGCCTTGGGCGCCGGCGACGGGCTGGGTGGTCAGGCCGGGAAGCCCAGTGATGGCCTGCATCCACTGCTGGATCTGCCAGAGGAGCTCCAAGGAGCCTTGGGCATCTTCGGCGGGGGCTTGCGGGTGCAAGGCCGTGAAGCCCGGCAGGCCGGCGGCCCAGTCGTTGATGTGCGGGTTGTACTTCATCGTGCACGAACCGAGCGGGAAGCAGCCGGTGTCGGGCGAGACGTTGAGTTCGCCAAGCTTGCTGTAGTAGGCCTTGAGTTCGGCGAGCGGGAAGGAGGGGAGGCCGACCGCACCGGAGCGCAGCAGGTGGGCGGGGACGGCCGGCAGCGTGGCGGTGCCAGTGGCTTTGCCGTAGAGACCTTCGAAGAAGGCCACAAGGCGGTCGGCCTCGGCGTCGGTTTGGATGTCGCTGAACGAAACCTTGAGCAGCGCACAGTTGCACGGCGTGCGGCCGGTGATGTCGACCCCGACGTGCAGCCCGGCGGCGCGGCCTTTGGCGATCACGGCGGCGGCAGGTTCCGGCAGCATCAGGCTGAACTCATTCCAGAATGCCTGCTGGGCGTAGCAGACCTTGAGGCCAGGGATGGTGTGGAGCTGGGCGGCGGCACGGTGGGCGCGGTCGCGACCGGCGGTGCAGCTGGCGGCCATGCCGGCTTCGCCGCGGGCGAGGATGGCCGCGCCGGCGATGGTGGCGATGAAGGCCTGGTTGGAGCAGATGTTGGACGTGGCCTTATCCTTGCGGATGTGCTGTTCGCGCGTGGAGAGCACCATCACGATGCAATCCCGGCCGGCGTTATCCTTGGCCTTGCCGACGAAACGACCGGGGGTTTCGCGGACCTCGTTCTTGCGTTCGGCGTTGTGGCGGACGGCGAAGATGCCGAGGCCGGGGCCGCCGAAGTTGGCGCCGATGGCGAGGTGCTGGCCTTCACCGACGAGGATGTCGGCGCCTTGCCGGCCATAGTTCGCCGGGGCCTTGAGGCCGCCGGTGGCGAGGAGCATCGGGTCGATGACCGCAATCGACTTCACGCCGGCATCGGCGCAGGCATCGGCGAGTTCATCGGTGTCTTCGACGAGGCCGAGGTTGTTGATTTGCGGGAAGATGACGGCGGCGACCTTGCCGCCGTGCGCGGCGACGCGGGCCTTGATGGCGGCGCCCCGGATCCGGCCGGTTTCCTCTTCAGGTGCGAGGAACTCTAGCTTCACGGAAGTCTCCGCGCAATGGGTGCGGAGGACTTCGAGGTCGCCGGGGAAGAGGTTGGCCGCGACGAGGATGGTGTCGGCCTCGGACATGCGGACGGCGCACACGGCGGCTTCGAAGAGCGCGCTGGCACGGTCGTAGAGCGAGGAGTTGACGGCTTCAAAGCCGGTCAGTTGGGCGAGGGTGGACTGGTAGATCCAGTGCGTGATGAGCGTGCCTTGGGAGCGCTCGGGCTGGTAGGGCGTGTAGGACGTCGTCAGGTTGCGGATCGAGCAGACGTGCCCGACGATCTCATGCGTCCGGTATACCTGGAGGCCGTCGCCCAAGAAGCCGGTCTTCGCGTCGTTGCGTTGCGAGAGCGCCAACATGCGGTCGGCCAGCGCCGCGTATGCGAGTTCGTCCGGGAGGTTCAGCTGGCCCGGGAACTTCACGTCGTCCGCGATGTGCGCGTACATGTCGCTGAACTTCGTCGAGCCGACGGCTTGGAACATCGCTTGGATGTCCGTCTCGCTCGCCGGGATGTAGTGCCGGGAGAGCTCGCGCGAAATTTTGGAAGGATCGTAGGGCAGTTGGGCCATGAGAGAGTGGGTTGTTTTTTGAAGGGGGGAGACGCCCCCGCAACCGTCCACCTTGGAGGGGTGGGGGTATTAGCGGAAGATGGTTTTCCCATTAGCAGAAGCCACTCGCATCGCTACCTGTGAATAACTCTTCATGGGCGATTGCCATCATTACACGCAGGGTAATCGTTCCATCGATGACCCGCCAGCAACGAGCCGATTATGTCGCCCGCGAACTAGCGAAGTTATACCCAACGACCCCGATTCCGTTGGACCATACGGATGCCTTCACGCTGCTCGTCGCCGTGGTGCTTTCGGCCCAGTGCACGGACAAGAAGGTCAATGAGGTCACCCCCGCCTTATTCGCCGTCGCCGGAACGCCCGCGAAGCTGGCCGCGCTACCGGTGGAAAAGGTCCTCGACCTGATCCGTCAGCTCGGTTTGGCGCCCCAGAAATCCAAGGCGCTCGTCGGCTTGGCCAAACTCATCATGAAGAAGCATGCGGGACAAGTCCCCCGGACCTTCGAGGAACTCGAGGAACTGCCGGGCGTCGGGCATAAGACCGCCTCGGTCGTCATGGCGCAGGCCTTCGGCGTGCCGGCGTTTCCCGTCGATACGCATATCCATCGCTTGGCCAAGCGGTGGAAGCTCAGCCCAGGGAAATCGGTCGAACAGGTCGAGCGCGACCTCAAGAAGGTCTTCCCGGAAGATTCGTGGAACCAACTTCACCTCCGCATCATCTTCTACGGGCGAGAGCACTGCACGGCCCGGGGTTGCGACGGAAGATCCTGTGGGATATGTGCTAAGCTGCGCGAAGGCTAGAGGGCACAATCGATTCCGCCCTTCAGCGCGAGCCACGCTTACCTTACCAACGCTTCGTGCTTGGTCCGGAATTCGTCCGACCACGGGGCGGGCTGGTGCGTGACGCCATCCATGCGGCAAACCGTGCGGGAGGCCTTGGCGTACAGCGTTTGGCCGTCTTCGCTGCGGAATTCGAAGTCGACGGTGAGCCCGGCGGCGCGGACCTTGCGGACGGAGAGGTGAAGCTTGACGGTGCATTCGGGCCGGATCGGGACCAGGTAGCTCAGCTCGAGATTGCGGACCACGACGTAGACGTCGGGCGCAATGGCCGGGTCGAGGGTGTCCTTGCCCATCATCGCCACGAAGAACGTCTTCTGCGCGCGTTCCATCAGGAGCACGTAGTGCGAGTGATGCAGGATGCCCAGGCCGTCGGTCTGGTCGAACCAGGTCTTCATCGAGACCACGAAAGTCTTATCAGGCTGGAGTCCGTCGGCGGGCATAGGCGGCAACCTTGGGGGAAAGTGGCCCTGCTGCAAGCAGCCACCCGCAAAAGCCGTGATCCGGCGATTACTTCGCCCTGAACGTCGCGGCGAGCCGGTCGAGTTCCGCCCAGGTGTCGACGGCGGGCTTGAGCCCGAGGTCGCGCTGGGCGGCGGAAACGTCGAACCAATGGTCCTTGGCCAGTTCGACCGCGACGAAGCGCGTCATCGGGGGCTCTCCCTTGAGCGGCAGGATCGTCCAGAGGGCTTCCAGCACCGAGCCGAGGGCGTACGCGCGTCGGAGCGGCATCTGCTTCGTGACCGGGGGCAGGCCGGCCCCGACGACGAGTCGATTGATGAACTCCCAGAGGTTCACCGGTTCGCCTTGCGAGAGGAAGTAGGCTTTCCCGTTGGCCCGTCCGGCCAGCAGCGCGTCCAGCGCGCCGAGGTGCGCGTCGGCGGCGGTATCGACGTGGGTGACATCGACCTTGTTCGTGCCGTCACCGACGATGCATAGCTTGCCGGCGCGGGCGCGGGCCAGGACGCGCGGGAAGAGGTGGTGGTCGCCCGGGCCCCAGATGAGGTGCGGACGTAGCGCGCAGACCTTGAGCGTCTCCGAGGCGGCCTCGAGGGCACGCCGTTCGGCGGTGGCCTTGGTCTCGGCGTAAGCGCAGAGGAATTCGGTCCCGTAGGGGAGCGTCTCATCGGCCCCGCGGAAGGACTCGCCGTTGAAGACCACGCTCGGGGTGCTCGTGTAGACGAGGGCTTTCACGCCATGTTCACGGCAGGCCTGGACGACCGTCTCCGTGCCGGTGATGTTGCTGCGGACGTAGTCATCCCAGCGGCCCCAGACGCCGGCCTTGGCCGCGACGTGGAAGACGTAGTCGCACCCTTTGATTGCCGCGGTCAGCGCGGCGGCGTCCGCCAGGTCGCCGCGATGGAAGGTCACCCGCGGAGCCAGGTCGGCCGCTAGGTCCGAGCGTCCATACACGCGGACCGCATAACCACGGGCGAGGCAGCGCTCGACCACGGCGCGGCCGAGGAAGCCGTTGCCGCCGGTGATGAGGACGGAGGGTGGGTTCATGCGCGGGTCCGGGCGGTCCATTCTTTCGAAAGCTGGCGGCGGTGGATCTTCGCGTTGTGCCGGACGTCCACCGGCAATTTCTTTTGGAAGAAGATGTGCGTGATGGCGGCGGCCTGCGGGTTGTTCGCGGCCTGTGAGCGCAGGGTCGCGATGAATTTTTCGCGTTCGCCCGTGTTGGTCGGGAAGTGCCCTTCCTTGGGTTCCACCACCAGGGCGGGCAGGTGCGGGGCTTTGGTGCCGAGGCCGATGAGGGCGCAGCGGGCGACCTGCGGGTGGCCGCGGAAGGCCGGCTCGAGCGCTTCGGTGTAGAGGTCGCCTTGGGCGGTCCTGACCTTCTCCGCCCGTCGTCCGAAGAAGCGCAACAACCCGTCCGATCCGATGGCGCCAAGGTCGCCCATGCGGTGCCAGACGCGTTCGCCGTCGGGGATCTTGGCCAGCGCGGTCGCGGCGGGTAGTCCATCATAAGCCCGCGTGACGCTCGGCCCGGTGGCGATGATTTCGCCGACTTCGCCCGGGGCGCAGGGGGTCGTTTCCGCCAAGGAACCGAGGGCGTTTTCCGTTTCGCGGATGATGCGGATCTCCACGCCGGCGACGGCGCGACCGACGCACGTGCCACCGCCTCGCCGGGCCTGATCGCGGTGTGTGCGGAGCAGTTCGGTCGCCTCAATCGTGCTCACCGGGAGGCACTCCGTGGCGCCGTAAGGCGTGTGGATCTCCGCTTGCGGGGCGATGCGGCGTAGTTGCTCCAGCAGACCATCGGGTACCGGAGCGCCGGCGATGAGCACGCGGCGCAGGTGCGGCAGGGTGAGTCGGCGTTGGTCGCAGTGGTCGGCGATGCGCGCCCAGATGGCCGGCGAGCCGAAGGAATTCGTCACGCGTTCCGACAGCAGCGCCGCGACGATCGGGGCCGGGTCGGCGGAAGCCGGCTTCGTCGGGTCGAGCAACGGCGTGACGGTCGTCATGCCCAGGGCCGGGTTGAACAGCGCGAACACCGGCAGCATCGGCATGTCGACCTCGCCAGGTTCGATGCCGTAGGTGGCGCGGACCAACTCGATCTGCGCGTCGAACATCCCATGCGTGTAGGCGACGCCCTTGGGCGCACCCGTCGAGCCGGACGTGAATAAAATCGCCGCCGGGTCGTCCGCGGACATCCGTGCGAGAGGCCGCGGTTCGCCCGAAAGCCCTTGGGCCAGCTGCGTCCGCCAGCGTTGTCCACCGACGGACACGCGGTGTTCGAGGCTGTTGAAGGCGGCGAATGGCAGCAGACTGAGCCAATGGGCGGCGCGCACGGCGACCAGCGCCGTGGGGCGGGCGTGGCGCACGCAGTTCAGGTAACTCCGGAAGCCCATCCCGGGGTCGATGGCCACAGGGATGGCGCCGAGTTTCAGCAAGCCGAACATGCAGACGATCAGGTCGTGGCCGGGGCGGACCGCCAAGAGCACGCGGGTGCCTTGGGTGATTCCTTCGGCGTGGAAGACCCGCGCGGCTGCATCGCTGGCTTGGTCGAGTTGCCGGAAGGTGCAGTGGGCGTGGATGACGCGCCCGGTGGGACTCACCGACAGCGGCGAAAGCGTGGCCGTCAGGTCCGGCGTCTGGGTGGCGGCGGCGCGGAGGTGTCGGGCGACGTTGCGGCCAGGGTCGTGCATTTTGCCTAGAAACGAAGAAGCCCCGTTTCCGGGGCTTCTGCAAGGCCTCTTGTGAGGTTTAGTAGTCGGTGATCGTGATCGCACCCCAAAGGAGGACGATGCGGTCACCCGAGGACGTCCGGCGGCTGTAGAGCTCGTTGGTGCTCACGCGGACCGTGGCGCTGTTGTTCGCCGAGTAGGAACCAGGCTCGGTGCGGATGATGCCAAGGAAATTGTGGCTGGGCTCGAGCGAGACCGCCTTACCGTGGTTCGGGGTGTCGTAGGTGTTGCATCCGACCAGACCGGCGGAGGCGATGAGGGTGGCAAGGGCGAGCTGCTTCATGGTTGGGGGTGGGTTTATTTGGGAGAGGGGGGGAGGGGGTGACAAGCCAGAAACCTCAGCCAGTTACCCAGAGGTGCCAGGCTTGGATCAATTCGGGGCCGCGGAAGAACCAAATAGCCCCGGCAATCGCCAAGCTGGGTACGAAGGGGACGTGACTATCGGTCTCTTTTTTGGTGAAAACCGCGATAACCATCGGGAATTTAAGCAGTACCCCGATGACTGCCCCGCCAAAGAGGCAAAAGACCGCCCCTTGCCAGCCGCAGAAGGCCCCGACCCCCGCGCAAAGGATAATGTCGGCTTCGCCCATGGCTTCTTGGCCCATCAGGATGGTCCCGATCGTCCGGATCCACCAGACGAGGGCTGTGCCCACGGCGATACCGATCAGCGAGTCGCCGGCGGCCTGCAGGCGGTTGATGACTTCCAGGGTGGCGCCGGTTTCGCCGTGGAGCGAAGGAACCAGGATCGAGAAAAGGAGGCCGAGTCCGACGAGGGCCAGGTTGGGAGCATCGGGGACCATCATGTCGTCCAGGTCGCAACCCGCTAAAACGATGAGGAGGGGCAGGAAGACCGCGGCGATGGCTGCCTTCAGCGGGGGGAGGGTCAGGATGGCCACCGCGAAGAGCAATGCGGTCAGGAGTTCGACGATCGGGTAGCGGACGGAAATCGACGCCCCGCAGCAGCGGGCTTTGCCGCGCAAGGCCAGCCAGCCGAAGACCGGGATATTCAGCCACCAGGGGATCAACTGCCCGCAAGCGCAGCGCGACGCTGGCGTGACGACGGATTCTTCCTTGGGTAAGCGATGGATGCAGACGTTGAGGAAACTTCCGATGCAGGCACCCACCGCGCCGGCACAAACGGCGGAGACCGCGGGATGCAGGGCGATGAAGTTTTGGGCGTCGACGAGGGTCATGGGGTCACGGGGGGCTCGCCGAGGGCGGAGCGCATCGGGGCGGCAGGAGGCATGATGCCCGTCCACAGCTGGAAGGCGAGCGCTCCTTGCCAGCGAAGCATGGAACGTCCATCGCATCCTTTGACGCCACGGGCGGCCGCCGCCTGCAGGAGCTGCGAGGGGTGCGTCCCGTAGGTCGTATCGAACACGAACTGCCCAGGGCGGAGCAACTCGACCGACAGCGGCGATGCATCGGTGGGCTTCAATCCCAGCGTGGTGCAGTTGACGATGACGGCATCCGCGGGAAGGCTTGGGCTCTCGCCCGCGCGGGCGCGGGGGTCGGCGAGGGCGGCGGCGAGGGCCTCGCCTTTGGCGGTATCGCGGTTGACGATGCGAAGTTCGCTGCAACCAGCGGCGAGGCAGGCGGCGGCGACGGCGCGGGCGGCGCCACCAGCGCCGAGCAAGCGGACCGGTCGCCCGGAGATGCCATGGCCACTGCGTTCCCGCAGGGCTGCGAGGAAACCTTGGCCGTCCGTGGTGTGGCCGGCCCAGCCCTTGGCGGTGGGCACGAGCGTATTCACGGATTCTGCGCGGCGGGCTTCGTCCGAGAGTTCGGCGACGAGTGTGAGTGCTTGGATTTTGTGCGGCACCGTGAGGTTGAGGCCGGCAAAGCCTAGTTCGCGGAGGCGGTGTAGCGCTGAAGGGAGTTCGGTGGCGGCGATATGCAGGCGCAGGTAATGGAGCGTCGCGAGGGTCGGGTGCGTCGGGCGCAGTGCCGCCAGGGCGGCGTTATGCATCGCTGGGCTGAGGGAGTGCGCAATCGGATCGCCCAGCACGCCGAGCTGTGGGTGCGGGAAGGTCCGCGTGCGGAGGTCCGCCAGCGTCAAGGTGTCAGGCGCGCTCATCGATCTTTTCCAGGGCATGGACGATGCCGACGAAGAGTCGGCTGCTGCGGTCGTCGCCTTGGGCTTCGAACTGCGAGACCAGGTTGCGGCAGCAACGGGCAATCGTCTGGAGCGAGGTCACGGGTTGCAGGAAGGCTTCGTCGGCCGGCAGTTGGTTGTCGAGCAGCAGGAGTTGGACTTCGGAGCGCGTGCGAAAGGCGCCGCCTTCGTAGCAATCGATGTAGAGGGGCTCCTTCCCGCGGAAGACCCCAACCATGAAGCGGCCGGGCAGGCCGACCGGCTCGACCGGGAGACCGAGCCGACGGGCGACGAGCAGGAAGATGAGGCAGAGCGAAATCGGGATGCCGCGGCGCTCGGCCAGGACGTGCGAAAGCAGCGACGACTCCGGCGTGGCGAACGATTGCTGCGACCCCCGGTAGCCTTCTTCGCCGTAGAGCACGCGGCAGAGCAGGCGGCACTTCGCGCGGACATCCAGGGGCTCGGCGATGAGTTCACGGGTCCGGGCGCAGAGTTTATCCAACTTCTCCTTATAGGCGGCGTCGGCCAGCTTGGGGTTATGGATGCGTTCCAACAGGAGACAGGCCTCCTCGAGGTCGATGTCGCCGGATTGGAGGTATTGGATCAGCGCTTGGGCCGAGGTCTCGGGGGTCCGCAGCTCCGCCAGCAGGGCGAGCGCGTAGGGGCCCAGGGTCTGGTCCTGGCTCAACTGTTGCAACCACAGGAGCCCTTCGGTGCCCGCCGCCTGTACGCCCTTGAGCACGGCTTTGCGCACGACCGGGGAGGGGTCGTCCATGAGCCGCTCCAAGGCGGCCAGCTGCGCATCACGCGTCATCCGGCTTCTATGACGCAAAGACCTGCCGGGAGCAACAAGGGACTCCGCCGGTGGTCGTTTCTGCGACAACTCGTCGCGTCCGTGACGGGCTGTCGCGGCGTCGCCGGCCCACCGCCGTTTATACCCCATATTTATAGTATGTTTCGGTGGTCGTGGCTTGGAACGCTTCGTGCAGAATAGCGGGCAACATGAGTACTCCTTTCGGCAACCTGACGGACAAAACCAACGAGGCCCTCCAGCTCGCCCAGAGCGAGACGGTGCAGCGCCGGCATTCGCAAATCGAACCCGCGCACCTGCTCTTCGCCTTGATGTCGCAGGAGGGCGGGGTGGTGCCGACGATCTTCCGCCGGGCGGCGAAGGACGACAAGGCCTTGGCCTCGACCTTGGCGGGTATCCTCGCCCGTCTGCCCAAGCTCAATCAGGCCCCGAGCCAGCCGGGTCTTTCGGGGGAGGCGCACGATGTCCTCCTGAAGGCGAAGGAGGAAGCCACTTCGATGAAGGATGACTATGTCTCCGCCGAGCACGTGCTGCTGGCGCTCTCCGAGTCGCCCTCCTTGCGCGCGGCCTTCAGCGGCATCGATTTCGGCCGAACGAACATCTTGGGCGCGCTCAAGGCCGTCCGCGGATCGCAACGCGTCACGACCTCCAACCCGGAGGCGACCTACGAGGCCTTGTCCAAGTACGGCATGGACCTCACGGCGCGGGCCCGCACCGGCAAGATGGATCCGGTGATCGGTCGCGACGAAGAGATCCGCCGGGTGATCCGGATCCTTTCCCGCCGCACCAAGAACAACCCGGTCCTCATCGGCGAACCTGGGGTCGGCAAGACCGCCGTGGTCGAAGGCCTCGCCCAGCGCATCGTCAATGGGGACGTTCCGGAGGGCCTGCGCGACAAGGTCATCTTCTCCTTGGACATGGGCGCTTTGCTTGCGGGCGCCAAGTATCGCGGGGAATTCGAAGAACGCCTCAAGGCCGTCTTGGCCGAGGTGAAGTCCGCCGAAGGGGGCATCCTGCTCTTCATCGACGAGATGCACACGCTGGTCGGCGCGGGTAAGGCCGAAGGCGCGATCGATGCCGCCAATCTGCTTAAGCCCATGCTCGCCCGCGGTGAGCTCCATTGCATCGGCGCGACGACCTTGGACGAATTCCGGGAGCACGTCGAAAAGGACGCCGCGCTCGAACGTCGCTTCCAGCAGGTCCTCGTCGAGCCGCCCAGCGTGCCCGACACGGTTTCCATCCTGCGCGGACTCCGCGAGCGTTTCGAGGTCCACCACGGCGTCCGCATCGAAGATGCCGCCTTGGTCGAGGCTGCCGTGCTCTCGGACCGCTACATCACTTCCCGTTTCCTGCCCGACAAGGCCATCGACCTCATCGATGAAGCCTGCGCGCAGATCCGCACCGAAATCGATAGCGTGCCCGCCGAACTCGATGTGCTGAACCGCCGCGTCCTCCAGCTGGAGGTCGAGGAATCGGCGTTGAAGAACGAGAAGGACGATGGTTCCAAGGCCCGGCTCGGCGTCCTCCGGAAGGAACTCGCCGAGGCCCGTGAATCCCAGCGTACCGTCCGCGGCCGCTGGGAATCCGATAAGGCTTCGGTGACGAAGGTCCGCACCGCCCGCGAGCAGCTCGACGCGGCCCGGCGGGAGATGACCGAGGCTGAACGCAACGGCGACCTGAACGCCATGGCCGCGCTTCGCCACGGCCGCATCCCGCAGCTCGAGAAGGACGTCGCTACCTTGGAGAAGGGGGCGAAGTCGGGGACGGGTCTCTTCCGGGAAACCGTGACCCCGGAAGAAGTCGCCGAAGTGGTCGCCCGCTGGACGGGCGTGCCGGTGGCGCGCCTGCTCTCCGGTGAGCGCGAGAAGCTCCTGCAGCTGGCCCACAGCCTCAAGGCCCGCGTGGTCGGACAGGAGGAAGCGGTCTTGGCCGTGGCCGATGCCGTGCAGCGTTCGCGCGCCGGCGTGCAGGACCCGCGTCGTCCGGTCGGTTCGTTCCTCTTCCTCGGCCCGACGGGCGTCGGCAAGACCGAGCTCGCCAAGGCCCTGGCCATCGAGCTCTTCGACAGCGAGAAGTCCATGGTCCGCCTCGACATGTCCGAGTACATGGAGAAGCACTCCGTCTCGCGCCTCGTCGGCGCCCCTCCCGGCTATGTCGGCCATGAAGAAGGCGGCCAGCTGACCGAGGCGATTCGGCGCCATCCCTACACGGTGGTGCTCCTCGATGAAGTCGAGAAGGCCCACCCCGACGTCTTCAACGTCCTGCTCCAGGTGCTCGATGACGGTCGCCTGACCGACTCCCAGGGGCGCACGGTCGATTGCCGCAACGCCATCTTCATCATGACCTCGAACATCGGCAGTCGGCATATCGCCAGCGGCGCGGGCCTCGGCGAGATCACCGAGAACGTGCGCGAAGCGGTCATGACCGACCTGCGGGCCCATTTCCGGCCCGAGTTCCTCAACCGCGTGGACGACATCGTGCTCTTCCATCCGCTTGGCCTCGAACAGGTCGCCGCCATCGCCGGATTGCTCCTTCAGGGACTCAACGCCCGCTTGGCCGCCAAGCGCATCCAATTGGTGCTCTCGCCGGAAGTCCTCCGCTGGCTCGCCGACCGTGGTCTGGACCCCGTGTATGGGGCCCGTCCGCTCCGTCGCTTCATCCAACGCGAGATCGAGACGCCGCTGGCCCGTCAGCTTCTGGCCGGCACGGTGCTCGACGGCTCGCTCGTCCGCGTCACGTTGACCAAGGACGGGGTCGCCTTCGAGTCTCAGCCGGGCGGGTTTTCGGGTTGAAGTAGACGGGCGGCCGCTGAATCCTTCCGGCATGACAGCCACGCGCATTCGTTGTGGGGTAGCCGGCACGGGTTCCCTCGGCCAACACCACGCCCGCATCTACTCGACCCTCCCAGGCGCCGAACTCGCCGGCATCTATGAGCCCGACGATAAGCGGGCGGCCGAGATCTGTGCCCGGCATAATTGCGCCCGTTTCGCCACCTTGGATGAGATGGCCGCCGCCTGCGACGCCGTCAGCGTCGTCGTGCCGACCAATTATCATGCCGCCTTGGCCATCCCCTTGCTGGAGAAGGGCTGTCACCTTCTGGTTGAGAAGCCGCTGTGCGTCACCCTCGAGGAAGCCGAGCAAATCCTCGCGGCCGCCCGCAAGGCCGACCGCATCGTGCAGGTGGGGCACATCGAGCACTATAACCCGGTGATGTCCTATCTCGAGAAAGCCGTCACCGACGCGCGTTACATCACCGCCGAGCGGCTCGCTCCCTTCACCCCGCGCGGGACCGAGGTGGGCGTCGTCTTGGATCTCATGATCCACGACATCGGCATCGTCCTGCAGCTCGCCAACTCCGAGGTCGAGAAGATCGACGCGGTCGGCGTCTCCGTCGTCACCAAGACCGAGGATATCGCCAACGCCCGCATCGCCTTCCGCAATGGCTGCGTCGCCAACCTGAGCGCCAGCCGTGTCTCGCTGAAGAAGAACCGCGAGATTCGCGTCTTCCAGACCGGCGGGTACGCCTCCATCGACTTCATGGGCCAGAAGGGCCACACCGTCCGGGTCGACCCGACGGTCGAAGGCGGCTTCGCCAAGGAAGAGATTCCCATCGAGAAGGCGGAGCCCTTGGCCGTCGAGCTCGGTTCGTTTGTGGCCTGCGTCCGCGACCGCAAGAGCCCGAAGGTCAGCGGTGAACTTGGGCGGACGGCCCTGGAGGTCGCCTTGCGCATCACCGACCAGATTCGCGCCGGCATGGCTCGTCGATGAGCGCTTTCCCGTCCATCCCGGCGGCCTTTGAGCGGCCCCGCACGGGCGGGGTCGATGTCCTCTTCGTGGCGGGTGAGCATTCCGGCGACCAGCATGCCGCCAAGGCCATCCAAGATTTGTTGAAGCTTCGGCCGGACTTGCGCGTGGCGGCCTTCGGCGGCCCGCGGATGCAGGCGGCCGGCGCGCAACTGCTCTTCGATATGACCGGCTTCTCCGCCGTCGGCATCGTCGAAGTCCTTTCGGCCTACCCTTTTTACCGCCGACTCTTCGCGCGGATGACCGCTTGGTCCCTGCAGTGGAAGCCCAAGCTCGTCGTGCTCGTCGATTATCCCGGGCTCAACCTGCGCTTGGCGAACGAACTCCGCTTGGCCGGACTCTCCCGGGCGGGTGGCGGGGAGACGGCCGTCATCCAATACGTCAGCCCCCAGTTGTGGGCGTGGAAGCCGAAGCGTCGCTTCACGATGGCCCGTGACCTCGATGCCGTCGGGACGATTTTCCCGTTCGAGCCGGCGGTCTACGCCGACACCAAACTGGATGCCCGTTTTGTCGGCCATCCCTTCGCGGAAGCCGACCACGTTCCGGCGCTGAGCTATGACGCGGAAGGCCCGGTCCTTCTCTTGCCCGGTAGCCGTCCCAAGCCCGTCCGCAAAATCTTCCCTGCGCTGATCGAGGCCTTTGCCCGTTTCCGGCGCGACCATCCGAAGCGTCGCGCCCTCGTCCTGCACACCGGCGGGGAAGTGCATGCGGAGCTTTATCGCTTGTGCGCCGAATACGGCGAAGAAGCCAAAGGCATCGACCTGCGGCCGGTTTCCGATGGCCCTGTCGCGGGCTGTGCCGCGCTCGTCAGCTCGGGCACGATGTCGCTGACGGTCGCGTTGGCCGGGATTCCTGGGGCCGTCGTCTATCGGGCGAACCCGTTGACTTGGATCGTCGGCCGCCGCCTCATCGCGGGCCGCGTCGACCATCTCGGCATCGCCAATATCCTCCTCAAGCGGCCGGCGTGGCCGGAGTACCTGCAGTCGGCCTGCGAACCTCGGGCCCTCGCCGCGCGCTTGGCGGCTTGCGTCGACGATGGCCAAGCCCGGCAGCAGGCGGACGCGGATGCCCGTGAACTCATGCGTCTCCTCTCGGCCACCGCGGGCTCCACGCCGGCCGAATGGATGGCCAGCTTCTTGTCCCGGTGAGCGGCCCGCTGCGCATCGCTGTCCTCGGTTGCGGGTATGTCGGCACGTCGTTGGCGCTGCAGGCCCAAGCCCGTGGTCATGCCGTCCTCGGCGTGGTGCGCTCGGGAGAGTCCGTTGCCCGGCTACAGGCGCTGGGTGTTCCCGCGCAGGCGTGCGACCTGCAAGCCGACGATTGGACGTCCTTGCCGGCGGCCTTTGACGTCGTCGTTTACGCCGCCAGCACCGGCGGGGCTGGGGTGGATGCTTACGCGCGTACCTATGATGCCGGCGTGAAACGCGCGTTGGCGTGGGCCGGCGGGGTTGGGGCGCAACGGTTCATCTTCACGAGTTCGACCGGCGTCTATCGCCAAGACGATGCCAGCGTCGTCACCGAAGCCAGCGCCGTCGGCGGCACCCCGACGGCCGATGCCATGCTCGCCGGTGAGCGTGCGGTGCTCACGTCGGGTCTCGCGTGTGCGACGGTGCTGCGCTTCGGAGGTCTGTATGGACCCGGGCGCCATTACCTCCTCGATCAACTCAAGCGCGGCGAGAATGTGATCGGCGGCCGCGTGGACCATTTCATCAACTACCTCCACCAAGACGACGCCGCTGGGGCGGTGTTGGCGGCCGTAGAAAGCACGGCGCGCGGGGCGCACCTCTACAATGTCACGGATGGCCAGCCGGTCACGAAGGCGGCCTTGGCGGTGTGGATTTCCGACCAACTGCAACTACCCGCGCCCATCTTTGATGCCGCCGCCCCGGCGGGTCCGCGGATGCGCCGGAGTGGCCAGGTCCAGCCCAGCCGCATCGTTGATGCGAGTCTGATTGCCCGCGAATTGGGCTGGAAGCCACGTTATGCGGGGGTTTTCGAGGGTTTTTCGGCTTTTCTAAGGTAAGTCAGCGCCTCGGCATGTGTCAGCCGTGTGGCAGGCTGTTCACCTGTTCGCCACGGTTCTGTCACAGTCGGGTGCGATAGTCCTCTCGCACATCGCACCTACACCAATGAACAATACCCTGAAGACCATGCTCGTCGCGGCCGCAGCCATCACCGCTGTCTCCGCCCAAGCTCAAGACAAGGCCACGCTCGACCTCCTCGTGAAGAAGGGCGTGATCTCCGCCGAAGAACGCGCCAAGACCCTGGACGAAGCCGCTAAGGCCCGCTCGTCTGCCGGTCTGAACAAGATCTTCGCCAAGGAAGACGCTACCAAGCGCATCACCTTCTCCGGTCGTATCCAGACCCAGTATGAGTCCATCGGTGGCACCACCACCAGCAACCTCGGCGTCGAAACGCAGGCTGTGGACGTGAGCAACACCTTCATGCGCCGCCTCTACCTCGGCTTCAAGGCCGACATGGGCGAAGGCATCTCCGCTGAAATCGTCAACAACTTCGCGGACAACACCCTCGATAAGGCGATCTTCACCGCCGAGAACACCTACGGCACGTTCGTCCTCGGTTACCAGAAGGTCCAGTGGGGTCTTGAAGAGAACACCTCTTCCTCGAAGCTCCTGACTGTTGAGCGCTCCGCCTCGAACCGCTTCTGGAACGAAGGCGTCAGCTCTTCCTCCCTCGGTCGTCTCGGTTTCGGTGCCCGTCACACCGGTCTCCACTACTCGAACAAGTACGTTGTCGATGCCGCCCAGACCCTCGAATACGGTGCTGCCGTCGCGAACGCTTCGCAGGGCCAGGCCAACAACTCGGGTAACGACATCGGGACCTACGCCAACCTGATCTACACCTACAAGATCACGGACACCAACAAGCACTCCTTCGGTCTCAACTGGGCTTCGGCTCGCGACACCCGCACCGCTGCCGGCACCGGCATCGGCTCGGGCGTGAACAAGGCCACGATCTCGGGCTTCAACCCGTACATCAAGTCCCAGTTCGACAAGCTCATCGTCCAGGCTGAGATGATCTCCACGACCAACGAAGCGGTCACCGGCAGCACCCCGAGCGCGATCGAGCGTAAGCCGGAAGGCTTCACGGTCCTCGCCGCTTACAAGTTCACCGACCAGATCGAAGGCGTCGTCCGCTACTCCCAGCTCGACACCGACGGCCAGGGTGCGACCTTCGGCGGTCTCTACCGCGACGGTTCCAACCTGGGTGGCGTCTACAACAAGTTCGACAGCGTCTACTTCGGCGTGAACTACTACTTCGTCGACCACAACGCGAAGATCATGTTCGGCTACGAGAAGGCCAAGGCTTCCGAGCTCTTGTCCGCCATCGGCGGCACGAAGGGTACCGGCAAGGCGGATGCGGACATCTTCCGCCTCCAGGCTCAGGTTCTGTTCTAAATCCTAGGATTTAGTCTTCATAGCACGAGGGCCGGCAGGGATGCCGGCCCTCTTCCTTTGGTGGAGTCCACCGAGGGTAGGCCGGGTGCTTGCGCACCGGGCCTATTTTATATCATAGATATGCAATGACCGATCGCCTCACGCCCGCCGCCCGCAGCGCGCTCATGGCCAAGGTCCGGGGCCGCGGCAACGTCACCACCGAGGTCGCGCTCGCCCAGGTCTTCCGGTCCGAAGGGTACGCGGGCTGGCGCCGGCAGCGGACGGTGCGTGGCCGTCGCCGCGACGGCGCGCGTTGGCGGGTGCGCCCGGATTTCCTGTTCCCGGCGCGGCGCTTGGCCCTCTTCGTGGATGGTTGCTTCTGGCATGGCTGTCCGCGCCATGCGACGCGGCCGCAGGGCAACCGGGGCTTCTGGCTCCGCAAGTTCCGGCAGAACGGGGAGCGGGACCGTCGCAATGGCCGCGACCTCCGGGCCGCGGGTTGGCGCGTGGTGCGTCTGTGGGAGCACGCACTCAAGCCGAAGTGCCGGCCCGTCTTGCTCCGCAAGCTACGGCGGGTCTTCGCGGAGGCTTGAGCTCGGCCAACAAAAAGGCCCGGCGGGTGCCGGGCCTTGGAGTTGAGTCCTTTCGGACTTAGAGCGGGCGGTGGTCAGGCGTGGAGCCGGAACCGATTTCGCGGGAGCGCGCCTTGAGACGATTGTTCTCTTCGGTCAGCAGGGCGGAGTTCTTTTCGATTTCGGCCATCTTCGAGTTGGTTTCGCGGAGGGCGGCCGAGGCGATTTCCAGGTCGGCTTCCGCCTTCTTGGACTTGGCGTTGGCTTCGCGCACTTCGGAACCATCGCGGAGCTTGGCGACTTCGGCGGTGAGTTCGTTCACGCGGGCGGCGGACTCGGAGCGGGCCTTTTCGAGTTCGGCGATCTTCGTGGCGTTCTTGGAGAGGGCGTCCTTGGCGGCGGCGAAATCTTCGTCGGTCTTCTTGTGGGCGTCGGCGGCGGCGGTGACCTTGGCGGCGGCGGACTCGGCGTCCTTGGCGGCGGCCTTGGCCTTCACTTCGGCTTCGGCGGCCTTGCGCTCGGAGGCGGTCTGCTTGTCGCGGGCGGCGCGGACCTGTTCGCGGGTTTCGTCCTGAACCTTGGCGAGCTCGGTGCGGGTGTCGTTTTCGGTCACGACGCAGACGATCGCGACGCCGGCGAGGGCGGCGGAGACCAAGCTGAGGATGATGGTGGTGGGCTTCATAGGATTCTGTTGCCTACAGGAATTGCCGTAAAAAGCCCTTGGGTCAAGAACCTAGGCAGCGCCGCTCGGCCACTGGGGGGCTTATGACAGGCGGTTTTTGTAGTCCGCGTAGCCAAATCGGCGAATAACCTGAGTTTGCCCGAGGGCGGGGTCGAAGGTGGCGATGGCCGGAAGGGGCACGCCGTTGAAGGTCGTATTCTTCACGAACGTGTAGTGCGACATGTCCATGAAAACGAGGCGTTGTCCGATCTGGAGCGGCTCCGCGAAGGAGTAATCGCCGATGATATCGCCGGCGAGGCAGGTGACGCTGCCGAGGCGGTAGGTGTGGGCCAGTTTCCCGGGCAGGTCGGCGTCGAGGATGTCCGCCCGATAGGGCATCTCCAAGGTGTCAGGCATGTGACAAGTGGCGGAGACGTCGATGATGGCGATGTCGACGCCGTTATGGACGAGGTCGAGGACCGTGCCGACGAGGACGCCGGTGCCGATGCCGATGGCTTCACCGGGCTCCAGGTAGATCTGGATATGCTGCCCCCAGCGCGCCCGGAAGTCGGTGATGATCTTGACGAGCAGGTCGAGGTCGTAGCCGGGACGCGTGATGTGGTGACCGCCGCCGAAGTTGACCCACTTGAGGCGCGGGATGAATTCGCCGAACTTGCTCTCGAAGGCGGCGACGGTGCGTTGCAGCACGTCGGCGCCCTGTTGGCACATCGTGTGGAAGTGCAGGCCTTCGAGACCTTCGAGGTCGCCGGCGTCCTTGATCTCCGAGCGCAGCGTGCCGAGGCGGGAGCCGCGGGCGCAAGGGTTGTAGAGTTCCACCTCCACTTCGGCGTGCTCGGGGTTGACGCGGAGGCCGAAGGAAATCTTGCGGCCGGCCGCTTGGGCGGCGGCGCGGTGGCGCTTCCATTGCGTCGGCGAATTGAACGAAATGTGGTCCGCCACGCGGAGCAGTTGCGCGAACTCCTCGTCCTTGAAGGCCGGCGAATAGGCATGGACCTCGCCGCCGAATTCTTCGCGCCCCAAGAGGGCTTCGTGGATGCCGCTGGCCGTCGTGCCGGCGAGGTACTTCGCGATCAACTTGGCTTCGCTGAACTGCGCGAAGCCCTTGAGCGCGAGCAGCACCTTGGCGCCCGAGCGGTCCATGACCGAACGGAGGATGCGCAGGTTGCTTTCGAGCAAGCCACGGTGGAGGACGTGACAAGGGCTCGGGACCCGCGTGAGGTCGACCGGGCGGAAGGCGGCAGTGAGGGCGTCGTTTTCGTGCACGCGTCCACGCTGTTCGCACGCGGGGAGGGGGCAAATAAAAAGCCCGCCGGGTGGCGGGCTTCAGGCCGGCTGGGCGGCGCTTAGACCGGCAGCTCTTGGACCTGCCAAGGCAGGCCGCGCTTGTTCAGTTCTTCCATGAACGGATCGGGGTCGCATTCCTCCATATTCCACACGCCCGGCTTGAGCCACTTGCCCGTGGCGAGCATCGCGCCGCCGATCGCCGCGGGGACGCCGGTGGTGTAGCTGATCGCCTGGGATTTGACCTCGGCGTAACACTCCTGGTGGTCGCAGACGTTGTAGATGAAGACCTTGCGGGGCTTGCCGTCCTTGGTGCCGGTGATTTCGCAGCCGATGCAGGTCTTGCCCTTGGTGCGCGGGCCCAGCGAAGCCGGGTCGGGCAGGAGCGCCTTGAGGAACTGGATCGGGACGATCTGGTGGCCTTGGAACTCGATCGGATCGATGCGGGTCATACCGACGTTCTGCAGCACGCGGAGGTGGTTCAGGTAGTTGTCGGAGAAGGTCATGAAGAAGCGGATGCGCTTCAGGCCCTTGATGTTCTTGGCGAGGGATTCGAGCTCTTCGTGGAAGAGCAGGTAGCTAGTCTTGGGGCCGATGACCGGGTAGTTGTAGTCGACGCGCAGCTTCGGGTCGAGCGGTTCGGTTTCCTTCCACTCGCCGTTCTCCCAATAACGACCGCGCTGGGTGATCTCGCGGATGTTGATCTCCGGG